>Ga0213875_10000008_pt1 | contig 533344 bp, 450 predicted proteins | sample BarmaccomBMRX_R8_FD_160105 | JGI IMG/M metagenome (GOLD analysis project Ga0213875, IMG submission 160105) | Root-associated microbial communities from Barbacenia macrantha in rupestrian grasslands, the National Park of Serra do Cipo, Brazil - RX_R8 | ecosystem: Host-associated > Plants >...
TGTTTTCCGCTCCATGGGGCCAATACCAGGCGCCGCTCACATAATTCGTCGTGAAACCGTTGTAGTTTCCTGAAACTCCAGTCGCGCGATTGGTCGCGTCGTAAGCGGTAGTCACGCCGCGGCCGGAGGGATAGGTTTCATAGGTCAGGGCTCCGGCGAGATTGTAATAGTACGTGAAGCCGTACCATTCTCCCGCCGTCTGCTGGTTGCTCGCCGTGACGCGCCCCAGTGGATCGATGGAGGCATACTGCGTGGTCGAGTTCCCGTTCCACTCCGCCGTCAGATGGCCCCAGGAATAGCCGGCGCCCGAAGCATCGTACTGATAGCCAACCGCCGGGGTGCCGTCCGAGTAAGTCTTTTGCGTTACGCGGTTCAAAGCATCGTAAGTGTAGTTGGTCTTGATGTTCCGCGCATCGGTCTTGGTGAGCAGATTTCCTACAGAGTCATAGGCGTAACTCAGGGTTCCGGATTCCGGATTGCTGGCCGATCGAAGCCGGCCGAGGCCATCGAAGCTGAAGGCGCGCGTCTCCGTTCCCTGGTTTACCTGAGTCAGGTCGTTCAGGGCGTCGTATTGATACGTCGTTTCGTAGTTGAAGTGGGGACTTGAGCCCGGATCTTCCCAGACGGCTGTGAGGCGGCCGGCCGCATCGGTTTGTGTTACGCGAGCGTGCCCTGCCGGGTCGGTGACGGTCGTGTAGTATCCGCTGTAAGCGGTGGTTGTCACGGCGCCGTCGGCGGTTGCGACCGATGTGGGCCGGTTCAGGGCGTCGTATCCGTAGGTCGTCGCGTAGTTCAGCCCGTCGCCCGGACGCGACGGATTGGTGGTTTGCTCAACCCGGCCCAACCCGTCATAGGCCGTGGTGGTCGCGATGTAGCCGCCACCGCTTTCGTACTGCCGAGTCTGCGTCTGGCGTCCGAACCCGTCATAGAGCAGCTCCGATTGGATCGCCCCGTCCCCGAAGGCCGCTTGATCCTGTTTAGCCGTCACGCTGAAGGGGGAAGATGCGGAGTACGGCTGGTACGCATACTGCGTTTCGGTCTCGAACCCGGCGATACCCGAGGCTCGCACCATCGCCGTCAGCCTGTCCAGGGGATCGTTGTAGCTGTATTTCGTGTTCACGCCATTCAGGTCCGTGGCCTGCGCCGGTTTTCCCGTGCTGTAGTCCCACTGCCAGCGCGACGTCTGCCCCAACGCATTCGTTTCAGACGTCAGCTCCGCGTATGCGTTGCGGTTCGAGCCGTCGCTATAGTTGTCGGCGTAGCTGTAGGAGGTCGAGTGCCCGTTGGCGTCCGTCACCTGCACCGTGTTGCCCGCGACGTCGTAATAGCTGGTGGTGGTGAGCCAGCCGCAACTGCCGGGAGTGGCGCAGCGGACAATCGAGGTGACGTTGCCTCGCGCTCCGCCGCCTGAAAAATTCGCGTTATCGTGCCCGACAATGTTCGACTCGCTTGCGACGGCATTGGCGTCGTAGCCATATTGCGTGTCGGCCTGCAAGGTTCCGGCGCCGTTATAGACTTTCGCCTCAATGGGCAGGCTCACTAGATGAGCGGCGATGTAAGCTCCGGCGGTGTTGTAAGTCGTCTGGGCATGCCGCAGGAGCGCTCCCGCGGCTCCCGAGCCCCAGTCATATTCATATTGGTCGGTGGTGTTGTTATAGGTGTCGTAGCCGTAGGAGACCTGCGATATTTGCCCCGCGTCGTTGGTGGTCGTCACCGAAACGATGCGGGGGTCATAGGACTGCTGAAGGTCCGGCGTCGAGGCATCGAGGTATGGGTTGCCCTGGTCCGTCCACGGCAGCGGTCCTTTCTGAGCCCACACGGTGCTCTTCGATTCGAGCAGCGCTCCGCTAGGGGCGAAGGTTTGGGTCAATATTTCGCGCCCGGCCAGCCAGGGCCAATGGTCGAGCGGGGACGAGGAATTCCAGTTAGTGTAGTACTCGTGATTGACGGTCCGCACCAGCAGCCCGCTGCTGTAGGCCGTGTAGTCGTAATCGGCAACGGCCACCGCCACGGTGTCGATGGATCCGGTGTTTTGAAACGAAATGAACTGCTGGTGCGCGAGGGTGGACCCATTGGGATAATCGCGGATCGCCGAAACGCACCGTGTGATGGTGAGGCTTCCGGGCTGGGCGCCTCCCGGCAGGCCTGGAAGGCCCACCCAATCGAATTCATAGCGGCCGCCGGTGGGCAGAATCATGACGGCTAACTGCGCATAACTGTTGTAGAAGAACTGGTACTCGGAACCGTCGGCCAGTTGGATCGATTTGATTACGGATGGATTGAAGGGCAAGGGCTGCGCACCCGGATAGGTACCCGCCAGGTTCGGGAAAAGCTGCAGATAGGTTTGAATGCTCTGGCCGCTCGAAAGAGCCTCCGACATCGGCCCCCACCGAATGGAGATCGAGCGCGTCTGGCCGTTCACTCCCGGATAGGTCAATGTTTGCGTGTAATCGCCGGTCGTCGAAGTGCCGGGAGAGAAGGTGGTCGTGCGGCCCAGGCTGTCCACAATGGAGGTAGGGGAGATGGTGACCAGGTTGCCGTTGCGGTCTTCCATGCTCGCGACGACGCCGCCGTTTACCCGGTATTTTGTGCCGTCGCGGAGAATCAGATAGCCGCTCGGGTCGCGCACGGTGGGAGTTCCATAGTTGATCCAATCGGAGATGGCGGTATCGGAGACGAACTGTATCTGAGAGCCGTCGTCGCTGATGAAGTTAGTGCCTCGATTGGTGGGCGGAGCCGGGCAGTAATAACCGGGATCGCACTGGGTGAAGGTGGGCTGCCCATAGTAAGTGGTGTCCACGAGCTCCGTGGACGATCCGTCCGGGCGGTAATAGTAGAGGCGCGTGACACTGTAGGCGTTGGTCATGACGCCTTGGATAATGCTGTCGGCGCCTTTGGCCACCACCCATCCGGCGCCGAACTGAACCCCATAGCTATAAGTTGTGCTATTCGGCCAAATCTGCTGCAGGATAGGCGAGTAAGTCGTACACGAGCCTCCGTTCGGACATAGATTGGAGGGGCCGTAAGCCTCTTGTAACATCCAGTCGTTAGACAGACCGACATTGATGGACATCTTGGCTTCTCCGCGGCCGCCGATTTGGACCAGGGGTATGGCGACGTTGAGCCGCCCGGAGAAATAGTTGACTGTAAACAGATTGGAAAGCGCGTAGGAACCCTGAGGCGTGCCCTGCTCGACGGTCATCGGGGTATAGCCGGCATCCGGCGTTTGCGCGAATGCGCCGGCGGCGCATAAGAAGAGCGCCGCGATGGCCACTCCGCGGGAATCGGGCAACCGTTCGCCCGGTCTCTTACTGAGGATTGTTTTCAATGGCCACCGCCTTGTCGTTCAGGTAGATATATTCCTTGGCCGGCGTGCTCGCGTCCAAGAGGCTGGAGGGTTGGATGTAGACCGGCGAGAACGTGCCCTGTACGTTCTGTAAGATCCAGCAGATGCCGGCGCCGGGCCGGTAGACCACGAGGTGATCGAGTTTGCCGTCGCCGTCGTAATCGAACGGCAGGATCTGGTCGTTAGTGGCAGTCAGGTTGTAGCCCGCGATGCCCGTTCCGCCGCTCCAGAAGACCATGGAGAAGGTTCCGTTCACGTTTTGGAGCATCCAGATGATGCCGGTTCCGGGCCGGAACAGAATCAAGTGATCCTGCTTTCCGGTCCCGCTGTAGTCGTAGGCCAAGACCTGGTCGGCGGTGGACATGAGGTTGTAAGATCCGATTCCATCGGTGCTGTAGAACACCATGGAGAAAGTCCCGTTCACGTTCTGAAGCACCCAGATGATGCCGGTTCCGGGGCGGTAGGGGACGAGGTGATCGAGCTTGCCCGTGCTGTTGTAGTCGAAGGCAATGATGCGGTCGGCGGTGGACATGAGGTTGTAAGATCCGATTCCGGCGCCGGCGGCGCTTGCATAGACGGGCGAGAAGGTCCCTGCGACGTTTTGCAGAATCCAGCAGATTCCATTTCCAGGCCGGGAGAGCAGTAAGTGATCCTGTTTGCCGCTGCCGTTGTAATCGAACGGGATAACCAAGTCCGTGGAGGCGGCCATGTTATAGCCGCCGATACCGTTCCCGCTGGCATAGACAGGCACGAAAGCGCCGGACACGTTTTTGAGAATGTAGACGGCGCCGCCACCTGGCCGGTATAGCAGCAGGTGGTCCATTTTGCCGCTGCTATCGTAATCGAACGGGATGATGAGGTCGTTTGCGGATTTGAGGTCATAGCCTCCGATACCGTTGCTGCTGGCGAATACGGGCGAAAATCGGCCGCCCGAGTTTTGCAGAATCCAGATGACGCCGGTTCCTGGCCGGTAACAGACTAAGTGGTCCTGCTTTCCGCTGCTGTTGTAATCGAAGGCGATGATTCGATCGGCGGCAGAGGAGAGGTCGTAACCGCCGATTCCCAATCCCGTCTGCGCGCGAGCCGGGGAGGCGCTTGCTAACAGTAGCCCACAGCCGAGCGCGAGCCACTTGCCTATTTGACGGATTCCCAAACACACCTCCGGTAATGAAGTCCTGCATGCCGTGTTGAATGCCACTCTACGGGTGCGCGTTCTAAGCTCGAGTAAGTCGCCCTACTCTGAAACGCTGTTCACAGAAAGTGAAACCAGGATGCCCGAACGTGGTTGGATTTTCTATTGCCCGGGTTGGGAGTAAGGGTTCTAGTACTTATGTAATGGAGGGAGGCCGCCCGGTTTTTATGGAGGCGAGTGTTACATCATGCCGACGGGGGGAGCGGGTTCGTCGGGGCTTCCGGCGCTTGAAAGGGGACTGCGAATCATCAAGAACGCGAGTCCGGCGAGGACCAGGAGACCGATGAAGTAAGACGGGTGGGGGAAAAGCTGTAAGTGAGAGCGGATGTTTTCGGGGGCGAATTGAAGGCCAGCCCAGACGAGGCCGAGAATGGCCTCGCCGGCGATTAAGCCGGAGGCGGTGAGTACGCCAGCGTTTTCAACTCGCGCCTTTTGCGCCGCGTTGTAGCCGCGACGGTGGGCGATCCAATCGCCGAGCCAGCGGATGAGGCCGCCGACGAAGATGGCGAAGGTGGTTTCAAAGGGGAGATACATGCCGACGGCGACGAGCATGGGGCTCTTGACGTTCATCATGATGAAGGCGAGACCCATGAGAATGCCGACCAACACGAGAGGCCAGGGCATATCGCCCGCGACGATGCCTTGGGCAAGAAGCGCCATAAGGCCGGCTTGAGGAGCGGGAAGCTGGCGGTCGCCGAAGCCGGTGCCGCCGGCCTTGATGTTGCCTTCGTGGAGCAGAACGAGCGGGAAATACATGACGAGGCTGGCGACGATGACGGCGATGAGCTCGGCGACCTGGATGTTGCGGGGCGTGCCGCCGAGGATGTAGCCGACTTTAAAGTCCTGGAGCAGCTCGCCGGCAACAGCGGAGGAGACACAGACGACGGCGGCGACACCGAGGACGGCAATGACTCCGGCCGAACCGGAGACGCCGAGAGAGACCATGAGCAGGGCCGCGATGATGAGGGTGGAAAGAGTGAGGCCGGAGACGGGATTGTTGGAGGAGCCGATCAAGCCGCAGAGACTACCGGAAACGGTTGCGAAGAAGAAGCCGAGCAGGAGCATGACGACGGCGGCGACGACTCCGCCGAGGACCTGGCCGGAGAAGTAGATATAGAGGGCGATCATGAGGAAGAAGACGGCGGCGATCAGGGAGAAGACGACTTTGGAACTCATGTAGCGCTCGGTGCGATTGAGAGCCGCGGTTTGAGCAGCGGTCTGGCGGACGTCTCCGACGGCGCGCTTGAGGCCGGAGATGAGGCTGGAGCGCATGCGAAAGAGAGTGTAGGCGGCGCCGACCAGCATGCCGCCGACAGCGATGGGGCGAACGATGTAACGCCAGACGCCAGCGGCGATATTGCTCCAGGAATCGGCGGGCGCGCCGGCGGGTAGAAAGGCGGTCAACTGGGGGCCGAGGAAATAGATGAGAAGGGGCACCATCAAGCCCCAGGCGAGGACGCCGCCGGAGAATTGCAAAGCGGCGAGGCGCGGGCCGATGACGTAGCCGACGCCGAGATAGGCAGGGCTGACGGTGGGGGCCGCGAAGGTGGAGGTTCCGCCGGTTTGGAGAACGTTGGAGGCGCCGGCGCCGCCGAGGCGGACGCGGCTCAATCCCAAGCGGCCGATGGGGGTGGAGAACTCGGCATCGGAGGCGAAGAAGCCGAAGCGGCCCAACAGGAAGACAAGGCCGCCGACGCCGATGTTCCAGAAGAGGAACTTGGCGGCCTGGGCGCCGCGCTGGCCGGCTTTGTGGATTTCGGAAGCGGCGAGAGATTCGGGAAACGGGAGCTCGGAATCTTCGACCATGACGCGGCGGACGAGGGAGATGAAGAGGACGCCCAAGACGCTGCCGACCAACAGGAGGGCGGTGGTCTTCCAATAGGCGTCGCCGAAGCCGAAGGAGGGCCAGGCGCGAGAGATCACGAAAGCGGGGATGGTGAAGATGGCGCCGGAAGCGAGACCTTCGCCGATAGTGCCGCTGGTTCGCGCGATATTTTCTTCGAGCAGCGAGCCGCGCCAGGCGCGCATGGCGGCCATGCTGATGACGGCAGCGGGATAGGTGGCGGCGACGGTGATGCCAGCGCGCAGCCCCAAATATGCGTTCGCGGCGCCGAGAATGACGGTCATGATCAACCCGAGCAAGACGGCGCGAAGGGTCAGCTCGCGCATTTGGATGTGCTCGGGAACGAACGGCTTGAAGGAAGCTGGCGTGCTCATCGGTCAGGTGATGCTATTGTACGTGCGGCGCGCGGGGAGATGCGGGAGCCCAGATGGCGGCTTCGATGAAAAGCTTCCAGGCGAGACGCGGCCTTTGCATCACGCGGCGCTGAGGCGCGGCCTTTGCATCACGCGGCGCTGAGGCGCCGCTTGACCAGCTCGCTCAAAGCTTTGCCATCGACACGCTTGCCGGCGAGCCTCGCTTGCGCCGCTTTCATTACGGCGCCCATTTGCTTCTGCGAGGCGGCGCCAGTCTCGGCGATAGCGGCGGAGACGGCGTTTTCGAGATCGGCTGCGGTGGGCTCGGACGGCAGGTAGCCTTCGATGATGGCGATTTCGCCTTCTTCCTTGGAGGCCAGCTCTTCGCGGCCGCCTTTGCGGAACATATCGGCCGATTCCCGGCGCTGTTTCAAGAGCGTACTCATAACCTGTAGCTCGGCCGCCTCGGTCAAAGGCTTCATGGCATCGATTTGGTGCTTTTGCAGGGCGGATTTCATCATGCGCAGCACGCTGAGGCGGGTTTCGTCCTTGGCCTTCATGGCCTGGACCATCTCGGTTTGAATGCGGTCGAGCAAGGGCATGGGTGGCGGCGCGCAACGGACCTAGGCCGGCCGCCACGCGAGTTTTCATCCATTGTACGCGGGCGCCATTCAGGGCGGAATCTTTCGCCGGGAGAGCGCGCGGATGCAACCCGAGTCGCGCGTCCCGCGTCCCAACCGCTGTTATACTTAGCTACTTTTGAGGCATTATTTGAGAAAGCTCAGCGCGCTCCTACTTCCCTTTCTATTCGCATACGTCGCGGAGGCCGGCGATTTCATCAACGGCCAGGCGGCGCGAGCGGTGATCGGCCAATACACGTTCACATACCAGGATTACTCGCCGAACCAGCAAGTGGTGGGCGCGGTAGGCGGGCTGGCTTATGCGAATGGACAGCTATTCGTGGCGGATTCGAGCCCGCTCGGGGCGACGCCGGAAGACCTGACCAATGGGGATGAGCCGATCACAGTAAACAATCGGGTCCTGATCTTCAACACAAACGCGGTCGCAGGCGCTTATCAGGACCTGAGCACGATAGCGGTGTTCGACATCTACAACTGCAACGTGTGCGGCTATTCGGCGACCACCGTGCTAGGCGAGCCGGATTTCACGACGACAGTTCCGAATTATCCGGTTCCGACCAACCAGACGTACGGAACTCCGACCAGCAGCAATATGAGAGCCGCCGCGGGGGTGGCGAGCGATGGGCACTACCTGGCGGTGGCCGATACGGGCAACAACCGGATCCTGCTGTGGACCAGCATTCCGACGAGCAACGACACGCCGGCCGATATTGTTTTGGGGCAGGCGAACTTCACGAGCTCCACGGTTTTTTCAACGCCGACAGCGAGTTCGCTACGCGCTCCGCAAGGCGTCTGGATTCAGAACGGGAAGCTGTTTGTGGCGGATACGCAAGATAACCGGGTGTTGATCTGGAACAGTATTCCGACCAGCAACAACCAGCCGGCGGATCTGGTTTTGGGGCAGACCAGTTTCACGACGGCGAGCGCGCCTCCGCTGCAGGCGCAGAATCCAGCGACTTCGGCGAGTCAACTGTGGAGCCCCACGTCGGTTACCTCCGACGGGACGCGATTGTATGTAGCCGATTACGGGTACAATCGCGTACTCATCTGGAACAGTATTCCGACAGCGAACACCCAGCCGGCGAACGTCGCGGTGGGGCAGCCGAGCCTGGGAACTTCGGTTGCGAACTGGACCGATACGTTTTGCCCGAACAGCACGAATCAAAACGGCACGCCGTGCGCGGGGACATTGAATTTCCCGAGCTATGCGCTATCGGACGGCACGCGGCTGTTTATCGCAGATCAAGGGAACGACCGCGTGCTGATCTTCAACACGATTCCGACGCAGAACGGGGCGAGCGCGGACATTGTTTTGGGGCAGCCGAACATGACGACCAATGTGATTACGAATCAATCGGGGAGCATCGCGAGCACGGCGATCGACAACGCGGCGGGAGTGGACACGATTCCGAGCCCGACGTCGCTCGCCTACGACGGCACGAATCTGTACGTCTCGGACCCGTTCAATTTGCGGGTGCTGGTCTTCACGCCGGGGGACACGGCGCTTCCGGACAATTCGGTGGTGAACTGGGCGAGCGAGATCATCCGGCAGGAAGGCGTGGTAACGATGAGCGGGACCGCGGTTGCCAACGATACGGTGAGCATTACGATCGGGACCGCGACCTACACGTACACGGAGAAGAGCAAAGACACGCTGGACGACGTCGCGCAGGGGCTGGTGAGCGCGATCAATTCGAGCAACAACAATGCGGGAGATCCGAATGCGACGGCGATTTTCGCCGGAACGGGCTCGGGCAGCGTTTATCTCGCCTCGAAGGCGATCAACCTCGGCTACGACACGATAGCGCTTTCGGCGAACAGCTCGAATACGGCGGACATAGATCCGATACCTTCGGGCGCCTATCTTTCTTCGGGCACAGCGGCGACGGCGGCGCCAGGGATGCTAGTGGAAATCGACGGATCGAACCTGGCCGAACAGAGCACGCCGGTGGTTGCGCCATTGAGCGGCGCGATTCCGACAAAGCTGGCCGGGGTGCAGGTGTTCATGGACGGAATCGCCGCGCCGATCTACAGGGCGTCCGATATTCAGATCATCACGCAGATTCCGTACAACTTCACGGACCGCAACAGCACGAGCATTTACGTGCGGACGACGCATAGCAACGGGACGGTAACGATTACCAACGCTACGCCGGTTTATATCGCGCCGGCGAATCCAGGGCTTTTCGCGACGCCAGCCACGCCGGGACAATCGCCGGTGCTGCGGCCGGCGGCGGCGGCGTATCATCAGTCGGGCAATCCGGAGGCGACGGTCTCTGTAGATGGAAGCGTAAGCGCGGGGAACACGGCGACGCTGAGCGTGAACGGACGCGCCTACACCTACACAGTGCAGAGCACCGATACTCTGACGAGCATCGCGCAGGCGCTGATTAACGAGATCAACAGCCCCGGCGATCCGCAAGTGACGGCGAGCCTGGGAGGGCAGTTCAGCCGCATCGTGCTTACAGCGAAGCAGAGCGGAGCGGCGGGGAACGGGATTCCGATCACGACGAGCGTGAGCGCGAGCGCGGACGTGGCTCTGACGGCGTATACGAGCGCGACGTGCTGCGACGTTTCGCCGGGATCCGCGATTACGGCGGCCAATCCAGCGGTTCCGGGAGAGACGATCAACATAAGCGCGGCGGGGCTGGGGACGCTGACCGACCCGACTGGGGCGGCGGCAAACAGCAGCTTCGCGGGAGCGCCCTATACCGGAGTGGAGCCGAACACGGCGGTAAATTCGGTGAACGCGACCATGGGCGGGTCGACGGCGGAGGTGATAAGCGCCGGCTTGCCGACGGGCGCGTATGGCGTGTACCAGGTGCAATTGATTGTTCCATCGGGAGCTACGGCGAATCCGAATACGCAGTTGTATATCGCGCAGAACGCGTTCATCAGCAATATCGTGACTCTGCCGGTTGGATCGGCGACGCAAGGGGCAGGCGGGGAAGGCACGGGCAACGCGGTTTTCACATCCGGGGTTACGTTCACGGCGACTCCGAACCCGGTGCAGCCGCAAGCGAACGGGACGGGCACGATTGCGCTGGCATGGAGCGGCGCGCCCGGCAATGTAGCCATTTACGAAGGCAGCCCGGTGGGAGGGGGCGGACAGCTCGCATTAGGCCCACCGGCCGGAAGCACGAACGCGGCCGGAGTAGTGGATGGGACAACGTTTTATCTGCAGGACCTGACGAACGCAACGCCCAAGAGCTTGAGCGCGACGCTTGCGACGGTGACGGTGCACGTCGAGAGCGGCATTGTGATCGGCATCGACAGCCCGGCGCCGAGCGAGGCGTTCAACGGAGTGGCGCATTTCGGCGGCTGGGCAGTGGACAACATCGCCTCGGTCGCAAGCGTGAGCATAGCGATTGACGGCATAACGTTAGGGAACGCGACGTACGGCGGAAGCCGGCCGGACGTTTGCACACACCATGCGGGGGCGCCCGGCTGCCCGAACGTCGGCTGGAATTTTTATTACGACACTACGATGCTGGGCAACGGCTCGCACACCATCGAGGTGACGGCGACGGCGGCGAGCGGGAAGCGCATCACGGAAGGCTCGAACTTCATAGTCAACAACGCGGCGTCGGCGAGCGGGACCCTGGCGTACGTCGATACGCCGAACGCGGCGACGGGACCGGTGCAAGGAGTGATCTCGCTGGCGGGTTGGGCGCTTAACGCGACTTCGGCGATCAGCAACGTGGCGATCAGCATCGACGGCGCGTTTTACGGGAATGCATCTTATACGATTGCGCGGCCGGATGTCTGCGCGGTCCATACAGGCGCGCCGGGTTGTCCGACGGTCGGATGGTCGATGTTGCTCGACACCAACGGTTTGTCGAATGGGACGCATACTGTTGAGGCGGTTGCGACGGCGGCCAACGGAGATATCGGCGCGTTTCAATCGACTTTGACGGTGGCGAACTGGACGACGGCGAATCCGATGACGATCTCGATCGGCGTTCCGAGCGCACAAGGCGGGCCGTATAGCGGGAGGGCGGCTGTATTCGGCGGATGGGCGGTGGATAACGACGCAGCGATTCAAAAACTGGCGGTCTCAATCGACGGCGTGTTCTATGGGAATGCGACGTACGGCGGAAGCCGGCCGGATGTTTGCGTCTACTTACCGAACCGGCCCGGGTGCCCGAACGTGGGCTGGAACATTCTGGTGGATACGACGCAGATCGCGGACGGCCGCCATACGCTGGCAGTGACGGGCACGGCGGCGAACGGCCACAGCTCGACGGCGAGCACCAGTTTCACGGTCAAGAATCTTACTTCGGCAAACGCGATACAACTGAACATCGACGTTCCGAATGCAAACAGCACGGCGTTCAGCGGGACGGCGGCGTTTGCGGGCTGGGCGGTTTCGACGAGCGGGACGATCAGCTCGGTTCAGATCTTCGTGGACGGCGTAGCGCAGGGGAACGCGCAGTATGGGGTGGCTCGGCCGGATGTGTGCGCCGCGTATCCCGGGCGCGCGGGATGCCCGAACGTGGGCTGGACATTCAGCCTGGACACGACGTTCCTTACGAACACGACGCATATGCTCGAAGCGGACGCGACATCGAGCACGGGCGAGCACGCGACCATGAGCCGGGCGTTCAGCGTTTCCAATTCTTACGCAGGGAACCCGATTAGGATTTCGATCGATCAACCGGCGGGCGACGCCAGTCCTTATGAAGGGCTAGCACAGTTCTCGGGATGGGCGATCGATCCAAGCTCCGCCATCACGAGTGTTGCGATATCGATTGACGGCGTGCCGTACGGGGCGGCGCAGTACGGCTTATCGAGGCCGGATATCTGCAGTTCGTATCCCGGGGCGGTTGGCTGCCCGAATGTGGGCTGGTCGATTCTGGTCGACACCACGCACCTAACGGATGGAATTCACTCGCTGGGCGTGACGGTGACGGCTGCGAACGGATCGCATTCGGTGGTGGGCTGGGTGTTCGAGGCGATTAACTGGTCGCTGCCGGATGCGTTCCGGATCGGAATCGACACGCCGAACAGCCAGAATACCGGATACTTCGGGACGGTTGCCTTCGGCGGGTGGGCGCTCGACATCAACACGCCGATCAGCAGCGTGGAGGTGGCGGTGGATGGCATTTCGGTGGGAACGGCGGCCTATGGCGGGTACCGGCCGGACGCGTGCGCGGCGAGCCACAATCCGCCGGGATGCCCGAATGTGGGCTGGAACATCGGGATCGACACGACGCAGTTCGCAGACGGCGAACACACGCTGGACGTGACGGCTGTATCGGCAACCGGGCAGCGCTCGACCGCAAGCGCGGCGTTCACGATCATCAACTAGAGAGCGGGTGAACCGATAGCGCTCTGGTATTCTGAGGGTCTGCTACTCGAAGCGGATCCTCCGAGATATCAGCGTTTTTTAATTCACCGTTCTAAATGTACATAAAGAAGCAGCGTCTACTTACTCCGGGCCCCACGCCTCTGCTGCCGTCGGCTCTGCACGCGATGATGGGCTCCGATATTCACCATCGGACGGAAGACTTCCGGAACCTATATAAACGGGTCCTCGCGAATCTGAAAGACATTCTGGGAACAAGCAACGATGTATTGGTTCTGGTGGCTTCGGGCACCGGCGCGCTGGAAGCGGCGGCCCAGAATTTCTTTTCTCCGGGCGACGAGGTGCTGGTGTGTTCGGCGGGAAAATTCGGCGAGCGATGGGTGGAAATCGCAAGAGCCTGGGGACTGAACGCGACGGTATTGAGCGCGCCCTACGGCGACGCGGTCCAGCCGGAGACGGTCGAGCAGGCGCTGGCGGGAAACCGGAATATCAAGGGCGTGTTCGCGCAGGCCTCCGAGACGTCAACGGGCGCGCAGCACGATGTGAAGGCGATGGGGCACGCCGTGAAAAAGACGGATGCGATCTTCGTGGTGGACGCAATTACGGGCATCGGGACGATGCCGTTGGAGATCGAGGCGTGGGGCTTGGACGTGGTGATTGGCGGATCGCAGAAAGCCTTCATGATTCCGCCGGGGCTGGCGTTTCTTTCGATCAGCCAGAAGGCATGGGGATCGGGCGAAGATTCGAAATCGCCGCGCTTCTATTTCGATTTGAAGCGCGAGCGGAAGAACGCGGCGACGGGAGAATCGGCATGGACGCCGAACACGGCGCTGCTGCTGGCGTTCGACGAGGCCTTGAAATATATTCAGTCGCTAGGCCCGCACAAGCTGGTGGCAAACGCGCAATTGCTGGCGAAGGCGACGCGCGAGGCGGTGACGGAGCTGGGCCTGGAGCTGTTTTCAAGCGCGCCGGGTTCCTCGGTTACGTCGGTGCGCGCGCCGCGAGGGATGGATTCGGGCGTGATCGTGAAGGAGTTTCGCAGCCGCTTCAACGCGATCATATCGAATGGGCAAGGGTCGATGAAGGGACAGATTTTCCGGCTGGCGCATTTGGGCTACTTCGATTTCCATGATCTGTTCGCGATCGTGGCGGAGCTGGAGATCATTCTCAACGCAAACGGGCACGCAGTGCGGTTTGGGTCCGGAGTGGCGGCTGTTCAGAACGCGTATGCCGACGCAGCGCTTGCAAAGGAAGCGGCGCTGACCGCAGGCTGAGACCGAGCATGAAAGTTCTGGTCGCGGAGCCGCTGGCGCCGGCCGCGCAAGAAATTCTGCGCGCGCAGAGCGGGTGGGACGTGGTGATCGCGGATCCCAAGACTTACCAGCAGCACCTGGCCGATAGCGATGCGCTGGTGGTGCGCAGCGCGGTGAAGGTGACCAAGGAGCTTCTTGCGCGAGCGCCGAAGCTGAAAATCGTGGGGCGCGCAGGCGTGGGAGTGGACAACGTGGACCTGGACGCGGCGACGGAGGCGGGCGTACTGGTAATGAACACGCCCGGGGGCAACGCGATCTCGGTGGCCGAGCACACGCTGGCGTTGATGTTGTCGATGGCGCGGTCCGTGCCACAGGCGAGCGCGTCGACAAAGAGCGGGAAATGGGAGAAGAAGAAGTTCTTAGGGAACGAGCTGCGCGGCAAGACACTGGGGATCGTGGGACTCGGCAGCATCGGGCGCGAAGTGCTGAAGCGGGCGAAACCGTTCGAGATGCGGATGGTGGGGCACGACCCCTATGTCAGCTCGCACACGGCGCGAGACCTTGGGGTGGAGCTGGTGAGCTTGCCGGAGCTTTACAAGCAGAGCGACTACATTACGCTGCACGTGGCGCTGACGCCGGAGACGGACCACATGCTGAATGCGCAGGCGTTTGCGCAGATGAAGCCGGGCGCCCGCATTGTGAACTGCGCGCGAGGCGAACTGGTGGACGCGGGGGATTTGCAGAAGGCGATCGAGAGCGGCCACTTGGGCGGCGCGGCGCTCGATGTCTTCGAAGTGGAACCTCCGGGCGAGGCGCCGCTGTTTGGCCTAGAACCGGTGGTCGCGACGCCCCATATCGCAGGCTCGACGGAAGAAGCCCAGGAAATTGTGGGCGTGCGAATTGTGGAGCAGATGGTCGAATATCTAACGAGCGGCGTAGCGCTCAACGCGGTGAACATGCCGGCGCTGACCATCGAGCAATACCGAGCGGTAGGCCCCTATGTAGATCTGGCAGAACGTTTGGGGTTGTTCCTGAGCCACATCTCGGCCGGGAATTCGCACACGATTCGGCTAGTCTATTGCGGAAGGCTGGCGGACCAGAACACGCAGATTCTGCGCAACGCAGGGTTGACTGGCGTGCTGCGGCGGTCGATGGAGCATCGCACGAATCTGGTGAACGCGATGCAGATAGCGACACAGCGCGGGTTTCGAGTGATCGAGCAGCGCGAACCGTCGCCGCTGCAGATGGATTCGATTCGAATGGAGATTGAATCGGAAGCGGGATCGTTTTCGGCGGTAGGAGCGGTGGTGTTGGGGAGGCCGCGGCTGTTGCAGGTGGAAGAGATCTCGTGCGAGGCGACGCTCGAAGGCAATCTGATGTATTCGAAGAACGAGGACGTGCCGGGGGTGATCGGGTACTTCGGAACGGTGCTGGGGAAGAACGGCATCAACATCGCGAGCTTCGCGCTAGGCCGCGAGGACGCGCCGCAAGCGGGCGCCAGCCACCCGTTGACGGCGATCTCGATCATACAAACGGATGAACCGGTGCCGGATTCGGTTCTATCGCAGATTCTGGAGCACAAGGCCGTGAAGCTTGCCAAGCGCGTAGTATTGGGCCACGGCGGCAGGCCGGGGACTGAGCCAGAGAACAAATAACAGACCGCCCGGTCAGGATTCCGTTGGAGGATCGACGACCGGCAAGCCCCAGCCGCCTCCGCCTGGAGTTTCGAGGCGAAGCAGAGAGCCGGAGCGAGCTTGAACGTTGCACTTGCCGGGGAGCTCGACGCCGTCCAAGGCAGCGCGTCCTTTAGCGGCGTCCGAGCCGCCCATTAATCCGTAGGGCGCGAAGACGCGGCGATCGCTCAACAGGGTGATCTGCGCATCGGTGAGCAATTCGATTTCGCGCACGATGCCGTCGCCACCGTCGAAGCGGCCTTTGCCACCGGAGTGACGGCGGTAGGAATATTGGCGCACGCGGAATGGATAGGCGTACTCCAAGGCCTCGACCGGAGTGTTCAAGGAATTGGTCATGTGCGTGTGGACGCCCGAGACACCGGGCGAGTTGGGGCGAGCGCCGGCGCCGCCGGCGATGGTCTCGTAATAGGCGAAGGACTCGCCGGTGCGGGGATCGAAGCCGCCGATGGTCAAGTTGTTCATGGTGCCGGAACTGCCGGCGGGGATGCGGTCCGGCAGCGCTTTTGAGAGAGCCCGGAGCAGGGCATCGACGATGCGCTGGGAGGTTTCGACATTGCCTCCGGCGACGGCGGCAGGCGGGCGCGCGTTGACGATTGTGCCGGGCGGAGCGATCAGTTTGACGGGACGCATGAGGCCGGCGGAAGGAACTGCTTCGGGGGGCAGAAGGCAGCGAAGCACGTAGAAGACGGCGGAGTATGTGATGGCGTAGACCGCGTTGAGGCTGCCATCGACTTGAGGAGCGGAGCCGGTGAAGTCGAATTGAATGGCGCGATGGGCAGGGTCGGGCGCGATGCGGACGCAGATTCTGACGGGGTCGGGGTTGATGCCGTCGTTATCGAGATAATCCTCGCCTGAAAACTCGGCTGCGGGCAGACGCTCCAACTCGGATCGCATGAGGGCTTCGGAGCGATCGAGCAGGGCATCGGCGTTGGTGGCTACGCGAGCGAGACCGTACTTGGCGATCAACTGGGCTAGGCGTTCCACGCCGATGCGGCAGGCGCCGAGCTGGGCGGTGAGGTCGCCTTCGCGCTCGCGTGGAGTGCGGACGTTGTTGAGAATTAAAGCGAGCAGGCAGCGGTTGAGTTCTCCGGCTTCGACCAGCTTCAGAGGCGGGATGCGGATGCCTTCCTGGAAGATCTCGCGGCACAGGCCCATGGAGCCGGGATACGCGCCTCCGACATCGGCGTGATGCGCGCGGTTAGCGACGTAGAAGGCGGCGGCAGGGGCGGCAGGTTCGGCGAAGACGGGCATCACGAGAGTGATGTCGGGAAGGTGAGTGCCGCCATCGTAGGGGTCGTTCAGAATGGCGACGTCGCCACGGGCGAGGCGGAGCTTATCGAGAGCGGCGCGCACGGACATGGGCATGGAGCCAAGGTGCACCGGCATGTCGTCGCCCATGGCGATTACGTTGCCTGTGGCATCGAAGACGGCGCTCGAGTAATCGCGGCGCTCCTTGATGTTCGGCGAGAATGCGGCGCGCCTCAAGGCGATGCCCATCTCCTCGGCAATGGAATGGAAGGAACTTTCGAAGATGGCGAGCTCGATGGGATCGGGCATCATACTTCGATTACCAAGTTCGCGAACTCGTCGAGGGAAACGACCGCGCCTTCTGGAACGAACGTGGCGGCGCTGTATTCGACGATCAGGGCGGGGCCGGAGAAGCGATCGCCCGCATGGAGCTTTTCGCGAGAATAGAGACGACCGGCGGGCGTCGAGCGCACGAGGGCGTGACTACCATCTCCGGGGCGCAGAGTTTCACGAGGGGGTTCCACGGGTTCGTTAATGGAGACCATGCGAACACGTACATTTACTACTTCGACGGGACGCGCGCGATCGGCGTAGCCATAGCGCTGTTGGTGGAGACGATGGAAGCTTTCGACGAAATCGGGGGTCCAGGGAACGTTGAGCTCGTAACCTTGTCCTCGATAGCGAACGTCGAGCGAGGATAAGGCAACATCACCGTCGCGATTGCGAGCGAGTTCGGCCACGCAGCGCGCGATAGAAGCGTCATCGGGCGAGAGCATCACGGTTCGCGAATAGTCGCGCACAGTGTCGGAGACCAGAATTCCGTAGGCAGAGAGAGCGCCGGGATGATTCGGCACCAGAACCTTGGGGATGGAGAGAGCGCGCGCGAGAGCGCAGGCATGCAGAGGACCCGCGCCTCCGAAGCTGAGCAGGACGAAGTCGCGGGGATCGTGGCCTTGTTCGACGGAAATGCGACGAAGGGCTTTTTCCATGCGCGAATCGGCGAGGCGCAGGATTCCTTCGGCGAACTGTTCGACGGTGGCAAGGGGTCCCTTGGTTCGGGCGAAGTATTCGCGGGCGCGTTCGAGATCGAGATGCATGGCGCCGCCGAGGAAACGGTGGGGGTCGAGGCGGCCGAGCAGCAGATTCGCGTCGGTGACGGTGGGCATCTCGCCGCGACCGTAGCAGAGGGGGCCCGGATCGGCGCCGGCGGACTCGGGTCCGACTTTGAGGGCGCCGCCGCGATCAAAGGATGCGATGGAACCGCCGCCCGCGCCGACGGTGTGAATGTCGAGTACGGGCACGGCGACGGGCATGCCCATGATCTGAAATTCGGAGGTGGCGCGGAGACCGGTTGCGGTTTCGACCAGAGCTACGTCGGTGGAGGTGCCACCCATGTCGAAGGCGAGGATGCGTGGAAACCCGGCTGCGCGGGCGACGGCGAGGGCGCCGACTACGCCGCCGGCGGGACCGGAGAGGATGGTTCGAACGGGTTCTCGCGCGGCAATGGAAGCGGGGATGATGCCGCCGGAAGATTGCATGACGTTCAGGGTGGAGGCTTGCGACTGGAGCCGGCGGTCGAGATGATCGAGGTAGCTTTGCATCTTCGGCGCAAGGTAAGCGTTGATGAGAACGGTGGAGCCTCGCTCATATTCGCGGAACTCGGGGAGGATTTCGTGCGATAGGGAGATGGGCACGCCGAGAGGGCGCAGGGCTGCGGCGAGGGCGCGTTCATGGATCGGGTTGGCGAAGGCGAACAGCAACGAGATGGCAATGGATTCGGGCCTTTGGGCGCGGATGGATTCGATCAGCCGGCGTAGATCCGGTTCTTCGATGGCCTGCAGGACGACGCCGTCGCTCGAAATACGCTCTTTGATTCCGAAGCGAAGCTCGGCGGGCGCGAGAGGAGGGTCCTTGGCGAAGAAGAGATCGTAGAGCTTGGGGCGAGCCTGGCGGCCGATGTCGAGAGTATCTTCGAAGCCTGTTGTTGTGACGAAGGCGGCTCGCGCGCCCTTGCGTTCGAGCAGCGCGTTGGTGGCGACGGTGGTGCCATGGCGGACTTCGGCCGGTTCGCCAGCCGAGATTTGAGAGACAGCTTGCAGCACGGCTTCGGCGGGATTGGCCGGGGTGGAGGGTAGCTTCAGGACTTCGAGGCGGCCGTTCGAGAGGTAGACGCAATCGGTGAACGTGCCGCCGGTGTCGATAGCGATTTGCATGTCGCGATTCGTAGATCCATCCTATTCTCATCTGTATGGACGGATCGTTCCGATGGCGAAACACGACTTCGGCGCAAAGGCAGACGCTGATTGCGGCGGCGCTCGGATGGATGCTGGACGCCTTCGACGTGATGCTGTATTCGATTGTGCTGGCGACCTTGATGCGAGAGTTCGGGATGACGAAGGCGACGGCGGGACTGTTGAACACGCTGACGCTGGTGGCGTCGGCGATCGGGAGCTTGATCTTCGGGCTGATGGCGGATCGAGCGGGACGGCGGCGGATGCTGAGCCTCAGCATTCTGACGTATTCGATTTTTACGTTCGCGTGCGGACTGGCGACAACGATCACGATGCTGGCGGTGTTTCGATTTTTGCTGGGGCTGGGGATGGGAGGCGAGTGGAACTCGGGGGCAACGCTGGTGGCGGAGACGTGGCCAGGCGAATGGCGCGGGCGGGCGCTGGGCATTGTGCAAAGCAGTTGGGCGCTGGGGTATGCGCTGGCGGCAGTAGCGGCGAATGTGATTCTGGCGCGCGCGGACTGGAGGTGGGTGTTCTTTGCGGGCGTGGTTCCGGCGCTGGTGGTGTTTTGGATTCAACGCGGCGTTCCGGAGCCGGAGCTTTGGAGGCGACAACAGCAGGAGCGGCGGCCGGCGGCGCAGGTTCGCGAGATGTGGCGCAAGGCGATGCCGAGGTTGATGGTTCTATTGACGATGAATACTTTCGGGATGTTCGCCTGGTGGGGATTGTTTACATGGATCCCGGCATACCTGGCGCTTCCGGAGGCGCGCGGGGGACGCAATTTCAACGCAGTGGACTTTACGTCGTTCCTGGTGATCCTGAATCTTTGCGGAATCTTTCCGGGCTATCTGCTGTTCGGCGTGCTGGCCGATTGGTTGGGGCGCAAGAGGACGCTGATCGGCTACCTGGCGCTGGCGGCAATCAGCGTTCCCGGATTTGCGGCGGCGCGGCGGCCGGGATGGATTCTTGTGACGGGATGCATCGCCGCGTTTTTCGGAAGCGGATTTTTCACGGGATCGGGAGTGGTGGGGAGCGAATTGTTTCCGACGCCGATCCGCGCGACTGCGCTGGGAATTTCTTATAACGCGGCGCGCGGCCTCAGTTCGCTCGCACCGTTGATTATTGGGTCCCTGGGGCAGGCGCACGGGCTGCCGTGGAGTTTTTCGGCGTGCGCGATTGCGTTTGCGTGCGCGGCAATTGCAGCGCTGTGGGCGCCGGAGACGCGCGGGCTGGAGCTGGCATAGCGAGGGTTTCCTGCATCGGCGGCTGGGGATGACTTGCCTGCGCGAGGAGGCCAAACGCTTACTCGTTCCGGAGCGCCTGCATCGGATCAATGCGCGAGGCGCGCCAGGCGGGAGCATAACCCGCCGCGAGCGCGCAGAGGACGAGAATCGCCGCCGATAAGGCCAAGATGGAAATATCGTTCGGCTGGACGCCGAACAAGAAAGATGCTGTAATCCGCGCCGTTTGCCATGCCATACCGAGCCCGATCGCAATCCCAATCGAGGACAACACGAGGACTTCGCGTTCCACCATCCAAATCACTGCTCTACGTTGCGCGCCAAGCGCGATGCGTACCCCGATCTCATTCCTGCGGCGCGCCACCGCGTATGCCATTGTTCCGTATAGACCGACACACGCAATGAGTAAAGCCAAGATCCCAAACCCCGTCGACAGGTCAGCGAAGGTCAGTTCGGGCGCAATAGTTGAGTTGATGTACTGCATCTGAGTTGCAACGTCGGCGACAGGAACGAGTGGACTTGCCTGATGAACCGCTTGGCGAACAGTGTTAGCCAGAGCGAGAGGGTCGCCAAGCGTTCGCATTTCATAGTACATGCCGCCGTTCAGCCATCCGGGCGGTGCTTGCGCCCAAGGAATAAAAGCAACGGGTGGAGTTTCCTTCTTCAAAGACGAGTAGCGGGTGTTCTTCGCGACCCCTACGATTTGAACATCTATTGGAGGTTTATCTTCAAACTGAAAGTGCTGACCAACCGCGTTGCGGCCAGGAAAAAAAGTTGTTGCAAAGACATCGTTCACTACGACGACGCGCGGCGCTTCGGCGGTATCCTGCTCGCCAACGGAGCGCCCAAGCAGAAGCGGAATTTGTAGCGTCTCAAAGAACGATGGTCCAATAACAGCGATTTTTGCGGAAAGGTTTCTAGCGGCAGACATGCCTGGGACGATTATGCTGTTGCCGCCTTCTGGGCCTGAAACGAGTGGAATATCGCTCATAGTGGCGCCGCGAACTCCAGGAAGACTTGCGAAGCGTTGCCGCAAATTCTCGTAGAACATTGTGCCGCGACGGTCGCTATATCCAGCAAGCTTGCCGTTGAGGTTGAACACTAGAAGCTTTTCCGTATTAAAGCCGATGGAGGTCGAATGCAAATTGCTAAGCGTTTTCACGAACAAGGCGGCTGCGACTACCAGCAAGACCGAGAGAGCGATCTGTCCGGCGACGAGCATCTGAGTTGGCCCAAAGGATAGGCCAAAGCGCCGCGCACGAGAGCCGAAAACGCGGGATTCCTTTAACGCCGGGGCCAGATCCACCCTCGTCGCCTGAATCGCGGGAGTGAGACCGAACAGAATTCCGGCCAGCATCGACAGGAAAATTGCAAACAGCAGAATTCGGCCATCGATTCCGGCATGCAATGTGAAGTCCTCCTGTCCATAGGTCAGTAGCCACTTGAGCAAGCGGATGCCGAGGGCGGCGACGAGTACGCCCAGCAGTCCGCCCACAATTGCGATCAAGAGACTCTCAGTCAGAAGCTGCCGTATGATGCGCCCGCGCCCCGCACCCAGACTCAGCCTGATTGCGATTTCGCGGCGGCGCCCAGTAGCCCGCGATAGCAGCAGATTCGCAATATTGGAGCAGGCAATCGCGAGGATGAGACCGGTCATCGTTAGCAAGACGCAAAGCGGCTTGGAATACTGACGCCTGAGCGCGTCTAACCCTGAGCCGCCGCCCTGCAGCCACAGTTTGGGAAGATTGGCGCGTTCCTTGTCGTTGTCCGCAGTGGCGGAAACAAATCCGTGAAATCGTGTCGCCATTGCGACATCCGCCTGACGCAATGTCGTGCCCGAGCGCAAGCGGCCCATCATTTCGATCCAGTAGTTGTTGCGATCGTGAAACCAAGCGTCGTGCCGCACTCTCGGATCGACATACGGCAGCAAGTGGAGCGGCAGAAATATGTCGGGCGAGTCGCGAGGATTCACACCATAGAAACCGGGCGCGGTCACGCCGCCTACGATGAACGGCTTACGATTTACGAGAATCGTTTGGCCTATTGCGCTGCTTGCGCCATCAAAACGCTGCTGCCATAGCCTGTAGCTGATCACCGCAACGGGGCTGGCGCCCGGGCGATCATCCTCAGTGTCGATCAGCCTGCCAGACGCAGGACGCGTTCCGAGGCCACTGAAATAGTTACCGGAGACGTATTCCCCTATTCCGAGGAATGCTTGATTCCCGATTACCAAGTTCGGGCGTCCGGCCGAGGCGAACGCGAAGATAGAGGACAACAACTCGTTTTGATTGCCGGCAGACGCGAAGAACGGGTATGGAAACGCTCCCGATACATAAACTCCTTCAGCATCGTGGTGGCCATTATCGTCGCCGTGTTGCTGCTTCATGACATCAGGCCAGCCCTTGGCGCGCCAATTGAGTATCACCAAGCTATCCGGATCTGGAACGGGCAGCGCACGCATCATGATGGCGTCCATGAAGCTGTAGATCGCTGCATTGGCGCCGATGCCCAACGCAAGCGACAGGAGGACAGCCAGAGTGAAAACCGGCGATTTAGTTAGGCCCCTGAACGCAAACACAAGGTCCCGCATCAGGTCGTCAATGAGATTGGTCGCTCGCATATCGCGGCATTGTTCCTGAGCCAGGGAAACGGAACCGAATTCGCGCCTGGCGGCGAGGAGCGCCTCGGACTTGCTCATGCCGTCAGCCATCCGTTCCTTGACCAATTGGTCCAGGTGAACTTCAAATTCACGCTGGAGATCGAAATCCACTCGCGATCGCTGAAGAAGCGAACGAAGCCTGTGCCTGATGACGCGCACGATACGCATAAGCTCCTCCCTAGGCGTTCTCGATTAGCAGGTGGACAGCGGAAGAGAGCCGCCTCCAGCTATTCAGTTCACGTTCCAGTTGTTTGCGGCCTGCGCGCGTCAGGGAGTAAACCTTTGCCGGCCTTCCGAGGTCAGAATCCTTCCATTCGGCGGAAATCCAGCCTTGCTGTTCGAGGCGATGAAGCGCCGGGTAAAGCGAACCTTGGCCAACCGAAAGGACGTCGCCGGAAAGCATTTGCATTCGTTTGGCGATACCCCAGCCATGAAGCGGCTCCCGTGAAATCGTCTTCAGGATCAGCAGATCCAGAGTGCCTTGAAGGAGGTCGGAAGGCTTGGGCATGGGTCGATTACCTCGAATATCGACAATATACCTCTAGCATCGACAATTCGCAAGCCGAACGGCATGACCGAAGCAGCGAGCAGCAGCTCGTCAGCGGGAAGGGACTCGATACACTGTGTTGGACATGACCAGACGCACGCTCGTTGGCACGCTCGCAGCGGCCGCAACGTTAAAGGGGCAATCGGCGCAACCGGCGCCTCGCCACCACCGCGAGCCGCATACGGAATGGAAGCCGAAGCTGGGAGTTCTTGGGCCGTATACGCCGGGGAACGTTCAGTTCGCGCATGAGCAGGGCTTCACGAATATGATCTTGGGCTCGAGCGCGAACTCGACGCTAGACGCGCTCACGATTTCGGACGCGCAGATCGAAGACGTGAAGAATACGCTCCGAAAATTCGACATGCACGTTTCGGCGCTGCAGGTGGGCAACAATCCCATTGCGGCCGAGGCGGGCGAGCGCGCGCGGGAGATCGATTACTTTGTGAAGGCGATTCGGCTAGCTGGAAAGCTGGGCGTGCCGTATATCGGGACTCAATCGGGCAGAGATCCGTCGAAACCGTTCCAGGAACAGATCGACGAAATTGTTCGCGTGTATCACGAAAAGTATTTCGCTGAATGCGAGCGGAGCCGCGTGAGGATTCTATGGGAGCCGTACCCGGAGGCGCCGAACCTGGCAACCAGCCCGGTGGGATTCGAAGCGCTGTTCAAGGGGTTCGGAGACTCGCAGTACGTGGGACTGCAGTACGATCCTTCGCACCTGGTGCGGCAGTTCATGGACCCGATTCAAACAGCGCGCGACTTCGTGGAGAAGATCTATGACGTGCATTTGAAGGACACCGAGATCTTTTGGCCGGTATTGCGGGCGGGCGGGATCAATCCGGTGAATAAGGCGCGATGGTGGACGTACCGGATTCCGGGAATGGGTTCGATGAATTGGCGCGATTTCTTCAGCGTGTTGCAGGAAGCGGGATATGCGGGCGCGATGAGCGTAGAACAAGAAGACCCGTTCTACGGGGCAGACGATCCGGGCCCCGATTTCAGCGCGGATTTCAAGACGGGCTTCATCATGGCGAAGCGCTATTTGACGCAGTATGTGCCGATGTAGGGGGCGGGCGGCTTACGGCTGCGCGCCGGGCCTAACCCCGCCGACCTTGACGCGTACGCGATAAACGCTGGCGCTGGCGGTGATATAGAGCGTCTTGCCGTCTTCCCCGCCCCAGGCTACATTGGAGGTTTTTTCGGGCATTCGGATAGTGCCGAGGTGCTTGCCTTCGGGAGAAAGAATCCAGATGCCTCCGGGACCGGCGCTGTAGATGTTGCCGGATCGATCCACTTTCATGCCATCGGGCGAGCCGGGCGCGGGATCGGAGGTGGCGTCGAAGAGCAGCTTGCCGGCGTGGCCGATGGCGCCGTCGGGATTGACGGCGTAGCGTACCCACACTTTCTCGGGCTCCGAATTATCGAGGTAGAGATATTTCTCGTCGGGCGAGAAGGCGATGCCGTTGGGGCGCGGCAGATCGGTGACCACGCGTTCCAGTTGAGAGTCGTCGGGCGGCGCGCCGGGCTTGCGTTCGATTGCGTGCGGGATGCGATAGACGCCGTTGATGCGCAGCTCTTTGTCGGGGTCCTGGTCGCTTTGCGTGCGGAAGCCGTAGGGAGGATCGGTGAAGTAGAGCGCGCCGTCGGATTTGTAGACGACATCGTTGGGGCTATTGAGGCGCTTGCCTTTGTATTTCTCGGCGAGCACCGTGATCTGGCCGTGAGGGTCCATGGATTCGAGACGCCACACGTTGCGGCGGGCATGGCCGGCGATGGTGAGGCGGCCTTTGGGATCGAGAGTCATGCCGTTCGAGCCGGGCTCGGGGCCGCCGTAGGAGGTCGAGCCTTCGTATCCGCTGGGTTGAAGCCAGATGTCCGCGCCGCCGCCGGGAGTCCATTTGCGAATGGTGTTGCTGGGGATGTCGGCGAAGAGGAGATAGCCGGCGGGAATCCAGACGGGGCCCTCGGTCCACTTAAATCCGTTGGCGACGCGCTCGATGGGGGCAGCGGGGTCGATGAGGGAATCGAGCGCGGGATCGAGTTTTTGAATGGAGGGGCTTTCGTTGGCGGCTTGGAAGGGCAAAGCGAAGAGGGCGGCGGCGCAGAGCCCGAAAGCAAGCGATAGCAAGCGGGCCTTCGTTATTGCGGCGTGGGGCATCACGGGAGGATTGTATAACTTCGAGAGCGAGGCGGTGGGTTGACGCCCGCCAAGGGCGCACAAGCAATCGGCGCATTAGAAGTCGTCGCGCAGTAGCAGGATCTGTGTTTTCGTCGTAAGCTTCTATAAGCTGCATACATTACGAGGCCGACAATCCTTCAATTAACTAAGCGATGCGACGAAAGCTCATAGTTCTAGCTGTTCTCAGCGTAGGGGTGAACTGGCGCCTGACGAGTTCCGAAGCGCGAAGCCCGGCGCCGCAGACCTATTCCCTCACCGAGGATCCCGGATTCTCGCTGATGGGTTCGGCGATTATCAAGATTAGCCGCGACGGATCGAGAGAAGTTATCGATCAAACAATGCCGGCGGGGCCGGGGCGCGACAAGGAGTATCGCAGCCATCGGGTTTACGATTTCGCGGCACACAAGGTCTATCTGAAAATTGTCAGCGACCCTTCGATGGCTTGCGGAGCGCAGGATTACGCGGACGCAGCAGCGCCGCCGGAACTCGATCCGGTTAGCGGGGCTGACGCGTTTATAAAAGAGATTGTCGGCGATGGGCAGACGAAGGAGGCAGGCGCCGAGAACGTGAACGGAATTGCCGCCAAGGTTTTGGATGTGACGTCGCCCACGAGCGGGAACGGCAAGATCTGGATTGCAAGAGAAGGAGGGTTCCCGGTGAAAGTGGCAGCGATGGGAGCAGACGGCAAGACGCAAACACTACTTGAGGTGAAGCAGTTCAGTTTGGCGAAGCCGCCCGCTTCCACGTTCGCAATTCCAGAAGGTTGCGAGAGCGCTCAGGCAGAGGGCAGCGTCAAGCCGAGCACCAACGTCACGGCGGTAACTCTGCGACCGATTGCCAACTATAAAGGCGCGTGCCCGGCACGCATTCCGATGACTGGGACCATTACGACCGACGGACCTGGAACCGTGTTTTATCAATTCGGCGGCGGCAATATGGACCCAGGACAAACGATTGTATTCAGCGCGGCCGGAAGCAAGACGGTGACGCATACCATGACTTTTCAGCCGAAGTACGGCAACGACATGGGCGTCGGAGCGATCCTCGAAGCGACTGGAGCAGACGCCTCCGGCGGACATGGACTCGCGATGCAAGCCTCCAGTAACGCGGAATTTAACATTACGTGTACAAGCGGCGGCGGAAAGTAGATCCGGCGCGTGGCATCGCGCTAAAGCGAGCGCTGCATTTTCGTTATAGTAGCGAGTACTGCACAAGAAAGCCCCGCATGCTTCGCCTTACGCTCGCACTGTTCGCCGCGACAGGATTGATTTACGCCGCCGCCAGCGGCGAAGTTGACTTTCAGCGCCAAGTACGGCCGATTCTTTCCGACAACTGCTTTCTTTGCCACGGCCCGGACAAAGGCACCCGCATGGCAGACTTGCGGCTCGACATTCAGGAAGGCGCATTGGCGCACCGCAAGAACGGCCAGCCGGTCGAACCCGGCAAGCCGGAGGAAAGCCTGCTGATCAAGCGCATTTATTCGAACGACCCTGCCTTCCGCATGCCGCCGGTTTTCGCGCACAAGACGCTGACGGAAGAACAAAAGGAAATCCTGCGCCGCTGGATCGCGCAAGGCGCGAAATGGAAGCAGCATTGGGCATTCGTTCCACCTCGAAAAGCTGCGCTGCCGCCAGTGAAGCAACCGGGGTGGGCGCGCAACCCGATAGACCGTTTCGTACTCGCGCGAATGGAGGCAAGCGGCCTGGCGCCCGCGCCGGAAGCGGATCGGCGCGCGCTCATTCGCCGCGTCACTTACGATCTCACGGGCCTGCCGCCCACGGCCGCCGAAGTCGAAGCCTTCGTCAAAGACGGTTCGCCTCGCGCATACGAGAAAGTGGTGGACCGGCTGCTCGCCTCGCCGCATTACGGCGAGCATCGCGCTCATTATTGGCTGGATGCGGCGCGTTACGCCGATTCGAACGGCTACCATTTCGACAACTACCGCGAGATGTGGCCTTATCGCGACTGGGTCATTCGCGCGTTCAACAAGAACATGCGGTATGACCGCTTCACCGTCGAGCAGGTGGCGGGCGATCTGCTGCCGGGGGCGACGCTAGATCAAGAGATCGCCTCGGGCTTCGAACGCTGCAGCGAGACCACAGACGAAGGCGGCGCCATCCTCCCCGAGGTCCAAGCCATGATCGCGAAAGATCGCGCGGATACGCTCGGAACCGTCTTCATGGGGCTCACGGTCGGCTGCGCTACTTGCCACGACCACAAGTTCGATCCCATCTCGCAGAAAGAATACTACTCGCTCACGGCCTTTTTCCGAAACACGACTCAGCCGATCATGGACATGAATATCCATGACACGCCGCCCGCGATACACGTCCCTCTCGATTCCGATCGGGCGCGTTGGGAGCAATTGAACGCCCAGCGCGCGGAGTTGCAGGAACAATTCGCGAGCGAGCGCGAGCGAGCGCTCCAGAGCATCCGCGACTGGCTCGATGGAGTGCGCGGACAAGCGGCCTTCTACAAGATAGAAGACGAGCATTACATGCCTAGCATTCCGAATGCCGAGAAAGCGGAGCTTCCCGAAATTGGCGCTCCCCCGCTGAGGTTCCAAAAAGACCAGAAAGCGACCGCCCCATCCGACCCCGCCATAGATTCTCTAAAGCCGTTCACGATAGCGATGTGGATTTCTTTTCCCGACACCAAGGACGACGGCGCCGTCCTCAGTCAGCTTGCAATCGTATCTGAAAAGGACGATCAGAAGATCCACAACGGCTGGCTGCTGAAGATCGACAAAGGCAACCTCGGCCTGTACGATCACGCGCCGGCCATTTACTTGAACGGCACGGATGGGAAAGGCATAAGCGCGCGTCCCATACCCGAATACAAATTCAAGCCGAACACCTGGTTCCACCTTGTGGTTGCGTACGACGGCAGCGGCTTCGGGCGCGGAATCAGAATGTACGTAAATGGCGAGCCCGTCGTAACCGCGGGACGCCCGGAAGACATTCCGCAACTGACAACTTCGATGGCGAACCGCTCTCCGATCACGTTCGGCAGCGATGGCGACAAGCAGTTCTTCGAGGGCGGCGGGATCGCCGACTTTCGCATCTGGAACCGAATGGCCGACCGGCAGGACGCGAGGCTGCTCTATCTCACGACGCGCGCGAATGCCGCCGGCACGAAACAAGCGGATCAACTCACAGACGGCGAAAAAGGGATTCTAGCCGATCTTTATACCTCCGCCTTGAATCCGGCAACCGGCAAGCTCATGCTTGACATTCGCAACACGGACGACGAACTCTGGCGGATCGAGCGCCGCTCCGCCACCACGCTCATCATGCAGGAGCGCACCGACCGCCAACCGACGGCTCACGTCCTCTATCGCGGCCAGTACGATCAGATGCGCGATGAGGTACACGCGAACACCCCGAGCGTCCTGCCGCCTATGACGCAATCGATGCCGCGCAACCGCCTCGGGCTGGCAATGTGGCTTGCCGATCCCGGCAATCCACTCACGTCTCGTGTAGCGGTCAATCGCTTCTGGCAGGAGGTTTTCGGGACCGGCATCGTGAAAACCGCCGAAGATTTCGGCTCTCAAGGCGAGCCGCCCAGCCATCCCGAACTGCTGGACTGGCTGGCCGTCGATTTTCGAGATTCCGGCTGGGACGTCAAGCGCCTTTTCAAGACGATGGTGATGTCGGCAACCTACCGCCAATCGGCGGTCAGCACACCGGGAAAGAACGACATCGATCCGCAGAACCGGCTGCTCGCTCGCGGCCCGCGTTTCCGCATGGATGCCGAAATGATTCGCGACACTGCTCTCGCCGCAAGCGGCCTGTTACGTCCGCAGATCGGCGGTCCCAGCGTGAAGCCTTACCAACCCTCCGGCATTTGGGAAACGGTCGCAATGGAGCAGAGCAACACGCGTTTCTACAAACAGGATTCCGAAGACGGCCTGTATCGACGAAGCCTATACACTTTCTGGAAGCGAGCCGCGCCGCCGGCATCCATGGACATTTTCAATGCGCCATCTCGCGAAACCTGCGTTGTTCGGCGCGAGCGCACCAACTCGCCATTGCAGGCGCTGGTCACGATGAACGACGTTCAGTTTGTCGAAGCTGCCCGGAATCTCGCGCAGAACGCGATTAAGTCCGCCGCGCGCCTCGATCGTGAACTCGATTTTATGTCCGAACGGCTGCTTGCCCGGACTCTCGATAAGCAGGAAGAAACAGTACTCGCGAAATCGTACTCGGATTTTCTGGCTTATTACTCGAGCGATCCGCAGCAAGCTTCGAAGCTGCTGAAAACCGGCGCGTCGCCGTGCGACACCAGCCTGGCGCAGCCAAAGTTCGCCGCGCTTACAATGGTCGCGAACGAAATGTTGAACCTGGATGAGACGTTGACGAAGTAAGAGGATAGCGTGGACCCGATTAACGAAAGCGCGTTGATTGAAACCCGACGCCAGTTGCTATCGCGCGGCGGCCGCGGCATCGGCGCGCTTGCGCTCTACACGCTGCTGGAGAAGCACGCCGGGGCATGGACCAAAGACAAAGCGGCCGGCGGACTGCCCGGCCTGCCGCACTTCGCGCCCAAGGCGAAGCGCGCCATTTATCTGCACATGCTGGGCGCGCCGCCGCAGATGGAGATCTTCGACTACAAGCCGACCATGGCGGACTGGTTCGACAAAGATCTTCCCGATTCGGTGCGTCAAGGGCAGCGCCTAACAACCATGACATCGGGACAGTCGCGCTTTCCGGTGGCGCCTTCCGCGTTCAAGTTCGCGCAATACGGCAAGAGCGGAACGTGGGTTTCGGAACTGCTCCCGTACACGGCCAAGATGGTGGACGACATCGCCGTCATCCGCTCTATGAACACGGATGCGATCAACCACGAACCCGCGGTGCTGTTTCTTCAGACTGGGTTTATGATCGCGGGCAAGCCGTGCGTGGGCTCGTGGGTTTCGTACGGCCTGGGCAGCATGAATGAAGATTTGCCCACTTTTGTCGTTCTAAACGCCACCCACTCCAACCCGAAGGCGAATGTGCAGGCGATTTCGGCCCGGCTGTGGAGCGCGGGCTTCCTACCCGGGAAGTATTCGGGCGTGGCATTACGTTCGGGCGGCGACCCGGTTTTGTACATCAACAATCCGGAGGGCGTGCCGGCTCGGATCCGACGCCGCATGCTGGACGCAACCGGTGAGTTAAACAAAATGGAGATGGCAAAGATTGCCGATCCGGAGATCGAAACACGCATCGCGCAATATGAGATGGCGTTCCGCATGCAAACTTCCGTCCCCGCCTTGACGGACATCTCGAAGGAGCCCGAGAGCACGTTCAAACTTTACGGTGAAGATGCTCGCAAGCCCGGCACATTCGCGAATTGTTGTTTGATGGCGCGGCGCCTGGCCGAGCGGGACGTGCGGTTCGTCCAGGTTTATCACCGGGGATGGGACGTTCACAGCGATCTGCCACAGGTGTTGCCCGACCAATGCAAAGACATCGATCAAGGCGCGTACGGCCTGGTTCAAGACCTGAAATCGCGCGGCCTTCTGGAGGACACGCTGGTCATCTGGGGAGGAGAGTTCGGTCGGACGATTTATTGCCAAGGCAAGCTAAGCAAAACGGATTATGGCCGCGATCATCATCCGAAGTGCTTTTCCATTTGGATGGCCGGGGCGGGCGTGAAAGGCGGCGTTGTGCACGGCGAAACGGACGAGTTTTCTTACAACATCGTCAAAGACCCGGTCCATATCCGGGACCTGAACGCCACCATCTTGCATCAATTCGGCATCGAGGACACGCGCTTCACATTCAAATATCAAGGCCTTGACCAGAAGCTTACCGGGACTGAAAAGCGCGCGATGGTGGTGCGCGAGGTGCTGGCATGACGAAGCGGCGTGATTTTCTGTTTGCAGTAGGGGCCGGCGCTCCGCTGATTTTGGGCGCCACGGACAAAGGCGGCGCTCGCAAGCCGGTTGTAGGATCAGGCGACCACGTGTTTGAAGTTACTCACGACTGGGGCCGACTTCCGGCTGACATTAAATATGGAAACACCCATGGTGTTTGCGAGGACTCGCAAGGCCACATCTACATTCACCACACGGTGAATGCCGCGAGCGAGAGCAGCGACGCCATGGTCATCTTCGATCACAAAGGCAAGTTCATCAAGAGCTGGGGCCCGGATTTTAAGGGCGGCGCCCACGGCCTCCTCATTCGCAAGGAAGGGTCGCAGGAATTCTTGTACCTTTGCGACATTAAGCGAGGACTGGTGGTAAAGACAACGCTCGCCGGCGAGCATGTGTTGACCCTCGGTTACCCGGACGAGTCGAATGCTTACCAGCCGAACCCCGACGGTTCCAAGAAGAAGTACAGCCCGACGAACCTGGCGGTCGCACCGAACGGCGACATCTACGTGGGTGACGGCTACGGTTCGAGCTACGTCAATGTGTACACGCCGGAGGGCAAGTTCGTCAAGACGTTCGGCGGCAAGGGCAGCGCGCCCGGACAACTGGATTGCCCGCACGGCATCGTGCTAGACACTCGCGGTTCACAACCTATTCTGATGGTCGCCGACCGCGCCAACCATCGCATTCAGACCTTCGATTTAGACGGCCAGCACCTCTCCTTCATCGACGGCACGAATCTGCCTTGCACCTTCGCGTTCAATGAACGAGGTGAAACGGTCGTGCCAGATCTAGGCGCGCGCGTGACACTAATGGATGCTCAAAACCGCGTCATCGAACACCTGGGCGACGATTCCAGCGTAAACGATTGGAATAAGCTTCGCACCGAGGACCGAAGCGCGTTCCGTCCCGGCAAGTTCGTTTGCCCGCATGGCGGTTGCTTCGACCGCCACGGAAACATCTTCATTGTGGAGTGGGTAGAAGTCGGAAGAGTTAGCAAACTGCGTCGCGTGTAGCGGGTGAATTCCGTCATATGACGCCATAGTCCGGCTCGAAGCCTCTTTTGGTTTTCGGCCTGAAGGGATAGTCGTGCATCGTCAAGTAGGCATGTAGCGGAGCCTTGTAGGCGGCGTTCTTCAGCTCGGGTTTCAGCCAGAGGAACTCTTGCACAACTTGGGCGTCCAGGAATGGATAACGAGCCTCGATGCCATAGGCGCCGGCGACGTGCTCTTCCTTCGCGAGATACGCCTCCTGGCATTCGTGATAAAAATTGCGCCAGACAGTCAAGCGATCCGGAAATCTTCCCTTGAATTCGCTTTGGTGCGGCATCAAAGCGTAGTCGGCGAGAATCTCGTCGGCGCCTTGACCGGAGAGATAAATGCGACGGCATTCCCGCTGGGCGAGACGGCACAAGTAGCCGAGTCCGATTGCCGCGCTTTCTTCGGTGATGCATTGGCTCCGGCCAAATATAGAATATTCGAACGGCTCAACGCATTCCTGTATATAGGTTTCTTCCGCTGCGTATTCGGCTGGCCCAAACGCCAGTATGGAGTTTCTTAAGCGAAGTATTTCCATGTCTTCCACGCCAGCAATGGAGTATCGGCGGTGCTGAAAACCACAGCGAGTCAGGGCGCAATCGATGGCGCCGCTATCGTATCCGCTTGAAAGACCGATGAAGCTGTTGTTTGCGCCGCGCTTCCGGACGGCAGCTTCGAAGGCATTTATCCAATCTGTGTAATGGTCTTTGTGCTGATGATCGAACTGAAAGCCGTGGATCTGAAACGTCTTCTGGCAGCCAGTTTTAAGGCACCGAACCACAGCCGTGTTGGGCGGAAGCGGAGCGCCTGCTCCAATGCCGCTCCGATAACTTGCCGCCCCGTACTCATTCACCCAAATGGGCTTACTACGGAAAGCATCTGTTGAGAAGATCGCTGTTTGAGTCGCAAAATCGAATAGAGCGATCGCGAATTCGCCATCGAGGCGGCGAACGAACTCCTCCCCGTATTGTTTGTACAGCGGGATGAGGGCCTCGCCATCGGACCCTACATACGGATGGTTGTAGATCTCACCGTTGTATACGCATACGATCTCCTCATCGATAAACGGCTGTGGGGTGAACGTACCCGTAATGGAGAGCAGGTTGTGAATGAATGTGTAGCCGTCTCGCTTGAACGCAACGGTTGCGTCCGGTCCTCTCAATCTGATCTTTGCGTTTGAAACCGGCCTACGGCTTGCAATAAATCCGCACATAGCAGCGGTCAGCGCGTCTCATGCTCCTGTTGAGATCCGAGCGCATCGTATATATAGGTTACCCGATCAGCCGCTAACCCCGAGGAACTGAATCGCATTGCGCGATTGTTCCCACACTGGGCCGTGTTATGATTTGCAAGCATCGATCGCGTTAAGTTGCGAGCGTGGAGGCGTTGAAGAATTGAAGCGCTGTCTTGTGACGGGAGCTGCCGGCTTTATCGGATGCCATGTGAGCGCTTCGTTAGTAAGCGAAGGAATCGAAGTTACTGGAATCGATAACTTCGACTCATTTTACCCGCGCTCCATGAAAGAAGCGAACCTTGCCTCCTTATTAGACGATTCTAAGTTCCACTTCATCGAAGCCGATATAACCGACGTGTCGAGCTTTGAGCAGCTCTTGGGCAGCAGGTTCGACGCTATTATCCATTTGGCGGCAAAGTGTGGCGTTCGTCCGTCTATAACCGATCCTCTGGCTTACCAGCACGTAAATACGACTGGCACGCAAGTATTGCTTGAATTCGCTCGAAGAGCAGGCATTGAGCAGTTCGTCTTCGCTTCGAGCAGCAGCGTATACGGTATAAACCCCCGTATTCCATGGTCCGAGAACGATCACGACCTTCAGCCGATAAGTCCGTACGCATCTACCAAGGCGGGTGGAGAACTTCTGGGGCACGCGTATTCCCACTTACATGGTATCCGGTTCCTTGCTTTGCGATTATTCACGGTGTATGGGCCGCGTCAACGCCCCGATCTTGCGATCAGAAAATGCGCGGCATTGATTCTGAAGAGAGAGTGGATTCCGGTTTTTGGAGATGGCGGCAGCAGTCGCGACTATACCTATGTTGACGACGTTGTCGAAGCAATTCGAGCCGCGATCGATTACCGCCAGAGTCGTTTCGAAGTGATAAACGTCGGCAACCGCCGGTCGATCTCCATCCTAGAAATGATCGGCGCTCTCGAATCCGCGCTGCAGCTCGAAGCGCGAATCGAGCACCTGCCAGCGCAACCCGGCGATGTTCCACATACTTGCGCCGATATTCGCAAAGCAAGAGAGCTGTTAGGGTACGCTCCTAAGACAACATTTCATGACGGCATTGAGCATTTCGCCGAGTGGATGCGAAGCAGCAACGAGTCAGCGTGACAGCGCCGATCTGTTGCCGGGGTCGGCTGGACGGCTTCCCGGCCCGGCCGAAGCAACGGAAACTTGCCTCAATTCAACCGAGTGGCTGTGTATCTTCTTGACGGCTGCGACGACATCATCCATATCGTGCCGGCTGCCGAGAAGCGTCCAAGTTGCTTGCAACCCAACCGCTTCGGATTCGAAGGCACGCTCGGCCACGGGGCAATAGGTATTACTGTAATCGAGGCGAGGGGAAAGGAACACGTGGGAGCGGTACACAGGGAACTGGTGGGACGCGGAGGAGTAGCACGGTATGCCTTCCGCGCGCAGCGCCGCCCGAAAGGCCTGCACGGGCGCCCCGGAGAAAAGATTCGAATCGAACTTGAACATGTACGAATAGAAGTTTTGGCCGGGGCAGTGTGGCAAGGGCGCGATACCGGGTATTTCCTTCAGTTGCTGGCCGAGATACACGGCGTTTTCCGATCTTCGCTCCCTGTGTTCTTCGAGCCGGGAGAGCTGACACATCAGCAGCACGGCTTGAAACTCGGTTATCCGCATATTCCACCCGGCGATTCGCCCTTTGGGGTATCCTGAGCCGCGATTGGCGTACTGGACTCCGGCGTGAGTAAAACAATACAGATACTCGGCGAAGTCATCGTTGTTAGTGATGACCATTCCGCCCTCGCCGGAGGTCATAAGCTTGGTCGCTTCGAAACTAAAACAGCCGAAGTCGCCGAACGTGCCCGCCAGAGACGATTCATATCGCGACCCATGCGCCTGCGCGCAATCTTCGATTACCGTCAAGTTGTGCCGCTTCGCGATAGACACGATGGCGCGCATGTCGCACAAATAGCCGCCCAAGTGGACTGGGACGATCGCTTTAGTACGCGGAGTGATAGCAGCTTCGATGAGCGCGGGGTCGATGCAGTAGCTGTCGTCGCGGATATCGACAAACGCGGGGTCCGCTCCGACCATCACTGCCGCGAGCGCGGGCGCAACCCATGTCGTAGGAGTCGTGATCACCTCATCGCCTTCAGTTACGCGCGCGGTGCGCAGGGCAGCCTCAAGCGCAACAGAGCCGCTCGAAACAGCGATCGCATACTTTACGCCGTAATATTCGGCGAACACCCGCTCCAGTTCGGTGACTTTGTCGGCTGGGGACATGAGGTGGCCCCACTTACCGCTTTCAAGCACGTCGCGCACTTTGCCGCGCTCGCAATCATCGAAGATCGGCCAAGGCGAAAACGGTGTTGTTCGAATGGGGCTGCCGCCTAACAGAGCAAGTTCAGGCATATATGTCTCTCAGAATGCGCCGCAAGCGACTTACTGCTTCAAACAGCGCAGTCCGTTGGCCGCGGGCATACGCGCGCGACGAACCCGAGTTCCCGCTCGATCTTTCGAACATCATACAATGACGCTCGCTCGCGCCCCGGCTGTTCGAAGTAACTGGTGTCCACGTCGTTGCCATACCAGTTTCGTAGTATGTCAGCTACGGGGTCTCTTACCCAGGCCTGCGGCGGCGCGAGATTCATGACTCGGACGCCCGGTTTGAGAGGAGCTTCGGTTGCAAGCGTGAAAGCCTCAATCGCATCGCTTAGGGCGATGATTGTAATTTTCCCTATGGCCCATTCGCATAGCGGACCCACTTGGCGCAGAGCAGGAAGCGCTCCATCGGCGTGAATGGAGGCCGGCCGCAGCGCTATGACATCGATGTCTTCGCATTGCCGGTGATAATAATACGCGACCTGCTCCATCAAGTACTTGCTGAATCCATAGCCGTCTCGATCATGGCATGGGGCCTCGTCCGAAAACGGCAGGTTGGAGGGACGAAAACGGAGATTTTGGGAGCCCACGACAGCGGTCGAGCTGGCCAGAACGAACTTCTTGCATCCGCGATCCACGAGATATCGCATCAGCGCACGGGCGCCTTCGACATTAATGAGCATGCCGTCCCGCTCGCTGCAACCTCCGGTAACACCCGCCAGGTGCACGACGGCGTCGAATGCATACTGATCGAGCTGATCCAGATCTTGCGGAGCATCCAAGCGCCCAATTACGCTCGGCACCTCAATAGCCGGAGGGCGAATGTCGAAGCCGACGACATCGTGTTGCTCGCGCAAGCGCGCAGCTAAGGATCGACCTACAAATCCGCTCGCCCCTGTAATCAATATACGCATTTAGACTTTATCCTTCATTCAGTCAATGTGTCAGAGCCGCAATCTTCGATTAACGATAACACCGCGTTTGCGGGAAGAACCCAGGCGTTCGCCACAGTTTAGAACCGATACGCCGGGAAGCGAGTGTTTCCGGTGAGATCAGGCTCACAAGACTGACCTTTTGCAGCGCAGAGATCGGCATATAAGTCAGGACGAAATACACATCGCGCTATATGAAAAGGTACGCCCCGCCTGGAGAAGTTTCGTTTATAGGCAGTAAGTGAATCGCCGCCGCCGCCGAAGTGGAAAACGCGCCGACCAAGCCGATGGGCCTCGCGCATCGCGGCGTCGTAACCGAAATCGTTCGGGCGCAAATGTAGCGTTTCCGGGACCCCGTGACACAGGAACGCGAAGCGGACGTCGCCATCGTCCAGATAGCAGTGCGTTCCACACAGCCGGTTTTCACGGTCGAAAATGAAGATCAGCTCAAGCATGGGCGCCGCCGCATCGAAAAATGCACGCGGGAAGTAATAAAAAGGCGACGCGCGCAGGCGATCGAGATTGTGGTGATAGGTTCGAACAAATGTATCGAAGTCCCGCGATGGCGCCGCGATCAGTCCGTAGCTACACGCCTGCCGGAGCTTATTGCGAAGCGAGGGCCGATAGTCGTTCCATACCTCCTCGAATGGGCGATTTAGAAACGAGACGACGTGGCTCGAATGAAGCTGAACATAATAGGCGTCTCCGATGCCATTTGGGATGGGTACGAACGGATGAAGCCGTACGGTCTCGCTCACGATGCGCTCCTCCGAACAACGTTCGGCAAAAGCCCGCCCGAAATCGAGCATCGAATCCTTGCCTGCTTCGCCGTCTTTGCCGATCCAGAAGCCCCCGAACTCCCAGGCACAGGTGAGATCATCCAGACCGTCGCTTCCTACAATGGCGCGCCGGATGTAGGGATGCGCCACAAGACCGGACCCGTCCCGCCACACCGCAAGCTCAGCTCGGCCATGCGGTTCGTTTAGCGCGCCCGCGCGCACGAATCGATAGGTGGCGAAGACGCTCGGGTGAGCAAGCTCCGCATAGATTCCGTTCCACTCGCGCTCTTCTGTCACGATGGATAACATTGCCGGAATATAGTGTAACTGACCGTCTTTGCGAGGAACCTCTCACATATTCAGCAACTGTTGCCTTAATTGAGGCAAGCCGGACCAAGCTGGCTCGCCTGGAGCGTAGATTCCCTGAAATAGTTCTCCAAACGCGCCCCGAGGCGATATAGTGATGTATCGATACCTTGGGTCGCGCGCATGCAAATCGATATCGGGACGCACGCCGGAATGAAACAGGCCCGCGAGCGGCACATAGATCCTGTCGGCCTTGGAAAGATAACTTGCAAGCCAGCTAAATGTGCTAACCGCCAGGACAACGTTCGTACTCTCGCGTAAGAAGCAAAAATCCTGAAATACATCATGGGAGACAATCTCCGCGCCGTATTCACGGGCGAGTTTCATCGCCATTAGATCTGCCGGATCTTCGGTAACCACATAGATGCGCCTCCAATTCTCCAACGTTATAACTTCGCGATAGAAAGAAAATGGAAGCGCGCAATAAGAAGCGTGCGGCGGTTGCGTCGCGGGATTCCACCAAATGTCGCCCGATCTGATATGCACGGTGAGATCTCGCGGGTGCATCTCTCGCCGGGAAGGAATTTTCAGCCATTCTTCTCTCATCCGTTCGCGATGGTTCTCATAGAACCGGATATTAAGAAACGCGCCGATTCCATCGATTGTGATGAGACTTCCTCTACTTCGCTGCCTCAATGTCGCAATCAGGTTTTCAAACGTGGTAAAAAGAGCTTCGCCGGCCTCTTCCAAAAGGAGCCTCGACTCACGCCAGGGTTGAACAAGCCTGATATGGCGGTCATATGTGCTCGGGCGATCCTGCAAGTCATGTCCTCCGGTTCCTGGAAAGCCGGAAACAGGAGCGGCGATCAGCGTTGCTTGGAGAGCCTCAGAAAGAATGCGGGCGAAGCAGTATTGGAAGAGATTGTTCGCGAGGCGGCCGTGATAGATGAGGCGGATTGCCGAGGGCGATGAGGCCGTCTCGGCTTGTGTAACACCTTGCATTGCTCTAAGCAAACTGCGATGCGAGTTCGCCGACTACGTTGTAGGGCTGCCATAACTCCTTGAACCGTCCATCCGCGCGCCAGGGCTTGCAGGGACCCTTCCAGTGCAGCAACTTGGCGCGCTGCAGTAAGTCTCTATCCAGTTCGTGCGGCTCTTTATCTCCCAGGCCGATCACATTCCATTCCCGTCCAAGATGTTCGTAGGCGCGGTAGAAGACGAGATTGAGCAGCGGCTGGGTGCCGAGGTCGAACAGGCCTGTGGATTCCTGGCGGTGAAGTTGCATCCAGCGCTCGATTTCGGCGAGCACGTTCCAGCGCTCCCATTCGCGCAGCTTAGTAACATACACGCCGGCATTGAAGAATTCTTCATGTTCGTCGAGGTGCGCGAGCGCGGGGTGGCCGCGGTAGAAACTGCCGATACGATCATAGGAGTGAGGACCGGCCGGAACGCAGGCGATGATTTGCCGATCGAGCCTGGCGAGGTTCCAGAGATCTTCGATATCGCCTGTCACTATCAGGTCCGAGTCCAGGTAAATGATCTTGTCTATCTCCGGAAGCGTTTCCGCAAGATAGAATCTGGAAAAATTACTTACGCGCTCTATCCGGGGACCGTGATTTATCCGCATGTGGTTCAGAAGGAACTCGGAGGGTCTAAATTCCACAAGCGTTACGTGGATGCCCAATGGCCGGACAAATTTGTCCAGTGCTTCCTGCAAACCTAAATAGCTCTCCGCATCAGTTACGACATAGAAACGATGCTGGCGATGGCGGCGACTGTTCCGGTGAATCGAGACGATAGCCGCAAGCAATCCGATTAGCTGATCCTGGTCCGTCGCAAACACGATGTTAACCGGCGAATCGAGGGCCCCTGCCGTCTCGGGACCAGGGTTCGAGAACATATGCGGATTATAGACCGCGAGGTTTCGATTCGCTATTCGGTAAGGGACTTCACATGCATTAGACGGTAATTTGGTGTAAATCGATGCAAATTCGTGTAATTCGATTGACATCCCTGGGAGGTCATGATAGGTTATGAGGGCTGTTTAGCTCCATTTCCCGCGGGCAAATCTTTGCATGTGTTCTGGAACGAGGCCGATCACTGGGTTCAACCAGGAACGCATCCTCATGCAAGCGAGGTCATGCAGGCGAGATCGCGGCGCAAACCGGGCCTCACGAATTCTTTACCCCAGCAACCGGATATTGCATTCGCACAGAGCGGCAATTGGGGTTAAAGAGGTGATATGCCAGAAGCGGACCTGATTCGAGAACGTCTCGATTGCCAGGCGGTCGGCGCGGGCCGGTTGCCACTCGATCCTGGCGATACAATTCAGATGCTCGGCGAGAGGCAAAACGGCAATCCGAAGTTCCGGCATATGGATTGCGAATTGACAATTGTCATCGTGACCAAGGGCCGGCCCGAGTTGCGGCACGCTATCGAAAGCGTGTTGAATCAAGATTACGCGGGTCCTCTTTTTCTTCTTATCCTGGCGGATGAACTTGCCGGGTTACCGGTGGATGCCGGCGTCCACGCAAATACGGTCATCGAGACATACACGGTGCGAAGCGGGCGTTTACGCGATTGCCTAGATCCTTATCGGCGAATCGCAAGGCTGCGAAACATCGCCTGCCGGCTGGTGCGAACGCGCTTCGTTTGTTTCCTCGACGACGATAATCTTTGGGAACGGGATCATGTATCGACGCTGATGCGCCTTATCAGGCGAACCCAGTTACTCGCGGTTCACAGTTGGAGACGGTTAATCGATCAAACAGGTAATCCAGTGACTCCAGACCGGTATCTCTGGCTTCCGCCCGGCGCCGAATCGGATCGCCTTTTCGATCTCTATTGCCGGCATGGCGTGATGGACAGCGGTGGTCCCGTGGTTCGCGACAGAACAAGCTTAGTCGTCGGCGATACGGATTACGGCATGGTGGACATGGGTGAGTGGTTGTTCGACTCCAGTTTATTCTCAATGATTCAATTCGATGAGAGCGGGGCTGGCGGACCCGATGAACTGCATGGCGGCGAGGACGACAAACTATTACGCGACCTTCGGTCGTTGTCGATTGGCGCAGCTTGCTCGGATTCTCCCAGCTTGCTTTATCGACTTGGAGGCTTTTCGAATGCTAAATGGCGGTGAACCGCAATTAACGCGGGAACTGAACCGAGCGCTGAACCTCGAAGAATATCAACGCGGCGAGATATGCCTCCGCAGCCGGCCGCGCTATGTTCTGGTGGAACTAACGCAGGGATGCAACCTGAAGTGTCCGATGTGCCGTGCGGACTACATCCATTCCAAGGAACGCCTGATGGACGATGGGCTGTTCGAAAAGGCGAGCCAACTCTTCGCAACCGCCGAGATGGTGGATCTTCGGGGCTGGGGAGAAAGCCTGATACTGCCCGATATCGTCGATCGCATCCAGGCCGTATCGCGGTCGGGAGCGAGAATACGCTTCGTCACCAACTTAGCGTTTCGACGCGATAGAGTGCTGGACGCGCTAGTCGAATACAAGTGTTACGTGGCGGTTTCGATGGACACGTCGGACCCGGAGTTGTTCGCGCTATTAAGGGGTGGCGCAAGTCTCGCGCAGGTGTCGCGCAATCTGGACCGCCTTATGGCAGGGCGCCGCGATAGCGACGACGGGGCGCAAGTTTACTTCACGACCACCGTGCAGCGCCCGGCCCTTAGCGGATTGCATCGCTTAATAGAATTCGCGGCGGAAAAGGGAGTTCGCGAAATCCGTATGTTCACGGTAACCGGACAAGATGACACATTCCTGTCCCTCCAACCATCGCCGAAACAGGTTGATGAGATGCTATCGACGGCGGCAAGCCTCGCGAAGGCCCGCGGAGTGCGGCTGGTGGTTGGAAGCCGTCTCGGCTCCATGCCAGAGAACCCGAGCGGGGGGCCGGCGTGCATTCATCCGTGGGCTTATGCGACGGTTGCCTACGACGGTTGCGTCGGCTTTTGCGACCACTTAATTGGACCTAAGTCGAGCTTCTATCACGTAGGGAATCTCGGCGAGAACAGTTTTGAAGAGATCTGGAACGGCGCGGAGTGGGTGGAATTGCGGCGGGAGCACCTAGCGCGCCGAGATCCTCGCGCGGCGCATTTCGAAGAGTGTAGTTGGTGCTATGGCCACCGCTATGTCGACTTCGAACACCTCTTCGACCCGGATGCACTCAACCACATCAAGCAGCTCGCACCCTGACGGCTGCAGAACCATACTCCACCTGGTTTGGTCGGAAACGCTGGGAGGCGGCGTAAGGGCTCCTCTGGCAGCCGCGAAGTACTCGTCGGCTCTGGGTAAATTCCGTCACGACATGGCGTTCGTCTTAAGACCCGAAACGGCGGCGATGGAGCATGCGCGCCGGCAGGGCGTCACCCCGCTCGTGATCACGACTCGCGACGAGCTTATGGCGCTGATCCCCAGATACGACATCGTGCAACTCGACTGGTGGAATATGCCGGAGCTGGATGCATTTCTTCGAGCGGGCATACCGGCGGCGCGATTGCTTACATGGATCCACGTGGCTGGGCACAGCGCGCCTCAAGCGATCCCGCCGGCGCTCGTCGAATTCAGCGACTTCGTTGTCGCTTCCTGCCCATACTGCTATGAAGCGGACGCGATCCAAGCGCTTCCGCCGGAGCTGCGGGCGCAGAAGACAGCGATGATTTACGATGCCGCCGACTTCGAGCGTTTAGACGGCTTCTCGCACCGAGAGACGGGCAAATTCGTTGTGGGCTACATCGGCCTGTTGGAGCGGAAGAAACTGCATCCCGATTACATTGCAATGAGCGCCTGCATCCGTGTACCGGATATCGAGTTTGTGGTGTGCGGCGACGGCAACTTACCGGAGTTGAAGGCCGAGACGGAGACATGGAGCGCGGCGGACCGCTTCGCCTTTAGAGGCTTCGTGGAGGATATTCGGGCTGAGATCGAGAGCTTTGACGTATACGGCTACCCTGTTTGCGAAGATACCTACGCGACTGGCGAGCTAAATCTTCAGGAAGTTATGTTCGCCGGGGTTCCTCCCGTCGTATTTCCGTACGGGGGCATTCGCGATCTAGTCGTGCCTGAGTACACCGGACTTGTGGTTCGATCGGCGCAGGAATACCGGGATGCGATCGAGCATCTTTTTCATTCTCCGGAAGAGAGACAACGGCTGGGCCGGAATGCCCAAAGCTATGCTCGCCAGATCTTCGGGGCCCACAATTGGGCAGCGCGTGTAAATGCGATCTATGAAGAGTTGCTTCAGAAACCCAAACGCCTGCGAAGCTGGCAGGACACGCACGCTTTCGGGGCGGATGGACAATTCCCGCCTGGGGCCGCGGCGCTCCTTCCGTATTTGGGAAGAGATCGCGACTTTTTCGAGCGTTCCATCCGATCCGAGGAGCTATGCGCCCTTCTCGGCGCGGATCGCAAGGTTTCGCGCGTCTCATCCCACGTTCTCGAAGGCGGCGTTGTTCCTTATCTAAACTACTATCCCGCAGATCCTGTGCTGCGGTTCTGGGCCGGCCTGATCTACTTAGAGCAGGGAAACTTCCTGCGCGCCTATGTGGAGCTGTCGCAATCGATCGAACTCGGTTTCAGGCACTATCGCGCTGCATGGTACTGTGCAAAAGCTGCGCTGCTCGCGGGGAAACAGGAAGACGCCCGGCGTATAACTTCTACTCTCTTAGAGCGAACGCCGGCTTTCATCCACGACGCCGGAGTGTAAGTTTAGCGTGCGATGGTTTGATAGCGCGGTCGAGAAGTTGAAGCAGGCACAGCGGCGACTTGCACCCTATCGTTTCTATATGGAGCTTAGTCATCGCAGCTTCGATCTGCGATATGGGTTGCAAACTCGGGGGCGAGTGGAAAGAGCACAGCTCGACATCCCGAAGCCGGTTCAAGATCGGGTAACCCGCTACGAGGCGTCGAAGACGCGGGTATTCTCACATATTCTCGCTCGATTGCCCGTCGCACCCGATGAGTTCACGTTCATCGACTTGGGGGCGGGCAAGGGACGGGCGCTGATTCTGGCAGCCGAGCATGGGTTCAAGCGCGTCATCGGGGTGGAAATATCGCCGAAATTGCACTCCATCGGCCAAGATAACGTCGCGCGTTACACCTCAAGAACCGGGAACCGATCCCACATTCAGCTTCTTCTTCTAGACGTTCTGGAGTTCGCGATTCCTGCCGAACGAACCGTGTACTATCTTTACAATCCATTCGATGAAGCGACGACCGCTCACGTATTAGACAAGATCGCCGGCTCGGTGATGGAACATCCTCGCGACGTGTGGATTGTATTTGTATTCCCTTTGTGCGGGGATTTGCTTAACTCCGCGTCGTTCCTAGAACGGAAGGGGGAAGGAAAGATATGGAGGGATCACTACCAGATCTATAAAGTAAGAACCGCCGGTTGGGCGCCCTATGGGGAAAAAGAGGACCACTAAGCACGGGGTCCGAGCATCTCTTTGGGCAGCGTGTCCAAGAAGGCTCGGGCTGTGGGGGTTTGAACATGGGAGAATTCGGCGGGAGTGGCGAGCGCTTCGAGCTTGCCGCGGTCGAGGACGGCGATGCGGGTCGCGATGGTCAGAGCTTCGACCAGATCGTGAGTCACGAAGACTGAAGCCACTTGAAAGTTAGCGCGGACGGCGAGGAATTGCTGCTGCATTTCGTGGCGGGTGACGGGGTCGAGCGCGCCGAAGGGTTCGTCGAAGAGCAGCAGACGGGCGCCGGCAGCGAGGGCTCGGGCTACGGCGACACGCTGGCGCTGGCCGCCGGAGAGTTCGTGAGGACGTCGGGCGCCGATATCGGGGCCGAGGCCGACTTGCGCGAGGAGCTCGACCGCTTTTTCCTTGCGGCGCGCGGGCGGCCAGCCGAGCAGGCGAGGGACGAGCGAGATGTTCTGGTCGACAGTCCAGTGCGGAAGTAGCCCGAATTCCTGGATGACGTAACCGATTCCGCGGCGAAGCTCGATGGGATCGAAGGCCCGGGTATCGCGGCCTTCAATCGAGATGCTGCCGGAGGTGGGTTCGAGCAGCCGATTGATGAGACGCAGCGCGGTGGTCTTGCCGGAGCCGCTGCGGCCGAGCAGCACGAGCGTTTCGCCGAGGCAGACCTGGAACGATAGGCGGTCGAGGACGGAACGGCCCCCTACCTGGTAAGAGACATCACAGAAGGAGAGATGAGGAGGAGCGCCGGGCCGCTCGGAAAGCATTAGGACGTCACCGGAAACCGTGTCATACTAAGAACAGCCTATCCGAGTTGCTGCCCGACTCCATTCCTACAACATTCTGCTAAATTTAAGACGTTCCAAACACTACATTTTGGGTATCGACGAGTAGTTTTACATGCCTTATCAGATTCAGCCGCTCAAAGAGTTCCTGGTGCGCCCCGCGCTGCCGGCTAGCCTTAGCCGCCTGTCGGAAATCGCTTACAACCTGCTGTGGAGTTGGGATCACACGATCCGAGCGCTGTTTCGGAGACTGGACCCGACGCTGTGGAAGGATTTGAATCACAATCCGATTCAGCTATTGGGCCGGATTCCGCAGGAGAAACTGGACCGGGCGGCGTCGGACCCGCGCTTCCTGCTTCTGTACAAGCGCGCGTGCGAGCGGTTCGACAGCTACTTGCAGGCGGGCGCACAGGACGAAGATACGCCGCGCATTGCGTACTTTTCGATGGAATATGGCCTGCTCGACTGCATGCAGATCTATTCGGGCGGGCTGGGGTTGCTTTCGGGCGACCACATGAAAGCGGCAAGCGATCACGATTTCGCTCTGACGGGCGTGGGGCTGCTGTATCAGCGCGGCTACTTGCAGCAGTCGCTGAATCCGGATGGATGGCAGCAAGAGCGCATGCCGTTGAACGACTTTTATACGCTGCCGCTGCGCCCGTGCCTGGACGAGAATGGCGAGCAAGTGGAAGTGAGCGTGACGCTGCCGACGGGCGAGGTGTTCATCAACGTATGGCACATCGACATCGGGCGCGTGAAGCTGTACGTGCTGGACACCAACACTCCGCGCAACAAGACGGCGGAGCATCGCGAGATCACGGACCAGCTTTACGGCGGCGATATCCACAAGCGCATCCGGCAGGAGATCGTGCTGGGGATCGGTGGGTTGCGCGCGCTGAAGAAGCTCGGCATCAAGCCGACCGTGCACCACATGAACGAGGGCCATTCGGCGTTTCTCGCGATCGAGAGGGCGCGGATTCTGATGCAGGAAGACGGGCTAGCGTTCGATCAAGCGCTGGAGGCGACGCGGCTGAGCAACGTATTCACGACGCACACGTCGGTGCCGGCGGGAATCGATCTGTTCGATTGCGGCTTGGTTTACGACTATTTCCGGCAGTATTGCGAGCAGTCTCGGATTCCATTTGATAATTTTCTGGCGTTAGGGAGAAAGAATCTTCAGGACCCGTCGGAGCGGTTTTCGATGGCGGTGCTGGCGCTGAAGACCTCGGCATTCCGCAATGCGGTAAGCGTGCTGCATCGCGCGGTATCGCAGGAGATGTTCCAGGATCTGTGGCCGCGGCTGCCGGTGCCCGAGGTGCCGATTACATCGGTTACCAACGGCGTGCACTCTTCGACCTGGATCAATGGCGATCTGGCCGGGCTTTACGATCAATACCTGCAGCCGGACTGGCGCGAACGCCTGGAAGACGCAAAGATGTGGGAGCTGGTGCACGAGATTCCAAACCAGGAGCTTTGGGAGATGCACCGCAAGCGGCGGCGGAGACTGGTGGCGTTTGTGCGGGACCGCGCCGTAAATTCGGCGGTTCAGCGGAAGGCGTCGGCGGCCGAAGTAAAGCGGCTGCAGGAGGTGCTCGATCCCGATGTGTTCACGATCGGCTTTGCGCGGCGCTTCGCTACTTATAAGCGGGCCACGCTGCTGTTCCGGGACGTGGCGCGATTGAAGCGAATCTTGAACAACCCGAAGATGCCAGTGCAGATCGTAATCGCGGGGAAGGCGCACCCGAAGGACCATCCGGGGAAGACGCTGATTCGGGAAATTGTGAACCTCTCGCGCGACGCGGAAGTTTCCAAGCGGTTGATCTTTGTAGAAGATTACGGGATACAGGTAGCGCGCGAAATGGTGCAGGGCGTGGACCTGTGGCTGAATAATCCGCGGCGAGGCGAAGAGGCCTGCGGCACGAGCGGGATGAAGGCGTCGATGAACGGCGTTCTGAATTTCAGCGTGCTGGACGGATGGTTCGACGAAGCATATGAGATGTCGGGAGGGTGGGCGATCGGCGACCGCGTGCCGTATTCGGAAGACCAGGACGACATACACGCGAGCGCGATTTATTCGACGCTCGAAAACGAGATCGTGCCGCTGTTTTACCAGCACTCCGAGCAAGAGAATATACCCGTAGAATGGGTGCGGCGCATGAAGAAATGCATGGCGTACATCACGCCGCGCTTCGGCTGCGGGCGCATGGTAGCCGAGTATATGTCGGAGCTGTATAGACCGGCGCATCGGTTGTGGCGGAGCGTTTCGAAAGAGAATTTCGAAGCCGCGCGGCAGAAAAGCGTGTGGGACACGCGCATGAACGAGAACTGGCATCTGATACGGTTCCTCGATTTGGGCGAAGGTCCGGGCGACCACGTGATGAGCGGGTCGGCAGTGCCGCTGCGGGCGACGGTGGATCTCGCGGGGCTGAAGAAATCCGAAGTGCGGGTGGAGGCGGTGATCGGGCAGATCGGCGTGAATGGCGAGTTACAAAGCACCTATGCGCTGCCGCTGGTTCCGGTAGAGGAGCGCGGCACTGCGGTGGTGTTTGCGAATGAATTCAGGGTTCAGCAGACGGGACGCGTCGGTTACTCGGTGCGAATTAGCCCGAACCATTTCGATAACCCGTTGACGCGCCCTTGCAACGCGCTGCTGAAGTGGGTATCGGACTAGGTAGAAACGCTTAGAACTTCAAATTTGAGAGTACGGACTGGCGCAGGACTTGAATTCGTGGTACATACTATCTAGGTGTGCAGGCGGGAATCTGCTACCAACCATTCCGGCCGACCGGACTCCCGCCGTCTCCAGCGAGACTTCCAGCGCTATAGGACAACTTTTTCGAGAACGTACTGGAAGTGCACTGTAAGTACGTCCAGATTGCAAGATTAAGGCCGCTTTCGACAGCGGCCGCACGCCATCTGGACCCATTCAAGGAGTCGATCAACGACAATGGACGGAGATCGCAAATACCGGCAAAACGGCTATCAGGATTCGGACCGCAGGTCTGAGAGTTACCGCTCGGAAAGACCGCGTCCGTCGGGTCCGAAGCTGCCCATAGATATAACCGGCCCTAAGCTGCCGCGGCTGGTGCAGAACATAGTGGCGTCGAGATGCTACAACTGCGCGGTGACGCTGCCGCCGGACACGGAGTTCAAGGGCAACTGTCCCAAATGCGGCGCCGCGCTGCACTGCTGCAAACAATGCGTGAATTTCGATTCGTCCACGCGCTTTCAGTGCGTGAAGCCGATTCCGGTAAGGGTGCCGCTGAAAGACCAGGCTAATACATGCGAGCTATTCTTGCCGCGAGTCACAGTGGCGCGCGACGCATTGCCGGCCTCGGCCGCGGTGAGAAATGGCGATCACACGGCAATACAGACGCCGCGCAACGCGACCGATGCGCGGGCAGCGTTTGACAGTCTGTTCAAGAAATAGCGGCCCTTGCCTTGCGGCGAGCGACTTGCAGATCACCCTATTTCGTCCTTGTTGAATGGCCGCTCCGAAGATAAAGAAAAAATCGACTGCCGCAAAGACCTCGGCGATGCCTCGCCAGGGAGCGGCGCCTTGCCTGATATTGATCGGCTTGCTGCTGCTGATTGTGGGCCTGATATTCTTCTTTGCGCTACGCAGCACCACCTAATTAGATTTCGCGGATAGACTCGGAAAATGAGAAGCGACGGAAGATCACTGAATCAACTGCGCCCAACGCGTATCACGCCGGACTACTTGCTGACGGCGGAGGGATCCGTGCTGATAGAGGCGGGGAATACTCGCGTACTGTGCGCGGCGACTGTGGAAGATACGGCGCCGGCATTTTTGCGCGGCAGCGGGAAAGGGTGGGTGACGGCGGAATACTCGATGCTTCCGCGGGCAACGATCACGCGCACGCAGCGCGAGGTGGCGAAAGGCAAGCTTTCGGGGAGGACGCACGAGATCCAGCGGCTGATCGGCCGGTCGTTGCGGGCGGTGGTGGATCTGGCGGCGCTCGGGGAACGCAGCATTATCGTTGATTGCGACGTGCTGCAGGCGGATGGCGGAACGCGGACGGCGGCGATCACGGGCGCGTATACGGCGCTTGCGATCGCGATCGGCACGCTGCTAAAGTTCAAAGTTCTCGCAAAATCCCCGCTTCTTGACGCGGTAGCGGCGACGAGCGTGGGTATTGTGGGCGGCGCGCCGATGCTCGATTTGGCGTACGAAGAGGATTCGCGGGCCGATGTGGACATGAACGTGGTGATGACAGGCGCAAACCAGTTTGTGGAGCTGCAGGCGACGGCCGAGCGCACGCCATTTGGAGACGAGCGATTGAGCGAGATGTTGACGCTGGCTAAGGGCGGCCTGGCGGAACTGTTCACGCTGCAGCAGCAGGCGCTGGCGGCGCGGGCGGAGCGATGACGGTTTATGCCTGTTCCTCGAATGCAAACAAGCTAAAGGAGTTTGAGTTGGCGGCCGGCGAGATTAAGCTTGAACCTTTGCCGCGGCTAGGGGCGATTGCGGCGCCGGAAGAGACGGGAGCGACGTTCGAAGAGAACGCTGCGATCAAAGCGGTTTACTATTCAGGTTTTACCGCCGAGCTGGTGTTCGCGGACGATTCGGGCCTGGAAGTAGACGCGCTGGGCGGCGCGCCCGGGGTTCATTCGGCGCGCTATGCGGGAGCGGGAGCGACGGACCAAGCGAACAACGAACTGGTGTTGCGGAATCTTGGTAACGCCTCAAACCGGGAGGCGCGGTTCGTGTGCGTGATAGCGTTGGCGCGAAACGGCGCGGTGCTGAAAAGCTTTCGCGGGACGGTGGAGGGCGCGATCCTTCGGCAGTCGCGGGGAGCGGGGGGCTTCGGATACGACCCGCTGTTTTTTTATGCTCCGCTCGACTGCTCGCTTGCGGAGCTTGGACCGGAAGAGAAGTTTGCGGTTGGCCATCGCGGGCAGGCGGCGCGCGCCATGTGCGATTGGCTTCGCGAAGAGAACGGGATCTGAAGAGAAATTGCAACCGCGCTGGAACTAATATCGAGAGGACCTCAATGGTCCGATAAGATACAAGCAGTGCATCCGCATTTACTCCATAACGGCCAGGTTCGCGACACTCGCGAGCTACTGCTTTCACCCGGGCAGGTGGGGTATATGAACGGGTGGGGTGTCTTCTCCACGCTTCGGGTCGCCGACGGCGTGCTGTTTGCTTTCGATCGGCACTTCCAAAGATTGAAGCGAGATGCCGGACGGGTGCGCGTGCCGTTCGAGTATAGGGCGGCGGATCTTGAGAAGGCGCTGTTATCGCTGGTAGACGCAAATCGCGCATTCAACGCGACATTGCGCGTTGCGATTGTGCGGAACCGAGGCGGATTGTTTGAAGCCCCACAGCTTAAGGGGGACGCCGATCTGGTTGCCTTTACGGCGGATCTCACGCTCTGGGGCGAGGGCGTAAAGCTCGGCTATGTGGAGCATGGGCGGTATGCGGCATGGCCGTTCGCCGGAACTAAGCTTACCTCCTGGGCGCATAATTTGACCTGGAACGAAGAGGCCCACGAGCGGGAGTTGGACGAAGTGATCCTGCTGAATGAGAAGGGTCAAGTAAGCGAATGCACTTCGGCCAACATCTTTGCCATTCAGCGAGGAGAGATCTGGACTCCGCCGGTGGCCAGTTCCGGATGCCTACCCGGTGTTACACGAGCAATCCTATTGGAAGAGCTTTCGATTCCGGGGCTGACGGTTACCGAGCGCGAATTAACGCCCGCCGACTTAGAAGAAAGCGAGCAGGTGTTTATAACTTCGACGACCCGGGATTTAATTCCTGTGCTCGAAGTGAATGGTATCCCGCTGCATCAGAACAGAAAAGTATTTGAAAGGCTGCAAGAGGCGTTCCAAGAATACCGGTCGCGATACGTCGCGGGACGGGCGCGATTTAAGGAGATCCCCGCGGTATGAAGCCGAGCGCAGTGGCATGCCAATCTTGCGGAAGCGCAAATCTGAGGCGGTCTCGAAGGGCGTCGTGGATGGAGCTTATTCCAATGACGCTCGGGAGTTATCCCTTCCGGTGTGGCGATTGCAACCAACGTTCTTGGGTCAGTATCTGGCTCGTTTCTCGGCTGCGATACGCCAAGTGCCCCAAGTGCCTGGGCCTCGAATTGACGCCATGGTCGCGGCGGCATTACCGGCTCAGCTTTTGGAAGAACTTACTTTCTACTTTCGGCGCGCGTCGCTATCGATGCGCGGCCTGCCGATATTACTTTCTAAGTTTCAGGCCCGCCTGCGGAATGAAGCCACAGCAAGAGCCCGTGCTCGAAGCCGAGGAGCAAAAGCGGGAATTGGAAACGGCGCCGCAGGCTAACCCGGGAATCTAGACCGAGCCCGCGATGGGCAGTGGCGCGCTCTTCTGGCGCGAAAGAACCAGCAGGCAGCCGACCTGCTCGCCTAGCGTGCTGAGCAGTTCCATATCCGCGCCGGAGTGAATGCGCGCCTCACGGTGCTGCACGTTGATGACGCCTACGGCCTTGTTCTGAGAAATGATAGGGGCGGAGAGAAACGCCTCGAAACGGTCCTGCGGGAGATCTTTGAAGAACTTAAAGCGCGAGTCGTTATAGGCTTCGCGCGAGATGGCAAGCAGCCGGCGCTCCCGCGCTACCCAACCCGTCAATCCTTCGCTGAGCCGCAGCCGGACACGGCCTAAGTTCTTACGGTTGGGATCGTTCGAGGCATAGAGGACAAGCTGATCGTCTTCGACCAGGTAGATAAGGCAAGAATCGCATTCGAGAAAATCGCCGACCAGATCGACGATCTCCTGGAGGACGTCGTCGAGGTCGATGTCGCGGGTCATAAGCCGGCTTACACGTTGAAAGAGCCGGAGTTGCTGTTCGGCTCGCTCAAGGCGTAATTCGAGTTCGCGGGTCTTAGACACCGAACTTATTATCACAAACGGAAGGGGTCGGATGAGATCTTGGAGGACGGGCGCGTACTACTCCGGTGGATGTATGCTGAGGTTTTCCACGGAGTAGTACGATGAATGGAGCATTTTGAGGAGACGCCCTTCGCATGTGGAGTAAACGAAAAGAAGACGAACTGCCGCAAAGGCCCGAGAGATCCGTTGGCTCGCCAGCAGCAAGCTCCCCGGCGCCCGTGGAACCACAGAGGAGAGAATTCAACACCATGTCATCGCCAACCAGAAATTTCGATCCGGAACCGGGTTCGGTCCGCAGCGGGTCTGCCGCTTTGGGAAAAAATGTCACCGTAAAGGGGCAGATTTTTGCCCGTGAAGATTTGACGATCGACGGAGAAGTAGAGGGCACGGTCGAGTGCCATGAACACCGTCTAACGATCGGGCCAAATGCGCGAGTGCAGGCCGGTTTGAAGGCGCGCGAGATTATCATTCAGGGGTCGATCCAAGGCAACGTGGACGCGACCGACAAGATCGATATCAAGAAAGAAGCCAAGCTGGTGGGCGATATCAAGACCAGCCGCATCGTGATCGAAGACGGGGCGTATTTCAAGGGAAGCATCGACATTTCGAAGCCTGCCGCGGCGAAGGCGACGACGCAGCCGCAACCCACGATTTCAGCGCAGCAGCCACTGCCCCAGCCGGCGGTTTCGACGCCCGCTCCCGCAACGGCGGGGTCGGTTAAGTAAGTTTGGCAAGAGGCCCTGTTTGATGGACAAGGCAGCCGGCCTCTTTAACTGTCTCTCATGAGATTTGGCGGCAGCAGCGGAGCTCTTGCGAAGCCGTCTGGCAAGGACACGCCGCCCGCTCTGACGCGCCATAGCAGCGGATTCGAGCAGTTCTGTACTTTTCTGCGCTCGTCGGAAGGCCTGTCGGTTTTGGACATGTCCGGAGCGAGCCAGGCGAATATCACATTCATCACAAGCCTGGGGCATCGGATTTCCTCGGACGACATCGTGGGCACGATGCAGCAATGTTTCGGGGCGGATTTTTTTGAAAATCAACAGGCCGCGAGCAATGCGCAAAGGTTCATTGAGCAGACGCTGACGTTTCCCGATCAATCGTTCGATGGCGCGTTGGTTTGGGACGCGCTGCAGTTTCTGGTCCCTCCGGTTCTGGAGGATACGGTGGCGCAGCTATTGCGGGTGATGCGGCCGGGCGGATTGATTCTGCTGTTTTTTAATGCGGACGAGAAGGCAGGGCGCACGCCGGTTTATAACTACCGGGTTCAGGATCAGAAGACGCTGCTGCAGACGCCGCGCAGCGGGTATCAGCGGACGCAGCATTTCAATAATCGAATGCTGGAACGGTTGTTCGAGCGAGCGGCATCGGTGAAATTTTTTCTGACCCGCGATCACTTGCGTGAGATGATCGTGCGGAGATAGACTTGGCGTCATCCGCGCCGATGGCCCACACGACTCGACGTGCCCTTTCCCTATTCACATTTCTAGCGCTTGCCGGCTCCTTGGTTATGCTGCGTTCGCAGGAGCGAGAGCAGCCCATTGGGCAGTCGGCGAGCGATGTGATGATCGCGATGCGCGATGGGGTGAAGCTTGCGACCGACATTTACTATCCGTTTCGAGCGGGCGAGCAGGGTTCGGGCAAGTTCCCCGCGCTGTTGATGCGGACGCCCTATAACAAGAAGCTGCGCGCGGCGGCCTTCGCTCCATACTTCGCGGCTCATGGATACGTAGTGGTGGTGCAGGACGTGAGAGGGCGCTACAAGTCCGAGGGACGCTGGCGACCGCTCGCCGACGATGGCAACGACGGATACGATACGGCGAATTGGATCGGGCATCAGGCGTGGTCGGATGGGGGAATCGGGACGCTCGGAACGTCCTATGAAGGCGGCACGCAGCACGCCCTGGCGATTGCCGGCGCACCCTTTGTGAAGACCATGATTCCGCTGTTTTCGATGTCGGACGTGGAACGCTACGGGTTGCGGCACAATGGCGCGTTCGAGCTGCGCTGGTTTAACTGGGTATTCTCGATAGGCGATCCGTCGGGTGTTCCGAACGTGGCAGCAGCCGCGCGGGCGGCGAGCGACCCGGCAGCGGCGCCGGCAATCGCGGACCTGAGCACGCATGTCGCTGAATACGTGGGAGGGCTTCCGCTGCGCAGAGGCACGACGCCCTTGAAGTTTGCGCCCGATTACGAGAGCTTTCTAATACGCGCGATGGGCGGCGACACCAAGCTGCTGAAAGACATGGGCGTCGAGGTTGCCGATCAGGCGGAGCGGTACAAAGACATTCCCGTCTATCACGTGACGGGCTGGTACGACTCGTGGTCGATGCAGGTGGCGAACCTCAATTACGTGGCGCTCTCGCGAGCTAAGAAAAGCGCGCAGCGGCTGATTGTCGGTCCATGGGTACACAGCAGGCCGAATATCGATTACGCGGGCGAGGCGCAATTTACACAGGACGCGGCGATTGACCTGAACGCGTTTGAGCTTCGCTGGTTCGATCGTGAGTTGAAGGGGATCGACAACGGAGTAGATAGAGAAGCGCCCGTGCGGATTTACGTGATGGGCGGCGGGGACGCGCACAAGACGACAGAGGGCCGCATCTTTGTGGGAGGACACTGGCGCGATGAGCGCGAATGGCCTCTGGCGAGGACCAGGCCGACCGATTACTATGTGCATGCGGATGGCGTTCTCTCGACGGAAAGACCGGGGCCGCACGCGCCGGTGACGTACCAGTTCGATCCGCACAATCCGGTACCGACGCTGGGCGGCAATCTGTCCTCGCAGGGAGCGCTTGCGGCGCAAGGCGCGGCCGACCAGCGCTGCCATCCCGGCGCGGGGGGCTGCAAAGGAACTCTTCCGTTATCGGCTCGCAACGATGTGCTGGTATATCAGACGGCGCCGCTAACGGAGGACACAGAAGTGACGGGCAGGCTGATCGCGAAGCTATGGGCCGCATCCGATTCGCCTGACACGGACTTCACGGCGAAGCTGATCGACGTTTATCCGCCGAACAAGGATTTTCCGGCGGGCGTGGACCTGAACGTTGGGGACAGCATCGTGCGGGCGCGCTTTCGGAACGGGCCGGAGAGGCCGGAGCTGCTGACGCCGCATCGCGCCTACGAATTTACAATTGAGATGTATCCGACGTCTCTGGTGTTCGCGCGAGGGCATCGAATCCGGCTCGATATATCGAGCAGCAATTTTCCACGTTTCGACGTCAACCCGAATACGGGTGAGCCGCTGAACGACAACCGGCGCTGGCATATCGCAGAGAATTCGATCTATGCCGATCCGCAGCATCCGTCGCACATTACCTTGCCCGTGATTCCGGCGGGGAAATAGGGCGCGTGAAGGAATTGCGGTGCGCCGGCCGAACGGATTCGGTCGACGAACTGGTGGTTCGGGCGAGCGAGAGCATTCTCGTTCCGAGGATCTTCCTTCCATTTGCAGTCGCCGCAGTAGGAGGATATGGCCGGCGGGAACTGTTTCCATATTCCGACGTGGATCTGTTGTTAGTAGTTGGAGGAGAAGCCGACCTGGAGCGGATCAAGGAGCCGGTCTCCGATTTCCTGCGAACGTTGTGGGATGCGAAGCTGCGAGTGAGTCACTCGGTTCGGACGGTGGCCGAGTGCTGCCAATTGAATGAGCAGAACATTGAGCTGCATATCAGCCTTCTCGATTTACGCTTTGTCGCGGGCGATGGGAGCCTTTTTAAGGGACTGGGGGAGAAGCTTCAGGCGTTTTACCGGCGACACGGGCGAGCGCTGAGCCAGCGGCTAACCGCCATGACGCGGTCGCGGCATGCGAAGTTCAACAACACGGTGTACCATCTGGAACCCAATGTGAAAGAGGCTCCGGGAACCATCCGCGACATTCATTTCCTGCATTGGATGCGGCTGCTGCTGCCGGGGCACGAGGCGCTGGACGAATCCTATTCGGAGCTGGAGGGCCCGCGGAAGCTTCTGTATGGAATACGTTGTTTTCTCCACGAGCAGGCGGGGCGCGACAACAATCTGTTGAGCTTCGAATTGCAGGACGCAGCGGCGCGGTTGCTGCCGGGCGATTCCACGCGAAGCGATCCGATGCAACCGGAAGAGTGGATGCGGCAATATTACGGGCAGGCGCGAGACGTGTGGCAATCGGCGCTGCGGGCGCTTGACTATATGGACGCGCAAGACACTTCGCTGATACGGCAATTCCGGGAACGCCGTACGCGGCTTTCGACATCCGAGTTCACGGTGCTGCGGGATCGAGTGTTCTTACGGAACGCGGCCGAGTCCATCGGTTCGCCGGAGGCGGTTCTCCGGCTGTTTACGTTCGTGGCGCGACACGGGTTCGGGCTGTCGTGGGACACTCATCGGCGCTTCGCGCCGTTGCTGCCAGAACTGGAGGCAGCCTTCGGCGAGTGGAAAGGCGGATGGCTGGCGTGGCGAGAGATGCTGGCTCAGCCGCATGCGGCGTTGGCGTTGCACCAGATGCAGGAGTCTGGCGCGCTGGCCGCCGCGATTCCCGAGTGGCGGAAGATCGATAGCCTGGTGGTGCGCGACTTTTACCACCGTTATACGGTGGACGAACACACGCTGGTGGCGATCGAGGCGATAGATACCTTGCTTGCGGGCAGTGAGCCTGGGCTCGCGCGGATGCGTGACTTACTGAGGGAAGAAGAAGACACGGCTTTGCTGCGCGCTTCCATCCTGTTTCATGACATAGGGAAAGGCACTTGTGCGGGCGATCATATTCGTGGCTCGATTGAGCGGGCGAATGCGGTTATGGAGCGCTGGGCGGCGCCGGAAGCCTGGCGCGAGAAGATCCGGCTTTTGATCGAGAACCATCTGGTTTTATCGCTGATTGTGAATGGGCGCGATCCGGAGGATCCGGCAACGGCGCGGTTCCTGACATCGAAGATAGGCACGAGAGAGGATTTACGGAGGCTGACGCTGCTCACGTATGCCGATGTCAGCGCGGTGAATCCGACGGCGATGAGCCCCTGGAGGTTAGAGCAGCTTTGGCGGGTGTACTCGATGGGCGAGCAGCAGTTCATGCGCGAGCTCGCGGAAGATCGGATACACGGGGCGGCGCCGCTGCCGGGAGGTTCGCCGGTGAGAGCGGAGTTGGCGAATTTTTTAGAAGGGCTGCCGGCGCGCTATGCGCGCACGCACACGCGCAAACAAATCGAACACCACCTGGAACTGGATCAGAAGCGGAAGCGGGAAGGCGTCGGGGTGGAGGTCACGCCGGATGCCGGGGCGTATCTGATGACACTGCTGGCGAACGATCAGCCGGGACTGTTCGCGAAACTGTGCGGCGCGTTGGCCAGTTTCGGAATGAATATTGTGAAAGCGGAAGCAGCGTCGAACGCGGCGGGCTGCGCGGTAGACCTATTCCGCTTCGAGGACCCGATGCGAACACTCGAGCTGAATCCGAGCGAGGTCAACCGGCTGCAATGGACAGTGGAGTGCGTGGTGAAGGGTTCCGTTTCAGTGGCGGACCTTTTAAAGCGCCGGCGCGCGGCGCCACGGCCGAGCCGGGGAGCGCGGATCGCGCCCAAAGCGCGATTCAATAACGAAGCGTCGGATACGGCGACACTGATCGATTTCACGGCGGAGGACCGGCCGGGATTGTTGCACGATCTGGCGTCTGCGATCGCGGCGGCGGAGTGCAACATCGAACTGCTGATGATTGACACCGAAGCGCACAGAGCGCTGGATGTGTTTTACGTGACGCGGAATGGCGAAAAGCTCGACACCGCGACCGAAGAGCAACTGGCGCGCGCGCTGATGAGCGCCGGGACAGCCGGTTGAAGGGCGGCGCAAGGGCCCGATGCAATGATCAGTTTAGAAATGTCCAATCCTTTCGGCCTTGATGGAAAGCTCGCGTTGATCACGGGCGGCGCGAGCGGAATAGGGGAGGCAACCGCGCGGGTCTTTTCCGAAGCGGGCGCGAGGGTGCTGATCGTGGACCTGGATGCCGAGCGGGCGCGAGCGGCGGCTGAGACCATTCCGGGCGGCGAGGCGCGGGGATGCGATGTGACGGATGAAGAACAGGTTCGGAAGCTCTTCGAATCTATTCCGGCGCTCGACATTCTAGTGAACTGCGCCGGGATCGGCATGGTAGGCGGGATCGAAGAGACTGAACTGCGGGAGTTCCAGCGGCTGTTTCGAGTAAACGTGGACGGCACGTTCCTGATGACCCGGGCGGCGATTCCGCTGCTGAGGAGGGTGAGAGGATCCGTGGTGAATATCGGATCGGTGGCGGGGCTGGTGGGAATTAAGCGGCGGTTTGGGTATTGCGCTACGAAGGGCGCGGTGATCGCCATGACGCGGCAGTTGGCGGTGGAGTACCCGACTCAGATTCGCGCCAACTGCATCGCGCCGGGGACGGTGGATACGCCGTTCGTGGATGGCTATCTGGAGAAGTATCACCGGGAGGAGAAAGACAAGGTGCGGCAGGAACTAAATGAGCGGCAGCCGCTGGGAAGGTTGGGAAAACCAGAGGAAATTGCCAGGCTGGCTCTATATATTTGCTCGCCTGCTGCCGATTTTATGAGTGGATCGGTAATTACGATAGACGGAGGTTGGACTGCGGGGTAATTTCTTAAGAAATCTTTAACTCTCGAAGAATGTTCTAGTTGACGGGAGTCGGGGAACTACCTAGGATAGAAGTAACCTTTCAGTGCGATCACGCTTGGGAAATTCAAGATGAACTTTGGCCTATTTTTGAAAGCCACAGTGCCGGTCGTTCTTGCCCTGGGATTCTGTCTCAGAGCCGAAGGCGCGACCAGCGCGCAAACCACTTCCACCGCAGTCAAGCACAAACGGAAGAAGCACAGAGCGGCCGCTGTTGCCGCGAAGCCGGCCGTGGCTCATTCGACCACCCAAGCGGGGGTGATTCACAGCGCGACGGGCGCGAGCGTGCAGACCACGAGTCTGCGGCGGCGTGTGCGGCATCGGGTTTTTTTTAATCCCTGGACGGAGCCGACGTTCGCGGATTCAACGATAGGGGACAACGTAGGGGCCGAGGATTTGACCGTTCGCAAAGCGGCAATCGATGCGTTGGGTCCGTACAACGGAACGGTTGTCGTTGCCGACCCCCAGACGGGTCGGATCTTAAGCATCGTTAATCAGAAGCTCGCATTGAAAGGCGCATACCAGCCGTGTTCGACGGTAAAGGTGATGGTTTCGCTGGCATCGTTGAGCGAAGGCATCGTGGACCCGGCCAACAAGCTGCACATCGCGCGGCGCTTCTCGATGGATATGACCCAGGCGCTGGCGCATTCCAACAACTTGTACTTCGCAAAATTGGGGCAGGAACTAGGATTCGACCGCGTCGAGAAATACGGCAAACTGTTCGGAATGGGCGAAAAGGCCGGCCTGGATATTCCAGGCGAAGAAGCGGGATCGCTAGCTTCGGAGCCACCCGGGACGGGAGTCGGGATGATGACCAGCTTCGGGGACGGAATCCGGCTGACTCCGCTCGAACTGACCAGCATTGTTTCGGCGGTGGCGAACGGAGGGACGATCTATTATCTGCAGTATCCCAGGACGGACGAAGAGGCGCAGAAATTTGTGCCGCGAATCAAGCGCACGCTGGACATCAGCACATTCGTGCCGGAGATTATGCCAGGCATGATGGGCGCCGTGGAATATGGAACGGCTCGCCGCGCTAACTTCGACGCCAACGAACCTATTTTCGGGAAGACGGGAACGTGCACGGACACCGTGCAGCCGGGCGTTCACTTGGGCTGGTTCGGATCGTTCAATCAGGTTGGAACGCGCAAACTGGTGGTAGTGGTTCTGCTGACAGGCGGCCGCGGCGTTGCCGGCCCGATTGCCGCGGGAATCGCCGGTAACGTATACCGCAATCTTTCCCAAGAACATTATTTCAGCCCGGCTCCGCCGATTATGCCGACAGCGATGATGTCGGTGCAAAGCCTTTTGGCGGGGCCTTTACACAACTAATCCAGCTTGGTAACACCAGCTTGGTAATTCCAACAACCTACGGGTCGGCTCTACTGCTGCTAGTGCTGGCTCTCCTATTACTCGGCTTGTGGCCGAGCGCCTTTAAACGAACCGGCGCGCAATGGCGATTCGAATTGTTCTACTTCGATTTCGCGGTGGGAGCTATTCTGCTGGCTATCCTCGCAGCATTTACCTTCGGCACCCTGGGCTCCGAGATGGCGTTCGACGATCGGATGCTGGTGGCGGGCCGAACGGCGCAGGTTTGGGTCGTAAGCGCAGGATTCCTCTTCAACTTGGGCAACATGCTGCTGCTCGCGGCGATCTCTCTGCTGGGCATTTCCGGCGCGATGCCGCTAGCGGTCGGGGTGGCGCTGATCGTGGCGTCGGTCTCGAATTTTCGGGCCGGGAACGTGTTGTTTCTCATCGCGGGAATTGTTCTTTTATTGGTGACGCTCGTGCTGGATGGCGTAGCGTGCCGTATTCGCGACCAGGGGGATGCCGTTCCGGCGAGGGGCTCTGCGAAACCGGTTCGAGCAGTCACGCCAAAGAATCGGAGCCGCCGAACAAGCAAGGGCATTCTGATCGCGCTGCTGAGCGGGATTCCGCTTGGGTTCTTCTATCCGTTGTTTGCCAGGGGCGAGGCAGGAGATTTCGGACTGGGGCCGTATGCAGGCATTCTGTTGTTCTGCGTAGGGATTGTGATCGCAACGGTCATCTGCAACTTCTACTTCATGAACATCGCAATCGAGGGTGGGGCTCTGCCTTTCAACGCATATTTCCGAGGTCGCGCCAGCCAGCATTTCCTGGGTTTTACCGGAGGCGCGATGTGGGCGGCGGGCGCACTCGCGGCCACGCTCGGATCCTCGGCCGCAGCGAGAGTAGCGGTATCGGCATCGCCCCGAGTGCTACTGCCGCTTGCGTCGGCAGTGCTCGCCCTGCTTACCGGGTTGTGGCTCTGGAAAGAATTTCCAGCGAAATCCAAGAACGCGCGGGTCTGGATCGGACTGACCTGCATTGTGTTCGCCTGTGGGTTGGCGCTCGCCGGCGCCGGGCTGGCGGGCTAGTTGGCAGCCCTAGAACCGCAACCGGTCTAATTGCGAGAGAATAGAGCGATGTCTCTGCGCGATCACATCCAGGCGATTAAGCGCGAAGATCCAGCCGCAAAGAGCTCTCTCGAGATCTTGCTGTGCTACCCCGGCCTGCATGCGGTGATGATTCACCGGGTGGCGCATTGGTTGTATCGGCGGCGCAGATACATCCTGGCGCGGATGATATCGCAAACCGCTCGTTTGCTGACGTGCATCGAAATCCATCCGGGCGCGAAGATCGGCAAGCGATTGTTTATCGATCACGGCTTGGGGGTGGTGATCGGCGAGACGGCTGAAATTGGAGACGATGTGCTGCTGTATCAGGGAGTCACGCTGGGCGGCACGGGCAATGTGCGCGGCAAACGGCATCCGACGCTGGGAAATCGCGTGGTGGTGGGAACCGGGGCGTCCGTGCTCGGAAGCATCCGATTAGGCGACGACGTGAAGGTAGGCGCCGGATCGGTCGTCGTGCATTCGGTTCCCGACGGTTCAACGGTGGTCGGAATTCCCGCCAAAGTTGTGCGGACGCGTGGAGAGGCGTTGGGCGCTCTGGAACATGGGCGGGTTGCCGCGTCGGCGGAAGGCGATTCAGCGGACATCGAGCAGCTGGCAGACCGGATTCGAGAGCTGGAGGCATTATTGCGTCTGCTGCTGGAGGATCGGGTAGGCGAGTCGCGCGGCTGAGATTTTCGCACGCGCCGATTCAGCGAGTGTCCGGCCAGCCGAGCCGCGCACCCGAACCATAGGTGAACCAGGAGCCGAGGATGCGGTAATCGCTGTCTTCGAGCGCAATACAGTGGAGAGAACCGGCGCCCGGAACGCCGAATCGCAAGTCGACCAGGTCAATGCGCGTCTTGGCAGTGCGATCGATAGCGGTGCGCTGCTCAGACCACACGGGAAAGCGGGAAAAATATAAGAAATAAGCAAACGGCTGAGTGCGTTTAGCGCTTTCTAAGCTGGGCTTGAGGGCGGGCTTATAGAATACACGGCCGCCTTCGGGGAGGAGGCCGCCGAGCGGGTTCACGGAGATGAGCCGGAAAGTCTGGGGAGTTTCGACGACGCCGCGCCATCGAACGGGCGAGAACGGGTCCGGGAGAGCAGCGGCCTGAAGGGACTCCTGGCCTTCATAGAGCCGGGATTGGAGGAGAGCTACGGCCTGACTGTGGAGCATGGCGCGAGCGCAGCCGAAGAGGGCGAAAAAGGCAAGAGCGAATATGGCAATTCCCTTCCCGGTTGTCGCAGGCCCTCCGATTTCGCGGCTGACGAGACGAGCGAACGGAGGCCACAGGGCTGCGAAGACAAGCGCGGCCATGATGTAGGGATCGTAAAGACCAAGGATGTCGGAATGAAACCAATCGGCGGAAAACGGCAAGAGCAGCCGGATACCGTACGCGTTGGTCCAATCGAGCAGCAGGTGGCTGGCAACACCGATGCAGCACAGGAGGAACGCTCGCGTCCAAAGCAGCTTCGACCGGAGGCGTTTGCGGCCGCCGAGTGCGGCGGCGATCAAGACACAGAGCACGGCCATGAAGGGCAAGCCCAGGAGCGAATGGGTGTAGCCGCGATGAATTTCGACGTGTTTGAGCTGGCCGCCTAGGAGGCTGACCACGTCAGCGTCGGGCGCGTTAGCGGACAATATGAGGAGCAGCGTCGCGCGCGGGCAGAGGCGATTGAGGCCGGCGCGGGACAGTGCGAGGCCGGTAAGCGTGTGGGTAACGTTGTCCATGCGCGGCGAGCGGCCGCCCTTTATTCGGGCGCAACAGGTACGAGACGGCTAGGGCGCTCGGAAGCGGCGAGTCCCGCGAAGACGCGCTCGCGAGCGAGATAAGAGGCCGGAGCAAGCATGGTGAGCGCGTCCGGAAGAATATCGACGCTCATGGGAAGGGTACCCGCCAATTCGCCATCGATCTGGACGAAGATTGCATGGCCGGCGGCCTGTTCGCAGACTATCGATTGGGCGCGCAGGACCGTGCAGCCAGGCATGCGATGCACACGCTTGAGAGCAACTCCTAGGAAGTAGGAGAGATACCGGGCGCTCGCGGTTCCGCGAAACAGCACGACCTCGAAGTCGTCGCGCAGGAGGGAGGCGCCGCGCGCGATTTCAAGATCGCCACCGTAGTTGCGGACCCTGCTAAGGAGGGCGAAGCTGGCCAGATAGGGCTTGCCATCGACGGTAACTTCGAATTCGCGAAGAGGGCGGAAGACTTGGAGGAGGCCGCCAGCGTAATAGGCAAGTTTCCCGGTTCGGATTTTGAGGGCGGGATCTACACGCGAGACGATCTCGGCATCGAGGCCGGCGCCGGCCATGCAGAGGAAGCAGCGGGGCGAGGAGTCGCGGAGCCGGAGAGCGCCGACAGCGACGCGGAATGGCTCGAGGCTCGGGATTTGCGCAGCGGCCCTCTCCAGGTGTATGGGGACCTGCATCTCGCGGGCGAGGACGTTGGCGGTTCCGCCTGGCAGAATGGCGAGCGGCACGCCGGAGTGCAACATACCGTTCGCGACTTCGTTGATGGTGCCGTCGCCGCCGGCCGCAACGACCAGGTGGCAACCGAGATCGATTTCCCGGCGGACTTGTTCGGAGGCGGTGCCGGGCCCGTGAGTGGCGACGAGAGATGCCTGGATGCCGCGCTCCGAGAGCAGCGCGGTGATACGGTGAAGCGAGCCCTTGCGGCGCGCGAGCCCGCGGGCGATGGGATTGTAGATGATAGCTGCGCGTTTAGCGCCGGATAATCTCAACTGCACCATTATAGAGTTCAAATGAAAGAGCCGCTGGAAAAACGCGCAGAGGAGCTGCGCAAACAGCTCGAACACCACGAATACCTCTACTACGTGCTGGATCAGCCTGAAATTTCGGACGCCGAATTCGATGGGCTGATGAGAGAGCTGCGCGGGATTGAGGAAGCGCATCCAGAGCTGCGCACGCCCGATTCGCCAACGCAGCGAGTGGGTGGCGCGCCGCGCGAAGGCTTTGTGAAAGTGGCGCACAGCTCGCCTATGTTGAGCCTGGACAATGCGCTGAATGAGCAGGAACTGCGCGATTTCGACGCGCGCGTGAGCGGACTGCTGAAATCGAAGGATTACGAGTACGTGGCGGAGTTGAAGCTGGACGGGCTTTCGATGGCGGCGCATTATTCGGCCGGGCGGCTCGAACAGGCGCTCACGCGCGGCGACGGGCGGGTGGGGGAAGACGTGACGGAGAACGCGCGGACCATTCGATCCCTGCCGCTGCGGACGCGCAAGGGAGCGTTAGAGCAGGGTGGTTTCGAAGTTCGAGGAGAGGTGGTGATGCCGCGCAAGTCGTTTGAGCGGCTGAATGAGGAGCGCGATGCCGGCGGGCTGGCGCGTTTTGCGAATCCAAGGAATGCGGCGGCGGGCGCGCTGCGAGCGCTCGATCCGGGGGTGACGGCGGCCCGGCAGTTGGATTATTTCAGTTATTTTCTGCTGCGCGACGGGCGGCCGGCGATGGAGAGTCACTGGGCGAGCCTGGAGACGCTGACGGCGGCGGGGTTCAAGGTGAATCCGCATCGGAAGAAGTGCGAAGGAATCGAGGAACTGCTGGAGTTTATTCGCGAGTGGGAGAACAAGCGCGATGGGCTTCCTTACGAAACCGACGGAGTGGTGGCGAAGATCGATTCGATCGCGCAGCAGGAGAGCCTGGGATGGACGGCCAAGGCGCCGCGATGGGCGGTTGCGTTCAAGTATCCGGCGCGGCAATCGCAGACGGTATTAGAGAGCATTGAAGTGCAGGTCGGGCGGACCGGCACATTGACGCCGGTGGCGCATCTGAAGCCGGTGACAATTGGCGGCGTGACGGTTGCGCGGGCAACGCTGCACAACGAGGATGAAATCGCGAGGCTAGGTGTAGAGATCGGCGATACGGTTCTGGTCGAGCGGAGCGGCGATGTCATTCCAAAGATTGTTCGGGTTGTGGAGCATGGGCGCAAGCGGCGATCGTTTCAGATGCCGCGAAGCTGTCCGGTCTGCGGCGGACACGTGGCGCGCGAAGAAGGCGAGGCGGCGAGCCGGTGCGTGAACACGAATTGTCCGGCGCGGCTGCGCGAATCGCTGCTGCACTTCGCATCGAGACACGTGATGGACATAGACGGGATGGGCGATGCGCTGGTGGATCAACTGCTGAGCCGTGGAATGGTTCATAACATAGCGGACCTTTATGGATTGACGGTAGAGCAACTGCTCGAATTGGAACGGATGGGCAATAAGTCGGCATCGAAGGTGATCCATAACATCGATCAATCGCGGTCGCGGCCGCTGGCGCGCGTGCTGAACGGGCTGGGCATTCCGTTCGTCGGAGAGCGCACCGCCCAGATCCTTGCGTCTTATTTCGGAAGCCTGGATGAGATCGCGAAGGCGCCGGCGGAGACGTTGCAAGAGGTGAATGAGGTGGGGCCGAAAGTCGCGGAATCGATTTGCGAGTTCTTCGCTGAAAAGCGGAACCGGGAACTAGTGGATCGGCTGCGGGCAGCGGGCCTGACGTTCACGGGACCGAAAGAGAAGAAGAAAGAAGGGCCGCTTACGGGAACGACGTTCGTGCTGACGGGAACTCTACCGACGCTGACCCGGGAAGAAGCGAAGTTGCGTATCGAACAAGCGGGAGGCAAAGTGGCCGGGTCGGTGAGCAGCAAGACAAGCTTTGTGGTCGCGGGGGAAGAGGCGGGGTCGAAGCTGGATAAGGCGAAGCAACTCGGAGTTCCGGTCTTGGACGAAGCCGGGCTACTTGCCAAGCTAGGGTAACGTGCATAGCATTTCTTCGGCATGGGGCCGATTCGCGGCGACGTTGATCTCGTGGGGGCCGCAGGGGCTGCTGTTGTTAGCAGCGTTGGATTCAGCGGGGCTACCGGTGGTGGGCGGAGTAGATGCGCTGCTGATAGCCATTGCGACAAACAATCCGGGGCAGGCATATCTCGCGGCGGCGCTGGCGGTGGTGGGTTCGCTAGCGGGAAGCCTGGTTCTCTTCGCGGTCGCGCGTAAAGGCGGCGAGGTTTTGTTGATGAAGCATGTTTCCGGACGGCGAGGAGCGCGATTACACATCTGGTTCCAGCGCTACGGGTTGATAACGGTGTTCATTCCGGCGATCTCACCACTGCCGCTTCCAATGAAGATTCCGATTTTTTGCGCCGGCGCGCTGCAGGTCCGGATCGCCTATTTCATCAGCGTTGTGGCAGCGGCGCGAGCCATACGATATTTTGCGCTAGCTTATCTGGCGCAGACGTACGGACACGAGACATTCCGGTTTTTGCTGTCGCATGGGTCGCTTGTGGCCGTGACCGCGATAGGATTAGCCGTGGTGATCCTTGTAGGTCTTCGTTTGTACCAGCGCCATCAAGCGGCGCAGGGGGCGCCCGAGTAAGCGAGCCATGTAATGCGTTGCTTTGGGCTGCTCATAGGAATCAGCTTCCTCGCTCGGAGCGCGGAGAGCAACTGGCGAGACGTCTTGGAGCGCATTCGCCAAACCGTTGCGCAGCAGGTTCTGAGATCGACTAACTTCACTTGTGTCGAGGTTGTGGACCGGACATCATTCCGAAGCGCGCACAGCTCTCCACCCGGGTGCGCTTGTGCAAAGACGGAACCGGAGAGGAAGAGAGTCAGACACGATCGATTGCGGCTGGACATAGCGGTATCGGAGGGCAAAGAGATCTTCGCCTGGCACGGCCAAGATCGATTCTGCGGGTCGTCGTCGATTGACGAAGTCGTTCAGGGCGGGACAGTAACTTCGGGAGAGTTCGTCTCGTTTCTGGCGAATATCTTTGTTCGCCCGGGCGTCCGGTTCGAATACATGGGCGACTCCGTTATCGACGACATTGAGACTTACTCGTTCCGATACAGCGTGCCGCTCGCAGCCAGCGGCTATCATATCGGGACTAAACGCGGAAAGCCGCTTGTTCCTTTTCATGGATCGTTTACCGCACGGGCGTCGGATTATCAATTAGGAAGCTTGAGTGTAATAGCGGATGAGATTCCAGAGGACTCGCTGATTTGCTCGGCCGAGACGGACATGGCGTATCGAGTGGTGAAGATCTCGGGTCAGGACGCCTTGGCGCCGTCCTCGTTCACGCTGAAGCTGGACGATTTGAACCATCAGTATACGGTCAGCCGGAGCGAGTTTTCACAGTGCCGCAAGTACGCAGCGGAATCGACCTTGCATTTCGATGCGGATAACAACGCGGCAGCAAACAACAAAGAAGCTGCAAGGGAGATTGAACTGCCCGCCGGAATAGAGATGCACATCGCGCTTCGGACTCCTATAAGCGACAGGACGGCTTATACCGGCGATCCAGTCGAGGGCGTTCTCTTGAATGCAGTGAAGGTAAAGGGGGCGGGCGCTGTAATTCCAAAAGGATCGGTGGCGGAAGGCGTGATTTCGTTGCTTGAAAACTTCGAGGAGCCAGACCGGCACTATCTGGTAAAGATTGAGTTTCACCGGATTGCATTCGGCCACTCAACATTTGTTTTTCAAGCGTCGCCACAGATGTCTAAGTTGCAAACGACCAAACTGGTTAGCATTTACGGTAATTCTTGGCCAGCATATGTGCACAATCTGGCGCAAGACGGCGTCCTTGTCTTCCGTTCGGAGCATTTTGAGTTGGACAAGCACTTTGCCGATTACTGGATCACGCAGGCGGCGCGAAGGCATGAGGGTAACGGCGGATCGGAAGGGCGGTAGGAGCGGTGGATAGTATAGAAGACATGTCAAAGACATCCCGCCGCAGCTTCGTCGCTCAGGCAGCCGCGCTCGTGCCACTCAGCCGCGCGGCATTCGCCAAGGAACCGCTTACACACAGCAATCTTGGAGTGCAACTCTACACAGTTCGCAACGTGATTCTGAAAGACCCGGCGGCGACGCTGAAGGGTATCCAAGACATCGGGTATACGGAAGTTGAATGCACGTACGACAACCTAGATAAGATTTGGCCGGCGTTGAAGGAAACCAGTTTGAAGCCCGTGAGCGTTCATGTGGATGAGAAGGTTTCGCTCGCGGGTGGGGCGGACGCGGACGCGGCGATGGACAACGTGAAGGCGAAGGGATTTCGCTACCTAGTGGTTCCTTACATACCCGTGGAGGAACGCGGCGGCGAGGACATGTTCAAGAGCCTGGCCGAAAAGCTGAATCGGGCGGGCGAGAAGGCGAAGGCGAACGGACTGACGCTCTGCTACCACAATCACGCATTCGAGTTCGGACCGGTAGGGGGGACGACAGGCTTGGACATCCTGATGAGCAACACGCAGAAAGACGTGGTGTCGCTTGAGATGGACATTTTCTGGGTGAGCGTGGCGGGGCACGATCCGGTGGAATTGCTAAAGAAATACAGCGGGCGCGTGAAGCTGTTGCACTTGAAAGACAAGGCCAAAGGCGTGGCGAAGCAGTACAACGAAAATGTGCCACATAGCGCCTTCAAAGAAGTCGGCAGCGGATCGATTGACATTCCGGCGGTGCTGAACGCGGCGGACGCGGCGGGGGTGGAGAATTACTTTGTGGAGCAGGACCAGACGCCGGGCGATCCTCTTGCGAGCTTGCGGAAGAGCTACCAGTATTTGAGCGGGAAGTTTAAGGGGTGAACCGGGGCTAGGCGCGTTCCTGATATGTGCCTTCGGAAGTGCTGACCCGGATCCGCTCGCCTTGGTTGATGAAGGGCGGGACCTGAACGACGAGACCGGTTTCCATTTTGGCCGGTTTGGTGACGTTTGAAACGGTGGCGCCCTTGAGGCCGGGCTCGGTCTCGACGACCGTCATTTCCACGCTGGCCGGAAGTTCGACGCTGATGGGTTTGCCTTCATAGAACTCCACGTTCACGCGCAACTGCGGAATGAGATAGAACACGCCATCGCCGAGCATATCTTTCGTGAGATGCATCTGCTCGAAGTTTTCGGTGTTCATGAAGTAGTAGTACTCGCCGTCGTCGTACAGATACTCCATTTCGTGCTCGTCGAGGGCAATGCGTTCGACTTTGTCTTCAGATGAGAAGCGATGCTCGATCATCGAGCCGGAGCGAAGGTTACGCATCTTGGCTTGGACGAAGCCGCGGAGGTTGCCAGGCGTGCGGTGGACCATGCTGAAAACGGAGTGCAGTTCGTTGTTGAACTTGACGATCATGCCCGGGCGCAGTTGTGTTGCAGCGATCATGACTTAAGAGATACTCCCTTTGAGTGGAAATTCCAAGTTTAGCGCGGGGGCGCGCTGCATGCGTTATGCGGCAGGACGGGTAGGCCGGCGGCCGCCGCGATTTAACTCGACATACAGACCTTGCCGCGAGCGCTAGCCGAGAGTCGCAGCAGGCCAGCGGCGTCGGCGGCTTCCGAATGCCGCTGTTTGCCGTCGCTATACGTGACGGATTGGCCGGGGAGCAAGCGCCAGAGCACGACGGTTTGAGCGGGGTCGATAGGCGGCAGGTCTTCGCAGCGACGGACCATGGGGATCAGGTTCAGGCGGCCGAAGCGGGCGGGCTGGGCGCGCCAGTTGGGAGAGCAGTTTTGTTCTTCGATCCCGCGGGTTGAAATGGAAATCCAGCAGGCATTGGCATCCCAGTTGGCGCGCGCAAAGAGGCGGCCGGAGGGGTCGTAGGACCAGGGTTCGAGATTTTGATACCCGACGCCGGGCAGATAGGGATCGGCCCACAGGAATTCGTAAGCGACGCCGGGGCCATCGCGGAGCATCTGGCGGTCCTCGATGGCCCAGGCCTGGAGGAACTGGGAGGATTCGAGGTTAGGGTCGACCGCGACCAAGGCAAGCGCGGCGATATGGGTGAGCCAATCGGGATGTTCGATTTGATCCGGATGGAGCGAGAGAAGAAATTCGACGGGAAGTTGCGAGAAAAATTGCGGAGCGGTTTCGCGGAGATCGGTACGGCGCGAGGGGCGAGTGGCGATCAGGTATTCGCAAGCCAGATAGAGGGCGCGCGGGTCGCGGAAGGCGCCGGCTTTCAGAGAGTCGATCGGGGTTTCGGGTTCGGGGACGGGAGGGCAGGCGGGAATGCGAGCGCGGTCGGCTGCAGAGAGTAAGTCGGTTGTCCAGGCGAGCGCGGCGGGAGTTTGAAGCGGGTCGCAGGGATGGGTGGCGAGCCAATCGACGGCTTCCCTGCCCCGGGTTTGGTCGTGAGTGACGGCGTAGAAGAGGGCGAGTTCGAAGCCGCGCTGGGGCGAATTGGAGACGGATTGCACGCGGTTTTCAAAGTTCACCCAGCGAGTGGTCTGGCGTTCACGATCGCGTTGCAGGCGTTTGAGGCGCTGAGGCGAGAGCGGCGAAAGAGGCACATCCTGAGCGACCGCGGCCGCGACGGCGCTAGAGAGCAGGACCGTGCAGACGATGGGGGTCTTGAGGCGCAATGAGATAATTCTAGGTTATTGTCGGCTCGGGTCAGTGAGACATACGTTCTGCGGACCTACCCGTTTCGCGAGTCGGATCTGATCGTCAGTTTTTTCACGCGCGATCAAGGGAAGCTGCGGGGCGTGGCGAGGCGAGCGCGCAAATTGAAGAGCAGCTTCGGGTCGGGCCTGGAACGGCTGTCGCTGGTGAACTTATCTTATTCTCAAAAAGAGACGCGAGAACTGGTGAATCTAAATTCGTGCGACCTGGTGCAGTCGCAGTTCGATTTGCTGAATTCATTCGAGGCGAGCGTGGCGCTGGACTACGTGGCGGAGGTAAGCGAGCAGATGCTGCCGCCGCATGAGCCCAACGAGCGCTTCTTTCGATTATTAGGCGCGGTGTTGGGGCACATGCACGAGCACGCGCCCGGCTGCATCTGGGCAGCGATCACTTACTTTTCACTTTGGGCTACGCGACTGTCGGGGTTTCTGCCGGACCTGGCAAGCCACCCGGACAAAGGGTTATCGAATTCGTCGCGCGAAATTGCGGGAGCGATGCTGCGGACGCATATAGAGGACTTGCCGGCGCTGGCGTGGCACAAAGACACGGCGCTCGACCTGCGGCGATTTCTGATACGGCAGATGGAAGAACACGTGGAGCGGCGGTTTCAAACACCGGCGCTGCTCGAAGGGCTTTGAGCCACAGGCGTCATGGACTCATTTCAGGACACGATTCGGAAGCTGAAACATTACTGGGCGGATCGCGGCGTGGTAATTCAAGAGCCGTACGATCTGGAAGTTGGCGCAGGAACAATGGCGCCCGAGACTTTCTTACGAGTGCTGGGGCCGAAGCCGTACAAAGTGGCATATGTGCAGCCGAGCCGAAGACCGACGGACGGCCGCTATGGCGCGAATCCCAACCGCCTCTACAAGCACACGCAGCTCCAAGTGATTCTGAAGCCTACGCCCGATGATGTTGTGGAGCAATACTTGGGAAGCCTGGAGGCGATCGGGATTTCGCTGCGCAAGCACGATATCAAATTCGAGGAAGACAACTGGGAAGCTCCGACGCTGGGCGCTTGGGGCACGGGTTGGCAGGTGATGCTGGACGGGCTGGAGATTAGCCAGTTCACTTACTTCCAGCAGTGCGGCGGAATGGATGTGGACCTGGCGCCCGCCGAGATTACTTACGGGCTGGAGCGCACGGTGGCGTTTCTACAAAATGTCGATAGCGTGTTCGATATCGAGTGGGCGCCGGGCGTGAAATATGCGGACGTCCGGATGGCGGAGGAACAGCAGTTTTCGATGTACAACTTCGAGCTGGCGGATGTGACCGCGCTGTGGAAAGAGTTCGAATTGCATGAGGCGGAGTGCCAGCGATTACTGGATTTGTATAAGCAGGCGGAGGACAAGCTACGGTTTCCGGTGCTCGCGGCTTATGACCAGGCGCTGAAGTGCTCGCACTTGTTCAACATGCTGGACGCGCGTGGGGCGATCAGCGTGACCGAGCGGGTGGGGATTATCGGCCGGGTACGAAAGCTTGCGCTAGGCGTCGCGCAGGAGTGGGCAGCGCAGCAGTTTGGCCGCGAAGAGGCAGCCGGCTGATGGCGTACTTTCTGCTGGAGATTGGGACGGAAGAGATTCCCGACTGGATGATTGAGCCGGCGCTCGAAGATCTGCGCGCGCGATTCCAGGCCGCGTTGGGCGTATTCGGCGGGTCGGAGATTCGGACGGAGGCGACGCCGCGGCGGCTGGTGTTGCTGGCAAAGAACATCTTGGAGAAGGCGCCGGATGTGGAAACGGTTGTGCCGGGGCCATATCTTTCGGCGGGGGCGAAGGCGGCCGAAGGCTTCGCCCGGAAACAGGGCGTGAGCGTCGAGCAATTAAAGAAGGCCGCGGAGGCCAAGGGCGAGCGGTATGTGTTCGCGCAATTGAGCAAAGGACGGTCCGCAAAGGAAGCTCTGGCAGAGAAATTGCCGGAGACGATTTCGGGCATTCACTTTCCGAAGACGATGTATTGGACCGGGAAGAACGGCGCGCGGTTCATCCGGCCGATCCGCTGGATTGTGGCGCTATTAGATGAAGAGGTTGTGCCATTTGAAGTTGCGGGCGTGAGGTCGGGAAACTTGACGCGCGGGCATCGCGTGTTGGGCGCGAAAGAACCGCTAGCGGTGAGTATCGCAACTTATCTGGACGTGCTGCGCGAGAACGGCGTGATTGTGCACGCGGAGGCGCGGCGAAAGCGGATTGAAGACGGGCTGTGGCCGGGAGTGCAGCGCGACGAAGAACTTCTGAAGACGCTGGTATACCTGACGGAGTTTCCAACCACGTTCCGCGGGACCTTCGACACATCGTATTTGGAGCTGCCGAAGGAAATTCTTTCGACGGTGATGCGGCATCATCAGCGCTACTTTTCCGTGGCGAACGAGGACGGATCGCTGGCGCCGGAATTCGCGGCGGTGACGAATACGGATGGGGACCCGGACGGGCTGATCCGACAGGGCAACGAGCGGGTATTGCGGGCGCGGTTCAACGATGCCAAGTTCTTCTGGGAGGTGGATCAACGCAAGACGCTCGCCGAGCGGACGCCGGACCTGGCGAAGATTACATTCCAGGCGCAGCTTGGCAGCTACCTGGACAAGAGCAAGCGGGTGCGGGCGATCGCGAGCATGCTAGCGTCCCAGGTGGGCGCCGATATTGAAGCGACTATGCGGGCGGCGAAGCTGTGCAAATGCGACCTCTCGACCGATATGGTGAAGGAGTTTCCGGAGCTGCAGGGCGTGGTCGGCGGACTGTATGCGCGGGCGCAGGGCGAAGGCGAGCTTGTGGCGCGGGCGATTTACGACCACTACAAACCGGTCAGCATGGAAGATTCGATTCCAGGAACGCTCGAAGGGCAGGTGGTGTCGATCGCGGACAAGATCGACACGTTGATTGAGTGCTTCCGGATCGGGTTGATTCCGACCGGATCGAAGGACCCGTTCGCGCTGAGGCGAGCGGCTCAAGGGATCGTGAAGGTCTTGTTCGAAGCGCGGCTGCCGGTGGAGTTGTTGGCGTTGACCCAACACGACTTTCAAGTGACTGAATTCATGCGCGAGCGCATACATTTCTATCTGCGCGAAGTGACGAACTATGCCTACGACGAGGTGAATGCGGTTATGGCGCCGCCGATCACGACGCTAGCGGATTTAGAAGAGCGCGCCAAGGCAGTGCGCGAGGTGAGGGCGTCCGAAAATTTCGAGCCGATCGCGGCAAGTTTCAAGCGCATCAAGAACATCTTGAAGCAGGCGCAGGTGAGCAATCCCGAAGGTCCGGACGCAAGGTTGTTCGCGGATGGGCCGGAGAGAGAACTGTACGAGGCTGCAGGAGCGGTGAGCGAGAAGATCAGGACCGGAGGCTACAAGCGACGCCTGGAGGAGATTGCGTCTTTGCGGCCGCAGGTGGATCTGTTCTTCGATAAGATTTTAGTGAACGATCCCAACGAAGCGATCCGGAAGAACCGCCTGGCGTTGCTGCACGGCCTGTTGGCGGAGTTCGGCACGATCGCAGATTTTTCAGAAATCGTCACGCGGGGACAAGCCGCGTAAATCAGGAGACAAGATTTGGCAATGAAGGAATACGTTTACTCGTTTGGCGGAGGGCAGGCGGACGGCGACGGCAAGATGCGCGACCTTCTGGGGGGCAAAGGCGCGGGGCTCGCGGAGATGAGCAAGGCGGGCGTTCCAGTGCCGCCGGGCTTCACGATCTCGACGGAGGTATGCACGCTTTTCTTTGAAAACGGAAATAAAGTTCCGGGCGAAGTGGACGAGCAGATTGCGAAGGCATTGGAGAAGCTCGAAAAGCAGATGGGCAAGAAACTGGGAGCGGGAGAAGACCCGCTGCTGGTGAGCGTGCGAAGCGGCGCGAAATTTTCGATGCCGGGGATGATGAACACGATTCTGAATCTCGGGCTGAACGATGAATCGACCGAGGCGCTGGCGCGCAAGACGGGCAATGCGCGATTCGCCTACGATTGCTATCGGCGCTTTATCCAGATGTTCGGCGAGGTGGCGCTGCACATCGATATGGCAAAGTTCGACCATATCTTCGATTCGCGGAAGGCGAAGGCGCGGGCGAAGCTGGATACGGACCTGACAGCGGAGGATTTGAAGTCGATCATCGGCGAGTACAAGAAGCTCGTGAAGAAGGAAACGGGAAGCGAGTTTCCGCAAAGTCCGCTGAAGCAGTTGACGCTCGCGCGCGATGCGGTGTTCAATTCATGGAACACTCCGAAGGCGATCTACTACCGGCGCATGGAAAAGATTCCGGACTCAATCGGCACGGCCGCGAACGTGCAGGCGATGGTGTTCGGCAACATGGGGGACAATTCGGGCACGGGAGTGGGGTTCACGCGCAATCCGTCCACCGGCGAGAGAGCGTTCTACGGCGAATTCCTGGTGAATGCGCAGGGCGAGGACGTGGTGGCGGGCATTCGCACGCCGCAGCCGATTACGGAGCTGGAGCAAGTGATGCCCGAGGCATACCGGCAACTGCGCGAGATCACGACGAATCTCGAAAAGCATTACCGGGACGTGCAGGATTTCGAATTCACGGTAGAAGAAGGCAAGCTGTACATGCTGCAGACGCGCAACGGCAAACGAACGGGGCCGGCGGCGGTGCGCGTGGCAGTGGACATGGTGGAAGAAGGGCTGATCTCAAAGAAAGAAGCCGTGCAGCGCGTGGCGCCAAACCAGTTGGATCAGTTGCTGCATCCGGTGCTGGACCCTGCGATGAGGAAGGGCTTACAAAAGATCGCGACGGGCTTGCCGGCGTCGCCTGGAGCGGCGGTGGGACGAGCGGCGTTTTCATCGGAAGACGCGGTGCATTTGGCCGAGGGCGGCCCGGTGATCCTGGTGCGCAAGGAAACTACACCCGACGACATACACGGGATGGACGTTTCGAAGGGAATTCTGACCGCGGTCGGCGGATTGACGAGCCACGCCGCGGTCGTGGCGCGCGGAATGGGACGGCCGTGCGTAGTGGGCGCCTCGTCAGTAGCGGTGAACGAAGCGACGAAGCAGGCGACCATTCTGTTCGAAGGCAAGAAGCTGACGCTGAAGGAAGGCGATTGGATTTCGCTCGATGGGACGCTGGGCGAAGTTTACCTGGGCCAGTGCAAGACGAACGAACCGGACCCGAAGTCGCACTACTTCGCGTCGTTCATGGAATGGGCCGATGAGTTTCGGGGCGATTTCGGCGTGAGGGCGAACGCCGATATTCCGCGCGATGCAAAAGCGGCGCGGATGTTTGGCGCCGAAGGAATCGGGCTGTGCCGCACGGAGCATATGTTTTTCGCGGAGGACCGCATTCCGCACATGCAGGCCATGATTCTGGCGCGCGACGAGAAGACTCGCAAGAACGCGCTGAAGAAGCTGTTGCCGATGCAACGCAAAGATTTCGCGGGGCTGTTCGAAGCGATGGACGGATTTCCGGTAGTGATCCGGACGCTCGATCCGCCGCTGCATGAGTTCTTGCCGAAGCGCGAGAATCTGATGGTGGACATAGCCAAGCTGCCGAATGCGACGGGACGAGAGAAGAAAGAAATGGCGGCGACTTACGGCGTTTCCGTCGGGGAGTTGAAGAAGCACCTTCCGGAGTTGCTGCATCGAGTGGAGGAGCTTCACGAGTTCAATCCGATGTTGGGGCATCGCGGATGCCGATTGGGGGTCACGTATCCGGAGGTGACGGAGATGCAGGCGCGGGCGATTTTCGAAGCCGCGGCCCAGGTGGCGAAGAAAGGCGTGAAAGTGATTCCCGAGGTTATGATTCCGCTGGTGGGCAATGTGAAAGAGCTGCAGAATCAGAAGGCGATCGTGGTGAAGGTGGCCGAGGAAGTTCTGGGCGCGGCGGGATTGAAGGACCTGAAGTACTACGTCGGAACGATGATTGAAATTCCACGGGCGGCGCTGACGGCGGACGATATTGCACGGGAGGCTGAGTTCTTCAGCTTCGGCACCAACGACCTGACGCAGACCACGATGGGGCTGTCGCGCGACGACTACACCAAGTTTTCGAAGCAGTATGAAGACTTGAAGATATTCAAGGCGGACCCCTTCGCTGTGCTGGACCAGGATGGAGTCGGCAAGCTCGTGGAGCATGCCGTGAAGATGGGAAGAAAGGCAAGGCCGGATCTGGAAGTCGGGATCTGCGGCGAGCACGGAGGCGAGCCGAGCTCGGTTGAATTCTGTTATCGGGCAGGCATGAATTACGTATCGTGTTCTCCGTACCGGGTGCCGATCGCCAGGCTCGCAGCGGCGCAGGCCGCGATCTCAGGAGACGGCAAGGCGGAAGCACAGCGGACGGCGTAAAGAACGTTGGTTTTTGTCCCTGGACGCAGGGGAATTACCGAGGTTAGCTAGCAGGGGCCAAATTGTTATAACATTGAGCCCATGTCGGACTTATGGAAGGACGTCCGGTATGGCGTCCGGCAATTAATCAAATATCTGGGATTTACCGCAGTGGCGGTAATCACCTTAGCGCTCGGTATCGGCGCTAATACGGCGCTTTTTTCGGTAGTCTATAACGTCTTACTACAGCCGCTGCCTTTCAAGAATTCAGGGCGGATAGTCGAAATACTTTCGGAGAGCGCGAAGTGGGGCGGGCGCCTGATGCAGGTTCCCGCCGGAGACTTAGGCGACATTGTAAAGCAGTCTCATAGCTTTGAGAATGCCGCGCTTTATAGCCACTCGTTTCCGTTGACGCTGACGGGATCCGGAGACGCGGAGGCGTTGAACGATGTTCAGGTAACGACCAACTTTTTCGGCCTACTGGGCGTGAGTCCGGAGATCGGCAGGACCTTCACTGTCGAGGAGGGAACCCCGGGTAAAGACCAGGTTGTTGTGATGAGCGACTCGCTTTGGAGGCGGCACTTCGGAGCGAACCCAGGGGTATTAGGGAAGAGCCTGCGGCTCGACAAAAAGGCATTTACGGTAGTCGGTGTCATGCCCGCGAATTTCTGGTTCCCGGCGAAGACGACCGATATTTGGATCCCCAGGGCGATCACGGCCGAAGACGCATCGAACCGGGGAATACGCAATGCGACAATCGTCGCGGTACTCCGGGACGGAACTAAGTTGCCGCAGGCGCAGGCAGAGCTTAAGGCGATCGGAAAAAGACTGGCCGCGAGTTATCCGGACGAGCGCGAATGGGCCTTACGAGCGCTTTCTTTGCGTGAAAGGCTGTCGGGAAAAGTAGAATCGGCGCTCCTGGTTCTGATGGGAGCGGTCTCTTTCGTGCTGCTCATTGCGTGCGCCAATGTGGCAAACCTGTTATTAGTCCGCGGGACCTCGCAGCGGTCGGAACTCGCGACCCGGCGTGCTTTGGGCGCCTCCAACCGGCACATCTTACAACAGCTCATCGTCGAAAATTTGATACTTGCGGCAGCGGGAGGTGCGCTGGGACTAGCGGCGACATCCGCCGCTCTGCGGGTGTTCTGGCGATTCGCGCCGGCTGAAATACCGAGATTGCATTCGACCAGCCTGACGATCGAAGTCTTCTGCTTTGCCGCGGCAATTTCCATCCTTTCCTCGTTTGTCTTCGGCGTGATTCCGGCGGTTCATGTCTTCAGACATAATCTCCATTCTTCGTTGAACCAGCGAGCATCGACGCCGTCGCCTCGGTTAGGGCGGTCTTCGGCATGGTCGATTCTAGTGGTTTCGGAAGTCGCACTTGCACTTATATTGCTGGCGGGCGCGGGACTGATGTTGCACAGTTTTTGGGTGCTGACTAACGTCAATCCCGGATTGAACCCACACAATACTTTGAACGTCTGGCTCTCACGTCCCATATCGGAATTTCGAACCCCGCAGAAGACCCGAATGTTCTTCCAGCAGGTATTAGAGGAAATCGGCAAGAAGCCGGGAGTGGAGTCGGCCGCTCTTTCAAACATGAGTGTTCTGGCCGGAAGTGAAATGCAAACAAGCATCAGCCGAGTGGGGCCGGGGGCCGCCTCGAGTGCGCGGGAAGGTGAGGCGCAGATACAGGTTGTGAGCCCCAATTACTTCCGCACGCTAGGCGTTCCGATGCTCAAGGGCCGCGACTTTTCAGACCGGGACCGCGCCGGGAGTAAGCCCGCAGTCATTATCAATGAAGCCATGGCCGGCACGCTGTTTCGGAATGAAGAACCTGTCGGGAAGGAATTGAAATTAGGCTGGGCCGGACTGGAGGGAGACAGTCGCGTGATTGGGGTGGTTGGAAATACCAGAGACGTCGCACTCCAGTCGCCCGCGGAGCCCGAGGTATACGCCACTTATTTACAGGCGCGCACGTTAGGGCTCGGGCTAATTGTAAGAACTACATCCGACCCGTTGTCTCTGGTCCCCGTTATTCGCAGGAACGTGGCGGCAATTGACAAGAATCAGCCGCTGGGCCGCATTACTACATTGGAAGAGGCTCTTTCGCTTTCGGTGGAGGCTCCGCGCTTTAGAACATTGCTGCTTGCCAGCTTTGCGGGGTTAGCTTTGATTCTTGCCGTGATAGGCGTCTACGGTGTGATGTCTTATTCGGTGAGGCGACGGGTCCAGGAAATAGGGATCCGAATGTCGCTTGGAGCAAGCCCGCAGGAGGTTCTGAAAATGGTCCTGAAGCAGGCCGCCGGTTTGGCCTTCGTGGGTATTGTAATCGGCCTTAGCGGATCGATGCTGCTGATTCGCAGCTTGATGGGCATGCTCTATGGCATCCGGGTTATGGATCCCATTACCTTGATTCCGACGCCCATAATCCTTCTCGTGCTCGTCATCCTATCGAGTTACATTCCTGCGCGGCGCGCGATGCGAGTAGATCCTGCAGTGGCGCTGCGGAACCAATAAACCACAGTGTCCTCGTGACAGTCTCGCCACAATGATGTCCCTATCGTTCAGCAAAGGATCGAGAATACGAGGTTTAAGTGATATTACTGGTTTATTAATTTTAGGACTTGACAACTTTCCCCTTAGGCGGTATATAAAGAGACACTCCATTTTGGAGGGCTATGGTGCAGCCTCCGAGGCTTACTTCAAGATATCGGGTGATTATCGGCGGAACAGCACTCTTAGGACTCATCATTTGGATCGACCTTCACTACTTCAACCGGTTTCTGTTTGCCCGACCATACCAGGGGATCGGCACGGTGTTGCCGGGCGAAACAATTCGGGCTATTTCGGGCGTGGATGTTATTGACGGCCATAGAGTAAGCCTTCCCTCGAACCATCTGAATTTCCTGCTTTATTTCAATAATGCGACCCCGCAAAACGTACAAAAGGTCCTTTACGCGTCCTACTTGATCCGGAAATATCATGCACCGGACGTTACGTTTGCGATTGTCACGGGCGGACACTTCCAAGACCTCGAAGAACTACGCCGCAACGGCGACATACGGCTACCAATTATCAACGACGACACGTTTGTGATCGCGCATACCCTGACGGTACCAAGAAGCCAGGACAGCTTATTCATCTTCGACCGGAGAGGGTCGGTGTTATTCGCATCGCCGGAAGGTGCGTTTGAGTCGGAGGATTTAAGGGAGTTTTACGAACGGTACGAGTTAGGCCGAATCGAATACAGAAACGTCGCTTCGGAATCTTTCATTGCGGCGCCGGGAGCGCCGTTTCCCGATTTAGCGGTTCGTGAGATATGGTCGCGGCGAGAAGGACCGTTGAGTAGTTTTACGGAGCGAGGAAAGACACAGTACATCGTTTTCACAGCGCGATGTCCGGCGTGCGCGCTGCGTAACCTACTGGTTCAAATAGCGGATAACAAGAGGGGCGGAGCGGTCCCGGTTTTCAGCTCGAGTTTCCCTGAACCTGTCATCAGAGAATATGCCACGCAATTGCACATTGCGCATCCGCTGTATCTTGCGAAGTCGGAGCTGACAGGCTTCGAGGATTTATATTTTCAGAATGTTTCTTCCGCTGAACAAGGACTACTTGTCGCGACGAACGCCAAGGGCCTGATCACTTCGATTACGCACATGCATGGTCCGAAGAATGCTACAGAACCGGGGCAGCCGTGAAGAGCGTATACAGTCGGGGCGGCATGTGGGCGGGGCTGCTAGCTCTCGGGCTGGCAAGCGGATCAGGAAGCGCCCCGGCATTTATCGATACGAGTATGTTTCCGGGTAACGCTTCGGTCCAAAAGCCGAGCGTGACGGCCGGCAACAGTCACTACGTGTATGTCTATGACGACCTGACAAACCGCCTGTTTGTGTTCGACCGCGCCGGGAAGTTACTGCACACGGTGGGGCGCACGGGGCCAGGGCCGGGCGAGTTCTATCATGCGACTGGGCTGGAGGCGTCGGATTCGGTGGTGACGGTATACGACCGCTGGAACCGCCGGGTGGAATTATTTTCGCCGGAGGGACAGTTTCGGGCGGAGTTTCCGGCGCCGTCGAATTCGAGAGCATTTGCCGCGGACGGGAACGGGAGAGTTTACATCAACGATCCGCAGCAAGGCCACCTGATTTCCGTATACGACTCAAGCGGCAAGAATACGGCAAATTTCGGGGAGCTTACAACGGTCTCGGCACTGTACCAAACCAAGGACACGAGCCGGGATGCAGCGCTGAGATTGCAAGCCAACCGCGTGTGGCTGGCGACCGACAAGGAGGGGAACGTCTACGCATCGTATGTGATCGCGCCAGTGATCCGGAAATACGACAGGAACGGACATCTGGCTTTCGAGCGGTTCATCCAAGGAGCGGAGGCGGACTCGCTGCGTAACATCTTCTGGCATGTGCGTTCGGGCGAGAAGCTACTGTCGAGCCCATTCGACGGCACGCAGGTGGACTACATCACCAAGGCGGTCATGGCCGACAGCAGCGTGGGGCGCGTGTACGTCCTGGGCGGGATTGAGGCATTGTTCGAATTCGATTCGAACGGCAATCAGGTTCGCGTGTTGCCTATCAAGAGGAACCATGGGGGACAGATCCTGCACTCGTCGTTGAGCGAGCACACGGTGTTGTTTACGGTGGTTTTTCAGACCGGGCTTTACGAGGCACGCATTCCGGCGCCCTGATTTTGCAAGTCTATTCTTGGCGAAAGGAGGATACGATGAAACTCACGCTACGAAGAGCGCTCATGGCCGGCGGCCTGCTGCTGATCCTGCTGCCGGGTATCGCGGCCTGGGCCTGCGATTGCACTAGCTGCGGCGGCGGGCAATGCGAAGGGAAGTGCTGCATCACGGACGGCTGCGGATGTACTTGCGGTCCGTGCCCCGAGTTAGAGAGGCAAGTCTAGAAATGGCAGTTTATCTGAGAAGAGAGGTGTCGAATGAGTAGGTTTTGGAAACGCGCCGTACTTACCTGTGTATTTCTAATGTTACCGGGCGTGATTGCATGGGCGCAGTGCAGTTGCACAAGCTGCCAGGGAGCCAAGTGTCATGGGGACTGCTGCAGCTCCAGCAGCTGCGACTGCCTCTGCAGTCCTTGCAGCACCTAGCACGGCAACTCAGGAGGGCCGGGGGCTGGAAGCATCGGGCTTGCCGGTCCTCCTATTGCTGTTTTGAGAGCACCGCACTGGAAATGGCACTAAAGATAGGAGACTCCGAATGTATGTGGGTGACGCTGCCCGCGAGCGGAGAAGATTTCGGCGCGGGGGAGTTTTGGCGAGCGGCGTTCTAGCTGTGGTGGTGGCCGCCTTAGCTTATGGCTCGGGCGAGGACATGCCGGCGCCCCGATACCACACAGGGCCTCCAAGCCAGGCTTTTCGCAATATTTTGCCGGCGACTCTGTTCTCCGATCTCGAGGTAAGCTCCGTCTACGCGGTGGCCGCGAAGATTCCCGATTTGCTGTACCAACTGCCGTGTTATTGCTACTGCGACCGAACGATGTCGCACCAGAGCCTTCTGGATTGTTTTAGAGGGAAACATGCCGCGGAGTGCGATATATGCCGTCAAGAAGCGGTCTTCGCCTATTGCGAGCACAGGAAAGGTTTGTCCCCGGCACGAATTCGGAAGGCGATTGCGGAAGGTGGATGGGAACGGGTGGACCTGCGGCGGTTATCATCGCCTTTGTCCTCCTCAAGGCGCAGACCCGATGCATGCACTTACTGAAAGAAACGGCGGATCGGCCGATTGCCCGGCGATCCAGATAGTCAAGCTCAGCAAGCGCTATCGAAACGGGATTACGGCGCTGGACCGGATCACTCTTTGCATCCGGGCCGGAGAGATATTTTGCCTGCTAGGGGCCAACGGAGCGGGCAAAAGCAGCCTCATGAATTGCCTCTTGGGCTTTACGGCGCCTACGAGCGGAGAGGCGAGCATAAAAGGCTTCGATTGTCATAAGCAATCTTTGGAAGTGAAGAAATTCGTTTCCTATATTCCCGAGAACGTTGCGCTTCACGGCAGCTTCACGGCGCGCGAAACACTTATTCTGTTCGGCCAATTGGGCGGCGCGGGACGTTTGACGGACAAGCTTTGCGAGGAAGCGCTGGAACGCGCAGGGCTGACGCCCAGAGCGTTTCGGCAACCGATTCACGAATTTTCGAAAGGGATGCGACAGAAACTGGCGATAGCGGTTGCGTTGGTCCGACGGAGCCAGGTGATTCTGCTGGATGAGCCGATGTCAGGATTAGATCCGAAGGCGATGGAGGAATTTACGGGAATCGTCGAAAGCTTGCGCTCGCAGAAGTGCGCGGTGCTTATGACGACCCACGATTTGTTTCGGGCAAGGATTATCGCCGACCGGGTGGGAATCATGAAAGAAGGGCGTCTTGTCTTAGAGAAGACCGGGCGTGAATTACTGGACGAGCCGCTTGAGGCTCTATACACGACGGTGATGAGCGCACATCGCTAAAGCGAATCCGATGTCGAGATACAGGCTGCTGCTTGTATTAGTCAAGCGGCGTTGTCTGCTCACCTGCAAGAGCCGGCTGCTGTGGGCGCTGTTCCTAGCGGTAACGATCCTGCCGGCGCTGAGCGCCTTGGTAACAAGTTCTTCGCTTACCAGAAGAATAGCGGTCCAACATGCCAGCCTGAACGCGCTCGAAGATAAGCTTCACGATCCGAATATTCACGTTTACTCGCAGGTGTTTAGAGTGGTCTCGCACCCGCTACCCTACGGATCGATCTTCTTTTCCGGTCCGAGCGCTGCGGCGCCCGATCTAGCAGTGCTTCACGGCCGTTTCGGCGGGACGGAGCTGCTAAGCTCGGATGCCGCGACGCCCTTTGCAGCGCCGAGGTACCTGCCGCTCGACCCCGCCCACTTACTCGCTTTTTCGATTACCTTACTAGGTATTCTCTACGGGGCCGAGATCATAGCTGGCGAAAAGGAACAGGGCCTCCTGCGCCTGGTGCTATCGCTGCCGGTGGGACGCTTGGATCTGTTGATCGCGGAATTGACTTCCGTGTTAATCGTTCTAACGATACCCGTTCTACTGGCGATCGGCCTGACGGCGGCGGCGCTCTCGTCGCTGCCGGTTCACTATCCGGTGATATGGACGCTTGTGGGTTGCTACGCGCCTCTACCGTTGCTCGGGTTGCTGTTTGCTACGGCCGGGATTGCGGTCGCCTCTTGCCCTCTGCCGCACGATGGGGCCCTAGCACTTGCGTTTGCGGTGTGGGCCGGGTTGGTATTACTAGGGACCCCGACGTCTTCCGGTTTGGGAACCGCGGTTCAGGCCGGCACAAATCGCAGCGCGCTTTCGGAGGGAATTCTGGCGCGAGCCAATCCGACGCAGCAGGCAGTGCTGATGAGCGGAGCGACACCTGCCGATTTTCAAGATATGTGCCATCTGAAGGCGACGAGGCTGCCGGTGCTGCCAGTGCTTGCGTATTTTCGATACGTGGGCGGGGTGACCGGAACCGGAACTGAGGCCTGGAAGCTTTACTGCGGCCAGATCGGGAGAGCAGAAGGCGCCCTGAACGAGTGCATTCGACGCGAGCTTACATCGGAGCCGGACCGGGCGTTCCGCTGGACGGAAAATTCCTCATCAATTGCATGCATCGAACCGGCGGCCCGGCCCGATGCGGCGCCTTGGCAGAGCGGTTTTTCGGAGATGTTCTCCGGAATCGCGAGCCTTCTAATCTGGAACGGCGCAGCTTTCGCCTTGGCTAGACTTTTGTTCGCACGCATGGATGTAAGCCGCTCGGGACGGTAGAGGCGCATGTTCACGGCCATAGCAGGTTATTACTTCAAGCGGCAAGTGTACAGCCGACGCCTGCACGTACTTGCCGCGGCTGCACTGTGCACGATGGTGCTGAACGCGATCGCGGCGACAAGTTACATACAGCAGGAAAACAGGACATTCCAGACGATCGCGCGACAGGCGCAGGCCGAGAACACGATTGAGCGCGTTTTTGTGCCGCGCCCCGTAAACTCGTTTGTGTTCGTCGACCACGGCACGCCACAACATTTGCCGCCTTACCTGATCGTCACACCGTGGGCAATGGATGTGCCGATCGAAACGTTCGGCGCATCCAGGAACAGTTATTTCATGTCGCTTGATTTCAGGTCGATTTTTCTGCTTGTCTTCTTGATGGCAAGCCTATTGATTTCCTATGACTCTGTATCGGGCGAACGCGACGCTAACCGGCTGCGGATGCTGCTCTGCCAGCCGCTTTCGCCAGTTCGGCTGGTGCTGGCGGCGGCGGTGGTGTGCGCGCTGATTCTACTAGCCATCGTGGGCCTGTCCCTGTCACTCAACCTGCTGCTGGTAACGGCAAGCGGCGCGATCCGCTTTTCCCCGGAGCTGATCGGGCGATACGCGTGGGCGTTCGCCTTTATCGGTTCGGGATCTCTGATCGGAGTGGCTGTGGGATGCATGTTATCGAGCCTCTGCAAGAGCACTTGGAAATCACTGATCGGCGTACTGGCGTTTTGGATCGCGTTCGTGCTAGTGCTACCGATCGCGACGGCCCTTAGCGCCGCGATTGCAAATCCGCCCCCCTCCATTTACGAGCTTGAGACGAAGATCCGACGGGCACAGATGATGTTGTATGAGCGAGTCGGGTCGATCTCGTCCACCCAGATCACGGATATTTTGAATCAGAACCTATCCCCTCGCGATGCGAACGAAAAGATATTGTCTCTCGAATCGGCAGAGGTTGCGAATAACTTACGGGAGTTAGAAAAGTTCAAGAAAGAAGTAACACAATATCGAGCGGACTTTCTGAAGCAGGCTGAAGCAGCGGATCGTTTGCGGAAGAACCTGAACTTACTCTCGCCGTTTGAGACTGCGATAAGGGGATTAGATGCGAGTTTTACGACAGGCGACAGCTTTGAAGAGGAATTCGAAGACGCGGTCGCCCGGTACGTGACGGCATTTAGCCCATCGTCCCAGAGATTACAGCAGCAATGGTTCCAGGGAGCGCTTCAGTTCGGACCGAGTATCCGGGAAAGCGGCTATACGATACGGCAGGTTCTGTGGGTGGATTATCGCGCGGTGCCGAAGCCGATTCTAGCGCAGCTACCACAGTTTTCATTTCAGATTGGGGCAGCAGATACGCCACAAGCGGCATTCCTGCTTCTGGTGGTTTGTAGCCACCTGGCGGTATGCCTTCTGTTGTTAGTAGCGGCAGCACGCGGGGTTCGGGTCGAGTAGACGATCGGAGACGAACTCTTCGTCTAGTAGAATCGTCACGTTCAGGACGCGAACCCGCGATGTACTACCCACCGATGCCTTCGACACGTTCGGCGACAGCCGTACTTACGGCGCCTGATTGCTGTGTCCCCACCCTGTCAGTCGCGAGGGGGGACGCTTGGTAGCGTCTTCAGTGGCCGATTCACTCGGCATAGTGGGGCTGCCCGAGCCAGTCCGGGCGTTGGCTCAAAAGCGGTGGGATGCCGTAATTGTGGGCGCGGGACACAACGGGCTCGCGTGCGCGGCGTACCTTGCGCGCGCGGGCAAACGCGTGTTGATAGTGGAGGAACGCGAGCGCATCGGCGGGGCGTGCACGATTGAGGAGCCATGGCCAGGCGTGCGGATGTCGCCGTGCGCGTACCTGGCGGGACTGCTGCATCCGCTAGTCATTGAAGAGCTGGATTTGCCAGAACGCGGCTATACGTGGACGCCTGCGATCGAGGGATTGTTCATTCCATTCGAAGACGGCACGAGCGTTCAGCTTCACGAAGACGACGAACGGTGCGATGCCGAGATTGCGCGGCTCTCGCCGAAGGATGTGGCCGGATGGCGCGCGATGTCGCAGTTGATCGCGCGTACGCGCGAGGCGCTGCGGCCGGCGGATGGGCGCGATGCTTGGATCGGGGAGGCGCCGACGCGGGATCAGATCGAAGACCGCCTAGGGAACGATCGCGAGGGAATTGCGCTGCTGTTTGAGTGGTCCATGGCGGAGCTGGTAGAGCGCTACCTGAGCGATGAGCGGCTGCAGTACGGCTATTTAGGACAGGGCGTCATCGGGACGAACGCAAGTCCTTTCGATGCGGGGACCGCATCTATTCGCTTTCATCATTCATCCGGGCGCCTGGGCGGATTGACCGGCGCGTGGGGATATGTGAAGGGCGGCATGGGAATGGTGTCCTTCTATTTGGCGGACGCCGCGCAGGAAGCGGGGGCGACGATTGGCGCGGGAGTGCGGGTGAGCGAGATCGCGCCGGGCGAGGGAGTGGTGCTCGAAGGAGGCGAACGAATCTGGGCGCCGGTGGTGATCTCGAATGCCGATCCGCGCATCACTCTGAGGCTGTTGGGGAATGCGGCCGATCGCGAATGGCGGCGGCAGGTGGAAGCGATTCCGATAGAAGGGTGCACGCTGAAGGTGAACGTTTGGCTGCGCGAGCTGCCGAATTTCAGGGCGCGTCCGGGGACATGCCAGCCGCACCATTTCGGGCAGGCGAATACGCCGTTGACGAAACCGGAATGGAAAGCGAGCTATGCAGCGGCACGTGCGGGACGACTTCCGGAGCGGCTTTGGACGGAGCTCTATTTTCAAAGCGTGCATGATGCGAGCGTCGCGCCCGCGGGCACGCATACGATGAGCGTTTTTTCGCAGTATGTGCCCTACAGATTCGCGGAAGGCGCGTGGGACGAGCATCGCGAACGGGCAAAGCAGGTGGCGCTGGATTCGCTCGCGCGATTCTGCAGCAACATGCCGGAGGCGGTGATTGCGGCCGAGGCGCTGGGACCGCCGGATATCGAGAAGAAAGTCGGGTTGACGGGCGGGCACATTTTTCAAGGAGAGTGCCTGCCGGCGTATATGTGGAGCAATCGGCTGCACGCGCGGACGCCGATGAAGGGCATGTATCTGTGCGGCGCCTGCACACACCCGGGCGGAAGCGTGATTGCCATAAACGGGCGGAACGCGGCTATGGCGGTGCTGGCGGACGCTGAGTCCGCTTCGATTTGAGCCATTGGTTTAGCGCAAATAACAAAATAGCGACAGGCACGAGCGCGAAGCAAGGCCAGTAAGCGAGCCAAGGAGCAGGGGTGGGCGAGACGACGATGTCGTGGTCGATATAGGCGCCGCCTTTCTCCATTTGCGCAACGCGAACCTGCAGGGAGTACTCGCCGGGACGGAAGAATCGGATGGACGTGGCGTAGAGCAGTTTGTTGGTGGCCTGCGCGTGGGTGGCGGCCGCCAGTTGGTGGGCGACGGCAATGGAAACCTCGGCGTCGAGCATAGGGGAGCGGTCGGAGGCGTTTTGGACGAGCACGCTGAAATCGGTGGAACCGACTTGAGGTGAGCCGAAGACGGTGACGAGGAAAGGGCCGGACTGCTGGCGGAAGAGAACCGCGCCGCCGTCGGCGAACGCGAGCACGGCCGCGAACAACAAAGACAGTACGAGCTTCAATGCAGCATGCCGCGCATTTGCATGGGTTGGAAGAAAATCCAGACTCCGAAAGTATAAAGGGCGGCGGCGAGAATGGACCAGGCGGGGAACAGTTTGCGAGCGCTGTATAGCTGTGCGTTGCGCCAACCGATGTAGAGCGAAAGGAGGAGACCGGCGTCGAGCAGCAGGATTTGGGCAGAGCGGGCGAGCGCGGTAAAGACGGAGGCGGGGAGCACAGCGCCAGCGAAGTGGAAGAGCAGATGAGCGGCCCACATGGAGACCCCCAGGGGCACGAGCCCGAGAGAAAACGATTTTGGGGCGCAGCAGAGCAGCAGAACGATTGCAGCAAGGGCGATGGGAAGCTCAAGGGCCCAGGAGATGACGGGCGAGACCATTTGCGAGGCGTTAACAAAGGCGCCGAAGATAATGACGAGCGCAAGGACGGCGACGTCGGTGCGTTTAGAGAGGCGGCCCAAGGAGGAACGGTAGGGATCGGCCAGGAGCGTGGCGGCGGGCGGACTCGGCAGAATGGCGATATTCGAGTGGGGGCAGGCGCGGACGCAATCGAGGCAAAAGGTGCAGTCGAGATTGCCGAATTTTTTAGGTTGGAAGAGATTGAGCTCGCAGCCGCGTGAGTGGACGTTGCCACGGATGCAGTCGTAGGTCGAGCAAGACTGACAGACTTGCGCTCTCTTGATGCGTACTTCACGCGGAGACACGAGGGAGGTGACAAAGTGGAACTGGCCGATGGGGCAGACGTACTTGCAGAAAGCCGCGCCGCGGAAGAATCCGTCTATGGCGAGAGCGGAGAGGAAATAGGCGGCGATGAGACAGGCGGTAGCGGCCGGATTGTCCCAGAGGCCGAGCGCTTCGTAGGCCCAGAGATAGGCTACGAGAAGCGCGATCGAGAGCCATTTCGAGCGCAGCGCGCGGGGCCAGCGCAGACGCGCGGGGAGAAATTTGCGGCCGATGTCGCGAACGAAGGTGAAGGGGCAGGCAAAGCAGAAGAGATTGCCAATGGCGAGCAGGGCGAAGACGGACAGGAAGCGCCAGTAAATCCACGGGAGGACGCCAGCGAGGTTGAGCGGGGCGAACTGGTTGCCGAAGAAGCCATCGGCCATGACGGCAAGGGCGATAACAAGCATCAAAGCCTGCGCCGGGCGGCGGAGCTTGACGATCGGCAGGGGAGAACGGATGGGCCGGGGCTGGACTCTCACCCGGGTGGGACGTTGCACCAGCCTGTCACTCGATAGAAGACGGACGGCGATGGCGAGCGCGGGAATCAGATAAATGATAGAGCCGGGAACCCACATGATGAGGCCCGCGAGAGTCTGGTCTTCTTGCGCGCTCATGCGGCCGGCGCGGACGATCTCGTAGGCAGGATAAAGCACGCGGCCGGAAAAAACAAAGAAGGCGGATAGAGCGGTGTTGACGAGATCGCCAGCGAGAAGGAGCGGGATCGCGGTCCAGCGAGGATAAGGCGCCTTTCCCGGACCGGGTTGAATGACGGGCCACCAGAAGAGAATGCCGGTCCAGAAGAAACAAGCATGCTGGAGACCGTGTAGGGCGGAAGAGTTGAGAGCCAGCTCGTAAAAGGCAGGCAGGTGCCAAAAGATTGTGCTGACGGCAAAGAGCGCGAAGGCGGCTGGGGGAGAAGTGAGCGCGCGGAGGACGCGGCGCAGAGCGGGCCAAGTGAGGAACGGCCCGAGACCTTCTTTGACAAACGTTTTGGGCAGGCCGCGGAGGAGCGGGACAATCGGATGCCGTAACAGCAAAAGCGGCGGGGCGACCATCATGAGCAGCAGATGCTGGGTCATGTGCGCCGAAAGAAAGAAATGGTCGAACGAATCGAGCGGCGATTCGATCGCGAGAAACAGGACTGCGAGGCCCGCGAGAAAACAGGCCAGGCGACCGGGATCGCGCGGATCGCGGAGCTGACGGCGGACGCGGAGCCAGCCGCGCATATAGACGAGCGCGGCGAGAAGAAGCGGGGCGGCGACACGAAAATCGAGCGCCCATGAAGCGAGCGCCGCGTTGGCGACAGCGTTCACCTTTCTACTTTGTCACGCCGTCATTTTGTCACGCGAAGGACGGCGAAATCGCGAGGCAGTTTGTTTTCCCGCTGATCGGACGGACGAACCGGAGGAACGCCTTGGGGATGCAGCGTTTCCATGAACGCGACCAGCGCATCGACTTCGGGGGGGCTGAGCTTCTTGCCGTAAGCGGGCATGTTGCCGCCGCCTTGAATGACCTGGCGGACCATTTCCGGCTCGGTCAGACGAGTGGCGACGGCGTCGAGCGCGGGCCCACGCTGTCCGCCATGGCCGCCGAGAGAATGGCAATTGCGGCACTGCTTATTTTGAAAGACGAGAGCCCCTTTGAGTTGAAGCGGAGTCCGGTTTTTGACAAATTGGACCGGTATGGCGTCCGCGCTCCAGGCGTCCATCTTTGGGGACCAGGGCGAAGTTTGACCCATGTAGCACAGGACCGCGATGGTGAGCATGACGAAGACAACGGAGAGCACGGCGACAGGACGGCGGCGCGCGCTCTTTTCGCCGGTACCCGAGATGAACGGCAATGCGAGCAGAAGAACGATGCAGATGACGGGCGCGACGAAGAGAACCAGAACTTCCATCCAATCCGGCAACAGCGCGAGAGCGGCGAAGATGGAGAGGAAATAGAAATCGGGGCGCGGATTGGTGTCTACGATCGTCGGATCGGGAATGCCAAAGGGTCCTTTGGGCCCGAAGAAGAATGCGCAGCCGAGGATGCCGACGATGACGAAGCCGGCGAAGATCAGGTCTTTACCGATGGCGTGCGGGACGAAGGGGACTCCTTCCTTGCGGAGGATCTCGGCGTATTCGGCATCGTAGGTGGATTTGTGGACCAGGCGACCGGGACGCGGATATTCGTTGATGCCTTTGGTCAATACCAGACGCAGGTGCATGGCGACGATGGCGATGATGAGGCCGGGAATGATGAAGACGTGCAGCGTAAAGAAGCGCGATAGAGTTTCACCGGCAATGATGGGACCGGCGAGCAGGACATGCACGAGTTGGGAACCGATCAACGGAACGCGGCCCATGACGGAGGCGCCGATGCCGAGGCCCCAATAGGCGTCCTGGTCAAAGCGCATGACCTGTCCGGTGAAGGCGAGGCCGAGCGTGCAGAGCAGGAGAAAGACGCCGCTGACCCAAGTCAGCTCGCGCGGGTACTTATAGGCGCCGAATAGGAAGACCTGGATCATGTGAGCCGTCATAATGGCGACCATGAAGTTCGAGCCCCAGTAGTGGACGGCGCGCAGATACCAGCCGAGGAACTGGGCGTGATTCAGATATTGAAGGCTGGTCCAGGCTTCGTTCGTGGACGGCACATAGACGAAGGCCAGACAGGTTCCAGTGATGACCTGAATGACGAAACAGAGAAGAGTGGCGCTGCCGAATACGTAGAACCAGCTACCAGCGCTGGCGGGAACTTCGTGGCCGGCGGTGGAGGCGTAGAGGGCGGTCAGGTGCAGCCGGTCGTCGAGCCATACGGCGAGATTTCTCAGCCAATTCATGGGAAGGTCTCTCTAAACAGGATTGGAAAGAGTCGGCATTTCGCCGCCTTTGACCCAGAGTTCCCCGCTTTCCACTTTGTATGTGTATTGGTATAGATCTCGTGGCGGCGGTCCGGCCGCGCGAGCGCCATCTTCGTAGTAGGCGCCGCCGTGGCAGGGACACAAGAACAGGCCGGCCTCCTTGAACCAGCGCACGGGGCACCCCAGGTGGGTGCAATTGACGGCAAAAACTTGAAACTGATTACCGGTAAGGCGGCGCACCCAGCACGGAATATTGGCGGTTTCGCCGTCCCAGGGCCGGGTAAAGGGATTGCGGTAGGTAGCGATGCGAGTGGTCTTTTCAGGGAAGCTTTCGAGAGGGCCGAGGGAGATCCAGGCGCGCGGGTCCTTGCGTTCGACAAAACTCGAGAAGACGAAGCCGACGAGCGGAATGCCTAGCAGGATTCCGGCGGCGATGTTGGCGGCAACCCCGATGTGGAAGAGCCAATCGCGGCGGGAGGGATCGGGCTGCTCACGCGGCGTGTTGTCCTGTGGAATGGGGTGCTGGGCGTTGTGTGGTCCTGTCATTTCGTTTCTCCGGGTGAGGCGACCGCGGGCGCTGCGCTTGGCCGCATGGACGCGAGATAGGCAACCAGGTCCGCGATGTCCTGGTTGGCGAGCGGGCGGCCCATGTTGAGGAACCGGTAGTCGGGCATGCCGAGGTCAGGGCGGCCGACGATGATGGAGGTGCGCAGGAGCTGATCGGTAGAGAGCGCAAGATAGGAGGCGTCCGTGACGGGACCGATTTTCGCGCCTTTGCCATGGCACATGAAGCAACCGCGAAGGAAGAGCTTCTTGCCGCGGCCCGAGTCGCCTTGTTCGCCCTGCGCGTCGTAAGAAGGCAGCGCGGCATTTTGGAATTGAGCAGGTTTGGCCCAATGCGTCTCGATGCCATCGATGAGAGCGGCGACTTGCTTGTCTGTCAGCGGACCGCCTTGCGCGCGCGACCAGGCCGGCATCGCGGTTCCCGGGCGGCCGTTGGCGACGATATTCTGCAACTCGGCGCGCGGGATAACGGCGAGGTACAAGGGATCGTTAAGGATGCGGCCGGGCGCATTGCGGCCGTTATCGCCATGACAGCCGGCGCAGTTGTCGCCGTAAAGAGTTGCGAAATCCGTGATGTCTTGTGAGGAAGGAGGTATGGGTCCGGGCTTTCCGGGAGGGTCGCAGCCTGCAGCGGCAAAGAGCGCCGCGAGACAGGCAGAGAGCCGAAGAGCACGGCGTGAATTCATTTTTCCTCATCCTCACGGACGGGACGAACGCCTGGGGCCTCGACGAAGGCGCGTTCCGCGAGGGTCCAGGACTGCATGGTCTTGATGCTGGTGCTGCGAGCGATGAAGTAGCCCCCGACCAAGCCGAAGGCGAGCTGGCAAATTACGAACCATAGCCAGTTGATGCGGCCGTTCATGGCGGGGTCGATGACGTTGAGGGTAGTGGCGACGAGGCCGCTCCAGAACAGCGGCATGAGAATGCCAGCCCAGAAAGGAGCGTACTTGGGAAACATGGGCAGCATGACCGCATAGACGATGCCCATTAAGCCGGAGATGCAGATGTGACCGACCAGAGCAGCTATGAACGCGAGGCCGTTGAACGCGCGGAGTTGTTCGAGGGTTGCGCTACCCATACCGGGGATGACGACACCGGCGAGCAGATTCACGGGGTACCAGATGCTGTGTTGAGCGAAGAGGCCGTAGAGGCAGGCGAGGGCAGCCATCACGGCCCCGCCGATAAGACCGCCCCACAGGCCGGCCGAGTAAGGATGCACCTCTTCGGGAACGCGTTGGCGGTGGCCCTGCTCGCCGGCGCGCAGGCGCACGACAGAGCGGGTTTCAACGAGGATGGGAGCTGGACGCAATTCGGGTTCAATGGGCACTTCTTCGTGCTCTTCATGCGGTATGACATTGTGCCACCAGCCCAGCGCGGCGCGGAAAGTAATGACAAAGCCGACCACGCCGACGGCCCAATGAGTGACCAGGCCGGCGAAGAGCAGGGTCAGCCCGAAGGCGAAGACCATGGGCCAGAAGGTGGGCGCGGGCAACTGGATGTGGGCGCCCTCGCTGCGCTCGCCCGCTTCGCCGTGATGAAGTTCGTCCGTCATGTGAAGTTCTACCTGGGCAGACCGATTATGTAGACGACGGTAAAGACGATAACCCAGACGGCATCGACGAAATGCCAGTACCAGGATAAAAACAGAACACGCCGCAATTGTGTTTGGATGGGAAAGCCCAGCAGCGTAAGGACAAACACAATGGTGAGGAAGATCAAGCCGACGATGACGTGGCTCGCGTGCAGGCCGACAAGCGAATAGAAGGTGGTGCCGAACAGATTGGTGGCGATGGTGAGGTGATCTTCGAAGATGAGCTTGCGCCATTCGACAGCGGTCGCCCACAGAAAGTACGCGCCCAACAGAATGGTGACGGCCCACCAGAGCTTGAAAGAGCCGAGCCGGTTGTGCTTGAGAGCGTGTTCGGCGAAGACGATGGCGCCGCTGGAAGAAAGCAGGCAGATGCTGGCAAGGATGGGAAGTTCGAGAACGTCTTTGGGATAGGGACCGACGAGGCTCTTATTGAGGTAGATGAGATAAGCGATCACGAACATCGAGAACAGAACGCTCTCGGTGACGATCAGGAAGACGATTCCGACCGTGCCGCGGTCGGGAAGCTTCCATTGGCGCTCCATGGTGAGCGCATCTTCAGCGACCAGGTGTCCGTGCGCCATGCTTTATTCCCACTTCCAGTCGGGATCTTGCGGATGTTTGAGATCCCAAAGAGGACGGCTGCTGCGGACAACGGGCAGTTTCTCGAAGTTGTATTCAGGAGGCGGAGAGCTGGTAGCCCATTCGAGTGTCCAGCCGTCCCAGGGGTCGTCGGTGGCGGGCTGGCCGCGCAGAGTGGAACGCAGGACGTTGTAGATGAAGAAGAGGATGCCCGCGATCTGGAAGAACACGCCGATGGTGGCGACGAAGTTCCAGAGTTCCCAGCCGCGGCCAGGCGCATAGGTGTAGATGCGGCGGGGCATGCCGAGCATGCCGGCGAAATGAAGAGGAATGAAAGTCAGATTGAAGCCGATGCAGAACAGCCAGAAATGCCACTTACCGAGTGTTTCGTCGAGCATTTTGCCGATGGCTTTGGGAAACCAGTAGTACATGCCCGCAAAGAGCCCGAATACGAGCCCGCCGACGAGGGTGAAATGGAAGTGGGCCACGACGAAATAGGAATCGTGCAACTGCCAATCGAACGGAGCGACCGCAAGCATGATGCCGGTGAGGCCTGCGAGGAGGAATTGAAATAGGAAGCCGCAACAGAACAGCAGCGCAGTGGTGAAGCGGAGACGGCCGCCATACATAGTGGCGGTCCAATTGAAGATCTTGATGCCGGTGGGAATGCCTACCAGCATGCTGGAGGCGGCAAAGAAAGTGTTGGACCAGGAGGTCATGCCGACGGCAAACATGTGGTGGGCCCATACGCCCAGGCTGATGAAGCCGATGGCGACAACGGCGGCGACCATGGCGGGGCGGCCGAAGAGCGGCTTACGGGAAAAGATGGGGATGACTTCGGAGAGAATCGCGAAGGCGGGGAAGATGAGGATGTAGACCTCCGGGTGGCCGAAGATCCAGAAATAGTGTTGCCAGAGGACGGCCGAGCCGCCGTTTTGGGTATTGAAGAAGTTCGCGCCGAGATAGCGGTCCAGCAGCAGCATCACCTGAGCAGCGGAGAGCGGCGGGAGAGCGACGACGATGAGCCACGAATCGATGAGCATGACCCACACGAACATGGGCATGCGCTTGAGCGTCATGCCGGGACAGCGCATGCAGAAGGTAGTGGCGATGACGTTGATTGCGCTCGCGATGCTGCCGAAACCGGAGACCAGGACGCCAAGAGCCCAGTAGTCGCTTGAATGGCCGCGGGAAAAACCGCGCTCGGTCAGTGGCGCGTAGGCGAACCAGCCGACATCGGGAGCAGATCCATCGCCCGAGAGACCGCCGCCCCCGAGATAGCTGTAATACAGCAACAGGCCGCCGAGCAGGAAAATCCAGAAACCGAAGGAATTGAGGCGCGGAAAGGCCATGTCGCGCGCGCCGATCATCAACGGGACGAGATAGTTTGCAAAACCGGCGACCATGGGCATGCCGACCAGAAAGACCATGCTGGTGCCGTGCATGGTGAAGAGGCGGTTGAAGGTGTCCGGGCCGACCACGTGGCCGTTGGGGAACATCAACTGCACGCGCATGACGGTGGCCATGATTCCGGCGACGATCAGGAAAATCAGCGCCGATGCGACATACATAAGGCCCAGCCGCTTGTGGTCTACCGTGGCGACCCATTTGTAAAGGGTCTCGGAAAAGGAGAATTCGCCAGGCTCGGCTTTAGGTCGTTGTAGCGGGTAATCGATGGCTGCCATTCGTTGCTCGCCTACTTAAGCGACTGTAGATACGATATAACCTGATTCAGTTCGGGGCCGGTCAGTTTCATGGAAGGCATCAAGCAACCGGGCTTGGGGATTTGTGGATCGTTGACCCAGGCTCGTAGATTTTCCGTGTTGTTGACGAGAACGCCGGCGCCGAGCGTCTGGCGGCTCATCAGATGAGTGAGATCGGGGCCGAAGGCGCCGATCGCGGATGTGCCGCGAATCATGTGGCAGTTGACACACGAAAGCGACCCGAAGACGGTCTGAGCGGCCGAGAGCTGCGTATCGCTATTGTTCGCGGGCTTTCGCTGGGCAGACATCCAGGCGTTGAATTCTTCGGAGGACTCCGCGATGACGCGCAGGAGCATGTTGGCGTGTTGAGTGCCGCAGTACTCCGCGCAATTACCGACGTAGACGCCGGGTTGACGAGGGTCGATCCAGGTGTAATTGATGCGATTGGGTATCAAATCCGTTTTGCCCGCCAGTTGTGGGACCCAGAAGCTATGGATGACGTCGGCGCTTGTGAGCTGTAAATACGTTGCGTGCTTGCCGTCGGAAGATACGGGCACGTGGATTTCGTTCGCGGTAACCAGGCCGTAATCGGGATAGCGCACTTCCCACCACCACTGATGGCCCACAAGGAGAATTTTGACGCTCTGGGGCGGAGGGCTGGCATTTTGAATGGCGGCGATGACGCGGGCCGAAACGCCGATCAGGACGAAGACGATGAGAATGGGGATGACGGTCCAGGCAGCCTCGATCTGATTGCTGCCGTAGACCTGGGGAGGTTCCTGGAGCTCGTTGTCACCGGGGCGGCGGCGAAAGCGCACGATGGTGTAGCAGATGAGGCCGGCGACGACAACGAAGATGACGGCGGTGATAGCGAGGACGAGATAGGCGGCGGTGCGTTCGGCTGCGGCGGGGCTGGCGAGCGGTTTGAAGATGTTGGTAATGCGGAACTCGTGGACATTCGGAACCTGGGTTTGGAGCAGCACGCTTAAGGCGGGCTCAAACATGGCGGATCACGCCCCCTCTCGCATCTGGGTTTCGCATCTGGTATTTTCCAATGTACCTTTGACGTAGACAACCGGACTGCTTGCATTCATACGAGAAATTTTCCAGATGCCGCAACTGGAATGGAGAGATGCGCCGATGGGCATCGCGACTGAACGAATCGCTATAGTGGGGGCAGAATGGCGCTTGAGATACGCGACCGAGAGGTGGAAGACGTGGTCGTGCTGGACCTGGAAGGGCGACTGATCATGGGCGCCGAGGCGACGGCTTTGCGGGGCGCGATCGATTCGCTGACCGGGAAGGGCAAGAACAGGGTCATTTTGAACCTGAAGCAGGTCGATTATATCGACAGCACCGGGCTGGGCACGCTTGCGGTGGGACATTCGAGCCTTGAAAAAGCAGGGGGCGCGATGAAGCTATTGAATCTTTCCAAGCGGAGCGCGGAACTGCTAGTCCTGACGAAGCTATCGACAATCTTTCAGATGTTCGATGACGAGCAGGCGGCGATCAACAGTTTTTTTACGGGGCGGGAAGTGCGGCGCTTCGACATTTTGGAGTTTGTGAGAAGCGAGGCGAATAAACCGCAGCATCTGGGCGAAGACGGCGGACTAGGCCAAAGCGGCGAAAGATTCGACGGGAACGGTGACCGCGGGGTATAGGTAACGGGCGGGGTCGCCCTGCGTTTCGTCGATGAAGCGGTACCAGTCTTCGTAGGTGGGCCAGACGGCGCGGGTGCGACGGATGTTGCACGTGACGGGCGAACGGTCGAGCGCAGGCGATTTGCCGGCGAGGATGGCCTCGTAAAACTCGAGCAGATTGGCCGACAGATTGAGGCGAGCGTCGGCGAAGACTTCAGGGCGCTTAAACAGTTCACGGTTGAGGCTGATGCACTCAGCCAGGAGCGGATCGTGGGCGAAATTTTGGAGGATCTGTTCGGCTTCGCGATAAAAAGCCGCCCACTTTTCGGGATCGGCGAGGCTGATGAGCGCGAAGGTATCGGGCGACCACCATTGATTCAACTGCTGGGAGCCGGCGACCACGGGGGGCTGACCGTTTTGCAGGCCCTGCGCGGTTTGAACGAAGATGCCGGAGAGGGCGGCGCAGACGGGGTGGGTCTCGGGATTCGCGTAAAGGAACGCTTCGATCATGGCGCGGTAGGGAACGCCGTGCTCGGCCGCAAGGAAAAGAAACGGCAATTGCAGGACCCGATCGAAGATGAGGAACTGCGTGGCCCAGGCATAGGCGCGGGCGCGTACCCAATCGGCGCGCGGCATAGCGGCGGTGGCGACAACGGTGTCGATGCACTCGACGATCTGCTCTTCGTTGGGATTTAGCGAGCCATCGATCATGGGGACCGAAGCGAGTTCCATGCCGTATGCCGTTTGATAAGCGGACGAGCCCATCTCGGCGTTGGGCAAAACCTGGCACTCATAGATATTCAGGAAATTGTGCTGGCCGCGACGGATAACTTCGGAGATTCCGCTAGCGAAGCTTTCGTAGGTCTCGCCCGGAAGGCCGACAATGATTTCGGTGTTGGTGGGGACTCCGTGCTCGTGGTGGCGGCGCGCGAGGTCGTGGAAGGATTCGAGCGAAATATTGTCGCGCTTGATGATTTTGAGCGTGCCGGGGTCGACGGATTGAAGCGAGGTGGTGGCGGAGAGAAAGGCGCGGCCCGAATCCCAGAGAATGCGCTGAACTTCGTAGCAGCGGTCGGTCGAATTCTTAGCGGTTTGGACCGAGACGCTCATGCGATGGTTATGGCGCTCCAGGCTCTCGACGTAGGCTTTGGCGATATCGATGTCGCGCGTGAGGATGCCGAAGTTGGCGTCGCAGAAGAAGACGTGCGCGATGCGCTTGCGAGCGAACCAATCGGTTTCGGCCTTTACGCGATCCATGTCGAAGCGGTAGACCTTACTGGCGATGGCCGATCCCCAGTCGCAGAACGTGCAGCCGAATGGGCAGCCGCGATTGGTTTCCCAGGCCGATTGCCAATGCAGGTCAGGATTGGCGCGCATGACCGGCTCGAATACGTTTTCAAGAAACGGCGACGGGAATTGCGACAGGTCCTGCGCGCGAGGCGCTGTCGGATTAGCGATGAACGCGCCTTCGGCATTGAGGTAGCTGACGGACGGAATGGCAGACCAGTCGCGCGCGCCGGCTTGCTGAAGGATCTGAAAGAAGACGCGCTCCCCTTCTCCGTGACAGACGATGTCGATGAAGGGGTTTTCCCGCAGGAACGCCTCGGCTCGATTGGGCACTTGCGGGCCGCCGAAGACGATCAGAGTTTGCGGGCGCGCGCGCTTGAGTTCGCTGGCAATGCGGAGAGATTGGCGGATATTCCAGATATAGGTGCTGAAGCCGACGAGATCGGCATTCTGCAAAATGCCGACGGCGTCCGCGAGCGGTGTGGGACGAAAGATGGGCAGCAGGAATTCGAAGGCGGAAGGATCGCCGTATTTCTGCGCATAGGCTTGCAGGAGTCCGACCGAATATGGGAGATACACGGATGTTCCGGGCGCCGGGCCGGAGGCCCAGAGATTACGCACGACCCGGCCATTGCGGAAACAGTATTGCGGGACGGATTCGGTAACCTCTTCGCGCGAAATCTGGACGAGACCGACTGTGACTTTATCGGGCATGCTGGTTCGTCTGGAAGGAATTATTGAACCGCAACGGCGCCCTGCTCGCGCTTTCGGATGAGCTCGGCCATGGAAGCCATTAATTCGCGCCGCTTGCGAAGGGCTTGCTCGTGGGCGGCGGCGGCTTTGGCGACGTCGGCGCCGCAGTGTGGACAGGTCGACTCATGCGGATAGATGTATTGATTGCAGGCGCGGCAGAGATCCAGAACCGGGGCGACGCGGCCTTCGGGGACGACGCCGGGCTCGGCCTCGCGAACGGGATAGGCGGGAGTGGCGGCGCCGATCTGGACGAGATCGGACGAGGAACGGAGGGAAGGCGCGGCAGATGGCTGGGATGCCGCTTCTTTGCCCGGGATTGGTTCGAGGATGACTTCGAATTCGCCGATGGCGAAAGGTTTTTTGGGGGCATCGTGGAGCTTCGCGATGCGCTCCCGGAGACCGCGTTTTTCGAGTTCGAGCGCGCGGTAATGGCAGTAAGGGTTATTGCCGGGCCGGCCCAACAGCGAATGAGAGGTCCAGGTGCAACCGGCGCGGCAGACATCGGCGTAATAGCAGGTGCGGCAAAAGCCCCAGAGATCGTCGACGGTGCGAAGGCGCGCGAAGTGGATTTCTTTGCGGGTGTTCCAGATCTGCTCGATAGTCATGTCGCGCACGTTGCCGCCCGCGAAACCTACGGTCGCAAGCGAGGGGCATCCTTTAACCGTGCCGTCGGCTTCGAGAGCGATCACGGATTGACCCGCGCCGCAGCCGCCCCAGTGGTCGCGTTCGTCGCCACGCGGACGCCACAGGCGCTCATAAGGACCGAAGTAGCCGATATTGTTTCCGCCATCCATCCAGACGCCACGCTTGCGGCCCTCTTCCCAGAGGCGCGCGAGCAAAGGCATCAGGTCGAGCACCTGGTAGGGCTGCATGAGAATGTGATCGTTGTCGACGGCGTTGCCCATCGCAACGGCGATCTGTAACTGCCAGACGGTGACGCCGGCGTCGGCGATGATGTCTAGAATGCCGGGGAGATCTGGGAGCGTGTCGCAGGTGATGGAGGTGTTGACGGTGACTTCGAGGCCAGCGGCTTTCGAGCGGCGCAGAGCATCGACGGCCATGCGGAAAGAGCCAGGCACGCCGCGCACCCGATCGTGCAGAGCTTCGAGACCATCAATGGAAACACCGATCTGCTTTAAGCCTGCATCGGCCGCTTGCTGGATACGCTCATTGGTGAGCTGGCGGCCGCCGGTTTGAATTCCGCAGCGAATGCCATGGGAGGAGATCCGGCGCACGATCTGGATCCAGTCGCGCCGTAAAAACGCTTCGCCCCCGATGAGGCCGATCTCGCGGGCGCCGAGGCGGGCGAGCTGGTCGACTACATCGAGGGCTTCCGCGGTTGTGAGTTCGTCCGCGCGAGGGCGTCCCGCACGAGAACCGCAATGCTGGCACTTGAGGTTACAAGTAAGAGTCAGTTCCCATACGACTGCCACTGGAACGCAGCGGCGAACTTCTTCTGCGGTGGTCTGACGACCCATCGCGAATCTGCCCGATTAAGAATGCAGCCTACGCCACGGCGGCGACCGGCGCACCCTCCAGCCGTTCGATTTCTGCCTTCATTTCTTCCAGGCGCGCGCGCTCTTCAGCGGCCTGCGGATCCTTCGAATTCGCGGGATCCCGGAACCACTTCTCCGACTGGGCGGCCATCGATTTCATCGCATCGAGATCTCCCGACGAAAGTAGAGACTCGAAGTCGCTGTATCCGCCGAAGGCGATCATGTACAAAGGTCTTGGTGTTCTTGCCATAAGTATTGCTCCTCTCTAACACTTGCTTTCCGAAAAATTTGAGACAACAACCACGAGTTAATCACCGGCCCGCGGCCCTGTCAAACAAATAATCGCATTTTCTGCAGTCAACCGACCGAAATATTGACTAAATCCTTTCCATTAGAACGTTGAGAGACGCTAGAGCCGAGAATTTGCAGCACCTCTGAATCCCTGAACAGTTCACTGCAAGCCTGACAAATGCTGGTGTATTGCGGCCGAATTTTATGGCCGAGCCCAGCATTTCGCAGGGCTTCAAAAAACGAGGATGGACCCTGTTCAACGACCTGTCTTAAGAAGAAGTTTTGCTCAGCATCTTTGGCGATCCGATCCAAGGGTGTGGCATGAACGTTGCCTAGCGATAGACTCGGGGTGCTCTCGGCGCCCGCGCAACAGGGGCCGACATTGCCATCGGGCCGAATGGTGAGATTCAGGAAATTCGCACAACTTCCGTTCGCGCCCTCTTCGGATACGTAATATTCGCGGGCATCGATCTCGCGAATGGCTCGGCCGGTGGGAATCAGGCCGCTGGCATTCACCTCGACTCCATCCAAGTCGTCGGGAGTGAATTGACGGAGTGTCTCATCGATCTGATGTTTGCGCGTGGTGACGACGCGCATGCAGATGAAGACGCGGGCTTGTTTCAGGACGTCAATGGACTTGCGAATGGTCGAGGCGGGTATGAATTCGAGGTGAAAGCGATCGACGCTGAGCTCGACACGCCGGAGGCCGCATTCCACCAGACTGGCGATCATGCTGGCGGCGCGGGCTCGATTGACGCCCCAGAAGCCGTTGGTGACGATGGACGAGCCGAAGCCGAGCACATGGGCGTGACGCGCCAGTTGCAGCATCTGTGGGAAATAGAGGAAGGGTTCTCCGCCTGCAAAGTGGATCATCTTTCTGAGATTCGGGATGCGAGCGGCTTCTTCGATCACGCGTTCGAGCAGGGCGACATCCCAGGGGTGCCGAACTTCGGGACCGCACTCCGGGGCGCAGTGGCGACAGGCGATATTGCAGTGATCGGAAGGGATCAGTACGAGAGAGTGATAGCGCATAATCTACACCGTTTGGGAGGCTCGGGCGGCTGCGACTAACTGGTGAAGAGGCTGGCCCCGAAGATTGCCCGCGAGCACGTTCACGATTTCGTCCCTGGTTTGCAGGCGCATCAGGAGGTCCCCGGAAGAGTTCAGCACGAGCCTCACGCGCTCTTTGGGGGGTACGGCAGGAGCTTCCGAGATGGGAAGCAGGCGCGTGGGTCGAACGCGTATCGGCAACACAGTCACGGTGAATTGACGATCCTCTACAGCCCGCGCGACGCGGCAGCAGTTGTCGGAGAACTTTTCGCCCAGCTCAAATTCGAGCCGGAGATCTATACCGGCAGCGGCGCAGCCGTCGACCAAATTGCGGACATGATCGGAAGGCAGTCGGAGCGCTTCGTCCTCGTTGACGTGGAGAACGATTTGCTGCGCGCCGGAATCGGCGACCTGTTCGAGGCGATCGATGGTTTGGAGCCGATCGTTGAAGTAGATACCGGTAGTCACGAGACGGGGAACAAGGAGCAGTTTGCGGAACTCCGAAATGGCGGCGCAGAGCGCCTGCTGATGTCCGAAGGCCTCGCGTTCGCCGATTTCCGCGGAAAAGGACCAAGGGGCGAGGGATAGCTTTTCGAGCTCGGAAAAGACACAGAACCGATCGTGAAAGAAGGGTTGCGGGCCGGTGGGGTCATCCGGAACGAAGCACGCGATATCTACGGTGAGTCCGGCCAACAGCATGAGGCAGTATCCGGTCAAACAGGACTGCGTTCATTATGTCAGTTGGCGCTGGAGAGATGCGCGTGTGGTTAGTGGACGTCCAGCGACATGTTGACGATTTGGAATCGAAAGCGTTCCGGCGGGAGCGACGAGATGGGGTTGGGAGTCATGTTCAGCCAGGTGCGATAGGCCGACTGCGCAACTGAGTTATTCAAGTAGAAGAGGAATTGATCCGAACAACATCGGATAGGAGGCATCTGGCGGAAAGCGAGACGCAAGCCGACAGCCTTTTCAAGCCGCACGCCTTCTGTCTTGACGGCCTTATCCTCGAGCAGGGTGACAAAGCTGCTGCGGCCGGCATGCGGCCATACGTCGCTGCGCAGCAGATTGCGCAGTTCCACACGCGCGCCGAAAGTGATTTCGCACTGGCGAATCCATTCGACAACGGCATCGCCCCAATGCCAGTGGCTCAGCAGACCCAGGTATTGATCGACTAAATTTAAGGCCAGATCCATCTTGCGGCGTTCGACGGTTTCTTCGGCCGCAATGAGATCGGCAGCAAGCGGGGGGACCATGTCTTCCTGCTCGATAATCTCGGCGGCGACACCCATCATCTTGTCGAGCCGCTTTACCTCCGGGACGGTTTTCACCAGGAGGGGAGGAAGCTCGTGCGTCTTGCCGCCCGGCACCTCCACGAATAGCCGATCACCCACGATGTCCATAAGCAGCCTCGCTGTTTCTTATCGACAACCCGGTCGCATAGGTCTTGTTAACCCTCGATTGTAAGGACGTTTCCGGCAACTTACAAGTTGCTCGTGCAACCGTCCTAGCAGTTTAGTTACAAAACTGACGATTTTGTTTCAGGGCTCCCCGCGATTTGGCACACACCGGTCCGGAGTGCCAACAGAGAGTGCACGTTATTCTTGAGAGATATGCATCGTTTGGCCGTGGGCAGGATAGCCCTCTTAGTACTTTTAACGGCATGGATGCTAGGGGCTGCCGCCCTCCCGAACTGCACACAATCGGCAAAAACATTCGCGCCCTGCGAGATCGGTTTTGAGTGGCAGGATCGGGAATTGCCACAGGGAGCTTCGCCATACAAGGACGAGCTGCTGAACGTTGAATTTCGTTCACCGAAGCACATTACGTATCTCATGCATGCGTTCTGGGATGGAGGGCGCACGCTGCGGGTGCGGTTTACTCCAACGGAAGCGGGCATTTGGAATTATCACGTCACGAGCGAAATCAAGCGCTGGGATAACCAGGAGTCCTCCTTCACGTCTGCCGAGACCGAAAGTCCGGGGCTGGTGAGCGTGGCGAACTTGCGGCATTGGCGCACGACCAACAAGCAGCCGCACTTATGGCTTGCGGTGTCGGCGCCATTTCTGGATGTGGAGATGCCGGCGCTCGAACCTTGGCTGGACGCCCGAAAGCGGGACGGGTTCACCCATATTCGAGGACCGCTGCTTACGGAAAGCTCTTCGCTGAAGCCGCTCACGCCCGGCATGGAGCCGAACTTCGCGTATTTCGCGGCGCTCGATGAGCGGATCCTGGCGATCGACACGCGAGGATTCACGCTGGATCTGCTGCTGGCGGACGAATCGTTTGTGAAGTCCGGGGCGCTGAACGACTGGCAGCAGCGAGATCCGTTGATCCGGTACGTGGTTGCGCGGTATGCGGGGTTGAACGTCACATGGCAAGGCATCGAGCGCTTCGAAGACACGCCGAATTCGCGCGAGCTGCTGAAGAAACTCGGGGCGATTGTGCAGAAATACGACGCATTCGAACACCCGCGATCGACGGATGCAACAGTGACATCGTCGCCTTTACTGGCCGATGGCTGGATGAATTACTTGATTGAAGCATCGCCGCATCCGGAACTGGCGGCCGTGGAACATCAGTTTACAGAGCAGCCGGAGATACACGTGATTACGGCGACAGACCCGGAGACGTTCCGGCACGAACTCTGGAACTGCACGACAAATGGCGAGTATCCCAGCGTTTCCTATGACGCGATGAAGAACGAAGCCAACGCTCGGGCGGTGCACATTTGGTTCAACGTAGTTTCCGATACGAGGCACTGGGAGTTGGAGCCTTATTTCGATGTCGATGGGGCGCGGGCAGTGGGGTTGCAGGAAGTGGAATATCTCGCGTATGCAGAGACTCCGGGGATTGTGGAAGTGACTTTGCCTAAGCACAAGTACAATCCGGTCTGGGTGAATCCGGTCAGCGGAGAGGAGATTCCGCTGAAGGATTATAAGGGCGAGGTTTTCAGCCGGCAGACTCCGGACGCGGCGCACGACTGGGTGCTGCAGGTTCCGCGCGAGGGGCACAAGGCAAGCATGCTGCGTTCGTATTACTTCGAGTCGCAGGCTCCCCCGGTACAGGAGCCGGAATTGGACAATTCGAAGATTCCGTTCGAGATCACCGACCCGGCGCAGGACGATTTGAACCGGTTGATCCCGGCGCCGTATGGGGTGAAGATCACCCGGGCCAACCGCGCGACACGAAGGATGCAGTATGTGTGGTGGGGCGAAGTGGTGGCGGCGGGACAAGGCGCGCGCGTGCTGGGAGTGGGCGCGTCCGGAAACTTAAACGTGTCACAGCACTTGGTTTGCCCGCCGGGATCGAACCTGACTTTGCGGGTACTCGCGATCAATGCGAACGGGAAGGCGTACGAACTGGATCGTGTTTATCGGTTGACGCCGTAACGCCGATTCTGCGGGCGACCGGACGCCGAACTGGTTTGGAAAGGCTAAAGCGGCAAGGCAGCCGAACCGGGGAGCGGGTGATTGGTCAGCAGGAGCTTGCGGCCACTAACCGCGACGACGTAGAGCGGATCGCCTTCAAGAATCGTTCGAGCACGCAAGGCGCCTTCGCGGTCCGCGACGAGATAGTAACGGGACGATTCCTGCCAGCGCTTTTCAAACTGTGCGTCATCAATGAAAACGGAGGGCGCGCCGGGTGCATACGAGCCATAAACGAGGTTGTTGATGCGCGCATTGAGAAGAAGCGCGGAACTGCCGGTATAGAAAATTACGGACGAGAAGTCGTAGTACTGATGATCGACGATGAGCTGTCCGGACGGTGCTCGCAACATGGCATCGGCTAAGGCCCGCGAGGACATGTAGGGATCGAAGACTACCAGCGCAAGCCGCGCGGCATGAAAGAAAAGCACCATCATGAACGCCGTTGAGAGAAACGCCCGCTTGCCGTTCCAGCGAAGCGTGCCGAGCGCGCCGGCGAGAAATGCGAGAGCGGCAAGCGCCAGCGGCAGACGGAGATACGCAAAGGATGCGACCGTTAGATCTTCCATGTGGCCAAGCGAGAGGGTGTAGGCCTGGCGGTTTTCAGTAAGCGCCGTAGAGATGTCGCCGGGCGTGGGTACATGGCGGACCAGCAACAGCAAGATTATGGCCGCAATGGCGGCGCAGGCCGTGAGGATCGATAGAACGCGAGTCCCCACCCGGATGCGGCGCCCCCCGACTGCCATGGCCGAGCCAAGCAGCAAGGCGAAGGCGGGATAGCAGGGCATCGAATAGTATTCCTGGGTGGTCGAAAACGTGAAGAACACCAGCACGAAGCCGATCCAACATAGGGCCAGGAGACGGGCGCGGCCGGCGCGATCGGTTGGCTTAAAGGAAAGCTTGGCGACAGCGGGAAGGTAAACGCTCCAGGGGAAGAGCCAGACCAGATGAAAGAGCAAGAACCAGAGACGAGGGACGGTGTTGTAGTCGCGGGGATAGCGCAGATTCAGAAAACGCAGAACCTGTTCGTTGATGAAGTAAAACCAGACAAAGCCATGGTACTGGCCCGGAATGCTGTGTAGAGCAAAGGCGAAATAGGGCGGATTGCGCAGTGCGGCAAGGATATGCCATGGGGCGGCGATGGCGAGAACAATCACGAGGCCGGTAGAAGGATGGAGCCGCTTCCAGATTCGAGCGGAGAAGAGTTGGCGTGTGAAAAGGAGATAGAGAAACGCGGCGCCTGCGGGAAAGGCGACGGCGATTAGACTCTTCAGCAGCAGACCGGTTCCGAGGCTTGCGGCCATAATGGCAGCCCAAAGACGCGGGTGACTTTCCTGCTCGTCGGTGACACGAAGGAAAGCCCAGAGGGCAAGCGCGATGGCGCCAGTGAGCATCACGTCGGGAATGCCTATGCGCGTGAACAAGAAGAGGCCGACGCAGGTGGCAATGCAGAGACCGGCATACACGCCGGCGCGTTTTCCGAAGGCCCAAACGCCGAAGGCCATGGTGATCCAGCAGAGAGCGACGGCCGAGAGCGCAATGGGTATGCGGGCGGCCCAATCGTGAACTCCGAAGATTTTGTAAGAGCCGGCCATTGCCCAATAGACAAGGGGCGCTTTTTCGAGATACTTGATGCCATCCAGAGTGGCCGTGACCCAGTCGCCGGATTGCAGCATTGTCTTGGCGATTTGGGCCTGAACCGCGTCGACATCGTCCATCAGCGAGGGTGGCGAGACAACGCAACCGACATAGATCAGTGCGGCGACCGCGATGACAACAAGATAAAGATACGGTGCGCGGATCGGCGGGGATGGGGGCGCCGGGTGCGAAGTGGTTAAGACTTCAGTTTTTAAGGTCTGATCCAAACGGTCGACTTTGGTTACCAATACTACAGTCCTGCCGGGCTACTTACCTTTACGATAGCAAGTACAAAAAGCTGACGCCGGCGGGGTTCGTGTAACGCCAGCCAAGTGCAAGCATCTGTTATATTTCGGTAGGGTGTCTCGCGCAGCAAGATCGCGGGCGCAACGTTAGTATGAAAGAGCCTGAATGCTTCTGACCGCGACCGGATATGTGTTCCTCGGGTTAGCGGTTCTACCCTTCATTTATTATCTTCTAGCGCTATACAGCAGTTGGCGGATGTTCCGCAAGAAAGCGACGGCGCAAGGTTCCGATTTCACTCCGCCGGTGAGCATATTGAAGCCGGTACGGGGGGCCGATCCGGAGGTTTACGAGAACTTCGCCAGTTTCTGCCGGCAGGATTATCCGGATTACGAGATTTTGTTTTGCGTGGGGCCGGATGACGAACAGGCAATCGGCGCGATCGAACAATTGAAACGCGATTTTCCGGCGCGGCGGATCGGCCTGCTGTTTGGGTCGCGACGTCGGGCCGTGAACGATAAAGTTGCAAAGCTGGGGCGGCTGGTCACGGAAGCGCAGCATGAATACCTGGCAATTAGCGATAGCGACGTGCGGGTGGCTCCAGACTATCTGCGGAGAGTGATGGCTCCGCTGGCGGACGCGCATGTGGGCGGCCTGACCTGCTTTTACGGTTCTATCCGAGACGAGACGTTTGCGGACCGGTTACAGACGATGGGGATGTTTTCCGATTTCTATGCCGGGATCATCGTCGCGCGGCAATTGGACGGAGTGAAGTTCGCATTGGGGCAGACTATCGTGGCTCGCAAGTCTTTGATTACCGGATTCGGCGGTTACCAACGACTGGAGAACCGGCCGGGCGACGATCTCTTGACGGGCCGCTTGATTTCCGAACAGGGATATGAGGTCAAGCTTCTGCCTTACACTGTGAGCACTGTTTCCGACTATCGATCCTTGCGAGAGCTGTTGCAGAAGAGGCTGCGGTGGATTGTGGTCATGCGTCACATGCGCCCCTGGGGACACTTGGGGCTGCTGTTGACACAGGGGCTTCCATGGTCGATTGTGGCAATCGCGATTCGTCCTACCATGGCGGTGGCTTTGAGTTACTTGGGCGCATATTGCGTGCTGCGCCTGGCGATGACGTGGAGTATTGGAGTGTGGGGCCTGCGGCGGCCGGGACTGTTGAAAGAAGCGGTATTGATTCCGGTGTGGGATGCGGTGGCGTGCTTGCTTTGGGTAGCCAGTTTTCTTCGCAACAGCGTACGCTGGCGGGGAGGCGAATACTACATTCGCGACGGCGAACTGGTTCCGGCGACTTCGCCTTCGACAGGCGACTAGCGCCGCGGCGATGAAGATCGCGATTGCAGGAGCCGGCATTTATGGCGCAACCTGCGCCATGAAGTTAGCTCAGCACGGACATAAAGTGGATATGTTCGACCCGCTGGGCATCATGAGAGCGGCTTCGGCGATTAATCAGTATCGGGTCCACGCCGGCTATCACTATCCGCGAAGCGCGGAGACGATACAGGAGATTCTGGAGGCGCGCGGCGAATTCCTGCGCGAGTTCCGGGAGGCCATCGTTCGGAATAGCCGCCATTATTACGCCATACCGAAAGAGGGATCGCACACCGCTCCGGGCGCGTATGAGCGGGCAATGGAAGCGCATGGGCTGCCACTCAGAGGATGCCGGCCGGACTGGCTGGATTATGCATTTATCGACCGCTGTTACGAGGTGGACGAACAGATTTACGACCCTGAAGTGTTGCGCGAGATTGTGAGGGAACGGTTGGCCGAAACCGGAGTGCGATTCGAGCGCCGCGAGTTTACGAAGGAGATGCGCGACGAATACGACTTCGTGGTGTGGGCGACATATGGGATGGCGCAAAGCCGCGGGATATTTGCGCGGGCGAAGTATCAGGTGGCGGAAAAGATGCTGGTGGAACTGCCGCTTGAATTAAAGGGCGTGGCGCTCGTGGTGGTGGACGGACCGTTTACCGGATTCGATCCGTACGGAAGTTCGAAAACTTCGCTGTTTGGGTCGGCCAAACACACCAACCATTGGTCGACCACCGACGCGGAGGACGCGCCACCGGAACGGTATCGCTCGAGATTGAACGGCATGCAATTCGAGCGGGCGCCGTTCACGAATTTCGACGCGATGCGCGCAGATGCGGCGCTAGCGACGCCCGCGGCGGCCAAGGCCGAGTATCTGGGATCGCGGTTTGTCATGCGCGTGGTGGAGGACAGCCCGGAAGATCGGCGCGTCCTATACATTAAAGATGGGTCGGCCGGCGAGATCCACATATTCTCAGGCAAGGTGGTTAGCGCGGTGAAGGCCGCGCGACTGTTATGCGAGCGCATTGCGAATGCCTGAACGATGGTCCTACGTCGTTCTAGGGCGTGGGCGTTGGGCGCGCCGGATGCGAGAGGTGCTCGAAAGCGAGGGCCGCCGCGTGGCGCGGATCGAGCAGACGCGGGTCGGGGCCGACGAGTTGACGGACGAGCTCAGAAGGAGCGCCGCTCAGGCGGCCTGGCTGTGCGTAACGCCGGGACCGCATGTGGCGACAATGATACGAGCATCGATAGCGGCGGGCCTGCACGTAGTCGCGGAAAAGCCATGGCTGTGTTCGGCGGCAACGACAGCAGGACTGGAAATGGAAGCGCGCGAGCGCGGGCTTCGGGTGGGAGTCCACTTCGAATATTGTCTCCTGGAGGAAGTGGAGGCCTGGCGGGAGCGGTTCCACGACTCGCAGGGGCTTGAGTTCGGCGGTAGATTTACGACAAGCCGCTTGGACAGGCAAGGCATTCCCGCGCTCGAGAACTTTGGATCGCACCTGGCGGCGATACGCAGGCACGCCGCGCCGAAGTCCCAAATTGCAGAACTTGCGTGCGCTTATGAAGCTGGGGACGAGCGCCGAGTGTGGATCGGAGACGAATGCATCGACTTTCTTCGAAACCGCGAGCCGCTGATTCAGAGATTCGTCGAGCGATTGGAAGGCGGCGCGGAGTTCCCGTTCGGGCTCGATTTTGGGCTGCGCGTAACCGAGGATCTAACTAAGTGGCGCGACCGGCAAACAGCGCCTTCTCGCCGGCCGTGATCTGCGGTCGACGGACATTGGAGGCGTTGCGCCAATTGACTTGCGGCATGAACATCGACGTATCGATCCGATCGCGATAGCGAATTGCGACGTTCAACAAGGAGTCGAGCAGCGAGTCCGAAAGGTAGTGCGGCTGAAGGCCGAGATCGATCAGCTTCGAGTGTTTCGCGTTGTAGTAGTGATCTTCGGATTCAACGCGCGGATCGGACAAGTGATCGATATCGACCGTGAGGCCGAGTTTGCGGCCCGAGGCCTGAACGAGCTGTGCGATCTGGAGAACCGAGAACTGCTCTGTAAATTGATTGAAGACGCGGCACTCGCCTGGCGCCGCCGGATGGAGGCAAGCGAGTTCCACACAACGAACCGTGTCGCGAATATCTAGAAAGCCGCGGGTCTGGCCACCGCGTCCGTAGACAGTGAGCGGATGGCCGATGGCCGCTTGGACACAAAAGCGATTGAGAACCGTGCCGAACACTTCGTCGTAATCGAAGCGATTGATGAGCGCTTCGTCCTGCGCCACTTCATCGGTCACGGTACCGTAGACCACGCCCTGGTTCAGATCCGTCGCGCGCAGGCCCCAGATCTTGCACGCAAACATGATGTTGTGGCTATCGTGCACCTTCGAGAGGTGATAGAAGGAGCCGGGCTGCTTCGGAAACGGCAGTACATCTTTGCGCCCGTTGTGCTCGATGGAAATATACCCTTCTTCGATATCGATATTGGGAGTGCCGTATTCGCCCATCGTGCCAAGCTTGACGAGGTGGCAATCGGGCTGAATCTCGCGAAGGGCGAATAGCAGGTTCAGGGTTCCGACGACATTGTTGACCTGAGTCGAGACCGCATGCTTGCGATCGATCATGGAGTATGGCGCGGAACGCTGCTCAGCGAAGTGAACGATGGATTCGGGTTGGAATTGAGAAACAAAAGAGGACAGGAACTCATAGTCGGTCACGTCGCCGACAAAGAGCTCGGCAGTGCGTCCTGTCAGCTCATTCCAGACGCGCAGGCGTTCTGCGAGAGGCCGAATAGGAGTCAGGGTCTGAACGCCAAGTTCGTGATCCCACTGCCTCCGAACAAAGTTGTCGAGAATCGCAACTTCGTGCCCTTTTGCCGACAAATACAGTGCTGTGGCCCAACCGCAATAGCCGTCACCTCCGAGCACACCAATTTTCATATTGCGGATGAGTTCTCCTTGCTTAAGTAAAAGTGCTTGGGACGACAAATCGGGAATTCAAAGTACGCAAGCTGCGCGGCCGAGTGTTGCCCAAACAAACACGATTCTAACGTGAGACGCATTTATTCATCGCAACGTAACGCTAAGAGGCAGCAGCAGCGGAAGATCCGGAAGGTACTGAGGTCCTTTCCCGAGTGGAGCCGACAAGCGTAGTCCCAAGAAATATAAGCGCGGTTCCGAGCCAACGGCCGGAAGTGACTTGCTCTGATAAGAGGAATCGGCCTAGCAGAGTGGAGACGATGTAGCCGGTAGCGGTCAAGGGCAAAACGAAACTCAGGTCGGCCAAGCTAAGCAACGCCATCCGCGTGAGCAAGCCTAATACGAGGGCCGCGATACCAACCGCGACGAAGGGATTGGCAAGAGCGCGAAGATACGGCAGAGGATTGACAGACAAAACCTGGGGAAAATGTTTCATTCCCCAAGCTAGGCAAACATTCCCGAGCGGCCTTAGCACCAAAACCAGGGCGAGCAGCCGGTAAGCCCGGAAAGTAGCGCTGGGGGCAGACGGCGCAGCCTTCTGATCGGGCACATTGCACACTATGCGCTCACCAACCTCATTTCGATCTACTGATGTAATTGTAAACAATGCCATTATCCGTTTATCGCGGGCAGCAGAGCGCCGCTGCAGACGCCCAAGCCTATACGCGCCCAGCCACGCCGTTCGCAGTATCCCGTCAAAGTGACTTCATCCCCGTCCTGAAGAAACAGACGGTTCTCGCCATTGGGAAGATTCACCGGTTCGCTGCCCTTCCAGGTTTGCTCCAGGAGACAGCCGCGATTCTCCCTATCAGGACCGGAAACGGTACCGCTGGCAATCAAATCGCCCGGACGTAGCGGACACCCGTTGGAGGCATGGTGGGCGACCATTTGGGCGAGTGTCCAATACATGTCCCTGAAGGAAGCACGGCTGAGGCGGAAGGGGTCACGCACGGTCGGCGTTTGAAGCCACGCTTCAAGAGTGATGTCGAAAGCGGCCGGCGCGGCATTTTCGAGATATGGCAGCACTGGCGTGTCGTGAGGGGCGGCGGAAAGGCGGAATGGTTCGAGCGCTTCCAGAGTCACGAGCCATGGCGAGATGGAAGTGGAAAAGCTTTTTGCTAGAAAAGGGCCGAGAGGCTGGTACTCCCAGCGCTGAATGTCGCGGGCGGACCAGTCGTTAACGAGACACACCCCCGCAATGTGTCGCTCGGATTCGGCGATGGGGATGGGCTTGCCGAGAGCATTACCGGGTCCGAGGAAGGCGCCCAGCTCGACTTCGTAGTCGAGCTCTTGAGTAGGTCCGAAGCGGCCCTGCGAGAGCTGCCCGAGGGGGCGGCGAACCGGCGTGCCGCTCGGAACGATCGAGGACGCCCGGCCATGGTAGGCGATAGGCACGTGCTTATAGTTGGGCAGCAGAGGGTTATCCGGCCGGAACATACGCCCGACGTTGGTGGCGTGGTGAATGGAAGCGTAGAAGTCCGTATAGTCGCCGATAGACGCGGGCAAAAGCATCCGGCATTCGCCTTGCGGAATGAGCGGGCGAGTTGGCGAGCCCTGGGCCAGTGCTTGGCTGATGGCGCGGCGAAGGTCCCGGCGCTGTGTGGCGGGGAGTGCCATGTAAGCGTTGAGCGATTCACCGGAGAGCCACGGCCGCGCATCGAGAACGAAGTCGCCTATAGCGATGCCAACCCGAGGGAGTTCGTCATTGCCGGCGCGAAAGACACCGAGCGGAAGGTTCTGAATGGGAAAATCGCAGCCGGACCGGTTCGCGGATTCAACCCAACTTTTCAATTCGGGATCGTGAGTTTCGTCGATCATAGCCAGCCAAGGCGCTCCAAGTCTGAGATCGGTTCTTCAAAAGAGCAAGAGCCAAACGAATGCGCGAAGTGGACGCGGGCCTGTATTATCTGATCCGTGGAGAGCGACAGATTGCGCCAGCGCGCGCATGTATCAAAGTGAAAAGCGCCGGCATCGGTTTCAGAAAGTACGGGTCCGATGTCGCGCTCTCCGTTCCAGGCGAAGGCGGCCGCCATGAAAACGTTTATGAAACCGTGCACCATTGCAACGGGGGCATTTGTTTGGTAAGTGAGCGGGCGTAGAGACCGGATGGGATGATGGAGTCCCGCCGTGGTTTTGAACGGCAACTGAAGCTCGGCGCAGGCGGCAAGGAAGCGGGCGAGGCTATCGACGGAGGGGACGGCATCGGGCGTGAGGCCACCGGTGCGGATCTTGGCGAAACAGCCAGCGCTCTTTATTGAGTCGAGTCCGGCGGCACAATCTGGCCGCACCTCGCAATAGATCGGTTTCGACGCCGATATGGGTTGTTTAGATTCGATAGTGGCCGCGCGAGGGTCGTCCTCATCGGCCAGCACGGCGAAGGGCGCCCTCATGTTTGCAGGCACGTTGGGCAGTTGGCCCGCGGGGATGACGAATCGGCCGAGCATCCAGGCGTGTCTGCTGTCGCGATAGTGATGATAGCCGGCGAGAGCGCGTTCGAGCGGCCATGCCGCAGGCGGAAAGAATCCGGCGTAATCGACGACGCCTTCGAGCAGCGCGCGCAGCGCCGGAGCTACGCTTCGAGCCACGACAGATAGTAATCTTTATCTTCGACTTCGACGGCTTCGCGGCTGACATGCAGACCGCGGAAGGTGTCGATCATCACTGCGAGTTCATTGGTCTCTTTCTGTCCAATGGAAGCCTCCGTCCGGCCGGGCTGCGGACCATGCGCAAGGCCGTCGGGATGCAGCGTGACGGAGCCGTATTCGATGCCCTTGCGGCTCATGAATTCAGAGTTGGCGTAATAGAGCACCTCGTCGGACATGACATTGGAGTGATTGTAGGGCGCGGGAACTGCTTCCGGATCGAAGTCGTAAGGGCGCGGGCAAAAGGAACAGATGACGAAGCCGTCGCCATCGAAGGTCTGGTGCGTGGGGGGCGGCAAATGGAAGCGGCCGACACGCGGCTCGAAGTTATGTATGTTCAGCGCCCAAGGATAGTAATAACCGTCCCAACCGACGACATCGAATGGATGATAGGCGAGCACCATTTCGGTCAGGCAGTTGGCTTTCTTGACGATGAGCTTGAAGTCGCCCTTCTCGTCGAGCGTTTCGAGAGTTTCCGGGCAACGGATATCGCGTTCCGAGTAGGGGCTGGACTCCATGAGCTGGCCGAACTCATTGCGATAACGCCGTGGAGTGCGAACATAGCCGGCGCTCTCGATAATCAGAAACACGCTTTTTTCCGATGAAAGACGGTAGCGATGGAGAATGCCTCTCGGAATCACAAGGTAATCGCCGCTCGCGAATTGCAGATGGCCAAAGGGCGACTCAAGAACGCCTTCGCCTTCGCTTACGTATACAACTTCGTCGCCTTGCGCGTTGCGATAGAAATCCGAGATTCGGCCGGCCGCGCGCGCGAGCGATAAGGAGACATCGTTGTTAAACAGCAGGGGGAAGCGGCCGGTGACGACGTCGCCCGATTGAGCAAGAGCCTTGGTGCGGAAATGGCGGTGACGCAGCGGCTCTGGCGGCGCGGGCTCCCAGTTTGTTTGTTTCAGCACGTGAAGAGCGCGCACTGCGGTCGGCCTGCGGACGTGATAGAGCAGAGAGGAAGGACCGACGAAACCCATGTTGCCGACCAACTCCTCGGAGTACAAATCGCCCGAGGGCTTGCGATATATCTTGTGGCGTTTGGACGGAATTTCTCCGAGCTGGCGATAGATCATGCGACCTCCTGCATGCCAAGACGTTTATTGAGCAGACACTCGTTAGGGATTGCCACGGCGAGCCACCTTGTTTTTTTCGAGCAGGAAGCCGTTGCGTCGAACACCGGAAGCGGCGCCCCAAACATCGCGCCCCAAGGCATTCATCTGGCCGCGAGTAATATCGGCGACGACGGCATCATGCGCCGCTACGGCGTTTTTCTTTCGAATAGCATCAAGAATAGGCTTGAGCAAAGTTTCGATGTCTCGCGGGATTTCGTTCGAACCTCTCGCGGCAAGGTATACCAGGCGGGTTGAGCGTTCCAGCACACCTCGCAACAGCGACTCAAACTCCTTGTTGTGGGCCATGCGAGCGATCTGAAGATGGAATCTCTGGTTGGCCTCGATGAGAGCATCGAGACCTCCTGGAGCCTGGGCCGCCTCGCGCGCCTCATGATAAAAGGATTCCAGCGCGTCGATCTCCGCGGGGTCGGCTCGAAGAGCGGCCAGTTCAGCCGCTACTCCTTCCAACATGATGCGCGTTTCGAGCAGATCGCGGACCGCGCGGAAGCTCAACTCCGGCACGAAGTAGCCCCGCCGAGGGACGGCTTCGAGCAGTTGTTCGTTATGCAGGCGGTTGCAGGCTTCACGAAAAGGCGTACGTCCAATGGTATAGCGGGACAAGATGGCGGATTCGTTCAAGAAACTGCCTTCCGGAAATTCGCCGCGCAGGATGGCATGCTTCAGCATTCGGTAAGCGCGGTCTGCTAGGGTGCCGCCCGGCTGTCTGCGTTTTTTCGCTCGATTGGTAGGCATCTGAGCGCGATCGGAAAGCGATATACTTAAAGTATATCTTGTGTCTACGGAGGATATGAAGCTTGGTTTCCCCGGATTTGTTGGTTCCTCCCCACGTCGCCGCGCTGCGGCGTTACGAACCGGGATTGAGCGCGGAGGAGGTCAAACAACAGCTCGGTCTCGAACGGGTCGCAAAGCTAGCATCGAACGAAAATCCGCTCGGGTCGTCTCCACGAGCGATTGAGGCTGCGCAAAGGGCGTTGACAACCATGGCGCGATACCCCGACGGCGGAGCGGGGTTGCGGCGCCGGCTCGCAGAACGTTTTCACGTGAAAATGGAAAACGTAATTGTCGGGTCGGGGAGCGAAGGCATCATAGCGAACGTGGTGCGTACCTTCCTTTGCGACAACGATGAGGTGCTTACCACCGAGGCCGCATTTTTGGGCTTTCAGGTCCTGGCGCGAGGACGCGGGGTGACATACCGAACTGTACCTTATAAGGATTGGCAATACGATCTGCCCGCGTTGGCGGACGCCGGCAATGAACGAACGAAGCTGATCTATCTCGCAAATCCCAACAATCCGACAGGCACATTCTTCACGCGCACAGCGTTTGAAGAGTTTCATGCCCGCGTGCCGGAACGCGTGCTGATCATTTTGGACGAGGCGTATTTCGAGTTCGCCCAGGACGAGCCGACGTTTCCCGATTCAATGAACTACCGCTTCGATAACGTAATTACGCTGAGGACTTTTTCAAAGGCCTATGGGCTTGCCGCAGCGCGCATTGGATACGGATTCGCGCACGAAAATCTTATCTCAATGCTGCTGAAGGTGAAACTTCCGTTCGAGCCCAGTGGCATTTCGGCCGCGGCAGCGCTGGGAGCGCTGGAAGATGAGGAGTTCGTACGGAACACCGTGAGAGAAAACGCACGTGGACGCGCGTTTCTTCAACGGAAAGTGCGCGAACTAGGGTTTCGAGCACTGCCTTCCGCTGCCAGTTTCGTAACTATTGTTCTAGAAACCGAGGAGCAAGCGGACCACATGTTCCGGCAGTTGCTGCACAGGGGAGTAATTGTTCGGCCGCTGAAGGCGACCGGCTTACCCAAGTGCCTTCGCATATCGGTCGGAACGCCGGATGAGAACGAAATGTGCGTGGAGGCGTTGAAAAGCGCGCGGACTGAAATGGAGATGGATCTTTATGCCGGAAGCCACTGAACAGATCGAAAGACAATCTACAGCGACAGCGGACTTTCTTCCCATACACGGAACAGACCACATCGAGTTTTATGTAGGAAACGCCAAACAGGCGGCGTACTTTTATCGCGCGTCGATGGGCTTCCATCTGGTCGCCTATTGTGGACCGGAGACGGGAACGCGCGACCGGGTTTCCTATGTCTTGGAGCAAAATAAGATCCGGTTCGTGCTAACCACTCCTTTGGGGCCCTCCGGCGAAATTGCGGATCACGTGTACCGCCACGGGGATGGCGTGAAATCGATTGCGCTTCGACTGGACGACGCAAGGTCTGCATGGGAAGCGACGACAGCGCGAGGCGCGCGGAGCACGCAGGCGCCAGTGGCGCTCGAAGACGAGAACGGCAAAGCACAGCTCGCTTCCATCGCGATCTACGGCGACACGGTACATACATTCGTCGAACGGCGGGAATATAAAGGCCCATTTCTGCCGGGATTCGCAGCGGTTCCGGGACCTGATCGCGTCGCGCGCCCAACGGGGCTCCTACACATCGACCACGCTGTAGGAAATGTGGGCTGGGGCCAGATGAACACGTGGGTGGAATTCTACGAGCGCGTGATGGGTTTCCGCATGTTCAAGCATTTCGACGATCAGGACATTTCAACCGAATACTCAGCCCTAATGTCAAAGGTGATGGCGAATGGGAACGAAAAGATCCGGTTCCCCATCAACGAGCCTGCGGAGGGGCGGAAGAAATCGCAGATCGAAGAGTACCTGGACTTCTATGGCGGCCCTGGCGTGCAGCATATCGCGATGGCAACACACGACATCATCGGAAGCGTGACAAGGCTGCGGGAACAGGGCGTTGAGTTTCTGATCGTTCCGACAACTTATTACGAAAGACTGGCGGATCGGGTAGGAAAAATCGATGAGCCGATCAACGAACTGGCGGAACTTGGAATTCTTGTGGACCGAGACGACGAAGGCTACATGCTGCAGATCTTTACGAAGCCGGTAGAAGATCGCCCGACGGTGTTTTACGAAATCATCCAGCGAAAAGGCAGCCGCAGCTTTGGCAAGGGCAATTTCAAAGCTCTATTCGAGGCGATTGAGCGGGAGCAGGCGCGGCGGGGCAACCTGTAGCCCCCGCGAAGATCCGAAGCTAGGAGCGGCCACCGGAGGGAGCGGCGAGTTGGCGGCGCAGCCAATCGATGAGCTTGCTTTTGTATCCGTTCGCGAGCTTTGGGTCGGATTCCCACCAGCGAAGGCCATGGCCGCCGCCTAGGACCGGATAAACTTCGCAGCTCGCATTGGCTTGCAGCATGCGCTTGCACATGTCGCGGGATTGCGCAAACGGAACCAGCGCGTCTTGAGTGCCGTGAATAAGCAGGAAGGGCGGCATGTCCGGGCGGAGATTATTCACAGGGGAGAGTTGTGCGAGTCCCGCCATGAGCAGGCTTTCCCAAGGAGTGCCTCGGATGGAGTTGCGGATTCCAGCAGGAATATAATCGGACTCCTTCGCGAGACTGACGAGATCGGTTGGCGCATACAGGGCAATAACGCCCTTTAGACACACGCCGGGCGCGGCGCGGAGAGCGGCCATTGCCGCCAACTGGCCGCCGGCGGATTCGCCCAGAAGCACAATTCGATCAGGATCGACATGGAACTCACCGGCGCGGGATCTCACAAAGCGGACGGCCTGTTGAACGTCCTCGATGGCTACGCCGAATTGAGTAACGTCGGCGGCCAGGCGATAGTCGATCGAAAACCAAGCGAATCCGGCATTATTTAGCGGCTCGAAAAGCGGCGCAACATCCACGCGGCGGTCTCCGCGAACCCAGCCGCCGCCGTGAACAAGAATGACGGCGGGAGATCTCGGTTCGGTTTGGGGGACCGACGCATCGAGGTTAAGGGCGAGACCGTTCACACGGGCATACTCGACGTTGCGGATCGATTTGAAGCGGACAAGTTGGGGACTGCCGAAGGGCGCAGCAGCACTGGAGGCATTCAGCATACTGAGAAGAAGAACGAGAGAAAGGGGCCAGGTGCGGCCAGACATCTACCGATTTGATGTGGGAGAGAAACGACAGGTTGCGAGATGGAAGAGTTGGGCGGCCATGGGCGCGCTCCTCGGGGTTCTTGTTTCCGGAGCATGGGCAGCGTACAGTGGATCGGGCGCAGATTTTCGATTTGCGATTCTGGGCGATCGAACAGGCGAGCCCGTTCCCGGCGTGTGGGACGAGATCTGGCGAGAAACGGATGCCGACCATCCGGATTTCATTGTCACGGTAGGGGACACCATCCAAGGCATGCAGGACGCAACCATGGATGCCCAATGGCAGGCGATCACGCGCATGCTGAAGCCGTATCGGAAATATCAGATTTTCTTTACGCCTGGGAACCACGATGTATGGTCCGACGGATCGGCCCGGGAATATGAGAAGTACACCAAACATCCGCTACACTACAGCTTCGACCACGAGCAAGCGCATTTCACGATACTGGATAACAGCCGGAGCGATCTTATGCCGTCGGCTGAACTGGCGTTCTTACGCGAAGATCTGCAGAAGCATGCGAGCCAGCCTTTGAAGTTCGTCTTCTCGCACAGACCGTCCTGGATTTTGCCTGTCGTTCTGAGCGATTCCCATTTCGAGTTGAACGAGATCGCAAAACAATACGGGGTGCGGTATGTGATTGCGGGTCATATTCACCAGATGCTGCGCTTCGAGCTCGACGGGATAACCTATTTATCCATGGCGAGTTCTGGAGGCCACTTGCGGGACGGCAAGGAGTATCAGAGAGGCTGGTTTTTCGAGCACACCTTGGTCACCGTTCGGGGCGCGAACGTCGAGTTTGCGATTAAGGAAGCAGCGCAGCCGTTTGGAGAATCCCGGATAACCACGCCAGGCGATTGGGGCGCGGCCGGCCTCGCACACGCCGCCGGCCACTGATTCGCATTGAAGGAACGATGGTCGAAGACGATCAACGGAGAAGATCTTCGAGTCGTATCTTGGCGTCGGTTCCGGCGTCGCGGTACTTGACGATGATCGGCGCATAGATCGAGATGCCCCAGTCTTTGCCAGGACCTGATGTAATTGCGCGCGAACCCGAGACCACAACGGCTTCCTCCGGCACAACCAGCGGCTCATCTCCGTTGGGGCGGTGGACGACGCCGCGCACCAGATCATAAAGCGGCGTAGACCGATTCAAGATGGTTCCACTTCCGAGAACAGCGCGACGTTTGATGAGAGTGCCTTCATACACGCCGCAGTTTCCGCCAATCAGCACGTCGTCTTCAACGATGACCGGGAGAGCGCCGATTGGCTCGAGTACACCGCCGATTTGGGAGCCGGCAGAGATGTGGCAGTTGGAGCCGATCTGGGCGCAGCTTCCGATGAGAGCATGAGAATCGACCATGGCGCCGCCCTCCACATATGCTCCGACGTTGATGTACATGGGTGGCATGCAAGTGACGCCACGGCCGATGAAGCAGCCGTCGCGAATGCTGGAACCGCCGGGCACGACGCGGACGCCGTCATCGAGGGCGATGGTTTTGAGCGGGTAAGTGGATTTATCGAAGAATTGAGACTGCGGCGAGGACGCGTCCACGGCGACGACCGCGCCCATGCGAAAGCCGAGCAGAATGCCTTGCTTCACCCAGGCATTGACGCGCCAGCCGGTGGGTTGAGAAGGATCGGGCTCGGCCGCGCGAATGGCGCCGCGGTTCAGCAGGTTGCGGAATTCGAGGAAGAGCGCCCGGTGCTCGGGAGAATAATTGGCTGGCTTTTGCTCGTAGAGATCTTCGATAGCCTGCTGTAGAACGGAGGTCAAACGCGAACTCCGGCGAGAAGTCCGAGTGGTTCGAGAACGGCTTCAATTTTCTGCTGGGATGCGATTTGCGGTTCCACCATAGGCAACCGCCAAACGGGCTGGAGCAGGCCCATACGAGCCATGCCGAATTTGACCGGGCCGGGACTCGTCTCGATGAAATTGACCTCCATGAGAGCTTGATAGGTGCGCTGGAGTTCGCGGGCCCGCGCGAAATCCCCGCTTATGGCGGCATGCGTGAGAGCTGTGAATTGATCGGGGATCTGGTTTGAGACTACGGAGACGACACCACGGCCCCCCAGCGCGATCAAAGGCAGGGCGATTGCATCGTCACCCGAGAGAACCACGAAAGATTCCGGGACGCGCGCCAGAATGGACGCCATTTGGGAAATGTTTCCGGAAGCTTCTTTCACACCCACGATATTGCCGATCTGCGCTAGCCGGACGAGCGTCGCCGGTTCGACATTCACCGCAGTTCGCGGCTGGACACTATAGACGATGATAGGGAGCGGCGTCGATTCGGCGATTGCACGGTAGTGCTGGAAGAGTCCCTCTTGGGTCGGTTTATTGTAGTAAGGCGTAACGGAAAGTATTCCGTCCACACCGATGTGTTTCAACTCGCGGACGAGCGAAATAACTTTTGCGGTGTCGTAGCCGCCTGCTCCGGCGAGGACCGGAACGCGGTGTTGCGCTTCCTCGACGGTAATTTCGACGACTCGCAGGTGCTCTTTATGGGTCAGCGTGGGGCTCTCGCCGGTCGTGCCGCAAGGACATAAGAAATCAACTCCGGCGTCGATTTGGCGGCCAATGAGGCGGCGGAGAGTTTGTTCGTCCAGCGATCCATCCGGACTAAACGGTGTCACCATTGCGGTGCCACAACCGGTGAACATGGGTCCTCCTACGGAGACAAATCCGGGCTAGGAGCCCGCGTCTCCAAACAAAACCTCTTCAAACGTGTGGACGCCGGACCGGCCTTGAATCCATCTCGCAGCCTGCAACGCGCCATGGGCAAAGCCTTCGCGGTTGCGCGCGACATGCCGCAAGGTAATGGTATCAGTGGCGGAGTCAAAGCCAATTTCATGAGTGCCGGGATGTCTGCCCGCGCGATTCGAAGCTATATCTATTTGGCGGCTATATCCGCGCTCTTTCATATCTTGGACCAGGCGTAAAAGAGTACCGGAGGGCGCATCCTTTTTTGAATCGTGATGGATCTCCCAGGCCCAGGCGCCGTATTGATCGGCGTTGCGCAACAGTTCCGCTGCGAGGCCGGTTAACCTGCGGAAAACTGCGACTCCGACGGAGAAGTTTGGGCTCCATACCAGCCCGGAGCCAGTCTCCGAGACCGCTTGGGTCACCTCCGGGAGGCTGCCGAGCCAGCCTGTGGTGCCGGTTACGGCGGGAACACGAGCGCGGGCGAGTTGCTTCAAATTCCGCGGAGCTGCTTCCGGCGTGGTGAATTCGATTGCAACATCGATTCCCGCGAAATTGCGTTCGGTGATGCTAGAGCCGTCAGCATTATCACGAGCGCTCAGAAGAAGCGCCACTTGGAATCCATGCTGCGGAGCGAGCTGCTCCACAAGGCGGCCCATCTTGCCGCGACCGATAATAGCGAGTTGCTTGGCGGCCTGCATTGCTCAATCGAAAACAGCGGGATCGAGATCGGAAAAGAATTCAGCATGCAAGGCAGCGACGGTCTCTCTTAGATCGGCTTCCGCGACTACAAAGCCAAGGTTTAACAACGACGCGCCTTGCGAAATCATGCGGATGTTTTTCTTCTCCAGTACCTGGAATGCACGGCCCGCGATTCCCGGGGTATGACGAATCTTTTCTCCTACCAGGCAAACGATAGCGTGCCCGTCCTCCATGCTAACTTGTGAAAACTCGCGCAGCTCGCGGCAGATAAGATCGACGTTTTCGCGATTGTCGAGCGTGAGAGACACGCTGACTTCCGAAGTAGAAACCATATCGATGCTAGTCCGATAACGATCAAAGATTTCAAAAATACGGCGCATGAACCCGTGGGCCAATAGCATTCGCGTGGAGCCGATGTTCAGGATGGTGATGTTGCGCTTGCAGGAGATGGACTTGACGGGGTTCCTGCATGGAAGAGCGTGGAAGGTGATGCGGGTGCCTTCAACGTCGGGGCGCCTGGAATTCAGTATCAACACAGGGATGTTGCGCTCGATGGCGGGGAGAAGCGTGGCAGGATGAAGCACCTTGGCGCCGAAATAGGCCATTTCGGCAGCCTCCTCAAAAGAAATGCTCTTAACGCGATGACCGCCGGGGATGATGCGAGGATCGGCGGTTAACATGCCGTCCACGTCGGTCCAAATCTGGATCTCATCGGCGTCAATGCCCGCGCCAATGATCGCCGCCGAGAAATCAGAGCCGCCACGGCCGAGAGTGGTGGTCTGGCCTCCGAGAGTGGCGCCGATGAAGCCGCCCATTACGACGACGGACTGCTGCGCCGCGGGGCGTACGGTATCGCGCAACTGCATATAGGTTTCTTCAAACAGAGGCTGAGCTTGCGTGAAGGCGTCGTCCGTAAAAAGGACGCGGCGCGAATCTACGTGTTGGGCGCGCATTCCGGCGGCGCGAAAGGCGAAGCTGAGGATCAGACTGGACAAGCGCTCACCCACACTCGCGACCGCATCCATAGAACGGGGCGAAAGCTCGCCAACAACGGACAGGCCTTTAATCAATTCATCCAGCCACTCAAAATGGGCGCGAATATAGCGATCCAACTCGGCGGCGAAGGCGCCAGCGAGCGAAAGGCCATGGGTCAAGTGATGGCCGCGCATTTCATCCACCAGCGCAAGAGCCCCATCCCGGTGGCCCGTGGCCGCCTCCCGCGCCGCCTCTAGAAGCTTATTTGTGGTCTTCCCCATGGCCGAGACCACAACCACGGGGCGGTAATGTTCACGAGCCTGAACTATAGCGGTGACCCTCGCGATGGCTTCCTGCGATTCGACCGAAGTTCCTCCGAACTTCATCACTATCATCTGAACGAAACCCTAGTCGAGAAAGCCTTCGGACAGCATCAACTCGGCATTCAGCACGGCGGCGCCGGCAGCGCCGCGAATCGTGTTGTGGCCGCAGGCGACAAACTTCCAATCGAGCACGGGGCATTCGCGAAGGCGTCCGACGAATACGCTCATACCGTTCCCGCGCGAAGCGTCGCGGCGAGGCTGAGGCCGGTCCGGTTCGGACATGCAGACAACGGGCTGCGGCGGCGCACTGGGCAAGTTGCGCTGTTGCGGAACTCCTTGGTAGGCGGCCAACGCACGGCGCACCTCTTCGTGCGATGGCTTGGACGAGAGTTCCACAGAGGCAGAAACGGTGTGTCCGTCGGCAACCGCGACACGATGGCAGTGAGCACTGACACGAGCGGGGAGTGGAGACGCCTCCCCGTTCAAGACGGCGCCGAGGATCTTCTGTGTTTCCTGTTGCATCTTTTCTTCTTCACCGCTGATGAAAGGCACAACGTTGGCCAGAATGTCCATGGATGCGACGCCGGGATAACCGGCGCCGGAAACAGCCTGGAGGGTAGCGGCGATGACGCGCACTATTCCAAACTGCATGAGCGGCGCCAGGGCCATGGCGAGCACAACGGTAGAGCAGTTCGGATTAGTCACGATCATCCCGCTCCAGCCGCGAGTTTCTCGCTGCGAATGAATCAAGGAGAGATGGCCGGGGTTGATTTCGGGCACGATCAGCGGCACGTCCGGTTCCATCCGGTGATTGCGCGAGTTGGAGACTACGATATGCCCTGCTTCGGCGAACGAGCGTTCGATCGCTGTGGCAACAGAAGCGTCCATGGCGGAGAATACGAGGCGCGGCGCGCCGGCTGGTCTCGATTCGGAGACCGTGATGCGGGCTGCCGAGGCGGGCATCTCGCCATCGAGACGCCATGGGACGGCATCTCTCAATTTCTTGCCGGCGGAACGATCGCTGGCGCCAAGCCAGGTGAGCCTGAACCAGGGATGACCATCGAGGAACCGGATGAAATGCTGACCCACCATCCCGGTTCCGCCAAGAATGCCAACCTCAATTGGCTTGATGGTCTGGTGAAGCGTTGTTGTTGCCATGCCTTGCGATTTATTTCGAAAGCGTTTCGACGATACGTTTGTACAGCGCGACCGCTTCTATCAATTCCGATTTTGCGATGCGTTCTTCGCTGGTGTGGGCCACATGAATGGTTCCTGGTCCGATAAGGAACGGCTGCCCCCAGGCGCCCCCGAAGGACGGGATATCCGTTGTAAAGGCGACGACCGTGGTGGGAAAGCCGTCCAAAGCGCCCAAGCGCACCGCCGGGATAAACAGAACCTCGCGGGCATCGGCGTCCGGAGCAGCCGCGGCTTGCACTTGCTTTCTGGTCGCCGTCACATCGCCAACAACGCGAATGAAGATTTCCGCGCGAGCTTCGCCTGCAATTACGTTGGGCGCAACGCCGCCTCCGATGACGCCGATGTTCAGCGTGCTTGCGCCGAGTGTCGCGTCGACAGGCAAGGGGATACGGCGAATTCGTTCCAGCGCATTCAAGAGCTTATCGATGGCGGAGTCGCCCAACTCGGGATACGCTGAATGCGCCATGCGCCCCTGCGCGACGATCTCAAAGCGCAATGCGCCTTTGGATCCGAGGGCGAGCCTGTTTTCCGTGGGCTCTCCGTTGATGAGAAACTTGCTGCCGCGAGGGCTACCCGCCGCAACGAGGGCGCCCGCGCTGTTGCGTTCCTCTCCGACCACAAACAGGAGTCCGAAGTTGCGCCGGCCCTTGCCAAGCATTTCCTCGGCCGCGGTGATCATAGAAGCGATGATGCCTTTGGTGTCGCAAGCTCCACGGCCCCAGATCTGATCCGCGTCTTCGCGCGAAGGAATAAAGGGCGGCACTGTGTCCATATGAGTGGACAGCACCACGATGGGATCGCCAAAACGAACAAAGATGTTGTCGCGACCCTCTTCGACGGGCATACGTTCAGCATGGCCCTCGAAGCGGCGAGCCAGTTGGGTCAACTCTTGCCAGAGGAATGCCCCGACGGCGCGCTCGTTCGGGGTGATCGATTCGATATCGATCAGACGCCGGGTGAACTCAAACAGGTGCATAAGCGTGGTTGCGTCAGTCTACGAAGGCGAGCGCGGCTGGCGCGGAAGCCACAGAATACCAGAAAGAGGAGGTTACATACCGGGGAAGCGATGCGCCGTATAAGAAGGTTGGCTATGATTAGCCAGAAACGCTCATGCAGGACAGCGTTCAAACGTCTTCGGAAATTGCGCACGCCGGAACGCCCCCGCAGTTTGTCATTATTCAGGCGGGTCTGGCAGCACGAACGTTCTGGCTGCTGCGGCGAGCCTTCGTCGCTGCGTACGAAGACAACTGCTTCGGAATCGCCAAAGGCGCGGCCTATTCGTTTCTGCTTTCGCTCTTCCCTGTCCTGACTACGTTGACGGCGATCCTGGTTCAGGTAAACGCGCAATCCGTCGTGCATGTCATGGCGGGGTTCGTTCGCGAAATCGTGCCGCCTGGGACCGAAGACATCGTTCTGTCCCGGCTTCGGGACCGGGGAGCGCGACCGATCTCATTACCCGTTGTGTCTATCGTTCTTTCCTTGTGGGCCGGTTCGGGCGCCATGATCAGCCTCATGGAAGGTTTTGAAGCAGCTTATCGAATACCTTCCAGCCGTCCCTTTCTGAAGCAGAGAGGCATGGCGGTTTTCCTGGTTCTCATCGCGGCCCTGCCGTGGGTGGGCGCATCCCTGCTGATCATCTTTGGGAATCGCGGCGAGGCCGCTTTCATCCATTGGATCGGAGTATCCGACATCACGGCGCCCGTCGAGATAGCATGGCGCATTGCGCGGTATGTGCTCGCATTTTCCACGACAACGTTTGTGACCGGGCTGCTTTATTATTTCGGGGCCAATCACCGGCCCGAGCAGAAGCAACTGCGGAATCTTCCCGATTCACGATTTCTGAGAGTATGGCCGGGCGCCTTGCTATCGACGGTGCTATGGCTGGTTGCGACGGGCGGCTTCGCCTGGTACGTGGGCCATCTGGCGAACTACAATATTTTTTACGGCAGCATCGGGACGGTGATTGTGTTGCTGATCTGGCTATATCTGATTGCTTGCATCGCGCTACTCGGCTGCGAATTCAACGCCGAGCGCGAACGGATCGATTCCATTCCTTTCCTTCAGTGAAAAGCCGGGGCAGCCCGCTCGCTCCGCTCTTTGCGTGCAGCTCTCCCCGTTTGGCGCCGGAGCTTTTTATACTAATGTGGTGTTGTTCCAGTTAGGCATTGACTACCGGCCTCGAGGCGATCAGGAAAGCGCCATCGATCAACTCACACGTGGGGTATCGGACGGCGAGAAACACCAAGTACTATTAGGCGTCACCGGTTCCGGCAAAACATTCAGCATGGCCAAGGTGATCGAAGCCTTCGGCAGGCCCTCCTTGGTTTTGGCGCACAACAAGACATTGGCTGCGCAACTCTACCACGAGTTCAAGAGCTTCTTCCCGCGCAACGCAGTCGAGTATTTCGTCAGCTACTACGATTACTACCAGCCTGAGGCCTACATTCCTTCCGGGGACATCTACATCGAGAAAGAAGCCACAATAAACGATGAGCTGGACAAACTGCGGCTATCGGCGACCCGTTCGCTTTTCGAGCGCCGCGATTGCGTCATTGTGGCGAGCGTTAGCTGCATTTACGGACTCGGTTCTCCCGAAGCGTATTACGGCATGCTGCTGATGCTCGAAAAAGGTCAGCACATAAGCCGCAAAGAGATCCTGCAGAAGCTGGTTGAGATTCTCTACGAGAGAAACGACCACGATTTTCGACGCGGGACGTTTCGTGTGCGCGGCGATGTGATTGAGCTGTTTCCGACCTATGACGATAATGCGTATCGGATTGAATTGTGGGGCGATGAGATCGAATCCCTGAGCCAGATCGACCCGGTTCTGGGGCAGGTAAAACAAACGTACCTGCGGCTTCCAATCTATCCGAAGACGCACTACGTCATGGACGCGCCGACGCGAGAGCAGGCCATGCGGAGCATCGAGAACGAGCTGCAATGGTGGCACAAAGAGTTGGAGGCGCAGGGCAAAGTGATAGAAGCGCAACGCCTCTATCAACGCACTATGTTCGATCTGGAGATGATCAAGCAGATCGGATATTGTCACGGGATTGAGAATTATTCGCGGCACTTTTCGGGACGGCTGCCTGGGGAAGCGCCTCCTACGCTCTTGGACTACCTGCCCAACGATGCGCTGCTCTTTATCGATGAGAGCCATCAGACTGTCCCGCAACTGCAAGGGATGTATCACGGAGATCGATCGCGCAAGGACGTGCTGGTTGATTACGGGTTCCGGCTGCCAAGCGCGCGGGACAATCGTCCGTTGACATTCGAGGAGTTTGAAAACCGCGTCGATCAGGTCATCTATGTTTCCGCGACTCCCGGCCCATACGAGCTGACAAAAGCGGCCGGCGTGGTAGTGGAGCAGATCATCCGGCCAACAGGTTTAGTCGATCCCGAGATCGAAGTGCGCCCGATCAAGGGTCAGGTGGACGACCTGCTGCACGAAATTCGCCTGCGGTCGGAGCGAAATCAGCGCGTGCTGGTAACAACGCTGACAAAACGAATGGCCGAAGATTTGGCGGAATACTACACCGAAGTAGGGGTGAAGTGCGCGTATTTGCATTCGGAGGTCGGGACGCTCGATCGCATAAAAATATTGCGCGATCTGCGCCGAGGCGCATACGATGTATTGATTGGCGTGAACCTGCTGCGCGAAGGCCTGGATCTGCCGGAGGTTTCCCTGGTAGCGATTCTGGACGCCGACAAGGAAGGTTTTCTGCGATCGAGCGGGTCACTCATCCAGACCATTGGACGCGCGGCGCGCAACGTGGAGGGGCGCGCGGTATTATACGCGGACGTGATTACAGTAAGCATGCAGCGCGCGATGGAAGAGACCGCGAGGCGACGCGCCATTCAAGTCTCCTACAACGAAGCAAACCACATCACACCGCAGAGCATCTTGAAGCCAATCGATATGAGCCTGGTGGCGGTAGCGGAAGCCGATTATGTCACGGTGCCGCTTGAGATCGAGACAGGGCCGGAGACGGAACAGACTCTCGAGCAGCGGGCCGCGCTCATCACGGAACTGGAGCTGAAGATGCGGGAGGCGGCTAAGGTATTCGATTTCGAAAGGGCGGCCAAGATTCGCGACCGCGTCAAAGCGCTGAAAGCGAGTGCGTTGAATGACGAAGCAGTTGCAGTTCGGCTTGGTGGCTGAAGGGGAATCCAGGCACTCGGAGATTCTTCGATTGCCGCGCCTGGACGATTATGTCGGGCCGGTGAAATCATCCTCTTTCGGCGCCGCTCGTAAGCTATCGAATTATCTGCGCGCCGGCTACCCGATCACCGATTATGAGGAACTGCAAGCCGCGCGAGTGATTTTGTTGCGCATCCCGGACGCGGCGGTTCCACGCATCATCAGCGAATTGTGTAGCGCAGGACTTGTCCTGTCCAGTTACTCTTTTGTGCTATGCGAGAGCTGGCTGACTACGGACGCCTTGGCGCCGTTGCGGGCGGCCGGAGCGAATGTCGCGACCGTCATCAGCGTTCCGACAGAGGAGCGCAAGTGGTTTCTGATGGAGGGCCAGCAAACCGCAATCCGCCTTTTGCGGGCATTTATCGAACGCAACCAAGCGCGGGCGCTGGAGATCCGGCCAGGCACAAAACATTTATGTTTTGCCGCGGAATTGCTTGCGACGGCGCTGCCCATGCCGCTGCTGATCGCCTCGCAACAAGCTCTGCGCGAGACTGGGCTGGCCAGTCATAACCTGACGGCTATCTCAGAAGAAATGATCCGGGAGATGTTTCGAGGATTTTTAAAAGGAGCGCGCATGAATTGGGGCGGCCCGCTGAACGATTGCGCTCCCGCGTTGGCCGAAGCGCATTTAGAGAAACTCCGTTTGACAAACCCCGAGATTGCCGGGATAATCGACCGGCATTTGCCGTTGGCGCGCGAGGCGATGTCGAAATATCGCGTAGAAAGAGAAGCGCCGGAGTAATCGGTTGCGGTCTACGCACCTTCAACGCGTTTCCAGGCAACCATAAACTGCGCCACGCTCCACAGTTGAGCGGGGCAGCCCGCTGCTCTCTGCGGCGGCGCCGCGTCGTAGACCTCTGCCAGAGAGCCGATACAATCCGCCGTGAATTCAGCGCTCAGAGTTTCGATGATCCGGCGGCAATACGTTCGCGAATCGTTCGTCTCGCCGAAGGCGTATAGATAAGCGGCGATAAAAGGACCGATCAGCCACGGCCACACGGTTCCCTGATGATACGCGCCATCGCGCTGAGCGGGCGAACCCTCGAACCGAGCCCGATAGTCGAGATCCCCTGCCTCAAGCGTCCGCAAACCTTTTGAAGTGAGCAGAAGGCGCTCTACGATGCTGACGACCTGTTGTGCGTGCGGCCGGTCCAACAAAGCAAAAGGCAACGAGACGGCAAGCAGTTGGTTGGGCCGAATACGCGAATCGCGGAGGGGACCGTCGATCACGTCGTAAAGACAATCGCGATTGGTGTTCCAAAACTTCGCGCAAAACGACGCAAGCAGCTTCTCCGCCCGATCGTCGTATGTCCTTCGGTCTTCGGTTGAGCCAAGCATCTCTGCCCATTCAGCGGTGATTCGAAGAGCGTTGTACCAAAGAGCGTTTATTTCGACGGGCTTGCCGTTGCGGGGCGTGATAGGAATTCCGTTAACTCTGGCGTCCATCCATGTGAGTTGCGTGTCAGGGAAACCGGCGGAGAGCAACTCGTCCCGAGGATCGACTTGAATGCCATGGCGTGTGCCGCGTCGATGCCACTCTAGAATATCCAGCGCGGCCGGGTAGAGAGTCTTCCGCAAGAAATCTTTGTCGTTCACGTGCGCCACCAGATCGCGCGCCGCGATGAACATCCAAAGCGCAGCGTCCACACTGTTGTATTCAGGCGCCGAATGAGCGTCCAAGAACCGGTTTGGCAATAGGCCTTGCCAGCGCCGGGCCAATAACATCTCGAGGATCTGTTTTGTATCACGGTAGCCGAATCCCGCTGCCGCGAAGGCGGGAAGACTGATGAGCATATCGCGGCTCCAATCGGTGAACCATGGATAACCGGCTATCAGCGTAGGCTGCTGGTCGAAGCGAGTCACTCGGAATTGATCGAGCGCTCGTTGGGAGATGCGCTCGATATCACTAAAGCCTGCGAAAGTTCGCCGTCTCGATTCACTTTCAACAAGCCGCTCGATGGAGGCATCGTCGAGCGAAGCATGCAACCAGGCAGGCTCGATCGTGGCGACGAACCAGGCGGGACGGCCAGGGTCTACTTCGAATGTCAGCAAGCCGGGGGAAAATAGATCTTCGCGAAAATCGAGACCACGTTCGTATTCACGCAGATATTCCTGATTCAGGAACCAAAGCGGCGCCGGCTGGAACACTCCGGAATGGAAAATCGTGAGCGGCGGAAGATCCGGATACGGAGCGAACGAAACCTTCCCGGTTTCGCAAGCCGCCTCGCCTTGCAGGTCCGGGTTTTCATGAGTGAGGCCGTGATAATCGCGAAAGGAGAGCAGCGGGCGAATTACCAGGCGTCCCGTTACCTTCGAAAGCGTGTACCGCAGCAGCACACTCTGCCGGCCTTCAACCATGCAAAGTGTCTTCGCAAGAGATCCTTCGCCGATTCGATAGCGCCAGTTTGGCAGCGGGTCGATGGCAAACTCCTCGAGTAGTTCAAAGCCGCGAGGATGAACGGCGCCCGGGTATTGCGCTGTCGCCAATTCGAAGACTTGTCCGTCCGCTTCTAAGCGCTCTTCCACCCGCGGCAAAATAGAATTGCGCTCGGAGGGCGGCTGAAGAGATGCGATCAGCAATGCGTGATAACGGCGCGTATTGACGCCAGCGACAGTACCCATCGCAAAGCCGCCTGTGTGATTTGTGTCCAGCCATTCCAGCCGTGAAGAACGCTCGAAATCCCGGCAGATATCCTGACCCACTCTCAAGCCAAAGGGTGCGACGCGGTCTGCCACACTCGTAGTGTAGAAATGTCAAAACGGTACGTATGGAAGTTGAAGCAGCGAGAGGTGGTGCTAGGCGACCGTACGCTGCTTATGGGCGTGCTGAATGTTACGCCGGATTCGTTTTCGGATGGCGGGATTTATTCGGATCCGGACCGGGCATTTGCGCGCGCCGTGGAGATCGAGGAGCAGGGCGCGGACATTCTGGATGTGGGCGCTGAATCGACTCGCCCTGGTTCGCAGCGAATTGCGGAAACGGAGGAACTGAGGCGGCTCATTCCCGTGTTGAAGCGCCTGCGCGGGAAGTTGAGCATTCCGATTTCGGTGGATACGTACAGATCGGGCGTGGCTGAAAGGGCGCTGGAACATGGTGCGGAGATCATCAACGATCCATCCGGAATTTTGCTGGATCAGCATCTTCCCAAAGTGGTCACCAAGTACGACGCCGGACTGATCGTCAATCACATGCGCGGCAGCCCAGAGACCTGGGCGAAGCTGCCGCCATTGAAAGACCTGATGCGATCCATCACGATCGATCTGGAGGCAGCGCTACATCGCATCCGGCAGGCGGGTGTGCAGAAGCATCAGGTGGTCATAGATCCCGGCTTGGGATTTGGAAAAAGGCGTGAGCAGAATTCCGAAATCATCGCGAACCTGGAAACGCTTCGCTCGTTCGACCTGCCGATTCTGGTAGGCCCGTCCCGCAAATCGTTTTTGAGGAAAGAACAACCGGATGCAATCGAGTTCGCGACGGCGGCGGCGGTCACGGCGTGCATTCTGAATGGGGCGCAGGTCGTGCGAGTTCATGATGTGAGAGCGATGCGAAGCGTAATCGAAGTGGCGGATGCGATTCGGCAGGCCGCGCCTTTGGAAGCCGAAGCAGCGGCCGGTCAAGCGCGCTGGCACCGAGCGCAATAGTGAGTGCCGCGCTGGGCGACCACGATGCGACGGATGGGCGCGCCGCATCGTGGGCATGGCTGCCCTGCTCTACCGTAAACGGCATGCAGAGTTTGAAAAGCGCCTTTCTCGCCGTCGCCGTCGACGTAGTCTGAAACCGACGAACCCCGATGATGGATTGCCTGGTGGAGAACTTCCAGCAAGCTTTTGTGCAATTTTTCCGCCCTCATTTTCGAGATTCGAGCGACTTGCGTTTTGGGATGAATGGAGGCAGCGAACAACGTTTCGTCGGCATAGATGTTGCCAACACCCGCTATAAACGATTGATTGAGAAGTAACGCCTTAATCTGTCCGGTGCGTTTCAGCAGACGGGTGTGGAATTCGTCGAATACAAGGCTAAGGGCATCGGGTCCCGTGCGTTGCAGAAACTTCGGGAGAGATTTGAAATACTCGACGCGGCCAAACTGGCGAATGTCGTCGTAAAGCAGGCTCCCGTTCTCCAGGGAAAAAATAGCGCGCGTGTATTTGCCGGGATGTGAGTCCCACAACAGCTTCCCCGTCATTCCTAAGTGAACGTAGAGGACCCCGTGGTCCAGATCGATAAATATGTTCTTGCCGCGGCGCCAGACCTTTTGGATTGCACGCCCAGCGAGTTGCCGCGCCGTCTTCTTCAGACCGCCTCGCGTGACGAAGCGCGAATACAGTTCCACTTGTTCTATGGTCCGCCCAGCGATGTGCGGCGCAATGGACCGCACTACAGTTTCAACTTCTGGCAGTTCCGGCAACTACTTCTACCTTAGCTGTTACGAGAATGGATGACGCCTGTAGAACCAATTCGCGATATCGTAATAGCATCTTTATCTCTGGAAATGAGGTTTGGGATGGCGGTTTCATTTGAAGTAAATGGACGAGCACGGTCTGTCGATGTCGATCCTCAAACACCCCTTCTGTGGGTATTGCGCGACACACTGAATCTTACGGGGTCGAAATATGGGTGCGGAATTGCGGCGTGCGGAGCATGCACCGTGCATATCGATGGCGAACCGGCGAGAAGCTGTGTGTTCCCGATTGAGTCGGTCGCAGGTAAGAAGGTGACGACCATCGAAGGGATAGGAGACGGGCACAGACATCCGGTGCAGGAAGCGTGGATCGCAGAGCAAGTGCCGCAGTGTGGTTACTGTCAATCGGGTCAGATCATGACCGCCGTCGCCTTCCTGAAAAAAAATCCGCAGCCTTCACCTACCGATGTGGACGAAGCGATGTCGAACAACATTTGCCGGTGCGGCACCGCGTTGCGCATGCGGGCCGCGGTACTGAGAGCCGCGAAGGAGATGAAGGAGATGCGCGGCCGAGAGCCGGTAGGGGGCGCGCGATGAGCATGCGAATGGGCGAGATGTCGCGGCGGGGCTTGCTGAGATCGGCGAGCAGCTTTGGCGCGGCGCTGGTGATCGCTTTTGAGATCCCGCGCGAAGCCAAGGGAGAGCCGGCCAAGCCGCCATTCGGTCCGGTAAGGGCCTGGATACGGATCGATTCGGTCGGGACAGTCACGTTGTTCTATCACAAGTCTGAGATGGGCCAGGGCATTTCCACAGCGCTTCCAATGGTGCTTGCGGAGGAGCTCGGGCTGGATTGGAAGAATGTGAACGTAGAGCACGCCGATCTGGATCCCGACCATCAGAATCAGGGCACAGGCGGCAGCGGGAGCGTAGCCAGCACCTTCATGCAGATGCGGAAAGCTGGGGCGGCGGCGCGCGAGATGTTGGTCGCCGCGGCTGCAAAGCGCTGGGGCGTGAGCCCGGAGAACTGCACGGCGCGAGACGGCGCGGTCTGGCGAGAGAACGACAAGATCTCTTATGGCGAACTGGTTGAGAGCGCATCGCAATTACCCGCGCCAGACTTCGACACAGTGCGGTTGAAAAGGCCTCAAGAATTCACGGTCATCGGAAAATCGCTCGCGCGCAAAGACATTCCTTCCAAGACGGATGGCAGCGCCGTCTTCGGGTTGGATGTACGAGTGCCGGGAATGGTGTACGCGTCCATCGAACGATGTCCGGTTTTTGGGGGCAAGGTGAAGAGCTTCGACGCGGCCAATGCGAAAGCGATGAAGGGGGTCCTGGACGTTTTTGCGATAGAAGCCGATCGAGAGGTACACTCGACCGGCGGAGTCGCCGTAGTCGCAGAAACTACTTACATCGCACTACAAGCCCGCAAGCGTTTACGGGTGGACTGGGACTACGGCCCACACGCCAATGAGAGCAGTGAAACATTGAGGAAGCAGTTCAGGCGTTTAGTGGATTCTCAGATGAAGGTGGTGCTTGAACAGGGCGACACAGAAGCGGCGATGGCGAGCGCACCAGCTTCGAAGCGCATCGAATGCGATTACGAGCTGGGCTTCCAGGCACACGCAACTATGGAGCCCATGAATTGCACCGTTCACATCCAGCCGGACCGCGCCGAAGCCTGGGTGCCGACGCAAGCGCCCGAATGGGCGGCGCAAATGATCTCCAAGGCGAGCGGGCTCTCTCCGGACAAGATTGTGCTGCACACCACGTATATGGGTGGCGGATTTGGACGGCGTTACCAAGCCGATTTCGCGCTAGAAGGGGCGCAGATAGCAAAGCGCACCGGCCGTCCAGTGCAGGTCGTATGGTCGCGGGAAGACGACATGACTCACGATTTTTATCGGCCTGCCTCCTATCACCGTGTTAGCGGCGCTGTCGATGAGGCGGCCAATATAACCGCTTGGCGGCATAAGAGCACCTCGACCTCGATTGCCCAGTACTGGCGCGATAACGCGCCGCCCGAATCCTCGGAGCTTGGGTCGAGCGTGCAGAATCCCTACGCGCCAAGGAGCTACAAGCTTGAGTACCTGCCGGCGGATTCCGGCGTGCCACGCGCATGGTGGCGTTCCGTAGAAGCTTCGCAGATCGGATTTGTGATGGAAAGTTTCATAGACGAGTTGGCGCATGGGGCCGGCGCGGACCCCTACGAGTTTCGAATCCGAGCGCTGGGGAATGCCAGAAAGATCAGAAATCCGCTGGACGAGAAGAGTACGCCGCTCGATACGGCGCGGTTTGGGGGAGTTCTGCGACTGGCCGCCGAGAAGAGTGGTTGGGGGACTCCCCTTCCGCCCGGCCATGGACGGGGAATCGCAGCCCACTTTTCATTTAATAGCTACGTTGCGAATGTCGTGGAAATTTCGATCATAAGCGGAAGGCTCCGCGTGGAACGCATTACTTCTGCGGTAGATATAGGGATTGCAGTGAACCCTGCGGGAGTTCGCGCCCAGGTGGAAAGCGCGATCATCTACGGCTTGACGGCGGCCTTGAAAAGTGAAATTACGATTGAAAACGGCCGGGCTGTCGAAACGAACTTCAACAAATTCACGACGCTGACAATGAAGGAAACGCCGCCAATAGACGTTCACATTGTTTCAAGCACGGCGGACCCCACTGGCATCGGCGAGCCGGCTCTGCCGCCCACCGCGCCCGCGCTAACTAACGCGATCTTCGCCCTAACTCGAAAACGCATTCGGCGGTTACCGATTAAACCAGCCGACTTAGCGTAGCGCCATTATCAGCAACGCGCCAGTAAGTAAGGGTGTAAGTGCGGCCAGAGAAGATTTAGCGAGCAAGGTCCACGACAGCGTAAGTATTTAGGGATGGCACCGTGAATTCGGTGGCGTCGGACTGCGCGTTGAAATCCATTAATTGCGCGTTTGGCGTTCCAAAGCAGTGAAATTGAGACTTCGAATAGCGGCCCAGTATGCGGATTCGGAAGGCTCCGATACGGATATGGGCGGGGGCGCCATAATTCAGTAGATGTACACGGGGCTGATCTACTCCACCGGTCACTCGAACAATAACCACGCTGGTCCCAAACACTCGAATACGCCGCTTGTCATCCGTAAGATTTGTGCGAATTCTATGAACCAACGAATTCGCGTCGCTGCCCGTACTGGTCGGATATTCTTTCGACCCGAGCTGGACCGTCAACTTAGAATCCGCCGCGCGCGAATGAACGATCTGAAACAGTAGATTGTCGCGAACCATCAGATTCATCAGCTCGCCCGAAAGCGCCGAGCGATCGTCGATGAATCGGATGTCGTTGATCGATTCGGCGTGATCGAAATTAATCGTCTTCAGGAAATCGAGCATTTTCGTTAAGGATTCAGCGCTATCTGCGGCGGGACGTATGAAGGCTTGGCCGCCGAAAGTGAACGCTTCAGCGGCGGCTAGCGCGGGGCTAGATGGTTTATCGTAATAGAACTTCGCGGTTGGCTGGCGCAGAAAACGCCAGCCGTTCGAAGAGACCCACGGCACATGGGAGGCCGAAGCTTCGTCCATTCGCAGCGCGACGCCCGGCGCCGGGAGCTTGATTGTCGATGCGAGATCAAGAGGCTCGGCCACTATTCCGGTGGTCTTCCAATCGGCGGCGGCGGCCGGCGGTACAGCTATATGGGTGACGCCGGATTTACGAAGCTCAGGCGCTGTATCCGCTCCTTGCTGCCAAAATAAGATGGGTAGGATGACAGCAGCAAGCCAAATCATTAAAGTTCAATTGTCTCAAGCTTGATTCGATCGGAATCGTAGATCCCTAATCCAAGTTGAGACGCGTATTCAACGTGCCCAGGCTCGCGGATAAAGTGATTGAACTGTGGATTGCTGTTGTCGGGGCCTAGATGTTTCTGAGAGCGATCGAACAGCGATGGGGCGCCTTCGGATTTCCGCTTCGCCTCGATTAGATCGATCAGTAAGTGATCCATCGCAACAGGGTCGGTGCCACAGCAAATTTGTTTTGGATAAAAGCGAAATTGTGGAAATTCGCTAAAGGGACCCGCATGCCAGACCGCGCTCAGGCCATCCATGATATTCAGGACCGTCCGGCTGGGGATGGGCTGTACGGCTGCGAGAGTTCCTATAAATGAATACGTATTGGTCTTGGCAAAGCGGTGCGAGCGGTCCATGTTAGAGAAATTGCCGTAGGCGATATTTTTCAAACAACCGGTGACGCCCGCTGCCTGATGCTCCTTCATCTTTGGGACGTTAATAATTTTGGTGAAAGTTTCGGTTACTGGGCGGGTCATAAACGAACGGGTGTCTTCTTCGCCAAAAAAATCCACTTCGACGTATGTGTACGGATCGTATCCAAGAAGCGAAGTTCTCCGCTTCCCTTCGGCGGCCCAGATATGAACGCCTTGAGGGACACACTTGTCGTAGCCAACGCTCAACAATTGGTCTTCGAACCGCTCGTAGATCCAGATGTGGTCGGAAGGAACGCCGATCGCGATCAGGTTCTTGACGATACTAGCGACTAGCTCGACGCTCGACATCACATGCGGCGCGCCAGAGCAGTTCACCTTGATGCCTACAACGTCGCGAGCCGAAATGAATCGGGTCCAGCAATCTTCATCGCGCGAATCGCCGGTGAGCGCCTGCATGCCGCGCGAGAGCATACGGCTTACCTCGGCCTGATTCACGGAACCCGAATGGGCGTCAACCGAATTTTCGGAATGAATTCGAATGACGCGGCCCGGATATGGGCCCGGCAGTCCAGGGTGCGCAGATGGCTTGAACCGCGTGACCACCCGATAAGAGGGCAACGCCTCAGCCGCGGCTCTGGCGAGAAGAGGAGCCCCGGCTGCAGCGTAAACAAACGCGCGTCTATTCACTATGATTTGTTTCTAGCACGAGAAGGCCGACGGTCAAGCCTATTCAATCCAGGCACAGGGCTGGTCCGGTTTATCCTCGCACATGAAGACGCGGAAACTGGGCGGCTTGTGCTGCTGGGTCCAAACGCGGCCGAGGATGAAATACGGCTTTGCCCACGCCTCACTATCGACGGTTTTCGGCGCGATAACAGAGACTGAAAGCATGCCCGGAGCTGGACTACCAGTGCGGGGATCCATGATGTGGCTCCAGCGTTTCCCGTCGGCGATGAAGAACTTTTCGTAACTGCCAGAGGTGGATAATGACTGATCGCGGAGACGTACGGTCGCAGCCGGACGCGAAGGCTGCTTGGGATCATCGAGTTTGACCGCCCAACCATTCGCGCCTGGAGGCGCGCCCAGCGCGTATATGCTGCTGCCTCCCGCGGAGATGAACGCGCTTCGAATGCCGTTACGGCGGAGCACCTCAAGCATGCAATCCACGGCATACCCTTTTCCAATGCCGCCTGGATCGAGTTCCACGCCCTTCCTCGCAAAGCGAATTGTACGCGTACGGGCATCGAGCTTGATGTTCTTGTAGCCGACTAGTTGCAATGCATTTGAAAGCTCGGCGGGATCCGCCAAATGGCCCGAGCCTTTATAGAACCCCCAGACTTTCATCAGCGGCCCGACTGAAATGTCAAACGCTCCTTCGCTGCGGCGGCTCACGTCGAGACATAGCGCGATCAATTGAAACAGTTCGGCCGAGACTTTTACGGGGCCGGCCGCCGCGGAGCGATTCAGCTCGCTCCATTCGCTGTTTGGTTTGTAGTTCGACAGCCTGGCGTCGAGTCTGGTAACTTCATCCAGAGCCTGATCGACCGCGGTTCGCGCGCGGGCGGGGGCCTCGTCGTAAACTATCACGCTGAATACGGCGCCCATGGCATCAGCATGACCTTCCTCGCGAGTCGGGCTGCCGCCAACGCACGCGGCGCACGCCAATGCAAGCCCTGCCGCGACGGCGCTGCGTCCAGGCATGCAGAAAGTTTAGCGCCTCCAAGTTCTCGGAAGGCTGCGAGTACAATCGATTGCGATGGCGATACTTCCTTCTACGCTGCGGAGCTTGATAGTCGCTCTGGTATTGCTTACCCCCGCGATGGGCCAAGTACAGTACGATTTGCTGCTCCAGCGGGGGCATCTCATAGACGCAAGGAACCATATCAGCGGAATCCGCGATGTTGCGATTAAGGATGGACGGATCGCTGCTATTGAAGAACATATTGCGCCAACGTCCGCGCTCAAGACCGTGGATGCGAGTGGCTTATATGTCACTCCCGGTTTGGTTGATATCCATGTGCACGTGTATGCGAGCACGGGCGAAAGGAATTCGTATGCGGGGGACAATGGCGTCTATCCGGACGGATTCACGTTGCGTTCGGGAGTAACAACAGTAGCCGACGCGGGCTCATCTGGATACCGCAATTTCGAAGACTTCAAAGAGCACATCATCGACAGAGCCAAAACGCGCGTCCTCGCCTTCATAAACATCGTGGGAGCAGGTATGCGGGGACCTAAGTACGAGGACAACCTGGCGGACATGGAGCCGCAACCGGCGGCCGATATGGCAAAGAGATACCCGGGCGTAATCGTCGGAATCAAGACTGCTCACTACACTGGACCTGAATGGACTCCTGTCGAGCACGCTGTCCAGGCAGGCACCTTGGCGAATATTCCCGTGATGGTAGATTTTGGAGAAAATCACCCTGAGCGACCAATCGATATTTTATTGACACAAAAATTGCGTCCGGGCGATATTTATACGCATTGCTACTCGGGATTAAGAAACGAGTTACTGCCGGACGATAAAGTTAATCCAGGTATGTGGGCCGGCAGGAAACGAGGAGTTATTTTCGACGTCGGGCACGGGGGCGGAAGCTTCGCCTGGCGCATCGCGGTTCCGGCGATCCAACAAGGATTCCTGCCCGATTCAATCTCGACCGATTTGCACATAGGAAGCATGAATAGCGGGATGAAGGACATGCTTAATGTCATGAGCAAGTTTTTAGCAATGGGTCTTTCTGTCGATCAGGTTATCGCCTGGTCCACCTGGAATCCAGCGCGCGAGATTCACCACGAGGAGTTGGGAAATCTATCGGTGGGCTCAATCGCCGACCTCAGCGTGTTGCGTGTAGAGCATGGAAAGTTCGGCTTCACAGATATGTATGGCGCGCGGATGGACGGTTCGGAGAAATTTGTCTGCGAACTGACTGTGAAAGGCGGAAAGGTTGTATATGATCTGAACGGGATCAGCCGCCCGGATTGGCGCTCGCTACCACCGAAATATACGAATGTCGGCAATCCTAAGTGGGATGGGCTAAATCCTAACCGGCAATCGCACTGACGTCAGATTCGGCCAAATTTGGCGACCGCCTCGCGGATGGATTTGAATTTTTCTATAAACGGGTACATGCTGTGTTCGGTGTTATCCAATTGCTCAGCGCGCGCCAGTACTGTGGACGCATGCTCCCTGGGAACAACGGCAACGCCATCCATATCCGCAACGATGATGTCCCCGGCATTGACCTCGACGCCTGCGCACTGAATGCGGATGTTCTTACCTACGAAGCGATAGTGACCGACGGTACTGGAGGGCGCCACGCCTCGACTAAACACAGGGAACTGAAGTCTTGAGATCTGAGCTGTATCCCGTACACTCCCGTCGACTATCGCTCCCGCAACGTTCCGAAACTTCATAGCGGTACTCATCAGGCCGCCGATGCCCGCGTAATCCAGCCCGTCTTCGAGCGTCATCACATAAACCGAGCCGGCAGGAGCTTCATCAATAGCGTCGAGGGCGCCTTGGATTGCCTGCGCGCCGTCCTTGTTCTCCTCTTTCTTCATGAGCACGGTAATGGCTGGCCCCGCGAACTTAGTTTCGCGAAGTGGGCGCATATCGTGTGACATGTAAGCTCGCTTGCCGTAGAGTTGTTCCATCGCATCCGCTACCGAAGCAGCTTCAACGAGCCGAAAACCATCAACGACGCTATCGCTATTCGCACTCGCCGGGGCTTGCATGAGAGCAACTAAGAAGGCCAGGCATGCGGATATACACAACACAACTGCCAAAGCTCGCAGAAAGCGGTGACGGAACATTGCGAATTAGATATAGGCGATCACGTCGATTTCAACCAGCGAGTTACCGGGGACGCCAGCAACCGAGACAGTGGTTCTTACCGGCGGTTCTGATCCAAAACGTCCCTGGAACACTTCGTTCATTTCCTGGTAGTCTTTCAAATCCGCCAGGTAGACTTGCGCCTTGAGTACTTTATTCATCGAAGAACCGCAGGCTTCCAGATTCTTCTCAATCTCATCCAGAACATGCTTGGTGTGTTCCTTGATGCCGCCTTGAAAATGAGCGCCAATGCCCGACAGGAACAGCAGATTTCTGTAGGAAACAGCCGGGCTGAAGAGTGGAGTTTTCTCGGGCGCTTTTCCATCGCGCCACCATACTTTCTTGGTTGCTGCGCTTTGCGCCTCGGCCGTACCGCTGGCCATCGTAGCTGCGGCCGCGGAAGCCACCGCGCCTTTGCCCAGAAACTTTCTTCTATTCGCTTTCGTCATTTCTTCCTTTCTGGAATCAGAAATTGACCTGCTGTTCCTCTTTATGCGTGCTCTGGATATTGATGCCTTTCGGCACTCCACTCGGCTTCGCCGTATTCACCCAGACTGACTTTCCCGCTCATCTTATTGCCCTCCACGGCTCCGGTAAACGTGTATGACAGCTCTTGACCTTGTATCCGCTGATTGCTGTGGAACATCACGTCGGAAGCATGTACAGTACCGGCCAGATCGCCCGAAACGAACTCGCCTTGGTGCGTGCCCAATAAAGCGTTCCCGCGTTGTTCCAGAATCAGCGTATGCTGGGCCGAGCCACGGAAGAAGCGCATTTCGAGAGTCCATTGTCCGGCGACGGAGGCGGTGTCACCGGTCGGAACGGGCGGATTTGTGAATTTCGGCGGATGGGACAAGGTCTCGTACAAGCGTTCGGCGACAATCTGCGCGTCCCCCGGCATCATCATGTACGGCACGACGGAAATCGCGCTGGCCATCCGGTCAGGCCGACGTCCGGAACCTCCCGCCAAGGCGATGCGCGGCTCCGAATCGAATAAGAGCTTACTAAGTTCCTGCCCCGTGATGCCGATCTGATTCGCATCCCACTCGATCCGCAACTCGGGCGTGTGGTTCGATAGACCCTCGGGGTCTTGGATGCGGGTGGTGACTCCCTTCACCTTTCGCACAGCGGATGAGACGGCCTGAAGGTGCTCCATCCACTGCCCCCACTCGGCTGGATGATCTCGCGTCGTCCAGCATTCAACTGCGGCGAGCATGCCCATAATCTCTTCCTTACCTACCTTAAGCGAGCGTCCGAAGGCGTGATGAGGAGCGCTGTTGGCCCACGCAGCTTGCAGGAAATTCCTATCGCCTAGAACGATGCCGGCGGCCTGTGGGCCCCGAAGACACTTGCCCCCGCTATAAGCTACTGCGGTGGCGCCTCGCCCCAGGTGAAGATTGGGAATCGTCAGTTCTTCAGCGGCCGCATCAACAAGAACCGGCACATTATGCGCGCGAGCGACGTTTGAAATCGCTTCGGTTCCAAGAGGACCGTCATCACCAGGGCCGGCGAGAATATAAACCATCGCTGTGCGCTCGCTGAAAGCGGTTTCGAGCTCCGATGCGTGACCCACTTCGACGATCTTGACGCCGGTCATACGCACGGCATGATCATAAACATTCCGCGAGTAAGTCGGAATGATGACCTCACTCTTCAAGCCGGTCAAATCCGGCAGCCGCTCCATGCGTTCCGGGTTGGCGCCCACAAGCGAGGCGGCCGTACAATTCGTGAGTGCCGCCGCGCACCCGGCGCTGACGATTCCCCATGGCGCGCGGGTAAGCTGCGCGAGGCGCTTTCCGACTCCCTCCATCAATTCGTCCATCTGCACATAGCTGTGAGAGGCCGCTTCCATCGCTTGTTTGACTTGCGGCAAACTTTGCGACCCCGTGATGATGGTGTAGGTTCCGCGCGCATTGATCAAGGGACGAACACCGATCGACTCGTAAAGAGCGCCGGCGCGCTCACCCGCCGCGCTTCGCGCGCCCTGCACGACGTTAGACGCACCTTTACTTCCGACTGCCCCGGCTAGAGCCGCTCCGGACAACAGACCGCCTCGGCGAAACAACTCCCGTCGACTGCAGTCATTACCACGCTTAAGAATGGACCGTAAGGAAGGCATAGGCTCTTATTTCGTCACTATACTCCGGCAGAGGCTTGCGATCCCCCCGACAGCGATTTACGTTTGAGTCGCTTTCGACAACACTTCATGAAGCCGGCGCCCCACAATCTTCTCTTCGCCAGGTTGAAGCATCCAGACGCCAACGACGATCGTGTTCTCGTCGGATTGGATTCCTTTGCTGCCTTCTCGCCTGCCGGTAGATGGATTCAATTCGATGGAGGGCGTACCCTTCCTTAATTCGGCCGCAACCTGAAGCGGAGAGATGCGGACCGCTTGCTGGTCGTAAGTTATGAATAGATGCGGAACATGATTGGCAATCTCCGGAACCAGAATCCTGGATTGTATGGTTGGAACCGCACGTAGATCGGCGGCGATACTTTCAGCCCGCTTGAGAAACTCCGCCTGCATCCCGTCATCCGATTGCTCAAGGAACCAGTCGACGGCAGCAACCATGCCGATTATCTGCTCCTTCGCAACCTTTAATCCGCGTCCGATTCCTTCATCAAACGGATTGTTGGTAGCCGCCGCAGCCGCAATCAGATCCCGCTTACCCAGAAGCAATCCCGCGTTCTGTGGTCCGCGAATACCTTTGCCGCCGGAGAAAGTTACTAAGTCGAACCCCATTCTGGTATAGTTCCAAAGATTGGAAATAGGGGGAACGTCCGCGGCAGCGTCGTTAAAACATGGGATCTTATATCGATGGGCTATGCGGACCCAATCTTCCCGGCCGATCTGTCCACCTTCCGCAGCGTTGAAAAAGTGGGCCATCGCCGTCTTGGGGCTGAAGGCTTGTTCGTAGTCCGCCACAGTCTCGACTTCAACTAAATGAGCCCCGCAGTTCTCAATGGCGTGATCGTAGCTATAGCGATGCGCCTTCTGAATGATCACTTCGTTCTTCATGCTGGCCACTTGCATCGGAACCACCTCAACAGGCGCGTCATTCATTACGTCTATGCAGGCAGCTGTCCCTAATGTGAGCGCTCCCGAAGCTCCCGATGTGACCATGGCCGCTTCGCACTGCAGCTTGCGGGCGATATATTCGCCGGCTTTGGCTTGCAATTCGAGCAATCGCACGGGGTTCTTCGCGGCGCGCGCCACGGCGGCTTGCACGGACGGCGGCATGATTGAGGCGGTTAGAATCGTGTAAGTGCCGGCCGCATTAATGATCTTCGTTACACCCAGCTTTTCGTAATAATCCTGCCCGATCTCTTGATCGCCGGGGCTGCCGGCGGCCTGCATGGATTTGCCAAGTCCGGCAATCGCTAAGGTGCTACCGGCATTCTTAAAGAATCTTCGTCGCGTCCTCATGGGTGCCTTATTCTGCGAATATCAGGGTGCCGAAGTGCTCCGGCACGTGATTGGAATCTCGTTTTTGAACGCACGTCGGCTGCCAGCACATGAAATGCCTCTGTGGGTCCGGACCAAGGCCATCGATACGGTAGAGATTGCCGCGCCACTTGGTTCCATTACGAACCGGCTCGGGGCTAACAGACGAAAGCGGGATCTCGGCGGCGGCGTACCAGATCTTCCTCGCTTCGTCTATCCGGGCTTTGGTGTGCCAACCAGATCGCCAGGAGTGATCGTAGCTATCGTGATCGAGATCGATCGCAAGGTCAATCCAATCGCCAGTCGGGGCAATCTCGAATTCCCTGTAATGGCGGATGTTCTTCCAGTCATATCCTAAAAACATTTCCACTACATCTCGATCCCATAAGCCGACATGCGCCGCGCTGTTGTTGGGCGGAAGGAATAGGTTTAGATTCGTGTAAGGGCACTTAAACAGCAGATACAGATTCTCATCCGTCCAGAAGGCGCGTATCTCGGTTGCCAGATTCTTATAAGTTATGACGCGCTGGCAGTCCTTATCCATGATCTGCGAGGCGGCATTTTTCCATACCTCGGCTTCGGGGTCAACTGTCAGGACAGGATTGCCTGCGACGTGCCTGAAGGTAAATACAGCTGTCGGTTGAATCACTTGGCAAAACTCCTGTGCGTCAATGGCAAGCGAAGCAATCACCAGGCAGCCCACGGCGGCGACTAAGCTGATAAAAGAAAAGCGTTGATTATTTTTCATAAGAGCGGATTCTAGGGCAGGGCGAAGCTAAGAAGGTCACTGCCGGAAGCAATTGCAACGTATTGCTTGCCTTCCACCCAGTAACTCATGGGCGAGGCGTGCATCTCCTGCCCGGTTGTGAAGTGCCACAGCGCTTTCCCGGTTTTCGCGTCAACGGCCTCGAAAGCCTCCGAGTCGTTACCGAAGAAGACGAGACCGCCCGCGGTGGTCATTGTCCCGCCCCAGGAATCGCCCGCGCCCGCCTGCGGATAGCGCCAGGCGAACGTTTTAGATTCCGGATTGAACGCCATCAGAAGTTTTCGAGCAACGTCTCCCCGAGAATGTTTCGATCCGGTCGCATAAAACTCCTGGCCTTCTTCGAAGCGCTGCGGCTTGACAAAGAGTAGTTCGCATTGTTCAAGTGCAAGGAAATACAGTAAATGAGTAGATGGATTATAAGATGGGGAGAACCAATTAGTGGCCCCAATCATTCCAGGGCACGCAAGAGTTCCAGTGGTCGTTGGTTCAACACTTGTGCGAATGGGGCGTCCGCTTGCGTCGATGCCGCTGGCCCAGTTGAGTTTGTCCACGAATCTTGTCGCGGACAGGAATTTTCCGTTCACCCGGTCGAGCACATACACGAAGCCGTTCCGATTTGCCTGAACAAGTAACTTTCTCGTTGCGCCTTGAAAAACACCGTCGATAAGAACTGGGGTTTGCGTGGCGTCGTAATCGAAGAGATCGTGCGGCGTAAATTGGAAATACCATTTCAGTTTGCCGGTTTCGGCGTCCAGGGCCAGCACGCAATTGGCGTATAGATCGTCACCTGGCCGCGGAGCACCGTCGAACACGGGAGATGGATTGCTAGTGCCCCAGTAGACGGTATTTAGTTCGGGATCATACGTGCCAGGCATCCAGGTCGTGGCTCCCCCGCGCAGATACATTTCTCCGGGCCAACTAGATGACCCGTATTCGCCCGGCGCCGGAATGGTCCAAAATCGCCATACTTCCTTTCCGCTTTCGGCGTCGAATGCGGCTAGGAAACCGCGGACACCATCGTCTCCGGCCGACGTTCCCACCAGGACTTTGTTCTCGACGATAAGGGGCGCGCTGGTCGCTCCATAGTTCTTATTGCCGAGCGCGTAAGGAACATCCCAAATGAGATGGCCGGAGCGGGCGTCCAAACACAGCAGGTGGGCATTGTCGGTCTCCATGTAAACCCGAGTTCCCAATATCGCGACGCCGCGATTGTGGTGCGAAGACGCGTCGTCCACCAAGCCTTCCGTAACGGGACGCGAATAATGCCAAAGCATGCGTCCCGTACGCGCATCGAGGGCAAAGGCATCGTTCGCCGAAGTCATTAGCAAGATGCCATTGACGACGACAGGTGTGGCCTCGAGCAGATTCGAGTTAGGCGAATGGAAGATCCACTCAGCCCTGAGTTGGCCGACGTTTTCGGGAGTGATCTGCGCGAGACCGCTATATCTGCGTCCGCTGTAGTCGCCGTTATAGAGTGGCCAATTGTTTCCAACGGGCTGGATAAGCAGGTCGCTTGCGCCGATGCGTGGCATTGCCTTCACCGGGCCATTCAAATCGCTCGCCAACGCGATTGCAGAGACAGCAAGCGCCACAATGGCGAGCGCCAGGTGACCCGGCGTTACACGTCGAAGAAAACGGATCTTCAATATTCAAAGCATAGTCATTTGACACGCCAGTTTCCAGCGGCCGGTCGATTCTTTGGCTGATAAACTTGGGTTCCAGGATGAGCAGGCCTGCTTGGACCGTGCCGCTTGCCATGACTTGCGTGGCCGCGCTAACTGCCACGCTTCTGAAAGCCCAGGACACGCAAGCTGGACAGACGCTGTATCAATCAAATTGCGCCGGCTGCCATGGGTTAGATGGCAGGGGCGGGGAACATGCCCCCGATATTGCGACCAGCGCGAAGGTTCGGCAGTTGACTGCTGAAGATCTGATTCGAATCATTCGCAACGGCATATCGGGTTCGGCAATGCCATCGTTCGCAACGCGCTTGAGCCAAGACCAAAACGCCGTTATAGCTCGTTATCTTCGTCGTCTGCAGGGCTTCGGACAAATCCCGGCCGTTGCAGGCGATCCCGAAAGGGGCCGGGATCTGTTTTTTGGGAAGGCGGGCTGTTCAGAATGCCACATGGCTGCCGGAGCGGGAGGCTTTCTGGCGCATGACCTGTCCTCCTATGGCGGAACACATAGTCCTCAAGAGATCCGAGAGGCCATTCTCGACCCCAGCAGGACAGCGGACCCGCGACGGTCCATGGCAACCGTAACGGCCGGCGACGGCCGCGAGTATACGGGCGTGATACGGAATGAAGACAATTGGTCATTGCAAGTGCAAGGAACCGACGGCGCTTTCTATCTGTTTCAGAAGCCGGAGTTGGTGAAGATCGCTCGTGATACGAGCACACTCATGCCAGCTGATTACGGCTCGAAGCTCAGCCCGAGGGAGATCGACGACCTGATTAGGTTTCTCGGCGGAGTCGCAGAGAACCAGCCGAAGAGCGCAACAGAGAATTCGAAGCGGTGAAGACAGCCGGGCGGACTATCAAGTTTGAGGAGGCAATCGAATGGACAATCGACGGGCTCATGCAGTCGGCCGCCGCAAATTTTTGAAGAGCTCAGCCGGGCTTGTAGGTGGAACTCTGTTTACCTTGCGTGGGTATGCGGATCCCGAACCCCGGGTTCAAAACGTAAACACAAATTCTAGCCCTTCCAAATTGAGAATTACGGACCTGCGCATCGCCACAATTCGCAAGCCGGGACCGAGCCCTTGCACAATTGTCCGGCTCGAGACGAACCAAGGAGTCTACGGCCTCGGCGAGGTTCGAGACATGGCCAGTCCGACCTACGCTCTATTCCTGAAAAGCCGCGTGATTGGAGAGAATCCGCTTAACATCACCTTGCTTTTTGAAAAGATCAAGCAGTTCGGAGGCGATTCGCGTCAAGCGGGAGGAGTAGTTGCGATAGAAGAGGCGTGCTGGGACATCGCGGGGAAAGTTTATGGCGTTCCGATCTATCAAATGTTGGGCGGCAAGTTTCGGGATAAGATTCGCATCTATGCCGACACTGAAGAGTCGAACGATCCTAGAGAGTACGCCCGGCGCCTGAAGGCGCGCAAAGACGAGATGGGTCTCACGTGGCTGAAAATGGATCTGGGGATAAACCTTATCGAAGATCAGCCCAATACCGTCACGAGGCCTTCCGGGCAGACGTCATGGGAACACTACAACTTGCCGCACCCTTTTATGGCAAACGAAGTAACAGACAAAGGTATCGAGTTGCTTGTTACGTATGTCGCTGCGGCGCGCGAAGCTGTGGGAATGGAGATACCGCTTTCTATGGATCACCTGGGGCACTTAGGCGTGAATTCGATTATCCGGCTGGGCCGAGCGTATGAGCCCTACAATCTATCGTGGATGGAAGATGTAATCCCGTGGCAATATACAGAATTACTGAAGCATATTACGAATGAGAGTCCTACTCCAATTCTTACCGGGGAAGATATTTACTTGAAAGAGAATTTCGAAAAGCTATGTGAAGCACACGCCGTGAGTAAGATTCATCCCGATATCTCAACATCCGGCGGAATTCTTGAGACACACCGGATCGGGGATATGGCAATGGAATATGGCGTTCCCATGGCGATGCATTATGCGGGGCTGCCGATCGGCGCATTCGCGAGCGTTCACTGCGCGGCGGCCACGGAGAATTTCCTGGCTTGCGAGAACCACTCGCTCGACGTTCCCTGGTGGCAGCAGTTGGTAGAAGGGGTGGAGAAGCCAATTATCGACCGCGGCTTCATCAAAGTTCCCGATAAACCCGGACTGGGAGTAACGCTTAATGATGATGCGATGAGATCGCACTTAGTTCCCGACACTGGTTATTTCGAACCCACGCCGCAGTGGGACAAAGAACACTCCATCGACCGCCTCTGGAGCATGGCCCCCAGCTGGGGTGCACGGAAGGACCGTTCACTTGTTACTACAGCGCCTACGGCGCAAGAGACCGCGGTATGTTGAGGCATTTCATTGGAATCGCGATCCTCTCCTGGCTGACCGGAGGGTCTGCGGCTTGGTCTCAAGTCAAGACGACGCACGAGCAGATCCTGTTCTATACGCCGGATTGGAAGGGCGATCGCTTTCCGGACGGACGCCCGAAGGTATCGGACGATCTATTAAAGCGCGCGCTGGACGTTTCGATTGAAGATGTCTGGGATTATTTGCGGGAACAAGGTTATGAAAACCAGTTTGACGGCAACTGGCAGGCTTTGCACATGGACAAACCGTTCGCCGGGCGGGCGCTGACGGCGCAATACATGCCGCTACGGCCCGACATGGCAAAGGCGATCGCCGCGGAAGGCAAGCACGAGGCGCGCATCGGAGACACGAATAGTTGGCCGATAGCCGAGTTGCAGCTAGGGGACGTGTATGTCGCGGACGGCTTTGGAAAGATCGTCGAAGGAACGTTGATTGGTTCCAATTTGGGGAACGCCGTCGCCGCGCACACTCACACCGGATTTGTTTTCGATGCGGGCATTAGGGACCAGGAAGAGAATCGGGAAATTCCGAATTTCAACGGCTTCTATCGAGGCTACGATCCGTCGGCATGGGCGCAAATGGAGCTTACGTCCATAAACGCTCCCATACGTATTGGCCGCGCGGTCGTGCTGCCGGGCGACGTGGTTTTGGCGAAGCCCGATGGGGTCCTTTTCATCCCTGCGATAGTAGCCGAAAGCGCTATCAGTTCGGCGGAATTTACGAATCTCAAGGATGCCTTCAATTTTGAGTTGAACCAGAAGGGCAAGAATGGCGCTCAATTTGAAGGGGGTTGGACTGCGCCAAAGTACGCAGCCTTCGCCAGATGGGTCGATGCACATCCTGAAATGCTTAAGATGCCGCGCGCTGAGTTTGAGTCGATGCTCAATCAGGCAACTCAACCGCGGCATTCGCGGCGCGGCCCAGGAGAGGCGGCCCAGCCCTAATAGACTTGGAGCAGAATCGAAACCACACATTTACGCGGTTGTGACTTAACACATGTAAACAGGAATGTGTCGGCACATTCTCCGGGTCTTTTTTCAGAGCTGTTCCATTCCGTTCCACAACCGGTTCGCCATATCCTGGGTGCAGCGTTACAGCTGGACCGTCTCAGAGACCTGCATGACCGAGCACGGTATAACTCTCAAGCGCCACTCTCGCGCGCCATCCTGAGCCTGCTCGCCGTCGATATCCGATCGTACGGCTGCGAGATCCAGCGGGTTCCTTCTTGCGGACCTCTTGTAGTGGTCGCAAACCATCCGTTCGGAATTCTGGACGGGCTTGTTCTCGACGCACTACTCTTCGACGTAAGGCAGGATATGAAAATACTTACTAACTCCCTCGTGGCGCGGGCAGCTGAGATACACGAACGGTGCATCCCGGTCGATGTCTTCAGGCCGGCAACTTCCAGCGTCAACCTGCGGGCTGTGAGGCGCGCGCGGGAATGGTTGAACGACGGGCACGGCATCGCGGTTTTCCCGGCAGGCGAAGTGTCACATTGGAGGCGTGAGTCGCGCGGCGTCAGCGACCCGCCTTGGTCGCCCCTGGCTGCGCGATTCGCCCTGCATGCTCGCGCCACCGTGATCCCGATCTATTTTGCCGGCTCCAACAGCGTGGCCTTCCAGCTTGCCGGCTTGGTACATCCGCGCATGCGGACCGCGCGCCTGCCACGCGAACTGCTGAACAAGCAAGGATCAACGATTGAAGTGCATATTGGGGCCCCTATCACTCCGTCAGAGTTCGAGAAACAGGGTTCCGCCGAGAATGCGATCGCCTACCTTCGGGCCCGCACTTACATGCTGCGGCATCGTAAACCAACACGCGGCTCGGTTCGATCTTCTGCACCGCGGGTGCGAACACCCAGCACGATTCCGGGGGAAACTTCAGGCCTCGCCGCAGAGCTTGACCGTCTCGCCAAAGCAGGAGGCAAGGTATTAGAAAACAACACCTACATCGTACTTGCCGAACAGGGTAAGAACATTCCAATCTTGTTACGTGAAATCGGCCGCCTTCGAGAACTTACATTTCGCGCAGCGGGTGAGGGAACCGGTAAAGGGCTCGACCTCGACTCCTTTGATCCCTATTACACGCACCTTGTGCTGTGGCACAAGCAAAAAGGCTGTATTACCGGCGGCTATCGATTAGCTTGGACCGAAGACGTTCTTCCCAGCCGCGGGATTCAAGGCCTCTACACATCGGGTCTCTTTCGATTTGCCGCCGGATTTTTCGAAACATTGGGACCCGCTGTCGAATTGGGCCGCACTTTCATCCGCATCGAGTTTCAGAAGGATTACGCTCCCCTGATGTTGCTATGGCAGGCGATCGGACGATTGATTGCGGCCCGACCGCATGCACCCATTCTTTTCGGCCCGGTTAGCATCAGCGCAAGTTACTCGCGAGCTGCTATCGAGCTTATGGTGGAGTACCTTCGGCAGCGGCGGCTGCGGCCCGACCTGGCGCGCTTAGTTATTGCAAGGCGGCCTTTTCGGTCCCGGCTAACGCGCGACAACGAGATTCGAATGGTGGTGGCTTGCCTGCGTGAGATTGAAGATCTTTCAACTCTGTTGGCCGACATGGAAGACGGCACGGACGTTCCAGTTCTGGTTCGCCAGTACCTTCGATTGGGAGGACGCATTGCCGCTTTCAGCGTGGACCGAAACTTCTCGAATGTGCTGGATGGACTGTTGGTTGTGGACCTGCGCGAAACGCCGTCGAAGCTGCTTTCCAAATACATGGGCGCCGAGGCCGCAGCCGCATTTCTGCGCCAAGCCTCCGGCGCTCGTTCGGCTTAATGCACGATTACTCGGGGATTCCTAACTACACCCGCTCGTTCCGCCACAGTTCTCGCACTTGTAGCAAGAGCCATTGCGGGTCATGATGCTGCCGCACTCCGAACAGAGCGGCGCGTCGCCCGCCATGTTGGGTTCGAACGGTAGCGCCTGTTGCGGCTCGATCTCCGTAGGGCGGAGTTTGAGAGTTTCGCCGGCCTCCACGGCCTCGGTAATACCGAGAAAGCGCGCCCCGAGCCACCGGAAGATATAATCGATGATCGATTTGGCGTAGGGCACTTGCGGGTTGCCGGTCCAGCCGCTGGGCTCGAAACGCACGTGGCTAAACTTATCCACAAAAAATTTCAGTGGCACACCGTATTGCAAGCCGTAGCTGATGGAAGTCGCCAGCGTGTCCATGAGGCCGGAGATGGTTGAACCTTCCTTGGCCATGCTGATGAACACTTCGCCGGGCGTGCCGTCCTCATAAAGGCCGACCGTGATGTATCCTTCGTGGCCGCCGATCGAGAACTTATGGGTAACCGAGGCGCGCTCATCCGGCAGCTTGCGGCGAACCGGGCGGTAGACGATTTTTTCAACCGTCTGGGACTGCGGAGCGGGCAGGCCGGGCGTAGCCTTCTTCTCGCCTTTGCCGGTCCCGGAACTCAAAGGCTGAACGCGCTTCGACCCATCGCGATAAATAGCCACAGCTTTGAGCCCAACCTTCCAGCTTTCAATATAAGCGTCCATGATGTCTTCCACCGTGGACTCTTCGGGCATGTTGATGGTTTTCGAAATAGCGCCGGAGATGAAAGGTTGGACCGCGGCCATCATGCCGATGTGACCCATATGCTGGATGAACCGCGAGCCGTTTTGCGGACGAAAGCTGCAATCGAAAACGGCGAGATGCTGTGCGTCCAACTCCGGAGCGCCTTCGATGGTGCCGGTGGCATCGATGTGCGAGACAATTTGCTCGGTCTGCTCCGGCGAGTAGCCAAGCCGGATCAGCGCTTGGGGAACCGTGTTGTTGACGATCTTGATGACGCCGCCGCCGACCAGTTTCTTATATTTGACAAGAGCCAGATCGGGCTCGATACCGGTGGTGTCGCAATCCATCATAAAACCGATGGTGCCGGTGGGAGCGATAACCGTGGTCTGCGCGTTTCGATAACCGGTGCGAGCGCCCAGTTCGTATGCTTGCCGCCAGCATTCTTCCGCGGCCTTGAACATCGCCGGGGGAACGCGCTTGCTATCGATCCCATTCACGGCGTTCCAGTGCATGCGGATCACGTCCAGGAACGTATCTTCGTTCTCCTCGTAACCGGGGCACGGTCCCACTGCTTCCGAGATGCGCGCGCTCGTGAGATAAGCCTGCCCGCACATAATAGCCGTGATCGCGCCCGCAAAGTCGCGGCCTTGATCGCTGTCGTAGGGAATGCCAAGCGACATCAACAGCGCGCCGAGATTGGCGAAACCGAGGCCGAGCGGCCGAAAGTCATGCGAATTTTTCGCGATCTTCTCACCCGGATAGCTGGCGTTATCGACAATGATCTCCTGGGCGAGAATCACCGTATCGACCGCGTGCCGGAAGGCTTCGGCGTCGAAGCATCCGTCCGGCCCCACGTACTTCATCAGATTCAGCGAGGCCAGGTTGCAGGCCGAATCGTCGAGAAACATATACTCCGAGCACGGATTAGAGGCGTTGATGCGCGCCGTCTTCTTCGACGTGTGCCAGCGATTGATCGTGGTATCGAATTGCATCCCGGGGTCGCCGCACTGGTGAGTCGCTTCGGCGATCTGCCGCATCAGCTCGCGAGCTTTGTAGCGCTTCACGCGCTGACCGCTGACGACGCTGCGGGTCCACCAATCGGAATCGTCCACCACGGCCTGCATAAACTCGTCCGTGGCGCGGACCGAATTGTTGGCATTCTGGAAAAAGATGGAGCTGTAAGCATCTCCGTCGAGCGAGGCATCGTAGCCCGCGTCGATCAGCGTGTGCGCTTTCTTCTCTTCCTTCGCTTTACACCAGATGAACTGCTCGACATCCGGATGGTCTGAATTGAGAATGACCATCTTCGCGGCCCGGCGTGTTTTCCCACCGGACTTGATGACGCCTGCGAAGGCGTCAAAACCTTTCATAAAGCTCAGCGGGCCCGAAGCCCGGCCGCCGCCCCATAGATGAGCATTTTCTTCGCGAATAGCCGATAGATTCGTGCCCGTGCCGGAGCCCCACTTGAACAGCATGCCCTCGGTCTTGGCCAGATCCAAGATCGATTCAAGCGTGTCGCCGACAGAATTGATGAAGCACGCCGAACATTGCGGATGATTTTCGCCGGGTAGCAGCTTGCGAACCACCTGCTCCGTCTCGTCGAAATAGAACCCATAGCCGCGCGATTCCCGCACGCCGACGTTGAACCACACCGGGGAATTGAAGCAGGCCTTTTGCGTGAGCATGAGATGCGCCAGTTCCTGGCGGAAATTCTCGCCGTCTTCACGGTTCTGGAAGTAATTGCCCGCGAGACCCCAATCGGCAATCGTATCCACGACGCGATGCACAAGCTGCGCGACGCTCGTTTCCCGCTCGGACGAACCCAGACGGCCGTGGAAGTACTTGCTGGCGACGATATTGGTCGCCGTCTGCGACCAATCGGCCGGCACTTCCACATCACGCTGTTCGAAGATCACCGATCCGAGGTCGTTGCCGATCGTGGCTGTCCGAGACTCCCAGGCCACCTGGTTGTAAGCGGTTGCGCCCTCCTCCCATTTGGCGGTGAAAAAGCGCGGGAACGACACGCCGGTCCGTTCCTCTTTCTTTAGGGAGCGATGCAACTCCTTTACCTTAACGGCTAAATTGACGCTGAGCTGTCCCATGGGTGCTTAAAAAGGCCTTTCTTTTCGGGAGGACTGAACTAGAGGGTACATTAATCTAGATACACCCTTTTAGATGTCTCGTCAAAGGAAAGTTCTCTACTGAACCACAAGATCTTGTGGAAGTTCTGTGGATAGAGCCTATAGAGAGTAGTGTATAACCGTATGTCCTACGCCGACAACCGTTTCAGGGCTGGGTCTGGCGAGGATCGCTGCGAGTACTGGGGGTTCTAGCGGGAGATACTATCGAGTAAAAGAACCGGAGCAAGCGCGAGCGGCGTAGAGCAGCCCCCACATCGGCTTTGAAGAGCCGCGGAGACACCCTGCACCTTGCCATTGTACACGTGAGGGTGAACCCAGACTTCGACCGGTTTCATTTGCAACTCCCCGTATTGATAAATGGGGAATGTTTCGGGACCGGACGAAAAACGCTCTTGGACCACATAAGGCGTGCGCAAGGCAAGCCGAACGGCGCGATCCCAGGCGGGTGGACTCATCTCGGCGCCGACGAAGGCGCGCTGATCGCATTCATGATCGTTCGGACGAAGGACGAACTGCTCTCTGCCGCGAAGAACAAACTCCGGCAGATCCACTTGTTGATCCTTATACTTGGTCTTGCGCTGAGCCATTAACCTGGTCCAGGGCACGAACGAGCGGATAAGCTTTCGGTCGGCGGCCGGAAAACGCGCGGTAACGGCATCGTCCGTCAGCAACTCGAACAGCACGCGCCGCTGAGCTAATTCAGAGCGAAAATCGTTGACGACGCAGACGGCGCGGTCTCGATAAGCGAGCAGAAACGGGTGCGAAAGGTCGCAATGGACCAGCAGTTCACGGGTCAGAACTCTGCGGAATACGATGTCTATCTGAAAGTCCCCGGCTGAAAGTTTGCCATTCCGGTACTCCAGTTCGTCGGGCGAGACAACCCGGCTACGGCAGCCGGCCTGATTGAAGATGTCTGCAAGCAAGCCGCCCTCTGTTCCATTCGAGCCAAACGACTGCGCAGCTTCGAGGATCGCGATGCGGGGGTGATGACGTCCACCGAAATCTCTCCATGCGGCAAGCGTGGCCGCCAACAGATGTTTCGCGCCTCCGATCTTTGAAAGCTTGTAACGTCCTCGCTTAAACTCTTTAACGATGGCCAAATCGAGGAACAAATCGGCGAGTGGCTCCCAATGCGCTAAACCCGCCGGTCTGGAAGCGTCGAATCCGCTCAGAGAAAACGAGCCGTTCTCTACATTGGCGTCCATCCGAGACGTGACGTTCAGACGGGAATAGCAGCGTGGCGCCGACGCCAACATCTTCTCCGCGGGCAGCATCTGCAAGCGGTTGAGCAGCGGCGGACAGGCCAGCGCCAATGCCTCGATCTGATCCAAGATCGCGATCAAATGTTCGGCCGCGCGGGAGAGAGAATCGAATTGGCGGCGCGAGATGAATTGCGGGCGCAAAACCGGAGATAGCAAGCGTCCCGCATCCGTAAGATGCCGCTCTCGCATTCGCTCCTGTAGCTCGTCGGCCCAGGCCAGCTCGCGATAACAGTCCTGTTCCAGGAGCTTATGGTAGCGGGCGACCGCGTCGCCTAGCTGCGCCATGCAATACGCCTTCTTCCTCAACTCGCACAACGCCCACCGAGTCACCTACGCGCTTCCTTAAGCGCACAACGACCGCCACCGGGCCTTGCGGTCACCCCATCGCGCACAACGACCAGCCAGCGATCTATGCGCCTCCTGAATCACCCCTACAGAACCGGGCTGCGCTTGTTCCGCCCGGGGGCAGCGGCCGCCCAACGGGCTGCGCGTCTCCTCTTTCTTAGTGATCCAGTATGGCACGCCTTACCAAATTCGGTAAGGTAGCGGAGTTGGCAATTTTCCTAGTACTACTAAGCCACTCTTATCAGAGGGATAACATGATTGACATAGAATCCAGATAAGCGGCGAATGCGTATACTCGACAAAATGGAAGTGACTCCCGCCGAGGCGAAATCGCGGTTGTCTACCGAAAACGCGGCGATCCTGATCGATATCCGGGAACCGGAAGAATTCGCGCTGTCGCGCATCGATGGCGCCGTGCTCATTCCCATGCAGTCGATTCCAGGGGAAATTCAGCGGCTGGAGGCGCTCGGCGATGAGAAAGATCTCATGGTCCTTTGCCATCACGGAGTCCGTAGCCTGAATGTGGTGGCATGGCTCCGCGAACGCGGAATCGAGAACTGCTTTAGCGTGTCCGGCGGAATCGATCAATGGAGCCAAGAAATCGACCCATCGGTTCCGCGCTACTGAATGGGCGCGGGGCTCATAATCGGAACTAGATAGGTTGTCTGCGGGCCGCTCCCGCGACTTCCCGGAACCGGCGAGCGCGTTCGGCAATGTCGTCGTAGCGTTTTTCCGCTATCAATCTGGCGTCGCATAACTCCCCGCCCACACCTACGGCAAACGATCCCGCGGCAATGAACTCAGGAGTAGTGTCGAGATTGACCCCGCCTGTGGGAAAAAGCTGAATGTGAGGGAACGGCGCCTTCAAAGCCTTGATGTACTTTGGCCCACCAAGGGCCTGGCAGGGAAAGACCTTGATGGCGTCGGCCCCGCACTCCCACGCCGACACAATCTCGGTGGGAGTCAGCGCGCCGGGAAACACCGCTCGACTGTAGCGCCGAACCAACTCGACAGTTCGAGGATTCAGGCTGGGCGTGACGAAGAACTGAGCCCCTGCAAGCATGCAGGCGCGAGCTGTCTCCGGATCCAGAACGGTTCCGGCTCCTAGCAGCACCGTGTCGCCATGACGGTCTGCAACGCTCTCCAGCGCCGCGAGCGCATTCGCCACGGTCATCGTGATCTCCACGCATGTCAAGCCGCCTTCAATCAAAGCATCGACTGCGGCCACCGCGCTCTCAGCGTCGGGTGTTCGAACGATAGGAACGATGATGCTTTCTTGAATGCGATGCAGGATTGCGCTATGGCTCGGCATGAGCGGTACGAATTTTATACTTTTTTCTTCTTATCGAGTTTCAGATTGAGCTGCACGCGCGGGTGGCTATCGAATACGCTGACGGTTTTTATTTTGCTCGTCATCCCGCCGGCTTCGGCTCGAAGCTGCCAATTTACGTCGGTGCTGAGGCCGTAGAAATGATACGCTCCGTCGCGCTGCGCAACATAGGAGCGCACCTGCAAGGTCTTGCCGTTTTTGAGGAGCACAATTGCGCCCGGAACAGGCGCCCCGTTGGAACTAAGAACAACACCCTGAATCGAGCGGGTTCGAGAGGTCCCCGCCTGGCCCACTACGGGAGCCTGCACTTGGGCCGGCGCCAAGGGCGAGAAGCTATAAAGACTGATGAAGAGCAGCAGATATCTCACGTCGAACACGCACCGATGGAATCGGATCCGTCAGGCCGGGAACTCCGGCTTATTGCCAGCTCTCTTCCTCTTCTGCCTCGTCCTCTTCTTCGTCAGCCTCGTCTTCGTCCTCGTCGTAGTCGAAATCCTCGTCGTCTTCGTCTTCCTGGTCTTCCGATTCGAGCTCCACCGGGTTCACGCTCGCAACGGTCAGAGAGGCTCCGCATTCGTCACACGAGAGGACGTCGCCCTCGTCGAGTTCTTCTTCTTCGACGTCGATAGGCGCGTCGCATTTAGGACAACTGACCATAATTCGTTCCTTTTCTCGGAGTTACGCAACAGCGCAAAAATTCAGGATACAGGCTTGCATGCCGATGCTTGCGGCGCCTTACCCATACGCCCGAATGGATTACCGAGGCTGCGTAACTGTTTCACGGTGCAATTGCTGGTAGCAAGCCGCCAACTGTTCCGGTCTCAGCGTGACAAGCGTCTTATCGAAATCTTCGGACGTCTCGATCATATGTTTCAGATGCGCGGCCGCGAGGCGCATACAGAGAGCATCGGTGAGCGTGCGCCCGTTGCTAGTCAGCTTCAGCAACTCAGCCTGCGGAAGAGCAATTACTTTTTCTTCCGGCTCGCGCCCCTCCGTAGACACCCAAAACTTCACATCCACGGTATCGGCATGCCGAATGGAAATCGCGGTCTGAAGCCAGCGAAACTGCACCTTCCACATGCGTCCGAAGGGATCCGGACCCGCCTGAAAAAGACGGCTCTGGTCACTCATGACCCGATCCTAGCATGCGCTGCCCGGTTCTCAGAAACCGTTCGAACGCTGCCCCACGAGCGAAAGCAGCTCGTTTCTTGTTTCATGATTATCCCTGAAAGCGCCCAGCATAGCGCTGGTGATCGCGCCCGAGTGCTGCTTTTCGACTCCGCGCATCATCATGCAGAAGTGATGCGCTTCGCAGATGACCGCGACGCCGCGCGGGTTCAAGAGCGACTCCAGCGTCTTTGCAATCTGCTGAGTGAGCCGCTCCTGGATCTGCAAGCGTCGTGCGAAGACATCCACGATACGTGGGATCTTGCTAAGCCCGATGACCTTGCGATCCGGCAGATAAGCCACGTGCATGCGGCCGAAGAAGGGCAGCATGTGGTGCTCGCATAGGCTGAAGAACTCGATGTCGCGGACAATCACCACTTCGTCGTATTCAACATCGAACAGCGCCCCGTTGACAATCTGGCTCAGATCCGCGGAATATCCGCTTGTCAGGTAGCGGAGCGCCTTTTCGCTCCGTTGGGGGGTGCGGACCAGCCCTTCGCGTTGCGGATCTTCCCCGAGCGCCTCGATGATGTCCTTAAGCTGCGCCGCGAAAGAAGGTCTTGGGGATTCCGATTGAATAGATGCGAGTTTAGCTTTGGGCATAAGTGTCTTCAACCTGCGATGAGAGATTGCGCGAATTGGAATCGGGGATCAAAACTTCAAAGCCATTTCGGCCTGTTTCTTGAATGTGCACGCGACTGAGGTGAGAACAAGCGCCATCTGAACCGGCAACATAATCGGCCCAGCTTTCCTTCAGCAGCCGCGTGATTACCAAGGCCAGGTTCTCGGTCGTAGGCACGAGTTGCGCGAAGTCGGGCGCATCGGCATTAAGATTCCGATTCGCGAAACAGCAAAGGATCTTGTCTTCGACTAAACGGTCCAGCCGCCGCCGCGAAAGTATCAAGCCGTTCGCCTCTCCTACGCGGCCGGTGGCTGTAACCTCCAAGATGTAGTCGTGCCCATGTCCATGAGGGTTGTTGCACTTCCCATACAGCCGCTGGTTATCGGCGGCGCTGAGAGCCTCGGAGTGCAATCGATGAGACGCGGAGAATCGATACCGGCGCGTGAGGCTGGTCATGCCGTTTCGTCTCCGCTTACCACATCCACGTATAGATCGGGGCCTTCGAATAGACGAACGCGGGCCAGCTTCGCCGCGGGAGAGCGCAGGCGATTGGCGAGCCGCCGCCAGATCTCGTTTGCAACATTCTCGGCCGTCGGCACTACTCGGTCAAATGGCGGCACCTCATAGTTCAGGAACCGGTGATCCATAGGACCGACGATCTCCTCGTTCAGAATGTCTTTGAGCTCCTTGAGATCCATCACCATTCCGCTAACCGGGTCCGGATCTCCCTCAAGAGTCACTTCCACAATGTAGTTGTGGCCGTGTCCGTTGGCATTTGCTTCCGGCCCGAAAAGCTCCAGGTTTTCGGCCTCGGTTAGTGACCGGATGCGGCAAACGTGGGAGGCGGAGAATTCTGCCTTACGAGTGACGAACATGACCTTTTAATTGGATGCCTCAGGCGGGGCGTTAGATACTGGTAGATTAAGTCAGCGAATTAGCAGTTCTGTACCTCATGGCGCAAGCAACCTCGGCGAGGACCAACAACGCTCTTCGCACTCTTCTTCTTCTCTTGACCGCTCTTTTTATCGGGTTGATCGGTTTCAACTTGCGCGATACATCGGCCAAAGAGGGCGGTGCTGCACCCGCATTTTCCATAACCACGGACCAGGGGCAGAAGATCACGCAGGCCTCCTTCGGAGGCAAGGTGCTGGTTTTGAACTTCTGGGCGACGTGGTGCTCTCCCTGCGTGCAGGAGATTCCGTCGTTGAACGATTTCCAGAAGCGTTTCGCGGGATCGGGCGTCGTTGTCGTCGCGGTCAGCATCGACAAGAGCGCGCAGAACTATCGGCGATTCCTGGATCGCATTCACGTATCTTTCGATACGGCGCGCGACCCGGACGCCGACATCCCCAACGAATATGGCACATTCCAGTATCCGGAAACCTACATCATCAAAGATGGGCGCATCGCGCGGAAGTTCGACAACGCCGCGGATTGGACTAGCGACGATATCGCGCAATACGTCCAAAGCCTTTTGTAGATAAGCCTTTACGATGCCGATCAAGCGTCGGGTTCTGGCGGATTTCGAAAGCGTCATCGGCAAAGCCGCGGTCCTCTCCGAGCCGAACGATCTGACCATGTACGAATACGACGGCGGCGTAGACAAATCGCGTCCGGATGTTGTCGTGTTTCCTCGCACGACAGAAGACGTGGTCGCACTGGTTGTGCTGGCGCGTGAGCACAAGCTGCCCATCGTGGGTAGAGGCGCCGGCACCGGATTGAGCGGCGGCGCCATCGCTCGAAGCGGAGGCATGATCGTCTCGTTTGCGCGCATGAACCGCATAATCGAAATCGACATTTCCAATGAACGGGCCATCGTACAACCGGGCGTGGTAAACCTTGACATCACGCTGGCCGTCCAGCCCTTTGGCTATTTCTATGCGCCCGACCCGTCGAGTCAGCGGGCTTGCACAATCGGGGGCAACGTCGCCGAAAACGCGGGCGGGCCGCACACGCTGGCATATGGCGTCACCACGAACCATGTGGTGAGCTTGGAAGCCGTAATGCCCGACGGCGCAGTGATCCAGGCCGGCGGAAAAGGGCCGGATATGCCTGGATACGATTTGGTCGGGTTGCTCACAGGTTCGGAAGGGACGATGGCGCTCGTCACCAAGATCGGAGTCCGGCTCTTGCGGGCGCCTGAAGCCGTAAAGACCATGCTTGCCGTCTATAACTCGACCGAGCAGGCAGGCGATACTGTAGGCGCTCTAACCGCGCGAGGCATCACTCCGGTTGCCCTTGAAATGCTGGACGGGCCGATGCTGCGCATGGTGGAAGCGGCTACACATGCCGGATACCCGCTTGATGCGGCTGCCGTTTTGTTGATTGAAGTCGAAGGGCTGACTGAGGCGACCGAAGAACTAGCTCACGAAATAGGGGACGTCTGCCGCGTGTGTGGGGCGCGCGACGTGCGCGTCGCTCAATCCAGCGCCGAGCGCGATCTGCTCTGGAAGGGCCGTAAGAATGCCTTCGGAGCAATAGGACGCGTCAGCCCCACCTACTATGTGCAAGACGGTGTCGTCCCGCGCACCCAAATTGCAAGCACGCTGCGCGCCATCGACCGGATTGGCAAGAACTACGGCATCGCGATCAGCAACGTTTTCCACGCAGGCGACGGTAACATGCATCCCATCCTGCCCTTCGATCCCCGCAAGCCAGGCGATCTGAAGCGAGCGCAGATGGCGGGCGAGGAGATCCTCAAATTTTGTATTTCGGTGGGTGGCTCGATAACCGGCGAGCATGGGGTGGGCATGGAAAAGATGGAGTTGATGCCGCATCTCTTCCCAGAGGCGACGCTTGAAATGATCCAGCGATTCAAATCGTTATTCGATCCCGGTTGTTCTTTGAATCCGGGCAAAGTGCTGCCAACCGGAAAAGGGTGTTTGGAGATACGGCAACGGCCGGATCTTGAGCTTTGAGTGTCAAACGCGGAGTTCGAATCCGCGCCCGCGCATACCCTCGATAATCTGATTTCGAATCTCGGCCACTTCCTCGGCGCTCAGCGTGTGATCGAGCGCTCCAGCTTCGATGTGATACGAGACGCTTTTTTGCCCTGGCAGGAGGGGCGGTCCATCATATTGTCTGATGAATTCGATAGATGCCAAGTGCGAGCCGGCTAGCTGTGCCAGAGCATCCTGGATCTTGTCGGCCGGCATACGGATATCGCTTATTACCGAGAGGTCGAATCCGCTGGTCGGATATTTGCGAACAGGAGTGTACCTGAGCAGGCGGCTCGCGGTCAACCGCTGCGCGAGATCGAGGTCGGTCTCGAACAGAACAGCGCGGCCTTCCACGCCTTCCCTCTGGAGCAGCAAAGGATGCAATTCGAATATGCGGCCGATCACCGTACCGCGCCAATGAATGTAGGCGGTGCGCGTCGGATGTTCGAACGGCCGAGCTTCGGCCGCGGAAAGGCATGACGACGGGAAAACGCACTCAAGAACGCGTTTGAGCTCGAAAAAATCCTGCTCATCGCCATGAGCGTCGTAGATGGCCGCGGCCCCTCGGGTGATTTCGTTTGGCAGGCTGGAGGCATTGCCATGAATCTCCTGGCCGACTTCGAAGATTCGAAAAGCCGGCGAATGCCGCACGTTGTCAACGATATTCTTGAAAAGTCCCGGCAGCAAGCTTCGGCGGAGATGAGTCAGTTCGCTGCCGATCGGATTCCTGATCGCAATGTGTTCGGAAATGCTCAATGAGAATCGTTCGGCTTCGGCTTCGTTCACGAACGAATAGTTATACACCTCCGTGAATCCTTGCGAGGCTAGTTGCTGACGTACCGAGCGCAAGAAGAGGCGCATCGGATTCGCCGGCGGAACAACGCAGGAAACCTTCGGCGCGACGGGCGGGATCTCGTTATAGCCGATCATGCGGCCGATCTCTTCCACAAGATCGTCTCTAAGCGAGATGTCTTTCGTAGCCCGCCACGAGGGAACGGTGACAATCAGCGTCTCGGCTTGGGGTTCGCTGACCGTGAATCCCAGAGCCCGAAGGATTGCCACGACTCGCTGCAAGGTGACCCGGGTCCCCAACTTGCGGCTCACAAAATTTACGGGCAACAGAATCGGGCCTACGGGCCGCAGCACACCGCGATCGTCTGCAAAGCCGCCAACCGGCCTCGCGCTCGGACATACTTCCTGAAACAATTCGACGGCGCGCGCCAGGCCTCGGACGGTGTTCTCCGGGTCGAGCGCTTTCTCGAAACGAACAGAGGCGTCCGTGCGCAGCTTAAGCCGGGCAGAGGTAAGCCGTACACGGGCTGCGTTGAAGTTTGCGCTTTCGAGAACGACTCGCCTGGAGCCCTCCGAGATGGCTGTTTCGGCGCCCCCAATCACTCCCGCGAGTGCGACAGGCCCGGATGCGTCGGCAATCACGAGATCTTCCTCCGTCAGGTCGTAGGTCTCCCCATTGAGTGCGCGAAGACGCTCGTGGCGGCGAGCCAGTCGAACATGAATCGTATCGCCGGTTAGCTTGTCGGCGTCGAAGGCGTGCATGGGTTGAGGCAGCTCGGCCAGAATCAGGTTCGTGACATCGACAATGTTGTTGATCGCATTGATACCGATCGATTCGAGCCGGTTCTGCAGCCACACTGGCGAAAGATCTACCTGAACGCCTTCCATGACAAGCGCGCTATAACGCGGACAAAGCTCGTGATCGGCGATCCGAACGCGAATCTCTGGCTGTCCGGTAGGTAAGAGACTGACCTTTACCGGATCCACCAAGCTGCCTCCCGTTATGGCGGCGACTTCGCGAGCCATTCCGATGTGGCCCCACAGGTCGGGCCGATGAGTCAGGCTCTTGTTGTCTATGTCAATGATGTAGTCCGGCGCGAGCCCATGCAGGTCGAGATGGCTGGCGGGCTCAACACCCTCACACTCAGCGGTCTTCATGGTGATAAGACGCGCCAATTCGAGCGGTCCCGGAGAGTCATCGGCGAGACCGGGGACAAGTTCAGCCAACCATCTATAAGAGAACTTCATGCGTGGGGATCAGAACTGCGTCAGAAATCGCAAATCGCCGCCCTGAAGCTGGCGGATATCGTCGATCCCATACCGCATCATCGCGAGACGAGTCAGGCCCAGGCCAAACGCGAACCCGCTCCACTCCTCGGGATCGATATCGCTCATGCGCAGCACGTTCGGATGCACCAGGCCGCACGGCAGCAGTTCCACCCAGCCACTCTGCTTGCACACCGGACAACCCGCGCCATCGCAGATCAAACAGTGAATATCAAGCTCGAAGCCCGGCTCGACAAACGGGAAATAACCCGGCCGCAAGCGCACGATCGCATCCCGCTTGAAAATTGAGCTGAGCAAGATTTTCATGAAATAAATGAGATTGGCGATTGACACTTCGCGATCCACCATCATCCCTTCCAGTTGATAAAAGGTATGCTCGTGCGATGCGTCTACTTCTTCGTTTCTGAATACGCGTCCTGGGGCAATCATGCGCAGGGGAGGCTTGAGTTCCCGCATCCCGCGCACCTGCACGGGCGACGTATGCGTACGCAACAGGTTCCCGTCCGAAAGCCAGAACGTATCCTGCATGTCGCGCGCCGGATGGGTCGCGGGAATGTTGAGGGCGTCGAAGTTGTGCTCCTCGGTTTCTACTTCGGGACCGTAGAGAATCGCAAATCCGAGCGATGTGAAGAGATCTTCAATCTCACTCTGAAGCTGAGTAATAGGATGCAGGCTGCCGACGCGGACGCCGCGCGCGGGCAAAGTGACGTCGATCCATTCGTTAGCCAGGCGATGCGCCAACTCTGCCTGCTCGAAGCCCCGCTTCTTATCGCCATAATCGCTTTCAAGATCCTGCTTTACAGAATTCAGCAGCTTGCCGAGCTGCGCACGTTCTTCGGGCCGAAGTTTGCCGAATTCCTTGCTGATCTGCGCCAGCGTTCCTTTTCGGCCGAGAGCAGCTACGCGCGATTCTTCCAGCTGTTCGAGCGATACGGCGGAAGCGAAGCCGGCGAGTGTGGCGCGGCGCAATTCTTCGAGCTTGGCGTCTAACATTGGCTACTGTAGTTTCGCCCCCGACTCTTCGAGCAGCGCAGCTACTTCAGCATGCGCCCGGGTGAGCGCCAGGTCGAGCGGCGATTGATTGTTACCCGCGCGCGCATTCACATCGGCGCTGTGCGCCAACAAGACCGCGACCATTTCACGGTTCCCCGCCTGAGCCGCTGAATGCAGGGCCGTGAACCCGCCTTCCTGTCTGGCGTTGCCATCCGCGCCGCGCCTCAGCAGTAGCTCTACCACGTTCGTTCGGCCGCCCGCGGCCGCCGCGTGCAGCGGCGTATTCTTCGCTCCATTTGTCGAACGCGCATTCACTTCGGCGCCGCGGTCGAGCAATGCGTCCGCCAGATCCAGACGGCCGAAGAAAGCAGCCAGGTGAAGCGGAGTCCAGCCATCGCTCGAATGCGCCTGCAATACATGAGGACTGCGGTCGACTTCGTCGAGTACCGCGCTCGTCCATCCGGCCACGCAGGCGTTGAAGATATCCAGCTCCGGCTTCAGGCTGAGAAGATAGCTCGCGGTGTCTTCCTGGCCATAGTATTTGGCGAGGAGAAACGCGGATTGACCGCTGTCGTTCGTGGCATTCAACAACTCGGGGTTCTCCGCGATTGCCGCTCGTATGCCGTCCAGGTCGCCTCGCTTCACCTGCTCATGGAAAGCCTTCAGGTCCGTCATAGTTATGCCGCGGGAAGAAACAGTTGCTCGGTTTTGTTCAGCTCCCAATCGAGATGGTTGATATAGAAAAGCAGGATTTCCCGGCCGTACTTGCCTGAAAAATTCTCGAAAACGCGCTGCTGCCAGTCTTCGGTGAGATACTGCTCCGGTTTCAGATCCTTATCGAAAAAACCTTCCTCGTTCGGGATACCTAGAAAGTTCAGCACATCTACGATCATGGCCAGGTGCGACAACAGGAACACCTGCGATAGGTCTGTCGCAAACTCCTCTTCCCCGGCTTCAATTCGAGCCCAGAATCGGGGCTCGGCCTTGCGAAGAGCTTCCGCGTTCAATTTGACTAGGCGCGCGCGCAATTTAAACCGCTCATAGACCTGGTAGGTCTTAAGTTTGCCGATCGAAATACCGCGCACAAGTTGATGAAAAATCTCCGGTCCGAGCGCGCGGAAAACATCGCACATCCGCATCGTGCCAAGCGTAACATAGCCCGGCGCCGCGGCAGCCGTCCGCGCAAGTTGATGATTTTCAAGGGCATTCTAGGCCCTGCGGTACAATCGGGAGTTTTGATGGACGGCCGCCGCCAGTTATGAGGAACGTTATCGTGCTCGGAGCCCAGTGGGGCGACGAAGGCAAAGGCAAAATCGTCGACTTGTTTTCGGAGAAGTTCGACGCCGTGGCCCGCTATCAGGGCGGGCACAATGCGGGACATACCGTCTTCATCGGCGATCGCAAGTTCGTTCTGAAGCTCATTCCCAGCGGTGTGCTGCGCCCCGGTGTCCTAGCCGTTATCGGCAACGGCGTGGTGGTCGATCCGGCTGCGCTACTCGAGGAGATCTCCGGCCTCGAAGCTGCCGGAATCGATGTCAAGTCGCAATTGAGAATCAGCAACCGTGCACATGTCATCTTTCCGTTTCACCGCACAATCGAAAAAATATCCGAAGGGCGCGACGGCCGTACCCCGATCGGCACCACCTCGCGGGGCATAGGTCCCTGTTATGAAGACAAGATCGCGCGGCGCGGCATTCGAATAGCGGATCTGGTGGACGTCGATTTCAGACAGCTCTACTGCGCGTTGGCCGAGGATAAGCAGACCATTGCGGAAGCATTCCATGTCGCCGACCGTGTCGACTTCGGCGGGATCCTGGAGCGCTATCGCCAGTATGCGGAGCAAATTCGCCCCATTGCCTGTGACACGGCGTCACTGCTGAACCGGATGATTCGGGAGGGTAAGAGCATCCTCTTCGAAGGCGCGCAAGGCACCATGCTCGATATCGATTTTGGAACGTATCCGTTCGTCACCAGTTCGAGCGCGGCCGCCGGCGGCGCCTGCACCGGAACGGGCGTTCCCCCCACCAAGATCGACGGCATCGTCGGCGTCTCTAAGGCTTACATCACGCGCGTGGGCGCGGGAGCGTTTCCCTCCGAAGATCTGACAGAGTCAGGAGAACAGCTCCGCAAGGCCGGCAATGAATATGGTTCGGTGACGGGACGGCCCCGCCGATGCGGATGGTTCGATGTTCCCCTGTTGCGCTACACCGCGGAGGTGAACGGATTCGATAGCCTTATCATTACCAAGCTCGACATCCTCGACGGGTTTGATGAGGTCCCGGTTTGCGTTGCGTATGAGGTCGACAGCAAAGTCGTGACCCAGATGCCCGCCAGTACACGCGGCATGGAGGCCATTAAACCGATCTACGAAACCCTGCCAGGCTGGAAGCAATCTACTCACGGCATTACTCGCTTCGACGATCTTCCGGATCGAGCCAAGCGCTACCTGGAGTTCCTCGAGCAGAAGACGGGCGTCGAGGTTGGATCTGTCTCTACTGGGCCGGAGCGCAACGAGACCATGTTCGTCCGCGGATCGAAGCTCGAAAAGCTTCTGGCTTAATCCGCGCTGCCGAGCGAGCCGCGTCCTACTATGGAAGGGATCTACCGCCATGCCTGAAAACACCTTCGATATCGTCTCCAAGATCGACTTGACCGAAGTCTCGAATGCCATTCAGCAGGCCTCCAAGGAAATCCAAACGCGTTACGACCTGAAGGACAGCAAGTCCTCAATCGAGCTGAACGAGAAGGAGCACAAGGTCAACCTGGCAAGCTCCGACGAGTTCAAGCTGAAAGCCGTGACCGAGATCCTAAACCAGAAGCTGGTGAAACGCAGCGTTCCGCTGAAGGGTTTGCAGTTTGGAACAATTATCCCCGCCACCCACGGCAGCGTGCGCCAGGAGATCTCTTTGCAACAAGGTATCCCGATCGAAAAGGCCCGCGAGATCGTGAAAATCATCAAGGACAGCAAGCTGAAAGTTCAGGCCAGCATCCAGGGCGATCTCGTGCGCGTGAGTGGAAAAGACCGGGACACTCTACAGCAGGTGATCGCGCTGCTCAAAGGTAAAGACCTCGGCATTGATATGCAGTTCACCAACTATAGACCGAACTGATGCCTCGCCGGATAGAGGGTCTGTTTCTCGCGGGCGAAGCGGGCAGACTGGAAGCCTTGCTGGAAGAGCCTGACGATCGGGCGCCGGTCGAGGCGGCTTTAGTCTGCCATCCTCATCCCCAATATGGCGGCACGATGCACAACAAAGTGGTGTATCGGATTGGGCGCGGGCTGCGGCGCGCCGGCTGCGTCGTGCTCCGGTTCAATTACCGGGGCGTGAACTTGAGCGAGGGCGAATACGCGGAGGAGATTGGCGAGACCGAGGACGCCCGCGTTGCGCTTGGCGAGCTGCAGCGCAGGTACCCCGATTTGCCGCTCCTTGCCGCAGGCTTTTCTTTCGGGTCGCGCGTGGCGCTACGGCTCGCTTCGCAGGAGCGGACGATCGGGCGCTTGATCGCAGCGGGTTTTCCAACACGTCTCGCCGAGCGAGAGTTTATCCGGAGCGTTAGTATCCCCAAATACTTTGTGCAGAGCACAAACGACCAGTTTGGCCCCCGCGCGGATTTCGAAGCTTTTTATGAGACCGTGCGCGAGCCGAAACGTCTGGATTGGCTGGCGGCTGCTGATCACTTCTTTGCGGGCGCGCTCGACGAGTTCGAAGCCTTAGTACTACGAATTGGCGAATCCCGTTGACAGCGGACGGGCATTCTTATAGAAAAGCTATACGAGGAAAAAGACATGGGAACTGCCGTGCAGGCGCGACCTATCGACGGAGACAGGCTGAACGCGCTTCTGGGACAAGCTGTGCAGGACATGGGCGCCGCTTTACACGCAACGCTCATTGTGATTGGAGATAGGTTGGGGCTGTATCGCGCTCTGGCCGATGGCAAGCCGGTGACTGCGGGGGAACTGGCGCAGCGCACAGGCACCAATGAGCGCTACGTGCGCGAGTGGCTGAACGCGAACGCTGCCAGTAAGTACTTGGAATATCAGCCCGATTCTCAAACTTACTCGATGACTCCGGAGCAGGCGTTCATTCTGGGGCTCGACGATACGCCAGTGCATCTGCCGGGCTTCTTCCACATGGTGGCCTCCTGCATGAAGGACGAGGAGAAGCTTGTGGAAATGTTTCGCACCGGCAATGGCTTCGGCTGGCATGAACACGAAAAAGGCTTGTTTGAGGGTTGCGAGCGCTTCTTCCGGCCGAATTACCTGGCCAATCTGACGGCGAGCTGGATACCCGCGCTTGACGGAGTCGAGGAGAAGCTGAAGCGCGGCGCGAAGGTGGCGGATGTGGGATGCGGCCACGGCGCCTCGACAATTCTGCTGGCAAAGGCGTACCCGGCTTCCAAGTTCTTTGGGTTCGATTATCACGATAAGTCGATCGAACAGGCGCGCCTTAAGGCGGAGGCGGCAGGGGTGGCGGATCGTGTCAAATTTGAAGTGGCGCCCGCGAAGAGTTTCCCAGGAAACAATTACGACTTCATAGCTTTCTTCGATTGCCTCCACGATATGGGCGACCCGGCGGGCGCGGCGCAGCATGTGAGGCAGGCGCTCGAAGCGGACGGAACATGGATGGTCGTGGAGCCATTTGCAGGCGACGATGTGGCTTCGAATTTGAATCCCGTCGGCCGGATCTTCTACTCGGCGTCGACGGTGATCTGCGTACCGGCCTCGCGGTCCCAGGAAGTGGGTCTAGGCCTGGGCGCTCAGGCGGGCGAGGCGCGGATTCGCGAGGTAGTGACAGCGGGTGGGTTTACGCGGTTCCGGCGCGCCACCGAAACGCCATTTAATCTGGTATTTGAGGTGCGGGCATAGAAGTGGGACGCCGGAGCGCCAAGCGCAGGGCCGCTCGTGCCTGTTAGACCGGAAAGGAACTTACGCGTGTCTTAGCTGTCGCTCGACGATTCGCGCGGCGCGCTGACTAATCAGATCCGCCACTTTGCTCAGTAGCTCCGGGAGGGCCTCCGGCTCAATCAGGAACGACCGCTTAGTATCGGGTTGGCGGTTCTGATAAGTTGTCAGGATAGCCGTGGCTGGTTTGTAATCCATCAAACGCGCGTGGGCCAGCACCTTGAGTCCGGCCTCCGGAGACTCCATCTGCAGATCGCTGAGCACCAACTCGTATTGGCGCTCATCCAGCTTCCCCACGGCTTCGGCCGCAGATGCCGCGGAATCAACGAAATAGCCGCCCGCTTCCAGAACTGCCTTCAGAGCAAGCCTGGATGTCAGGTCGTCATCGACCAGCAGGACTCGGGCGAGTTCCAGTTCCCTCTCTGGCAGTTTTGGCAAATTCGGAAGCATGCTAGGGTCCAAACCGGGACCAGTTTAGTGTAAACGAAATTTGCCAAAAGTCCCATAGGAACTTTTCGATCGCTCTTATCAGAGCTAGTTCGGGAATACCCGTTCGAAGATACGATCGACACTCCGAAGCTGCCGCTCGACGGAAAACACTTGCTTCAGCCGGTCGGCGCTCAGATACTTTCCGATCTGAGCGTCCGCTTCAATCGCCGCCTGGAAATCGGCCTCATTCTGCCAGGCCTGCATAGCGTGTCCCTGCACCAGCCGATAAGCGTCTTCGCGCTGCATTCCCGCCGCGGCAAGGTCCAACAATAACTGGCCGGAAAAGATCAGGCCTCGCGTTAGCTCCAGGTTCCGCCACATGCGCCCGGCGTCCACCCGCAGACCCGTAACGAGCCAGGTCGTCTTCGCGAGCAGGTAGTCGATCAAAGTCGTCGAGTCCGGCAGAATGACGCGCTCGACAGAGGAGTGGGAAATGTCACGCTCGTGCCAGAGCGCGACGTCTTCGAAGGCCGCCTGGGCATTCGCTCTCACCACTCGCGCGAGGCCGCAAATCTGCTCGCATACGATTGGGTTGCGCTTGTGCGGCATGGCCGACGAGCCCTTCTGACCAGCCGCGAATGGTTCTTCCGCTTCGCGAACTTCGGTCCGTTGCAGATGCCGGATTTCGAGCGCGATCTTTTCAAGGGTGGCAGCGATCCCCGCCAGCACGGCCAGATAATGCGCGTGCAGATCCCGCGAAAGAACCTGGGAGCTAATGGGTGCAGCCCGAAGGCCGAGCCGCTCGCAGATCCGCTCTTCTGCTTCCGGTCCGATATGGGCGAAGGTGCCTACCGCGCCGGAGATCTTGCCCACGCGAATCTCCTCGGCCGCCGCTGCAAAGCGCTCGCGGTGACGGCGCAACTCATCCCACCAGAGCGCTGCTTTGAGGCCGAAGGTAATGGGCTCGGCATGCATCCCGTGGGTGCGGCCGATCTGCACGGTGTGCTTGTGCTCGAAAGCCAGCTTTTCGAGCGCGGCCGCCAGTTTCTCAAGGCCCTCCGATATCAGCCCCGATGCCTCTCGAACTTGCAGCGCCTGGGCCGTATCCACCACATCGTTAGAAGTCAGTCCGTAGTGCAGCCACCGCGAAGCAGAAGCCTGATTGGCAGCCTTCATTCGCTCCGCGATTGCTGTGGTAAACGCAATGACGTCATGCCGGACTTCGCGCTCAATCTCCTGAATCCGCGCCACATCGAAAGCGGCGTGCTCAACCAGCGCCTTTGCCGCCTCCACGGGCGCCTCGCCCATTTCGGCCAACGTCTCGGCAGCCGCAAGTTCTACCTTCAGCCAACATTCATACTTGTGCCGATCGCTCCATAGATCGCCCATCTCCGGGCGTGTGTAGCGCGCAATCATTCCATGACCATTGTGCAGGATGCCGCGCAGGGCGAGAGAGCTGGGTCAGTAGCGGAATACTTCCGATTGCATCCCGGGCTCGGCGACAGTGAGTTGCGTGAACAGCGTTCGCCCGTCTATCGCTTTCAATCCCATGCTGCGCACCAATTCCGGATGATTGTTGTGCTCGCTGATGTGCCCGAGGATCAACCGGTTTACATAACCAAGATGCGCCTTGATAAATTCGCCCGCCAGCTCGTTTGATAGATGCCCGCGCCGGCTCATCACTCTCTGCTTCACCGACCAGGGATACGGTCCCACGCGCAACATCTCCACATCGTGGTTTGCCTCGAGCAACACCACCGTCGCGTCATGCAGGTTGTCGGGAATGTTTTGCGTGATGTAACCGAGGTCGGTTGCGATCGCAATTTTGATTCCTTCCGCTTTCAGAGTGTAGCCAACCGGATCCATGGCGTCGTGCGGAATGGTGAAACTCGCGACATCGAAATCGCCGACCGAAAAGGAACGGCCGGCCTGGAACTGCTCGATTACCGGAGCACAACCGTCCCAATCGATATACCGCGCCGTGCCGTGCGTCATGTATAACGGCAAGGGCTTTTCAGACGCCTTGCTGAGCGTATTCAAGCCGCACGTGTGGTCCGTATGTTCGTGCGTCACGAGCACAGCGTCCAGGCAGGCGATGTCTTCGCCGATGGCCGCGAGGCGCTTGGCGATCTCCCGCCGGCTCAGACCGGCGTCGATCAACAGGCGTGTCCTCCCCGTCGCGACAAACACCGCGTTTCCGGCGCTGCTGCTTGCGAGAATGCAAATCGTAACCGTGTTCCGACTCCGCCTCTTCTTATCGGCTAGTTATACCAGATTCTATGCAACATTTCCTTACGGATTTGTTCTGAGCGCGCGGTTCCTACAATAAAGCTGATGAAAGCCCGCGTTTACGTCACTATAAAGCCCTCCGTCCTCGATCCTCAAGGCCAGACCATCTGCTCCGCGCTCAACGGGCTGGGCCATAAGGAGATCGTGTCCGTCCGTCAGGGGAAGTACTTTGAAATCGCAATCGCCGATGACGCTTCACGCGAATCTGCCGTTAAGGATCTAGAGGAGATCGCCCGAGACGTGCTCTCCAATCCGGTTATCGAGGATTATCGCGTCGAGATCGTAGACTAGGAGTTACCGCTCGCTACCTTTATGTGCGGAATTGTGGGTTACGTGGGCAGCCGCGACGCGGTGCCGCTGATTGTAGATGGTCTTCGCCGCCTGGAATATCGCGGCTATGACTCGGCCGGCGTTGCCGTGCTCTCTGAAGATAAATGTCTTGACGTGCGGCGCGCCTCCGGCAAGCTGCGGAATCTGGAAGAGGCCATTCGGCTGAAACCGCTCTCGGGACTCTACGGCATCGGGCACACGCGCTGGGCGACTCACGGCCGCCCCACCGAAGAGAACGCTCATCCGCATCGCGATTGCAAAGGCGAAATCGTCGTGGTGCACAACGGCATAGTTGAAAACTATCTCGCCCTGCGCAAGCAGTTGACGGCTGAAGGCCACGTCTTCAAGACCGAGACTGACACGGAGATTGTGGCGCATCTGATCGAAAAATATTTCGAAGGCAATCTGGAAGACGCCGTTCGTACCGGGCTCAAAGATATCTCGGGCGTCTTTGCGCTCAGCGCGATTTCAAGCGCGGACCCCGGCAAGATCGTGGCCGCGCGCTCGGGCCCGCCGGTCGTCGTCGGGTTGGGAGACCAGGAGTTCTTCGTTGCTTCCGATGTGCCCGCCATCCTTAGCCACACGCGCGACATGTATTTCCTGAACGATGGCGACGTCGCCATTCTCACTCCGCAAGGCGTGCGCCTGACCGACTTCAACGGCCGCCCCGTCCGCCGCCAGGTCTCTCACGTCCTTTGGGACCCCATAATGGCCGAAAAGGGCGGCTACAAGCATTTCATGCTCAAGGAGATCTTTGAGCAGCCCCGGTCCGTTAAAGATACGCTCCTCGGGCGCGTGGGCCTCGAAAGCGGCCGGGTTTTTCTCGACGAGGTCGATATCTCGGAGGCCGAATTCCGCGAGTTCCAGCAGGTCAAGATCGTCGCCTGCGGCACGAGCTGGCATGCGGGACTCGCAGGAAAATACTTCATCGAACGTCTGGCGCGGCTACCGGTCGAAGTCGATTACGGCAGCGAGTTCCGTTATCGCGATCCCATCATCCCGCCCCACACGCTGACCATTGTCATCTCGCAGTCGGGTGAAACTGCCGATACTCTCGCCGCCCAGCGCGAGGCCAAGCACAAGGGATCGAAAACTCTCGCCATCTGCAACGTAGTGGGCTCCATGATCACGCGCGAGGCCGCCGGCACTCTGCTCACTCATGCCGGCCCCGAAATCGGAGTCGCTTCCACAAAAGCCTTCACGTCCCAGCTAACCGCCCTTCTAATCCTCGCCATGTACCTCGGCCAGGTGCGCAAGACGCTCTGCCCTTCGGCTTCCTCGGCGCTTGTGCAAGAGTTGTCGCAGATCCCCGGCAAGCTCGAGCAGGTGCTCGCCGAAACCGCGATCTACGAAGACCTGGCGCGCCGCCTATTCCGGGCGCAGGATTTTCTTTATCTCGGGCGCGGCATTCACTTTCCCATCGCGCTCGAAGGCGCGCTCAAGCTGAAAGAGATCTCCTACATCCACGCCGAAGGATACCCGGCGGGAGAAATGAAGCATGGGCCGAATGCGCTGATAGACGAGAACCTGCCCGTCGTCGTTTTGGCTACGCGCGATCCCGAATCGGAAGAGAGCCAGGTGCATTATGAGAAGACTCTTTCGAACATCCAGGAAGTACGCGCGCGCAGCGGGGTAGTGGTAGCCATCGCCTGCCAGGGTGACGAAGACGTCGCCAAAATGGCGGACCACCTCATCACGATTCCGGTCACGCGCGAACTGCTCCTGCCGCTGCTCGAAATGATTCCGCTGCAGTTGTTGGCCTATCACATCGCCATTCGCCGGGGCTGTGACGTGGACCAGCCCCGCAATCTGGCGAAAAGCGTCACGGTCGAATAGCCAACCCATATCGGCCCTAGCCGATTTGCCACGCGACGTTCCCTCCGCAGAGAATGACGCAGACGTGTTCGGCCGGCGCCGGCTGATACGCACCGCTGAGGAGCGCGGCGAAGGCCGCCGCCCCGCCCGGCTCCGTCGCGATGCGCAGCTTCTCCCACAGCGCCAACTGCGCCTCCCGAATCGCGCTATCGGTCACAAGAGCCACTCTATCGACGTATCGCTGAGCGTACGGAAACATGAGTTCGCCCACTCGCCGCGGAGCTAGCGAGTCGGCTGCTATGCCGCCCGCCTCGGCGTCCACCGGACGGCCCGCCCCAAGCGCCTTGAATAGCGTTGGGGAGGCGAACGGCTCGACTCCCACCACTTTGACTCTTCCGCGATACCAGGCGGCAATGCCGCCGATCAGGCCGCCGCCTCCAACCGCTACCAATAGTGTCTCGGCCCGTGGAAGCTGCGAGGCGAGTTCCAGGCCGAGCGTTCCCTGCCCCAGCAACGTCTCCCTCTGTTCGAAAGCATGCACGTCCATGGCGCCGCTCCGCTCACGCCATTCTTTGCTCGCCGCCAATGCATCGTCGTAACGCTCGCCCGCGATTGAAACGTCCGCGCCGTATTCCCGCAATCGTGCCAGCTTTGCTTCTGCCGTGACAGAAGGCACGAAGATCTTGGCAGCTACTCCGAGCTGGCGGGCCGCATACGCAACCGCCACGCCGTGATTGCCGCCGGAAGCGGCCACAACTCCCGCGGGCGGGACGGCGCGCAGACGTAAATTGGCAAACGCGCCGCGCGCCTTGAAGGAGCCAGAATGCTGAAGCAGCTCCAGCTTGAAACTCAACGGGCCGGGCGCTAGCCCGAACTCGGCACGATCGATTTCGATGATCGGCGTTCGGCGAATATCGAACCGAATGACCTCATGGACTGCGCTGATGTGGTCGGGCGCGATTGCCTGGCACATGCCGCCAGCGTAACTCAACTCCTACCGCGCGAGAGACGCGAAATTCTGCCGGTCGATGAATCGCTCTAGATTTCCCGCCTGCTTTTGCTGCTCAGTTGTGCGAGCGTATTGCTGGGCCGCCTCGAGAGCGGTTCTCGCCTCCTCCGACTGCCGTAGTTCGAGCGCAGAGTACGCCATGGAATAGTAAACTTCGAACGCCACTTTCGGGTCTATCGATTTCAAACGTGAAAATGCGGAAATCGCTAACTCGAACTGCTTGGCTTTGACGGCTGTGAAACCGAGGTCGATGCGCGCCGGTTCGTAGTCCGGATTCAAAGCTAGTACTCGCTGGAGTTTCGGAATCACCTCGGACGGCGCGGCTCCGGCCGCTTGTTGTAGCCGAGCCGAATTATAGATGGCCACCGGATCGCTCGACAGATGGTTCACCGCGTCGTCAAAGTGCGTGCGAGCTTCATCTGTTCGGTTTTCGCGAAGCGCCAGGTACCCTAACACTTCATCGAATCCGGCCTCTTGCGGATGTGCGCCGGCTAGCTCGCGCACCTTTGCCGCAGCCTCGGGACCCGCCCGAGCATTGGATGACAGCAAGTCGGCCACCGCCAGTTCGAGTTCGGATTTCTCCAATCCCGCGATGGTCGCCTCCTTCGAAGTTCGGCTCTCGTGGATGTTGAAGAGCAAGGCAGGAAGATTGCCGCGTCTCAGGTAAGTCTGGAGGTCCTCCTCGACGCTGGGAAGTTCCTTGCCATAAACCGTCCGGATCACTTCGCGCACGTCTCTGCCTGAGGAGACCATCGACAGAAATGAATGGAAACGTTTCGAATACTCGTCCGAGACGGCCAGCATGTGGGTCAACGCCCAGCTTTCGGCATAAAAGATCGACATCTTGTCGGGATCGTTGTAATATGGCGACGATTGATCGACCGCAAAAAGCGTCTCCAGACCGATCGGGCGCCGAGTGGCGAGCACTATCAATCGCCCCGCCCTCGGCTGGCCAATCAGACACTGTTCCCCGCGCGGTTCAAGGGTTGAGTACAGTTCTGCCAAACCTTCGTTCAACCATATGGGCAGCTTTAGCCCTTCGTGTTCCAAGACATAATGCGTGTATTCGTGGACGGCTACTTCGTAATGGCCGGGTGTCAGGCTTCGCATGACGATGTAGTCGCCGCGCCGTCCGCGCTGATACATCGCGTATGCGCCCGGTTTTACCAGGTAAGAAGTGTAATCACGGTCCGAGGCGAGGTCCAGGATACGGACCGTATCGCCCGGCAATACTTGAGCAAAACCAGCCGCCAGAAAGAACGATCGCGCCTGTTCGAACACCTGCAGGGCCTGCATTGCCTGCTCGCGGTCCATTTGAGTGTAGAGCTCGAAATGCGGGACCGAAACTTTGACCCAACGCTCTGCTGGATAGAGGGGCGCCCTTAGGGCCAGTAGGAGAAGAATTGTGGAAGTGAGCCGCACAACAATCGCCTCTTACTTGCTCTCATCGGCGAGCCCGGAGTTCCCTTAGAACCATACATGAGATTCTTCTAGATTCCTAGGAAGAATCTTGCGAGAATTGCCAACGCAATCCACCCTGTCGTGGCCTGGGGCTAAAAGCCTTTATAGACCGACAGTTCCAGAATTATCCCATGAGCATGCGGCACATTTTTCTGGACATATAGGATAAATCCTGCGAGAATTCAAATCGCAATCCACCCTATCGTGGTAGAAGCCCAGCGATGGCAATCATCAACGGAGGTGGGCGGCCTTGACCGCACGAAGTTTCGTTTCGATATTCTGCGCGAGCTTGGCTGTAGCAACCGTGTTGCGGTTGGTAGCTCACCCAAAGAAACAAATTCTCGACATCCCGCGTGTTCAGCGCGCCGCCCGGCCGCTCGACATTCCCAAAACTCCGCGTCGAATTTATCCGTTTTCCGTCATTCCCGGCGGGGCATATTCGAGCGAGGAACTCGCTTTAGCGCGCCGTGTCGATCGCGTAGTTGCCGCTCATTATTCAGATTTTGACGCCGCGCGCATTTCGGTCCGCTCACTTCCGGAGGACACATTTTTATACGTTTCCTACCGGAGAGCCGACCGAATTTATTGGACGGCCAATAAGCGCCGAATTCCCAAAGGTGAATCGATCCTGTGCGATGGCGAGCATATGGCGCGCACGCGCTGTGGGAACCGTCTTTCCGCTTCGCCCCAGTTTCCAATAGCCGCAGGCCCACAACCGACTGAAGCGGCATTGAATGCGCCCGAGTTCCCGTCCGGCCTAGACATGCCACAGGCGCCTTTATTCTCGCCCCGATATGATACTCCGGTGATGCCTCTGGTGGAAGCGCGGGAGCGCTTTCTCTCCTTCCCGACCGGCGTATCGGGCGCCAGCGCCTTGGGGGAAGCATTTCCGGATGGAGACCGTTCCTCGCCCATTATGGTGATTGCAGACCTGCCTTCGGGCTTACCCGGCGCTCCCGCATCTACGGGACCCGGGGGTTCTTCGCCGTCCGGCGGCGCCGCCCCTGGTGGTGGTAGTCCCGCCCCGGGCGGATCGGGTCCCATCCCCGGCTCGACCGTTCCCGAACCTTCCAACGCCGCTCTGATCGCCGCGGGCGCCTTATCCTTACTCGCTGGCTACCAGCCCGTTCGACGCAGACGTTCCATCCGCCGCTAGAGCTGCAATCTTGTCGTCGAGATATTGAAGCGACCGCTGGAGAATCTCACGATACTTAGGATTCCGCGCCTCCTCCATATCGTGCAGAACCCGCGTGCGGGAAAGCTCCACGCTTTCCCGTTCCCGTTGGCGAATTAGCTCCTCAGGACTGACCGATGCGCGTTGAGAATTGGATGAACGCTCTTGAGCAGCCTCAATCTGGGATTCGATTTCTTTGCTTTCCCAGCCTCGTGCCATGCTTCTAGGTTGCCATATAGCTGGCTGCCTCTGCCGAGCACGGGCGAGCGATCCCGATAGGCGGCAGCTAATCGCCGCTGAGGGAAAGAGGCGCCTCGGGCAGAGGCTCTTCGCTCGCAGCATAGCGGGCGCGGCTGCGGCGGTCCCGCAGCGAACCCGGCCACTCCAACCGCAGGTCCCGGCATACTTCATCTAGCATCGGAATCGTCGCGATCCTTTGCTCCATCGCAAAAACCGTCACCAGGAGGTTGTCGCATAGCAGGTTGATCAGGCGCGGAATGCCTCGCGAACGCTTGTAGACTTCTTCCAGCAATTCCGGGGAAAAAACCTTCTGGTTCGGCAGGCCCGCTCGCGCAAGCCGGGACGCCACATACGCAGCGCACTCCTCGGGAGTCAGTGGATCGAGCGAGCATCGGAGCACAATTCTCTGTTTGAGCTGCCGCAGGTTGGGTGCATCCAGCTTGCGGTCCAACTCAGGCTGGCCTGCCAATATGATCTGCAACAGCTTGCCTTGCCGGTTCTCAAGATTCCCCAACAGCCGGACCTCCTCGAGCACATCCCACTCGAGATTGTGCGCTTCGTCCACAATCAGGACGCATGTCCGGCCGCGATCCGCCTGCTTCAGCAAGAGCGTATTTAAGGCGAACAGCACATCTGTTTTCGATTTCCGGTTGCACTGCAGATCGAAATCGAACGCCATCATCTCAAAAAACTGCTCCGGCGTAAGCCGGGAATTGAAGATGAACGCAAACTCGACCCGCTGCGAATCCAGGTAGTCGCGCAGGCACTCGAGCATTGTGGTCTTTCCAGTGCCTACTTCACCCGTCAGGACAATGAACCCCTTACGGCTGCGCACCCCATAGATCAGATTTGCTAAGGCTTCCTCGTGCTGGGGACTTCGGTATAGGAATTCCGGGTCCGGACTGATGTTGAAAGGGTTCTCCGCAAACCCGAAGTACGCATTGTAGATCGCGTTATGCATGGCTTAACCCTGACGCCTATTCCGGGCAATATGCAAGCCGTGAGCGCGTACACAAGGCACTCGTGTTGCAATTCCGGAACCGAACCCCTCCGCTCCTCCATCATATCGGATTTATCGGCGCTTCTAGAAGCGATCTCGGCTTGCCCGAGGCCTAGGAGATTCCCGATGGTTCGTCCGCAAAGGAGAATTGCCGGATCTGGGTCTAATTCTCAAACTGCAAGCGAACCCAACCGGGGAGTGCCGCGGCTTGCCCACCCAGGAACACAATGCGCCGTGTCTTTGGAAATGGAACGCCGTCTCGGATCGCCTTGCTCAGGGCGGGGATCGATCGCAAAATCTTGCGATAGCCTTCCTGCTCGGTATTGAGGAATCCCGCCTTCGACAAAAATCCGCCGCCCCATCCCATCGCCAACACGCAGGTAAGCGGCGATCCCTGCGCCAGGGCAAGTTCCTCCCGCAATCGTGCGATCGCGGTCTGCAACGGCTTAAGACCTGCAATCTCCGCGTACCGGCCGTGCTGTTCAAGTTCCGCGCCGGCGCGTTGATTCGACGCTTCGACAATTTGCTTCAGATCGGGAACCGATCGCCAGCCTAGCGCGCGTACCAAGTCTGGGTTTTCGAAAAAAGTGCGCTCCTGCCATCGCCCATCGAACTGCGTACCGGGGACAGCCATCTCGGCAAACAGAGGCGTCGCCTCCGAAACTCGCTGCGAGGGAACGCTGCCCCGCCCCGAAACTTTCCAGGCAAGCTGGGGCCGGTCGGGTTGTCGCGTATCGAGCGAGGCCACGCGCGTTAGAAAAATCTTGAACGCGTGCTGCCCCGCGGGACTGCTATCGGCGGCAGCGATGATCTTCATCTGCGACGCCCCGGCGCTTGTCTCCAATGGCTCGGCAGGACGGCGCGATAGCTTGTCCCCTTCGAGCGACGCTGCCAAGCGATCCAGGGAAGCGGCTGTCCAGCGCGCCGATACCAGGCTCGTTCGCAGCGCTCCCTTAATTGCCGAGGCGGGCAGATAAGCTCCGCGATACCCGGCCGCAAAGGTTGGAATAAACAACGATTCAGAAGGCGCCTGATTCCAGATTGCAGTCGATTCCGCGCTTTCAAATGGGATCCGCCGTTGCGAAAAGTTCTGGGCGAATCCACCCCAGGAGGCGAAATCGAGTTTAGTCGCCTTCCGTAACTGCGCCAGGTAGCCATCCAGACGCGGCCCGCTGGACAGCAGTTTGAAAATACGCGGCTGGTCCAAAACGTTTACCTGGTCCTTCCAAACCATGTAGTCGATGGGCGAGAGTTCTCTTCCGTCGCCGACCAACAGAGGAGTCAAAGCGGTAACTTTATAGTTCATCGCTGCTCTGCTCCTCGCCAAGCGCGGGTTCAGATTCCGGCGCGGCCTCTTCGATAGGCGCTGCCGCTTCGGGACGCGCGGCTTCTTCGGTTGACGCAACCTCTTCTGCTGCCGCAGCTTCTTCTGCCTGCGCAGCGGGCCTTACCGGCGGTATCTCCGGCTCCGGCGCTCTCTCATCCATACACGGCTTCTCATTCCCAGCTTCTTCATCGCTTGGCGTCTCGACCGGCCCTTCGGCCGCCGATGCGGCTTCCGGTAGTCTCAAAGCAAGAGCCAAGCCCGAGCGGTACACCGGATGAGGGAACCCGTCCGGGGCGACATTGACGGCGATTCCGACCGGGTCCTTCTCTGCAGCGATCACGGAACCCTCTGCGATCATGCGCAGCGTCTTCTTTTCTGCGCCCCACCCTTGTTCGCTTTCCACTCGTCCGCCGCGCGTAACCGCTCGATAGTCTCCCAGGCTCCAATCGACCACGTCGGAGGGCGAAGGCGAGTATACCGAGAGCAGCCAATGCAGCGGTTTTTCTCCGTTTGCAGTGGTATGATCGCCGCCACCCGACCGCCTCATCTTCGGCATCAAGAGCGCCGGCCACCGCCCCTGCTGGAACTCGGGTGACGCGGCGTGTCCCCATCCTGCGGTGCGCAGCCCTCCCAATCCCGCATCGGCCAGGAATCGGAAGACCGCCGCGATGCGATCGTTCCACTCCTCATGCGCCGCATCGTTTGCATAGCGCGCCACGGTCCACAATCCAGCGCCCGCTTCGAACTCGATACCGACGTAATTCTCGGCTTGCGGGGCCGCGCCGTTGACGCGATCAATCGCGGCGCGGCGCCTCCTGACCGTATGGAAAGGCGTTGAGTTGGGACGGTCGCGCCGCAGCAGGCACCCGCTCTGCGCATCGATCAGCCATTGATCCGCCAAGATTTTTTGCCCAAGCGCAAGAGATTCCACCACAAGGACCGGCACAAATCGAGCCGCGCTCCAGCGCATCTTGCTCAGAAACACCGGGCTCGATGCGGTCACTTGCGAAGCCGCGGGGGGCCACAGCGCCTTGGGAGGCGGAACGAATAACGTATCGCCTTGATACGGGAAAAGCGAACTGAAGGAGACAGCCGGCGCCTGTGCGCTTGCCGTCGCTTCGAGCCACTGCTCGAGCCACCCCAGTTTCCGCATAGCCAAGCTCACGGCAGAGTACAGCCGGTCGCTGCGATACAGGAAATCGGCGTGGTCTCGTCCGCCGTCCCCTGGACCAAAACGCCAAGGACCGTTTGGCCGTAACCGAACCAAAACAGCCGGTTGCATTTAGGCGAGCTTCTGTGCGTAGTCGTCCGCACTCGCCAGTTGCTGCAACGCCGCCAGTTCGCCGCCCGAAAGTAATTCAGTTTCCGGTGCTCCCTTGGCGTAGTAATCCCTGCTGCGCCACGTCAGCTTTATGTCGCTGAATGCAATACGCCCGTTACCGCGGCTGCCGCCTCCTCCCAATGCGTCGTCTTCGAGCAATCGCAGCGCCTCCACCACGCGCCCCAACAGCGGCTTGTCTTCTTCGCAAAGTACGTCCAGCACCATGCGGAAGCGGAATCGCGCGCCGGCGGGAACGCGTTCGAGAGTTCGCGGGTTCGCCTGGGACGTAATGCGGTCTACGGCGTTCTCGCTCTTCACCTCCGTCAGTTCGTCATCCAGGTTCTCCCGCATCTGTGGAGTAATGCTCGCCACCACCAACGGGGCATCATACACCGTCAATCGCGCGGGCGTCGTCGTCGCCGCTTCAAGAGGTTCGCCGCCGACTTTTTCCACGCGTCCCGGATTTCGCCCAAATAGAACACACACTTCGTCGTCTGGGCGGTTGCTTTGGTGAATGCGGACTTCCTGGCCCTTTCGCTTGGATAAATAGACCAATTCGCTTGGAAGCGCCAGCCCCATGGTCTGTTCCAGCAGGGATCGAATTCGCCCCCGCAGAGAACTGCCTGGAATGTAAGGGATCCCGAAGGCGTCCTTAACTACTGGATTGTCGGCGCCCCCAATTTCAAGCGAGCCTTTTCCCGCTCCGATATGTAATCCTGTCTGGCAGTGAATCTCGCCCTCTAAGACTAGCTTCCCCAGGAACGTCAATTCCGTCGCCGCTGTATGTGTACTCATACGTAAGTATCCTGTCTGATTGCCCGGTTCTTCGCCAGGCTTCTAAGTTCTATAAGTCGCTATCTATTCGTTGTACGCAATGATTGCTTCGAATAAATCGCGGAATCGCTCATATCCGCGCGTTTCGTTCTTGCGAGTAACTTGCAACAGCAAGCGCTCCAGAGCATCCAAGCTCCGCAAGGAATGCCGCGCGATGGTGTACGCCAGGCGCGCCCGCACCATCACAAACTCATGCTGGCGCTCGCTCTCGGGAGCGCGAGTGGCCCGCCGCACAGCGTTATATAGCCTCCGCAATTGGCTCTTCGTCCCCGAATCCATGTCGCGCATTCGGCTGACCACCACGTGCGCCTGGTTGTCCAAATACAGACTGTCGCTAATCAGCTTGTCCAGCTCGATCTCAGGGGGGCCATCTCCTCGGCGCTCGCCGCCCGGACGGAATCCTCCGCCTCCGCGCTGGTCGCGACCGCCCGGCCTGTCTCCCGCTCCCCGCTCGCCTCTCTCGCCACCGCGTTCCCCGCCGGGCCGGCCGCCTCCGCCACGATTCTCGCGCGGCGGCCGGTTCTCTCCGCTCCGGCGTTCCTCTGGTCTTTTCTCTTCTACTTCAGCCATCTTCAATCCTTCCGCCATTGTTCGCGCCCTAGTTGCCTGCCGCCAGCCGAGCCCACTCCAATCCCACGCGAGCTGTTGGCCGCAGTTTCAACCCTGCCGTTCTCTTTCCAACCAGGTTTGTGATCACTGCCGCCCGCAGGTTGTTCACTTCCCGGCCCCGTTCCTGCGGCGCCACGCTTGAAATTTTCATGTAGGTTCGCCAGGGTTTCTCGACTCGAACAGCTTTGTTCTTCCGGAAGCCGCGCGCTGAGGCCGACTCCCGGTAAACCGAGGCTAAGTCCGAAATGTATTCCGGCGCGTATCCGAAATCTCGCACGAGACGCACCAGGCTCGCCTTCAGTTCTTCGGCTTCATGCAGCCGTTTCCAGTCCACTGTATTGCCGAAAATTTGGAAAGCCCCCGGGTCTGTGGCTTTCGCCGCGGCCAACTGCAAACCCGCCTCGCGAAACACCACGGCCGGCATCTGATCCGTCTCCGATGCGATCGAAAGGGCCATGCTGATTGTTTTTTCCTCCAGGCTCGGGAGCGATGGAGCATTGTGCTCGACGAATTTTTCAAAAATCCGCTGCAACTCACGAGCCAGGGCGATGAGCGCGTCCCATGATCCGATCACGGCGAAATCGTCTCCACCGCGATGAAGAATACTTACCTTGCGCCAGAAACCTGGCATTGTACACAGCAGTGAAAGCTCTCCTGCGAAGAATTCCTTGAACAGCACGGAGACATGAATGTGTTCTTCGATCGAAGCTGCTCGCTCCAGTTGTGTTGCGAATTGATCCACGTCCCCCCGCAAGATGCCCCAGTGCGCCGTACCTTCGGCGCGCGCAGCCAATTCGGCGAGCGAACTCGTTTCGCTCCCGTTTTCGTCCATCGCAATGCGTCTCGGAAACAAAATGGCGTCATCGTCGGCGCCCGAATCGTCCTTCAGCGCCCAGGAGTATTGCCCGCCATCCCACGTGAGGCGCGCTGGATCTTCGGTGGACCACCCCACTCGTTCCGCCGTCGCCACGCTTCGCCCGAGTTCCGCGAAATATGCCTCATCGCCACCGTTCGCTTCTGTCTCCGGCGCGAAAAACTGCTGAATGTTTTCCCCTCTTATGGGCGTCGCCGTCGCCGCAAGCAGCGCATCTTCGAGCCGCTTCCGTACTACCGGCCACGCTCCCAGGTTTTCCGTGCTCGCCCAAACCAGGCGCAGGGAATTTGCCGAAAGTAAAGCGATGGCCTTCGCTGCGTGGCTCAGGAATTCATCGGCTTTCGGGATGTCTTCTTCCGTGAGAACTAGCAGGAACTGCTCTGCGCTGCTCGACCCGAGCAGCATGCGAGATAGTTTCAAGTCCGCCAAAAGCGCCCGTGGCAGCACTTCGCAAGCCAGAGTCAGCCATGCGCAGCGCCCAAAGAGATCCGCCGCGCCGTCCTTTGCGCCCCCCGAACGATTGCCAAGGAACTCTTCGGCCCCGATGAGTTGAGCTTGCAAGAAGACTTGAAGAGACATGGCGAAAAGGTCGTGGCGACCCGCAAGGTGAGCGGGCTAAGCGTCATACCGCAGAGAACGCTTATCAGCCTAACACAACGTTCCGCCAGGCTCTCCGAAGGCCGCGCCTTGGGCCACTCGCTCCGCTTTCGCACAATTTATCCTGAAAGCATGGTTGTCTTTGTCACGGGAGCTACCTCCGGCTTCGGCCTCACAATCGCAAGAACCTTCGCGAAGGATGGCGCCAGGGTCGTTGGCGCCGGCCGGCGCAAAGACCGTCTCGACAGTTTGCATGGCGAGATTGGCGATATGTTCCTTCCGCTGGCTTTCGACGTGGGAAAGCGCAGTGATGCCGAGCACGCCATCGCCAGCCTTCCCGCTGATTTCGCGGAAGTGGACATCCTGGTGAACAATGCGGGAGGAGCGCTCGGCCTCGATCTCGCTCAAAATGCCAGCTTGGACGATTGGGACGCGATGATCGACAGCAATGTTAAAGGAGTCGTTTACTGTACGCGTCTGCTGCTGACTGGCATGGTCGAGCGCAACCGTGGACACATCATCAACCTGGGGTCCACCGCGGCCGAGTGGCCATACCCGGGCGGCAACGTATATGGCGCCGCCAAGTCTTTCGTTCATCAATTCAGCAATAATCTGCGGGCGGACCTGTTTGGCACAGCCGTTCGCGTCACGGACATTCAGCCCGGTCTGGTCGGCGGCACCGAATTCTCCGAGGTTAGATTCAAAGGCGATAAGCAGAAGGCGCGGGCCGTCTATGAAGGAACTCAGCCGCTGACGCCGGAAGATGTAGCCGACGCGGTCCATTGGGCCGCTACTCGTCCCGCGCATGTGAACATCAACTCAATTCAGCTTATGCCGGTATCCCAAGCTTACGGCCCGCTCCCTGTCAAACGACGGAATTAACTTACAAACCCCGTTGTGGCCTGTATCCTGGACGCGCGCGAATCTTGTATTTCTTTGCTGCTTCCGATGTAATCTCTACTCGAATCCGGCGGAATCCTTCGTTGGGGTTCGGCTGCGGGTAGTAAGTAATGGTGTAACTATTGCCTAAGTCCTCGCGAATCGATTCGAACGCTTCCACCTGCTTCTGCCAGGTCTTGGCGAAGTAACTCTTGCCGCCCGTATTCGTTGAGATTCGTTTGAAGGTTGCCGCCGAGATCGGATCTCTATTCAGCTCGCTGGTTGAGATCACGTATATCGGAATTCCTTCGTCTTCGGCCACGGCGCGCACGTCGTCCGGCGCGACCATGCTTGCGTTATCAGGCCCGTTTGAAAATACAATCACAACCTTGCGGCCTGGAACTTTTGCGGCATCGCGCAGCGTCAACAGCAGGCAGTTATATAAGGCCGAGTCATCGCCCGCGACGGCATTTCGCAATCCCGCGATCGCCAGGGTGCGATCCCTGGCCAGCGGTACTGCGCGATTCAGGTTTCGGCTGTACGTATAGACTGCTACGGAATCGGCGCGGTCCAGTCCGCGTATAAAATCCGCAATTGCATCGGAGGCGTATACGAATCCCCGGTACATGTAGTTGCTGGTGTCGAACAGCACGAACACATTGGTGCCCGCCGAGTCCGAGCGCAGGTTCACAACATCCGGGCTTGGCGGAATACCGCCTGGTCCTGTGACCGCGTTGGGATTTCCGTGGATCGGCCGAATCTCTCCGTTGTCCAGCACCTGGACGGGCGCGTGATTGCCTTCCGCAAAGGTCGAGATCTTTTCCGTAATATCGTCTTCGTAGACTCTGAAATCCTTCGGCTTAAGCCCGTTTACGTACTTGCCCTTCTGATCCGTCACGGTGAACCCGAGCACCACCATGTCCACCTTCACTCGAAACGTGGTTTGATCTTCCTGGGCGCGCATCCAAAGACCGGCGGAAAAAGCGGCGATCAGGAAGAAGCACGCAATCCGAACGAGTGTTTTCACAAATTCACCTCGCTAGTTCCTGGATATATTTGCCGCCGTTTTTTCGCTGCCGCCGCGATGCCTCACGCTCTCGGCTGTCGTGTTCAGCGATCGCACTAACGCCGGCCAGTCCTCTAAGTGCGTGGCGAAAATGTTTTCTATAGTCGCTCGATTCCACTCAGGCACATACTCATCCAATCGATCCGCCGGTACCCCCACTTCGTCGGCTAAGGCCGCATAATATAAATTGTTCGACTCCCAGCTCTCAGCGAGGATTCTGCTCGAGTAGCCCATCAAAGCGGGAAACGTCCTCAGGTACAGCAGGCCGGGCCGGTACGAATGTGTCAGCGTCGGCTTGGGGGTGCCAAAAGAATGTCCGACAGCTTCCTCCGAAACTTCATTCGGGTTCTGGCTGGCGATCGACGCTATCTCCAAAGACGCAATATCGGAAGGCGCGTCCTTGAGCGACAGGTCGCTCGCGATTGCATATAGAATCGAGGCCGGAACATCCGCGACAGCTTCGCGGACATCGCCCGCGCGCAATCGGTCCCGCAGCCGCTCGACGCGTCCAGGAGTCGCAAAGCGTTCATAGGAATCGAGTACGCGCGGCTCCAGCGATCTGTCCAACGCCGCCGCAGCCAACAGCGTACGCCCGCGCTCAACGTGCAGCGAAACCCAGCGCAATCGCACAGGCGTGATATTTCGCCAGCGATTGATGGTGACGTCCGCGATCAATTGCGGAACTAGATCCGACCAGATCAATGCCTGCTCGCGCTTCGGTGTTAGAAAGTTCTGTTCGGCCTCCGCGATTGCGTAAGGCAGCGATATCAAAGAGCCGGTCAGCCGTCCGCCGGCGCTCTGCGGCCAACCAGTCCCAGCCACTTCTGTCATGCGCCACTGGGACGGAGCACTTTCGGTTCCGACGAAATCGTGCGACCTGACGAGGAGTGGATTGGTGAGCAAGAGCTGCCCACCCACGGGCGTGTAGTAGCTATAAACCAACCCCACCATCGCGTCGCGCAGCAGCGGCGCAAAAGCGCCACGCGCATCTTTCTTCCCGGCGTCCTTCAGTAAGTTATCCAGATTCAGCTTACGTTCCTGGTCTACGTGACGGTCGCTCCAATATCCTGCGCCGAGCGAGCCCCTCTCTTCGCCTGAAAGCGAAGATCGATTGGACTGCGTCTCTTCCAGCCGCGCAAGCTGCTCGTCGATTCCCTTCAGTGTCTTCGCGTCGGCCGTGCCTTTGGCTAGGCGATCCGCGGCATTGAAGAGCGCATCCATGGATACCAGTCGTTGCGCATCGAGCGCTCGCAGCAGGTTCTCGACCGGCGTCGGCGGTTCCTCGCCTTCCGCAACGCGCAGTTTCCCGACCAGCAGTTCCACTAATCGTTCCTGGGAACCTCCGCTCGCGGGCGCGTTTGCCGAGGCCAGCAAAACATCGGTACTCGCGCGCCCCGCCACGAATACGTCTGCCGCCGCCTTAATGTGACTGAACGGAGCAATCAATTTAGCGAAGCTATCGTCTTCCGCGCTGGCCGGAATCGATCCCTGCCGGCGCAGAATTCGCCACAATTCCACAGCGGCCTGAAATGTACCTGTCGCATCGCCTTTAAGCAGATTGTCGTGGATTCCAGACATCTCCGTGCAGACATCCAGATAAGCCTTTATGGTGACCTCGCTCAGATTGGGCGCGTCCGCCAACAGCACGTATTGCGCGCCGAAGTTTCGGTATCCGGCGATTAAACGGGCCGCGAGTTGCGGAGACATCGGGCGCGCACGATAACGATCCACGTCGTTCAGCAGAAGAAATATCCTGAGAGGCTCGTTTTCTACAGTCTTGCGGCTCAACCCGAACAACGCTTCCATGACGTCGTCGCTGGTTCGCCACGCCGCTGCCGAACGGGTTAACCGCCCGTCATATTTCCCGTGAGGATGATGGATGAATAAGTTGCGCCAAACATCGATATCTCCGGGAACGTGCGGCTGTCCATTGGCGTCCATGCGCAAGGAGGTGGTCAGCAACATCAGTTCCGTGCTCGATCGAAAGACGGGACGCGCCGGTCCTGGACTTGTGATCTTCCCGCGGAGCGCTTCGTAAAAGCGTCTCATGCGCTCAGGCTGCAGAAGGTAATCCGCCGTAGGTCCCTCCACGCGCGAGAGCGTATCGAAATAGCTCGCCATCCATCCGTCGTCGGCCGCCATCAGTCGTTCGAAAAACGCGCCCGGATTCGTGGGCGACACGCCAACCATCTGGCTCCACATCCTCGCCGATCCCGGCACGACGGCCGAGCCGTTGCGGACTGCGAACATTCCGCCGAAGAAGTCCAACACATGCGAGTAAATCTTCAGACGGGCCGCCGACATCTTGGCTCGTAACGCCTCGGCAGTCGCTCTGTCCAACTGCGACAAACCCAGGTACAGGCGGCAAAGCGAAGGATCCGAGAGAAAGGCATCCAGGAAATCTCCTTGAGCCGCGCGCCCTGAAGCTGTCAGCCAATAACCTGCGTTATAGAGCACCGGAACTGTCGCCGGCGCGTAAGTCATCTCGAACCGCCGATTGGCCCGCAAATCCTGTTCCAGTTCCGTGAGCGGGAATGCCGAATCCACTGTTACGAACGCGCGTGTTGGATTCACGGTCTCAAGTACGATGTCGCCCCCGCAAGATCCGCGCATGCGATATCCAAGAACCTTTAGAAGATTCCCCGTCTCCTCGCTATCGCAGGCTGGAATCACGATTTTCCTGTTCGGGCCAGCCATCGCCTGCAGCTCTCGGGCCTCGCCGATGTACCTCGTCAAGAGCTTCAAGTATTCGGTCGGCTGCAAGACCTCGCTGCCCGAGGCCTCATAACCGTTCGTAACCACATTTCGAGCCAGCGCGGGAAGAAGGTCCTCGGGGCGCAATTCGGGAGTAAGCGCCGCCATCCGCGCAAACGACGAAAGCGGTCCCGGAATCGTCACTGTCGAGACCGTGGTTTTCTTTTCCCGATCTTCCGGAGTTGAAAAGTCGGCGCCGCCCGCCCTCCCATACTGCTCCAGATCGCTCTGCAAATTGCCCGTGACGCCGTTGAGCATGTCGAGCAGAACGACCTGCCGAAGAGCCACTCTTCGCCTGTCCTCATTCTTCTCGAGCGAGGCCCATTTCAGGTAAGCATTCCGGCTTCCTGGATCGCCGTGACGATCCAAAAATTCCGCCAGAATCGCCGCTGCGGAGCTGTCGTTTTCGCCGCTCGCTCGCTGTTCCAGTATGGATCTGGCCCCCGCTAGATCGCCTGCCGATTCTTTCTGCAACGCATCGTTGTCGGGAGTGTCTCCTCCCGCTGCGGACGCTCCCCAAACGACCGCGCTCGTCGCCCCCCACGCAATCACCAGGTACACGAACGCCTCACGGCATAGCTGCACTCGCCGGCGGTTCAAGGTCACGGCTAATGTCCCCCAACTAGGTTTCTTACTCTACCATTTGTTTTTGAGCAGTTGGGAAACAACTCGTAATAACGCTGTGAAAGCGATACGAGAGGACCGCCTCCGCCCAAGCCGCTGCGGCAATCTAAAGCGGCAGCCTTCTCAGACGCAAAGCATTGCCAATTACGGATACCGAACTGAACGTCATGGCGAGGCTGGCGATCATCGGGCTCAGCAGCAGCCCAAAGAACGGGTAAAGCAGGCCCGCGGCAATCGGTACGCCCAGCATGTTGTAGACGAACGCGAAGAAAAGATTCTGCCGGATATTGCGCATGGTCGCGCGGCTAAGGCGTACGGCGCGCGCCACTCCAAGCAGGTCTCCGTGGAGTAGAGTCACGCTAGCGCTCTCAATCGCAATATCGGTTCCGGTACTCATCGCGATGCCCACGTCGGCTGCCGCCAGCGCCGGCGCGTCGTTCACGCCATCTCCTGCCATTGCGACCACGCGCCCACCTGCCTTGAGCGTCAGAATGGCCTGGGCTTTTTCCACCGGCAGGATTTCCGCTCTTATGTCGTCGATCCCCAATTCACTTGCCACTCTCTCCGCCACTGCCCGAGTATCGCCGGTCAACATACAAATCCGTATCTTCTCCCGGTGCAGCCGTTCCATGGCTTTCCGCGCCGTTGCCTTCACCGGATCCGCTAATGCAATTGCTCCCGCCAATCGGCCGTCCACGCCGACGAACACGGATGTTTCGCCCTCCTGCGCGTGGTTCTCCGCGCTTTCCACTAGCCCCCGATTGCCTACCGCAACGAACCGTCCCGACACTCTGCCGGTGACGCCCATGCCCGCCGATGAGCTAAACTCTTCAACTCTTTTGAAACCGATCCCGCGCTCCTCGGCGGCGCTTACGATCGCGTTAGCAAGCGGATGCTCACTGGCGCGTTCGAGGCTCGCCGCCAATTGAAGCACCTCGACTTCGCTAAACCCATTCAGGGCTTGCACGCGCACGACCTTGGGCCTGCCTTCGGTCAATGTCCCCGTCTTATCCATTGCCACGGTGTCTACCCTGTGCAGCAACTCCAGGGCTTCCGCATTACGGATCAGGATGCCCGCCTTCGCACCGCGTCCCGTGCCGACCATGATCGACATTGGCGTCGCCAATCCCAGAGCGCACGGGCAAGCGACGATGAGTACAGCAATCGCGTTCATTAAGGCGTTACCGAAACGAGGCGCCGGGCCCCAAACGCTCCACGCCGCGAACGTAACGGCGGCGCATAGCACCACCGCGGGAACGAAATAAGCGGCCACTTTGTCCGCTAACTTCTGAATGGGCGCTCTCGTTCGCTGCGCTTCGCTTACCAGCCGTACGATCTGGCTCAGCAGCGTGTCGCTACCCACCCGCTCCGCGCGCATGACAAAGCTGCCCGAGGTATTCAGAGTTCCCCCAGTTACAGGCGCGCCTGCCATCTTGTCTACCGGCATCGACTCGCCGCTAATCATCGATTCGTCGACTGTACTGCTTCCCTCCACGATGACGCCGTCTGCCGGAATATTTTCGCCCGGACGCACGCGCAGCCGGTCGCCCACTTCAATCTGCTCAATCGCAATGTCTCGCTCTCCGTTGTCCTCCACCAACCTGGCGCCCTTGGGCGCCAGGCTCAATAGCGACTTAATCGCGCCGGCCGTTTGCGCTCGGGCTCGCAGTTCCAGGATCTGCCCCAGAAGCACCAACAATATAATCACTGCCGCCGGCTCGAAATAGAGAGGCAGTTCGCCAGCGGCCGTTCGAAAAGACGACGGAATGGTCCAAGGCGCAATCGCAGCCACCGCGCTAAATACATATCCGGTCCCGCTGCCCAAGGCGATCAGCGTGAACATGTTAAGGTTCCGGTTCGACACCGACACCCATGCGCGTGCGAAGAAGGGAAGTCCTCCCCAAATAACCACAGGCGTTGCCAAAGCAAGCTCGATCCATCGCGCCCCCGCCTGCATCGCGTGGCCCCTCCAGCCAAGAACCATAAAAGCCAGCAGCGGAGCGCTCAACACCGCGCTAATCCAGAATCTTCGCTGCATATCCGCCAACTCCGGGTTTGCGTCCTCACCCGTGATCTCCAGCGGTTCCAGCGCCATGCCGCATTTCGGACACGCTCCCGGCCCTGTTTTTCTGACCTCCGGATGCATGGGGCACGTGTATTCGGCTGTGCCGCTTGCAACCGCTGGCGCCCCCTTGCCCTCGAACTTCTTTTTGCATCCTTCACAGCAGAAATAATAGGTTTTACCCGCCAACTCGCTTCGAGTCGCTCTTTGCGGGTCCACCTGCATTCCGCACACAGGGTCTATCGCTACTTTGTCCACTTCTTAAATGATGCGAAGCCGGCTTCGCAGGCGCCGACTTCCTTCTCCCGCGCACCCATAAAGCGGTCTGCTAATGGGCTGCCGCCGCGCGGCCCGGCTTGGTTTTTCTCATCAGAAAGATCAACGGCAAGAGCGCTGCAAACGTCAGCCCGAGCAGCCAGAAGCAATCGATATAGGCCAATACGCTCGCCTGCTGTTGAAGAGTGTGCATCAGCAATGCATAGGGGCTGTTGCCCGCGTTTCCCCGCCCAAACACGCGCGTCGCGGAGCTTACCGCGGAATTGAAGTACGGATTGAGTAACGTGGCATGCTCCGTCAGTCGGGCCTGGTGGAACTGCGCCCGCCGGTCCAGAATCGTAGTCACGATCGAAATGCCCAAGCTCCCGCCGACATTTCTCGCCAGATTAATCAGGCCCGATGCCGCATTGTTCTTCGTCGGTGGCACGAACGCATAAGCGGCCGTGTTGATCGGCACGAACAGAAACGCCAGCCCCGCCGCCTGGAAGCAGCGAGCCAACGCGGCATACTTAAAATCCATATACACATCGAAACTGGTCATATGAATTAAAGCGGCCGCCGTAATCGCGAGCCCGATGCCGATCATCCAGCGTGCCTCCACCTTGCTCAGCATCAATCCGACAAAGGGCAGCATCAGCATGACCAGCAGCCCGCCCGGTGAAATCGCAAGTCCCGCCTGCGTGGCCGAATAGCCCATCACCAATTGCAAGTACTGCGGGATCAGGACCGTGCTGCCGAGCAGAATCACTCCCACCATGAACATCAGGAACGCGGAGATTCCGAAGTTGCGGTCCTTGAGTAAGCTCAAATCCACCACAGGGTCTTTGCGCGTCAGTTCCCAATAGACGGCGAGAACCAGTCCCACCGCTGCAATAAAACCGCAAGTCCGGATAAAGTTCGATGCGAACCAATCGTCTCGCTCGCCTTTATCGAGAACGATCTGCAGGAATCCAAGTCCTAGCGCGACAAAAATGATTCCCCAGTAATCGACCCGCAATTTGGTCTTCAGCCGTTCCAGCCGTTCCTTCACGAAATACGGCGGGTCTTCGAGCATGAATGTCGTAAGAATGAGCGAGACAATTCCCACCGGAATGTTGATGAAGAAAATCCAGCGCCACGTGAAGTTATCGGTGATCCACCCGCCGAGCGTCGGCCCGATGGCAGGCGCCGTCACCACCGCGACTCCATAAATCGCAAACGCCATTCCGCGCTGTCGAGGCAAGAACGTGTCGGCCAGAATCGCCTGTTCGCTCGGCTGCAATCCGCCTCCGCCAATCCCCTGCAGAATGCGAAAGAGCACCAGCAATCCCAGCGTCGGCGCGATGCCACACAGGAATGAGCTGATCGTGAACACCGCGACGCAAGTCATATAGAAACGCTTGCGCCCCAGCAGCAGCGAGAACCAGCCGCTCAGCGGCAGAATAATTGCGTTCGAGACCAGGTACGATGTCAGCACCCACGTCGCTTCGTCTTCGCTGGCCGACATTCCGCCCGCGATATGCGGCAGCGCAACGTTTGCGATGCTGGTGTCCAGCACCTCCATGAAGCTCGCAAGCGTTACAGTCAGCGCAATCAGCCAGGGATTGAACCTCGGCCGCCACTGCGGCTCGGTTGCGCCCGCAGGCTGATGGCTGCCGCCAGCAGGCGCCGTTACTTCCGCCGTGTCAGTGGCCATCCGTTCTAAGAAGCGTTGTTGGTCCCGCTGTTCAACAGTACCGTCGGCGTCACCGACATGCCCGGTAGCAAGAGGTGGTCTCGATTTTCTCCCGGTTCCAACACGATCTTCACCGGCACGCGTTGCACCACCTTCACGTAATTCCCGGTGGCGTTCTCCGGCGGCAGCAAGCTGAACTTGGCTCCCGACGCAGCCGCGATGCTATCCACGTGTCCCCGGTACTTCCGGCTGCTTCCGTACGTGTCCACTTCTATTTGTACGCTCTGTCCCACGTGCATCTTTTTCAATTGAGTCTCTTTGAAATTGGCCGTGATCCAGACATCGTCCAGAGGCACCAATGCCATGATCTGCTGCCCTGCCGATACCTGCATCCCTGGTTCCGCATTCTTTCGACTCACAACACCATCGACTGAAGCACGCAAAATCGTGTAACCCACATTCAACTGCGCCTGCTGCAGGTCGGCCCTGCGCTGCTGAACCGCCGCCTGCGCTTGCTTGTAGCGCGCCACGCTCACGGCCTCTTGCCGCGCGCGCACCTGTTCGCTCTGGCGTTGTTGCACCACTGTGGTTGCAAGCCGCGCCTTGGATTCTTGCAGCTCCGCTCCCGCCTGCTCGAAATTGTGCTGCGCTTCCACCACATCCGCCCGCGCAGAATCTACATCGGCGTCGTTTGCGTCGGCTGCCGCGACCGCGGCGTCATAGTCCTGTTTGGATATTTCGTCCTTCGCCACCAGGTCTCTGAACCGCGCCAGGTCTTTCTGCGCCTTCACCCGGTTCGCCTGCTTTTGCGCCAGCGCCGCGTTGGCGGAAGTAAGCCTCGCCCGTGCGGCGTCGACCGCCTGTTGCGCGGAGGCCACCGCCGCCTGCGCTTGATCCACCTGCGTGCCGCTCGTGCTCACCTGGCTTGTCGTGTTGATTGTCGTGATCGGAACATTTTCCTGCGATTCCGTTGTGGTCGCCTCTGAGCTCGCCAGCGACGCCTGCGCTTGGCTTAACGCTACCTGGTAGTCTGCCGGGTCTAGTTTCACCAGCTCTTGCCCAGCTCGGACCGGCTGGTTATCGTTCACCAAAACCGAGATGATAGTTCCAGAAATCCGCGAACTGATAGGCACCAAATGGCCGTCCACCTGGGCGTCATCGGTAGACTCTCGTACGGAGTAGTAGGCGTACACCGGGATTGCCACGATGATCGCCAACACAATTACAGCCAGCACCACGATCCGAATGGTCCGCTTGCGTCGGGGATTTGCTCTCTTCTTTTTTGAATCGTCCCTCTGCGGCGGCTGTCCCTGCGCGGGGGCGCCCGGCTGATTTCCACCGTTTTTGTCCGGTCCCGTCCGCTGATCTTGTGTTTGCTGCTCTGCGACGTTATCCGCCATAATCTACTTGTCACCCTCCCGCATCGCGCTCGCTTCCCTGCCACACACCGCTTGAGCGTTGACCCTCAAGCTGGCCCGCGTCTTCCTTAAAAGCCCTTGCAGTACCTGCTTGTCTCGGTCCGTCAGCTCTTGAAAAAGCATGTAGATGTTCCGGTAATGCACCGGGATGAATTCATCCAGCAGCGCGGCCGCCTTCGCGGTGATGCGCGCGTAACGTGCTCGCCGATCACTCGCATCCACCTCGCGCGTGACGTAGCCCCGCTGTTCCAAATGATCCACAACTCCCGTTATATTCGCCCGGCTCACTAGCAACAGCTCGCCCAATTCGTGAAGCTGCATACCATCGGGCGCCCCATGCCGCAAGAGCATCAGCACGTTCAGGCTCGATCTGGATAACCCGAACTCCGCGAAGCAGCGCGCCGTGGCTTGCTGGAACATTTCGCAGGTGTATGTAAGGTCCAGCGACAGCTCCGTCGAAGCCAAATCGAAGTTGGCATAGCCCGGCCCGCTCTGTCGCAAACGCTCGTGGTAAAAAGATTCGCGGCGGTCCTCTGGCACATGCGTTCGATTCACCGCGAATTAGTAAAGTTCCTAATTATTTTCGCGCTCGTTCAAAACTTCCCCCCGCCAAACAGCATCGAACGCTGAAGGACACTCATGCGAATCTTCTTGAAGTTGATGGTGGCCACGCTTCTGCCGGCCTGCATTCTCTCCGCTATCGACCTGCAAGGCGTGATCGCCGACTGGAACTGCACGCAGGACATGGTCCGCAACGGACGCTCCAAAGTCCTAAAGCAGAATCGCAATTGCTCCCTCGTAAAGAACTACAATCGCGGCGCCTACGGCCTGATCACGATGGATAAGAAGTTCTACCGCCTCGACGATAACGGAAACAAGCTTGCTCGTGAGCTGCTCGCCAATACCCCGGACAAGGACAACTTGAAGGTCATAGTTAGTGGCGACATCGACGGAGACACCATCAAAGTCATAAACATGAGCGAGCTTTGAGTCCCGCCGGAGGCCATCTGCTCGGGTGAGCAGGATTCTCCGGCTCCCAACGGTGCGACGGATTTCTTGAAAACGGCGGAGCGTTTCGCACGTATAACAAGTTCATGACGACTCCTCGTCTGCTCGAAAGCTCGTGGCAGGATCTCCGGTTCGGCGCGCGGCTCCTGCGCCTCAACAAGGGCTTCTTCCTGGTCGCGGTCGTCTCGCTCGCGCTCGGCATTGGCGCAAACACCGCTTTGTTTCAATTGCTCGACTCTCTCCGGTTGCGCCTGTTGCCGGTCTCACACCCCGAGGAACTCGCCCGCCTGGAAATCGCCAAGAACGATCACTGTTGCTCGGGAAATTTCGCCAGTGATCACTCCGATTTCACCTATCCGCAATGGGAGCAAATCCGCGACCACCAGCAGGCTTTTGCGAGCCTCTTTGCGTGGAGTGGAACTCGCTTCAATCTCTCCCACAGCGGCGAGGTTCACTTCGCTCAGGGCCTTTGGGTCACTGGCGATTTCTTTAAAACACTTGGACTCAAGCCGCTCCTCGGCCGTCTGATCTCGAGCGACGACGATCGCCCCGGCTGTGGCTCGCCAGGCGTGGTCATCAGCTACCCGTTTTGGGAGCGGCAATTCGCCGGCGATTCAGCGGTCCTCGGCAAGCAGCTTTCATTGAATGGCCGTCGCTTCGATATCATGGGCGTCGCACCCCCAGGCTTCTTCGGCGTCGAAGTAGGCAGTAGCTTCGAGGTCGCCGTTCCCGCCTGCGCTGAGTTCTTGGTCGATGGCGAGGGCAGCCACCTCAACAAGCGCGATCACTGGTGGCTCGCCATCACCGGCCGCCTGAAGCCCGGTTGGACCGTTGCCCGCGCCGCCGCGCAAGTAGCGGCGATCTCGCCCCAGGTTTTCGGCGCCACTGTGCCTCCCAACTACCGGCCCGATACCGCCAAATACTACGCGCGGTACAAATTGACCGCGCTGCCGGGCGGCTACGGCGTCTCCGATCTCCGCGAGCATTACCAGCAGCCCGTGCTTCTTCTGCTTGCGATAGCTGGCCTCGTCCTTCTGATTGCCTGTTGCAATCTCGCGAACTTGCTGCTCGCCCGCGCCAGCGCCCGCGAGCGCGAAATGGCAGTTCGCCTCGCCATCGGCGCCAGCCGCGGACGGCTCATTCGCCAGTTGCTCCTCGAGTGTTTGCTTCTGACCCTGATCGGCGCGGCACTCGGCGCCTTACTCGCCCAGTTCCTCTGCCGCTATCTCCTCGCCTTTCTTTCCAGTGGAAACAATCCGCTCTTCCTGGAACTCTCGCTCGATTGGCGCGTGCTCGGCTTCACTGCCGCTGTTGCGCTAGTCACTTGTCTCCTCTTCGGCCTGACTCCCGCTGTGCGCGCCACGCGAGCGGCTCCGGCTTCCGCCATGAAAACGTCCAGCCGAGGCCTGACCGCCGATCGCCAGCGCCTTGGCCTGGGGCGCGCGCTCGTCATTGGCCAGGTCGCTCTTTCGCTGGTCTTGTTGCTCGCCGCTCTGCTCTTCGCTCGCAGCCTTCGTTATCTGCTCACGCTCGATGCAGGCTTTCGCCAAAATGGCCTGCTCGTCACCAACGTCAACGTCAGTTCCCTCAATCTTCCTCCGCGGGCTCGGGGGGCGCTCTTCCGCCAGATCCTCGATCGTCTGCGCCACGCTCCGGGCATTGATGCGGCCGCATCAGCCAGGCTGACGCCCGTCGGCGGTGGAGGCTGGAATGAACTGATTGAGTTCACGCAGCACTCAAACCAGAAACGCCAGCTCTCCTGGTTCAACAGCGTAGGCCCCGGTTACTTCGGCGTGATGGGCACGCCCCTGCTCGCCGGACGCGATTTCGACCAACGCGACTCCACTTCTACTCCACCCGTCGCGGTCGTCAATGAAGAATTCGTCAAGAAATATCTCGTGGGGGCAAATCCGCTCGGGGCCGAGTTCCGCGTGCTCGTGGGTCCGGGCGAGCCCGAACAGAGATTCCTGATCGTGGGCGTCGTAAAGGACGCGAAATACCTCCGGCTTCAGGAAGATTTCATGCCCACGGTGTTCGTCGCCGATACCCAGGACAAAGAGCCCCGCGGCGGCATCAACTTCATCGTCCATTCCACCGCGGCGCTCGGGCCCCTCATGGCGAATATCAAGAAGAGCGTTCTCGAAGCCAATCCGGGCGCTTCTCTCGAGTTCACAGTATTCAAGACGCAGCTCCGCGATTCCCTCTTGCGCGAGCGGCTGATCGCACTTCTGTCGGGCTTCTTTGGATTTCTCGCCGTCTTGCTGGCGACGGTCGGGCTCTACGGCGTCGTCTCGTACATGGTTGTGCGGCGTCGCAACGAAATCGGCATTCGGATCGCCCTCGGCGCTGATCGCACCACGATCGCGAACCTCATCGTAAAGGAAGCTGGCCTGCTACTCGGCCTCGGGTTAGCCATAGGGATTGCTCTCGCCCTCGCGACCGCGCGAACGGCAGCTTCGTTCTTGTACGGCTTACGTCCTAACGATCCCGCCAGCATAGCGCTCGCAATCGCGTCCTTGGCATTGATCGCGCTGCTCGCCAGCTTTGTGCCGGCTATGCGCGCCGCGCGCGTAGAACCCATAATTGCGCTGCGGGAAGAATAAGAGAGGCAATCTAGCCCGTCGGGTCGCCGTGAATCTCCACGGCCTCTAATTCCGCTTCCGGCGCTTCTTCCGTTGGCGCCGGCAGCTTTCCTGTCCAATTCGCCCATCCCCAAAAGATGGCCGTTGAGGAACTGAATAGCCCCGATATCGCGCCGATAGCGCGGATGCTGTAGTGCTGTGACGCCGTACCCGCAGCCCCCATGGAAAGCATCATCGTCGACCAGTTCATCGTCTCGATGGTGGAAAAAACACGCCCCCGATACCGGTCGTCCACATGTTTCAACAGCTTCGACCAGTTCAAGACCGAACTCACGGCCACGCTCGCCCGGGAAAGGCCCATGAAGAACAGCGCCCAACCCCAATGCCGCATTTGGCTGAACAGAATGTACGCCCCACCATGCAGCACGTATGAGAAGAAGACGGCTTTCTTGTAGGCTTCAAAGCTGATCGTCTTGCCCAGGCGGTTGCCCACATAACCGCCGATCAACAGGCCCACTCCGGCAATGCCCCACAACTCGCCCAACCCCTGAGCCCCGCGCCTGAAGACCAGTTCGCTGAACAGCGTGAACAGCACCTGAGCCGCGCCGCCGCCGCTAGCCCACCCCACGCCGATCAGCCCGATCCCGAAAATCAGCGGCGTTCCGACCATGTATCCCAGTCCCTCGCGATACTCATGCCAGGGCCGCGCCACCTGCGTTTCATTCAGGCTCTGTCTTTGGGCGCGGAAGTGGCCGCGCACGGAGCGCAGATTGGCGATGCAAATCGCGGAGAAGAAAAATGAAAGCGAGTTGAAGATGAAAGCCACCGGGTAGCCGAAGCGCGCCACCGTCGTTCCGCCGAAGAACGCGCCCACTGCCAGCGTCATCCAGCCGGTCGTCTGGGTCAGCGAGTTGGCTGTATGCAGTTCGTCATCGGTAGCGATGGAAGGCAGAATGGCGGATCGGCCGCTGGTAAAGAACGGCGAAGCCACCATCAGCAGCGCGCTCAGCACATACAGCATCCAGACCTGCCTGTAACTGATCGCCAGGATGAAGCCGAGCGCGATCACTCCGCGCGCCAGGTCGCTTGCGATCATGATCCGCTGCCTGTCGAAGCGGTCCAGTAGAATCCCCGCGAGCGGGCCTACAAGAATCGCAGGAATCGCCCGCGAAAGCATAATCGCCGCAACCACCGCGCCACTGTGCGTCTCCTGAACCGCCAGGCTCAAAACCGCGACATTGTTGAAATGATCGCCCGCCTCGCTGACTATTTGCCCGAACCAGGTGTATCTGTAGTTTCGGTTGCCTCTCAGCAGCCGCGTGAAATCTGACATCCCCTCCGTGCTTCCTGACTTGGCAATGCGCTCATCGCATGTTGCCTGTATGGCCCAGCGAATATCGGCCCGGCTGCGGCCAAACGCACATACCGTGCGGCCCCTGTCCTACTTTGATGCGCGCGAGCAAACTGCCGTTCGAGGTGTTGAAGACATACACTTCGCTGTTATAGCGGCCGGAAAGCCACAACTGCGTCCCGTCGGCGGAAACGCCTCCCATGTCGGGGCTCCCGCCGCCTGGAATCTTCCACTTCGTCGCCACCTTGCGAGTCTTCAAATCGAGCAGCGATACCGAGCCTTCCCCGCGGTTCGATACGTACATGTACTTCCCATCCCGGCTGAAATAAAGCCCGTGCGCGCCTTTGCCCGTCGCTATAAAATCGATCTGCTTGAAAGCGTCGCCGTCGATGACATGCACGCCATTCGAATCCATGTTGGCTATGTAGAAGACTTTGCCGTCCGGTGAGATCCGGCAATCCTGTGGCATACCCTTCGGTTGCAACTCCAGATGCGCCAGCACCTTCTGCGCCCCTACATCCACCTTGATAATCTCGCTTGAAAATTCGCACGTGGCGATCATGTAACGCCCATCGGTGGTGAAGTCGGCGTGATTGACGCCCTCGCAGTTCACCGGAACGCGATTCTTCACCTGCATCGTATGCGCGTCGCGGAAATCAATGCGCTTCTCGCGCTCCGCCATCACGATCGCGTACTTTCCATCCGGCGTGTAATACATGTTGTAAGGATCGTCCACGTGAACTGTCTCGCCCGGCTTACCCGTGGCCGGGTCGATCATCGTCAACTGGTCTCCTAAATCTTGCGCAACCCACAGCTTTCGCAGGTCCCAGGAGGGCACCACATGCTGCGGCTCCAGCAGTCCTTTGCGGTGCTTCGGCAAAGCGAAGTGATCGACAATCTTGAACGTCGCAGGGTCGATCACATCCACCGTGTCGCTCTTCGAATTCGGAACATACACGCGCGCCGGATCGCTCCGCACCACGGCGTTCAGCATTCCCGGCCCATCCGCCGAATAAACGTTCTGCGGATCCAATATCCTGGGCATGCCGGGAAGCGCATCCGATCCCGGATTCGGATTGCCGGCGGCAAGCGCGCAAACGGCCACAACGGGCGCCAACCTCAAACTCCATTGCATAGCTTTATTAAGTAGGGTAACGCGAGGCGGCACACAGGACGGTTGATGCGCGTTGTGTGCGTTGAAGACTGAGATTTCGGTTTCCACGGGCTCGAATCTTAAGTACAATCCAAGATAGAAATGTTGCGGACCAGCGAGAACGAAACGGAGATTCTGCTAGGCAATAAGCAGCTTCTGGGCATCTTTTTTGCAGTAGCCCTTCTGCTCGGTCTTGCATTCTACGGCGGTTACGCCGTTGGCAAAGGCGTTACCGCGAAGAAGGCCTCGGCGACTGCTACCAGCGCGCCCGCCGATGAATCGTCCGCTGCGCCGCCTCAAGCCGCCGCTACAGGTGGAGAAACGCATTCGGTTCCAGCCGACGCCGGCGTCTCCGCTGCGCCGCCCCCCGATGCCGCTTCAGCTCCAGCTCTAAGCGACACAAGCCCGCAATCTTCCGAACCGCCACTTGGCTCGCCCAAGCGCAAGAACGTCGAAACTCAAGCGGCAAATCCGGCGGCCGATTCCTTCGCGCCGCGAACCGGCCAGACTTTTCTCCAGGTGACCGCCGTTGGCCGCGACGAAGCCTTTGCGATAGCCGATGTCCTGCAAAAGAAAGGCTTCCACGCTCATGCCGCGCCCAAGCCGGGCGGCGGCAAGCTCTATCGCGTCCTGGTGGGTCCTGTTCGCGATGCCGCCGATCTTTCCTCCACTCGCGACTCCCTGCGCAAAACGGGGTTCCGCGAAGTCATTGTCCAGAGATACTAGCGCCGCATCCGGCGCGCCCAAAGCAAGTATTCCCAAAGCGAACCTCGCTCCGCCCACATGAATCGGAAGAAAGAGCGCGGCGTGATCGTCTCCGCCGGCATCCCCGAGTAGGTCTCGATCCGCCAACGTAAATAAGGCGACCGCCAGGGCCGCATCCGGTGCCCGCGCGTGGCAATCCAGAGAAACCTCAGCATTATCGCGCCGCTGGAATATTCAGCGATGCGCTCTGCTTTGCGCTCTCCAAATCCGGCGTCGCATAATACCCGGAGCGCGTACGCACAACGGGCTTGCCCGGCGCGGTGACGGTCACTTTAATCTGGCGATAACTGCCGTCCAGCTCCTGAATATTGGGCCGGTATGCAATCGTGTATTGGCTTCGAATGTCGTGCGCGATCTCCACTGCCAGGGATTGCACCTCGTTGACGTCTTTTGGATAGAAGGACAGCCCGCCGGTCGCCGCTGTCAATTCGTTCAGCGCCCGCCGCGCCTTCGATGCTTCGCGCTTCTCTTCGTCGGTGAACAGCCCGATCGCATACACCAGCACATCGCTTTGGTTCGATCGCGCCACGACCTTCTCAAGCGAGATGTTGCTCGCGTTATCGTTGCCGTCGGTAATCACCATCAGGACCTTCTTATCCTTCTTCGCCTGACGCTTTTCGTAATCGAGAGACATGCTGATGGCGTCGCGCATGGCGGTGCCCCCGCGCGAATCGATGCGCGCCAGCCCCTGTTCCATCTTGTGAACGTCGCTCGTAAACGGCACATCCAAGAAGGCGTCGTCGTTGAAGTTCACAATAAAAACCTCGTCCTGCGGATTGGACTCACGCACCATCGCAAGCGCCGCCGCTTCCACTCGGGCGCGTTTGGTGGACATGCTGCCGCTGTCATCGATGATGATGCCAAGGGAAACCGGCACGTCCTCGCGCCGGAAGATCTTCACCTGTTGCGGCTGCCCGTTTTCGAAAACCTTAAAAGCGTTTTCCCCCAGATTGGTCAGCAGCTTGCCTCGCTTATCGACCACGCTCGCATGCAATACGACGAGTCGCGTGTCGGAACGAAACTGCGCATAGAGACAAGCGGCGCCGAAACCGGCGAGCAACACTGCGGCAGCCTTATTGAGTCGGGGCATAATACCCTAGCCGAAAGTAGGCATGCAATGGCGGCAGCCCTCGCGGCTGATTCAGTTTCACTTGCACGCGCCGGTACTTCCCGTCGCGCTCTCGGTTCTTAGGTGTGTACCCCAGAATGTACTCGTTTCGAAGCTCGACCCCGATCTTGGCCGCGATATCGGGCAACTCGGATACATTCTCTACCGCATACTCGCGCCCGCCCGTCTGCTCCGCCAATTCGTTCAGCAGCCCTGGCCCGGCCGCCTCTTCCGGAGTCCGCCCCCGATTGCCAAATGATTCGAAGATCCCGATTGCAAAAATCTGGACGTCCGCCTCTCGCACCGCGTTCTTAATCTCGGTCTCCGTGTAGCGGCTGCTGTTGTCTCCTCCATCGGAGATGATCAGCAGCGCCTTTCGTGGGTTATGAGCCTTCTTCATCTCGTGCATCGCCAAATACACGCTGTCGAGCAGCGCCGTGCGGCCTTTCGATTGGGTAAATGTCAAAGTGCTCTGCAGCCGGTCTGTATCGGTGGTGAATGGAACCACCAGCTCCGGCCTGTCGTTGAACTGCACCAGAAAAAATTCGTCCGACGGATTCGCCGTCTTGAAAAATTCCGCGGCCGCCTGTCGGGATTTCTGGAGCTTCGAACCCATGCTGCCGCTAGTATCGAACACGAGCCCGATCGAAATCGGCGCATCTTCGCTTGAAAATTGCGTGATGGTCTGTTCGACCTTGTCCTCGTACAAGCGGAAGTGCTCCTTCTCAAGCCCCGTGACGAACCGGTTCAAAGGATCGGTCACGGTCACGTTGATGAGCACCAACGTCTTATCAACCCGCAGATTGGACGGCCGCGACTCCACGACGCCGGTGGCTCCCCCCGGCTTGCGGGATTCAATCGTTACCGGTTCATTGGAAGCGCCCCCGGACCCCGCCGTCTGCGCAATCAGCAAGCCCGGCCCCGCCGTGCAAAGCAGCGCGGCGCAGTAAACTGAAAGGTAACGTCCCATCCGGACGCCGAATGAAATGCGAGACAAAATTCGCGTCCGCATGCAATTTGGTGCTTTCTAGAAACCGATCATAGCACCGGAATTTTCAGGCCGGCATCGGCAATTATCCCGAACTTGGTCAACGCTGGATGCGCGCCGAGCCGCCTTTCGCGACAGATCGAACCTGGTCGAGCGTCGCCATCGTCGTGTCCCCCGGAAATGTGGTCAGCAGAGCCCCGTGAGCCCAGCCGAGCCGGACGGCTTCCTCCTCCGGCTGCCCCGTGAGCAGTCCGTAGATAAACCCGGCCGCAAAGCCGTCTCCGCCGCCAACACGGTCATACACATCCAGCTCCGCCGTGGGCGCCTGGTATGTCTGGCCATTGATCCAAGCCACCGCGCTCCAACTGTGCCGGTTCGTCGAGTGAACTTCGCGCAATGTCGTCGCGACGATCTTTACCTGCGGGTGCTTCTTGCGAACGTTGTCCATCATGCCGAAGAACGCGCTCGGGTCCAGCTTCGATTTGGCGGCCACCTCCGGCCCCGGAATGCCAAGGCCCATCTGCAGGTCCTCTTCGTTGCCGACCAGCACGTCCACGTTCTTAACAATCCTGTCTATCACTTCAACGGCCTTGTCATGACCGCCGATTACCGACCAAAGTTTGGCTCGATAATTCAAGTCGAAAGAGTTAATTGCGCCCGCCGCTTTGGCAGCCTGCATGCCTTCGATGATGACGTCGGAAGTCGTTGGAGACAGGGCCGCGAAGATGCCGCCGCTGTGGAACCATCGCACGCCGCCTGAAAAAGTGGCCTTCCAATCGAAATCGCCCGGCTCTAGCTGCGCCGCCGCTTCGTTGCTCCGGTTGTAGAACACCACCGGCGCGCGCACGCCCAATCCCCGGTCACTATAGACGGCGGCCATATTCGGCCCGGCCACCCCGTCGTGCTTGAAGTGCTTATAAAACGGCCTCACGCCCATGGCCCGGACCCGCTCGGCGATCAAATCCCCGATCGGATAATCCACCATCGCGGTCGCGATTCCCGTCTTCAGCTTGAAGCAATCGGACAGATTCGCCGCGACGTTGTATTCGCCTCCGCTCACGTGGATCCTGCATTCAGTCGCCTTTCGAAACGGGATGATACCCGGATCGAAACGGTGAATTAACGCGCCGACGCCGACGAAATCCAAACCGCCTTCCTTACGAATCTCGAAACCGTAGCTCATTCTTCGCTCCCAAAATTGTCCTAATGTTCATAGATCGGCCTCACGGCGGCGCGTTACGCGTTGTAGCTGCCCGAAGCCACTCTGCCGCCGCGTCCGGTCCAGTTGGTGTGGAAGAACTGCCCGCGTGGCTTATCGATCCGCTCATAGGTGTGCGCCCCGAAAAAGTCCCGTTGCGCTTGCAGCAAATTGGCTGGCAGCCGCTCCGTTCGATAGCCATCGTAAAACGCCAGCGCCGTTGAGAACGCGGGCGTGGGAACTCCGAACCCGATCCCGTGAATCAGCGCGCGGCGCCACGCCGCCTGATAGTTGTTGATCGCGTTCTGGAAGAAATCGTCGAGCAGTAGATTCGTCAGCTTGGGATTCCGGTCGTAGGCGTCCTTGATCTTTCCTAAAAAGCGGCTTCGGATGATGCAGCCGCCGCGCCACATCAACGCGATCCCTCCCATGTTCAGGTTCCAGCCTTGCTCCTTTCCGGCCTCGCGCAGCAGCATGTACCCCTGAGCGTAAGAGATGATCTTCGAACAATAAAGCGCTCGCCGCACGTCTTCGATAAACACCCCGCGATCGTGCGCGCTCTGGTCGTGTTTCGGCCCGGTGAGAATCTTCGCTGCCGCTGCGCGCTCGTCTTTCAACGCGGATAAGCAGCGTGCGAACACCGCTTCTCCGATTAGCGTCACCGGCATTCCCAGATCGAGCGCGCTGATGGCTGTCCATTTGCCGGTTCCTTTTTGGCCCGCCGTATCGAGGATCTTATCGATGAGCGGCGAACCATCCTCATCCTTCTTGGCAAAGATCTCGGCCGTGATCTCAATCAGAAAGCTGTCCAACTCGCCCTTGTTCCACTCGGCGAAGACGCCATGCAGCTCTTCGGCATTCAAGCCCAGGCCTTCTTTCAACAATTGGTAGGCTTCGCAGATAAGCTGCATGTCGCCGTACTCGATGCCGTTGTGGACCATCTTCACGTAGTGGCCTGCGCCCCCTTCTCCCACCCAATCGCAGCACGGCGTGCCGTCTTCCACCTTTGCCGCTATCGATTGAAAGATGTCCTTGACGTGCGGCCAGGCTTCGGGATTGCCTCCGGGCATAATGGACGGGCCGTGCCGCGCGCCCTCTTCACCGCCCGAAACACCCGTGCCGATATAGAGAATGCCCTTTTCGTTGAGCGCCTTGACACGTCGGTTCGTATCGGTAAATAGCGAGTTCCCGCCATCGATGACTATGTCGCCTTTATCCAGGTGTGGCGCAATTTGATCGATCATGTGATCGACCGTCTCGCCGGCCTTTACCATCAACATCACGCGCCGCGGCCGCTTCAAACTCTGAACCAGTTCTTCAATCGAATGCGCGCCCACAACCTGCGTGCCCTTGGCTTCATCGTTGAGAAAGTCGTCGACCTTCGAAACGGTGCGATTGAAAACCGCCACGCGAAAGCCATGCTCATTCATGTTGAGGACCAGGTTTTGGCCCATGACCGCCAGCCCGATCAGACCGATGTCACACGTTGCATTTGGCATATGTTTCATTAGACCGCGCGGCGGCCCCACATAGCCCGTCGCAGCCGCCTAGCTTTTCTCCATCAGCTCTTTCAGCCGCAAATAGCCCGCGCGGCTTACCGGAACCTGAGCGCCGCCCGTGAGCACTGCCAGTCGCGTGTCCTTCGTGTAAGGCTCGATCTTTGCCACTCGCTCCAAGTTGACGATATAGGAACGGTGCACTCGTACGAAGCGCCCCGGATCGAGCGAGCCTTCGAGGCTCGAAATCGTTTGCTGCTTCAAATACCTCTTGCCTCCACTATGCAGGGCGACGTAATCGTCCTGTGCTTCGACGTAATCGAGCTGCGCCACGGGAATGATGTGCACGCGCACTCCATCCCTTACGACAATTCGTTGCGAATACTGCCCGGGTGGCTGCGCGGCCGTCCTTAGATCGGCCGCATTCGGATGCTGAGCCTTTTCTCCCAGTCTCCGTCGGACCCGTTGCAACGCCGTGCGAAAACGCTCCTGGTCGAACGGCTTCAACAAATAATCGACCGCCGCGGCGTCGAACGCCTTCATAGCGTATTGATCGTACGCCGTCACGAAGACCACGGCTACATCGCTGCCGATCAACTCCAGCACTTCGAATCCATCAAGCTTCGGCATTTGAACGTCGAGAAACAGCAGATCGGGCTTGTGCTCGGCTACTGCCTTCACGGCGTCAAACCCGTTGCCGCTTTCGGCCACCACTTGAATATCCGCCTCACTGCTCAAGTATTCCTGCAGGACCTGGCGCGCTAGTTCCTCGTCGTCGACTATGATCGCGCGAATGCTCATCATTGCGGCCGTTCTCCCGATGCGCTGCAAGGCAGCGACAGCATAACTTGGAAACGATTCTGATTTACGCTCACATCCAAACGAGCCGCTGGCCCATAGCGCGCATACATGCGGTTTCTAACGCTTGCAAGCCCGAAGCCGTTGCGGCGCGCCGCCGGGGCGTCCGGGTCGAAGGGATTTTCAATCGTCACGCGGATGTCGCCCTGAACCCGCTCGCCGGTCATCGCAATCTCGCCGCCGTCGGTCAGTGTCGCGATCCCATGCTTGATCGCGTTCTCCACCAAAGGCTGTACCAGCAAAGGCGGCACCTCGAAGTCCGAGCAGCGCGGATCGAACTTTTGGTTCACACGCAGGCGCTGCCCGAAACGGACCTGCTCCACGTCCAGATAGCTTCGCGTCAGGGCCAGCTCTTCGGAAAAGGGAATGCTGGCCCTTTCGCCCAGCCGCAGAGACGCCCGCAGGAAGTCGGACAAACGAATGCACATTTCCCGCGCTTTCGAAGGATCGGCCGTTGTCAGTGCGCTGATGGAATTGAGGCTATTGAAAAGAAAGTGCGGATTGACCTGCGCCTTGATGGCTTTCAACTCGGCTTCGCGCGAAAGCAACTCCGCCTGCCGCGACGATTCGATGGCCAGGATCACGTAGTAAAGCGCGATAGCGAGCAGGTAGATCATGTCCACCATCGCCGCCAATACCGGAACCGCGGAAGCGTAGCCTGCGCGGAGCCAAGGGAAAACACCGCTGAAGCCCGCAACCAGAGCGCGCGCGAAGATCATGACTATCGCGGTGGCGCACATTGCCGCCACGGCATGATTGATGAGCAGCTTCTCTTTGGGCGTCGAGCGCAAAGGCAGAGAACGGCAGGAATACCAGGGAGCGAGACATACCCCGGCCAGCAGCAGCGTCACCGGCGCCATCACTGAAGCGCTTGCCATGACCGGCAGCCGTCCCGTGACCGACAGCATAAGCGTGAGCATGGCGCCGAGTGGAACCCAGGCCGCCACGTAAAAGATCAAACCGCTTTTGCTACTGAAAACGGGGTGCATTCAAGTTGCCGCCCGAGTCCTCAATCTGTTATCTCGAGCGAGGCGAATACCGCGGACCCCGTGATAAAGAGCGTCGGTCCCTCGAAAGTGCCCACCTTATTCGCCAGGGTCTTGTCTTCCACGCTGCCGAAGATGCTTGCCGCGCTGGCGACGACTCTCCAGCTCTCGGGAACCCGCAATTCGACCGAGCCGAAAACGGCGTTGACTTCGAGAGTGGCCGATTTTTCCGCGGAGGTAATCTGAGCCCGCCGAAGGTTGACTTCTATGCTGCCGAACACGACCTCCAACTTCCCGCCTTGGAAGCTCTGCGTTTCCACCTTTCGCTTCAGACTCCCAAACACGATCTGTTCCTTAGCAAAATCGGCCGAGGGAATTGCCGGCCCCCCAGGAAAACCTACCCGGCCTCGCGCGTGCTCGTTCGCATCCAAAATCTTGATCAAAGAGATCGTGCCGAACGCGATGAGCAGTAGCGACAATGGCCAACTCTCGTCGTGGGCTCGAATGCGTAATACGCCCAGGCTGACTAGAAGCACCAGGCTGCCTCCCGCCACCAGGACAATGCCCAGTGTCCGGCCTGCCCGGCTCGGATCGCTCACCAATTTGCCCAATCCTCCCACCACGAAGATCAAAGGCCAAAACGCCCAAAAATTGAACGCTGGCAGTAAACCCAGATTGCTGAGAAATAACAGCGTCCCTGCCGCGATGAGGAGGATCGCGATGAACAGCCGGGGAGCAGGCAGGTGACGCCATTGCTGCCGCCTGTGCCACTCTTCATTATCAAAGTTGTCCCGCACGTTGACCCTGATCTCTAGCTGCGAACGCTCTGCGAGGCCTCGTCTTGAAGCACGAAGTCAACCGCGCCCACCATAATCAAAGCCACCGGCCAGAGATTTGCAATCCGGTCCAGCGACAAGATCCCAACGAAATCGCCCCCTACGAGAATCAAGCCCGTGACGATCCATATAATGGCGATCGCAATCGTCTCAAGGTCGCCAAATCGAGAGGTAATTGGATTCGTATTCATTACTTTCGGCCTTAAGGCGATACTAAAACCCAGAGCGCTCGCCGATCATCTCGAAATCGGCGAACGCCTGATGCCTACCGGTGAATACCGCGCTTTCGGCCCATCACCCGCTGCGCCTTTCTCAGAAGATCAACTTCATTCCGAGCTGCAAAATGCGCGGATTGTGCGCGCCGCTCGGAAGCAGAAAATCCGAAGCATTCGAACCGACAAAGCAGCTCGGGTCGCCGGCCGAATTGTTAGCTCCGCCATAACAGGAGGCGCTACTATACACGCCGTTCCACTGCGTATGATTGAACACGTTGAAAGCTTCCGCGCGAAACTCGATCGCGCGCTGTTCGGAACGCAGCGGGAAATGCTTGAATAACCCCATATCGAAATTTGTTCGCGAGGGATTAGTCAAGAGGTTGCGCCCGGCATCGCCGAATGTGAGGCCGGTAGGTTCGGCGAAAGCGGCCGGGTTATACAGGAGCGGTCCCGGAAACCCGGCCACTCCGGATTGCGGCGCCGCCGCGTAGGGGTTTCCGACGACATCGAGATAAGACCCGGTTCCAACTCCGTTTCCAACGCCCGCGTTGTCCCCGTACGCCCCGCCATTGCTCACTGTGAACGGAGTGCCCGTCTGGAAGGTCATCAACCCTGACCACTGCCACCCCCCGAACGCCGCATGCAGGAAACCGGACTTCGTGAAGAACGGAAGATCGTACACCCAACTAACATTCAAGAGGTGCCGCTGATCGAAATTCGAGCTGGCGCGCGTCGCTGCAAGGTCATAAGAGTTCACGAACGTCGCGTCGCCGCGATCCGAAGAATCGTCTATCGAGTGACTCCAGGTGTAGGCCACGCTCAGCGACAAGCGGCCGATGTTGCGCCGCGCTGAAACCTGCAACGCGTTGTAGATGGAGTTTGCTTCGTCCTCAAGACCGGTTATGTCGCCGAAACCCTGGATTGGACGGTACAGATTCGGCGACACGTTACCGCAGGCGACATTCAGATTGTTGAGAGCCGGGCCTGTCACGGGATTTCCGTTCACAGTCAGCGTCGAACAATCGTTCGCGCTGATTGCTTGACCCACAGGATAAGGATTCTGCGCGGCGCTAACCGGGAAGATCTGGTTGAAATCGCGCTGGTCGGTCAAATGCGTTCCTTTGCTTCCCGCGTACGCCACGGTCAGCACCGTGTTTGATGGAAACTCGTGCTGGACATTCAAATTCCATTGCTGGACGTATGGCCAAATCGCGCGAGTCGGGATCGAGATAACGTTCAACGGCCCTGACACCGAACTCGTCGAGTAGATGCTGGTGTAACTCGGAAGATTGTATTCGGTGATGTTCTGAACCAGCGGCGGACTTCCTTCCAGAGACTCCGTGTTGCCCTCGTTTCCGTTCGTGTGTTCGAAGAAGATGCCGTAGCCCCCGCGAATCGCGGTCCTCCCGTCGCCGAAGACGTCGTATGCAAATCCGAAGCGCGGCGCGGGATTAAAGAAATGGTTCGTCAAGCAACCGGCGGGCGTCCCCCCAACACCGCACTGCACGACGCCATCGAACGGATTGCCGCTGATAAGCCCGTTCGAGCCGTATGCAGGAGCGTTGGCGGGATTGTACGCGCTTGCTTCCCAGTTATACGCCTGTGCATACTTTTCACGATACGTTCCAAAGAGACTGACTCGAAGACCGAGATTCAAGGTCAATCTGCGGTTTACGTGCCAATCGTCTTGTATGTATGGCTCGACGATCTTATATCTGTTGTAGTACTTAGTTATCAAGTTAGTCTGGTCGAATGAATAAATATTGCCGGTCAGGAAATCGGCGAATCCATTACCCGTGCTCCCGCTGGCGGTTCCGTTGAACGTCAGGGTGCCTTGGACATCGTTGAAGTTAGAGCTGTCCTCGTTCTTCTGCGCGGCGACATAGTACGCGCCAAAGTAAAGGTTATGCGAGCCCCAGATTTTGGTCACGTTGTCCTTATAAGTGAAGGTGGGGTTGGCATTGTTCCAGGGAAAGTAGCCGGTTCCAGCGCTGAATCCGCCGCCGCTGTATTCGCTCGTATTTTCGATGACGACGTTCGGCAACAGCCCACGAAAGCCGTTATTGAAGATGCCGGGCATGTCGAAGCTGCTCGGCCGCGCCGCCGCTCCCGTCGCCGTCAGAAAGATGTGGTCCGTCGTGTAACTGAACACGAACTCGTTCAGAAGCGTCGGCGACGCGCTCACCGTCAAGTTGGCTACCATGCTAACGCCCGGACCCACGAAATTCGTGCCTACCGTGGGAAACGTTCCTGTCCCCCACAGCGGTGTGGGCGCCACCGTGCTCCAGGAATCGTGTATGAATCGATAGAAGAAGCGAACCTTGTCGTTGAAGTTCTCATCCACTCTCGCCAACTCCTCGCGCCACGACGTGGGCTGAATAATATCGGCGTCGTAAAACGATTGCGTTCCCGAACCGGCGGTTGGAGCCGAGATCAACGGTAGCAACGCCTGGGCTTGCGGCGTAACCGGCACTTGGTTGTTCGGAAAGTAATTGCCGGTGGAAGGGTTTACCGGGCAATTGGGAAAATCTGTGGTGTCTACCGCGCTCCCCGCCGCCGGGCAGGCGTCCGAAAAGTTTCCGCTGCGCTCTTCGTTCGAAGGTACTTGCTGGTTGTAAGTATTCGGAACACGGTCCCTTCTCCACTCCTCCGAGAAGAAAAAGAACGTCTTGTCCCGGTTGGTGTTGTAGGTCTTTGGAATGAAAACCGGGCCGCCGATCGTATATCCGAAGTCGTTCTTCTTGTACTCGGGGGTCGTCGTATCGAAGAAGTTTCGGGCGTTGAAGTCGTTGTTCCGCACGAATTCGAACAGGTCCCCGTGGAAATCGCGCGTGCCCGATTTCGTGATCGTCTCCACCGTCGCCGAACCGTTCCGGCCGTATTGTGCGCCGTAATTGGACGTCAGCACCTTTACTTCCGCCACGGCATCCACGTTCGGGTACGTATTCAACGTTCCGTTGCTGCCGTTATCCATGTTGTCGCCGCCGTCCAGTTCCCAGTTGTTGTACTCCGTGCGGCCGCCATTCACGCTGTACGCCACGCTGCCGTAAACGCCCACCGTGCCCTCATCTTGCCCCGTCTGGTTGCTAACCCCCGGTATCAACGTCACCAACTGAGTAAAATTCCGGCCGTTCAGCACCAGCTGATCGATCTGCTTGGTTGTGATCACTCCCGATAACTCGGCCGTTTCCGTCTGTACTTGCGCCACATTGGAGCCCGCCACCGTCAGCTCCGTGTTCACCTGGCCCACTTTCAGAGTTGCGTCCGCCCGAGCCTTGTCGCCCACCCGCAGGATCAGGTCCTTCACGGCATACTGCTGAAATCCCGCGGCCGCGACGTTGATGTCGTAATGCCCGGCCGGCAGGCCGCTTACCAGGTAATCGCCCGTCCCGTTTGTCGGTGTGGTTCGTGTGAATCCCTGCTCGATACTCTTAATCGAGACGTTCGCGCTCGGGACAGCGGCCCCGCTGGCGTCCTTGACCGTTCCGGTTATGGAGCCCTCCTGCGCCCACGCACAGGCTGCGAAGAGAAGGGTTGCAAATGAAATCGAAATGCGCCCGCCGATAGTCGTCATCAGGTAACCTCCTGAGCAGCATTACCTTGGGTGCGCCGGTTACCGCCAGGGCCAAGGCGCTGCCGAAACCTTCTAAACCGCGAGGACACTATATCGCACTGCTCGCACGGGATGCCGCGCAAGACTCTCTTCAAGCTTTCGCCGGGCTTTCCCAGGAAATGGAACTTTTTATGGCAAATGGCCGCATATTTGTCAATTAATAATCGTAATACCTGCTTGATTAACCAGTCTGTAATACAACAGTAATCAGTTTGTAATGGCATGCGGTTCTAATAGATCACCATTAGAGTTCCTGGAGGGCTGTAAAAATGAATCCCTGGCAGGTCGTCTCACCAGCAATTTGCGGTCGCCGCGCCGCGCCATCCCGTCTACGCGGATCGATTTCGTTCAAGCTGAGATGCGGATTTGCAGTGTTTGCGCTTCTCGTTGCAATTGGAGCCGCAAGCGCCCAGACCGATCCCGGCGTGCGCAGCAGCACCGGCGTCAACGCAGGTGGTCCGCTTCCGGATTTGTCGACAGCCGCCGCGAAGTTTTTCGATAACGGTGAAACGCGGTTTGAGACCCCGGAAGTCGTCTCCGGCGGCACAAACAACGGACTTGGGCCGCGCTTCAACCTCAACCAGTGCTCAACCTGCCACTCGCAACCAGCGCCCGGCGGAAGCAGCCCCAACATCAACCAATATCCATTCGTCAGCGTGAACCCGGAAAGCCAGGTTATAAAGAATGGAATCGCGGTCTCGCCGCCCAACAGCATTCCATCCTTCGTGCTCGTGAACGGTCCGGTGAGGGAAGCCCGTTTTCCCTTCTTCATCGAGAACGGCCAGGTAACCAAGACTGCCGACGGTGGTGTACACGACCTCTTTACCGTTCAGGGCCGCAGCGATGCCGGCAATTGCGTTCTCGCCCCGCCCAACTTTGCGCAGGCTGAACAGTTGAATGACATCATATTCCGAATTCCCACGCCGGTCTTTGGCTTGGGCTTTATGGAAAACATCGGCGAGACCACGCTGATCGATAACTTCAACTCCCAAATTGGAAATTCCTTCGGCATTAGCGGCGCGTTCAATTATAACGGCAATGATGGGACCATCAGCCGCTTCGGCTGGAAGGCCCAGAATAAATCGGGCCTGCTGTTTGCCGGCGAAGCTTACAACGTCGAAATGGGCATCACCAATGAGCTCTTCCAGAATGAACGGCCCAATCCGGATGAAGAGCATAACTTTATCGGGCTTCCCAGCAGTTGCCTCAACCTCGACGGCGCCGGCTACCCGGAAGATTCGACCAACTTCACCGCAACGGGTCCGGCCATCCCCAGTGACATCGTGGCGTTCGGCATCTTCATGCGCTTACTGGCCCAGCCCACGCCTCAGCCCCAGGGATACAGCACCGCCACCACCACCGTGACTGCGCAGTCCATCGCGCGCGGGCTTTCCGGATTTACTTCGGTCGGATGCGCCACCTGCCACACGCCGACCCTCGAAACGGACCCTTCCTCCATCGACGGAGATTTAAGCGGGAAACCGGCGAATCTCTATTCCGATATCGAAATCCATCACATGGGCGGCTTGGCGGATAACGTCATGCAGGGCACCGCGGGGGGCGATCAGTTTCGCACCGCGCCTCTCTGGGGAGTCGGCCAGCGCATCTTCTTTCTGCATGACGGCCGCGCGCCCGACCTGCTCACCGCCATTACGGATCACTGCCTGCCTGTCGCGACCTCAGGATCGGAAGCGAGTCAAGGCTCCGAAGCTTGCACGGTTGTGACGAACTTTCAAAATCTGCCCCCTACCAGCGGCGCCGCTAACACAGTTTCGCAGCAGGATGTTCTGAACTTCCTGCGCTCGCTCTAGCTTGCTCTTTGCTCTACGCGTAAGCGCCCTACGGGCTTGCTCAGTCTCCAGCTGTGGCAAGCCCCTCCTTTTCTGAAGGCGCGCCTCACGCGGAACTCTTCATTCTGATCTATGGCCACGTCGTCTCGTCTTCTAGCGGTTTTCATCGCATCGGCACTGCTGCCGCTTTCGGCGCAATCTATCGTTTCGTCCGACTCACGGCCCGGCGTTCCCAACAATCCGACGCCGGGGAGCATACCGGAAGGGGCGTTGCTGGTCAAAGGCGCCACCTCCAGCGCGAGCGACTCCGAAACAGCGCTGCCGGAATCGGGAAGCGTGTCGAACAATACCTACACGAACCGCTACTTCGGTTTGTCTTTTCCCTTGCCTGCGGACTGGATTCAAAAGTCGCCCGGCCCACCGCCTTCCGATAGCGGCCGTTACGGCCTGACGCTGCTGACGCCTGCCCCCGCGCTTAAAGGCCTCGCAGGCGGCAGCATCCTGATTACCGCGCAAGACATGTTTTTCACTCCCGACCCTTTGACCCACGCGTCCGACCTCGTCGATTTCACGAAAAGCCACTTGCAGGGAGATTACAAAATCGAACAGGAGCCATCGGACGCCCACATCGCCGGACAGCGGTTCATCTCATTCGGGTATGGATCTCCTTCGACGGGATTGCATTGGCGTATCCTCGCGACTGAAATCCGCTGCCACACGCTGGAATTTGTCTTCATGAACCGCGACCCGCAAACTCTCGACCGCCTCGTCCGGGAGGCAAACGCAATTGATTTGGACAGCGCGGTTTCCACGCTAAGCGGCGCGGCCCAAGACGATGTTCCCGTCTGCATCAAGGCTTACGCAAGCGCCGGAAATGTGATCGAGCGTGTCGATCCTCTATTTACGGAACACAGGTACAATCCCGTTCCGGTCCGGATCATCGTTGGCAAAGACGGCAGGATCAGGCACATTCACTTCCTCAATGCCTTTCCCGATCAGAGCAAGGCCGTCACCGAAGCGCTCAACCATTGGAAGTTCAAACCCTATATTCGGGACGGAAAGCCGGTTGAGGTGGAAACCGGGATCATGTTCGGTTCCCGCGCGCCGCGGTTGGCCGCGCTCTCAAACCCTACCTCCGTCGCCGCACCTGCTCGGTAAACAGCGGCCTCTGCGAAGTGAAGCTGAGCCCGGACTTACCAACACATCCTGTCTCTCCGGTCGCTCCTCCGTCTGAAATGTATAATTCGCTCTTGATGAAGAGAGACAAATCGATCGTACTTCTTTTTTCGTTAGCGTTGTTTGCTTTCGCCGCGCGCGCGGAGGTGCGCCTTCCCAGAATTCTCTCGAGCCATGCCGTGCTCCAGCGCGACCGGCCGATACACGTCTGGGGATGGTCGGAGGCAGGCGAGAACATATCGGTGTCTTTCAAGGGCGCAACCCGAACAGCTCAAGGAGATCGGCTGGGACGCTGGAGCGTTTATTTTCCGCCGCAAGCGGCGGGCGGCCCGTTTCAACTGACCGTCACAGGCGCCAACCGAATCGTGCTCGACGACATTCTTATCGGCGACGTATGGTTTGCTTCCGGCCAATCCAATATGGAGATGCCGTTGAACGGCTTTCCTGGATCGGCGGTGGTCAAAGATGCCGCGGCCGAGATCAGCCATGCCGACAATCCCAACCTGCGCCTTCTCTTCATCTCGCACAAAGCGGCCCAGTTCCCTCTAGAGGACTTCGATCAGCGAGACGAATGGACTCTATGCACGCCCGAAACTGCGGCGAAATTTTCAGCGGTCGCCTATTTCTTCGGCCGCGATATCGCCGCGCAGGAGCATGTGCCCATCGGACTGATCGATTCCTCCTGGGGCGGCACTCCGGGTGAAGCATGGGTGAGTCTTGATTCGCTCGCTGCCGATGCTTCTCTCATGCCCATATTCGCCACGTGGGCGAAAATGGCCAACGAAGAGACCGACGTGCCCGCGACCAAGATCGCCGAGAAGAGAGAAGACAATGCCGCTCGAGCAGCCCATCGCCCGTTACCGGAACATCCCTGGCATCCCGACGCTGCCTCCTGGGACCCGTCCTGGCTCTTCAACGGCATGGTTGCTCCCGCTCTCGAGTTCGCAATAAGAGGTGTGATCTGGTATCAAGGCGAAACCAACAGTGCTCTGGAACGAGCCCCTCTATACGAACGCGTCTTTTCGACTCTCATCGGCGATTGGCGAACGCATTGGCGCCAAGGCGATTTCCCGTTCCTGTACGTGCAAATTTCGAGCTTCGACTCTACCCCTCATGAAGTCTGGCCCATGGTGCGCGAGGCTCAACGACGTACGCTCTCTCTAGCGAACACCGCAATGGCAGTGACAATCGACGTCGGCGACCCCGGCAATGTCCATCCCTCCGACAAACAGACTGTGGGAGCGCGGCTCGCGCTCGCCGCCCGCGCAATCGCCTATCGGGAGGACGTTCCTTACTCGGGCCCGCTGTTCCAACAAGCAGCCGGCCAAGATCGCAGCCTGCGAGTGTGGTTTACACACGCCGAGGATGGATTAATTGCGAAGAATGGTCCGCTTCAAGGGTTCGAAATCGCCGGTGAAGATCGTCGATTCGTGGAAGCCGACGCTCGCATCGACGGCAAGACAGTAATCGTGGCGAATCCACAAGTCGCGAAGCCAATGTACGTTCGCTACGGGTGGCGGAACGCGCCGCAGATAAACCTGTATAACTCGGCTGGTCTGCCCGCTTCGCCGTTTACGTCGGAGTCCAACATCCCGGTTCCCATCGGAAACAAATGATCCGAATCGCCGCGAGCGTCTCAATCCACCGGGCTGTCGGCCGTGAACGGAGAGCAGCACGGCTTGGTGACTGGCTGAAATTCCATCAGTTCCACGCGCGTGCCGTCGGGGTCGTAAAGATTCGCCTGCCACTTTCCATCTCGTCCCATCTGAGGCCCATCGTGTCTCGGACTAAGACGATCTTCGCCGATCAGTGTCGTCACCGCCTCTTCCATGTTTCGCACGCCGATCGAAAAATGGTTTAGAACTCCTAGCTGCCGCTGATCTACCTTGGACAACGGCGTATCCGAGCCTTCACCGACCAGCATGTATTCGAGCCAATCCCGCCCGTCTGGAACCTGCTGCGATACCCAATCCACGCGGTCCGGCTGCTTCGCCCCGAACCAGTATGGTCGGAATCCCAAGACGTCCTTATAGAATCGGTCTTCCGTGGCTCGATTGTGTACCAGGTAACCCATGTGAATGATGCGGGTGCCGATAGGCTTGGCGCCGGCGGCCATCGTTATGGGCCTCCCCGGCTGTACGAACTGCACTTCATTTCCTTCAGGATCTTTCACGTTGAACCATTGCGCCCCATCCGGATCTTGATGGACTTCATCTGTCACGCTTACTCCGCTCGCCCGCAGATACCGCTGCAGGCCGCCCGCATCCGCCGTGTTGTAGGCGACGCAAGCCATTCTGCTGATATCCTGCGTTGCCGGCAGCGGCAGCACCTCCACATACTGCGTCGGGCTGAAGTAGTAGCGCGTTCCTTTTGGATCTTGCGGATCCGGCGCCTTTGCGGCGCCCAGGTCGTTCGCATAGAAACGGTCGCTCGCCTCCAGGTTGCTGGCGTATACGCAGATATGCGAAATGCCTGTGATCGCGGGCCGTTGAGGCGCCGCTCCTAGTGCAGTCGTCCACCCGCAGGCAACGACGGGAGCGAGTATGAAAAGGGTCTTCATTGTGAGGCCACCCAGCGTTCCTCTAGCTTACGAAATGCAGTTTTCGCCGTGTCGATAGTTGGGGAGCAGCGCGAACAGCGCCGACGCCGCGATCACCATCACGAACGAAATACTCAACACCGCGGAGTACGAGCCCATACGATCGAAAGCAACTCCCATTACGACCGGTCCCGCGGCCCCGGCCACCGCGTAGAGGCACCACGTGTATCCATAAAGCTCGCCAAACTTGGCGAGTCCGAAGTAACGTGTCAGAAGGTATGGAACCGCATCGGATTCCGCGCCCATCCCAAGGCCCGCCAAGACTGCTGTCGCGGCTGCCAGCACAAGCCGAAAGGGCACAAGTAGAAACGCGAAACCAAGAGCACATACGGCCAGCAGCGCTGCTGTAACGCGATTTCCCCGGAAGCGATCGAGCAGGTACCCGGTACAGAGCTTGGCTGCCAGCGCGGAAAGCCCCGCCAGAAACAGAATGAAGCCAACCTGCGCGGGGGCCGCGCCATGGTCGCTGAGAAATGCCGCCCAGTGGCTGTTTAATCCGTTTGTCGCAAACGAAAACAAGAGCAGAGCCAATCCAATGAACACGAAAGGCCTGGACCCCAACGCGCTTGCGACGGATTCTGTTTGCCTGATGGTCTTCGCGCGTCGCGATCCGGGCGCCTCGCGCACGAACAAACAAATCAGCGGCGCCGCCACCACAAAAACGCAACCGCCCAGAATCGCATAGGCCCGGTGCCATCCGTAGCTGGATATCAGCCATTCCGCAATTCCAGGAAATACCATCGATCCTAATCCCGACCCGGCCATGACGAAAGCCAATGCGCGGCCTCGTTGCTCGTCGAACCAATTGCTGATCACGCGAGCGTATCCCAGTTGAGTGGTGCCGTTTCCCACTATTCCCAACACGATGAAGACAGCATAGAGATGCCATAGATGCGCTGTGAGCAGCGCAAGCGATCCGAAAGCCGCCGCATAAACGATCGTGCACGGCAGAATTACGCGGCGGGCGGGATAACGGTCCAGCAGACGGCCCAGGATCGGCGAGCAGATGGCGACCGTCAGCGCCGCCAGCGTAAACGCGAACGACACTTGCCCGCGGGACCAATGAAACGTCGCCGCAAGCGGCTTCAAGAAAACGCCGAAGGTGAAAACAACGACCGATGCGAAGCTAACGAACACTCCGCAGCAGCAAGCCCCCAAGATCATCGCTCGCCTGCCGGCCGCGCCGGCGCCAATCTCTCTCTCTGCCGCAATCTGGTTTTCTGTCACCATTTCATATTGAATACACGATCGCTGACACTCTGAGATAATTTAAGATGTCGCTTATTCGGACGGCCGCGCCAACCGTTTCGTGGATTTCACTTGTTGGCGATACACGTTTCGGTTCGAGGCGGAGCACCTGCGCGCAAGATCCGGATTCAAAGGTCGAGCACGTGTGCGCCGATTATGCGAAAGCGTCTTACAGCTCTAAGCGCTCCAGCGACCCGACATTCGAAGGGCGAAAGCGCCGATCGCCGAGGGCGAATTTCGGCTTAGAGGACCATCATGACCAGTGAAGAGGTTGTTCAGACATTCTTGCGTTTCTTTGAAAAGCATGGGCACTTGCGGATTCCTGGCGCGTCTATTGTGCCCAAAGACGACCCCACTCTGTTGTTCATCAATTCCGGGATGGCTCCGCTCAAACCCTACTTCCTCGGCCAAAGGCGTCCGCCGCAGCCGAATCTCTGCAATGTGCAGCCGTGCATTCGCACCGTCGACATCGATTCGGTTGGTGACCGCCATCACCTGACACTCTTCGAGATGCTCGGCTCCTGGTCCATCGGCCAGTATTGGAAGGATCATGCCATCGAGCTGGCCTACGCGCTGCTGGTCGACGAATTCCACTACGATCCCAAGCTGCTGTACGCGAGCGTTTACTCCGGCAACCCTGACCACAATATTCCGCCGGACGACGAATCTATCGCCGCTTGGGAACGCGTGGGCCTGGCCAGCGATCACATCGTTCTGCTCGGCGAAGATAACTTCTGGGGACCGGCCGGCAAATACGGGCCCTGCGGTCCCTGCACGGAGGTCTTCTTCGACACTGGCGCCGAACATGGCCCCACATATGTGCCGGGCGGCCATTTCGATTCCGAGAGCCGCTATATCGAAATCTGGAATGCCGGCGTCTTCATGGAATTCGATAAGCAGCCGAACGGCCTGTCCCGACTGGGACTGCGCAGCGTGGACACGGGCTCCGGACTCGAGCGCATGCTCATGAACCTCAACCGTTGCGAGTCGGTATATGAGACCGACCGACTGCGGCCGATCTTTGAAGTCGTGCGGGAGCAGATGGGCGGGGCATCGGATGAGAGCGTGGCGGGGGAGGCGAAGATGATCACGGATCACCTGCGCTCGGCCAGCTTCATTCTGGCGCACGGCGTCACGCCTTCTAACACCGGGCGCGGCTACATTCCTCGGCGCCTGATTCGCAAATGCGTGGCCATGACGACACGGCGGCGGCTCGAAAATTTCCGCTTTGATGAAGTGCTGAACACGGTTATCGAAGTACTGGGCCGCGATTACTCCGTGCTCCCCGCCAATCGCAACAGAATTCTGGAGCTGATGGAATCGGAAAGCAAAGCCTTCGCGCTGCGCATGAAGCAGGGCCTGGAGCGCTTGTCGGCATTAGCGGCTCACAAGCCGTTCCGTTTGTCGGGGCAGGATGCGCTGTCGTTGTTCGCCACTTTCGGCGTCCCCCTGCCGATCATTCGCGATCTGGTCGGTGATTACGGTGGCGAGCTCGACGAAGCAGGCTTCGAGGAAGCGTTCAAGCAGCATCAGGAAGTGTCCCGCACCGGACTGCAGGGCGAAGATGGTTTCGAAGCGCTCGCCGAGGCGGCGAGTCCCACCGTGTATCTCGGTGAAGAGAACACAACCGTGACGGGGCTGATCCAGGCGCTCTTCGTGAATCAGGAGCTCAGCGACCGCGCATCGGAAGGCGCCGAAGTAGATATCGTTGTAGACCGCACCACTTTCTACGCAGAAGGCGGCGGTCAGGTGGGAGACACCGGAATTATCAAAGCACCGCACGGCGCCGTCGAGGTGGCGGATACGGTCAAGCGCCTGGGCTTGTATTTCGTCCATCACGGCAAGGTGGTCTCGGGCAGCATCGCGCGCGGCGAAACGGTAGAACTACAAGCCGATGGCGAACGTCGCCTTCGGATTCGCGCGAATCACTCGGCTACGCACCTATTACAGAGCGCGCTGCGAACCGTCCTTGGGCCGCATGTGCAGCAGGCGGGGTCGCGCGTCGAAGCCTCTCGGCTTCGATTCGATTTCCAGCACACCGAGCGCGTCACTCCGGAGCAGCGGCGTCAGATTGAATTACTCGTCAACAGCTTCATACGCAAGAACGTCCCGGCGCAAATCGAATTGACGACCTACGCCGATGCCATCAGCCGCAACGCGCTTGCATTTTTTGGAGATACCTACGGCGAAACCGTCCGCATGATACGCTTCGACGGCTTTTCGACGGAGTTGTGCGGTGGAAGCCATGTGCGTGCAACCGGCGATATCGGCGCGTTTCGCATCCTGTCGGAATCGAGCGTCATGAGCGGCGTGCGGCGCATCGTGGCTTTGACAGGCGAAGAAGCGATTCGACATAGCCAGCATGCCGACGAAATTCTGGAGGCCGTATCGAGTCGTCTGCACGTGGCCCCCGACAGCGTGGAGGGCCAGATCGTGAAGATCCTGGAACGGGCCAAACAACAGACGCCCACGGCGGCTTCTGGCAAGCAAACGACGGATGCGATGCGCGCCCAACTGCAAACAGCTCCGAGCGGCGTTCCGTATCTCTTTCTGGAGGTCGATCAGGATCCGGTAGGTCTGCGCACCATCGCGCTCGAGGCGGCGGAGCAGTTGGCCGCGGCCGTTTCTCTGATCTCGATTCGCGGCGACAAGATGAGCGTTGTGGTTTGCGTGTCGAAGAGCCTGACGAATTCCGTTCAGGCAAATGACATTCTCGCGCGTATGCTGAGCGCGATTAAGGGTGGCCATGGCGGCGGCAAAGCCCACCTGGCACAAGGCGGCGGTCCCGCGGGCGCAGACATAAATGCTCTCCGCGCGGCTTTCGCGCAGGCGCTTGAAGCAGTCCCCTCGAATCCGCGCGCCTAGCCTTCTCGGAAATCGGCCGCTGAAGACCTAGTTGCGATTAGCCGTTTGCGCCGCCCTGGCGGCAGCGATCCGCGGGCCCATTTCCTTCATTCGCTCGCGCATCATTTCCGTCTTCTTGCGCCCGTCCGGCGTCGCGTCGATCAACTTCTCCAGATTGACGAGAAGCTGCGGTCCGAGGTGCGCCCGAGCGTCCGCCAAAATCACTTCGATCTTGGAAAATACGGCGAGATGCTCATAGTTCGTGCTGTTGAACAGATCCATGTCGAGGGACCCGTAATTCACCAAAGCGGCGGCCATGTCCCAGTAGGACCATACCATTCGTACGTAAGCGCCGTGCTCGCTGAACATCGCGCTGGCGACGTCGGCCATCGATTGCGGGTTGAATTCGGCGAAATACCAGTCGCGCGCCTTGCGCATGGTCGCCTCTCGCCGCAGATCGTAAAGCTTCAGGATGAGTTCCGCTTCGTCTTGTTTTGACATGATGTAATCGCTCCTCTAGAAGCTTAATACTCCTGGGTCGATCATCGTGCGGTTTATCGCTCGTTCAAGCCGCCGTCCACCACCATGGTCTGCCCCGTGATGAAATTCGGACCCGTTAAAAAGAAATGCACTGCCTCCGCGATCTCTTCCGGTCTGCCCGCACGGCCCATGGGCGTCCCGTCGATCATCGCCTGTACGCGTTCGTCAATGTCGTTGAACGCGATCACTCCCGGCGCAACGGAGTTAACTGTAATTTGCGGCGCCAGCGCCTTGGCCAGCGCTCGCGTCAACATGATCACGCCTGCCTTCGAAGCGCAGTAGTGAACATGGTCGGCCCACGCGCGAATGCCCCCTAGAGAGCTGATATTCACGATTCTGCCCGCGCCCAATTCCCGCATCTGCCGCGCGCCTTCCTGGCAGCAGAAAAACGTCGCCTTCAAATTCACATCGTGAATGAAATCCCAATCGGCTTCTGTAATTTCGAGCGCCGGTATGCGGGTGAAGCGCGCCGCATTGTTCACTAGGCAATTCAACGGCCCGCAGCGGCCCCGAACTTCCTCGAACAATCGGTGTATTTCTTCCCGTCTTGCCAGATCGGCCTGGAAAATAGGAGCGCCGCCGCATTCGCTCGATACCCGTTCGGCCTCCGCGCGGGAAGAACCGTAATGAATTGCGATTTCGAAGCCGTGCCGCGAAAGTTCGATCGCAATCACGCGGCCTATGCGCTTCGCCGCCCCGGTAACTAGAACACGCCCGGCGCTCACCTCGCAAACTCGGCTATAACGCGCGACGTGTGCGCAATATCCTCGGGCGTGTGCGCGGCTGAAACGAATGCCGCTTCGAACTGCGAGGGCGGGAAGTAAATGCCATTCTCCAGCAGATGGTGAAAGAACCGGGCGAAGAGCGGCGTGTCGGACCGCTTCGCCTCGTCATAATTGGAAACCGTCTCCGACGTGAAGAAAACCGTGCTCATCGATCCCACCCGATTCGCAACGGTCCCCACCGGCAAGCGCGACGTCAGCTCCGCCGTCGACCTTTCCACCTGGTCGTAAATTTCGGGATGCGCTTCGATGTATCGCAGCATCGCAATTCCCGCCGTAACCGCTAACGGGTTTCCCGAAAGCGTTCCGGCTTGATAGATCGGCCCCACGGGCGCAACCTTCCTCATGATGTCGTCGCGGCCGCCGTATGCCGCCATCGGCAGCCCGCCCCCAATGATCTTGCCCAGCGTAGTGAGATCGGGCGTCACTCCGTAAAGCTGCTGCGCTCCGCCGCGGCTCAGCCGGAATCCGGTCATCACTTCATCGAAGATTAACAGCGACCCGTGACGCTCCGTCACGCCGCGCAAGCCCTTCAGAAATCCAGGCGCAGGCGGAATGCATCCCATGTTGCCCGCCACCGGCTCAACAATCACCGCCGCGATCGCGTCTCCACGCTCCCGAAAAGTCTCCTCCACTCGATCCAGATCGTTGAATGGCAGGGCAATCGTCGTCTCCGAAAACGCGCGCGGCACTCCCGCTGTGTCCGGCAAACTCAGCGTCGCCACCCCCGAACCCGCCTTGACCAATAACGAATCGACGTGGCCGTGGTAGCAGCCTTCGAATTTGATCGTGATCTCGCGCCCCGTATAGCCGCGCGCCACCCGCAGCGCGCTCATGGTCGCTTCCGTGCCCGAATTCACCAACCGCACTAACTCGACCGAAGGCACAGCGTCCACAATCAGCTCGGCCAGCTCTACTTCCCGGCTGGTGGGCGCTCCAAAACTGGTCCCGATCTCCAGCACTCCCGCAAGCGCATCGACGACAGGCTTCGGCCGATGTCCCAACAGCAGCGGCCCCCACGAGCACACGTAATCGATGTACTCGTTTCCGTCCACGTCCCAGATATGCGAACCTTCGCCCCGCGCGATGAATCGCGGGGTGCCTCCCACCCCTCGGAACGCCCGCACCGGCGAGTTCACGCCGCCAGGAGTAAACTGCTGCGCCCGCGCAAACAGAGCTTCCGATTGCGTCGTGTTCATACCTGGGTTTCGCCCAGGATCAGCTTGCGAAACAGAAAGCTCACCAGCAGCTCATGAAGCGTCGTGTTCACATTGCGCAACAGGCGGCTCTTTAACTCCAGGTAAGGCTGCGTGCCCGCGAACAGGTCCTGCATAATCTCGCAGAATTTCGGACTGCGCTTCATGAACTGAATCATCCGGCTCGGCACCGCGCGATACAGCATTGCGCCGCAAAACAGGCGCTTCGCAAGACCAGCGCCGTACGTCAAATCGAGTCCGAAATCGCGCGCGATCAACTGGCGATAGCGCTCCGCTTTCCTCGCCGGCTCCTGTTCATCCAGCACCACCTGGCTCGCCAGGTCTCCCGAGCGCACCGCATAATAAAGACCTTCGCCCGTAATCGGGTCCACCAAGCCGCCCGCATCCCCCACCGCAAGCCAGCCATCACCCGCCACGCGATTGTTCCGCCAACCACGGGAATCGAGCGCCGGCAGCATGTGTCCGTAAAACTTGGCTTCCTTGCGACAGATGCCCTTCTCTTCCATGTAGCGTTCCAGCCGGCCGCGCAGGCATTGCGCCGATTCGCTCTTCCCGCAAATCCCCACCGAAAGATGGCCGCTGCGCGGGAACACCCAGATATAGCCTTCCAGGTTCGGCAAGAATTGTATGTCTATATGCGCCTGCTCGCTCGGCACCCAATAGCCCAGCGCATACATCGTGTCCTGCGCCGTGTATTGCGTTCCGACTTCGCGCAGCGGGTTCCGCGCGCCCGTCGCAATCACGCAGAAATCGGCCTCGATCTTGCCCGACCTTGTGCGAATCTCCCACCCCGGCGGCTTCCGCTCCAGGCCCACAACGCGTGTCTTCTCTATTTCGGCCCCCGCTGCTTCGGCGCGCCGAAGTAGCATCGCGTTCAGATCCACGCGCGAATAAATCACCAGCGGCCGAGCCAGCAGCATCTTAAATTCACCCGCCTTCGGCGCCGCGAGAAAAGTATCGGTCACCAACTTCTTCGGCGTGTCGTTGTCGATCAGGTAGCTGTATTGCGAGTACGCCTTGTAAGTTATCCCGCCGCCGCACGGCTTCTCCCACGCCAGCTTTTCATCGAGGACGATCGTTCGCAGCCCGGCTCGTGCCAGACGCTCGGCAGCCGATGAACCGGCGGGTCCGCCGCCCAGCACTGCAACGGTCTTCATCGCGTTCGTCCGCCGCTACCCGATTCAGGCGCGGATTGCCCCTGGGGGCTCATCGAGCTTATCGGAGGGTGGCCCGGCGGCAATTGATTCGCGCCGGAACCGTTCGACGGCATGCCCGTATGGTTTTGCGAACCGCCAACCTTCACCACCACCCACTTGCCATCCCGATCTTCGAGCGTGTAGTTCATCACCATGCCGCTGCCCAGGCTGGTATCCCCTTTTGGATGAAACGCGACCGTTGCATAGGCCAAATTTTTTTCAAACGACACCGACGTCGTGTTCACATCCAGCGAATTCAGATCTAATCCCGATCTCGCCTGCAAACGTTGAAGAATCGCTTCCTGAACCTTTTCCTTGCTCTTTATGCCCCTGCCGCAGCCTGCCAACAGCAGCAAAACGGCCACGGCTGCGGATTGCGTTCGTAACACCACCTCGATTATAACTGTCAGTTCCTGCAACGATTTCCGCCGCTGTGACGCGGCGTTCGCCCCGCCTCCTATAATCGGGAAATCGAAACCACGCGCGCAAGCGGCCTTGGCCGCCGGCCCGGAAACTATGACCCTCCCACCAGAACGCAAAGGCGCGAGCGCGCTGTTTGAAAGCGACCGCCGCTACAAATACCTGGACGCCTTCATCACGCTGTTCGTCGTCATTCTCCTCGTCTCCAACATAGTGGCTGCTAAATTCTTCGCCATCGGCCCCCTGCGCGTGAGCGCGGCCCAGATATTGTTCCCCATCACTTACATCTTTGGCGATATCTTCACCGAAGTCTATGGTTACTCCGCGTCTCGCCGGGCCATTTGGTATGGTTTTTTCGCATCGTTCATTCTAGTCGCCATCACCTTCATCGCGGTGCAGATTCCCCCCGCGCCCGAATACACCGATCAATCCGCTTTCGCTGCCATCTTCAAGCCGGTCGGGCGAATCGTAGTCGCAAGTCTGCTCGCCTATTGGTGCGGCGAGTTCGCCAACTCCTTCACTCTCGCCCGGCTAAAGCTCGTCACCCGAGGCAAGTACCTGTGGACTCGAACCATCGGCTCGACCGTGGTAGGACAGGCTGTCGATACCACCGTCGTTATGTTCGCTGCCTTTTACGGCACTCGCCCCGTCGGCGTCATCATAAGATTGATCGTCGCCGGTTACATTATTAAGGTCGTTTACGAGACTCTGATGACGCCAGTCACTTATGCAATCGTCAATTTACTGAAGCGTACGGAAGGCGTAGACTATTTCGACTACGAAACTAACTTCAATCCCTTTGCGACGGCAGACTAATATGATCCTTCTTTTGGCCGTGATATCCGCGAGCGCGTTTGCCATGGCCGGGCAATCGACCCCCGCTCCCTCTGCGCCGGCGCCCGGCAACTGCGCTCTTGTGGTCCACGTCACAGGGTTTCGCAATCAGAAGGGAGTGGCCGGCGGAACTATCTTTAAGACGCCCGACGGCTGGCCGGAGAACAACGCCAAATCGTTCATGCACGCGCCGTTCCCAATCACGGGTGATCACGCCACTCTCACGTTTTCTCTACCGCCGGGCACATACGGCGTTGCCGTCTTGCACGATGAAAACGAGAACCGCAAGCTGGATCGCAATTTTATGGGGATTCCGAAGGAGGGTTTTGGATTCGCCAACAATCCTCACGTCGGCCTGTCCGCGCCCAATTGGCATGACGCCGCTATAAACGTCACCTGTCCGGTGACGGAAATCCAGATCCGCCTAATTTATAAATGAACGGCCTGCGCCAAACCTGAAAACCGCCGGCCGCGACTACATCGTGCTGATTTTGATGTAGCGCTTGATATCAGGCAGATTCATCAGCACGCCGATTATACCGGCCCCGATCAGCAAATAGCGAAAAATCTTTCCGTTCATCCTATGCCTCCCGTGCAAGCCTCGGTTTCCTGAGGCGCTCTCATCGTATCGCATCTGTGGGGCCCCGGTAAGCGGTCCAATTACAGCGCGCCCGCGAAGGCTTCGAACAACTTCAACTGCTCCGTGTCGTTACCCACCTGGTCTTCCGGATGCCATTGGACGGCCACCACGAACCGCCTGTCGTTCCGCTCCAGCCCCTCCACAGTGCCGTCGTCGGCGCGCGCCGAAACGCGAAGGTTCGCGCCGATGTTCGAAGCCGCCTGATGATGCCTCGAATTCACCCGCCACCGGTCGGTCTTTGCAATACGCGCGAGTTCGGTCTCGGCCTCAATCGAAACCTCGTGCGCGGGCGCGCCTTTGTCGTCCGTTTCGACGTCGTGAACCTCAACCGGAGAAAGATGCTGAATCAGCGTGCCGCGGTGGTAGACGTTCAGAATCTGCAAGCCGCGGCAGATGCCGAGAATGGGCAAATCGCGATCAAGCGCGGCCCATATCAGCCGAAGCTCGGCCGCATCGCGCTGCTGGTCCGGCGCCTCCGTCTCCGGTCGCGCCTCTTCGCCGTACAGCTTTGGATTCACGTCGGTGCCGCCCATCAGTAATAGCCCGGCGACTCCCTCGACAGAAACCGGGGCTCCCACGTAGGCGCCAACCGGCTCCATTCCCGCCGCGCGGAGCGCGTCCCCGTAAGGCTGCAACTTTTTTTCATGCCGGTACGGCACTAACACGCGCATGTTGCGAGTCGCCATATTTAATTATGCGCCTCGGAGCAGAGATCACGACTTATACATGACCCGACCCGCTACGATAAAACTTCGTGCGCTCTTTGCGAATCGCCTTTTGCCTCTCACTCGCCCTGGCGGGCTATGGCTCAACGCATACCGATTGGCAAAATCTACGGGACAAAATCCGAGCTACTCTCCACATCCCCGAGCCGCTCCCCAACATCGAAGCGAAAGCCTACGACCATTTCTCGCCCGTTCCGGACGTCACTGCCGAGCGCGTCTCCTATGCGACGGACTACGGACTCCGAGTGCCAGCCATCGTATACCACGCCGCGGGCGCCACCATCGCGCAACATCCCGCGATCGTAATCGTGAACGGCCATGGCGGGGACAAATCTTCCTGGTATGCCTGGTGGGCCGGAATCCTGTATGCAAGAGCCGGAGCCGTCGTCCTTACTTACGATCCCATCGGCGAATACGAACGCAACGCCCTGCGCCAATCGAACACGCTACAACACGACGAAGTGATTCCTCCGGAAGACATGGGACGGCGCATGGGCGGCTTGATGATCACCGATGTGATGCAGGCCGTTCATTATTTGGAGGAGCGGCGCGACGTCGACCCCAAGCGCATCGCGGTCTTGGGTTACTCCCTGGGCTCGTTCATCAGCTCTATCGCCTGCGCTGTCGATACTCGGGTTCGTGCCTGCGTGCTCGTGGGCGGCGGCGATCTGGATTCGTCGGGCGGCTACTGGGACAGCAGCCGAAAAATGTGCCAGGCCATTCCGTATCGGTCTCTTGATTTCTTAGGTGATCGGGGCGCCATGATTTACGCGCTGAATGCGAAGCGCGGCCCGACCCTGGTATTCAACGGATCGGACGACGAGGTGGTGGACATTCCGCATCATGGCCAGGATTTTTTCACGGACCTGCGTGCGCGAACCATTCAAGCGCTGGGCAGCTCTAGAGACGTTTTCGATTTCCAGTTCGCTCCCGGCGGAGGCCATCGTCCTTATTTCCTGGCTAAACCCGTCGCGCTCTGGCTCGAAGACAAGCTGCGCTTCCCGAACTGGACTCGCAAGCAGATTCAACAAATGGGCGAAACCCCTATTCGCGACTGGGCCGCGAGCCACGCCGTCAATCCCCCCGGCGGCAGCATCGCGAACGAACACGGCGAAGGCGGGACCCTCGCTCTCGGCGTGGATATCCCACCGGTTCCGCGCTCCGAGCTGCACGCAATCCCCGAGTCGGTCTGGGATTCGCAGCGCGAGCGCTATGTTTACGAAACCTGGGTGGATCGCGCCAAATCGGCGATCGCCGCGGGCGCCCCGTGATGATACCCTTGAGCTTCTTCGCGAAAGGCAAGCATGCCTGATCAAACTCTGCAAGTGATCCCCATCGGAGGCCTCGGCGAGTTCGGAATGAACTCCATGGCTCTCCGCTATGGCGACGACATTATCGTCATCGATGCGGGCATGATGTTTCCGGAATCCGAACTCCTCGGCGTCGATATCGTCACGCCCGACTTCACCTACCTGGAGCAGCACGCCGGCATGGTGCGCGGGCTCATCTTGACCCACGGGCACGAAGACCACATCGGCGGCGTGCCCTTTCTGCTCTCGCAACTGAACCTTCCCATCTACGGAACCGCGTTCACCCTGGCGCTCGTGGAGCGCAGGCTCGAGGAGCACGAATTAATTGACCAGGCCAGCCTGAACACGGTTAAAGCAGGCGACCGCATCGTTCTTGGGCCGTTCCAAATCGAGTTCATTCGCGTCACGCACTCCATTGTCAGCTCGGTGGCTCTCGCGATCACAACCCCTCTCGGCGTCGTTATCCACACCGGGGACTTCAAAGTCGATCCCACGCCCACCGACAACGAACTGTTCGACCTGCACACGCTGGCCGACTACGGCAAACGCGGCGTACTGCTGCTGATGTCCGATTCGACCAACGTCGACAGGCCCGGTTACACCGAAAGCGAGCGCGCCGTTCGGCCGCGCCTCGAAGAGCTATTCACCAGGTCTGACCGAAGGCTCATCATCTCCTGTTTCAGCAGCTCCATCCACCGCCTGCAGCAGATCCTCGATCTTGCCGACGAATACGGCCGCAAGGTCGCGTTTCTCGGCCGCAGCATGCTCAACGTGACGGAGATCGCGCACAGCCTCGGCCTGCTCTCGATTCCAGACTCCACTCTGCTGCGCCCCCAGGACATCATGCAGATGCCCCCAGACAAAGTCGCCGTCATCGCCTCCGGCACTCAAGGCGAGCCCATGTCCGCGCTCTCGCGCGTCGCGGTTGACAATCACAGGCATCTTTATCTGCAAGCCGGCGACACCGTGGTCTTCAGCGCCCGCATCATTCCCGGTAACGAGAAGGCGATCTACCGCACCATGAACCACATGGCTCGCCGTGGCGTGGAACTCGTCTACGGCACCATGAAACCGCCGGTGCATGTCTCGGGCCACGCCAGCGAAGAGGAGCTGAAGCTCGTGCTCAACTTGGTGCGTCCCCGGTTCTTCGTTCCCATTCACGGCGAATACCGCCAGCTCTCGCGGCATGCCGCCCTCGCGCAGCATCTGCGCTTCGCCGGGCTCGAAGATACCTTCGTGCTCGAAACCGGCGAGACGCTCGAAATCGATGGCCGCGGAGCGCGCCGCGGCGACAGGATTACCGTGGGGCGCGTGTGCATTGACTCGGGGTCGCTGGATGATGTGGTAGAAGATCTGGTGATCCGAGACCGCCAGCATCTTTCAGAAGACGGCTTCGTGCTGCCGATCATCGCTATTAATAAGCACACCGGCAAGAGCGAAGGACTGCCGGAGATCGTCAGCCGCGGCTTTGTCTCGGGCGAAGGCGCTGGCATCTTGCAGGAGGCGCGCGCCGTGGTGGGGCGAACGCTGGAAACATCGAGCCCCGAAGAACGAGGCGATTGGGGCGTGATGAAAGAGAAAATCCGCATGGACCTAAAGCGCTTCCTGAATAAGCAAACCCAGCGCCGCCCCCTCATCATGCCCGTCATTCTCGAGATCTAATCGCCGGGACGCGGATTTAATGAATCCGTCTCATCCGGTATAGAATGGGTCTCGTATTCATTCTATGGAGGAGTTACCAGATGAAAAAGCTACTGTTTGCATCCATACTGACCGCGTCGCTCTGTTCTTTCGGCGCCTTTGCGGATGAGATGACCGGCTACATTTCGGATGCCCATTGCGGCGCCGCGCATAGCAGCCCGAGCGATGCCAATACCGCGTGCATCAAGAAATGCCTCGGCGGCGGCTCCGATCCGGTTCTCGTCAGCAACGGAAAAGTTATTAAGATCGACGGCGCCTCAAAAGATAAAGCGGTCGCGCATGCCGGCGAGAATGTCACCGTCAATGGAACCATGGACGGCGACACGCTAAAGATCGATTCGATCCAAGCCGCGAAGTAGGCCGCCGCAGGCTTAATGCTGAAACTCGAGGTCCAGCTTCCCGGCCGCGCCTCGATACATCACGGTCAAGTTCTTCAGCTTGTGCTTGCCGTCGAGCCGGAAATATAGATAACCTTCCACCGGCTCGACGGACTCTGCCGTCGGAAGCTGGTTCTTCTTCAGGGCCTTGAGCAGATTTGGATTGCCTTCGCTCTTGGTGTCCATCTTCGCGTTGACGGTCGTCTGTTTCGGATTACCCGGCGACGCGCCTCCGCCCCCGCCAATCATCCCCCCGAACCCGACCATCGCTGAAGTCTTCTTGCCCGGATCCGCCGTCTTCACTGACTCCACCATCGCGCCCTCGCCCGCCAGCTCCGACGGATCGAACGGCTGGCTGCGCTGCCCGTCGTCGTGCGCGAGCAGAATGAAATCGTCCGGCGTTATCCGCAGCGGCTTATCGGTCTTCGGCACTACGCGAACGTCCAGCAGCACCACTCCGGGTCCCGCATCTTCGCCCAATTTCTGAGTTACTTCATCTTCGGTCAGCGAAATGCTCGCAATGATATCCACCTGCTCGTTGCTCGCGCTCGTGCTCGGTGAAACAACCTTGCGCGCGCCCGGCAGCGTGGCCGCGCACATCGCCAGAACGCCAAGTATCACCGGGAACCGCATGGATCGCTTCTTCGACCATAACACCTTCTGGCGAAAGTGAGATGATGGCACTTCCGATGGGTGCCGAGCAAAACTCCCCAAAGGTGAACGCCAGAGAGGCTTTCGCGGGCGAGCCCAAAATCGAGGTCAGGTCCGCCGATCCCGCGTGGATTTCGCTCGCCATCGCGCCCGAGATGGATTTGAAGCAGCGCGTCGCGGATTTCTTCCGCGCGCAGTTGAACGATCTGCCTGGAGAATTATGCGACAAGTTGTCGATGGCCTTCGAGGAGCTGGTCGGAAATTCCATTGAACATGGCTCGGCGCTCGAACCCAGGCGCGGCGTCGAGATTGGCTATATCCGCACGCCCCGCATGCTGCTGTTCCACGTGAGAGATGCCGGCCCCGGATTCTCGCTCGCAACCATGGCTCATGCCGCGGTCAACAACCCGCCCGAAGATCCGTTGAAACACACGGCCTATCGGTCGAAAATGGGCCTCCGGCCCGGAGGATTCGGCATCTTGTTAGTCAAACAAATCGCCGACGAATTGATTTATAACGAGCACGGCAACGCCGTAGTGCTCATTAAGTATCTCGATGGGCGCGTCTAAGGCGCCGCTTTCAAATTCGCGTCGAAGAAATCCGCCATCGCCTCCAGCAGCGTCTTCCGAACCGGCCCATACACGCCGTGGCTTTTTAGCGGATACGGCTGCAAAAAGTATTGTTTATCGGCTTCTTCCAGTGCATTGGCCATCTGCATCGTGTTTTGAAAAAGCACGTTGTCGTCCTCGATGTTATGCACGATCAGAAGCTTGCCCTCGAGCCGCGCTGCGTTGCGCACGTTCGAAGAAGCCTCATACCCCTTCGGATTTTGCTCCGGCAGCCCCATGTACCGCTCGGTGTAAATCGTGTCGTAGTTGTGCCAATCGGTAACCGGCGCGCCCGCAACTCCCACCTTGAACACATCGGGCGCGAGCAGAAGCGAGTGAATCGTCATGTAGCCGCCGTAACTCCAGCCCGTAATACCGATCCGTCTCGGATCGACAAAGCCCATCCCGATCAGATGTTCGACCCCAGCCCGCTGGTCGGCCACTTCCTGTTTGCCCAGTTCCCGAAATATCGGCTCTTCGAAAGCGTGTCCGCGGCCGTTCGACCCGCGATTGTCCAACTGCCACACCACGTAGCCGCGATGCGCGTAAAGCTGCGATTCGAGGTCGTACCATTCGTTGCGGACAGACTGCACGCCGGGGCCGCCATAAACTTCCACAATCGCCGGATACTTGGCGCCCGCCTGAAATCCCTCCGGCTTGACCAGCCGCGCGTAAAGCTTCGCCCCATCCGGCGCCCGCGCTTCAACAATCTCCGTCGGCAGAACGTCGAACTCGTCGAACACCGCCGTATCGGCCGGCTGAAGAACTGCCACCGGTTCGCCCGCGCCGCTATGGACCGCGCCCTCCGCCGGCCGCTTAAGATTCGAAAAAGAGTCGAAATAGAAACTCCCGTTCCCGTTTGCGTGAATGTAATGCGTCCCGTCCTGCTTTGTGATGCGCGTCCGAGCGCCACCGCCGAACCCAACCGTATAAAGCTGCCATTCGAGCGGGCTCGGCTCGTCGGAGGTGTAAAACACCCGCTGGTTTTCTTCATCCACCGCCGCGATCGTCGTCACTTCCCAATCGCCGCTCGTCAACTGCCCGAGCAGCTCGCCGCCATTACTATACCGGTAAATGTGCCGGAACCCGGACCGCTCGCTGGTCCACAAGAACTCCGGCCGCGATTTCAGCAGGAACAAATTGTCGGCTACGTTGATCCATGTCTTCGATTCCTCATGCAGCACAGTCCGCGTCTCGCCTGTCGCCGGATTGCAGAACAGCAGGTCCAGTTGGTCCTGCAGGCGGCTGAACCGCTCCACCGCGATCTGCGAAGAATCCGGCAGCCACGCGACGCGCGCTATTAGCGAATTGTCCGTATCGCCCAGATTCATCCACCTGGTCGTCCCCCCCTCAGCCGAAACAACTCCCAGCCGCACGCCCGCGTTTGGAGTACCCGCCTGCGGATAACGCTCCGGCTCCGCAATCGCGCGCTCGCCCAAAAGATCGGCCTGCGGATAGACGAACTCATGGCTTACATCGAACTGCATGTAGGCGATCTGCCGCGAATCGGGCGACCAATAGGTCGCCGTGTGAATATCCAGCTCTTCCGGATACACCCAATCGAGTTCGCCATTGAGCAGCGTCGCCGAACCGCCAATCGTCAGTTGCCGAATCTGTTTCGAAGCGAGGTCGATCGCATACAGATTGGAATTCGAACGGTACAGAACCGACTTGCCGTCGGGCGAGAGCTTGGGATCTTGTTCGTCTATCTCGGTCTTGGTCACCTGTTCGTACTTGCCGTTCGGATGCACGATGAAGATATCGCCGCCAGCCGACGCGAGCAGGTCCTTGCTGTTGGGAAACCACTGATACGATGCCGATGAAACCCGGCGATTCTGCCATCCAAATTCTTGCGGTTTCGCCGGCTGCTTCGCTTGCTTCTCCAGCGTTTCCGATTTAAACCACTCGCGAGAACTGCGATCGCCTGTCGTGAAGAGAAAAACGCTGCCCTTCGACTGGTAGAGGAACGCTTTGCCATCGGGAGACCACGTCGGAGTAATCGGCCGGGCCGGGTGGCGCGACACGATCGCGTCAATGGTAACAGGCTTCTTCGATGAGTTTTGCGCGGTTAGGAGCGCGACCGAGGCGGCGGTCAGGATTACGGAACAGACAGCAGCAGCTTTGCTGGGCACAACTGACAGTGTGCCAGAACGCGCTCCCCGCGGCCTGGCCTTTACACTGGAGCCGTGCTGGTCTTTCTCTTGCTGGCCTCGGCCGCCTTCGCTGCGGGCGCCGTTAATTCCGTCGCGGGCGGAGGCAGCTTTCTCACGTTTCCGTCACTCGTCTTCGCGGGCGTTCCTGCCGTGATGGCCAATGCTTCGAGCACTGTCGCTCTGTTTCCCGGTTCGCTCGCGAGTGCGGTCGCCTACCGCGCCGATATCCGCGCCCTCCACGAAAGGCGCCTCAAATCCTGGTGGATCGTTAGCCTTATTGGAGGAGCCCTCGGCGCGATCCTATTGCTGGTCACCTCCGACAAAACTTTTCGGCAGATCGCTCCCTGGCTGCTCTTGTTTGCCACGCTGCTCTTCGCTTTCGGGTCTCGCGTAAGCCTCGCGTTGCGAGGCCGCTTCGGCGCCAGCAACGCTTTAATGCTCGCAATACTATTCCCAGTCTTCATCTACGGCGGCTACTTCGGAGGCGGCATGGGCATCATTATTCTCGCCGCCATGCGCCTCTTCGGAATGACCGATATTCACGGCATGAACGGCGTCAAAACCGCCTTGGGCGGATCTCTCAACGCTATTGCCTCGCTCATTTTCATCGTCGCCCACCAGGTCGATTGGCGTCCCACTTTGCTCATGCTTGTCGCCGGCGTGGCTGGCGGCTATGTTGGCCCCATACTCGCGCGGCGCATGCCGCCCGCCATCATCCGAGCGATTGTCATCACAGTCGGCGCGCTGATGACTGTCTATTTTTTCCGTATCTCGCCGTAATCGCGAACGCCCCAATCACGGGCTGAGCATGAAATTTACCGTGATGTCGGTGATTACCTCCACCGGCTGCCCGTTCAGCAGCGTGGGTCGGTACTTCCACTGCGACACCGCTTCCCGCGCGGCCGCCACTAACAACGGATGCCCGCGAACCAATGTCAGGTTCTCTATATTGCCCTCTTTGCTGATCGTCGCCGTGAACTCCACCGTTCCTTGCACACGCGCGGATCTGGCCAAGGCCGGATACACCGGCTGCACGCTGCGAATCAAATTCGCGCCTGCGACCTTCCCCCCAATTCGCACAGGCCCCGGATTCTTTCGCTGCGATGCCGCCGGCGCGGGCGCCGCTTTTGGAACGTCGGCGACCAGGCTATTGATCCCTGCGCCGCCATCGCTTGGAACTCCCATCGCCGATCCGATATCCGGAGCTCCGGGAATAGCGGGCTCTTGATGAACCGCGGCCGGAACTCTACTAGGCGTAATTAGGCGCTGAAAGGCGAAGATGTGAAGCGTCGGTCTCGCTTCTGTGCGAGGCGCCGAATGGCGAGCGGGCGGCTGCTCGGGCGCCCGCGCCACGACGAAGTCCCTGAAACGCGTCAAGGGAAGAGTTGGCGTATAGATCAATGGCAGCGCCGCCAGGACGGCCACTGCGGTCGCTTGCGCTGCTAAAGAGAGCGCCACGGCCGCGGGTTTTCTAGCCTGTTGCGGGCCGGTCACGAATGTTTGTTCAAACACGTGAGCCTCGCTTTCACCTACAACAGACACCGCTTTCCCAAATGCGGTTCCCGCCGCGCACTCGCGGTTCAACTCCAGCCGCGCGCCTCAGAAGATGTGCTTGACCGCTCGCCCGATGCCTTTGCCGATTTTCGCCGTCCCCTTCACCGCGCCGGTACCCGCATCCTTGCCTGCTCCAGCCGCCCCTTTACCCACCGAGCTCGCCGCATCGATGGGATGAAGCGTCGCTAGGTCCGCCGCGCCTTTGCCGACGCCTTTCGCTGCCGATCCAGCCCCGCGCGCCGCGCCTCCCACGACATTGCCGGCGCCGTTCGCCACCTGCCTTCCCGGGCTCGGCTCGCTCTTCCGTTTCTGAGCTTTGGTCTGCTTCGTTTCGGTAGTGTCCGTGTTCTGGTTGCCGGTCGATTGTCCCCACGCCAACGTCGCAAGCATCGAGCCCGCCAATATGCAAACGGTTCGCTTCATTCTCCTCGCCTTTCTTAATTAGACGTATTCTCTGTCCCGGCAGGTTGCGCTTCCCGCTCTCGAAGTCACTACACTGTAACCATGAATCGCAGGCAATTCATTCAGGCGGGCGCGGGATTGGCGCTCGCGACCCCCGCGGCCTACTCCTACGCCGAAGAGAAGGTTCGCCGAGTCGGCCTGATCGGATGCGGCTGGTATGGCAAGTCCGATCTCTTCCGGCTCATTCAGGTTTCTCCGGTCGAAGTGGTCTCGTTGTGCGACGTGGATAAGCAAATGCTCGCCGATGCCGCCGCCATGGTCGCAACTCGGCAACGCTCGAAGAAAGCGCCTCGCACCTACGGCGACTTTCGCCAGATGCTCGCCGCCAAGGATCTGGACCTGGTCCTCATCGCTCCGCCCGACCACTGGCACGCGCTCATCATGATTGAGGCCGTTAAGTCCGGGCTCGACGTCTGGGTCCAAAAGCCCATCAGCGCCGACGTCTCCGAAGGAATGGCAATGGTCGCGGCCGCGCACAAATACAACCGCGTCGTCCAGGTCGGGTTGCAGCGCCGCAGCACGCCTCACATCGTCGAGGCGCGCGACCGCTTCATTCGCGAAGGCAAGCTGGGGAAAATCGCGTTGGTCGAGGTTTACTGCTACTACCACATGCGCGCGACCGAGAACCCGCCCGATACCGACCCACCGCCCAACCTTGATTACGACATGTGGACCGGTCCCGCGCCCATGCGCCCTTACAACAAACTCGTGCACCCTCGCAGTTGGCGCGCCTTCATGGAATACGGCAACGGCATCGTGGGCGACATGTGCGTGCACATGCTCGATATGACGCGCTGGATGCTCGAGCTCGGATGGCCTTCTCGCGTATCGTCCACCGGTGGCATCTTCGTCGATAAAGCGAGCAAGGCCAACATCACCGACACGCAAACCGCCGCCTTCGATTTCGACGACCTGCGAGTGGTTTGGCAACATCGTAGTTGGGGCGAATCCGCCGACCCGAAATATCCATGGGGCGCCACCTTCTACGGCGACAAAGGAACGCTAAAGGTCAGCGTCTACGGCTATGATTTTATTCCGCTCGGCGGCGGCCAGTCCGTCCACCGCGACGTCACCTACGAGTTCGAGCAGTACCCGGAAGACCGCACAGAAAAGGACCTGGAGCGCCATGTCGCGCCGGCCGTTCGCTATCACATGATGAACTTTCTGCATGCCATCGACACACGGACCAAACCGGTTTCGACCATCGAAGAGGGCTACATCTCCACCGCCTCCTGCATCCTCGCGAATAACTCGCTCAAACTCGGCCGCACGCTCGCCTGGGACTCGCAACGGCAGCAGGTTGCGAACGACGATGAAGCCAACCGCCTCCTCGCGCGCCCCTATCGCCAGCCCTGGATTCACCCGGATGCGCAAAGCGTTTAGCGATCTCTGCTACTATGTTGTCGCGCATCAGGACGATTGGCAGCTCTTCTACGGCCACCAGGCGTTCTTAGATCTGACGGAGCCCGGCGCGCGCGTCGTGCTCGTTTACACCACTGCGGGTGACGCTGGCCGCACGGACGGCTGGTGGCAAGCCCGGGAACAAGGCGCGCTCGCGGCCCAGTCGCTCTCGCGCGAAGTCCCCCAGCCGCGCACGATCCATATCGGCCGCCATCCCATCGCGATCTACGACGCCGGCGCCTTCATCAGTTACCATCTCCGTCTCCCGGACGGAAACATCGACGGCACGGGCTTCGACAGCACCGGCCGCGCGTCGCTTCAAAAACTCCAGGCAGGCGGCATCGCCGAAATCGCCGCCATCGACGGATCAACCAGCTACGCCGGCTGGAACGACTTCTGCGCAACTCTCGGTGCAATCCTCGACCGTGAAGGCCTGCCCGGGACCGCCTGGATCAACGCCGCCGATTGGAGCTGGAGCTGCAGCCCGCGCGATCACTGGGATCACAAAGCCACCGCCGACGCCCTTCGCCAGCTCGCCGGCGCGAAGTGCAATCGCCTCTGGTTTACGACGTATTCAAATGACGCGCGCCCGGCCAATCTCAACTCCAACGACCTGGCGCATAAAGAGGCTGTCTGGCTCGCTTACAGGCAACACGTGCAAGCGCTAGCCGACGTCGAATTCCTTGACTGGGAATGGGAGACCTGGGGCGCCAAGAATTACTTCCGCCGCGTTCTCGCAGGCCAAGACGATACCAGCGGCTCCTAGCGCCACCCTAGACCGGCAAGCTCAACCTCGCCTCGCAGCCTGGCCCATCGGCTGCATTCCGCAGTGTCAGCGACCCGTTGTGCGCTTCCGCGATTTGCCGGCTAATCACCAATCCAATACCCGAGCCTCCGCGCTTCGTCGTAAAGAACGGCACAAACAGGTTTGCCGTATTCGAAAGCCCCGGCCCTTCGTCGCGCACCGTAATCTCTACCGACGAAGACGATTGGCGATGCATCACAAAAACGCGGCCGCCCGTTTCCTGAGCCGCGTCCACCGCATTTCGAATCAGATTGATTAACAACTGCTCGAGCTGGTCCGCATCGCCTTGAATCGTCAGCGCAGGACACTCTTCAAAGAACACCGCCATGCGTGTCTCAAGGCTTGTCACGCGGCGCAGCAGCCCGTTCACCTCCACAGATCCCAACTTCGGCGGTGGCAGCTTCGCCAGCCGCGCGTAAGAACTCATAAACCGGCTCAGCGACTCCGATCGCGACGCGATCACATTCAGCCCCCGCGACATGTCCTCCCGCCAGTCTTCGGGCGCCGGCTCATTCTTGATCAATTGCTCCAGGCTCTGCGCAATCGACTTGATCGGCGTTAGCGAATTGTTCAGCTCATGGCCGATCACGCGCACGATGCGTTGCCACGCCTGCAGCTCTTCTTCACGCAGCGGCCGCGTCAAATCCGTCACCACCAGCAGTTGATGCCGGACCCCTCCTTCGCGGAATTGACTGCGCCGGATCCCCCATCGTCCGCTTGCTCCCGGGAATACGCGTTGCATAATCTGCTCCGATTCCCCGCTCAGAAATTCGCCCAGCCCCAGTGACGTCGCATCCCGCGCCAACAGCCGCTCGGCCGGCTGCGCCAGCAGGCGCTCTCCCGCGCGATTCACCAACCGGAGCGCCTGCTGCGGATCGAAGGCAAACGCCGCCACGTCGATCTCTTCCATCACCTTTCTGAGCAGCGCCGTCGCCTCCAGAGCGCCCAGCCGCTGGTCCCGCAGCGTCGCAGCCATCGCGTTGACCTGCTGCATCACTTCGCCCATCGCCTCTTCGGGATTGTCCACCCGCGCCCGAATCGAGTAGTCGCCCTCCCGCATCGCCTCCAGCAGATTCGCCAGCGTGCGCAGTGGATTCGCCACTCGATCGCGCGCGGCGAACGCAAAGCTCAGCCACAAAATCGTCACCAGCAGATCCAGCGTCCACTGTTCCCTGCCCGAGTGATTGCCCAGCGCCAGGAGAATCACGCATGTCAATACCGCGGGCAGCCCAGCCCCCAGCGCCAGCAACAGAACCCGTAAGTCGTGGCTAAGTCTGAACCTGCGCTGCGCCGTCTTCATGCGCGGCCCTAATGCCTCACTAAAATCCAAAGCGTTGCAATCGCCGGTATAGCGCGCTCCGGCTCAAGCCCAGCGCGCTCGCCGCGTGACTCACATTCCCCTGATACCGGGCCAACGCTTTCTTGATGAGGAACTCTTCCACGTCTTCCAGGCTCATCTCCTCCAGCCGCGGGGAGCCCGCCGTCGCCGCCCGTAGCGCCAGATCGCCCGCCTTGATGCAGTTGCCCTGCGCCATCAGCACGGCCCGCTCCACCACGTGGTTCAGCTCGCGCACGTTGCCTTGCCAGCCATGCTCCAGCATCGCCTGCGTGGCGCTGTGGTCGAACCCCGTAATGTTCTTACGATAGCGCCGCGCGTGCACGCCAAGGAAGTGATTCGCCAGCGGCCCTACATCTTCGCGCCTCTCCCGCAGCGGAGGCAGATGAATCTCAATCGTATTTAGCCGAAACAGCAGGTCCTGCCGGAACCGCCCGTTCTGGACTTCATCGATCAGGTTCGCATTGGTCGCCGAAATCACTCGCGCATCCACCTTCTTGGTCTTCGACGACCCCACGCGCTCCATCTCGCCTATCTCTAGAACCCGCAGCAGCTTGGCCTGCAAATTCGCCGGCACATTTGCGATTTCATCCAAGAACAGCGTCCCCGAATCCGCCAGCTCGAAGCGTCCGACGCGGTCCATTTTGGCGTCCGTAAACGCGCCCTTCACGTGCCCGAACAGTTCGCTTTCAAATACGCCTTCCGCCAAGCCGCCCGCGTTCACCGTCACCATCGGCTTGCTGGCGCGCCCCGATATTGCGTGCATGGTCCGCGCCACCACTTCCTTGCCCGTCCCCGGCTCGCCCGTGATCAGCACGTTCGCATCCGACGGCCCCACCCGCGCGATCAGGTCCAGCACCGGCTGCATCCGCGGCGAATGCGCGATCATCGTCGGCAGATTATCGGCGCGCAGCAGTTGATTCTCCGCCTCCAGCCGCTGCCCCCGCCGGATCGCCTCGCTCAACTCCAGTTGCGTGTGCACAATCGACGACAGCCGCTCGTTTTCCCAAGGCTTCTGGATGAAGTCGCGCGCGCCCCGCCGCATGGCCTCAACCGCCAGATCCACGCTGCTCCACGCCGTCATCACAATTACGGGCAACATCGAGTCGAGTCCCTGGATCTTCCCCAGCAACTCCAGACCCTCCTGTCCGGACGTCGTATCGCGCGTGTAATTCAGGTCGATGATCGCCAGGTCGTAATCGCGGTTCTCGATCGCCTGCAGCACCTGCCGAGGCGATTCGAAGGACTCGATCTTGTAGCCCTCGCGCTTCAACAGCAGCCGCAGCGCTTCCAGCACATCCGCCTGGTCGTCCGCTATCAAGATGCGCATCTGCGACGGTACGATTTTCATATTCCGCCCTTCGCTCTCACTGGCGCGCCCACGCGCCGCGAGCAGCTTGCCCCATCCGGCCGAAGGCGCCAGTCGAGCTCAATTCTGCGTGATCCAGCCGTCCTCGATGTAAATGATGCGGTTCCCGTATTCGGCGTTCTTTTCGTTGTGCGTCACCTGCACGATCGTCGTGCCTTGCTCGTTCAGCCGTTTGAACAGCTCCATGATCTCCTTGCCCTGCGTCGAGTGCAGATTGCCCGTGGGCTCGTCGGCGAGTATCAGTTTCGGGCTCGCCACCATCGCCCGCGCCACCGCCACCAGCTGCTGCTGTCCCCCTGAAAGCTGGTTCGGAAACAGGTCCTTTTTTCCAACCATGTTGAACCGGTCGAGCGTGTCGCACACAATGCTCTGCCTCTCCGACTTCTTGATGTTGCGGTAAGAAAGCGGAATATCCAGGTTCTCGTACACCGTCAGCGAATCGAGCAAATGGTAGCTCTGAAAAACGAACCCGATGTACTTCTTGTACAGCTCCGAGCGGTCCTTCTTGTTCAGCTTATGTATCGGCTGTTCGAAAAAGTGATACTCGCCCGTCCAGGCGCTGTCATGCATCCCGAGCAGGTGCAGAAGCGTGGATTTTCCCGCTCCCGACGGCCCCATAATCGAGATGAACTCGCCTTCTTTGATATCGATGTTAATGCGCCGCAAGACGTATGTCTTGTTCGGCCCGTGTTCGAAAAATTTTTCTATATTACGCAGCGAAATCATGGAATGGACACTTCCGGACTGCTCAAACTCAAACCGTCGTGTACGCGTGTTTCCAGCTTAGAGCAGAGCGCCCCGGCGAAATGTCCGGCCCACCCGCCGGCTAGTCCGCTGTGACAGAAACAGACGGAAGAATGCTAATTACTTTGACGGAACGAGGGCACTTCATGGCCCGGTGGATGGCCTGCGAAATCGCGATTCCCTTCGCCGGAACCGCTTCGAGGAGCGGGGCCCGGCGCACGCCCGAGTAGAATGCGGCGCCCCCTAACAGCAGGCCGATCGCGATCAGATCCACATGCTTGCTCATCAGACAGGCACCTCCATATTCTCTTCCACCACCCGGCCGTCGAACAGGTGAATCGAGCGGTCCGCGTACCGCGCATAGCGAGGATCGTGCGTCACCATGCAAATCGTCGCTCCTCCCCGATGCAACTCGCGAAGCAGGTCCATCACCTGCTCGCCATTCTGCGAATCCAGATTTCCGGTCGGCTCATCCGCCAGCAGAATCGAAGGGTCGCCCGCCAGCGCCCGCGCCACAGCCACGCGTTGCTGTTGACCACCCGAGAGCTGCGACGGATAGTGCTTGATGCGGTGCGACATGCCTACTCGCTCCAGCGCTTCGTGCACCTTCTTCTTGCGCTCAGCCGATCCCATCCCGCGGTACGTCAGCGGCAGTTCCACATTCTCGTAAACGTTCAGGTCCCCAATCAGGTTGAACGCCTGGAAGATGAAGCCGATCTCCCGATTGCGGATGCGCGCCCGTTCCGACAGCTTCAGGCTCTGCACCGGCTTCCCATTCAGAATGTAAGTCCCCGAGCTTGGGGAATCGAGGAGCCCCAGTATTGCCAGCAGCGTCGATTTCCCGCAGCCGGACGGCCCGGATATCGAAACATATTCGCCTCTGGCGATATCGATGTGGATTCCCGCCAGAGCGTGCGTTTCCACCTCGTCGGTGACAAAAACCTTGGTGACGCCATCCAAATGGATCAACGGCTCCGATGCACTCATTCCGCTTCAATCCTCCTGACAATCGCTACTTTGCGCTACCTAACTAATACGTGCCACGCCGCAATTGGGTTCACCCATTCAATCGAATTCGTGGGTACTGGTCGTATTGCGACATGTCCGACAGAATAACCCTGTCTCCTACCTTCAACCCGTCCAGAACCTCGATCGTATTCACCGAAGTGCGCCCCAGCTTCACGTTCACGCGCGTCGCGCCCTTTCCGTCCGGATCTAACTTGAACAAGCCGATCGTCGTGTCCGGCTCGCCAGACACCGGCCGATCGACGTAAACCACATCCGCCAACCGCTCTATCTCGATAGTTCCATCCACGGTCAGCTCCGGCCGCGCGCCCTGCGGCAGCGTGCCCAGCAGCGCCACATCCACGCCCACGGTGCCGTTCTGCGCCGACGGGTCGATGCGTATGATCCGTCCGGGGATCAACCCGTTCCGCGTGTCGATCGTCGCATCCAGCCCGATCCGCACATCCTTCATCTGCGTTTCCGCGATCTGCAGAACGGCCTTCAGCTTCCGCGGGTCGGCCACTTTCGCGAGAATCGTGCCGGCCGTCACGCGCTGGCCCACTTCCACGTCCACTTCCTGAAGCTGCCCATCGATCCCCGCGCGAACCGTGAGCTGGTCTACCTGTTTCCTCTTCAAATCGTAGGCGGCTTGCGAGGTCTGCACCACCACTTCTTGCGCATCGATCTGCGCTTTAATCGCGGCGTCTTGAATCCCCAGTCGCTGCTTCTGCAGCGCCACCCGGTTCTGATATTGGTTCGCCTGATCCACCGAAAGCTTCGATGTTAAATCGCTCTGTAGGTTCAGCCGTGTCAACTCCTTGTCGCGGTCCGCCGTCAACTTCGCCTGTGTATACTGCGACTCCAATTCGGCGAACGTGGCCTTCTGGTCCAGCTTGTCGCTCTCCAGCTTCACCTTCAGGTTCGCCAGATTCGCCTCTTCCTGCTTTACCTGCCACTCCGCTTTCTCGGCCTCCAGCTCCAGGTCCGGATCGCTCAACACCATAATCACGTCGTTCGCTTTGACGGGATCTAGCCCCGCGCGCCTGACAATCTGCATCACGCGGCAATCCTGCGCCGCTGCGATCCAGTGAATCTCCTGCGGCTTCAACGCGCCCTGACCTCGCACTTGGCGCTCCATCGGCCCGCGCTTCACCGTCCCCGGCCACAATCCGCTCATATCCACCGAAGGTGCTGCCGGCTTTAGACGCGCCAAAGCCACCGTGGTGCCGCCGATCGCAATCACCGCGACAGCAATCAGTACGATCCGCTTGATTAAACGTTTGCGGGCTACTTCTTTCCCGCGAGGTACATCCATTGCCATGACGTTTTCCAGATTATAGAAAAGCACTTCAGCGGCCAACCGGCGCGCCGTACTTAATTGTTCCAAATAAAGGACTATAATCCAGCTTCATCGCCAACAGGTGTCCGGTTTTGGGATCGGGTTGGCCCAGGGCGCACGCGCCCCCCGGCTACTGCGGCGCTACTAGGCCCTTCCGAATGGCGAACAACACGAGCTCTGCCGTGCGATGGATGTTCATCTTCTCCATCAGGTTCGCGCGGTGCACCGAAACCGTGTTAACGCTCAGGTCCAGCAGGCTGGCGATCTCTTTGTTCGATTTCCCCTGCGCGATGAGTTGCAGTACCTGTTTCTCGCGCCCGGTAAGCTTCTTCAATTGATCGTCCTGATCGGCCGCGACATACTTCAGTCCCGACCCGATGAACCGCTCCCCCTGCGCCACCGCGCGTATCGCCCCCACCAGGTCCACATCGATGGCGCTCTTCAGCAGATAACCCTTCGCTCCCGCATCCAGCGCGTTGCGCACATAGTTGTCGTCGGAATGCATGCTGAGCACCAGAACCTCCGTGCCCGGCAGATGCTTGATGATCTCCTTGGTTGCCTGCACGCCATCGAGTTCCGGCATCGAAAGGTCCATCACCACCACGTTCGGCTTCAGCTCGTACGCCATGCGAATCGCTTCCACGCCATTGCTGGCTTCGCCCACTACTTTCATGCCTTCGTCGTCCTCTAGAATGCGCCGGAATCCCCGGCGCACCAGGCTGTGATCGTCTGCGAGTAAAACTGTGGTTTCTGCATTCATGTTTTTTGGCTCACTACCTCTTGAAAACTGTTGTCCTCCAGCGCGTCCGGCATCGGGTCCTCCTGCCGGAGTGGAAGCGTGACCGTCACCTTCGTTCCCGCGTTTGGAATGGAAGTGATCTGCAGTTTGGCGCATAGCAGCTCCGCGCGCTCCCGCATCGCGATCAATCCCAAACCGGGCTTCGCGTTCTTCCTCGCGTGCGGCATGCCCCGTCCGAAGTCGGCCACGCTCACCGTCAGAGTATCGGCGGTAAATGTCATCTCCACCTGCGCCATCGCCGTCCCCGAGTGCTTGGCTGCGTTCGTCAGCGCCTCCTGCACAATCCGAAACGTGTGAATCGCGGGCTGCCCGGTGATCCGCACCGGCTCTCCTATCACCGTCGCCGTTGTGTGAATGCCGGTCTGGCGCTGAAATACTTCCACATACCACTCGATCCCCTTCGCCAGCCCGTAATCGTCGATCACCGCCGGATGCAACATCTGCGACAGGCTCCGCATCTTTTCGAGCGTGTTGTGCGTAATCTCGCGCACTTCGCTCAACTCCGTGCGTAACGGCGAGTCCGCCGGAATGCCCTTCCGTTCGGCTCGCGCCAGCATCGCCCCGACCGCGGTCAGAATCTGCCCGAACTCATCGTGAAGCTCCCGCGAGACCGACCGCAGCACCTCTTCCTGCACCGTAATCAGTCGCGCCGCCAGAACCCGCCGCTGCTTCGATAGCGATTGAATCTGTTCGAACATCTGCCGGTTCGAATAGATCAGGTACAGGCTGGTCGCCGCAATCGCGATCATAGTCGCGGTCAAGAAGGCGTAGATATCGCCCTCCACGCCTTCGTAGATCGAAGCGACCTTCACATCCGCCCGCTCTTCGGCTTCGTTGTTGCGTTCGAGCAAGCTCGATACCTGCGCCGCGAGCGCCGATTGCTGCGGCGAAAGTTGCGTCAACGCCAGGTTCCGGGCAGTCCGCTCGTTACCCGCCTTGGCCTCCTCGAACACTTCGTCTGTCAACTGCCAGAACTGTTTCAGCGCGCTCACGAGCTCCGCTTGTTGCTTGGCTCGCCGCGCCACCGGCGCCAGCTTCGCCTCCGCTTGTATCGCCTCTTCCAAATCATCCCGAAGAGAATTGAAGTCCGCGCGATACGCCGCAATGCCCGCCCGCCGCGGCAGCTCCGTCATGTCTCGCAGCTTCAGCCCCACCGCGTTCAAATCGTTCTGCACGCGGAGCAGCAGAAGCGAATCGTGCCGGTTCAAATCGATCGTCTGCGTTTGCAACTTCCGCAGCCCGCTCAACTGGTACAACGCATACCAGGAGAACCCCATCATGGCTCCTAGCGTCACCAGCAGCCCGATTAGAAGACGAATGGTGGGCGATTTCGTCACGGCCTAATATAGAGTGACGATTCCAACGCCCGATTTGTTGCCGTTACGAACTCGAATTTCCATGGATAATCACCGGCGAGACGAGCTAATTGGTAGAATTTACCGTCATAAGACCGAGGCCCGTCATCGCCTCGCAGCCCTCGAAGCGGAACTGAGCGACGCCGCCCAGCTCTTCAAGAAAGCCGGCTCTCAGCTTGAATGCCTGCTCGCCCGCGAGCGCTCGGAGCTGCAGCCGGTCCTCTCCAGGCTCAACATCGACCATGTCCTCAAGCTCGTCGCCGAGCGCGAGCAGATCCATCGGCGCCTCGCCGAAGCCAATGAGGAGCTTCACCGTTTGGGCGTGAAGGCTTAATCAATGGAAACTGCTCGAAATCCCTTCACCAAACGATCGATCTCTCCGAGCCTTCGCCAAAACTCCCCCAATCGGTCGAGCCGCAGCGCATTCGCTCCATCGGAAAGCGCCCGCTCCGGACGTTCGTGAACCTCGACAAATACGCCCGCGATTCCCGTCGCCGTCGCCGCCCGCGCCAAAGGTTCGATGAATTCCGGCTGGCCGCCCGAAACCGTTCCCGCGGCGCCCGGCAACTGCACGCTGTGCGTGGCGTCGAAAACTACCGGATACCCGGTCCCGGCCATGATCCTCAGCCCGCGCATATCCACTACCAGGTTGTTGTAGCCGAACGAAGACCCGCGCTCCGTAAGGATGATTCGCTGGTTACCGGTGCTCGCCACCTTTTCCGCGGCCCGGCCCATGTCGGCCGGAGAAACGAACTGCCCCTTCTTGATGTTCACCGCGCGCCCCGTGCGCCCGGCCTCCAGCAAGAGATCCGTCTGGCGGCACAGAAAGGCCGGAATCTGCAAAATGTCCACGTGTTCGGCGGCCGCTTGCGCCTGCGCCGGTTCGTGAATATCGGTCAGCGCCGGAATGCCCAGCGCGCGCGCCGCGCCTAATATTCGCAGCCCTTCCTTCAGCCCTGGTCCACGATAGGAATGCACGCTGCTTCGGTTCGCTTTATCGAAGGAAGCTTTGAACACGAACGCCCCGGCAATCTCCCGGATCGCCCGCGCCATCGCGAGCGCGTGCTGTTCGCTCTCGATCACGCATGGGCCGGCTATCAGGGCCAGCCCCGCCTTGTTGTCGAACGTGATCGAACCCGAGCCCTCGCCCGCCGTCACCGCGCTCATCGCGCGTGCGAATACTCGGGCAGCGCGGCCGCTTCGGTCTCATGCCCCGCGCGCGACTTCGCTTCTCTCCGCTTCAATGCCGCGCCGATAAAAGCCGTGAACAGCGGATGCGGTTCTAGCGGCTTCGATTTGAACTCCGGGTGAAACTGGCAGCCGAGGGCCCACGGATGATCCGGCAGCTCGCAGATCTCTACATATACCCCGTCCGGCGTTTGCCCCGTCAAGCGCAAGCCGCGCGCCGTCAGCTCCGGCTCGAACTCGCGGTTGAACTCGTAGCGGTGCCGGTGCCTCTCGCTGATCTGCGCCGCGCCATAAGCCTGTTGCGCGAAACTTCCGGGCGCGAGCACGCATGGATACGCCCCCAGCCGCATCGTGCCGCCCAGCTCATCCACGCCCTTCAACTCCCGCAGTTTGAAAATCACGCGATGTGCCGTCGCCGGGTTGAACTCCGTCGAATCCGCATCCGCCAGCCCGCAAACATTGCGCGCATATTCGATCACCATCGTCTGCATTCCCAGGCAAATCCCAAAATACGGAATCTTGTCCTCTCGCGCGCACCGGATCGTCCGCAGCATTCCTTCTATCCCGCGCTTGCCGAATCCGCCCGGCACCAGAATGCCGTCGTAGCGCTGCAGTTGGCGCCGGCATTCCGGCCACTCCATCCGCTCCGATTCGATCCAATCGATCTCCACCCGCGCCTGGTGCGCGATGCCTGCATGCAGCAGCGCCTCTTTCAAGCTCTTGTACGAATCTTCGTATTCGACATACTTGCCCACCAGCCCGATGCTCACCTCCCGCGCCGGGTTCATCATTCGCTGCACCATCTCGGCCCACCGCGTCATGTTGCGAGGGCCCGCTTGCATATGCAGCAGCTTCAGAATGCTTTCGTCCACCCCTTGCTCGGCGAATACCATCGGAATCTGGTACACCGAACTCACATCCTTCGCCGTCACCACGCCGCTGACGTCCACGTCGCAGAACAGCGCGATCTTTTCCTTCACCTCATCGGGAAGTTGCCGTTCCGAGCGGCACAGCAGAATATCGGGTTGAATACCGATCGCCCGCAGCTCTTTCACGCTGTGCTGCGTCGGCTTGGTCTTCAATTCCTGCGCGGCCGCGATCCAGGGCACCAGAGTCAGGTGCACGAACAGCGTATTCTCGCGCCCTTCTTCGTGCCGCATCTGGCGAATCGCTTCGATAAATGGCAGTGACTCGATGTCGCCCACCGTCCCTCCGATTTCGATGATCGCCACATCCATCCCCGTCGACACCTTGCGGCAGGCCGCCTTGATCTCGTTCGTCACATGCGGTATCACCTGAACCGTCTTGCCCAGATAATCACCGCGGCGCTCCCGCGCAATGATGTTCTCGTAAATCCGGCCGGAGGTCAGATTGTTGCTCTGCGTCAGCGGCGCGTGCGTGAACCGTTCGTAATGGCCCAGGTCCAAGTCGGTTTCGGCGCCGTCGTCCGTCACAAAGACCTCGCCATGCTGAAAAGGGCTCATGGTGCCGGGGTCCACATTCAAATACGGATCGAACTTCTGAAGCGTCACCCGTAGCCCGCGGCTTTCAAGCAGGCACCCCATCGAAGCCGCCGCGATCCCCTTGCCTAAAGACGAAACAACGCCACCCGTTACAAAGATGTATTTAGCCATGCTCTCCCCCGAAACCGGCTACTCTCTTTCCCGCTCAAAACCGCTCCAGCTAAACCGAGCTGCTGAATTCGGCCGCCGCCGCAAATAACTGATTCACCCTCTCCAAATCTTCCGGCGTATCCACCCCCAGAGATTCATATTCGACCGGGGCCACGCGGATTCGATACCCGTTTTCAAGCGCGCGAAGCTGCTCCAGTCGTTCCGCCTGTTCAAGCGGCCCCACGTTCAAGTCCGGATACTGCAGCAAGAAATCCCGGCGGTACACGTATAGCCCAATGTGCCTAAAAAAGAGTGGTAGCCCGCTGCGGCCATCCCGCTCATACGGAATCGGGCAGCGCGAAAAGTAAATGGCGTCGCCCAGCAGGTTCGTCACCACCTTGACGACATTGGTATTCATGATGTCCGTCGGATCTTCGATGCGCTTCTTGAGCGTGCCCATCGAAACCGCTTCGTCGCCAAGCACTGCCAGAATCGCTGCGTCGATCGCCTCCGGATCGATCAGCGGCTCGTCGCCTTGAATGTTCACGTAGAGCGCCGCATTTTCCGACGACGCGATCTCAGCCAGCCGATCCGTCCCCGAAGCGTGATCGCTGCGGGTCATGCGGACGCGCCCGCCGAATTGCCGCGCCGCCTCTGCAATACGCTCGTCGTCGGTCGCAACCAGCAACTCGTGCAAATATCGCGACCGGCTGGCGCGCTCGTACACGTGCTGCACCATGGGCTTTCCGGCGACTGAAGCGAGAGCTTTTCCAGGGAATCGGGAGGAGGCAAACCGGGCGGGGATGACACCCAAAATCCGCGTCCGCACGTTTGAGTGTAGCACGTAAGTCGCCCCTCGTTAGAGCCCCTCGCCACGTTCGCATTTATGCTTCTTTATGTTTCAATAAACCGTTCGCTTACGTTTCAACTTCGCGCAGCCTCAAAAGTACCCACGGTACTAAAAACGGCTAGTATTCTTCTGGGATCGCGATTATGCTGAACGAATCGGTAAGTGGGGCATCCCGTTCCACGTACGCGCCGATTCGGGTTTAATCACAAACATCATCAAGGAAAAAACAAGGAATGCACAGGATAAGGTTTAGTAGAAATCTGCATCTGGCGCTCGCTGCCGGACTGTTCGCCTTCGGAGCGGCGCAAGCTGCTACCTCCGTCAGCGGCCAGGCGATCGCAAACAACACGCCGCGCTTCGTCGCGACGGCCAAGAATCTGGGCCCGGCCAATCCGAGCGAAGTCATCGACGTCGCCATTTGGCTGAATCCCCATAACCGGGCCGAAATGGACTCCTTAGTCGAGGAACTCTACGATCCATCCTCGTCTCACTATCACGATTGGCTGAAGGTCTCCGATGTGGCCTCCCGCTTCGCGCCCACGGCGGCCGATATCAAAACCGTCGAAGAGTTCTTCTCCTCGCATAATCTGCCCGTCGTCGCCGTCGGCCCACTCAACTTCTCCGTTCGCGCGCGCGGCGCCGTCGCCGATGTGGAAAAAGCCTTCCACGTCTCCATCGGAACCTTCCAGGTGAATGGCCAAACCGTTCGCGCGAACACCAGCGATCCTTACATCGACGGAGCCGCCGCAGCCCTCACCGCGAATGTCGCCGGCCTCGACAATCTGTCCTATCAACATCCTCTGATGGCCCGAGGCCTTGCCAGTTCGCCCTCCGGCAAAGGCGTGCAATCCGCCACTGTCTCTTCAAACGCCAGCAACTCCTTCTTTACCTCCAACTGCTTCACGGGCGTCACCACTGAGACCTTTTCCACAAGCGGTTCCTACCCCATAGGCACCTACACTGGCAACAGCTATAACGGCACGCAGAATCCCTCCGGCTGCGGTTACACCCCCGCCGAAATTCAAACTGCTTATAACCTCACGGGCCTCTACAAAGAGGGCTTCGATGGCACTGGCCAGACCGTAGTCATCATCGATTGGTGCGGCTCGCCCACTATCCGCCAGGATGCCAACGCGTTCTCGGCCCGCTTCGGCCTGCCCGCGCTTACCGCCTCCAGTTTCAAGATTCTCTATTCCTACACGACGCCCACCTGCGCCGCCCCCGATCCCGAGATCAACATCGACGTAGAATGGGCTCACGCCATCGCCCCTGGCGCCAACATCGACCTGGTCGTGCCGCCTTCGGCTACCTTCATGGACGTAGATGACGCCGAACTCTATGCGCTCGCCAACGGCCTCGGCAACGTCATCTCCGGCAGCTATGGAAGCGAAGAACTCTACACTCCCACCGCAACTCTGAACGAAGAGAACCTCATCAATGAGATCGCCGCTTCGCTCGGCGTCTCTGCCGACTTCGCCACCGGCGACGACGGCGACTACACCTTCGACTTCCCGCAATTCGATCCGGCTTCCGTCATCGCGCCCGCCGATTCTCCCTATGCCACGGCCGTCGGCGGCGTCACCCTCGCGCTGAAATCGAACAACGCCATCGCCTGGCAGACCGGTTGGGGCAACAACGAAACCCTGCTGGTCGATGCCGGGACCGTCTACGATCCGCCCATCAATTTCGGATTCTATGCGGGCTCCGGCGGCGGCCCCAGCGCGGTCTTCTCGAAGCCATCCTTCCAGAACAAGCTCCCTGGCGCCGCGCGCTTGCTTCCCGACATCTCCTGGCTGGCCGATCCCTTCACCGGCGCCATCATCGCCATCTCCGAAAACTTCGTTTATCCGCCGCTTGAGTGGCAGGTTTACGGCGGCACCAGCCTCGCTACCCCAATGTTCTCGGGTCTCTGGGCCATCGCCAATCAGGAAGCCGGCGCGCCGCTCGGTCAGGCTGCCCGTCATCTCTACTCCATGCCTGCCGGAACCATCACGGACGTGCTGCCCGTCAATTCCTCAACCAACGTAACGGCCAGCATTAATGAAGGCGGCGGCCTCATCAACAACTACACCGCTGCGGAAATCGCGGCGCCGCTCGAGAACACGACTAAGTTCTACAGCGCTATCTGGAACATCCCGCTCGAGCAGGACACCGCTTACGTCATCACCTTCGGCACCGATAGCGGCCTTACCATCACTCCCGGCTGGGACGACGTGACAGGCCTCGGAACACCCAACGGAAAGGCTTTCGCGGACTACTTCAATCCCGGTAAGCCGTAATCCGACTTAGTAACTTCAGTTAAACGAAAGTAAGCTGCTCGCGGTTTGCACAGCACTCCGCGAGCAGTTTTTTTTTGTCATTCCGTCGGAGCCGTATGCGTCGAAGAGGAACTCCGTCTTCGTCTCTTCGATTTCTTGCCTTTGGTGTCCGTCGTGGACGCGGCCGGCTTGCTGTCCGGCGAAATGTCCGGGTTATTCGTCCCCGGTTTCGCGCTCGGGACATCTTGATTCGCCTGGTCCGGAGCGCTGCCGGTCGGCGGCTGATTCTTCGGCGTTTCCTGCTGCTGTTGCTGGTTCGGGGTTTTCTCCTGCCTCCCGAAGCACGCCGCCGGGCCGTATACCAGAGCTGCCGCAAACATCGCGATGGCCAACTTTTTCATAAGTCCCTCTTTTAACTGGACCCGTGTCGCGCTTCTTTCGTTTCGAACCCGGCCTACTGATCCGGCCCTCCGCTCTGCGCTAGCAGCTTTGCTACCAGCCCCGTCCAGCCCGTCTGGTGATTTGCTCCCAATCCTTGGCCTGTGTCTCCATGAAAGAACTCGAAGAACTGCGGATAGCAGCGAAAGTTCGGATCCTCCTGAAACAAAGCGCTGTCGCCGTACATCGGCCGTCTCCCATTCTTATCCGGAAGAAACAGCGAGCACAGCCTGCGCGAAAGCTGCCGGGCCGCTTGGTACAGCGTAATACGCCGCCCCGATCTGGTCGGAAACTCGACCGTGAATGTCTGCCCGTAATAGTGGTCCAGCCGCTGCAGCGACTCTATGATCAGGTAGTTCATCGAAAACCAAATTGGCCCTCGCCAGTTAGAGTTGCCCCCGAATAGCGCCGTCTCCGAATTCCCAGGTTCATAGCCGATCGAAAAGCTATGGCCGTCGAGCGACAACCGGTACGGATGATCCTTGTAGTAGCGCGAAAGCGACCGAATGCCGTACGGCGACAGAAACTCCTCCTCGTCGAAGAGGCGCTCGAATATGCGTTCGAGCCGCTGCCGGTTTACCGCCGATAGCAGGCGCCGCTCTTCGACGCCGGACTGTGTAATCGACGCCAGTCCTTCCGTCAAGTCTCTCCGGTGATCGATAAACCACTGCATCCGGCGTTGAAAGGCAGGCTGCGCCTTAAGCGTATGCTGATCGAGCGTGTCGGTCGCAAACAACGGCACAATCCCCACCAGCGACCGCACCCGCAGCAGCTCGTGCCGCCCTTCGCCCACGCGCAGGTTGTCGTAGTAAAACCCTTCCGCTTCATCCCACAATCCCGTTCCATCGTGATGATTGATCGCATCGGCAATATAAAGGAAGTGTTCGAAGAACTTACTCGCGATGTCCGCGTAACTGACGTCGTGAGCCGCCAGATGCAGCGCGATCTTCAGCATGTTCAGGCAGTACATCGCCATCCAGCTCGTCCCGTCCGACTGTTCTAGAAGCCATCCAGGCGGCAGTTGTTCGTCGCGGTTGAAGACCCCGATATTATCGAGCCCCAGAAAACCGCCTTCGAAGATATTTGCTCCTTCCGAGTCCTTGCGGTTCACCCACCACGTGAAATTCATCAGCAGCTTATGAAACACGCGCTCCAGGAACTCATAATCCTTGCGCCCCTTCACCCGCTCGTCGATCTTGAACACGCGCCACGTCGCCCACGCATGCACCGGCGGATTCACATCGTCGAACGCCCACTCGTAAGCGGGAAGCTGCCCGTTCGGATGCATGTACCACTCGCGCACGAACAGTGAAAGTTGAGCCTTGGCGTAATCCGGATCGGCTGGCGCGATCGCCACTGTATGAAACGCCAGATCCCATGACGCATACCACGGATACTCCCACTTGTCCGGCATCGAAATGACATCTTCGTTGAACAAATGCAGCCAGCGCCGGTTGCGCCCGTGCTTGCGCTGCTCCGGCGGTTTCGGCTGCTGCGGATCCCCGTTCAGCCAATTCTCCACAACGAAGTGGTAATACTGCTTGCTCCAGAACAGCCCTGCGAAAGCTTGCCGCTGCACGTGCCTCTCTTCGTCGTCCAGCTCCTGTGAAAACTCGGCGTAAAAGTCCGTGCACTCGCGAATACGGGTATCGAAGACTGACTCCCACTGGGTTCGCGGGAATTCGGGCGACTCTTTGCTGCTCAGCCGGAATTGCAGAATCGCCTGTTGGTTCGGGTTCAGGTTCAATCGATAAACCGCGCACGCTTTCGTTCCCTGGCGCTGCGGGTTGATCGCTTCGCGGCGGCCATGAATCAGGTACTCATGAAATGCGTCTTTGTAATAAACGTCCTGCCCGCGCCATCCCCAAAACCGCTCCGTGTTGGTTTCGTTATCTGTGAACAGCGCCTCCGGCGCGCCCTCAAGCTCCAGCGTGTACGCGCCAAGCGTGGGATGCCCGGCCTCGAAATTTCCGTCGTCGTCGATCCGCAGCAGCGGCTTCTCCGACCCGTCCCAGATCCACGTATTGCGAAACCATAAAGTCGGAATCAGTAACAATGGCGCCGCGTTCGCGCCGCGATTGGCGACGCGAATGCGAATCAAGATATCGTTCACGTCGTGTTTTGCATAGTCCGCAAAAATATCGAAATACGCGCCCTGCGAAAAAACTCCTGTATCCGCTAACTCGTATTCCGGGTCGGCTCGCGTCCGCCGGCGATTCTCCTCGACTAGCTCCTCGTACGGAAAAAGCTCCTGCGGGTACTTATAAAGTCCCTTGAAATACGAATGCGTGGGAGTCCCTTCCAGGTAGTAATACAGCTCTTTGACATCTTCTCCGTGATTGCCTTCGTCGCCGCTCAGCCCGAACAGCCGCTCTTTCAGAATCGGATCTTTGCCGTTCCAGAAGGCCAGCCCGAAGCACAACCTCTGATGATTGTCCGAGATCCCTAAAATCCCGTCTTCGGTCCAGCGATACACGCGCGAGCGCGCATCTTCGTGCGTGAAGTACTCCCAAGCCCGCCCATCGGGGCTGTAATCTTCGCGAACCGTTCCCCACGCGCGTTCGGCTAGATACGGCCCCCAGCGCTTCCAGTGCTTGACTCTAGCCTCCGCTTCCGCGAGGCGTTGCTGCTCAGCGAGTAATGGATACGGCATAGGTGGGCACAGTTGACTTTACCGCGCCCACTTATATACAACCGCAAATCGCAAGGAAGCGTTTAGGCTACGCTCGGTTCCCTCAGCCCTTCGATCGGATGCTTGTACTTGCACTCCGCGTTCGGGCATTGCGCCACCGGCCCTGCCTTCAGCCACTTCTCGACTAAATAGCTGCTGCCGCACTCGGGGCATTTTTCGGGAATCGGCTTGCCCCATGCAACGAAGTCGCACTCCGGGTAGCGATTGCACCCATAGAACGTCCGCCCGCGCTTCGAGCGCCGCTCCACCACTTCGCCCGCCGAACAGTTCGGGCAGGGAACTCCAATCGTCTTCTGCTTGACGTACTTACAAGTCGGGTAATTACTGCAGGCCACAAACTCGCCATAGCGGCCGAATTTCTGCACTAGGTTATTTCCGCACTGCGGGCACTTCTCTTCAAGCGGCACATCTTTGCGCTGCTCGCCGCCGATTTGCTTCGTGGTCTTGCAATCCGGGTATCCGGAACACGCGAAAAACTGCCCGAACCGGCCCTTCTTCAGAACCATCGGCCGGCCGCAGTTCTCGCAGTACTCGGCCTCATCCTGCTCGGTCAAATCGGCCTTATCGACATCCGGCAAGTCCACCGTCAGTTCGCGCGTGTTCGTGCATTCCGGATAACCCGTGCACGCGATAAAGCTGCCATGCTTGCCCCACTTGATTACCATCGGCTTGCCGCACTTTTCGCAGACCAGGTCGGTCGGCTTCTCCATGCGCTTGATATCGGTCATGTTGCGCTCGGCGTGCGCGAGATTTTTTTGGAAGCGGCCGTAAAACTCGGCCATGGCGTCGCGCCACTGCAGCTTTCCTTCTTCGATCTCGTCCAGTTCTTGTTCCATTCGCGCCGTATAACTGACCTCGAACAGATCGTTGAAGCTCTCCAGCAGCAGGTCCGTCACCACCATTCCAAGCTCGGTCGGATGGAACTTTCCGCCTTCCTTCTTCACATACTCCCGGTCCTGTATGGTGGACAAAATCGAGGCGTATGTCGAAGGCCGACCCACCCCGTCGGCCTCCAGCTTTTTCACCAGCGTCGCCTCGTTGTAGCGCGGCGGCGGCTCCGTGAAATGCTGCTCCGGCCGAATCTCTTTGAAGCGCAGCGCTTCGCCTTGCGTCACGGCTGGAAGTTTATGCTTCAGATCCTCGTCGTCTTCGTCCTTCTGGTCTTTTCCTTCTTCGTAGATCTTCAGGAATCCATCGAACTTCATCACGCTGCCGGTCGCGCGAAACACATAATCCGTCTTGCTCTTGGCCGCCGCCGCGATGTCGATAGTCGTCTGGTCGAATACCGCGGGCATCATCTGCGACGCGATGAAGCGCATCCAGATTAACCTGTACAGTTTCAGTTCGTCTTCAGCCAAATACTTTTCAACCGACTCGGGCGTACGCAGCACCGACGTCGGACGAATCGCCTCGTGCGCGTCCTGCGCGTCCTTCTTCGTCTTATACACGTTCGGCGAATCGGGCAAATAGTTTTTCCCGTAGCGCTCGGAAACGAACCCGCGCACCTCCCCTAACGCGTCCTCGGATACACGTGTCGAATCGGTACGCATATACGTGATCAGGCCGACCGACCCGTCCTTGCCGATCTCCTTGCCTTCGTACAATCCCTGCGCCAGCATCATCGTTCGCTTCACGCTGAAGCGCAGCTTCCGCGAAGACTCCTGCTGCAGCGTCGAAGTTATGAACGGCGGCACCGGATTCCGGCGTTTCTCGCGCGTCGCGACCGAACGGACAATATAGGTTGCGCCATCCAGGTCCTCGACGATCCCCTTCGCCGACGCCTCGTCGCGAATCTGCGCCGTCTCGTCGGCGCGCTTATTGAGTCGCGCCATCAGCACCGGGGGCTTCTTGGCGTTCAGCGCTACGTCAATCGTCCAGTATTCCTGCTTTTCAAAAGCGCGAATCTCGCGCTCGCGCTCGACGATCAGCCGCAGCGCCACCGTCTGCACGCGCCCGGCCGACAACCCGCGCCGCACTTTGTCCCAAAGCAAGGGTGAAATCTTGTAGCCCACCAGCCGGTCGAGCACGCGCCGCGCCTGCTGCGCCTCCACCAGGTTCACGTTGACCGCCATTGGCTTATCGAACGCCCGCTTTACCGCGTTCGCCGTGATCTCGTTGAACATTACTCGGAAGATCGCAGGCTTATCCGCCTTCTTCGGCTCGAGTTCTTCCTTTAAATGCCAGCAGATCGCTTCGCCTTCCCGATCCGGGTCGGCCGCCAGATACACCGATTCAACGCCTTTAGCCGCTTGCTTCAGCTCCGCGATTAGCTTCTTCTTGCCTTCGATGACTTCATACTTGGGCGTAAAATCGCGCTCGATGTCGACGGCCAAGTCTTTCTTGGGAAGATCCTTCACGTGGCCGAGCGAAGCTTTCACGATAAACTGCTTGCCTAGATACTTCCCGATGGTCTTCGCCTTCGCTGGAGATTCAACGATGACGAGTGATTTTGCCATACCGTATTCTAATTAACCTATTGAATTGGATTCCGCGCGGCCTCGGAAAGTGACCGCGAGAACGCTACCCTTTTACCACACCTTTACGAAGTTCTTCCCGGGAAGCTGCCGCGCCAGGCCGGACATCTCAAGGTCGAAGAGTGCGCCGATCAACTCAGATGAAGAGACCCCTTCAAAAGTTTCCAGCAAGTTATCAAGTTGTTGAGGAACATCGACTTGCAGGCAGTTCAGCAACCTCCGCGCTAGCGCCTTCATGGGCTCCTCGGGCATCGCGTCCGGGACCTCCGCGAGCGGTTCGCCGCTTTCCAAAAGAACTTTCTGTTGGGCCTTGACCACCAATTCACGCCGAACACTTAGCGGCAGCTCATTGGTGACATCTGTCCACTCCTGCACGAGCTTCGCCCCCTGCTTAATCAGGAGGTTCGGCCCCCAGCTCATCTTCGACGTGATGTTTCCGGGAACCGCGAAGACCTCGCGCCCCTGGTCCATGGCTAGCTTGGCCGTAATCGCCGAGCCGCTGTGCTGCGCCCCCTCGACAATAATCACGCCCAACGAAATTCCACTCACAATGCGGTTGCGAATGGGAAAATTCTGGGGGTACGCCGGCGCACCCAGCGGGAATTCCGACAGCAGAACTCCGCGCCTGCTGATCTCTTCGTACAGCTTGCGGTTCTCCACCGGGTATAGGACGTCTACTCCGCAGCCCAAAACCGCCACCGTGTCCCCATCCTCGGCGAGCGCCGCCTTGTGAGCGGCCGTATCGATGCCCCGCGCCATCCCGCTAATAATCGCCAGCCCAGCTTTCGCCAGATCCGAGCTCAGCCTTTCGGCGGCCGCCAGCCCGTAAGGCGTCGGACGCCGGGTACCCACCACCCCAACCATCGAGGCGTCAAGAAGCTCCGTTCTGCCGAGCGCAAACAGCAGCACTGGAGGATCGAAGATCTCGCGCAGTTGCCGCGGATACCGGGCATCCTGGATGGTGATGAGTTGCGCCCCGGCATCCAGCAGCTTCTGCTGCTGATCCACCGCATCTTCGAACGAATAGCCGCTCGCCAGATTGCGCGCCTGAGCCGGGCTCAGTCCCCCCGCTTCCAATTCCGATGCCGAACACCGAAAAATCGCTTGCGGCGACTTGAACTTTTCGAGCAGCCGAAGCGTGCTGAGCGTTCCGACGCCCGGCGCCATCCGCAGCGCCAGCCAGTTCAGGGTCTCTTCCGAGGTCAGAGTGGGTCGGGCGAGGACCGAAGCTGGCATGTGGAATATGTGGAGCGCACAAAGCCGAGTTCTCAAAAGGCGCGGAACGGCCCGCCCGTTACCACATCGGTCCGGCCATTCCACCTGGTGGGCCAGCCCTCGCCCGAACTCTACACGGGAACCGACTCGGCGGCAACGCTCTCGGCCGCAGGCTCGGCGCCCGGGAGCCATCGCGCGAGGGCTTGGTCTAAAGTCTCCTTGCTGACCGGTTTCGGCACGTAATCGTCCATGCCAGCCGCCAGACACCGCTCCCGCTCCCCGGCAAGCGCATTAGCGGTTACAGCCACTATCGGGATGCGTGAGAGCGGAGGCCCCAAAGCGCGAATCGCCTTCGTGGCCTGAAAACCGTCCATAACCGGCATCTGACAGTCCATCAGAATCAGATGGTAATTCCTCTTCTGCACCATCTCCACTGCTTCTGCCCCGTTCTGCGCCAAATCGACCGAATACCCCAGTCTTCCGAGCAGATGCAAGGCTACCTTTTGATTGATCAGATTGTCCTCTGCAAGCAGTAGCACTCCCCGTTTCCACCGGCTCTGATACGTCGGCTGGACCACCTCGCTCGCGGCGCACGGTGCGGGCGCCGCCTGCTCCGCTTCGATCACCGAGAGTCCCACCGTAAACCAGAACGTGCTGCCTCGCCCGGGCTCGCTTTCGACCCCGATCGTTCCCCCCATCATCTCCGCTAAGCGCTTCGAGATGGCGAGACCCAGGCCGGTGCCGCCATACTTACGCGTTGTCGAGCTGTCTGCTTGAGTGAAGCTTCGGAACAGGCGGCTCAGCGCTTCGGCCGAAATTCCGATCCCCGTGTCCGTTACTGTGATCCGAAGCGCCGCCCGGCCAGCACCTTGCTGCTGATCTTGCGAAACGCGAAGCATGATGATGCCGGATTCGGTGAACTTCACGGCGTTCGACAGCAGATTCAGCAAAATCTGCTTCAATCGAACGGGATCTCCCAAAACCATAATAGGCAGCTGATCGTCAAAGGCGGTCCGAAGCGCCAAGCCTTTGCGCTGTGCCGCCTCCGCCACCAGTCCCACCGAATCGCGAATCACATCTTTTAAGCGGAACTCAGTGCTTTCAAGCTTTAGTTTTCCCGCCTCGATCTTCGAAAAATCGAGAATATCGTTAATGATTGCAAGCAGGCAGTCGCCCGATTCCTTGATCGTTTTCAAATAATCGCGCTGCTCTCCGTCTAAAGGCGTATCGAGCAATAGACTCGTCATGCCGATCACCCCATTCATGGGCGTCCGGATCTCATGACTCATGACCGCTAGAAACTCGCTCTTCGCGCGATTGGCGTGTTCGGCTTCCGCCTTCAACGACTCCTGTTCCGCCAGCCTGCGATCCAGTTCCTGCGTCCGCTCGGCGACCAGCCGTTCGAGCTTCCGTTGTCTAGAAACGAATGCGTTTACACGCCAGCGCCATATCAGCACCAGCAGCAGCACCATCGTAGTGGCCTCGCTGAGCACAAATGTTCCGCTTCGCCACCACGGCGGAACGATCCGGAACGAAAGGCTCGTGACTGGCGACGTGCGCCCGCTGCTCGTGTCGACCGCCATCGCCTCAAACCTGTAGTCCTGCGACGGCAGACGCGCATATCGAACCTCGCGCGCCGAAGTTTCGATCCAGTCGTTCTCCATCCCCACCAGCCGATAGCGGAAACGGATCGCCTTTTCGTCGCGGAATGTCAACGAAGCAAGCCCAATCGTCAGCGGCTCCGAGCTGAACTTCAGCTCGCTTCCCGGCGAAATCTCTTTCGACCCGAACTTGCTCCAAACCAGAACGGGCGCCGGCGGAGGCGGGGCAGATCCGGACCAGTCCGGCGCCAAAAAGTGGGACAGCCCGCCCCCCGTCCCGATCCAAATCGTGCCGTCGAAATCTTCGAAAAAGCATTTCCCTGACGTGTCGTTCCACACCAATCCACCGTCTTGCGTATACCTCCGCCAAGTACGGCCGTCGAACACGTTCACCCCGTTGTCTTCGCCCAGCCATATCCACCCGCGGTGGTCGGCGCCTAGAAACGCAATCAGGTCGGAGGCGAGCACCGGTCTCTCGAAACGGTCGATCTTCACCACCCGGTCGCCTGCCACCTTCAGGCGCGCCGCACCCGCAAACCCCCCATCCACCCACACGTTGCCCGCGACGTCAATCGTAAGATCGCTAAACTGGCCTCCCAGCCTGCCAGCACTCACGTCCGTCCGCTCCCATTTCGCGCCGTCAAAAGTGTACAGCGCATCGGCGAACGCTACCCACAGCCGCCCGTCCGGGCTCTGCCCTACGTCCGATACCTTCTTGCGCGGCACGATCGGGTCATCGATCTGCCGGAAACGTCGCTCTGCGCCCTGCCCTTCATTTACGAATAAGCCCTCCCGGGTCGCGATCCACACCCGGTCCCGCGTGTCGACGAATAGCCGATACACATCGCTGAAACTGAATTGTTTGCCCCGCAGAGTCGCCCGATCGATTTGAATGACGCGCCCTACCCCGGTGCCTACCCACAGGTATCCGTCCCGCGATTCCGCAATCCCCTGCGCCCGATCCGTCTCTACCCCGGGATAATTCCACGCCCGCAGCCGCTTGCTGCCCGGCGGCATGAACGTGACGCCGTGCTCGTCGCACACCCACAACCTGCCCGTGCTATCCCGCAGCACGCCCCACACAACGTCGTTTCCAAGCCCATTCGCGGTCGTCCAGTGCTCCCACTCGCCGTAGCCCAGCCACTTGCGCAACCCGTGCCCCAGCAATCCCAGCCAAACCGAGCCTTCTTTATCGACCAGAATCGACGAAATCGTCTCGCGAGTCAGCCCGTTCTCTTCGGAAAAGACCTGCCATTTCCCATCCTCATAACGCGCCAGCGCCGTATCCATGCTGGCCAAAATTCGCCCGCTGCTGTCTTCGGCCAGGCTCAAGTACATCCGCCCCACGCGTTCGTGCGGCAAGTCCCTTGTCTCGAATCGCGAGCCGCCCTGACGCAAAACCGCCAGATGCGAAGGCCCCCTCACCCAAAGCTGTCCCCGCACGTCGCGCAGCAGGTGCGTCCATGAATCCTTCGGTAGACCGTCCTGCACTCCCCACCGGCTCACGCGCTCCTTGGTGTATTCGCACAGTCCGCCGCCGCAGCCGAAAACCACCGAACCATCGGCGTTCGCCAGGACGCTATTGATCGCGCTTTCCGGTCCCTCTGGGGCCCGCCCGGAGATCAAAGGGCGGCTCTCCCACTCCCCGCTCGCGCTCTCGGGCGCCACGCTCAGCAGCCCAAACTGCGTCACCGCCAAAATCTCTCCGTTCGCCCGCGCCGCCACGCTCGATCCCAACGGGATCTGCAGGTTCTGGCCCTTGTACCGCACATTGTGAAAGCGGCGGTCTTCGCCCAGGTAGAACAGCCCTTCCGTCGTGCCCGCCCACAGCCGTCTCCCCCTGTCTTCCACCAATGCATTTACGAACGTTCCGGCTAGCCCATCCGCCCGCCCGAACTCCAGAAATCGCGACCCGTCATAGCGGAACAGCCCATTCTGCGTACCCATCCAGAGGAATCCGGCATGGTCCTGCAGCATGCACAAGACGTTCAGATTGCCCAGCCCCTCCGAGTAGTCTTCAAACGTATATCTCTGTGCAAACAATGGGGCGCACGCCACAAGACACACGAACAGCGCCCCTGTTTTTCGGAACCGGCGGTGTGCGAGCAAGCTCACGCTAATTGCTTATCGGCCCTAGCCGTGAGCATCTTTATAGCCCTACCCGGTATCTCTTCCAACTTTGCGCCGCCGCTCGCGCCTCAATGCAAACGCCATCGCGCTCCAAACCGCGTCGAACGAACAGACCTTATAATCCACCATCCCTAGCTGGATCGCCTGTTCGCGAATCAGCCCCTCGGTCACCTCGCTCCGAGCCGCCGACCCGCCCTTCCGCCACAAGATCCACAGCTTGGTCCCGCCCGCCACTTCCCGCATCTCCGAGAGCCGCTCGGCCAGCCCCCCGCCTTCATGCACGAAGCACAGCGTCACATCCGCCCCCGCCCCCGCGCCTTCGCTCCACTTCACGTTGGCTGGCGCCTCCCGCATTTCCCGCCAAACTCCGCGCGGCGCATTCACCAGCGCCACGCTCGCGCCTTCCCGAATCCCAAGCTTCTGCGCTACCGTCCGGCCCGCATAGCGATCCATCATCGCCGCCGGTACAACCGCTTCCTGAACTTTCTGCTTCAACGCCCGCCGCAGCGCCGCCCTCAACCCGCGCAGTCCGCAGTAAGTCGCGTCGGGTAGCTTCGCCCGAATCTTCGCCACCTTTTCTTCAGCGCCCTCGCAAAACACGATCGGAATATTGCGCGTCCCCCGCGACTGCCGCAAAGCCACCGCTATCTCGCGTCCATGAGAAGGCAGCCGCGATAAGTCAACCACAAATGCATCGGGCGCATTCTCCCGCAAGCGCCGCATTACTCCAGGTGCAATTTTAGAGACATACTCCACCTGGTAACTCGCGGCCTTCAAGAGTCGCATATGTTCTCTGGCTTCCGCTTCGTTCCAGTGAATTAAACTGATGCGCCGCATCCCGGCATGTTATCAGTGCGCGCGTGAAGACGCGTACCGAATGCCCCACCACGCCTCGAAAGAAACATCGCCGATCTTACTTAGTAACTATTGCTCTCGACTAGTTCCGGCCCGACCGTGTTAAGCGCAGCCAAGATTACGGCGCCAACGCCCGGGCGATACCGACCCATAAGGAGTTGCTCCAGTCTGGCCTGGGGTCAGCGGCGGCGCGCGCAAACGTCCAGAGCCGCAGCCGCTCCTCATCGACCTCGCATAAATCGGCAAGCCGTTTGACCAAGCCGGCCGGATCTGCCTTCAGCCGTCCTTCGCAATTGTGCAGGTGTTGAACCACGTCATAGGCGGGGTCGCCGATGAATGGCTTCGGGTCGATTACGAGCCAGGGCTCCCGTTCCGATCGCAGAACATTTCCTGCGTGAAGATCGGTGGCCAGTAGTACGTCTGTGGGTAGCGGTTTTCCGAGCGCCTCCCAGATCCGCAAACCATCGCGCACCAATCCGGCATCCGGCCATAGCCGAGCCTGAGCCACTGTCTCACTGCTCCAATATTCCAGCATTTGTGAAAGGTGTCGGAAACCTTGGAGATTGTTCGACGTCGCGGATCGTTTCCACAGGCGCCTGAGTAGCGTCGCAATCACAATGTCTCCCTTGTCTTCCGGCTCGGAATGCAGGGAGTGTCCAGGTTGACAGCGCTCCAGCAACATCGCGCCAGCCTCGTGATCCGCCTCAAGCAATCGCACCGTCGGGTCGCCGTTCCAGAAGAGCAGGCCTTCGATTTCGGATTCGCCCTCCATATGAGGCATTGCCAATTTCAGGACGGCCGACGTCCCATCGGCGCGGACAACCGGGGCGACCCAGGAGCACGTTACGTTGGCGTGCTCAAATGGAGCGCCGGCGCGCAGCGACCAGCGCCTGGTCAATTCCTCCAGCATGGCTGGCAACCCTTCGAGCCATCGCTGCCGTCCCTCATGCTTGCGGCAGTTCTCGCTGAGTTGCTCGGGGATGATCATCGACCCACTCAAACGTGTCATGTAGCCCCCAGCTGCTTCCAACCTACTTGAGCGAAGACACGATTGCTTTTTTCTTCTTTACTACCGTGAACACCACTTGAGATGGATATTGAGCCGAATGGTGTATCGCGTTGTGCGCCACCACACCCTCCGTTTCGTCGTAATTGTTGCCGCCGGTATTCAGATTTCGGTCGAAACGCGGAAAGTTGCTGCTCGATATTTCGACTCGAACGCGGTGGCCGGCGTCGAAATAGTTACTGGTTGTCAGCGGCTGCAGGGTCACCTTGTACACCTTGCCCGGCGCCATGAATACCGGCTTTTTGTCGTATCCCTCGCGATAACGGAGCCGCTGAATGGTTTCGTCCAGGTTGTAAGCGGTCCCATCCGGCAATACGTCGATGATCTTTACCGTGACGTCGGTATCCTTTGCGTCCGAAGAAACGTAGATTGTCGGCGTAATCGGCCCACTAAACTCCAGACCCTCTTCGAGAGGTTTGGAAGTATAGACCAGGATGTCGTTCCGCGCCTCCATGGCTCGTTGGTCGAATGCCCCGCCCGTGACGGCATTGCCTGTACAGCAGACATTGCCCCCATACGAAGGAACCGGGTTTTTCGGATCGTAGATGAACCGGTCCGTGTGATCCGAGCTTGGTCGCGTTGCGCTTAGGACGCCGTCACCGAATAAGCTATTGGCTTTACCTTCGCTATCCAGATAGAAGGTCATGGGCTCGGCGCCCTCTGGCGGCCATGTCTCCGCCGCCTGCCACTTGTTTAGCCCCATTGTGTAGTACTGCACCTTGGGAGTCTTCTTTAAAATTCCGTTCTCTTCGCCTTTGAGGAAGTGATCGAACCAGCCATAAGTAAGAGCATCGTAATCCAGCCGCGCATCGCCCATGTCGCGCTCGCCCACCATGGTGTGATCGGTGGCGCGCTTGTAGCCGCAATGCAGAGTCGGCGCTATGACGGCATACTGCTGGTTGGCCGCCTCGCCGCGGGCAGTCCTGCGCACCAAGTTATAAGCAGCTAAGTTCGGTCCCACAGAGACGTCGTACCAGGACATAAACCAAAGCCCGGGAATATTAATAGGTTTGTTGTCGTGCCACAAACCGCCCGCGTACCAGGCCGGGCTGTTGGGCGTCCGCTCGATCATCGCTCCTTCCGTGGGTACCGGCATGTTATCGGCGAAAATTCCTTTCGGACCGTCCACGGATTTCAGAATGTCCTTTTCCGGCAGATGCCGCAGCGCTTTCGCCCAGTCGACCGCCGGCGGATGCTCGGCCAAATCGAACGATTTCGAAACTCGGATCAGATCCGCTTGCGTCGTATCGGCCGGAAACATGGGACGCACTTGGTTCTGCTCGCCATTAATCCAGGCGATAAACAGCATCTGCACCGCGCCGCCCCGATACCAGTTCCCCTGCTCGTAATACGGCCCCACGCGCCCGACCCCCGCGCCAAAGCCTTGCGGGATCATTGTCGTGAATGCCGGGTTGCCCAGCGCCGCCACTCCCAGTTGCCATTCTGCCGTCGAAGAGCACCCGATTGTTCCCACCTTGCCATTCGACCAGGGCTGCGACGACATCCAGCTAATGGCGTCCGACCCATCCGAGAGCGGCGCGCCCAGAATGTCGTAATTGCCCTCGGAAAAGAAATGCCCGCGCTCATTCATCTCGACATAGGCGTATCCCCGCTTTACAGCGTCGAGTTCCGCCTTCATATCGCGCGGTACACCATGGGCGACATCCCAATAATTGAAGTTATAGGGTGTTCGAACGAAGATAATCGGATACTTCTTCGAACCATCCTTCGGCCGGTAGATGTCGGTCGCCATGCGCTTTCCATCGGCCATGGGCGCCATCACTTTACGATCTATGATCGCTACCGATTCGAGTTCTTTCTCAGTCGCATTGCGCTTTGCGATCTCTTCCTGCGAAAGCGCGCTTTGCTGTTGCGCGTGTCCCGCGGCTCCGCAAACAAGTCCGACGATCAGAGCACCGGCTACGCTGATTCTAGTCATCAGAGAAGTATCTTATACGAGCAAATCCCGGAGTCGCAGTCCCAGCGGAGTGTTCGTAAACGAGCGCGGCGCCCGTAAGACGGCACAACCACTCGCCTCCGATATGTCTTGGGCCAGACTCGCGCAACCGTGACGCCGAGCCAAGCGTTGCATACTGGGACGAATCTCCCACACCGAAAACCCATACCATCCAGCCCATGAGGATCTCCAGCGCCGCCACCGCCCTGCCCGCCCACTACTACCCCCAACACGTCCTCATCGACGCTTTCCGCCGCCACTGGGGTCCTCGCCTCGAGCGCTTTTCCGTGCTCGAGCGTCTCCACGCCGCTACCGGTGTCGATGGCCGCTATCTCGCCTTTCCCATCGAGCGTTACCCGTTCCCCACCTGGGGCGACGCCAACAACGCCTGGATCGAGGCCTCGCTCTCACTCGGCGAGCGAGCCATCTGTCATGCCCTCACGCGGGCCGGCATCTCGCCCTCCGACATCGGCGCCTTCTTCTTCGTCTCCATTACCGGTGTCGCAAGTCCCTCTATCGAAGGCCGCCTCATCAATCGCATGCGCCTCAGCCCGCGCATGAAGCGCATGCCCATCTTCGGCCTCGGCTGCGTCGCCGGAGCGGCCGGCATCGCTCGCGCCGCCGACTACGTCAAAGCTTTCCCCAACCAGGCCGCGCTCCTGCTCTCGGTCGAACTGTGCTCCCTCACCGTTCAGCAGGACGATCTCTCGGTCGCCAATCTGATCAGCACCGGCCTGTTCGGCGACGGCGCCGCAGCGGTCATCCTCTCGGGCGATGAGCTAAACGCCGCCCCCGGTCCCTGCATCGTCGCCACGCAATCCACTTTTTATCCCGAAACCGAATCCGTCATGGGCTGGGACATTTCGGAAAAAGGATTCCGCATCGTCCTTTCCCGCGAAGTTCCCGACGTAATCCGCGCCAATCTCGGTCGCGACGTCGACGAATTCCTCGCCTCACAAGGGCTAGCCCGCCGCGACATCTCCAATTGGGTCATTCACACGGGTGGCCCTAAGGTTCTCGAAGCAACCGAGTCCGCCCTCGGACTCGCCCCCGGCGCGCTTGACGTCTCCTGGACCTGCCTGCGCCGCACCGGTAATCTTTCTTCGGCGTCTGTCCTGTTCGTCCTCGAAGAGACTCTCGAAAACCGCCGCCCCGCGCCCGGCGCCTGGGGCCTGCTCGCCGCCATGGGGCCCGGCTTCTGCTCCGAACTCGTGCTCCTTCGCTGGTAAGCGGTAACCCCCGCCTCCTGCTCGCGCATCTAAATAGAAATGATGAAGCTGGGAATTACGAGGTCGGTGTCTCTCCCGGCCTTGGCCCTGGCGTCTTGCGCTCTCCTCGGCGCGCAAACCCAGCCGCCCACCGTCCCCGGAAGCACGCCCTATCCGTTTCCTCCCGGACAAGTACCCGGCCCCATGCCCCAGGGCCGCGTCCCCAGCGCCGGGGGTGGCAAGAAGAAGCAGAAAAAAGCCGAAGCTTCCCAAATCATCATCGCCGCCGACGGCCTCACGTTCTCGAACGACGGCAAGACTCTGGTCATCGGCACCGAAGACGGCCGCCGCATCACCATGTCCCTCAATCCTCAAACTCAATTCACCCGCTCCGGATCGAGCATCGAACCCGCTAAGGTCGTTCCCCGCACGACCGTTCACATCGAAGCCGCCGAAGACGACGAAATGTACCTTACTGCCATTAAAGTGGATCTGTTGAAAGACGCTCCCGTCGAGGCGCCTGCGGCCGCGGCACCCGGAGCTCCCGCGCCCGCCAATCGTTCTTCCGCCTCTACCGAAGACGACGAACTCGCCAAGCCCACGATCCTTCACAACCCGGTCGCCGTGCCCAACCGCCCCGTCCTCCACCACGGCAAGCCCACAGCCTCCCAGCCCTCCGATTCCTCCGACGACACTCCTTCTCCCACCCCCGCCGCGCCCGCAAAGTCCGCGTCCACAAACAAACCATCGGATTCGGGCGACACAGACTTTACAATCGATAGCGACGAACCGCGCGTGAAACCGGGTTCCGCCTCCGCTACCTTAGTCGACAGGACGCGCGCCTGGAGCGAAACCTTCACCAACGGCCTCCCCAATTACGTCTGCGACCAGCTCACGACCCGCTACCTCCAGCGCTCACGCTCCTCCGACTGGGAACCCCTCGACATCATCACCGCCAAGGTCGTCTACGAAGACGGCCACGAGGATTACCGCGAGATCACCGTCGGCGGCAAGCGCACAAACAAGAGCATGATGGAACTCGGCGGCAGCACCTCGGAAGGCGAATTCGCCTCCACGCTCCACAGCCTCTTCTCCCAGCCCACCGATGCCGAATTCAAGCTATACGAATCCACCAGCGTCGATGGAAGCGCCGCCGCCATCTACGATTTCAAAGTCCTCCTGCACCACTCCGATTGGTTGATTAAGGTCGGAGGCCAGGAACTCCTTCCCGCCTATAGCGGCAGCGTCTGGATCGACAAGGCCACCGGCGAGGTCCGCCGCCTCGAAATGCAAGCCGACCGCATTCCCAAGGATTTCCCGCTCGATTCCATACAGATGGCCGTCGATTACGACCGCGTCCACCTCGGCACATCCGAGTTCCTGCTCCCTGTTCACTCGGAAAATCTGGCCTGCCAGCGCGGTTCGCCCATCTGCACCAAGAACACCATCGATTTCCGGGACTATCACAAGTACGCAGGCGAGAGCACCATCGAGTTCAAGTAACGAAACACCCTAAAGTTCCGGCCGCTTTCTGCCGTTCCGTTTCTTGATGGAGCTTGCCGATCGCAGTCCGCTGGCATCCAGCGGACTGGTCACTTTAGTCATTTACCCTAGGCCCACACCCGCAGCGGCGCCTAAGGAACGCGCCGAAAAGCCCGGCCGACCGGGCGTGCCCTGGCGCCTCGCTCTATCGGTCTTTGTCCTCGCCGCGGCCATCACATTCGCCGCCGTATATGGACACGAACTGTGGTCCGGGAACGGTTCAACCCTGCCGCCCATCCTGCGCGGCGCACGTGCCGCCCAGAATCTGGGTCTCCGAGTCCAATATCAGGGCGAACGTCTGCTTGTCACCTGGAGCCGCACCAGCCCCGACGTGCGGGGCGCAACCGAAGGCGTCTTGCGTATCGACGACGGCACGGCGCATCGCGAAGTCTGGATGGACGCCTCGCAAGTGACCGCCGGCTCGGTCTTATATAAGCCTGCCTCGGACGACGTCATCTTCCGTCTCCAAGTCGAAAGCGGCACCGCGAAACCAACCATCGAAACCATCCGCGTCCTCGGCGCAGCTCAAGCGCCCAACCCCCGCGGCGCGCCGGCCACGTCCGCTCCCGCGCCGGCGACATCGCCGGCTGCCTCCCCCTCTTGATCTCGCCGCGCCTTAGCCCTTCTTATCGAACACCAATGTCTCGGTCTTCTCCGACGGATCGATATGCTGAAAATCCACCTTTAACGTGCTTCCTCCCGGATCGAGTTCCAGCTTCCATTGAGTCACCGCGTCTTCCTTCGGCCCATCGGTCTTCAGAATCACCAGCGCCGTGCCGTCGTACCACAGGGATACATGCGCTTTGCGGCCGTCTTCGTCGAACTCGCATTGCGTCCCGCCCGTGTCGCACGTGAACTTGGAAGTGATCTCTTTTCCGTCCTTCTCGCGTATGACGCGCGTGAAGTTGATCTTGCCCGAGGCGTCCTGAATTGTGTAAGTGATGCTTCGGCCTTCGGCGGCTGGACTCTTTGCTGAATCCAGTTGCCATGTGCCGCTGAAGTTTGGTGTAGTGCTCCCTGCAAATGCCAGATACGTGGCCAAAGGCGCTGCCAAAACTGCGAGCGCCAAGCGAAAACAGGCCATGCGACCTCCTTTAACCGGCGCTCCGCTGAACCAATCGCACAGGCCGTCCGAACTCGGACCGCCCGGCCGGCGTCATGCGCGATTGCTGACGGAGTGCTATCAATCTGAATTATTTTCGAGAGGGCTTTTGGCCCTCTAATAGCCTACACCCACGTGCCTATCGCGTGGGCGCCACTTGATGTTGCACCCGATACTCGGCTTCTGGTTCGCATCCACGGCCCGGCCGCTCAGCACCGCTTCGATCGCCGCGCGCAGTTCGCGCCCGCTCACCGGCACGTGGTTGCCGGGACGGCTCCCGTCCAATTCGCCGCGATACACCAGCCTGCGATCTTCATCGAACAGAAAGAAGTCCGGGGTGCAGGCCGCGCTATAGGCCCGCGCCGTCTCCTGACTCTCGTCATAGCAATACGGAAACGCGAGCCCTAATTGCGCGGCCATCTCCCGTAAGCTCTCCGGCGCATCGTCGGGATAAGTATCCGCGTCGTTCGATGAAATCGCCACAATCCCAAGCGGCTTCCCCGCATAGTCGCGCCCCAGCCGCGCCAGCTCGCCCTCGACATGCTTCACAAACGGGCAGTGCCGGCAGATAAACATCACCAGCAGCGCCTTCTTGCCTTCGAACCGCTCCAGCCCGATCCTCTCCCCCGAAGTCACCTCCGGCAAAGCAAAATCGGGCGCCTTTGTCCCCAGTGCAAGCATCGTCGATTCTGTGCGTGCCATCGGTCCTCAACACGAGCGTAGCAACTTCACCCGAGACCCTACAGCCCGCGCCATCTCCCGCCGATAGATATCCTGAAAGCAGATCTGAGGACAGCTACCGATGGCCACCCACGCAGTCGAAATTGCGCAGGGCGAGCGCTTCCAGTTCGGCGAGAACTGGCGCCGCTTTCTCGCCAATCTAGACGACACCCGCATCGCCGCCGCCGAACAGAGTCTCCGCGGCATGCTCGAAGTCCCGGATCTCCAAGGCTGTACCTTCCTCGACATCGGCTCCGGCAGCGGCCTGTTCAGCCTCGCGGCGCGCCGCCTGGGCGCCCGCGTCCACTCCCTTGACTATGACCCCCAATCCGTCGCCTGCACGCGGGAACTGCGCCGCCGCTATTTCCCGGACGATCCCGATTGGCGCATCGAAGAAGGCTCCGCGCTCGATCCCGCTTACCTGGCAAGCCTTGGGAAGTTCGATGTCGTTTACTCCTGGGGCGTGCTCCATCACACCGGCGCCATGTGGCGCGCGCTCGAAAACGCCGCGATCCCCGTCCGCGATGGCGGCCTGCTGTTCATCGCTCTCTATAACGATCAGGGCGGCATCAGCCGCCGCTGGGCCTCCATCAAGAAAGCCTACGTCCGCCATCGGCTATTGCGCGGCCCCCTTGTTGCATGGTCATTTGCCTACCTCTTCGGCGGCAGCTTTCTCAAGAACCTGCTTCTCGGACGCCCAATGAAAGCCTTTAAAAGCCCTAACCGCGGCATGAGCGTCTGGCACGACATGATCGACTGGGTCGGCGGCTACCCGTTCGAAGTCGCCGGCGCCGGCGAAATCTTCGAGTTCTTCAAGCGCCACGGATTCAGCCTCACGCGCCTCGTGACTACTCATAGCCTAGGCTGTAACGAGTTTGTCTTCCGCCGTATCGGTTAGCCTGCTTCTGTGCTAGCCTATCCCCGACAGGCGGTGGGATGAATCTATTTGTTAAAAAACCGATCGGCACACTACTCGCCGAATGCGAAGGCGGCGGCCACTCGCTGAAGCGCAGCTTGAGCGCTATGTCGCTCGTCGCCCTCGGCATCGGCGCCATCATCGGCGCCGGCATCTTCACCCTGACCGGTGTCGCAGCGTCCACCCACGCGGGCCCAGCGATGGTCTACTCTTTCATCCTCGCCGCCGTCGGCTGCGCGTTCGCCGGCATCTGCTACAGCGAATTCTCCACCATGATCCCCATCGCCGGCAGCGCCTACACGTATTCCTACGCCACCATGGGAGAACTCATCGCCTGGATCATCGGCTGGGCGCTCGTCCTCGAATATGCCGTCGGCGCCGCCACCGTCGCCGTTAGCTGGTCCTCCACCTTCGATTCCATCCTGCTCTCTTTCGGCATCACCATGCCGCGTTCGATCGTCGCCGGCCCCTTCGACACCATGCCCGGCGCCGTGAACCTGCCCGCCATCGTCATCATCTGCATCATCTCCGGCATCCTCATCCGCGGCATCAGCGAATCCGCCAAGTTCAACGACTTCATTGTCGTCACCAAAGTCACCGTCGTGATCCTGTTTATCGGCATTGGCTACTTCTTCATTAATCACGCCAACTACCATCCCTTCCTGCCGCCCAACACGGGCGAGTTCGGCTCCTTCGGATGGTCCGGCGTGCTCGCCGCCGCGGGACAGATCTTCTTCGCCTACATCGGCTTCGATGCCGTCTCAACCGCCGCCCAGGAAGCTCGCAATCCCAAGCGCGACATGCCCATCGGCATCATCGGCTCCCTGCTGGTCTGCACCATTCTCTACATCCTCTATTCGCTGGTGCTCACAGGCATCGTCAATTACAAAGACCTCAACGTCGCAGCCCCGCTCGCGGTCGCAGTCGATCACATGAAGGGCCTGCCCTGGGTTGGCTTCTTGATGAAACTGGGTTCGCTGTGCGGCCTGACATCCGTCATGCTGGTCATGCTGCTCGGCCAGTCGCGCGTCTTTTATTCCATGGCGAACGACGGACTGCTGCCGCCGCTGTTCTCGCAGATCCACCCCAAGTTCCGCACGCCCTGGAAATCCAATCTGCTCTTGATGGTCTTCGTCTCGCTCGGCGCCGCCTTCACTCCCATCGCCCGCCTTGGCAACCTCACCAGCATCGGAACCCTCTTTGCCTTCGTGCTGGTGTGCATCGCGATCGTCATCATGCGCAAGCGCGAGCCGGATCTTCCCCGTCCCTTCAAGACACCCATGGTCCCGCTGGTGCCCATTCTCGGCGTGATCGTGAACCTGGCGCTCATGGCGGGTCTCGGCCTCATCACCTGGGCCGCGTTCCTGATCTGGATGACGCTCGGTCTGGTAGTCTACTTCTCCTACGGCCGCAAGACCAGCGCTCTGCAGAACGCAGAGCTCTCCTCGCCGGCTGCGAGATAGGCCTGGCCCTAATCTTCCTGCGCGGCGAACACCGGCTCTTTGCCCGCCAGCATCAGCCTCTCATCGAGGGACGTCTTCACCAGCTCTTCTTCCATCTCCGAGAGCCCGTTCGCGTCTCTCTCGATGCGCGCCAGCAGGCCTTTCATCCGCCCGCGCGAAACCTCCGCCGGTATCGCCAGCGCATACGCGAACAGCGCGTCCGACCGCAGATCTTCATCGTCGAACAGCTTCCGAACGCGATCCAGCTCGCTCCGAATCCCGTAATAGCCCACCCCCCACACCGCGCCGCGCCGCGTCTCCAGGTCCGCATCGTCCAGGTGCTTGGCAAAGTACCCGCGAAAGCTCGGATGCAGCGAGCGCCACATGGCTTCGAGCGCCTTCGCCCGCCCCTCCGGCGCTTCATACAATCGCACGATCGCCTCGCGCACTTCCTCGCGATCCGCCTCCGGCGCCAGTCCCACCATCAGCCCCGCGCGCTCTTCCAGCGCAAGCCCCGAGTCGCGCAACGCTTTCAGCATCGCCCGTAGAACCTCGGCATCTTCCACCTCGCCCGTCAGCGCTTCCCACGCCCGCGCCCGCGCAGTCGCCGATTCGTCCCGCTTCGCCACCTCCAGCAGCCCGCGCCGCTGGGCATCGTTCAGCTCTCGATTGAAAAACGAACTCGCCGCCGCCGCCCGCACCGCCGCCAGCGGGTGTTGCAACAACTCCGTTCGCTCGTCTTCATCCAGCAGATCCAGCGGCAAGTCCGTCTGCTTGGGATACAGCTCCCAAATGTCGAACGGCTCATCCTGCTCCGGCTCGGCCGCGCTCTCTTCGGGCCTGCGCTCCAACGCCTCGAGCGCCTCCGATACTTCCTTCTTCAGCTCGCGATCCGATTCGTCCAGTTCCGCCGCCGCCTTCTCGATAACGGGCCGCGCCGCCGGATCGCCATAGATCCTCAGCAGCAGAACCGCGTCCCACAGGTCGTACTCCAACCGATCCGTCAGGATCTTCAGAATCCGTTCGTCCCGCGTTCGCAGATGGGCCAGGATGAACGCAACCTCGCCGCTTTCGGATTCATCCAGCTCCCCATACAACGCCAGTAGCGGTTCGAGCGCCGGCGCGCCGATCTCTACCAGCGCCTCCACTGCTTCATCCGGCACATCGTCCGGATCTCTCTTTACATAGCCGATCAGAAACGGAACCGCTTCGGGCGTCTTCCACCACCTCAGCAGCGCCATCAGATCCGGATCGAGGTCCACCGGATCCTCGCTGCGGTCCCGCTCGGCGAACGCTAGCACCGCCGGCAGGGCTTGTTCCCGCCGCTCGACCAGCGCGCGCAGAAATCGCTGGTCCAGCCCGATGTGCCCCTTCGCCGCCGCATTCAAAATCTCGGCGGGCGAAGCTTCTGCCAGTTTGTTCGGATCTAAAAACATCGAGCGAAACCTCTTCTCGGCGCGCGCAACCGCCGGCAAACTGCCCGTGCGCTTCTACTGCTCGGCTTCGACGATCACCGTGATCTCTGCCGTCACGTCCCGATGCAGCCGCACCGCTACCTTGTGCTCGCCCACCGTCCGAATCGGCTCATCGAGCTGAATCTTCCGCCGGTCGATGTGATACTTCTGCGCCTCCAGCGCATCGGCGATGTCCTTCGCCGTCACCGAGCCGAACAGTTGATTGTTTTCCCCCGCCCGCTGCCGGATCGTCACCGTCACGTTGTTCATCAGCTTCGCGAGATCTTCCGATTCGCTCTTGGCCTTGGCCTCGCGCCGCAGATAGGCTTCGCGCTCCTGCTCGACGATCTTCCTGTTGGCGTCGGTCGCCGCCACCGCAAGCCGCTTCGGCAGAAGAAAGTTGCGCGCGTATCCGTCGGCCACTCTTACCACCGCGCCGCGCGCGCCCACCTTCTCGACGTCTTCTCTCAGAATGACTTCCATCTTGATCCCGTGCCTCCTACATCCGCGCCGCAAACGGCAGCAGCGCGATGTTGCGCGCCTGCTTGATGGCCTCGCTCAGCCGCTTCTGGTGCGGCGTGCATACGCCCGAAATGCGTCGCGGCGTAATCTTGCCGCGCTCCGAGATGAAGCTCGAAAGCAGCCGCGCGTCCTTGTAGTTGATATCGTCCACTTTGTCTACGCAGAATCGGCAAACCTTCTTCCGCCGGAAATACTGCTTCTTGCCCGTCGCAATCGCTTTATCGCCGCCGGTCGGCCGCTGCGAAGCCGCTATCGGACGCCCGCCTCGTTGTTCTGGCATACTCTCTTATTCTCCTTCCGGCCTCGATGGAATTGCGGGCGTCGCCGTTCCCGGCGCCCCCGGTACAGGCGCGCGCCCTTCGGCGGGCAGCAGCGGCGATGCCACCGCCGGCGCCGAAACCGGCTGCACAGGCTTGCGCGCCGCCCGCTTCTCCCGCGCCTTCTTTCGCTTCTCGATGCGCTTCAGCTTTTCATCTATCCGCACCGTCAGGTACTTCAGCACGAGATCCGCCACGCGCAGCCGCCGCTCTACTTCTTTCACCACCTCCGGCTTCGCCGAGAACTGCAAAAGTATGTATTGCCCTTCGTTGTACTTCAGCACGCGATAGGCAAGCTTGCGAACGCCCCATTTGTCGGCTTTATCCATGGTGCCGCCCGCTTGCGTAACAACGTTCCTCAATTGTTCGATCAGCGGATCCACTTCTTCATCGGTGGCGTCCGGTCGAACTATGAACAACTCCTCGTAAATTCTCATTGTTCCTCTTCTTGTATGCCTCTGGCGCGGCGATTGAACTTCGCCATGGCCCTGATGGCGCCTTCGGCAACTATGAACTCGATGGCGTCCGCCGTATACGTCACCACCTCGCTCACGTCCTCTTTCAATTCCCGCTCGAACGGAGCGAGAACATAAGCCGCCGCATCTTCCACCGGATGCTCCGGACGGATACCCACTCGCACCCGCAAGAACACATCCGTCTTCAATGCCGCGATGATCGACTTGACACCGTTGTGCCCAGCCGCCGAACCGGACTTCTTGATCCGCAGCGCGGTCCACGGAAGATCCAGCTCGTCATAGACTACGATCAGGTCTTTATTCGTCATCCTCCGGGATTTCAGCACGCCGTGTATGCCGGCCCCCGAATTATTCATGAACGTCTGCGGCTTCACCAGCAGCACGTCGTTCTCCCGGATCTTCCCGCTGCCCGTCAGCGCAATGCCCTCATTCCTCGAAACGCGAATGAAGTGGCGCTTGGCCAGCTCCTCCACTACGCGAAAACCCAGGTTATGCGGCGTATCCTGGTACCGCACCCCCGGATTTCCCAACCCGACTACGCAATAACTGCGAGGGCCCGACACCCTGACGCGCGGAAGCTCGCTTTCTTCCAGATCTTCCGCGACAACCCAAGCCCCTGCCATTCCCCTTTAAAGCTTCGAGCCGCCCTACTTTTTCTTCGGAGCAGGTTCGGCCGCGCCCTCTTCTTCCTTCTTGCCCTTCTTGATCACTTCCGGCTCGGCCCCGGCCGCTGGCGTGGCTTCAGCGCCTTCGGCCGCCGGCGTCTCTTCCGCTCTCAGCGCCACCACGTGCGAAATCACCGCCTCCGGCGGGCTCAGGAGCTTCATCGATCCGCCGAGCGCGATATCGCCCGCGCGTACGTTCTGCCCGATCATCAGTTCGCTCACGTTCACCGCGAACTGTTCCGGAATATCGTTCGGCAGGCACTCGATCTCGATCTCGCGCGTCACGATCTCATGAATGCCGCCCTGAATCTTTACGCCCTTCGGATCGCCCTGCGTCACCACCGGCACCATCACCGTGATGCGCTGGTTCAAATCGATCCGCTTCAAATCGGCGTGCAGCAGCGAATCCTTAATCGGATCGAACTGCCAATCGACAATCATCACCGGCGTCGCCTCTTGCCCCGCCAGGCTCAGATTGAAAATCGTGTTGTGCCCCGTCTTGCTGTGCAGAATCCTGCTCAGCTCCTTCGGGTTCACCGCCACCGGCGTCGGCCCGTCGCTGCCTCCATACACTACGGCCGGCATGGAGCCCTTCGCCCTCAGCCGGCGCGCCTCATTCTTCCCTCGTGAGTCCCGCGCTTCCGCGGTGACGGTCATATCCTTTCGCATTCTTCACCTATAAAAATCTTGGCGCTCTCTAATCGATAAATAAAGTGCTGATCGAGCCGCCTTCGTGGATCGACTGAATCGCCTTTGCCAGCAGCGGCGCCACCGAAAGCGTCCGAAGCTTGGCGCATTTCGCCGCATGGTGCGAGTGCGGAATCGAATTCGTCACCACCAGCTCTTCCAGCTTCGATTGGTTGATCCGCTCCACGGCCGGCCCCGACAGCACCGCGTGCGTCGCAAACGCCGCCACCGATCGCGCCCCCTGGTCGAGAAGCGCCTCGGCGCCGTGCACCAATGTCCCCGCCGTATCCACCAAATCGTCCACCATCAAACAATGTTTCCCGCGAACCTCGCCGATGATGTTCATAACCTCGGCCACATTCGCATCCGTCCGCCGCTTGTCGATAATCGCCAGCGGCGCATTCATGCGCTTGGCAAACGCCCGCGCGCGCTCCACTCCGCCGGCATCCGGCGAAACAACGGCTAGCGATCCGCGATCGTAATGGTCCTTGAAATACTCGACCATCACCGGCGCGGCAAACAGGTGATCCACTGGAATATCGAAGAATCCCTGAATCTGAGCGGCGTGCAGATCGAGCGCCAAAACCCGGTTCGCCCCCGCTGTCTCGAGCAGGCTCGCTACCAGTTTCGCGGATATCGGCATACGCGGCCGGTCTTTCCGGTCCTGCCGCGCATACCCATAATAGGGTAACACTGCCGTGATCCGCTCCGCGCTCGCACGCTTGAAAGCATCGATCATCAACAGCAATTCGATCAGGTGATGATCCACCGGCGTGCAAGTCGGCTGCACCACGAATACATCCGAGCCGCGCACATTCTCTTGAATCTGCAGATGCGTTTCCCCATCGGCGAAGCCCTTGATCATCATCGAGCCAAGCGGGCACCCCAAAGCCTCGCAGATCTCCCGCGTCAACGCCGGGTTCGCCGTTCCGCTGAAGACTTTGTAATCCGTGTACAACGCTCGGACCGGTTTGGGACTGGACATTCTGCACTATTCTCCACTAATCGGCGGTTGCCTCAACGCGAATTCGCCCAAAGCTCGGCGCCACGCGTTTCCATACCGCCGCCGCCCCAGGAAACGAACCGCGTGCGCCGTCCCCGCTTCGAACCGCAAGGCAGCCGCCCGGCTCTGCTCCAGGCTTTCGAAAATGCCGTACAAGGCCGAGCCGCTTCCCGTCATCCGCACCAGCCCCGCGCCCAGCCGGCGCAGTTTCCGCCTCAGCGCCGGAAGCTCGGGATGCATCTCAAAAACAACCTGCTCGAAGTCGTTTGTCAGTGGGATTTCGTTTAACCTGCAGCTGCCGAGCGCCCAGGCTACACGCTGAAACTCTCTCAGAATAGGGGACGCGGCAGGTGAAGTCAACCGATCTGTAGCCAAAGTCGTTCGACCTAGCGCGGCATAAGCCTCTCGCGTCGATACGTGAATGCCTGTCGAAACCACCAGCGCCGCGTGCGCCTCCAGGTCCGGCAGCGGATAAAGCTCCGTCCCGCGATCCAATCCCACCGCGGTCCCCCCGCGCAAAAAAAACGGAACATCGCTACCCAAACTCTCGGCCAACCCAAATAGGTCGGCCGGCGCCATTTTCTTCCGAGCCAGCGCCGGCAGCGCAGCCAAAACCGCCGCCGCATTGCTGGACCCTCCGCCCAGCCCCGCGCCCATCGGTATTCGTTTCTTGAGTTCGAAACGAACCAACGCCCGCACTCGCAGCGCGTCCAGCGCCAGCCGCGCCGCCCGCGCTACCAGATTGTCCGGAATCACCACCGAGCTGTCGATCTCGATTCGCGTCCGCGGTCCGGCCTCGAATTCGATCGTGAGCGTGTCCTTCAGGCTGATGGTCTGAAAGATCGTGCGGAGATCGTGATAGCCGTCCGGCCGCCGGTTGAGTACCCGCAGATCCAGGTTCAGCTTGGCGAAGGAGGGAACCGTGACGCGCAAGGCTAGTACTGCAGGAGTGAGAACACGTCCCGGCCCGCCAGCCGGTCCCGTCCTTTTAAGAACGTGAGTTCAATCACGAATCCCAGCCCCGCGACCGTCCCACCCACCTGCTCGACCAGCCGTGCGACCGCCGCAGCCGTCCCGCCCGTCGCCAGCACGTCGTCGATAATCAGCACGCTCTGCCCCGCCTCGATCGCATCGGCGTGCATCTCCAGTCGATCCGTGCCATATTCGAGTTCGTACTCGACGCTGCGCACTGTATGCGGCAGCTTTTTCGGCTTGCGAACAGGTACGAAACCGGCGTGCAGCGCATGCGCCATCGCCGGCGCAAAGAAGTAGCCCCGCGCTTCAATGCCCACCACAACGTCCACCCGCGCATTGCGATAGTGCGCCTGCATGGCCTCGATCGTCTCCGCGAACCCGCGCTTGTCCTTCAAAAGCGTCGTGATGTCGTAAAAATTGATGCCGGGCTTCGGAAAATCGGGAATTTCCCGAATAAGCTGCTTTAGCTGCATACCCGGCAGCGTTTGCGAGTGCGGTGCGGACACCCGAAAATTGTAGCAGGCGCAGCAGGTCCGATGCGCAATGCCCTAGCAGCCCGCCATCGCAGGCCTCGACTCCAGCCACCGCTCCAGCTTGTTCCGCAGTTCCACCTCGCGTACCGGCTTTGAAAGATAATCCGTCATCCCCGCCGCCAGACACGCATCCCGGTCCTCGGCAAACGCGTTCGCCGTCATCGCGATGATCGGCAATTCCGCGAAGGCCTGCCCCCGGCTGCGAATGCAGCGCGTCGCCTCGAACCCGTCCATCTCCGGCATCAGGCAATCCATCAACACCAAATCGTATGGTTCGGAGCCGACCGCCTGCACGGCTTCGATCCCGTTGCGCGCCACCTTCGCCCGGTACCCCAGATTCTTAAGCATCGCCAGCGCCACTTTCTGATTGATCGCATTGTCTTCCACAAGCAGGAGCCGGAATGGCTTAGCGGCTTTCGTAGCCGCGGGCTCGGCATTTACTCTCCCCGGCGCGCTCCCCATCCGCTCGCCCGCGCGCGCCTTCACCGTGAACCAGAACGTCGAGCCCTCCCCGACTCGGCTCCGCACCCCGATGCAGCCGCCCATCAGCTCCGTCAGCCGCTTTGAAATCGCAAGCCCCAGCCCCGTACCCCCAAAGTTTCGCGTCGTCGACGCCTCCGCCTGCGTGAACGGTTGAAACAGCCGCGCCTGCTGCTCGCTCGACATTCCGATTCCTTCGTCGGTCACCTGAAATCGAAGCTCGCATTCCCCGCCGCTGCACGCCGCCAGTTCCGCCTTTAATTCCACTTTTCCCGCCGCCGTGAACTTGATGGCATTGCTCAACAGGTTCAGCAGCACCTGCCGCAACCGTACAATATCTCCCCTCACCACCTCGGGCAGCGAAGAGTCCAGCGCCGCCACCAGCCGAATCGATTTACGCGCCGCCGCGTTCTCTACAATCTGCAGCGCCTCCCGAATCGCCTTCCGCAGGTCGAACTCCGCGCACTCCAGCTGCAGATGCCCCGCTTCGATCTTCGAGAAATCCAAAATGTCGTCGATGATCGCCAGCAGCGCCTCGCCCGAGCTCCGAATCGTCTCCACGCAATCGCGCTCGGCCGGCCCCAGATTCTTCCCCAGCAGCACCGCTGTCATGCCAATGATCCCGTTCAGCGGCGTCCGAATCTCGTGGCTCATCGTCGCCAGAAAATCGCTCTTCTGCCGCGTCGCCGTCGCCGATTGGTCCACCAGCCGGTTCAGCTCGCTCGCGTGCCGCTGCAAGTCCTGCCGCGATGACTCCACTTGCAGCAGGTATTCGAGCATCTCGCTTTCCGTGCAGGGCCGATCGATCAGCCCCAGCGACCGCGCCTGGTTGGTCGGCCGAAACTCGCAATATGCTCCCACCGCCTCTTCGACGGCGAGTTGTTCTAGTTCGCAATGTGCCATAGAGAAAGCCGGACCGTACCACCGCACGTGCGTTTGGCTGACGGCCTAGCTATCTCTTCGGCGGCCCTGCGGCTTTCTCTAGGTTCCTAGGAACCCTTAGCACCGCTATTTCGCTTCAGTCTAAGCGGGCGGGTACCGGGAAATTTCTTCAGCGTACGGCCCGCGGCCGTGTCGTTTTTGAACTGCCGCTCGCAATCGCCCCCGCTATCATCGGCCCCGGCGTCGCCGGACACGCGTTCCCCGCCAACTGCGTAGTCACCACGTTAAAAAAGTTATTGCTTGCTATCGTGTTCGGCGTCGCTCCCGCCAGTATCCCCGCGCACGATTCGTTCACAAAATTGTTTTCAACCGTGTTGTTCACGCCCGTGGACCCGCAGCTACTATCCAGGTGAATGCCCGATTCGGTCGCGTTCGCGATGACGTTACTCTCAATGGTGTTGCCGTTGCTGCACGCGTCGATAGCGTCGAAGATCTCCGTGTTGAGAACCCGATTGCTTTTGATGATGGTGTTATCGGCAACCCCGTTCGGGTTGTTGGCGCCGCCCGAGGTGGGATCGGTCACCGTGACGATTCCAAATTGAGTTGTCGAAACGATGTTGTTGGTGACCGTGACCCCCTCCGACGCGTAGATGAGAATGCCCGAAGCCGCGTCCCCTGTGTCGGAAGAAGTGTCGGGCGCCCAAATATCGTCAAAGATCGTGTTCGCAACTACCGAGCCCCCCGCGCCATCGCTCACCTGCACCCCGTTCTCGGCCGCCCCGGTCGTCGGTCCTTGGCCCGAAATGTAGTCGTTCACAACCAACACATTCGTCGAAGAGCCATCGGCCGTCACTCCGTTCTTCTGGAATGCGTGAACGCTGCAGCCCTGAATCGTCACCTTCGCATTCCCGCTGCTCCCGTACCCGCTCTGCACGAAGATTCCTTCGCCGCTCTGGCAGCCCGCGAGATCGCTCGCAAGCGTTTGGTTTCTCGTGGCCACGCCGGACAGGTCTCCAGAAGCATTCTGATAGTAGATGCCTCGCAGATCCGGCGCGCAGCCTGCAATCTGATTGTTGCTCCCGTCCACCGTAATATTTGCGATGTTGACGCTCTGGGCGTTTTGCACCAACAATTGCGCCGCTACAGGAATAGAAGGCGGCAGATACAGGTCGTAGGTATTCTGAACAACTCCACCCGATGGAGACGTGATCACCGCCGCATCGGCGCTCCCCGACTGGAGGCCTTTGAGCGTGACATTCTTTGTAATTGTCACCTGCTCGGGATAAGTTCCCGGACAAACGAAAACTACGGAGTTGGGGGGAACCGCGGTAACGGCTTGTTGAATGGTTGTGTAACTCGTCGCCTTCGCCGGTCCGCAGCTTCCTACATAAACAGTAACGGCCGAAAGCGTCTGGGCCGCGAAAATGGACGCGGCAAATAGCGCCGCGCGAACGAACAGTTTCATGTGTGACCTCCAATAGGGCCGCTAACTATGAACCATAAGATGTTATAGGTATATCACCGCGCGGCGGTCGGAGCTACGCCCCTGCAAAGATGGGAGGAGATGCCGCACCTCTCCATCCGCGCCAAGCTCTGGAACTGGACAGGGTTTCAGAAGCGCGAAGACCAGCTCACCATCCTCTTAAGTCTCGTCATCGGCATCGTCGTGGGCTTGACCGTCGTCGCCTTCATCCTGCTCACCGGCCGCCTCGCAGCCCGCATGTATCCGCCCGAAAGCGCCCTCTGGCGTCGCTTTCTCGTGCCCATCGCCGGCACTCTTTTCTCCGGCTTCCTGCTCTTCCGCTACTTCCCCAACGCGCGCGGCAGCGGCATCCCGCAAGCCAAGTTCGCGCTCTTCCTGCAAGACGGCTACATCTCGCTGCGCACCGTCGTCGGGAAGTTCGTCTGCTGTTCCATCAGCCTCGCAAGCGGCATCGCGCTCGGCCGCGAAGGTCCTTCCGTGCAAATCGGCGCAGGCATCGCCTCCGTCCTCGGCCGCCGCTTCGGCCTCGGCAAAGCCAACGTCAAGGCGCTTGTTCCGGTTGGCTGCTCGGCTGCGCTCGCCGCTGCATTCAATACCCCTATCGCCGCCGTGCTCTTCTCGCTCGAAGAAATTTTGGGCGACCTGCACGCGCCGGTCCTCGGCTCCGTCGTCCTCGCCTCCGCCACCTCCTGGATGGTTCTGCATTCCATCCTCGGCGACGAGCCGCTCTTCCACGTCCCCGCCTATCAGCTCGTCAACCCTCTCGAATTCGGCATCTACGCCATCCTCGGAGTCATCGGCGGCATCGCCTCCGTAGCCTTCGTCAAACTCCTCCTCCGGCTCCGCGTCTGGTTCCGCCGCCTTCCCGCCTGGAGCCTCTGGCTCCAACCCGCCGCGGGCGGCCTGCTGATGGCGGTCTTCGCGCTCATCCGCCCCGAAGTGCTCGGGGTCGGCTACGATTACGTCGACAGAGTCCTCACTGGAGATTTTCCCCTCAAGATCGTCGCGCTGCTCGCGATCATGAAAATCGTCGCCACGCCCGCTTGCTACTCCTCCGGCAACGCGGGCGGCATCTTCGGTCCCAGCCTCTTCATCGGCGCCATGGTCGGCGGCGCGGTCGGAAGCGTCGCTCATACGCTCTTCCCCGGCGTCACCGCCAACGCCGGCGCCTATGCCCTCGTCGGCATGGGAACCGCCTTCGCCGGCATCGTCCGAACGCCCCTCACCTCCGTCATCATGATCTTCGAGATGACCCGCGACTACTCCATCATCGTGCCGCTGATGATCTCCAATCTCATCAGCTTCTTCATCTCCCAACATCTTCAGCACGAGCCCATCTACGAAGCCCTCGCTCTGCAGGAAGGCGTCTACCTCCCCACCGGCGAGTCCCGAGAAGAACTCGAAGGCATTCACGTCAGCGAAGTCATGCAAACCGGCGTCGAACCTATCCGCCCCGAAACCGGCATCGAAGAAGTGAAGGCGCGCCTTGAAAAAGAGAAGACCAGCTCCTGGCCTGTTGCAATCGACGGCGCCATTCAGGCCGTCATCAGCATCCACGAAATCGAGACCACCGAGCCCGCTCCCTCTGCCGCGCGCGACCTTCTCAAGGCCAATCGCGATTATCCTTACGTGCACGCCGATCACCCCGTCACCTACGCCCTCGAACGCATGGGCGTTAAGGGAGTCGACGTGGTCCCCGTCGTCAGTCGCGCCAACATCCGCCAGATGTACGGCATCGTCACGCTCAAGGACATCCTCGCCGGCTACGGCGTCACCGGCGCCGTAAAAGCGAAACAGTGACATGAGTGCCGCCGGAACAGTCGCTGCGTTCGCCCGGGCCCGAGGTCCTCGGCTCGGGCTCATCCTCATCGTGCTTGCCGTCATCGGCGCCCTCGCCGCTCTCGACCTCTTCCTCGAAAACGCCGAGCAGAGCGAAATGTCCGTCCAGGCTCGGCACACCTTCGCGCAAGGCGTCCAACTGCTCCAATCGGGCGACGCCACCGGCGCAGTCGAGGCTCTGCGTCGCGCCCACGCCATGGAGCGCAAGAACCTTGCCTATGAGATGGAGCTGATCGCTGCTCTCACCGCCGCCGGCAAAACCGCCGAAGCCGAGCCGCTCATGAACGAAGTGCTCGATGCCGATCGCAACGACGGCGCGGCAAACCTGATCGCCGCGCGCCTGCGCCTCAAGGAAGGCAACCTCCTCGACGCCGAAGCCTACTACCATCGCGCCATCTACGGCGAGTGGCCGCAGGATGGAACTTCCCATCGCATTGCCGCCCGCATGCAGCTCATCGGCCTTATGGTTGAAAAAAACCAGAAGCAAGAGCTGCTCGCCGAGTTGCTCCCGCTTCAGGAGCAGGCCAAGAACGATCCCTCCCTGCAGAGCCGTCTCGGACGTTTGTTTCTGATCGCCGGATCGCCCGGACGCGCCGCCGAACAATTCCGAACACTCGTGCGCGCCCACCCCGCCAGCGCGGAAGCCTACGAAGGATTGGGCGACGCCGAACTCGAACAAGGCGATTACCGTGCCGCGCGCGCCGCCTTCGCCGCAGCCCTCTCGCGCAAGCCTAAGGACTCCGCCCTCGACGCCAAACTGCAATTGGCTGCCACGCTCGCCTCGCTCGATCCCACCCCCCGCGGGCTTGCTTCCTCCGAAAAATATCAGCGCAGCCTGCGCATCCTCGGCTGGGCCCAGCAGGATCTCGAAAAATGCATCCAGATGACAGGCGCCGCGCCCGCCGATACGCAACAGACCCTGCTCGCAAACGCCGCCCTCGCCATGAATCGCCCGCCGTCGCAGCCCACCAACGAAATGGCCGAGGCGCTGCTCTCGCTGGCGGAGAGAATCTGGCAAGCCCGCCTCGCCGCCTGCGGCGCCGCCACCACGAACGACGAAGAGCCCCTCCGCCTCGTCATGGCGAAGCTCGCGCAAGCCACTTGAGCCAACGAACATGAAAGCCGCCGTACTTCATCAACCGAGCCCTATCGCGAACCGCCCGCTCGCAATCGAAGACGTTGCCTGCCCCCAGCCGGCGCCCGGTCAAGTCCTCCTCCGCGTGCGCGCCTGCGCCGTCTGCCGCACCGATCTGCACATTGTCGAGGGCGAGTTGCGCCCTCAGTTGAACAGCGTCATCCCCGGCCACCAGATCGTCGGCGAAATCGTCGCCGGCGAAACTGGCGAATCTCCGCGCGGCGCGCGCGTCGGCGTTAGCCTGCCACGCGGTACCCGCGTGGGTGTAAGTTGGATCGGAGGCATCGACGGTTCCTGTCCCTACTGCCGCCGCGGCCTCGAAAATCTCTGCGACTCCCCCACCTTCACCGGCTACACCGTCGACGGCGGCTATGCGGAATACGCCATCGCCCGCGCCGATTTCGTTTTCCCGCTTCCTGCCGCGCTTGACGATCTGCACGCCGCGCCCTTGCTCTGCGCCGGCATCATCGGCTTCCGCAGTCTCCGCGTCGCCGGAGTCGAACACGGTGAACGCGTCGGCCTATTCGGCTTCGGCGCCTCCGCTCATCTCGCCATTGCTGTGCTTCGCGCCTGGAATTGCGAGGTCTACGTCTCCACTCGCGGCGAATCCCACCGCAAGCTCGCCGCTTCCCTCGGCGCCCACTGGGTCGGCCCCGAGACCGAAGCGCCTCCCGTCCCGCTCGACCGCGCCGTCACCTTCGCGCCCAGCGGCGATGTCGTCCTTGCCGCGCTCTCAAGCCTCCGCAAAGGAGGCGTCCTCGCCATCAATGCCATCCACCTCGACCGCATCCCCGAATTCGACTACGACCGCCTGCTCTGGGGCGAGCGCCAGATCCGCAGCGTCGCCAACATGACTCGCGCCGATGCTCGCAACTTCCTCCAGATCGCAGGCGAAGTCGGCCTGCAACCGCAAGTCACAACATTCCCGCTCGACCGCGCCAACGATGCCCTGCTTGCCCTGAGAAACGACGCGATCGACGGTGCCGCCGTCATCGTCCCCTAGCGTCCCGCTAGAGCGCCAACTGCCCCTTGTACATCATGTCCTTCAACCGAAATCTCTTCTGAACGTTTACCGACCCGAAGCGCGTCACCAGGTTCACCTCTTTATCGCTCGCCACTATCGGCCGGCTTCGCGGGAAAAATAGATGAACTGCCCCAGTCTTCGCATCGATCTTCGCGTCTTCCGGCGCAATCGCCGCGCCGCCCCGCACCAGCAGTCTCGAATTCGCGATGAATCCCTGAACCTGCTGCGGATCGTCGGCCGGGTGCTCCGCGGATGGCGCCACATTCGCCGGCGTCAGCCCGATCACCGTAATGACATAATCCCGCTCCGCGCGCTCTGCAACCGTCGCAGCGTCGGCGTCTTTCGACCGCTCCAGCGCTTCACGCACGGGCAGCGCGCTATCCCATCGCACCGTCACCGGCAGTTCGGGCGTGTCGCCCACCCCCGTATTGCGCGCCACCCCGCCGTCCCACCGGCCATCAGTCACGCCTCGCCCGCCGGCCACGCCGCTCCCCCCTGCCCCAGGCGGCGGCGTCACCGCCATATCGTCCGGTTCCAGCGCCTTGCCGAACGTCGCCATCGCCTGTTGCGCCCACGGCGAGTCGCTCAGTATCTTCTGTAAATCCCCCGGCGTCCACTGTCCCGGGTCCTTCCCCGCCCACGGCTGCGACGCCCCCAGCGCCACCGCCAGCCACACCACTCCGCCTGCACGCCGCAACCTCGGAAACATAGACATCCAGACGATGCCGGCGCAGCTCCCGTTTCCCCGCACATGTGATGCGCCGCTCTCCTCGGCTCACGTGATTGGGCTCCGATTCTGCCATAACGAAATGTGTGGAGTGGCGACAGTTTGAGATTTATCACCGGCTCATCAAAGAATTGGTCGAGCCGAACGACAAAGGAACCTATATTGATCGTCAATGTGCGGTCGTGTTTGAGCTTCGTCGCTTCAAGAATTATCAGCAGTTGACCGTTAGGATCCTGGAGGGCTTGCGGCACGATTGGAAGGATGTTCCCCAATTTCATGCCCGACTGAAGAAGGAGATCGATCTCGCTCTGAACGATCTGAAGAGTACGTAGACATGTTCGTAGAACTTCCGTAGTTGCCCGCCGACGTCTCATTTTCGTACGCTTAAAACATGCAGTTACTCACGGCTGACGAGATCGGACGTTTAACGCCCCCGGAACGGCTCCATCTTATTGCGCAGTTATGGGACAGCCTCGACAATGAGCAGCTTCCGTTGACCGAAGCGCAGCAAGCCGAGTTAGACCGCCGCCTCGCTTCCCTCAACGACGACCGGCGCAACGGTGTCACATGGGCGGTTCTCAAAGCTGAGCTTGAGCAGCGTTGCCCGTAGCCTATCGTGTCATCTTCACGCCCCTGGCCCGCGCCGAATTGATTGAGGCGCAGGACTGGTACGAACGTCAAGCCCCCGGCTTAGGGCGACGTTTCCGGCAATCCATTGACGCCCTTGTCGAGCGGGTCAACAGCGGCCCCCTGCAGTTCTCGGTTGTCTATAAGAGCGTACGACGCGCCCTGTTGCGCCGCTTTCCGTACACGCTGCTTTTCGTGATCGACCACGATACGTTGCTCGTTATCGCATGCTTTCACGCGAGCCGCGACCCAGCGCACTGGCTAAAGCGCACATAACTCCTCCCGCGGCGAGGATGGCCATGAAAGTTCCGCAGTGGGGAACCTCAAAGGCCTTTCGCCCGTAATTCGCCAAGCCCCAAGAGAATTCGCATTACACACCGGCGCGCAGCTTTCCCTTGAGACAACGCTCAGCCCCCGTCCCACGTCGTATTATGTGAATCGTATGCTGCTTCGTGTATCCGAACGCCGGCGTCGCCAGCGCGGCTTCTCCCTCATCGAGCTGCTGATCGTCATCGCGATCATCCTGGTGATCCTCTCCATCGCCCTTCCGCAGATGGGTAAGGCGCGCATGCACAGCCAGGAAATGGCCGCCATTGCCGAAGTCCGCACCATCAACCAGGCCGAGGTGCAGTACCAATCCCAATTCGGCCAATACGCCACCTCCCTCACCCAGCTTGGCCCTCCCAATTCCGCGGGCGCCGCCGAAGGCCCTCAAAATGCCGGCCTCATCCCCGCGAACCTGGCCGGCGGTTCCGCCAGCGGCTATAACTTCACGATCACCCAAACCCCCACCGGCTACGCCGTCACAGCCATCCCCAAAACCTTCGGCAGCACCGGCCGCCGCACATTCTACTCCGACCAGAGCGCTATCATTCGGGAGAATTGGGGCCAGGAGCCTGCCTCTGCTCAAAGCTCTGAAATCAAGTAGCGTCCGCCCGCCCGTCCGCTTCTTCGGCTGCCTCTGCTGCGCCATTGCCCTCGCGAACTGCGCCGCCGCGGAAGCCCCCCGCGCGGCCGATCTCGCCGCTCTGCTTGCCAATTCCACCCTCGATCCCAGCCAGACCTTCCGCGTCCGCGACCTCCAGCTCAGCCGCGGCGACATCAAAATCTACCTCACCGACGGCATGCTCTCGTTCATCACTCCCGCCGTCGGCCGCACCTTCGCCGCCGTCTTCACCGTCTCGGGCTCCGACACTGGAGACGCCGAGGTTCTCGTCCTCCCCCCGCAGCGGGCCGAACGCGCCTCCCTCGCCTCCTTCATCGATAGCCCGAATCTCGACGAACACTTCACCTCGGCGCTCTTCCTCTTCTCCGACGACACCGCCCCCGAGCTCCTCGCTCAAATCGAAAAGACTCCGGTGCGCAAAGCACCCGAACTCGCCGCCCAGCTCGCTCCCAACGTGAATCCCGCCGTTCAACAGGTCCTCTCCCAGCTCAAGGTCCATCTCATCGAGTCCCTGCTCGACAATCACGCCCCCGCCGACGGCTTTCTCTATTCGCTCTTCATCGGCCGCCATCTCGGAGATTTCGACGTCCTCTGGGAACCCTCCCAATTCGAGCCCGTCTCCATCGGCCGCCTCGCCCAAACCTCCGGCGGAACCGCCTTCCAGCTCTGGACCTCTTTCCGGCCCCGCCGCTCCCCCCCCCCCCCCCCCCCCCCCGTCAGCATTTCCGATTACCAAATCGATGCCACCATCCGCCCCGACCTCAGCATGGCCTCTACCGCCCGCTTTCAATTCGTCCCCTCGCCTGCGGCCGGCCGCGTCCTGTCTTTCGTCCTATCGGAAAAGCTCCGCGTCTTATCCGGCAGCATCGACGGCGCTCCCGCCGAAGTCTTGCAATTCGATTCTTCCCACGGCCCCACCGTAAAAACTATCGGCACATTTCTGCTCGTCTCGCCCACACCCATCGTCCCCGGCCATCCCCACGCGATCGAAGTTCGCTACGAGGGTTCCGTCATCCGCCATCCCGCCAAAGGCTCCTACTTCGTCGACGAGCGAAATAGCTGGTACCCCTCGGCGGGCACAACTCTCGCCAACTTCGACCTCACTTTCCGCTGCCCCGAAAACCTGCGCCTCGTCTCAACCGGCGAGCCCGTCAGCGAAGACGTCGCCTCCGGCCTCCGCATCGTCCATCGCAAGACTCTGGTCCCGGAACACCTTGCCGGCTTCAATCTCGGCGAATACGAATTCGCCGCCGGCGAGCAAAGCCGCTACCACGTCGAATCCTTTTCCAATGCCTCCGCACCCCGCGAAGATCCCCACGAAATCCTCACCCAAACCGAAAATATTCTGGACGATTACACCCGCCGCTGGACCCTCCTGCCTATCCACAGCGTCGCCGTCTCTCCCGTCCCCGGCTACTTCGGGCAAGGCTTCCCCGGCCTGATCTATCTCTCCACCATCTCCTATCTGCGCCCCGAAGAGCGCCCCGCCCAGCTTCGCAATCCGCGCCTCGATACCTTCTTTTCCGAAATGCTCCTGCCCCACGAAATCGCCCACCAATGGTGGGGCAACCTGGTTTCGCCCGCCGATTACCGCGCCAACTGGCTCATGGAAGCCATGGCCGATTACTCCGCCCTCCAATTCGTCGAGCGCTCCAAAGGAACCCCCGCCTTCGACGCTCTGCTCGAGCAGTACCGCGAAGACCTTCTGCGCCAGGAAGCCGGCAAGACCATCGAATCCGCCGGCCCCGTCGACTTCGGCCAGCGCCTGCTCGATAACAGCGGCGTTCTCGCCTGGCACGTCGTGCTCTACGAAAAAGGCGCCTGGATCCTGCACATGCTCCGTCGCCGCCTCGGCGACGACGCCTTCCATCGCATGCAGGTCCGCCTGCTCCAGCAATTCTCCGCCCAGCCCATCTCGAACGAAGATTTCCGCAAACTCCTGAGCGAATTCGTGCCACCCGCCCAACCCGACAAAGGCCTATCCCTGTTCTTCGACGCCTGGATCTACGGCACCGGCGTCCCCAAGCTCGCGCTCCACCGCGACAATCTCGAAGTCTCCGGCGTCGATGACGACTTCAGCATCGACATTCCCTTGCACTGCCACGCCCCCGGCGGCAAAGAGCAGGTTCGCTGGGTCCGCGCCTCCGCCGGCAGCAATCCCCTCGAACCCTCTACGGCTAAAACTTGCGACCTTCCCCCCGCAAGCGATTTCTTATACCGCCCCGAGTAAACCTTTTCCGCCTCGCTCCGTCCCTCCGTATGGATAGCTATGCTTGCGTTCATGGCAGACCGCGTCGACGCCGGCCTTCGCACCGACTCCGGCCTTCGCGATTTCGGCGGTTGGATGGCCTCCGAGCAATCACGCATCTTCCGCCTCTGCCGCCGCATGCTGCAAGACCCGGATGAGGCCGATTCCGCCACTCAGGATGTCTTCCTCAAGGCTTACAAGGCGCTCAGCTCGACCACCGTCGCCGCCAGCCTCGACAATCCCGGCAAGTGGGTCACCCGCATCGCCGTCAACACTTGCCTCGACCGCCTGCGATCGAAATCCTGGAAGATCTGGAAACGCCGTCCCGCATCCCAAGACGAAGACCGCATCCTGCAATCGGCCCCCGGCCGCGAAGCCGACGCCGAGGCACAGCTCTTCGCCCAACAAATCCAGCGCAGACTGGAGTTGGCGCTCGCCAAGCTTTCCGCGCGGCAGCGCGCGGTTTTCTCGCTCCGGCACTTCGACGCCCTGCCGCTCGAAGAGATAGCCGACATGCTCGCATTGGACATCGGTACCGTGAAAGCGCATCTGTTCCGCGCCATCGTCAAGCTGCGGGAGGAGTTGAAAGACCTGTACACGGCACGCCCATAAGCGTGCGGAGGGAATATGAACATCGAGTCCAAAGTGTCAGGACATTGGACAGATGAACAACTAGTCGGTCATCTGTATGGCGTGGGACCCGGCGACGGCCACCTTGACGCCTGCGCCTCGTGCCTCGCCCGGTTGTCCGCCATGCGCTCGCGGCGCGAAGCCGTTGAAAAAAACTCCGCCCTTGCCGAAGACGGGGACTTCGAGTTTCTCGCTTCCCAGCGCCGCCGCATCTATCGCCGCATCTCCCAACCCGCCCCCTGGTGGCAAGTCGCGCAACTGAAACGCTGGGCTTCGGCCGCCGCTGGCCTTCTGGTCTTCGCCGGAGGATTGCTCTTCATCGAGAGCCATCACCATCCGCAACCGCCCGCTCCCGCCATCTCCGACGCGCAACTCGCGCAGGACGTCGGCCGCATGGCCGAAGATTCCGAACCGCCTCCCACCGCCCCTTTGCAGGCGCTTTTTGAAGAATGATACGGCTCGCGCGGATCTTTATTCTTTGTTGCGCGGGCGCGGCCTTGGGCATGGCGCAGAACGCCGCCAACATGCCCTGGTGGACCAGCGACGTCGTCCAGGATCTCGGCCTCTCGCCCGCTCAAACCCAGCGCATTCACCAGATCGTGCGCGGCTATCGCGACCGCCTCTTCGATGCCCGCAACAATGTCCAAAAAGCCGAAGCCGCGCTCGAAGACCTGCTGAACGAGCCCGCTGTCGATCCCGGCGCCGCCAAGCCCGTCATCGATCGCCTCGCCGCTGCCCGCGCCAACTCCACGCGCGTCTTCACCGAAATGAGCCTTCAACTGCGCGGCGTCCTCACCATCGATCAATGGCGCGAACTCCGCAAACGCTGGGCCGATGTCAAGAAAACCCGCAAGGGCGATACGCAACTGCCGCCGTAAGCGGCGCGTTCAGGAAGATTTCACTTCACGCGGTCGCTTCTATCTCGCCCGTCACCTGTTCCCACTGGCTCATCGCCTGTTCCAGTTCGCCGCGCTGCGTTTCGAGCACGCCCGAAAGCCGCGTAGCCTCTTCCGCGCCCACGAAATCCGACAATGCCATCTCCGCCCGCTGAATCTCAGCCTCCAGTTCCGCAATGCGATCTTCCAGTTGCTTTGCGTGCTCCTGCATCTGCTTCAGCTTGATGGGATTGATGCGCTTCGCGGGCGACCCCCGCTGCGGCATCGGAATCGGCTCGGCCGGCGGAACGCCGATCAACACATCGTCGAGCGTCGGCGTCTGCTCCGCCCCGCCCTGCTTGCGCCACAGGTAATCGGCGTAGTTGCCCGGAAACACCCGCACCTCTCCGTCCGCGATTTCGAACACGCGCGTAGCCAGATGCTCGATGAAATAGCGATCGTGCGAAACGAACACAATCGTGCCCGAAAATTTTTCGAGCGCTTCCAGCAGCACGTCCTTCGCCCGCATATCCAAATGATTCGTCGGCTCATCCAACAGCAAAAAATTCGAGGGATGCAGCAGCATGCGCGCCAACGCGTAACGGTTGCGCTCGCCTCCCGAAAGCACTCCGATGCGCTTGAACACGTCGTCTTCACTGAACAGGAAACACCCGAGCAGGTTGCGCAGCTCGGTCTCGGTCGTCCTCGGCGCCGCGCCTTTCAAATCGTCCAGCACGCGCGCATCCGTGTCCAGCTCTTTATATTGGTCCTGCGCGAAATAGTCTACGTCCACGTTGTGCCCCAGCGTGTATTCTCCCGTCGCCAACGGCTCGGTCCCGGCCAGTAGCTTGATCAACGTCGATTTGCCCGCGCCGTTCACGCCCACCAGCGCCACCCGGTCCCCGCGCTCGATCGCGAAACTGACGCCGCTGAAAACCGTCTTCGCCCCGTAGCTCTTCGCCACGTCCTTGAACTGCGCCACCACGCGCCCGCTCGGCTTCGGCTGCGGAAACGAAAAGTGAATCGTCTTCTCTTCCGGCGGCATCTCGATCCGCTCGATCTTCTCCAGCTCCTTGATCCGGCTCTGCACCTGCTTCGCCTTCGTCGCCTGGTACCGGAATCGGTTGATGAACGCCTCAAGCTGCTGGATCCGGTCCTGCTGATTCTTGTACGCCGCCTCGAGCGTCGCCAGCCGCTCCGCTTTCTGTTCTTTATATTTCTCGTATCCGCCCGTGTAGAAATGCACGCGCTTGTTCCAGATCTCGACGATCTTCTTCACCGTCACGTCCAGAAAATAGCGGTCGTGCGAAATCAAAACGTAGGCATATTCGTAACTGCCCAGGTACCCTTCCAGCCAGTCGCGCGCCTCCAGGTCCAAGTGATTCGTGGGCTCGTCCAACAGCAGCAGGTTCGGTTTTTCGAGCAGCAGCTTTGCGAGCGCGATCCGCATTTGCCAGCCGCCTGAAAACTCTTCCGTCTGACGCAGCCAATCTTCCTTACGAAATCCCAAACCCGCGAGCACCGCCCCTACCTGCGCCTCGATCGCATATCCATCCCGCGCGCGAAACTCGCTATCGGCCCGCTCGAATCTCTCGGCCACCTGCGCGTATTCCCGTCCGCCCGGATCTAGCTCGCTCATGCTCGCCGTCAAAGCTTCGAGTTCCAACTCTAGGTCTTTGACATCCGCGAACACGCTCATGCATTCCGCGAACACCGCGCGCCCGCTCACCGTCAACCCATCCTGCGGCAAGTACCCGATGCGTATGCCCCTCATCGCGCTCATCGATCCGTAATCGAGCGTCTCCATCCCGGCCATGACCTTCAGCAGCGTCGATTTCCCTGTGCCGTTCCCACCCACCAGCCCCGCGCGCTCTTTCGGAGTAACCAGCCAGTCCAGCTCATCGAACAGCAGCTTGTGTCCGAATCGCTTCCCGGCGCCCGTCAATTGCAGCATGAAGAACCATTTTCGCTGAAGCGCCTGTCGATGCGATACTCAGGTAGGGCATGCACGTATTCATCTCACATTCGCGTGTCAATAGCAGCGCTGCTTTATTGCTTTGCGACCAACTCCTTAAGCACAATATCGACACGTGGCTGGATATGCGTGACCTCGAACCTGGCGCGGAGTGGGAACCGGCGGTGACTGCGGCAATCCGAAGCGCCGGGGGCTTTGTATTCCTGATCGGACCGCCCGGCCCTGCCGACCGCTGGCAGAACTTCGAGTGGCAGCAAGTTGTTAACGATGAATATTATCTCGATCCTGCCAAGCCTCTGGTCCCGGTTCTGATTGGAAGCCCGGAGTTGCCCGGTTTTCTCAGAACCCGCCAGGCAATTGTGCTCAAAGATACGCCGGGCGCATTTGAGCAAGCTGCTGAGAATATAGCGAGGGCACTCGCGAACCCGGCTGCTTCCGTCGATGAAGCGAAGCTTGAGCTCGGTCGCGAAGCGCGAAAGCGCGCGCTTGAAACCCTCCGGGACTATTCCCAGACGCTCGCGGAAGAAGACATCAAGCGAGTTCCTACAAGAGCTATCAAGTAACGTTGCCCAGTTACGAACGGATTGCATGATCCTGCGACATAGGCCGCAGCACCTAAAAAGGTGCTCTAATGAAATCGGAGCATGCTTAACATCACCAAAGACATCCAGTCATTGACTACATTCCGCCGCCGCTCTGGGGACTTTATCAAGCAGCTCAAAAAGAGCAAGCGTCCCGTCGTGCTAACCATCAACGGGAAGGCGGCCGCCGTCGTTCAGGACGCCGAGGCGTATCAGCGTCTGCTCGATATCGCCGCGCAGGCCGATGCGGAGGAAGGCATTCGGCAGGGATTGCGCGACGTAAGCGAAGGGAGAGTGCGCGCGGCAAACAAGTTCTTTGAGGAGTTCGAGGGGCGCCATCGCATACGTCGTTAATCTCACCGCTCGCGCGGAACGCGACCTGGAATACCTATATTTCGAAATCAACGCAGCCCATTCCATTCCTGCATTGGAGTGGTATCGAGGCTTGAAGCAGGCGATCTTAACCCTCCAAGCGAGACCCAACCGATGTCCTGTCACTCCTGAAGACCCTCGTCTGAGGCATCTGCTGTACGGCAAAAGGCCGCATGTCTATCGTGTGATCTATCGGGTGGTCCGAGGCAAACGAGTCGAGGTCCTGCATTTCCGCCACGGCGCTCGGCGAAGGTTCACGCGCCCTGACATGGCATGATCGCTGCTCTGCGGCTCGGCGCCGATTACAAGTGACGCGAACTACCGCTTGCCACCCCGTCCCTCTACGCCGCCAAAAAATCCAGCGCGTGCCCGATGTAGTGCTTCAGGTCCGGCCTCTTCACCACCGCATCCAGAAATCCATGCTCCAGCAAAAACTCACTGCGCTGGAAACCATCGGGCAGCTTCTGGCGAATCGTCTGCTCGATCACGCGCGGCCCCGCAAACCCGATCAGCGCTTCAGGTTCCGCGATATTCAAATCTCCTAACATCGCGAAGCTCGCCGTCACGCCGCCTGTCGTCGGATCGGTCAACACGCTGATATACGGCAGCCGCGCTTCATCCAGCCGCATCAACGCCGCCGACAGCTTCGCCAACTGCATCAGGCTGATCGCGCCTTCCTGCATGCGCGCCCCGCCCGAAGCCGAAACGATAATTAACGGAACTTTCTTCTCCAGGCAGCGCTCGATCGCGCGCGTGATCTTCTCGCCCACTACCGCGCCCATGCTCCCGCCGATGAACTTCAGCTCCAGCGCGCAGATCTCCACCTCGCGCCCATTCAGCAATCCGCTCGCGCAGATCACCGCATCCGGCAGATTTGTCGCCGCCTTCATGTCATCCAACCGCTGCGAATACGGCTTCGAATCCACAAACTCCAGCGGGTCCGATGAGCGCAGGTCCGCATCGTGTGTCACATACTGCCCATCGTCGAAGAGTTGTTGCAGTCGCTCCGCCGCGCTGATGCGAAAATGGTGCCCGCACTTTGGGCACACGTTCAAATTGTCTTCAACCGCCTTGCGCCAGATGATCTGCCCGCACGCATCGCACTTCTGCCACAATCCTTCCGTCCGGACGTTCTTCTCTCCGTCGTTAGGGGGTCCGCTTTCAAGAGATGGCTTTTGCCGCGTGAACCACGCCATGGCAGCCACTAACGTAGCACGCGAAGCCTTCCCGCGCTCACTCTTGCTCCTCTTCCGCTTGGTCGTCTTTCTTCAGCCATCTCCGCCGCGCCGCGCCCGCCAGTATAATCAATCCTCCTCCCAGCAACACCGGCGTCGCCGCTTCGCTCGTTGGCGATAGCTGCGTATCCTGCGGCAGCGAGCTCGTCCCGAAATACGCATATTCGAGGAACGGCCGCGTCCCCGACGTCGTGCTCAGCTTGAACCATGTAATCGGGTGCGATATCGACAATCCGAACTGCCCGTTCGATACCGTAAATACTTCGTTATCCGACAGCGTCAATGTAAGTGCTCCGCATGAAATGCAGCTGCTGTCGAACAGCACCGCGCTGTCTCCGCTGCCTGGCATCGTCACTTCGATGCTGCCCGTGCCGTCGGATGCGCCCAACAGCCCCGTGTAACTTCCTTCTGTTTGGCTCGACAAGACATAGGTCGCCCCGTCCGGCCCCGTGATGTTAAAGCCATTCGATGTGTATCCCGTCGCGGTGCTGTAATTTAGCCCCGCCTGCAATGTCGTCAAGTCGACCACCGTGGTCGAACCCGTAATGTATGCCGATGTATCCCACGTGCTGTAACTGGTGGTTGTTATCGTCGTGGCGCCCGCTTGAAACGCTACTCCCAACAAACAAACTCCCAGCGGCAGCGCGAGCGCCTTCAGATTGCGGAACATATCCGTCCTCCGATTTGGAATTTACTGGTAGTTCAGTGCGCGCGCCCACGCCCTCATCTGATCCAGAAATGCCTTTACGTCGCGATCCAAAAGGGAACGCCAACCCCGCCATCCATACGCTAAACTTCTCCTCAGGAGCCCTTTCGTGAATCAATTGCCGATCGCCGCCGCGGCGCTTTTCCTCACCGCCTCATCCGCCTTCGCCGCTGACGCCGCCTCTCTCCGCAAGGCGCCCGATCTCACGTTCACGATCCCTGGCCAAGGTCAAAAGCAACTCGCGGACTACCGCGGCAAAGTGGTCGCCCTCGAATTCATCTTCACCACCTGCCCCCACTGCCAGGCCGCCTCCAAATTAATGACCAAGCTGCAAGCCGAATACGGCAGCCGCGGCCTTCAGGTAATCGACGTCGCCATCAACCCCAACGCCGACCTGCTCGTCGAAAACTTCGCCAAGGATTTTCAAGTGAACTTTCCCGTCGCTTGGACAACCTCCCAACAGATGCAGTCCTTCATGGGATTCTCCAACGACCGATACGTCGTTCCTCAGTTGGTCTTGATCGATCGCAAAGGCGTCATCCATTATCAGACCCCGGCGCTCTCCGGCGACGATTGGCTGAAGCTCATGAGCGAGCAGGCCATTCGCCAGCACATCGAAGAGCTGCTCGGCTCGAATGCCTCCGCCTCGCTGCGCCATCCTGCCCGATAATGCAAGCCACCGTTCAGCTCTCGCTGGACCTCATCGTTCTCAACGAAGCGCTCTCAACGGCCGATCTGGCTCTCCGCGCCGGCATCGATTGGATCGAAGCCGGAACGCCGCTCATCCTCGCCGAAGGCGCGCGCGGCGTCCGCGAACTTCGCGCCCGTCACCCCCTGGTCCCCATCGTTGCCGACCTTAAAATCATGGACGGCGGCGGCCTCGAAACCGAGCTGATGGCCAAAGCCGGCGCTAGCATGGTGGTCGTAATGGGTCAGGCCCACTCGGAAACAGTGGAGCTCGTCGTGAAAGCCGGCCGCAACTTTGGCGTCAAAGTCATGGGCGACATCATGGCCATGCCCGATCCCCTCGAAGCAGCGCGCCGCCTCGAAGATCTCGGCTGCGATTTCATCGTCCACCACATCGGCTACGATATCCGCACTCTCCGCCGCGAGCGCGGTCAGCCGGTCCCCAGCCCGCTCAATCGCCTCCGCGAAATCGTCCAAGCCGTCTCCATTCCTGTCCAAGCCGTCGGCGGCTTGACCATCGAACAGGCCATCGATACGCCCCGCTACGGCGCGCCGCTTGTCGTCATCGGCGCCCCGCTTGCCATCGACGCCCACTCCTTCCGCTCCGCCTCCGGCGATCTCGAAGCAACCCTGCGTCTCATCTGCGACAAGGTCCACGCTCACGGCGACATCCCCATCGGCCAAACGCACACGAATAAGGAGCACGCATGAGCCAAACCATGCCTGCGCTCGTCAACTACGCGCGCGAACCTCATTCCGTTGAACTTCGCGAAGCTCCCATCCCCGACATCGGCGAACGCGATGTGCTGTTGCGCGTTGGCGCCGTTAGCGTCTGCGGCAGCGATCTTCACCAATGGCAGGGCTCGCACAGTTGGCCTGTCAATTACCCCTGCATCCTGGGCCACGAATTCGCCGGTACCGTCGCCGAAGCCGGCGCCGCCGTCGCGTGCTTCAAGGAAGGCGATCGCGTCGTCAGCGAAACCGCCGCCGTCATCGACGAAGCGTCCCCTCTCACCCGCTGCGGCCTCTACAACCTCGACCCCGGCCGCCGAGGCTTCGGCTACGGCGTCAACGGCGCGATGACCGAATACGTCCGTGTCCCGGAGCGCTGCCTCCATCGCATCCCCGATTCGCTCGCCTTCGAAAAGGCCGCTCTCACCGAGCCCTGCTGCGTGGCCTACAACGCCGTCTGCATGAACGGCCGTGTGCGCCCCGGCGACACTGTGCTGGTCATCGGCCCCGGCCCTATCGGCCTCCTCTGCGCCCTCATGGCCAAACTCAGCGGCGCCGGCCGCCTCATAGTTGCCGGCCTGCCCGCAGATCGCTTCCGCCTCCAAATCGCCCGCGAGATCGGCGCCCACGAAACACTCGAAGGCGGCGTCATCGACCACATCGCCAAAATCGGCGACGGTCTCGGTGTCGACATCGCCATCGACGCCTCCGGCGCATCCGCTACTCTGCAGCTTGCTCTCCAGGCCGTGCGCCCCGCCGGCCAAATCGTCAAGGTCGGCTGGGGTCCTCAGCCCATGCAGTTCAGCCTCGATCCTCTCGTACAGAAAAACGTCACCATCGCCGGCAGCTTCTCGCATAACTGGCCCGTCTGGGAGCGCGTCATCTCCATGATCGTCTCCGGCCAGATCGATCTCGCGCCCGTCATCAGCCGCGTCGCCTCGCTCAACGATTGGCTCGACTGCTTCGAAAAAATGCATTCCGGCGAACACGTCAAAGCCGTCCTCACGCCCTAAGCGTTCTTGAAAAGAACGCGCCGAAGCAAGATGGCCCTCCAAATCTCCGCCTTCCCCAAGTGCTATCTCGACGAGATCGCCTCCGGCAAGATGTCGGTCCTCGATTGGATCGCCATGGCGAAACAGCTCGATGCCGATGGCCTCGAAATGTACGAGGGCTTCTTCACCAGCCTCGAGCCTGCCTATCTCGATTCCGTCGCCGAAGCGATCCATGCCTCGGGGTTCGCCATGCCCATGCTCTGTTGCTCGCCCGATTTCACCGCGCTTGACCCCGATCGCCGCAAACGCGAAATCGACCGCGAAGCCGAAATGATCCGCGTCACCCGCCGGCTCGGCGGTCCCGGCGCAGTCTGCCGCATCCTCAGCGGCCAGCGCTATCCCGAAGTCCCCTGGGAGCAAGGCCGCGATTGGGTCCTCGAAGCCATTCACCAGGTCCTCCCCATCGCCCGCGAACACGCCATCGTGCTCGGCATGGAAAATCATTATAAAGACGGCTTCTGGAAATATCCCGAATTCGCCCAGAAGATGGATCGCTTCACCGCCATCCTCGACGCCGTCTCGGACCGCGAGCACTTCGGCGTGCAATACGATCCTTCGAACGCCATTGTCGCGGGCGACGACCCCATCGCTCTCTTGCGCCGCGTCGCGGATCGCATCGTCAGCATGCATGCCAGCGACCGCTATCTCGCCGATGGCGCAACGCTTGAGCATCTGCGGCAGACGGACGGCGCCATCGGGTATTCCGCCAGCCTCCGCCACGGCGTCACCGGCCAGGGCTTGAACGACTACGACACCATCTTCCGCATCCTCGCCGAGCACCATTACCGCGGTTGGGTCAGCATTGAAGACGGCATGAACGGGATGGACGAAATGGCCGAGTCGCTCGCCTTCCTGCGCCGCATGAGCGAGCGCTATTTCAACTGATTGAAGCGCCGCTCCAATTCCGTCGCCGCAGCGACCGCCTGCGATGTCGGCGCGTTGTCGCTTCCCTGAATTACCTCCAGCACCCGCCCCAGTTCCCGGCTCAACGCGCTTCGCTCTCTGCTCGCGCCGCCGCTCGCGCCCGCCGCGCGCTCGAAGTTCTCATTCATCATGCCGATCAATTTCTGCGACAGCGCAAGCTGCTGCTCCAGCCCCCTCGCCGGTGTCTTCACGCGCGGGTCCATCACCACCGTCAACGTCTGCGTATATGTCTCGCCGCCTACTGTCAATTTCACCGTGTACTTCCCAGGCAGCACCAGCGCTCCGCGCGGCAGCCTCGGCGTGTCCTTATATATCGCGGCAATCGGATATTCATGCTCCGTCGATCTTGGCGGCGCATATCGCAGGTCCCAGACGAACCGGTGCATCCCCGCCGCGGCCGATAAAATCTGCGGGGGCCTCACCCAGTAAGTCGGCACATTCAATTCTTTCTGTAACTCGGCCTCGCTCACATCCGGTTTATCTTCGCTCGAATACTTGCGCACCAATCGATTCTGCGAATCGTAAATTTCAAGTCGCGCGCTCCCGCCCGCCTCCTGAATGGCATAATCGAGAATCGCTCCCTCCGGCGGATTCTGCCCCGCCGGCTCTTCCGGCGGCAGCGGCGTATCCGTGTTCCGGTTCCATCGCCAGCGGATCGCTTTTTCCGGCGCGAACAGCCGCGCCTTCGCCCCGCTTCTCTCCGCCCCGTCATTCATCTGCCGCAGCGGCGTGATATCGTCCAATATCCAAAACGACCGCCCGTGCGTCCCAACCACCAAGTCATCTCCATGTATGACTAAGTCGCGCACCGACGTCATCGGCAGATTCATCTGCAGAGGCTGCCACTGATCCCCATCGTTGAACGAAACAAAAACGCCTGCTTCCGTCCCCGCAAACAGCAGCCCCTTGCGCTCCGGATCTTCGCGTACGGCATTTACAACCGCCCGCTCCGGCAGTCCGCTCACAATTTCTTGCCATGTCTTTCCGCCATCGCGGGTGCGATAAATATGCGGCTTCAAATCGTCCAGCCGGAACCGGTTGATCGCCGCATACACCGTCCCTTTGTCCGTATGCGACGCCTCCATCAACGACACCTTGCTCCACGCCGTCAGCCCCGGCGGCGTCACATCGCGCCAGTTCTTCCCGCCATCGCGCGTCACGTGAATCAATCCGTCGTCGCTGCCCACCCAAATCAAATCCACGTCCTTCGGGGACGGCGCGATCGTATAAATCACTCCGCGATGCTTGCCCTTCTCGGGGTCCTGCGACTCGAACGCTTGAATCACCGCCGGCATCTCCCACTCCTTGCGCGTCAGGTCCGGGCTGATCGTGTCCCAACTATCGCCGCCATTCGTTGTCTTGAACAGCACATTCGAACCCAGATACAAAATGTGCGGGTCCGCTGGCGAAAACAGCAGCGGCATCGTCCGCACAAACCGGTACTGCCCGCGCAGAATCTGCGGGCTCACATCCTGCACATCGCCCGTCACCCAGTTGAATCGCGTCGCCTTTCCGCCATAAATGACGTTTGGATTCAGCGGGTCCGGCGCAACGTATCCATACTCTTCCACCCCCACCGGATGCCAGTTCCGGAAACTGATCGCCCCGTCGTCGCTCCGGCTCTCGACTCCTGCCGACCCGCTCTCCTGCTGCCCTCCATACACCCAATACGGGAACCGATTATCGGTAATCACGTGGTAAAACTGCGCCGTCGGCTGGTTGTACCAGGAGCTCCACGTCTTCCCGCCGTTGACGCTCAGCGTCGCGCCCTGGTCCACGCCCAGGAAAATAATGTCCGGATTCTGGGGATTGATCCAGATCGAATGATAATCGTCGCCCCCCGGCGCGCCCTTGATCGCTGCAAACGTCTGCCCCGCATCTGTCGACCGGTACGTCGATGTGTTCGCGACATAAATCTTGTCCTCGTCCTTCGGATCTACCTCAACCCACGCAAAATCGCCGCCGCGCCCCCAGATCCGCTGCTCGTTATTGACCTTGCGCCAGCTCGCGCCCGCATCGTCCGATCGATACAGCCCGCCGAATTCGCGCGAAGCGTCCATCAACGCATACATCCGCTTCGGATCGCTCGGCGCAATCGCAAACCCGATTCGCCCCAGCCCCTGCGCAATCGTCGGTACGCCTTGCGTTAGCTGTTGCCACGTATCGCCGCCATCGGTCGATCGGAACAACCCGCTGCCCGGCCCGTTGAACGAATTTCCGATCTCCCACGGCGCCTGCCGCGCCGACCACAAAGTCGCATACACAATCCCCGCATCCCTCGGATCGAACGCCACTTCGCTTGCGCCCGTGTTCTCGTCCTTATACAGCACGCGCTCGAACGATTTCCCTCCATTGGTCGAGCGATACACGCCCCGCTCCTCGTTCGGCCCGTACGGATGCCCCATCACCGCAACAAACAATCGGTCCGCATTCTTCGGATCGACGATCACCGACGCGATCTGCTCGCCCTCCCGCAGCCCCAGATGCTCCCACGTCTTGCCGGCGTCCACCGACTTGTACATCCCGTCCCCTACCGACAAGTCCGGCCGCTGCAACCCTTCCCCGCTTCCCGCATAAATCACGTTCGAATCGGACGGCGCAACCGCCAGCGCGCCAATCGACTCCGTGTCCTGCCCATCGAAAATCGGCATCCAGGTGTTGCCGTAGTCGGTACTCTTCCAAACGCCGCCATTGTTCGGCGCCATGTAGAACACGTTCGGTTGCTGCGCCACGCCGCTGATCGCAACCGTGCGCCCGCCGCGAAACGGCCCGATCAGCCGCCATCGCATCTCCGCGAACGATTGCGAATCTATAGGCGCCGCAGCAGCAGAGAAAACCCCGGCAAGCATTGAAATGAGGAATAAGAGTTGGCGTGGCAAGCAGTCATTGTATCGATGAAGTCGCAGCCGGCCTCCGTGCGTTTTACTCGCGCCCTGCCCGCAGCTTCGCCGCCGTATTCGCCGCTTGTCTGCGCCGCATCCCATAGGGCAGGAACGGCAGCGCCCGCATCGCGAAGCGATACGCCCGGCCCGGAAATACTATGGCCGCCCCGCGCTCAAATCCCTCTACAGCCTCTCGCGCGCACTGCGTCGCGCCAATCCGGAAAAACTTCGGAGGCGCGCCCGCCATCCCTCCCACCGATCCCGCTATCTCATCGAACTCGCTGTCCACCGGCCCTGGGCACGCCTGCGTCACCGTTACGCCCGTACCCGCCAAATCAGCTCGCAGCGCTTCGCTGAATCCCGCCACAAAATGTTTACTCCCCACGTACGCCGCCGCATTCGGCAACACCGTAAGCCCCGCGCCAGATCCGATGTTCAGCACTCCCCCGCGTCCGCGCTTCACCATGCCCGGCGCCAGCGCCGCCGTCAACCGCGCCACGGCAACTACGTTCGTCAGCAGAATCTGGCGGGTCCGCGTCCAGTCCGCCCGGTCGAACAGCGCGGAATCGCCCAGTCCCGCGTTGTTCACCAGCACATCCACCGTGCCCACCTGCTCGGCTACCCGCGCAAGCAGCGCCTCAATCTCGCGCTCATTCGATAAATCCGCCGCCAGCACCGCCACGCTCAACTTCGGATGCCGCGCCAACAACTCGGCCCGCAGCTTTTCCAGCCGCTCGACCCGCCGCGCCACCAGCGCCAGTTTCTCGGCCCGCCCCGCAAACTCTACCGCGAGCTCGCGCCCGATCCCGGCCGAAGCTCCCGTAATCAATACCGTCCCGTGATTCTTCATACCGCTTCCTCTTGCTGCCGCTCCGCCCGTGCCTTCTTCCTGACGTCTATAACAATCGTCTCGGCCAGCCGATCCTGCGCGCACATGCGATTAGCGCTCCAGAAATACTGCAAGAGTCCCAGGCCGCCCTCCAAGACCGCCGCCCCGTAGCCCAGCGCCCTTTCAATCGACTGCCATATGCCCATTCTCTTGCCTGTCAGCGAAACAGCTCTCGTGCGCGCCACCCACTTGCCCGGCGTCTGCCCGTTGCCTGCGTAATTCGCCACGCCGAAGTACAGAATTAGAAAAATGATGTTGCCGAGCTCGTGAAAATCCCAGCGCACCTGCACATTGTCTTCGTGCAGGACCAATATGCGCCAACCCACCTCCGATGGCACCCAAAGCACGATCGCCAGCAAAACATCGATCAGATACCCCAACGCGCGCTGCCAAAATCCGGCCAGCGGCAAACCTTCCAGTTCGCGAGTGCGCTCCGTTTCATGAGCATGAAATCGTCTCCCCCTGTCCCGCCGCGCAATGCTCTCGCTAGCCCCGCTCACCGCCCCGCCGCTATCCAAACTTCCCGATCGCTTTCTCGAGTAACTCAACCGCCCGCCCCGGCCCATCCACGCCCGTCACTTGATCCTCCTTATCCGAATCTTTGTTATACAGCGCCAGGAAATCCGTGATCTGCTTTAGCCGCGGCCCGCTCAAATCGGAAATCGCCTCGACGCCTTCGTAATCGAAGCCGTTGACGCTCACCCCCACCAGGCGGTCGTTCTGCGTCTTCTTCCCCTTCTCCGTTTGCACTAGCTTGATGACTCCAATCAGCCGGACCTTCAAAATGCACCCCACATGCGCCGGCTCATCCATCAAAACGATCACATCCAGCGGATCGCCATCGTCAGCCATTGTCGATGGAATGAAACCGAAATCGAACGGGAAAATGAAGCCTTGCGGCAGTACGCGCGAGAGCGTATAAAGACCCGAATCGCTCTCGTACTTGAACTTGTTGCGCCGTCCCTTCGGCGTTTCGATAATCGCCTGGCACTCGCGTTTCTCGCGGTCCAGCTTGTGCGGCAACCGGCTGATATCCTGCATGCACTCTAGACGAAAATGCGCCCGCTGCTGAAACAGCCCAACCCGTCCGGTTGTCTTCTATATGACCATGCCCACCGCAAGCAAGAAGACTGCACCCAGGGAATCGCCGCGGAAGCAACCGGGCATCTTGCGAGTGGCCCGCGAAAATTTCGGCTATGAATCCCTCCGCCCTGGCCAGGAAGAGGCCATCCGCGCCCTCCTGAAAAAAACAGACACGCTCGTCGTGATGCCCACAGGCGCCGGCAAATCCGCCATCTATCAAATCGCTGGCCTCATGATCGACGGCGCGATACTGGTCGTCTCTCCCCTGATCGCCCTGCAAAAAGACCAGGTCGATTCCATCAATTCCCAGGAAGCTGGCGCGGAAGCCGTCGTGATCAACTCCACCCAGCGCGCCGCCGAACTCCGCGACGCCATCGAAAAAATCGAACACGGCGAAGGCCGATTCATCTTCCTCGCCCCCGAGCAACTCCGAAAAGAAACCACTTTCGAAACGCTCGAAGCCGCCCGGGTCAAGCTCTTCGTCGTCGACGAAGCCCACTGCATCAGCGAGTGGGGCCACGATTTCCGCCCCGATTACCTTCAGCTCGGCCCTGCTGTCGAGCGCCTCGGCCATCCGCCCGTACTCGCCATGACCGCCACGGCTTCGCGAGAAGTGCGCGAGGAAATCGTCGGCCGCCTCGGCATGCGCAAACCCAAGATCTTCGTTCACGGCTTCGACCGCCCCAACATCTATCTGCGCGTCGATCATTACGACACCGACGACAAGAAACTGGAAGCGCTCATTCAGCGCGTGCACTGGGCCGCCAAGCCTGGCATCGTCTATGTCGGCGCGCGAAAAACCGCCGAGGCCATCATGCGCCACCTGGAGGAAGAAAGCATCTCCGCGCTCTTCTACCACGGCGGCCTAAGAGCCTCCGAACGCCATCTCATCCAGGAGCGATTCATGTCAGGCGATGCGGACGTGATCGTCGCCACCAACGCCTTTGGCATGGGAATCGACAAGGGCAATGTCCGTTTCGTCTACCACTACGACATCACCGAATCGCTCGACGCCTACTATCAGGAGATCGGCCGCGCCGGCCGGGATGGCGAACGAGCCGAAGCCGTGTTGTTCTACCGCTCGGAAGATATCGGCGCCGCGAGCTTTAAAGCCGCTGAGAGCAAACTCGCCCCGGCCGAAGCCGAGCGCGTGGCCGAAATAGTCGCCGACCAGGCAAACCCCGTCGAGCGAGACGAAATCTCGGAGCAATCTCGCCTGTCGGAGCGCAAAGTCGTCACCGCTCTTCATCGCCTCGAAGACGTTGGCGCGCTGGAGGTCTTGCCCACCGGCGAGGTGCAGCTCGCCGGAGACGCAGACCTGGCTCAGGCCGCCGAGGCCGCCGCCGAAGAACAGGAGCGCCGACGTGAGATCAAGCGCCACCGTCTCCTTCAAATGCAGGAATACGCCGAAACACGAGCCTGCCGCCGCGAGCACCTGCTGCGCTACTTCGGAGATGGCTTCACCGCTCCCTGTCACAATTGCGATAACTGCGAAGCCGCGACCGGCGACAGCCACGGCGACATTCGCGTAGACCCCGCAATCGGCGCCCGCCGGGAAGTCGCCTGAATCCCGCGCCCACTTTGCCCTTTATCCCCGGCCTCCCGTCGCTGCTTTCGCCGCCCGGCACTCCCGAATGCGCCGTCTACCGGTATCGCGCCGCGACCCGTCCCAAACTCCGGCCGCGAAGCCGACAGCTTCTCCACCGTCGAATGCTTGCCGCTCTTCACCGATGTCTGCAGGTTTTCGTGCTGGTCTGAAGTTTCCGTCGTGTCCCGGTCGTCCATCCCCGGATGTATGCTCCGCGCCGATTCGTCTGAATCAGGATAATTCGTCTTCCTGTCCATAAGAATGCTCTCTGTATGGAAGACCCGCTTCGCATCGGGACGTTACTCCCCTATCGCCTCCCGCCGCTCTCTCTGCCCTCCGTATTTTCGTCAGCGCTCCCCGCTTCTAGAACATTCATCAGGTGCTCTAAATACTCCCGGCGAGTCGAGGCAATGCCCAGCAGATATCGAAGATCCCCTACGTCTAGCTCTGCGATTGTCTTCGCGCCGACAAGTAAATCGGTCGAGGGCCCAACGTTCGCCCACGGCCTCAGCGGCCCGGGCAAGTCGAGGTCAAGCAATCCTCGTTTCATCTTCGATCCACAGGAGCGCGGCGCAGCGCCACCCCGAGCCATCTCCAGAACCTCACTCGATCATCCTTCGGCGATCGCCCCACTTCGATCGGCACGCCGCTGATGCCCTACCCGGGATCCTCGCGCCCGGGGAAGGCCGCAGGCATGACAGGCCAGATCTGGGGTATCTTCGATCTGATCGCGTTGATCGAAACCGAACAAGCGGGGGTCGGAAGGAACGCGTCATGAAAGGACAACCAAGTGGAACCGATCCAGGTCTTATTCAAGGAATACGAAACGCTTCGAACGGAAGTGATCAGCCGTATAAGTCACTGGTACCAGCTCGCAGGAGTCGCCGCGGTAGTCGCGGGCTGGATGCTCACTCATCAGACCGCCAATTACATCCTGTACTGGTCGCTGCTTGGAGTAGCAACCATTGTCTTTGCTGTCTTGTTGCGGCGCGATATCCACATTTGCTCTCTCAGGCTCCGTCAGCTAGAGTCCGAAATCAATAGCCTTGCCGGTCAAGAGCTGTTGAAATGGCATACCCACTACGGCGCTAGCGCCTCACCGACCTATTTCTGGAGAAACAAACCACGGTAGCCCAGCATGGCGCCCCACTTCCCACGCTGCCCGTAATTCCTCTACACTATGTATATGGCGATCCCCGCCGCAACCCGCCCCTCCCTGTTCGGCTCCGACTAGCGCCGCCCGTCCCGCGGCCTTTCCTTTCATTTCAGAATTCAATTGAGGTGCTCTCTATGGTGACGCACATCGCGCCACATCCGCTTCTGCCCCATCTTGTCACTCCTCTGCCCGGCCCCAAGGCAAAGGAAATCATCGAGCGCGACCACGCCGTCCTCTCGCCCTCCTACACTCGCTGCTATCCCTTCGTCATGAAGCGCGGCGAAGGCGCCATTGCCGAAGACGTCGATTCCAACCGCTTCCTCGATTTCGCCGCCGGTATCGCCGTCGTCGCAACCGGCCATTCCCACCCGCGCGTCGTCGCCGCCATCCAGCGCCAGGCTGCCGAGTTCCTCCACATGTCTGGCACCGATTTCTATTACGAAACCATGGTGCGGCTAGCCGAACGCCTCGCGCATCTCACGCCCGGCGCCCTCCCCCGCCGCGTCTACTTCGGCAACTCCGGCGCCGAGGCCATCGAAGCCGCTCTCAAACTCGCTCGCATGCACACCGGCCGCGACAAGTTCATCGCTTTCTTCGGAGGCTTCCATGGCCGCACCATGGGCGCGCTTTCCCTCACCGGCAGCAAAGTCGTCCAGCGCCGCGGCTTCGGCCCCATGCTGCCCGTCTATCACGTCCCCTACCCCGATTGCTACCGCTTTCCTCACGAAGATTCCGCTGTCTGCGGCGCCTCCTCCATCGAATATCTCGAAGAGCGTCTCTTCAAAACCATCCTGCCGCCCGAAGAAGTCGCCGCCATCGTCGTCGAGCCCGTCCAGGGCGAAGGCGGCTACCTGGTGCCCCACAGGAGCTTCCACCAGCAGCTCCGCCGCGTCGCCGACAAGTACGGCATCCTGCTCATCCACGACGAAGTCCAATCCGGCATGGGCCGCACCGGCCGCATGTTCGCCTCCGAGCACTTCGGCGTTGTCCCCGACATTGTCACGCTCGCCAAAGGCATCGCCAGCGGCATGCCCCTTTCGGCCATGATCGCCCGTGCGGACATCATGGATTGGCCTCCCGGCGCCCACGCCTCCACCTTCGGCGGCAACCCCGTCTCCATCGCCGCCGCGCTCGCCACTCTGGACTTGCTCGAAGAAGAACTCATCGAAAACGCCCGCCTCGTCGGCAACCACCTCATGGCCCGCCTGAGAACCTGGCCCGAGCGTTTCCGCCACGTCGGCGCCGTCCGCGGCCTCGGCCTCATGATCGGCATCGAGCTCGTCCGCGACCAGGCTGCCAAAGAGCGCGCCCCCCAACTCCGCGACCGTCTCGAAATGCTCTCCTTCGAGCGCGGCCTCCTCACCCTCGGCTGCGGCCCCAACAGCCTGCGCCTCTGCCCCCCGCTCGTCCTCACCCGCGAGCAGGCCGACTGCGCCGCCGATACACTCGAAGAATGCCTGCGGGCGCTCGAACACTAACTCCGCCGCTCGAACAGGCCGCGCCTCCAACCTCGCGGCCTCTCGAATCGCTGCCCGTCCTCGACGTCGGCTGCGGCGTCAACAAATACCCCGGCGCCATCGGCCTCGACCGCAATCCGCATACCCGCGCCGACGTTATCGCCGACCTCGACCGCTTCCCCTGGCCCTTCCGCGACGCCTCCTTTCGCGAAATCCGCGCCATCCACGTCATCGAGCATGTCGCCGACGTCATCCGCACCATCGAAGAATTCCATCGCCTCCTCGGCCCCCACGGCCGCGCCATCGTCGTCACCCCCCACTACACCGACTTCAGCTCCTTTTGCGACCCCACCCATCGCTGGCACTTAAACAGCTTTTCCTTACGCTACTTCGGCCCCGATAGCGGCGGCTTCGGCTACTACTCCCCCGCGCGTTTCCGTGAGATTTCAACCCACGTCCGATTACTTGCTTTGTGGAGATGGCTCGGTTTTGAGTTCCTGGTGAACCGCTTCCGCCGGTTCCGCCGCTTCTGGGAGTTCTACCTCTGCTACCTCGTGCGAGGCAAGGTCATCGAATGGCGACTGGAAGCAATCAAAAATCTCTCGGATCCATCCACCCCAGGCAGCTCCTCTGGAAGCTGAGCGACTCCGCTCGCCAGTTCCGCGAGCGCCGCGCTCTCTCGCCCCAAGCCGCCCTCGGCCGCCGCGGCGAAGATCTGGCTCACCGCTACCTGCGCAACTCCGGCATCATGGTGGTCGCCCGCAATTACCGCCCCAACGAAGGCGAGGCCGAGGTCGATATCGTCGCTCGCGATGGCGACACGCTCGTCTTCGTGGAGGTCAAAACCCGAACGTCCTCGGAATTCGGCGCGCCCGACCGCGCCATCGGAACCGACAAGCAGAAGAACATCGTTCGCGCCGCCCGCGCCTATGCCACCCGCGCCGGCATCCCCTGGAACCAGGTCCGCTTCGATACCATCTCGATAGTCCTCACCGACCCTCCATCACTGGTCCATCAGCGCGACGCCTTCTTCCACCTCCGCGCCAACTGAATCTCTCCACTACCTTCCCGCCACTTTTCCAGCCATCTCCCAAGCGCCCACGCATTACAGAGTTGTAATTTCTCTGTCATATTCCTGTACGGCACGAAGCGTTAGCATCGGTTCGTTGCCCTTGGCAATTGGATGCCAACAATCCCAACCGTCTCTCCGTTCAGCTTTCCTTCTGAAGCACTCCCGTCGGGCAGCGCGTTCCCGCTAATCGAACCTAGGCAGAAATCGAAGAGACAAGAAAGGTAAACCATCGATGTCCGCAATACGCTCTCGCAAGCGCCATGGGGTCACTCCCGTGGTCTTGCTCGCCGGCATGCTGGCGACAGGGCTGAGCGCTCCCACGCTCCTGGCCCAATCCGGACCGTTTCCCACTTACTCACCCGGTGAAAATACGGGCGCCAATACCGGCCCTACTTATTCGCACCGGTTGCCCAATCCCTGGGTTGTGAGCGACGGCACAATCATCACTCCCGCCGGCACGCAAGTCTATCTCGGGATTAGAACCCGGGCCAAGGTTGTCGCCGTCAATCCCACTGGGAATCACACCGCCGCTGTCCTCCAGATGGGCGCCCCGCAAGCCGTCACCATCTTCAACACCCAATCGGGCAACGTCCTGCAAACTTACAGCGTCCCCTACACCGACTCGACCGGCGGAACCAGCACCGATTCGGACGGAAGCCAGCAAGGCTTGGCCTACACGCCCGACGGCAAATACCTGCTCTTCAGCCAGGACGGTAGCTATGGTCCGTCCAGCTATGTTTCCATCGCCAAAGTCGACCCCACGACGGGCATGCTCTCCAATTTCGCGCAAGTCGACGTTCCGCTCGATGTCAACGCCGACGCCCGGCTGACCAACGTCACCTGCTATCCGTACTCCTACAATGGTCCGGCGAAGCCCGCCTCCGGCAGCCCCGGCGGAACCACCGGCAGCTTCGAAATCCCCTGCGGCTTCCCCTATTCCATCTTCTCGGATCACACATTCACTTCCTATCCGACCGGCATCGCCGTCACATCGGATGGCAAGACCGCCTACGCCGTCCTCGACAACAACGACACGCTCACCAAGATCGACCTGACCGCAACCAAACCGGCGCAGGGTCCCGAGGTTCGCGTCGGCAACGTCCCTCACAGCGTCGTCATCTCGCCGGATGGACAGACTGCCTACGTCTCGAACGAGGCTGGACGAATTCCTACCGCGAGCGACTTCCAGTTGTACTCTAACGGAACGCCGGTCGTCGCCGAATATCCCACCGGCGCCACCGCCCCCGGCACCATCTCCGTCGTGAATCTGAGCTCGTTTGCGGTCACCGACACCATCACCGTTGGCCGGCACCCCACCGGGATGGCCTTCTGGAACAACTACCTGCTGGTCGCCAACACCTACAGCGACACCCTCTCGGTACTCGATACCACCACCAACGAACAGGTCCGGACCATCGATCTCGGGCTTCCTATTCGCGTGCCGGGCGACAGCACGGCGGCTTACGGCGCCGGCCCCAACTCCATCGCCGTCGATGCAAGTAAGAACATCGCCTACGTCGCGCTGTACAATGCCAACGCCGTCGCGGTCGTAGACCTGAATGCCTCTACCGGCAGTCCCGTCGTCGGCATGATTCCCGTCGCCTACGCGCCCAGCTCCGTCGTCCTCGACAAGACGGACAATGCCTTGCTGGTCGCCAACGATAAGGGTCTCGGCGCTACCGGATTCGGCGTCGCGCCCCCGCCCACCGCTACCTACGAAAATTCGTACGGAACATATTTCGGGGTGAGCTACTTCAACACCCACCAGGACCTCGGCACCGTCAGCATCGTTCCCATCCCGAGCAGCAGCACCTTGACCGACATGACGCACCAGGTCTTCTACAACAACCACTGGGATTACGCGCAAAACATCTGGAGCGCTTCCGGCGGCAGCCCTCAAACCAAGGCGCAGGCCATTCCCGCCAGAATCGGCGATCCTTCTAAGATCAAGCACGTCTTCGTGATCATCCGCGAAAACCGAACCTACGATCAGATCCTCGGCGACGTCGTCGGCGGCAACGGCGACCCCTCCCTCGCCGTCTTCGGCGATAACTCCACCTACGCCGATTACCCCGTGGTCACGCCCAACGCGCACGCCATCGTGCAACGCTTCCCGCTCTTGGACAACTTCTACGACCCCAGCCGTCAATCGGCCGACGGTCACAACTGGATTCTCCAGGCCATGGCGCCCTACTCCGACGACATCCAGTCCCCGGATTGGCTTCGTGACTATCCCTCTAACGGCGGCGACGCCATCGCTTACCAAACCAAGGGCCACCTGTTCGACATCGCAGCCGCGGCCGGCATCAAGATGAAGATCTACGGCGAGTACGTCGAATACAACACCTTCTCCGTACCGGGCTGCACCCTGGCTAAAGCCACCCAGGACGATACCTGGAACGGAACCGTTCCCCCGACTCCGCTGCCCTTCGCCGTTACCGACAGTTGCGAGCCGACCTGGACCGAGTTCTACAACGACGCGCTCGAATACGAATACGGCAAGGAGCCGCAGCTCAAATACTTCAACACCATTCGTTCCTGGTCTCCGCTTCCCAACGTGATGAAGTACGCCGTTCAGCAATTCCCGCAGTTCGACCTGAGCATTCCCGATCAGTACCGTGTCGACGTCTGGAGCCAGGACTTCGCCAAGGACGTGGTGGCCGGCGCCGTACCCCAGTTGAGTTTCATCTGGGTCATGCAAGACCACACCACTGGGCCGCCGAATGCCACCGCGGAACAGGCCGATAACGACCTGGCCGTGGGCCGCATTGTCGACACCATCAGCCATAGCGGCGTCTGGAGCGACTCGGCCATCTTCATCGAAGAAGACGACGCCCAGAACGGAGTCGATCACGTGGACGGTCACCGCAGCCCCGGCTACGTCATCAGTCCCTATGTCACGCAGAAGGTCAATTCCGACGGGACCGGCGCCGGCGTCACGGAAGAACGCACCTTCTACACCCAGGTCAACATGACCCGCACCATCGAGCAGATCCTCGGCCTCAAGCCCATGAACCAGAACGATCTCGTGGCCGCGCCGATGACCACGCTCTTCACCGACAATCCGCCCGCGAACAACTTCCTGCCGTGGACGCACGTGCCCAACCAGGTGCCGCTGTGCTACGGAGTCGAGGGCTACGCGCCTCCATCGAACATCCCCGCCGGCTTCAACACCTGCAACACGACCACCAACTCGTCGCTGCACGACAGCCCCCAGGTCAAAGCCCTGCGGGCCGGCTGGCTCAGGATGAAGACCGACGTCTTCACCGCCAAGTACCACACCCCCGACTCGCTCGACCCGGACACCGTCAGCCACTTCGACTGGTATGAGGCCACCGGCTTCAAGGTTCCATTCCCCGGCGAGAAAGCCGTTCGTCCCGCCACCGACTTCAGCAAGAAAGCCGTACGCGCCAAGGCCGGCGACGACGACGACGACAACTAAATCGCCTCACCAGCTGTCAATCAACCAAGGTCCTCTCTCCGGCGACGGGGGGAGGACCTTTTGTCTTGCGCTCCCGAACCCCGCCCGCCTCCTCTCCATCCCATCCCACATGCATCCCCACCAGCCTGCCGAATGCCTCCGCCTAACACTAGCCTCCCTTTTCCCCCGAAGCCACAAGGAAGGACAATGATGTCTTATGGCGAGAACATCTCAAAGGTTGTCAAGGCCGCGCCTCGATTCCGTTACGATACGCGGTTTTAAGACGATCCGGGAGTTAAAGGAATTCAGGCCCGGTCCACTTAGCGTTCTCATCGGACCGAATGGAGCCGGCAAGTCCAACTTCCTCTCCTTCTTTAGGATGCTGTCCTGGGCACTTGCGCCTCCTGGCGGTCTGCAAGAATTTGTTGGGAAGACCGGCGGCGCGAGTGCGATCCTACACGACGGTTCCGAACGCACCTCGCACATAGAAGGCCAACTCCGTCTCATCACCGAAAAAGGCAGCAATGATTACGCATTTCGACTCGCATTTGCGTCGGCGGATACCCTAATCTTTACAGAAGAAAAGTACCGGTTTTCGTCCTCACAATTTTCTAGGGAAGCCAAGTGGACAGAACTCGGTGCGGGTCACAGAGAATCAAATCTTCTAACCAAAGCCGAAAAGGGCGAGCCGACGGCTAAGGTCATATCGGCACTTCTCCGAAAAGTCATCTCCCATCAATTTCACAACACCTCGGATAACGCTCGTATTCGTCAGAAGTGGGATATCGAAGAGGGGCGCTGGTTGAAAGAAGATGCGGGTAATCTGGCTCCTTTTCTGTACAGACTATCCCGAGACGAACCCGGGTATTACAAAAGAATCGTCGATACTATTCGCCTGATTCTGCCGTTCTTTGCAGATTTTCAATTCGAGGCGGAATACGGACGGTTACTGCTTAAATGGCGCGAACGAGAGTCCGATCGCGTATTCAACTCAGGGCAGGCAGCGGACGGAATGCTGAGAATTTTTGCGCTTGTCGCGTTGTTGGAGCAGCCGGAATCAGATCTCCCGGACGTCCTTCTTCTGGATGAACCTGAACTGGGGTTGCATCCTTATGCCATCGAGGTGATTTCGGAAGTCATTCGTTCAGCTTCAAATCACGTCCAGGTAATACTTGCTACCCAATCTGTTTCGTTAATCGACCGCTTCAATCCCGAGGACATCGTTGTCGTCGAGCGTCGCGGGCGGGACTCTCACTTCGGGCGCCTCAGTGAGGGCGAACTCACGGAATGGCTGGAGCAATATACCTTATCTGAGTTGTGGGAGAAGAATGTAATCGGAGGCCGGCCTTAAGTTGATTCGTCTCCATTTCGTTGTTGAAGGTCAAACTGAAGAAACGTTCGTCCGCGAGATTCTCGCACCCGAACTAGCCGGCCGAACCTTGATAATCGACGCCCACAGGATTACCACGGGTAGAAAAAAGGGAAGGCTGTACCGGGGTGGGTTTGTATCTTATGCACACTTGCGTAACGATCTGAGTCTATGGATGAAGCAAGAACGGAGTTCGGACGCCCGATTCACTACGATGATCGACCTCTATCGACTACCGTCTGACTTTCCAGGCACTTCCAAATGCAGAATGTCTTCCGATCCACTAAAGCGGGTCCAATGTCTTGAATCGCAACTTGCCATTGACCTTAAGGATTACAGGCTCATACCTTACATCCAGCTACATGAATTTGAAAGCCTGCTTTTGTCTCAGACAGAGGCGTTTTCTGCCGCTTTCCCCTCCAGAGACTTTGAGATCGAACAGTTACGGGGCATAAGAGAAGCATTTCCAAGCCCTGAACACATCAATGACGGTGCAAACACTGCGCCCTCTAAACGCATCTGCGGGCTTTTTTCGGATTACGCAAAAACGTCGTATGGAATCGCCGTGGCGAAGGCCGTTGGTCTCGCTAAGATGCGCGCAGAGTGCCGGCACTTTAACTCGTGGATCGAAACTCTGTTTCGTTTGAGCGACCCTGGATCAAACGTCTAGTAAAGCCGCGTGGTCAGCGACTCTCTCTCACCGGCAGCCCGGAAAACACCGCTGCCCCACCGAACCCCGCCGGTCTCCTCTCCATCCCTCCCACATGCATCTCCACCAGCCGGCCGAAAACTTCCGGCCGCCGCGCCAACCCCGCCAGCACCCGTCGCCTCAGCCGATCATGCCCGCGACAACGTCAACAGCAGCGCCACCCATCGTCCGCGGCCGTTTCATCAGCTTGGCGTGCCGCGCTTGGTAATCCGCCAACCGCGATTCCCGCAACAATTCCGCCAGCGCCAGCGCCTGTTCGAAACCAGCGCTCATCCCCTGACCCGTGATCGCATCTAGCGACCCCGATGCGTCTCCCGCCAGCACGACTCCGAATCGCCTCCGCTAAACCCGCGTGCGCCCGAATCCCCGAGTTCTGCCCATCCGTGCCGACCGTCAAATCCGCTCTTATCAACTCGCCGTTCGCCGTCACGCCCTCCGCGTGCAGCTTCACGTGCTTCGCGCTCCATACCTACGACGCTCCCGCCTGCTCTGCGTGCCGCACCAGCACTTCGTGCAGCGACGTCCGCCTCGCGCCGCGCCCATCGCCCGCCTCCTACGCCACTAAGTCCACGCACAACCCCTCAATCTCGGTAGACTCCGTCGCCGTTCCGTAACTCACTTCCCGCACCCGCGCCACCGCCTGAAACGAACTTTCGAGCGATCGAATCTGCGGCTGCAGTTCCGCCGCCACCTGCCCGATGTCCAACACCAGCGCCGCCAGCGACCGGGTCTGCGAAATCCGCCGCTGCGACCGTATCGATCGCACCGCCCGCAAAATCGCGGACAAAATATTCATCTCCGGCAGATCTTCCACCGCCTCCGCCGCCGCCCGCGGCCACGAGCCCCTGTGAATCGACGCCGCATCGCCCCCCGCCCCGCGATAAATCCGCTGATACAAGTCCTCCGTGATGAACGGCACGAACGGCGCATACATCAAAAGAATCGTCCGAAAACACTCCCACATCGTGATCTGCGCCGATTGCCGCGCCGCATCCGCATACCGCTCCGGCGTCCAGAACCGCGCTTTCACCATCTCCAGGTAGTCGTCGCAAAACGTGTCCCAGAACAGCCGGTCCGTCGCCTCGCGCGCAATCGCGTAGTTGTTGTTTTCAAATCCAGCCGTCGCCGCCGCCGCCGCTTGCTGCACGCTCCGCATCAGCCACCGGTCTTCGATCGTCCTCTCGGAAACCGCCATCGAAGCCCCGCCCGGATCGAAACCCTTCCACTGCATCAGGCAATACCGCGCCGCGTTCCACAGCTTGATGACCAGCTTGCGCCCCGCCTTTACATCGTTCTCGTTGTATCGAACATCGTTGCCCAAGTGGCTTCCGGCGGCCCAATACCGCAGCGCGTCCGCCCCATACTTGCGCACCACCGCGTATGGCTCATACCGATTGAACCCGCTCGCGTCGGTGAACTTTTCCAGGTCTCGCTTGCTGATCTTCTTCCCGTTCTCGTTCAGCCCCCACCCCGAGATAATCACGTCTTCCCAAGGCAGCGAATCGGTGTGCAAATGCGATTTCACCACCGTATAGAAGAGCCACGTGCGAATAATCTCGAACGCCTGCACGCGCACCGACATCGGATACAGCGACATATCGCCGATCCGCTCCTTCGATCCCACCCAGTTCGCGTTAATCAGCGGTGTCAGCGACGACGTCATCCACGTGTCCATCACGTCCGGGTCGCCCCGAAACTCCGCCCCTCCGCAGGCGGCGCACTTCGCCGCCGGCGCCGCGCTCTCGAGCGGATCTACCGGCAGCCCATCTTCCGCCGCAAGCATCACCGACCCGCACCGCTCGCAGTACCACACCGGAAACGGTACGCCATAGAAGCGCTGCCGCGATATGTTCCAGTCGTACTTCAGCCCATTGATCCAATCGTCCAGCCGGATCTTCATCCATTCCGGAAACCAGCGCAGTTCCGCGCTGCGCTTCAGCATCGCGTCCTTCAAATCCAGCACCCGAATGAACCACTGCGGGGCCATGATGAACTCAACCGGCGCGCCCGACCGCTCGGAAACCGAAACATGCTGCTCAATCGCCTCCGACCGCCGCAGCACGCCCGCCTCTTTCAAATCTGCCACCACCTTGCGCCGCGCCTGCTCCGTCGTCAGCCCCGCATACGCCCCAGCCAACTGCGTCATCCGCCCGTCCGGCCCCACGCACGCGCGCAGCTCCAGCCCGTCGCGCTTCCATCTCTTCACGTCCTCGCCGTCGCCGAACGTGCAGACCATCATCAACCCCGTTCCGAATTCCGCCAGCACCTCTTCGTCCGATCGAATAGGCACCGTGTGTCCGAATAACGGAACCGTCGCGCGCCCCCCCACCAGCGGCTTGTAGCGCTCGTCCTCCGCATTGCAATAGAGCGCCACGCACCCTGCCAGCAGCTCCGGCCGGGTCGTCGAAATCGGCAGCGCCGCGCCCCCTTCCGAAGTAAACGCGATCTCATGCAGCTCGCTCTTGCGCTCCATCGTTTCCAGGTCCGCCTGCGCCAGCGCCGTCTCCAACTGCGGGTCCCACAGCACGGGCTCGCTCGACCGGTAAATCCGCCCCTTCTTATAAAGATCGATAAACGAAGTCTGCGCCGTGCGCTGGCAGTGGTCGTCAATCGTCGAATAGCGCAGCCTCCAATCGACCGACAATCCCAGCGCCCGCCACAGCTCCTCGTACTGCGCCGAGCCCTTCTTCGTCTCCTCCAAACAAAGCGCGCGAAACGCCGAGCGCGACGTTTTCCGCTTATCGATGTTGTATGTTTTCTCGACGAACCGCTCGGTGGGCAATCCGTTATCGTCGAAGCCCATCGGATAGAAAATCTTCCTCCCCCCCATGCGCCGGTAGCGCACAATGAACTCGGCCTGCGTGTACGACATCGCATGCCCGATGTGCAGGTGCGCCGCGGAAACATAGGGTGGCGGCGTGTCTACGGAGAACACCTCGCCGCCCGCTTCCGGATCGTAGCGGTACACCTCCGTCGCATCCCACAACTTCCGGCACCGCTCTTCGAGCGCCGCGATATCTACGTCTTTTTCCAGCTCAATGGTAGAGAGATCGATCATTTCTTCTGTGCGCGACAAACCATTCTTAGTATGTCAAGCGATGCGCGTTCATCGCCTCCACCACCGGCGTTCCCTCGACCATCCTCAGCAGATTCACCGCCCCATATCTCTGCGCGATTCGAAACAATTTCTCGTCCGGCATTCCTAGCGCCCACGCCAGCAGAATGCGGTTTACTCCTCCATGGCTCACAATCGCCACCGTCTCGCCCTCGTGCTCGCGCCGGATCGCCTCGAACGCTCCCATCACCCGCGCCTGCATCTCCCGAAAGCTCTCGCCGTTCGGAAACCGCGCCTCGGTCGGCGCCTCCATCCATCTTTGGTAAAGCTCCGGATCGCGCGCCGCGGCTTCCTCGTAGGTCAACCCTTCGAAATCTCCGAAATGGAGCTCGCGCAGGTCGCCCGCTGTTCGAACCGCGCACCCGGCCGCCGCCGCCAATATCCGCGCGCTTTCGAGCGCTCTCCGCGCCGGACTCGAATACACGCAATCGAACCACCCCGGCCTCGCGACTTCCGCCACTCGCCGCATCTGCTCGCGCCCGCGGTCTGAGAGCCCCACGTTCAAAGACCCATAGCATCGCCCGCGCGTCTCTTCTGCCGGCTCGCCATGCCGGATCAGCCAATACCGCGTCATCGCACCCGGATAAGTGTCAGCACAGCCGCGCTCTCGCACAACCGCGCGTTCGCGCCCAGCTCGCCCTAACCGCGATCCAGGCGAGCATTCTCACCTGTTCGAAATTCCGGCCGTTTCGAAAGTCGCCATCCGCGTAAACGCCGCAATCGCCGCCTGCATGATCTTGATCGCGAGCGCCGCGCCCGTCCCTTCGCCCAGCCGCATCTCCAGCCGAAGCAGCGGCTCCTGGCCCAGCCGCGCCAGCAAGCGAGCGTGTCCCGGCTCCGCCGAACAGTGCGAAGCGAAGAGATAATCCGCCACACGCGGCGAAATCTCAACCGCCAAAGCCGCCGCTGCCGTCGCAATGAAGCCGTCCATCGCTACCGGCACGCGATGCGCCGCCGCTCCCAAGCAAAAACCACACATCGCCGCGATCTCGAATCCGCCCAAGCATCGCAAGATGCCCTGCGCATCCCCCAGTTCCGCGCCGTGCCGCGCAAGCCCCCGCTCGACCGCGCTCCGCTTCCGCGCCATGCACCCCTCGTCCGCGCCCGTCCCCCTGCCCACCAGCGCCTCCACCGGCTCACCGGTCAACGCCGCCGCTATCGCGCTCGCCGATGTCGTGTTTCCAATTCCCATCTCGCCGAACCCCAACACGTCGCGCCCCGCGCGCGCCGCCTCGCCCGCCACTTCGATGCCTGCCGCCATTGCCGCCTTCATCTGCTCTTCCGTCATCGCCGGCTCTTCGCAAAAATTCCGCGTCCCCGCCCCCGCGCTCCGTATCAATAGCTCGCTTGAAACCGGCAGCTCCGCCGCCACGCCGGCGTCCACCACTACAAGCTCGATCCCGCACGCCTCGGCAATCGCGTTAATCGCCGCCCCGCCCTGCAGAAAATTCGAGACCATCTGCGCCGTCACCGTTTGCGGATACGGACTCACGCCCTCCGCGCACACGCCGTGATCGCCCGCAAACAGCGCAATCCGCGGCCGCCCCGCCGTCACTTCCAGGCTCTCCCGTATCCCCGCGCACCGATTTGCGACTTCTTCCAACCGTCCCAGGCTGCCGGGCGGCTTCGTTAATTGCAATTGCCTGCGTCGCGCCGCTTCCACCCACCTCCCGTCAACCGCGCAAATCGCGGCTATGGTTTCTTCTATCCGCGCCGCCGCTGGCGCCTGCTTTGCGCCGCCTCTCACCGCGGCCAGTCCTGCGCCCGCGCTCCCCATCTGTCCAGGTGCACCACGCTCTGCACATCGCTGCGCGTCTCCCATCCCCGCTCTTCCAAATCCGGCTGCCTCCCGAACTCCGACACGTACCCGACGCACAGATACGCCACCAGCGTCACCGCCTCCGGAATCCCAAGCGTCGCCTTCACCTCCTCCGGATCGAGAATGCTCACCCACCCCACCCCCAACGATTCCGCCCGCGCCGCCAGCCACAGATTCTGCACCGCGCACACGCTCGAATAAACATCCACCATCGGCTGCGTCTTCCGGCCCAGCCCACTCCCCTTCGGCCGCTCGCTGTCGCACGTCACGCAAACGTTCACCGGCGCCTCCACAATGCCGGCCAGCTTCAAACTTTCGTACAGCTTGCGTTGCTCGCCCTCATAGCCTTCCGCCGCACGCCGGCTCGCCCGCTCAAAATTCCGGTAAATCGCCTGTCGCGCCGCCGCATCCCGAATCACCACGAAGTCCCACGGCTGCATGAACCCGACCGACGGCGCATGGTGCGCGGCCTCCAGGATTCGCGCCAGCACATCGTCCGGCACCGGCTGCGGCAAAAACTGCGAGCGCACGTCGCGCCGCTCGTAGATCGCCCGATACACGCCGCGCCGTTCTTCTTCGGTGAACGCCCTCGAACCGGCCGCCTGCTGCTCCTTGCTCATCATTTCTTATATAACCGGGCGCCACGCTCGATTCTCTAGATCATTGAGAACCGCTGCTGCCTGTGCAGCAGCCACAAGAACAACGGGCCGCCCATCAACCCAGTCACCGCCCCCACCGGAAGTTCGCTCGCCGGCAGCGCCACTCGCGCCAGTGCATCCGCTAAAATCAAGAACGCCGCGCCGCCCAGCAACGATCCCGGCAGCAAAATCCGCAGGTCCTCGCCGAAGATCGCCCTCACCGCGTGCGGCACAATCAAGCCCACGAACCCGATCGCTCCGCCCGCCGACACCGCAACGCCCACCACCAGCGCGCAGAGCGTATGCACGATCCGCTCGCACCGCCTCACATCCACTCCAAGCGTCGCCGCCGTGTCTTCATCAATCGCCAGGAGGTTCAACTGCCGCGAGAGCGCGAGCAGCGCCACCCACGCCGGCGCAAGCACCATCGCCATACGCCCCACCGGCGCGAGCCCCACTACATCCAAACTGCCGATCAGCCATCGCAAGATGCGCAGCGCGCTCTCCGGGTCCGTCAAGTATTGAATCGTCAATACGCACGCGCCCGCGATCAGGTTCACCACCACGCCTGAAAGCAGCAGCGCCCCGGGCAGCACCACCGCCCCCCTGCGCGCAATCGCTCTCACGCTCCCGACCGCCAGCATCGCCCCTGCGAAGGACGCCGCGAACACCAGCGGCACGCCCAACACGCGCGCGCTCCATCCAAGCGCAATCGCCGCGCTCGCGCCCAATGCCCCGCCTCCCGAAACGCCCAGCGTGTAAGGATCTGCCAGCGGATTGCGAAAGAGCGCCTGCAGCGCCGCCCCCGTCACCGCCAGCGACGCGCCAATCGCGAGCCCCATTAGCACTCGGGGCAGCCGCAAGCGAAAAAACAACGTGCGCGACATCGAATCCGAAAGCACTCTGCCCAGTTCGATATGCTGAGACCCCGTCAGCAATCCCACCACCATCGACGCTAGCAGCACCATCGTCAGAATGCCCAATGCCGCCGCCAACCGCCGCCCCGTGTCCGTCATAGCTCGACCCAAACCAGCGTCTGCTCTCCCACCCGCTGAGAGCGCACCTTCGGGTCGCCGTAAATCTCCCCCAGAAGCTCCTCCGTCAACACCGCCTCCGGCTTCCCGAGCGCAGCAATTTCCCCGCAACGCAGCGCCAGAATCTGGTCGAATGCGCCTGTCAGTTGCAAATCGTGCGTAATCATGATCGCGCTTACGCCATTCTTCCGTCGCAATCGCAGCAGCGTTCGAATCAAATCCGTTCGGTGCTTCAAATCGAGCGACGACGATGGCTCATCGAGCAGCAGCAGCCGCGGCTCCTGCGCGAGCGCCCGCGCCAGCACCACCATCTGGCGCTCGCCTCCCGACAGGCCGATAAACGCCCGCCGCGCCAGATGCGCCGCGCCCACGCTCTCGAGCGCCTCCATCGCAATCTCCACATCCCGCCCACTCTCCAGCCGAAACCGCTCCGCGTGCGGAGCGCGTCCGCTCAACACAATCTCCAATGCCTGGAATGGAAACGCCGTCGCGGTCGCCTGCGGCACATACGCCACCCGCCGCGCGCGCAGCCTCGCATCCCACTTATCGAAGGCAACCCCGTCCAGCTCGATCGTCCCCGAGCGCGGGCGAAGCAATCCCGCCAGCATGCGAATCAGCGTCGATTTCCCGGAGCCGTTCGCCCCAATTACCGCTGTCATCGAACCCTGTCCGGCGCTCAGGCTGACATCGCGCACCACCGCGGGTCCGCCGCCGTACGCGTATTCGAGACGCCTCGCTTCGAAACACAACTCGCTCATTGCTTACGTTCTGGATGGATCAATCTGGCGAACAGTTCCGCCGTCTGCACCATCCGCTGCGACGCATGTGGAACAAAGTCCTCCGAAACGCTGTAAACCCGATGCTCCCGCACCGCCTTTAACTCCGGCATCTCGTTCCACGCCGCCACCGGGTCCGCCGAAAACCGCCCCGTGAACCCATGCACGAAATCGAGAATGATGTCCGGATTCGCCGCAACCAGGTCTTCCTTGCTCAATTTGGCGTAACCGATATTGACGGCCGCCACCGCCATCCGCCCGCCCGCGATATCGACTAACTCCGCCAGGTAACTGCCGCCCGTTGCGTCATACAGGTCTCGCAAAGTGCCGGGCGTTCGGTCCACAATCATCGCCACCCTCGGCTTCGGCAAGCCCGCTGTCTTGCGCGCCACCCGGTCCAATCCCTCCCGAGTAGCCGAGACCAGCTTCTCCGCCTCGCTCTCGTGTCCGGTCGCTCGCCCTATCGCTAGCATCGCTTGATATGCTTCCGCCACCGTCTTATTCGACGCCTTCAGTATTCGAAAATTCAACTGGCGCAGAGTATCTTCCAGGAATGGCGCCTGCGAGCTGTTAATCACCACTAAGTCCGGCTGCAGCGCAATTAGTTTCTCTAAGTTAGTGCTTTCGAGCGGACCCAGCCGCGGCAGCTTCAACACTTCCGGCGGATAAGCGTCGTAATTCGATACCGCCACGACGCTCGCGAGCGCCCCCACTCCGTAAATCATCTCCGTCAAGTCGGGGGAAAGCGAAACGATCCTCCGCGGAATGTCCGCCGCTGCGGCGCAGATCGCAAACCCAAGGGCTGCGGCCAGGACGCCAACGCGCGCGCTCCTCATGCCTCAACCGGTTGTCCCTTCAAATACAAGGGAAGACCCGCCACCGTCAGAACCACCCTGTCCGCCGCCTGTGCCGCCCATTGATTCAGTAATCCCTGCGCATCGCGAAAAGCCCGCGCGACAGCCGCCTCCGGCACGATTCCGCAACCGGTTTCGTTCGAGACCAGAATCACGTGCGCCTGCCCTCCCGCTTCCACAATCCGTTCCAACTGCTTGCGCGCGCATTCCCCGATAGCCGCTTCTCCACTGTCCCGATGCCGCCAGAATAGGTTTCCCAGCCAAACCGTCAGGCAATCCACCAAAATCGCGCCCGAGTCCTTCGAAGCGCTTTCCACCGCCGCCGCCAAATCCAGCGGCTCTTCTACAGTCCGCCACTTCTCCGGCCGCGATGCGCGGTGATGCTCGATCCGCGCCATCATCTCCCGATCCTCATTCCTCTCTGCCGTCGCGATAAATGTAACCCGCCCGTCCCGCTCCGCCAGCCGCTGCGCCAGTCGAGACTTCCCGCTTCGCGCGCCGCCCAGAATCAAAGTCACCATGACTCAAAAGAAAAACTGCATTCCTCCCCGCGCCACGAAGCCCGGCGTAAGAAACCCTTCCTCGTAATAGGTCTGCCCGTTAAGGTTATCGAACCTGCTGTAAATGCGAATGCGCTTGCCTTCGCCCACCGGCAGCGTGTATCCCACCGATAAGTTCGCTCGCCGCGGAGCTTCGAACTCCAGCGGAATGCTGTAATACGGATACTGATTGCCACTGAATGGATAGTAGTAATGATTCCCCACGAGGCAGTCGATCTCCGCGTCCCAATGCGCTCCGAACTGCTTGGCGATAGAGGCGCTGAACATCTGCGGAACGATCTGCGGCGTATCCAGAAATCCATCGCTATATTCGGAAATCCGGTCTCGCGAGTTCGTGTAAGTATAGGCGGAACGAACGAACGTGCGCCCCGGCAGCTTCGCCTCGGCCGAGACTTCCGCCCCACGCGCCAGTCCTCCTGGAGTGTTGTAATAACCCATAAACCTGCCATAAGGATCGCTCGCCGGATTGACAATCGCGCCCGTCAAGTCGAATGCGATCGTCTCCTGCAGCCGCGTATAAAAGTAAGTCGCGCTGACCTTCAACTTTTCCCCAAACAGGTATTGATCGATCCCGCCATCCACCGAAATCGCTCGCTCGGGCGCAAGCCGGGGATCGCCATACGCCGTAAAAGTAGATCCGTCGAAATACGTCCCAAAGCGTTCATAAAGCGACGGCGCGCGATAGGCGTTCCCTGCATGCGACCGGATCTTGGTTCCCGAAGAGCGAAAGAAATAAGCCGCCGAAACATCCCCCACCCAGGCGCTCGGCGGCGACACGGCGCTCGCCCCCGCGTACACTGGAAACGCCCCCGAGAAAAACGGCGCTTTGAGATTGAAGGATTCCCACCGCCCGGACACCGACACCTGCAATCTGTCTTTCAGTAACTGAATCTGATCCTGTAAGTAGGCCGTATTGCTTGTCTGCGAAACGCGGGTGTTAGACAAAAACGCCGGAGCCTGTCCAACATACGACGGATTATCGAAACTCTCCCGGTCGAACTGGTATCCTGCCGCCACTAACTGCGAGCGCGTCGCTTGCCACTCCGCGGTTACTTGCGCCGTATCGGTGCGCCCGCTGTACACAGTCGACGTCCGATCCAGCGGCTGATATCCCAAGCCGGCCGGCCCGTTTACGTAATCGGTATCTTTGTCTACTGTCTGGTAACTCGCGCGATACGATAACGTGGGCGTAACTGCATGCTCCCAAAACGCCAGCGTCGAAGTGAAATGCTGGCTGCGATAGTAATCGGGATCGTCCACGCTCGGTATGAAATTCGCGTTGCCATTTGCATACGGCAGTCCGTTCTCGGCCGTGGGAATCTGGCTCGAGGCCAGGGGAATCGCCGGAATCGGCCCGCTCGCCGCGCTCGGCGCGAATGTAGGAACCGAAGTCGGCGTGTTATTCAGTTGCCCGAAAATATCCGCCCCCAATACCCGCACGCCCGTGTGAATCCTCGGACTCACAACGTAATCGAGCGAAGCCAGCCCCCCGGTATTGCGATAGCGGTCGTCGCCGTCCACTCCCTCGGTCACATTCACATGGCCGCCGCCCACCGAATAATACAGTCGGTCGTGCAGCGCCGAGCCCGCTACGTGCGCTAGCCCGCGAAACTGGCCCAGCATGCCGCCTTGAATATCTACATCGCCGTGGAACGGGCCGCCGCCCGGATCGGTCAGCAGGTTGATTACTCCGCCGATTGAATTTGTCCCGTACAGCGAAGCGCCCGCTCCTTGCAGCACCTCCACCCGGCTAGTATCGGTAAACCAAAGATCGCTGATGAAACTGCTTGCGTCCGCCTGCGTCGCGGAAACATCGCGAAGCTGCATCCCATCGATCAACACCGCCGTATCGAACGTGCGCAGCCCTCGCAGTTGGATCGTAGTAAACGCGCCTGGGCCGCCTTCTTGCGTCACGCGCACGCCCGGCAGCTCATCCAGCGCATCCGATAAATTATCCTGCCCCCGCGCCAGCGCGCTCGCCACGTCGATCGTCTCAAGCTCTTTCGCCGTCTCGCTCGCCGCCTGCGGCGACCCGCTGCCCGTCACCGTCACCTGCGTCGATACAGGCGCAATCCTCAATACCAGATCCGGAAGATTCGCCGTCTCCGCCGTCACCGCAACCCTCTGGGGCGCCGCCGCAAGCGACGGTGCCGCCCGCGCTTCCACCAGGTAATCTCCGCTCGGCACTTGTTGGAAGCAATACTGCCCGGTGCGGTCGCTCTCCGCCGAAAACTCCAGAGCGCTATCCCGCGAATACAATCGGACGTCTGCTCGCGGCACCGGCAGCGAAGCGGAATCCAGAGTCCGCCCGCAAAAACTGCCGCCAGGAGCCGCATACACAAAACTCATGCAGCACAGCCAGCCAAATGTAACTAGAAAACGACGCATATCACCTCTCCCGCGAAGGCGCTTCAGAAATGGCACATACCTGTGCCGCCTAGGCAGGTCTTCGGGCTTAGAGGCGTTTCAGCTTGCGGCTGTCTTCCTATTGCTCCGGCTTCCCAGCCCTCTCGGGCCAGTGCTTCTGTTGGAGCCTTCGTTCCTGTTTACCGCTGCGGGGCAGCTCCGGATTCTCACCGGATTCCCTTTTCACGCCCCAAGGGGCGTACCGTTGGCACTGCAAGACTATCACATCCTGCTCGCCGTTTCACCAATCATTTAATCGTCATCGACATCGTCCAGCCGTTACCGCCGTTGCCGCCGACTCCGCATTGGGTATGCCCCGCGCACGTGCCGCCGTTCCCTCCCGCGGTATTAATGCTGCCCGAATTCGCCGTGAAGCTATTGGCAGCCAGAAAAACGTAGCCTCCCCCTCCGCCTCCGCCCGCTCCTTTGCCGTTTGCCGCCGAGTTCGCGCCGTTCTGGCCGCTTGCGTTGATCGTTCCCGTGAAGTTAATCGTATTGCAGATAAATATAATCGGCGTGCCGCCCATCCCCCCGGCGCCCCCGCCCGATCCGCCCTGCCCGCCCAGCGCTCCCCCGCCCGGCCAAGAACCGCCGCCACTCAGAAACGAAGTAAATTGCGCTGTGCTTGGCGTCGCCGCGTTTCCGCCAGTTCCTCCGTTTGCTGGCCCCGCCGTGCCGCCGCTCGCAATCACTTGCCCCTGGATCACCTGCGTCGATCTTCCGATGATCCCCGCCGCCGCGCCCCCGCCGCCGCCGCCCCCGCCGCCTCCGAAGTCCCCAAACCCCGTGATCCCGTCTGCGCCCCCGCTCGGTCCGCCCAACACAGACCCCGCAATCGTGCATGCTCCCGTCGCCCGTATGATCAGCGGCCCGTTTCCTCCCGCATTCAAAACCGTCGCCCCGAGCGACACGCTGAACGATGTGAACCACAGTTCGTCTGTCAAATTACAAGTCCCCGACGTACACGAATAACTATGCGCCCCGTTTCCCAGCCACTTGAACCACGGCGGGATCCCGAACGTCGCTTGAGCCTCGGCTCGCAGGCATATGAAAAACAGCACAGAGCCCGCTACAGCTATTTTTTTCAGCATCGGTTCCTTTAAGTGTTTTTAGGAATGTTGTTTCGAGCAACAACTGAGGCGCCCCCACGCTTTAACCTCGGCGGCGGCGCCTTCCCAAGATTGTATTGCGAATGCTATTCCGGGCGGTACTGCCTGGAAGTCCGTACGGTACCGGTCCCTACGGCGTCCCCACAAATCCGTCGCATGTCGTTCCACCTGACGCGCACGGCCCGTAGAACCCCACAATCACCCCGTTGTCATTGATGCCGTTGATTAGGGTCGCTCCCACTCCGCTCGGATCGTCCACCGATTGATAGCTTCCGCCCTTATACACAAATCCATGGATCAGGCCCGATGAATCCGTATATGTCCCCACCACTTGGCCCACATTATTCAGGCCCAACGCCATCGTCGACGTCGCGGCGGGATAATTCAGCGTTACAAGCGTCCCGAAGTTCAGCAGAAACCCGTACGTCACGCCCCCTTTGGCATAAAACCCGCAGATCTCCCCCGTGTCGTTGATCCCGGCCGCCGTTGCGCTCGTCGCGCTCGGAATCGTGTAAGCCGCAAATACCCCGCCGTTCTCTTCGTAAATATATGCATGGCTGTTTTGGGCCGAATCGTTGTAGAAACCTGCGGCCTGGTGCTCGTTGTTCAGCCCCAAAAGTTGATTGAAGGTCGTGCCCGCGTAGTCCACCCGCGTGTAGTTGTTCTGGAATTTCGTGAATCCATGATTGACGTTGTGGCTATCGATATAGAATCCGGCGGTCACGCCCGCGTTATTGATCCCAATGACCTGCGTCTGTGTCGAGGCGGGGAAATTCTCCGCCGTGAAAGTGTTAGGCAGCGTAAGAACGAAGCCCTTGTTCGGGTGGCCCGTCGCCCCGCTGCCGTGATAACCGGCAATAGTCCCGCTGTTGTTGATGCCCAGCAGTTGCGTAAAAGTGTCGCCTGCGTAATTCACGGTTTGAAATGTGTAGGTGACCTCCGCCGTCACGCCCGTATCCCCGCTCTGTGCCCACGCCGAGCCGCCTAGCAAGGTTACCAGCGCGATTCCCTTTGAGTACTTCTGAATTGCTTCCTTAAGCTTCCATCGATGTATATTGACTCGCTTCATATGTTTGTCTCCTAGTGGTTAGTTGCTGATGTCGTGCCGGACGAGGTGTGACAACCCTCCGGCCAAGTCGAGTCTGGCCGTAAGCTACACTCTTACGGAAGTGACAAACCGTGACGTTAACCGTTAACAACAGGCACAAACACTGCGGCCGCCTCTACTTACGTCTGTTAGCCAGCCGTCTTGATTTCCACGGAAAGCGGCGCGATACTTGGATATTCACGTAGCGCGGTAGTCGAGTCACCCTAAGTGAGTTGTGTTCGGCAAAGACGATCCCGAATTTGAGGGGGCCCGCTCCATTCCCGACCCCGAGCTGGTCCGCTGCGTGCTCAAAAATATCCTCGCTTCGCGCCTGTTCCGGTCGTCCCAGTTACAGAAACAATTCCTTAAATTTGTTGTCTTAAAGACTCTCGACGGTAAGTCGAACGACATCAAAGAGTACGCGATTGGCGCGGATGCCTTCGGCCGTGGCCAGGATTTCGATCCCCGTATCGATTCTGTCGTGCGTGTGGTGGCGCGCCGCGTGCGCGGCCGTTTGTTGGAATACTATCGGACCGAGGGAAAAGCCGACTCTGTCATCATAAGTCTGTCCGCTGGCAGTTACATCCCCTCTTTCTTCCGCGCGGAATCGTCCCCGGCGGCAGCGTCATCTTCTCCTTCGCGTGTCAGTCCTTCTCCGAGTGCCGACGACCTCATCGGCGCCGTCGTCTCCCACTACGAGATCCTCGATCTGATTGCGCGCGGCTCCTCGGGCCTTGTTTACCTCGCCGAAGATCTGCGCCTCAAGCGTGGTGTCGCATTCAAAATTGCCTTCCCCGAACTCGCCTCCGATCCCGCCCGGCTTGAGCGGTTCCTGCGCGAAGCTCGATTCGGATCCGCTGTCAATCATCCGAACGTCTGCGCCGTTTACGACGTCGGCGAATTCGCCGGCCGCGCCTTCATTGTTATGGAACTGGTCGAAGGTGAAACGCTCCACCGCTTCATCGGCGGCAAGCCGATGCCGCCCGAGTTGCTGCTCGATCTCGCCATTCAAATCTCCGACGCGATCGCCGCTCTTCACGCGCGCGCCATGGTCCATCGGGATGTGCGTTCCGCCAACATCGTCGTGAATAGCCTGTGCCGCGCCAAGCTCCTGGATTTCAGCGCGGCTCAAGTGGACAGCGAAGCGTCTGAAATCAAGGCCGCCGCAGGCACGCCCCAGCCCGCATCCCACGCCGCTTGGAGACCGGCTGGCGGCGCCCCGCCCTCGCCCGAACCCCTGTCCGGCGCCAGATCTCTGCGCCGCATCGACGTCGCCGCCTTCGGTCAACTCCTCTTTGAAATGACTACCGGACGAATACTCCCTGCCGCTGACGATCGGATACCTCTCGCCGGCCAGGCCGCGCCGCCCCGGGAATTGAACGTTCTTATCGCGCGCCTTCTGGAGCCCGGTGGCCCGCGGCTCGAAATGTCCGATATCCACGAGGAGCTCCTCCAAATCCGAAGCCGCCGCGAGTTTCCGTCGTCCCCGTCTGGCCTGCGCTTCCATTGGCAGTGGATCGCCCTGGCTTTGGCGGTCGCAGTCTTAGCGGCGTTCTACTTTGGCTTCCCCTTTAGGCCTCCTGTTCCGCGCGTCGTTAAATACACTCAACTTACTCACGACGGCCAGGGTAAATTGATCCGAGCATCCGGCCCTCATGGCGAGTTAGTGACAGACGGCGCCCGCCTCTATTTCTCCGAAATCCTCGGGACCAGAATCGCCATCAGCCAGGTCGCCGTTTCCGGAGGCGAGACCATCCCGCTTCAAACAAGTTCCGCGCGGCCTTTCGTCATCAGGGATATCTCGCCCGATAATTCCAAGCTCCTGCTCTCCGATTTCTATCGGCCCAGCCTCGATTTTCAGTTCAATGTCCTCCCACTTCCCGCCGGTGACGTCTACCCGCTGGGCAATATCGCCGGTCACGACGCCGTCTGGTCTCCCGATGGAAATCGCCTCGTGTATGCTTCCGGTGACGACCTGTTTATCGCAGACGCCTCTGGTGCTAACTCTCGAAAATTAGTTCACTGCCCCGGCCTGCCCTATTGGCCCCGCTGGTCTCCAGGCGGCCAGTCCCTCCGTTTCACCATTCGCGATCCCGATGGCGCCGCCTCCTTATGGGAGGTAACCGCCCAGGGAACTCGCCTGCATCGTCTTATAACTGCCCCGGCCGATCGCCGCTCGGATTGTTGCGGCAGCTTCAGCCCCAATGGCGACTTCTATATCTTCCAGGCGGAATTCAACGGTAGAAGCAACATCTCGCTGCTCGCCAAAGCTAGCAGCTCTCCCGTTCAGCTAACGGATGGCCCTCTCAGTTTCTCCGCTCCGGTATTTAGCAGAAACGGAAAACAAATCTTCGCCATCGCGACACAACGCCGGGGCGAGTTAGTCCGATATGATTCCAACCGGCAGGATTTTACAGTCTACTTATCCGGCATCTCCGCCGATCACGTCGAATTCTCTCCCGACCAGCGCTCCATCGTTTACGCTTCTTACCCGGAAGCCGTCATTTGGCGAAGCGGCACGGATGGCCGAAATCGACTCCAGCTCAGCCCGCCCGGGCTGACCGCCTGGTTCCCCCGCTGGTCGCCGGACGGCAAACAAATCGTCTTTATGGGAACCGAGCTCGGCGGTCCAGTCAAAATTTATGTAGTCCCATCCAGTGGCGGCGCCCCGGAAAAGGTCATCCCCGGCGCGGCCTCCGAAGTCGATCCGAACTGGTCCCCCGACGGCAAGTCCATTCTGTTCGGCGCGGTCCCTTCGGCCACCGGCCTCGGCGCGGGCCCATCCGAAATTCGAATACTCGATCTCGCTACCCGCCGCCTCTCGAAGCTCCCAGGATCGGAAGAACTCGGCGAACCGCGCTGGTCTCCCGATGGCCGCTACGTCGTGGCGACCGCCCTGTCACAGCATCGCTGGCGCGATCCGGGCGTCCTCATCTTCGATTTCAAGACCGGTAAATGGACCAATTTCGAAAAAGATCCCATCGACAATAAGTGGTTCTCCGCCGATGGCCGCTATTACTACTTCGATAAATACATTGACAACGACCCCGCTATCTTCCGCATCCGCCTCAGCGATCGAAAACTCGAGCGGGTGGTCGGCCTCCAGAACATCCGCCGCGCGCAAAGCTTCACGGGCTGGTGGATGGGCATCGCGCCCGACGGCTCGCCCATGGTGCTCCGCGACACCAGCATCGAAGAAGTCTATGCCCTCGGGTTTCAGCCGCGGTAACTCCGTTTTCTGCACGCTAGAATCGAAAAGATCGTCACTTCATCTGAATAAGGACGGGGATGAACCGCAGGACCACTCTGCTCGCCGTAACACTCTGCGCCTTTAAATCGGCAGTTCTCGCTCAGGCGCCTCCCAAATTCGATCCCGCCGCCGTCGCGCGAGGCAAGCAAACCTTCGTTAGCTCGTGCGCCTTCTGCCACGGCGCCAACCCCAAGGGTGGCGAAAAAGGGCCCGACCTCCTTCGCTCCGTCCTCGTTCTGCACGACGAAGCCGGCAACAGCATCGGCCAAGTCGTGCTCAACGGCCGTCCCGGCAAAGGCATGCCGGCGTTTCCCTTCACCTCGGCGCAGATCTCCGATATCGCCGCCTTCCTGCATAGCTCCATCGCCGCCGCCGAAGATCGCGACAGTTATAAGATCCTCAATATCGTCGTCGGCGATCCCCGCGCCGGCGCCGTTTACTTCAATAATCAGTGCGCCTCTTGTCATTCCGCCACCGGAGATCTCAAGGGGATCGCATCCAAATACGACCCCTCTACCCTGCAGGGGAAATTCATCGCTCCCGATCTGGAGTGGACCGAAGGCGCGCCGCCCCATAAAGTCCTCGCCTTGTCGGTCACCGTTACTCTTCCCTCCGGCGAGTCGTTTTCCGGCACTCCTCTGAACCTCGATGATTTCAATGTCTCGCTGCGCGACCGCAACGGCGACTTGCATTCCTTCGATCGCTCCGGCGGCTCTCCGAAAGTGGAACAGCATAACCGCCTTCAGGCGCATATGGACTTACTAAGTCGCTATACCGACGACGACATTCATAACCTGACGGCTTACCTGGTGACTCTCAAATGAAACGAGCATCCGTCTGGTGCCTTGCGCTCTTGCTACCGTTGTGCCTCTGCGGCCAACTGCTCGACCCCGCTCTGCTCTCGAAACCCGCGACCGATTCCTGGCCCACTTACAACGGCGATTACTCGGGGCGGCGCTTCAGCACCCTCTCTCAAATCAACCGCGACAATGTCAAACATCTCAGCCTTGCCTGGGTGTATCGTCTGCGCATCGGCGCCACTCCCCGCGCGATCGTAGGAGGCGAAGGCCCGCTGCCTCAGGGACCACCCGACGACCCCGGCGTTTCCACCATCAAATCGACGCCGCTCATGGTCAATGGCGTCCTGTATTTCTCCACTCCCGATAACGCCTGGGCCATCGACGCCCGCTCCGGCCGGGAACTCTGGCACTACTTCTGGAAGACCAAAGGCGGCATTCACATCGGCAATCGCGGCATGGGCATGTACGGCGACTGGCTCTTCTTTGAGACGCCCGATAACTACCTTGTCTCGCTCGACGCAAAGACCGGCAAGGAGCGCTGGCACAAGGAAATCGCCGATCTCAAGCAGGAATATTTCTCTACGCCCGCGCCCGTCGTCGTCGGCAATCGCGTCCTGGTCGGCACCGGCGGCGATTCGCTCGACGTCCCAGGCTTCATCGAAGCTCATGATCCCGAGACCGGGGCCATCCAATGGAAATGGTGGACAGAACCGCTGAAGAAAGGCGACCCCGGCGCGGAAACCTGGCCCGACGAATACGCCATGCGCCACGGCGGCGGCATGACCTGGCTGCCCGGCACTTACGATCCCGATCTGCGTCTCTATTACATCGGCACCGGAAATCCCAACCCCGTGCTTACTGGCCGCAGCCGCAAGGGCGATAACCTCTGGACCTGCTCCATCGTCGCGCTCAATATCGATACCGGCAAGCTGGCCTGGTATTTTCAACCCTCGCCCCACGACACCCACGATTGGGACGCCGTCCAGACACCCGTCCTGATCGACGGCGAAATAGATGGCAAGCCTCGCAAGTTACTCGCCCAGGCCAACCGCAACGGCTATTTCTTCGTGCTCGACCGAGCTACTGGCAAGAACTTAGTAACTGCCCCCATGATCAAGAGCATGAATTGGGCAAAGGGCATAAACGCCAACGGCCAGCCCATTCCCGATCCCGGCAAAGAGGCCACCATTCCCGGCGTCCTCGTCTCGCCCCCTACAGGCGGCGCCACTAACTGGCCGCCTCCCAGCTTCGACCCCGAAACGGGCCTGTTCTACGTAGGAACCTCTCAGCAATACAGTATGTTCTATCTCACCGATACCGATGCTCACCCGGAGGGTTGGGGGGCGGCCGAGCGCGATGCCGGCTATCTAGGCGGCGACCTCGAAGCTATCGACTACAAAACCGGCAAAGTTGTCTGGGATCATCATTACCCATTCGGCGGCGGCGCCGTCGGAATACTTACAACCGCCGGTAAGCTTCTATTTACTGGCGATAGCCTCCGCCACCTTGTCGCCTTCGACCCTGCCAATGGCGACATTTTGTGGCACGCCGGACTCAACGACGATGTAAGTAACGGCCCCGAAACCTACATGCTCGACGGCCGCCAATATCTCACCGTCGGCGCCGGCGACACGCTTTATTCCTTCACCGTTCTTCCCTAACCATTGCGCCCCGAAATGCGCCCGCGCCCCGGCTCATTCGCGCCCGCTGCTCGATTCGATAGACTGCGGGCATGAAACGACTCTCCCTGCTGCTGCTCGCTTCCGCTTCACTCCCGCTGCTCTTCTACGCGCAATCCGACCCCTTCGTCGGACGCTGGGGTTTCGACGTGCCGACCCCCCATGGCATTGGAGCTAACTGGCTGAGCGTCTCGGACAATGGAGGCAAGCCCGAGATCTGGTTTCAACCCACCGGCGGCCACGTCTTTCAAATCAAGGACTACAAGCTGGGCGGCTTGCATCTCGCACTCACCGTCGCCCCCGCCGAAGGCAGCAAACCCGCCATGACTTGGGATCTCGACGCCAAGGACGGCAAACTCGTAGGCGTCCAGAAAAGCGGAGACAAAACCGTTCAGCTCACCGGCCTCCCAGAGCCGCCGCTCAACCGCCGTGAACCCTCCTCCTGGGGCAACCCCAAACCGCTCTTCGATGGAAAAACCCTCAACGGCTGGAAGCCCATCGGCGATGTCTCTCAAAACCACTGGACCGTCCAAGGCGGCGACATGGTCAACCTCCAGCACGGCGCCAATCTTAAGACCACTCAGAAGTTCACCGACTTCAAACTGCACTTCGAAGTGAACTGCCCCGACAACGCTAATAGCGGCTTCTATCTACGCGGCCGCTACGAGCTTCAGCTCGAATACGAACCCGTCGGTGAAAATCCCCCTAACCGCGCCATGGGCTCGATCTACGGCCGCATCGCGCCGTCGCCCGAGCTCCCGCGCAAGCCCGGCCAGTGGGAAACCTTCGACGTCACTCTCGTAGGCCGCACCGTCACAGTCACCCGCGACGGCGTCCTCACCATCGATCGCAAAGAAATCGACGGCATCACCGGCGGCGCTCTCGATGCCGATGAAGGCGAGCCGGGCCCCTTCTACATCCAAGGCGACCACACCGGCGGCCTCAAGTTCCGCAACATCACGGTCGCCACTCCCTCGGAGTAGGCCTGCGTGAAAATCGCCGCATTGTTGTTGCCCGGTCTGCTGCTCGCCCGTCCGCCGCTGCCCGCGCCCCAAGGCCCTTCCGCGGAAGCGCGCGCCAGTTGGGCGGAGTATGGCGGCAGCGCCGATTCGGCCCAGTATTCGGACCTCGCCCAAATCAACCGCGCCAACGTCCAGAAACTCCACATAGTCTGGCGCTACCCCGTCGGCGACGGCCGCGATTATCTGTTCAACCCCATCGTCGTCCACGGCGTCATGTACGTTCTCGCCAAGCGAAATTCCATCGTCGCCCTCGACGCCCGCACCGGCAAAGAACTCTGGATTCACGAAACCGACCCCGCAACCTCGCTTATCACCAAGCGCGGCATCAACTATTGGGAAAGCGTTGGCGGCCGCGACCGCCGTCTCCTCTTCGCCTGTAACAACACTCTCCAAGCCCTCGACGCCCGCACCGGAAAGCGCATCGCCGATTTCGGCCGCGATGGCGCCGTCGATCTCCGCGCCGGCCTCGACCGCGATCCCGCCACCCTCACCCTCGTGCAATCCACCATGCCCGGCAAAGTCTTCGGCAACCTGCTCATCCTCGGGTCCGCCACCAATGAGGAATACAACTCCGCGCCCGGCGACATCCGCGCCTACGACATCCCCACCGGCAAACTCGTCTGGACCTTCCATACCATCCCGCGCCCCGGCGAATTCGGCTACAACACATGGCCTTCCGGCGCCTGGAAAACCGTCGGCGGCGCCAACGCCTGGAGCGAACTCACCCTTGACCCCGTCCGCGGCATCGTCTACGTCCCCACCTCCAGTCCGAAATACAACTTCTATGGCGCAAACCGCGTCGGCGCCGATCTCTTCGGCGATTGCCTCCTCGCTCTCGACGCCCGCACCGGCCGCCGCCTCTGGCACTTCCAAATGGTCCACCACGACATCTGGGATTACGACAACGCCACCGCCCCCAAGCTCCTCACCGTCACCCACAATGGCGTCCCCACCGACATCGTCGTCCAGGTCAATAAAGAAGGATTCGTGTGGGCATTCGAGCGTGCCGCCGGAACGCCGCTGTGGCCCATCGAAGAGCGTCCCGTCCCCAAATCCGACGTGCCAGGCGAAGTCGCTTGGCCCACTCAGCCCGTCCCCACCCTGCCGCCGCCCTTCGCCCGCCAGGCCTTCCACGAAACAGACATCAACCCTTACATCTCCGATCCCCGCGAACGCGCCCAATTGCTCGAAACCATCCGCCACGCTCGCAACGACGGCATGTTCACTCCTCCCAGCACCCAAGGCTCTATCCAGATGCCCGGCAACAACGGCGGCGCAAACTTTGGCGGCGCCGCGGTGAACCCGCGCACGGGCGAGTTGTTCGTCGTCTCGAAAGACTTGCCCGCTCTGCTCAAATTGCGCCTCGAAGATCGACCGTCCAACTCGCCGCCCGATCCCGCCGCCCCGCGCTATAAAACTCCCTTCGGCTTCCTGTTCACCAGCAGCGGTCTTTCCGCCATTGCGCCTCCCTGGACCACTCTCACCGCCTACGACCTGAACCGCGGCGCCATCGAATGGCAAGTCCCGCTCGGCGAAGTTCCAGAGCTTGCCTCCGAAGGCATTCACAACACCGGCAGCCATTTCCCGAAAATCGGCCCCGTCGTCACCGCTGGCGGCCTCCTCTTCGCCGGCGCGCGCGACCGGAAGTTTCGCGCCCTCGATACCCGCACCGGCCGCGTGCTTTGGGAATACGAACTCGACGCCGGAATCGAAGGCATGCCCGCCGTCTATGAATTGGACCGCCGCGAGTACATCGCCCTATGCGCCTCCGCCCAGGCCACCACGCGCACGCACGATTCCCCGGGTCATCCCGCTTCGAAAGCGCCCATACCCGGCGAATACGTCGTCTTCGGCCTCGAATAACTCCCACTCGCCGCTCCCACGCTCGCCTCTCGTTTTCGCTATAGTCGAAGAGATATGCGAATGCTGAGTGTGCTTGCGCTGGGTCTTCTCGCCACCGCTTCCTGGGCGGCCGATCCTTCGACAACACTAAAGGTTGGCGACACCGCGCCTGACTTCACGCTGCCCTCCACCGACGGCGGCAAAGTCCACCTCGCCGACTATATCGGCAAGAGCACCGTCGTTCTCGCCTTCTTCCCCGCCGCCTTCACCGGTGGTTGAACCGCCGAGATGAAAGCATACCAGGCTGGTATGCAAAAGTTCCAAGAGGACGGCGCGAAAGTCTTCGGCATCAGCACAGATAATTCGCCATCGCAAAAAGCATTCGCCCAAACCCTCGGCCTCACGTTTCCTTTGCTCAGTGATTTCCTTGATCGCCACGTCGCCAAAGCCTACGGCATCTACATCGCCGATTACGGCATCGCGAATCGCGTGACCTTCGTCATCGACGAACAAGGCAAAATCGCCAACATCGAATCCGGCGGCGACGCCATCAAAATGCTCACCACCCCCGACGCCTGCAGCCGCCTCGCTCACAAGAAGAAGACTACTTGAGCTGCTCCAGCTCTCGCGGACGCCCGAAACAAAGCACGTACCCGTTGTTGTCGATCACCTCAAACGCCCTCAGCCCGTCGTTCGTGTCGCTTAGCTCGCTGTACATCGGAACCGCTCTTCCCACGTACTCCTCATAGAGCGAATCCGGATCGGAAGTGTGTATATACGCATCCCAGCGAGCCCACTCGTGGCGCGAGTGATTGGGATGCGGATGAATGTCGGGCCTGATCTTCTTCAGCATCAGCATCACGTCATCGCGCCTCACCATCCCGAAGTAGTCGTCCCCCTTCCCGTTTCGGCCCGAAGTATGTATAATCTCGAAGCCCAGCTTCGAGCGGTAAAAATCCAGGCTGTCCCGAAGGTCGTCCACGACAAATAAAGGAGTGATGCTGTTCAGCATGGCCCTGAAGTCTATCACAGCTCAAGCCTCGCGCCGTTCGCCCCAAACTAGCCATAATTAATAACAACCTTGAGCAATGCCTCTCTCGCGCACCGGTACACGAGCGCTGTTACTCGCTGCGAGTCTCGCAGCCGCGCTCGCAGCTCAAACACTCTCCGCTCCTGCGCCCGCTTCCAACGGCCACGCCGAAACCTATGAAGACGATCAAGTCCGGATCGCGATTCCCGCCGGATGGACTCGCGCGACGGGCGGCTACCCCTCTCTCGAACCCTATCGAATGCATGGAACTGCGGTTGTGGGCAGTTCGGTTCTGCAAACCAGCCCCCACTTGCTCCTGCAAAAGGACGGCTACACGCTCGCGCTGGCCTTCTCCACATCCCACGCGAGCGGCGCCGACGGCGGCCGCTTCATCGAAGCATTCAATATCCCGTGGCTCGATGCCGACCAGGCCTGGACCTGCGGTCTCATCCTGACGTATATCCCGCAACCCGCCAGCCGCGCACTCCTTTTCGAAAACATGGTAGTCGATGCAGGCGACCCAAATGTGCGGGCGAAATGCCGCATTCCGCGCGAGATCGCTGAGATGTTCGGACCCGCCGCGAACAAACCATTCAGCGGCGAGCGGCGCTGGTACGGAGGTTATTTCACCACGCGTCGTGGTTACTTCTTCGATGGAGGGCGTCCAGGCTGTGGATCGAAGCTGTACTCGCTAACGTCGGCGGCCAAGACGCCCGACCAGCTCCCCGCTATTGACGATCCACGTCTAGCGCAAATCACCGGCGAAGCAATCGATATCGTAGACTCTATTCAATACAAACGCTGCGCGCCCCGGCCTTGACACCCGCGCCCTCTTTTTTTTCCTTCCCCGAATCAACCACTTACAACCAATCGACCGCCGAACTTCGCCACCCCTCTATTAATAATGACCGGCGTATGGGTACCCCTGCGCAAATCGCCGCGAATCAGGCGAACTCTAAACTCTCCACCGGCCCGGCATCGGCCGAAGGGAAGGCTCGTTCCAGCCGCAACTCCTTCAAGCACGGCCTCTATTCCAAGCAACTGGTTCTTCCCCACGAAGACCCCGCCGAGCTCGACCGCCTCCGCGCCTCCCTCCGCGCCGAGCACTCCCCAATCAACACCACCGAAGACATCCTGGTCAACGAACTCGCTGAAAACTTTTGGCGCCTCCGCCGCATGCGCGAGCGCGAAGCCGCCGCCATGCAGCCCGGAAGCTTCGGAACCTCGGTCGAACTCGGCCTGCTCGCCATCATCCAGCGCACCTTGGCCTCCGCCGAGCGCGGACTTCACAGATCCCTCATCGCCCTGCGCCGTCTGCAGAAGGATCGTGGCTTCGTTCCTCAAGCTTCCGCCTCCGCCGACGAAGAAATTGGCTTCGTTCCTCAAGAATCGTCACAGCCCATAATTGTGCCGGATGAGCCTGCGGTTCTCAGCGTGGCTTCAAAAAACAGCGCCGTTCCCGAAGAATTCCTTCCGTTCCTCGACGAGGACGGGTGTCTCAAGCCCGGAAACTCCGCCGCGTTGCACGAGCATCTCAAGAAAGCCGCCCTCGCCAGCCTGGAGCGCTATAGAAAAACCACCTGACCTTCGCTCTTTCGCCGCTCTTTGACAACCGAATACCGGCGCGCCCTCCATCGCCGCGCCCGTAGTGTCTCCGGATTCCCGCTCACTTAGCCGCCGCGCTCACTTGATCCGCATAATCTTCAGCAGCCCATAGTAAGGCGGCATGATCGAAATGTTAGTACTGCCGCTCGCCCTGAAGTTCAGCGAGTGAACGTGCTGCCCGTCGTTCCAGCCAACGTCCGACTTTGTAAGATCGAAGCGATACTCCGTACTCGGAACGTTTCGCGCAATCAGTCCCGCCTTCGTGTTCGCCGAGCTGGGAACTGGATTCGTGATGGGTCCCGTTGCGCCGTTCACGGTGCTGTCAATCCTGACGTCGGCATTGGTGTTGCCTCCGGTGGATCCAATCTCCGAGAGCGTGCCCACCCCGTGTATGAACCGCTTCCGCAGGTCCGGAGCGTTCTTGCCGTTGAACGGGCTCTGTGGATCCGAGATCGCCCGCCCGTCGCAGATGACGAAGTTCGCCGGTATAGACAGATTCACGCCTTGTGCCACCCAGAAATCGAGAACCGTTCCCACGGGCGCCGTTCCGAACCCTTCTATGACGCCTGTAGCAACGATGTCTTGAGCGGTCAGCAATTTCACCACTTCGTCCGGATTCTGCACCGACACCGCAACCGACATCGCGGCCGTCAGCGGCGCGCCTCCCGTGGTGACGACCGTCACCGATACCGTGAACACCGTGTCGCTCGTGATCTCTGGAGATGTCCATTGCCCGGCGTATTCGGGTGAGTCCGTTTGCTGGCCGTTCGAGGCGTTCGAGTAATAAATCTTGAACGCTCCGCTATCCACAACCGAGGAGTTCCAGACCAGCGTAACCTTCGACGGATTCGTCACCTGCGCGACCGGGACGAAGTCGCTGCCGCTCGCCACGGTCGCAATCAGGCCGGTGAAATAAAAGCCGTAGGGATACGTAGTTACATCGAAGCCGCCCGTTTTTGTGGCGCCGCCTATCTTCTCCTTAATACCGATGCTGGCCGTCGCGGGCGACTCGATGGTCTGGAAACTGTAGATCTGCACCACCACCGACTGGCCCTCTTTCAGAGGCGCGCTCGAACCGGTGGCAGGCTGCAAGGTGTAGCTCGCCGTTCCGTTCATGATCGTTCCCCAAGGCGGCACGATCTGCCACTTTGCGGAATCCGATACTGCCGTTTGGATTCCCTGTGTCGTGGGAGTCAGGGTTGCGCCCGGGCCGACCGGAATGATGAATTCGATCGATTCGATATCGAGCGTTGTGGACTCCTGGTTCGTGATGATGATCTCCAATGACCCAAGTGTCGGCGGCTGATCGGGAACGCTGATCGTCAGCGGCGCGGGCTGCACATGCGGCATGTACGTGAGCGTCGTGGCCTGGCTGCCGTCGATGGCGATGAAAGAGTTCGGTCGAGACATGAGGATGATTTGGCTCCTTTGTGAATCTGGCTGCTGTGAATCTCGATGGGATCAGCGAATGCGCGGCAAGGCTGGCGAACGCGCGGGTTTGGGCGCGGTGGGCGCGGTCAAGGAGGAGGTTAGCTGCAACAAGCCCCGGCGCAGAACGGGCGCTACGTTCGAAAGCCGCGCAACGGCATCGTTGGGCGCAATGGCATAACTGGCAAGGCCGGCATCGTCGTATTCGAGCCACGCCCACTCGCCCTGCGTCTCTTCGGGTACCGGCATCAGCACGAAGGTCTCGCCAGGTGTGCTCTCCGTGGGGGCCGCCACGCGTTGATCGGTCAGAATGCCGTTGACGCGGAACGTCACGTCCAGGGCCGCGAGCGCGCCGTCGACAAAGTCGCCCGGAAGCGCGACTTCCATAGTCGGCAGGATCGCCGTCGTCGCGTGCACGGACCCGCGCGGATCTACCAGCATCGATATATAGGTCGTCGCTTTTCCGTCTGGCGGCATGTAAATGTAGTTGTTGTCGCGGCCGATGGGCCGCAGGTAGTCGCTCGGCGTTGCGCCCGCTTCTTCCACTACGTTGAATTCGGAATATTGATCCGAGGTGAAATAGCCGATCAACCCGTCATTGAGCTGCGGCAGATTGCCGAGTTCGACCGGAAGCTGGTAGCCAAGCACCGCGGGCGGCTCGGGCGCAAACGTGAACTGCCAGCTCGGATCGGCCGCGGGCGCCCCGCTCATCTTGAACTGCACGCGCGCTCGCGCCATGGCGAGCGGCCGGCCGAGCAGCACCGCGAGACTCTGATCGAACACCGCGCCCATCGGGACAGTGGTCCAGAGCGTCTCGTCGATCGCGCGAATGAAGGCTTGGAACGTCTTTGGCGTCTGGCCCTTCAACCCAACAAGGAACGGACCGAAGTGGCGGACCTCGGCGCCGATCTGCTGCAGCGAGGAATATGGGCTGTTCGGCGCATTCGTCCAACAGATCTGCGGTTCCTCGTTGGCCCCGATGCCGATTGCCATCTCGCCAAGCGCCGCGCCCGCCGCGTCATAGACGACCAGCGATTGGTTCAGATGATTCGGCAGCACCCAGCCGCAGATTGGATCGGCCTCGGGGTGTTCGCCGCCGCTCACGATCTGGTCATCGATGGCGGAGATCAGGTCGAAGTCGAGCCGCGCCGCCTGCAACAGAGCCGGCGGAAGCTGGATCAGCGCCTCGGGGATATTCTCGATCGCCGCATGGCCGGTGATGGCGGTGACATTCGAGACGCCCGCGCTAGCCACCAGCGCAGCCGGCACCTCGGCATGCACGTTCGATCTGTCGACGTAAGTGGTCGGAAGCGGCGAGTTGTTCCATCGGACAACGGTGTTCGGCTCAAATCCGACTCCCTTGAGCGTCAGATAGAAGGTCGGTGAACCGGCGGAAATGACGGTCTGGCTCAAGGACGATATGGCGGTCGTGGCCGCAATGGTGAAGATTGCCGGCGCCGATATTCCGCTGCGCGTCGAGACCGTAAGCGAGGCGCGGCCGTGCGTGGCTATCAAGTGCGCCGGGACATAGGCGATCAGCTTGGTGGGATTCGAATAAGTGGTCTCGAGGTCGGCGCCATTCCATTTCACAACGGAGCCTGCTTCAAAGCCCGACCCGTTGACGGTCAGCGGGAATTCAGCGGTGGGGCTCATGCCGGCCTGCATCACGCTCGGGCTCAAAGAACCAATGGCCGGCCCGGAGACAACTTGAAACGTGGCGGGCGGCGAGACGTGATCGTCGGAGATAACGGTAATGTTTATGTCGCCTGAGGCGGCGATCAGGTTTGCGGGAACCGCGGCCGTGATCTGCGTGGAGCTGAAAAAACTGGTGGTGAGCCCGTTGCCGTTCCACTCCACTTCCGCGCCGCTCGCAAAGCCCGCGCCGTTGATGGTCATCGTAAATGCCCCGCCTCCGGCCGAGGCGAGCGAAGGCGTCAGCCGCGCGATAGCCGGCCCGCTCGCAATCGTGAACGGGACGGTGTTCGATCTGCCAACCGGGGTCAGTTCGGGAGGAGTAGAAATCACCTCCCGCTTGTAGTTGAAGGGCGTGATGGGCCACAACGCCTGCCCCCATTCATCCACAACCAGCAGATTCAGGAACACGAACTGGCCGCTGCGCCAGGGTTGAAACAGGCTCGGCGGAATCGCATTCTTGGGAATGTTGCCGAGGTTCGGAGCCTTGCCGGCCGCCTCTGCAATAAGCTCCGGCAAGGACGGAGTGGTGGTAAGCGAAGTCGAATCCGGGCTGATGAACACCCCCGGAATGTGCAGCCCGAGCTGGCTGTTGAAACCATCGAGCGCTTGCGAAAGCAAGTCCCAGCTATCGTTTGTCTCGACAAACTCGAGCAGCGCATCGAAGGCCGCTTTCTCTTCCGGATCGAGGCTCGGATTGTTGTCGAGGAACGCTTTGATTCGCGCCTTCATGTTGAGCGAGGCGGTAGGCGAGAGCTGGATGAGCCCTTGCAACCCAAGCGTCTGGCTGGGCTTGGTCGCGGCGCCCGAGCCTGTCCAGAAGAACTCTCCGCCGTTATAGATCCAATTCGGCGCCGAAGGAGTTCCGTAGCCGATGGGATAAAAGGTTGCCTGCCAGAGCAGCAGCAGCGGATGCCAGGGGTTGGCCTGCCAGGTTTGGATCGCGCCGCCCGGATACGTACCGATGTCGTTGGCCGGATTGCTCATCGCTCGCTCTATATCGGTTTTATCGGCGTGAATCGCGTCGGCAACGATGGTGGCGTTGTTCGAATCCAGAAAGAAGAACTCTTGAATGAGAGCGGTCGCCAGAGCCTGCGACCAGGGCACGCCCGAGACGCCCGAAAGATTCGGTTGAGGAATCGTCAGGCCGGGAGTGCTCGCCGTAATCGGGCCCGTGGAGAAGTGGAAGCCCGTCACCAACTGAGAGGGAAACCGGCAAAGCAGCTTGTCCTCGCTCTCTTCGACGATGCCGGATGCGCCTGCCCCGGCGATCAGAACCACCGGGTTGTTCGGGGCGTAAAGGCGGGGCTGATCCGAGCGTTTCAAGACTCGCGAAGCCGGAAGGTCGTGCTGCGCGGCATACGCCGTAATAGAAGCCTCCAAAGCTTCGGGCGTATCGCCTTGCGGAACGGTGGGGTGCAAGCCGCGGACCTTGTCGGCCTGCTCCTTCACGCGCTGCGCGATGCCGCCCTGGGTTCCCGGATCGAGCTGCTTTCGTAGCTCGTCGGGATTGCTGAGTTCGGGAATACTGGTCGAGCCCACGTAGGCTCGATCCCAGCTCGCGAACTTCCACCACATGATGTAGAGTTCGATCTGTAAGCCGCTGAGCTGGCGGATCGCTTCATCGAGATTGGCTTGCGCGGTGTTAAGCGCGGCGAGCCACGTCATCTCCTTTTGGAGTTCGCTTCCCGAAACCTCGGTATTGGCGTCCGGCGCATCGACGATCTGCCAGGTGTATCCGCCTGAGTACTTCTCGAATGCGAGCGAATGCAGCCGTTCGGCGAGCGTGGCCGCGCCGTCCGGTTCATCGAGCACATGGATCATATCGAGCTGAAAGGCTTCGAGCAGCTCGGGTTGAATGTCCTTGTCCAGCGCATCGGCCTGCGCGGTGATGAGGGCCGTGAGTGCCTCGATCGAATTGTTGCCGACTGCTATCGAGACGGGCGATCCGGTGGGAGCGCCGCCGGGCGGCTTGCCCGTGGTCTGCCATTTCACGTCGTTGACGCTGCCGTAGAGCAGCGAGCGGTTTGCGAATTCCCCGGAGTCGCTCACCGCGCTCCAGCGCAAACCGTCGAGAATGCTCTCGAAGTTCGCGGCGTCCGCATGGGTCAGCGGATCGTCCGCGTCGTTTGAAAGCCACCCGAAAACCATGTAGCTGAGCGTTTGCGCGGGCAGCGGTTTGCCCCGGTCGTACAGGATGTCGATGAAGGAGAAGACGTTGTTGTTCTGTGGTTGATAGAACGCAAAGGCGGTGTTGCCAGGCGCGACGGCAGTCAGGCCGAGCGAGTGGCCGGATTCCCTCCAGGAGCCCAGAGCGACGTTGCGCCCCATAGGAATCGCGTACGGGATTTTATTCTGCGCTCCCACATAGAAGCAAGCGGCCTCGGATGCATTCTTGGCCGATGGGTTTGCAGGCCACTGGTAGTCGCTTTCCACGATCCAGGCGTTCGCCTGCCGTGAAGCGAGGTCGCCGCTGTAGCGCGCAACCAGCCAGCGATTGGGAACGGGAGGGAATATGGTTTCGCCGGAAATGTTGTCCTGCACGCCATGCGTGTAGGCGTACGGCAGGCGCCACTTGAGATAAACGCCATTGTAGTAGTCGGAAGAATGGACGCCGTTCGATGGAACCACGGCGGGACTCGTGAAGTTCCCATCGTTGTTCGAGAGAACGGGCTGGCCGCTCGCAAACAGGTGCATGGCGTTGTATTGCATCTGCGCGCGCATGAACGCGTTTCCGGACAGGCGCACCGAGTCGTTCACGACGAACGCTTCAACCACCATCGGAACAATGAGAGGACTTTGATTGCTCATTCGATTTGCTCTAAGACGCGGATGTGAACTTCTGCAGTTCGGGAGCGCGGACGACCTGGATGGCGAAATCGCCGGCCCCGAACGAAGACCCTGCGCCCGTCGCAGTTGCGAGAGCGGAAGCAAGGTCCGCGAGCTTGACGACAGCGCCGTCGCGTGTGCGGCAATAGGCATCGAGAAAGGTGCTGTAACCGCCCGGCGGCACCGGCGGCGCGCCGGGAATCTGTTGGCCGAGATTCGGCTCGGTGAGGTAGCGCGGGACAATGCCGTTGTTCTGAACGCCGAAGTTCAGTCCCTGATACGGCTCGCCCAAGGCGACTGTCTCCGGTATGCCGTCGAAGAGCACAAGGCGCACGTTTTGAGACGGGCGGTCGTCGCGCACGATATTGAGCGGGGCGCCGGCGCGAGCGGCCGTAACGGCCAGCTCGGGCCAGCCGGAGACCAGTTGCGATCGAATCAGGACCCCGCTCATCTTGATCGCGGTGTCCTGCGGCGTCGCTGCGGCAGCGGCTTTGCGGCGCCGAAAACGTTGCATGCGCTTCGCCGAAACGGCTTGAGTAATGCTCGGCAGCATCGCGCTCTGAAGGGCGGAATCGGCGGAGCTATGGATGCCGATGCTCATGGCTCCGGCTATGAGAGCGTCGATCCAGGACGGATCGACATAGAAGAACCGGATGGACTCGACCGGGAGCATGCGAGGGTCGGGCACTAGATACGAGAACGGCAGCGGGAACAGTAGAGTGAGATTGGCCAACCATTCTGCGATCGCGCCGGTGGCTTCTTCGAGGCCGTTGGATAAAGCGGAGCTGAGGTGCGGATGACCGATGAGATGTCGCGGGCTGAAACCGCGGCGGCCTCGCTGCGCGCGCGTGGCGCGCTGGGAAGCCGAAGGAGCTTTGTGAAGACGCGCGCGTCCAAGCGCTTCGGTCCAGTCGCGGCCCAAGCCCGTCGCCATCAACGACGCGAACTGGCTTCGCGTGGCGTCGCGCGCCATCAGCCGGTGAAGCGTTGCGCCCGCGAGATGAGGCAGCGCCCCGCGCTGGCTGGCGGCGGCGAGCGCGGATTGCGCCGAAGTTCGAAAGCCGTTTATCTCCCGCGCGAAATTCGCATCCGCTAGCGCGAGGCCGCGGCCGATGTTCCACGCCGCCGCGTAGCTCAAATCGAAGAGGCCCTGCTCGGCCACGTAGACGATCAGTTGTTCGGCGGAGGTCGCCTGCGAGATGGGCACGGGCGGGTTCCCGACCGCGGGAGCAGGCTGCGGCGCTTCGGCGGTGAAGGGGCCCCGATACCAGGCGAAAGTCTCTTCGCCCGACCCGCTCACGAACGTAAGCGGCACAAAGCCCTGTTCGAGGCGCGCGGCGGCTGCCGTCGGCAGGTTCGCGCCTGCGGGGATCGGCAGGTTCAGAGCAGCGGTTTCGGCTTCGCTCGAGATCAATCCTTTGACGAGATCGAGATAACTGAGCCCGGGCTGCGGCATCGAAACGAAGTTCCAGTTGTAGAGCGAAACCAGTTGCACGTCCATTGGGACGTTCTGCCCCGGCTTGTTCGGGATCGTCCGCCCATTCGGTCCGAGATAGGCGCCGAACCCTTCGAGAGAAACCAGATGCGCGTAGTAGCGAACAGGCGCCGCCGGGTCTTGAGAAAAGTCCGCCACGGGCAGGCGGTTAGCAATCAGCACGCTCAGCAACACCGGATCTTCGTCTTCGACGTTCACTGCACGGCAGTGAGCCGTGTAGGGAAGTTCGGTGGTGAGCGGCGTAACGGCGTTGAAGGCCGCCCCGGGAATGGTGATGGTTTGGCATTGCGACTCGAGCTGCTCGGGTGACACCCAGCCGGAGGGCAGTTGCGGCTTGAGCACATCGGGATTCGAGGCAAGCAGATCGCGCACCTTGGTGGCGACGACGGGGCTATTCGAGTCGGGTGCGAGGTAGATTTCCTTCTCGGTAAAGAGCAACAGGGCTACCCAGGGACAGGGATTCGATATCGAAGGTTGATGCTGGCCCGGCGTAAGGCTGCGCTCCCAGGCGAGCGATGGATCGCCCAGCACCAGAAAGGGCAACTGCTGGCCGTAAATTCCGGAAGCGCCGCTGGGCGGGAAGATAGTTTCGACGAGAAGCGGATCGATGGTGAACTCGGGAGCTTCGACCTTGAAGTCCTGCGTAAGCGTGTATTCAGGCGTGGGTCCCGAGGGGGCGTCAACTGTGTGCTTGACCTCGATCTTGTAGTCACCGGCGATTAATCCGGGGAAATAGCCGTCGAAGAATTGGATCGAGCCGGAAGGCGGCGCAGCGGGCAGTCGCGAGAACGAAATCTTGGGAAGTTTAGAGCGCGGCATGGTTATGGGACGAGCAGCGGATTGGCGGCAAAGGCGCAGCCGATCTCGGCGGCGAACTTCGACATGGAATCGTTTGAGGTCTCGGGCGCGTAATCGATGGCTTGAAGAGCGCTGAAAATTGCGTTGCGCACCGAAGTTCTATCGGCGGATGCTATGCCGGTGTGCGGATCGGCGATGGTCGAGATGGTGACCTTGCTGTTCACCGCGATGTCTCCCTGAGGCTCTGCCGATGACCTGATGGGAACAACGGCGCCCTGAAGGTCCAGATCGTTATAGGCGAGATTGGCGGCGACATCGATAGGGCCGGCGGTGTTGCCGGGGGCCGGCGCTTTGACCTGAACGGAGACACCCACGGTCTGGTTGGGCACCGTGAGTTTGTTGGCGGCGGGTACCTGCGGCCGGCCTTTCGGATCTTCGGGCGGCGAGCCCCAGAGCGAAGCGGGAACGCTGTTTCTTGTCTGGGAAGCTTCAAACCAAGAAGAGACGTCGTTGCCGCCGGCGTCCTCAATCGTGACGGCGTGCGTAGCGGTGACGTTTTTCCACTTCAGGGGGTAGACGTTGAAGGTATCGCCCTCGAAGTGATGAGTCGCGCCGACTGTAGCGGTCGAGGCGGGAACGGGAGAGGAAGTACTGAAGGCGAACTCTCCCGCGCGAACCAGCCAAGGAAGCGGCTGGCCGGAGCACGGCGGCGCGGTCCCGCCGGGGACGACGCCAGCGGCGGGCGCGAGGCTCAGAATGTTGTCCTTCTTGTTCGAGCCTGTGTTCGGCAGTAACTCCTGTACGTCGGTCCAGCCTTTGAGCTGCTGTCCCGATCCTTTCGAAGATCCGAAGCGGATCGTGAAGCTGATGACCACCCAGTTGACCCGAACGGTTCCCCCGGTTGGCGGTCCCCACAAGTCGAGGCCGCAGCCCAGTTCGATGCTGACCGTGAACGATGTGAACCAGAGACTGACTTTGTAGGAGGCGCCGACAGTGATGCCGATGCTCGCCTCGAAATAGAACGGTTTCCAACGCACTATGATGTCGGCATACGCATTGAACCAGGCTTTCAGATTGCCTGCTTTGAACGTTAAGTTGAGACCGATGCCGACCATCACGGCCGCGGGCGTGAAGGCGAAGTAAGCTCCGCCCGAGATGCTGACGGACGAATCGAGGGACCAGTTAAAGCCGACGCGCGGCACTACGGGATAGTAAGCGGGTGGTTTGAAGCCGGGGTTATAGCCGCCCAGGCTGAGCACGAAGTCTCCGGCATTCGGATTGGCGCCAAACCAGACGAAGAAGGCGAACCCTCCAGTGAGCACGCAAGCTTTGTCCAACAGGAATGAACTGGCGGCAAGCTGCGCTTCGAGCGAGAAGCGCCCCTGCTGTGGCGCGAAGACGACCAGCAGATTCAGTTCGATGTTGGCGTAGATGGGGGCGTTTGGAACCCCGGGCACCCGCTGGGGGAAAGTGGCCCGCGAGGTACCGACTAATGAGAGAACGAGGCCGGGAGCAGTGGGCGAATTGGGATCGTCGCCGGAGGAGACGAGCACAAGCACCAACGCCTGCGAGTTCACCAAAGAAAAGCTGGTGAAGGTGATTCCGGCCGCGAACCAGAGATTGTCTTTTACGGGCGAGACCCAGGGCGGCTTAGAGCCCGTTATCACCTGCAGAACGGAGGTGGGAGTTGGATTCTTGCCGAAGATATCGGGGTTGGGCGTCGTGGAGGTGGGCAGAACCTGAACGAACGGGAAAGAGCTGACCTGCGTGATGCCGGGCAGGCGGAGATTCGAATTGAAGCCAAAGCCGAGAGCGACGCCTGTGACGAAGAAAGCGGGCGGTCCGCCGAACGGGTACGAGAGGCCACCATATATGAACAGCGACGTGAAGCCCGACTTATTGCCGTAATATCCGAAGACCTGAACCTGGAACTTGCCGGCGCCGATGATCAGGCCGCCTTCGAATTCGATGTAATTAGCGCCCGCCTCCGCGAGATTGATGAGCGCGCCCGCGATCGTAAGTGGAGGATTATTGTATGCGAGCCCGAGACCCTGCAGGAAGAACGAGGGCTTGAAACTGGTGAGCGGCGATCCAATACCGAGGCCGTTCAGATCGAGCGTGAGCGGACCGAAGGCCAGCTTGGCGTCGATTTGAAACCAGAGCGTTTGGGTACTGGATTGATACAGGACGCCGATGCGTTGGATGGAGACGGGCCCGAAGCTCTTTTGGACGGTGAACCAGGTGGCGCCGTTGGGATTATCGGATGCGGCCACCTGAGCGACTGTCAGAACAGTGCCGGACGCCGTCAGGAGCGCCTGCTGCTTGTCGGGCGCGCCCAGGTTTACGTTGAGGGGCAGCGGGTCTCCCTTGCCGAAGTTCATCTTCGCCGTCAGCAAAAACTTGCCGGGGATGCCCTCGTCCGGCAACCGCGGGTAACCGTTCTTGAGCTTGCCGATGCCCGCGTTGATAGCGGTCGCGTCGTCTTTCGTGACTGGCGCGAGCGAGGAGATAACGACCTTCAAATCGGAGACCTGGATGTTTTCGAGTTTGGCGAGCTGCTCCCCAATAAGCGGCAGATTGGAAAGGCTGAAAGATTGGCCTGAATTGAGGACGAAGAAGTATTCGCGCTTCTTGTTTATAGGAAGCGTGGCGAAGGCGGCGTCTCCATAGTTCTTCGATTTGGCCCCGAGGGCGAAATTGCCGCTGCCAAAGTCGTAATAGATGGCGGCGTTGGTGAGCGAGAGCTTCAGGTTGGAAGGGATGGGCGGAAGGTCGAAATGGAAGAAAGCCGCGATTTCTTCGAACTCAAGAGCGCCGCCGGTTTGGTCGTAAGCCGCGGAAATCCATTTGTCCGTGCCGGTCTTGCTGAAGGCGAGAGTGAACGTGGCCGCGCGCGAGGGCGTGAGATTGAGGACCAGCGTGCCTGTGAAGGCGAAGTCGAAGGACTCGTTTGTGGAGTTATAGGTCAGCTTGACGACGGGCGAGAAGCCGACCGTCACGTCCGCTATTTCGGTAGTGGCCGTCAATGAAAAATTGAAGGCTTTTTTTCCGGTATCGATGTCGATCTCGACGTTTTCAAGCTGAATGTTGCGGATGGGCTCGGGGATGTCGCCGTCCGGGACACCGAATTTCGATACGAGATCGGCGATGATGGCGCCGAGCGGTATGTTCGATGCCTTTCCGGAAAGAGCGAGACCGGAATCTTGAACGTATTTGCCGGCAATGGCGAGCGCCGAGCCCCCGATGGTGAAGTTCGATTCGAGCGAGCCGGCAGCGCTGTTCTTTCCCGATGCGGAATCGAAGCTGGCGTCGATGCCGAAGTAGAAACGGTCGAGGCTGACCGAGCCGTAGATTGGGATCGGATTATCGATGAGGAGTTCGAAGGTGAAGCGCTTCTGCGGGACGTAGAAATTGAAGCTGAGGGTAGTGATATCGACGGCGGGAAAGCCTTCGGGGAGAGTCAGAGAGAAAAACTCGAATACATTATTGACGCGGAGGGTCTGTCCCGGCGTGATCTGAACAAAGACGCTTTGGTCGGGGAACTGGCCGCCGACGTCGAAGCTGGGCAGGCCGGGAATCTGCATGGTCGCGGCGAGAGAAGCCGCGAAGTTGACCTTCGGGGTAAAGGGTGAAAAGATCGCAAAATCGAACTCAATGCTCTGGACCCGGAAATGATCGTCGAAGAATTTCCAATCGGCGTCGTACTTAATGCCGACGCGGATTAGCGAGCAGGTTTTCTTGGTGGGATTGAAGGCGACCTCGAACGCGGTCAGGCTAAATTTCGTGAGTTCGGCAAGCTCGGCGGGCAGGATGCTCAGCAGATTGTTGTTGCCCGCAAGCGCCTGGAGCCCGTCGGCGTTGAGAGAGCCTACGGTTTCGAAACTTCCGGCGAGGGTCCAATCGCCGTCGAACGATGGAACGTTGAACGTAACCGGAACGCGCACGGGGGTGGTTGCGCCGGCGAGGATGACGGAAGAGAAAGAGAGTCCCAGAACTTCCAACTCCGCATTGGGAACGAGCGATCCTTTCAGCTCGGTGAAAGCGACGTTGAAGTCCGGAAGCAGAGACCAGGAGAGCGTGCCCGGCGGTGTGATGGTTAGCGCGCAGAGCAGCGTCTGGTCCGGCTGGGTGAAGGCGAACTGAAGTTGAGTGTTCGATTCGCCGAGGAGTGTGGCGGCGCCGCTGAGGGTGGCTGCGTTTACATCAATGGAGATATTTGTGAGCGAGATCGGATCGGAGCCGGGAATCAGCGCGAAGATCTGGCCGACCAGTTTGGCGTCGAACAGGTCGGGTTTGACATCGACGCCGCCGCCGGGCGTAAGCGACTCAAGCCAGGTCTTGACTTCCTGCAAGTTGGTGATGGGCATGGAGGAGGCTTGGGGCCGTCAGGGAAGTTGATTCGGGTTGGGGAAAAACGCACTACCGTTGTAGGCGGGGGGCAGCGCGGCCTGGCTCCCGATGCGAACATTGCCGCGATTGCCAATCGCCGGAGGAACCGCGTTGATGTTTGCACCTTCGGCGGTCGATCTTTGTTGAACCCAACCTTGAGCTTGATAGGCGAGAACGGCAGCCTGGACGGGGTGTCCGTAGACGTGAACGCCGTTAGGCCGGATTCCGTAAGAATAGGCGATACGTCCGGCGGCGGCGTAGGGAAAAGGTGGGTTGGGCAGATTGGCCGCGGCGCCGTGGGTGTTCGCGCCGTGATGAACGGCAGTAATGCCGGTGGTGTTTACGACGGGCATCGGCAGAGTGTTGAAGTTCGCGTCTCCAGTCAGACAGATACGATGCCAGAGAGGGGCGCCGACTGGCAGATTGGTCGATAACGACATCGCCAGGCCGGAGTTATTCATCACCATCGCGGGCGGGGCTCCAGGGGGCGGAGTGCACCTGTAGACCGTGTAGTTGAGACCGATTTGAGCCGGATTGACAGGGTTCCATTGGGTCGGATTGGTGAGCGAAAGGATGAAATTGTTCGCCGAGGCGCCGACGGGTTGGACAGGGTAGAGCCAGGCGAGATTTTGCAAATTCGCCAGGCGCCCTAGGCGCCAATGATCCCAATCCCAATGCGAGAGGACGATGTTGAGATTGCCGTTAGCGTTCTGCACAATCGGTCCCAGATAGTTGGGACCGAGGCGCATGTTATTCGGAGCGCTCGATATATAAAACCAGAGCGGATAACCGACGTCGTAGTAGGTAAGCGGCTGCATGGCCTGATCGAACAGCAGGTTGCAATTTCCGGCCCCGATATCCATGACTCCCACGGCGGAAACCGGTGGAATCGGAGGCGGGAGCGGCGGCGGGGCGAGTTGCACGGGAGGGGCGTAGGGATGGTATCGCTGGGAGAGGATGATGCGAACGCGACGCGGCCCCAACATCCTGGGCGCGCCAAGCGGACGAGCCGGCACGGCCAAGGAGTTCACGCCTTTCGAGGTGAATTGAGGAAGGCCGATGAGAGAAGCCTTGGTAATTGTGTACTCGCCGTAATTCTTGGGATCTTCGTTCAGCTTGGGGGTGTTTTCGTCCGCCATAACAGGTCACTGAGGAGATAGCCGGCTAGGTTGATGGAAGCAGGTCGATGTCGGGATCGTAGAGATCTCCAGTCACTGTGTCCTTGCCCTTTTGCAGAGTGAGCAGGTACCAGGAGCCTTCCGCAAGATTGTCGGGCGTGGCGAGCCCGAGCGCTTCGAGCAGCGGTTCCTCCGCGATGTCGCGGATGTGATACAAGAGGGCGGGCGCGAAGGGCGCGGGCGCCCTGATCTCGGTGTCGGGATCGATTACTGCGTTGTCGTTCCACTCTTTTTGCACCAGCTCGAAGAGCACGTCGTAGGTCTTGGTTGTCTGGTCGAATTCAACCGATGAGAGGAACCCGTAGTATTGGCCCGTGGGAGAAAGGGGATCCCGATCGAATTTCGCGCCCTGCGCGCCGACGTTCTTGAAGAGAGTGTCCCAACCGGAGCTTGGTCCCGACACGCAAACGCCTTTCTGAAACGGGAGCTACTGGATTACAGGCCGATTGGCGGCGAGCCGATCAAGGAGCGGAGCGACAGCCGGCGCGAGGGCCAATCGATTTTTTTTAGCAATCAAGCATTGCACGTCTTTCGACCGAAAATCAAGAGGTTTAATGTCGGCGGGCACAAGAACGAGGCGGGCAGTTTTCCTTTATGCTGAACAAATAGGAGGAGACCGTGATTCGTCTCGTGCTCTGTTTCTGCGCTGCCGTTGGACTTCAAGCCGCGACATCTCTATTTCAAGATCAATCGACCGATGCATGGACAACTGTGCGCGGCTCGGTAGCAACCGACGATGGGGTGCGGCATAACAATCGGCCGTCGCTCCGAGCCGAGGCAAGCACAGGCAGTCCGAACGCGAGCGCGCGATCGAGCGCGATTCGTTTGACGGTGGGCAAGACTTACGAAGTTAGCGGCTGGGCGCGGACGGAAGATCTCTCGGTGAAAGATCTCGATCGGTCTCCGATAGCATCGGGCGCGGCGCTCAGGATGGAATCGATGCCGTTCGACGTACATTCGGCGTCCCTCGGCGGGACGCACGACTGGACGCGTCTCTCCCTCAAATTCGTCGCAACGCGGCCGGAGGATCACATCCTGATCACGGCCGGCGATGGAGGAGCGCTGGGAGGGAAGGCCTGGTTCGAAGGCGTAACGATCGACGAGGCATCGCCGGAAACGAGCTGGCCGGCAGCAGCGGCCGTGAAAACGTTTGGACCGGCGTATCGGTATCCCGCGGCCGGGTGGATCTATCTTCACATTGAAGGCAAGCCGTACGAGCGCGGTTATCAACACGGCTACCTGATGGCGAAGGAGATCCCGGAGTATCTTACTCGCTGCGCGATTCTGCTGGCGGGCAAGGCCGAAGAGCAAAGCTGGGATGCGTATCGCACGACTGCGAATGCGCTATTTCTGCGCGGATTCGATCGCGAAATTCTGGAAGAGATGCGCGGCATTGCGGATGGCGCGGATGCCGGGGGCGCGAAGTTTCTGGGCCGGAAAGTCGATTTGATAGACATTGTCGCCGCGAATACGACGGTGGAACTGGGCGAGCTGGCATCCGCCGTGGAAGTAACGCCGACGGGGCTTGAAGATTCGCATTTGCATGCACCCGATTACGCGACAAAGGGCACACCGAAGGACCATTGCAGCGCTTTCGCCGCGACTGGACCTGCTACGCGCGACGGCAAGATGGTCATTGGACACGTCACCTGGTGGCCGCAGACGCTTTCGGAACAGACCAACGTGATGCTCGATATCCAGCCTGAGAAGGGCCATCGAGTGCTTATACAAAGTTATCCGGGTGGAATCGAGAGCGGGACCGATTGGTACCAGAACGACGCTGGAGTGGTGTTGACCGAGACTACCATCGATCAGACGCCGTTCAATATACACGGAACGCCGGTCGCGTTTCGCGCGCGCATGGCGATTCAGTATGGCGGGAACATCGATGAGGTTGTGAAGTTACTGGCGACCGACAACAACGGCCTTTATACGAACGAATGGATGATTGGAGACGGCAAGAATAACGAGATTGCGATGTTCGAACTCGGAACAAATCACACGAAACTGTGGAGGAGCTCGAAAAACGAATGGTTCGGCGGAACACCGGGGTTCTATTGGGGCGATAACAACGCAAAAGACTTACAGGTGAATCTGGAGCTCGATCCCGATCCCCAGGGGCGCCCTTCGTACATTCCGTACGTGCCCGGAGTTCGCGATCTGGCCTGGATGGATTTATACAAGACGTTTCGAGGACGGATCGACGAGCAATTCGGATTCAAAGCATTCGATAGCGCGCCGCTGGTGTCGGCAGCCACAATCGACGCAAAGGTTGCGACAGCCGACATGGCGAACCATATGCTTGTTTGGGCCGAGTTCGGACGCCCGAATGAGAGCATCACGCCGCCGAAGGATACCAACTACGGCATTTTTCCGGGCGGCTATCGCGTGTTCGACACGGCGCGGCCAGCGGCCGCGAACCAGGCTGCAGCAAAGCTTGGACCGAAAAAAGAGACGCATAAACTCGAACCGGTTACATGGAAGGATAAAACAGACCAACTCTGGAAAGGCTGGCTGCTGCCCGCTTCGGATGAAGATATCTGGTTCGTGGCAGGCTCCTCCGAGTATTACCGTATCCTGCAGTCGCCGGATGTGAATGAGGCAATGGATGTGCAACGGATTCGGTATCGGGGACTTAAGCTCTCCGCCGATAATGCGACAAACCGGTTTCGATTGGAACAGACAGCCGGGGTTCTGTTTCTGGATTCGTTACGTCACAAGATGGGAGATGACGCCTTCCTGATGCTCATGGGCCGCTATTATTCGGCGAATGCAACCAAGACGGTGACAGCCCAAAGTTTTCTGGATTCGGCGGGGGTGAAGTATCGAGCGCCCGATCCGGGCGCGGGACCGGCATACCTGCCCGGGGACATAGCGCGACGGCTCGCTTCGAGCGTTATTGTGTACGGAACGGCGCGGGAAGCAGGCACGAACCGCTATGTCGCCGAGCAACTGCAGGCAAAGTATCGCGAGCACAATCTAGCAGAGGCGCCGATCTATAAAGATTTCGAAGCATCCGACGCGCTGCTTGCGGACAAGAACGTGATTTTTATCGGACGCCCGGAGGACAATTCCGCGCTGGCAGCCTGGGCCAACAGAATCGGCCTTCACTACGAAGGCGCTGAATTTAGGATCGATGGGCGAACCTACGCTTCCGAGCGCGACGCCTTGATCTATTCCACCAAGAACCCATTGGACGAAAGACACATGGTGCTGATATATGCGGGCAACTCGCCGCTCGAAACGGCGCGGTCGATAGCGCCGACCGGCGAAAGAACCGCGATTGTGCTTCACGATGGGAGCGTTTTTTCAGACGACGCCGAGCCGTAATCCCGCGAGCAAGCGAGTGCCGCGGGTGGCTGTAGACGGAATCGGGGCCCGCGTCAGAGCGGTTCGATGTTGATCTTGGCAGCCGCGCCGGACTGAGTTCCGCCGGTACCGCCCGTGCCCGTCACCCCGCCCGCGCCGGTTGAGCCGCCTGAGGCATTGCCGTTGTATTTGCCTCCGCTGCCGCCGCCACCGCCAGGACCCCCGGCCCCCGCCACGCCAGCCGGACCACCGCTTCCCGGTGGAACAGGAGCGGACAGCGGAAAGATTTGCGAGATGTTCTGAGCGGGCACTCGGATGACTACGTTGGCGGCCGCCGCGACCGCATTGCCGCCTTGCCCGCCCCTGCCTCCCGTGCCGCCAGTTCCGCCGCGCGCTCCACTTCCCGCCCCATTTCCGGTGCACGCGCACGTGACGCCATTGCCGCCCTTGCCGCCCGTTCCGCCTCGTCCGCCAGTGCCGCCCTTCCCGCCTGCCCCGCCAGTGCCGGAGCGTGTAGCGACCGAAATGGTTCCTGTGCTCCCAAATGAAAAGATCTCGATGGTAGCGAGTTGACTCGGCGACCCGTCCGAACCGGTACCGCCAGTTCCGCCGACAATTCCTTGTCCGCCTGTCTTGCCATTCTCCCCACCGGGACCGGCAATGCCCCCGCTCGAGCAATAACCATCCTTGCCTTTGTCGCCCTGCCCCCCCGTACCGCCTGTACCTCCGGTAGCGCCAGCGGCTCCGGTCGTGCCGAGAATATTGATATCGGAGTAGGGCTGCGGCGCCTTGCCCGTTCGGATCAACTTCTCGATAGTAATTTGGACGCCCTTGCTGTTCGCGATCAGGCATCCGCCATCAGCGAGCGTGAGGGTTCCCCAGTTCTTGACGTAAACCGAATCTGGGCTGGTCAATAAGTACTTCGTGCTGATCGTCTCATTCGGATTCGAATCGGCGCTGATCGTCATCGGAAACAAGGATTCAATGAGCCTGCGGGTCTCGTGTGATAGTTCGGCGTTGCCGTACAGGTATTTTTCGACCCGGTTCAGGAGTCCGGCGGCGGTGTCGCCGGGCGGCGTCGGGATACCTTCGAACATCTCCTCGACGAGCTTCTCACGGCCTTCCTTATTGAGTCCGAGATCGAGCAACTCGCGTAGCTGCTCGACGTTCTCGACAACGATCCGGGATTGAATTGCGACTCCTTTCTCTAACAGTTCCCGCGAGTGGCCGAGCTTGGCTGCGCGCTCATAGAAGTTGCTCATGAATTGGTCTCCTTAGCTTGTATCAAAGCGGTTGTTCCGATTGTTCGTTCAAGAAGATGACGGGCGCGGGGCGCGAGCGGCCTTTCGTACCAGGCCGGCCATCGCGGCCCGCCGAGGCAATTAGCCCAGGCGCGCCGTTTTCGTAATCGTGCTCTCCGGTGTGTACGGGACCCGGAGACCCGGCTTGACCTCCGCGACCCGGGGCGCCAGCAGCGCCTCCGGCAGAGGGCAGCGAGACGCGATCAATTTTCGAGACATCATCCGCCGGGACATTCACGTAAATGTTGGAGGAAAGGCCGCCGTTGCCGCCGTGCCCGCCGTTGCCGCCGTTACCACCGGCGCCGGCGCTGCCGCCGCATCCTGCGCGGATGATGCCGGACATGGTTCGATAGCCGGGGCCGCCGGCGCCTCCATTACCGCCTCGTCCGCCATGGCCACCGTTGCCGCCGTCGCCTCCCGCTCCGGCTTGTGAGAAGACGGTCAGGTGGCCGCTGAGCTTGCGAATGGTGATTTCGGCGAGCTTGGCCATGCCGCCGTTGCGACCGCTCGCGCCAGACTCGGCATGGCAACCCGCCTCTCCCGGGAGGCCGTTGAGCGCGTCCTGATCGATGGGTTGACGCAAGCGATAGCCGAGAATGCACGACTCCACATCCGGCCGCAATCCGTCGGCGCCGTGCGAGCCGTCCCGCCCATTCGCGCCGTGAACTCCATGCAGCGGCCCATGTCCGAAATCGACCGAGAACGGCGTGGGCAGAATGCGAATCTGGGAGCCTTCGGCCGCAATCAGATGCTGGCACAGGAACGTGAACACGTTGCCTTGAATGACGAGAGCCGCGCCGGGCTCCAGAATGAGCCGTCCGACATTCAAGACCGAGTACAACTCTTCCAGATCGTCCAGTCCCCAGTGGGCGGCGCGCACGGTGACGTCCCAGACGGCGCCGGAGGGAACACGCTTTTCGAGAACCGCCGTGGCTTTCACGTGTCCCGGCAGATGGTTGTTTAAACCGGTCAATTCGTTGCCGGTCGCGAACGTCGTGTCGGCAAAGATAACCGATTCGCCCATGTCGTGCAAACCCTGGCCGAGTTTCCGCCGGGCTGCGATGGGCCCGTGAAAGAAGGTGCGCTGCCGCGCGCGGCGTTGTTCGGCGGTTGCGTGACTCACCATCGTCCGTCCCTCTTCGAGGGTTGCGATGGTGAAGTAGCGGGAAAGCTCGTGACCCTGGGAGAGCTCGTTGAGGTCGAAGCCGAGGCGGCGGCTCCAATCGAAGAACTCTTCGCGTATCGGCTCGGGGTATGTTGGCTCGGAGTGGCGAGAGGCGCGGCCGAGCGCGGCTTCGCGGTCAATGAGGGGCTCACTGCCGGCCGGCATTGCGCACCTCCGAGGCAGTCAGGCCAGGCGCGAGAGGAGGCCTGAACTGCTTGGCTAGGATCGCACCTCGATAATCGGCAACACGTGGGAACGGGCGCTTGCTCCGGACCAGATCGAAGTTGTCGGCCTGTTTCGCCGGGCTGATCCGGTGGTGATTCAGCGGAGAGCAATCGTTGTAAACATACAGGATGCGCGGAGTGAAGCGCACGCGATCGAAACCCGCCATCTCGACCAGGGGACACATGAGCGCGGCATCCACAGCGGAATCGAGCCACTGGCCGGCCTCATCTTTGAGGCAACTGTAGGTGCGATCGAACGCGGCGATGCGATGGAAGAGACCGGCGCGAAATGTGCGCAGATGCGAAGTGCGGAAATACTCGCGCGCCGAAGAGAGGTCGCGCGGCGAGGCGAAGGGCTGGGAGAAACCGGGATCGCCATTTGCAAACCGGAACTGACTGTAGAGCACCCAGCAGTCGTACCGGTTGTAACAGCGATTCACGTGCGAGACCGCATCGGGCGCGGCTAGCCGGTCATCGCCGTCGAGGCACACGACGATATCGTCGGTGGCGCAATACTCCGTGAGCAGCAGATGCAGATTGTGCGCGGCGCCGCGACGGAAGTGGCTGCGAACAATTGTGAAGCGATCGCTACGGGAGGGGAGGCGCTCATAGGAGCCGTCGGTCGAGGCGTCGTCGAAAAGCAAGACGCGGAAGTCCGGATAATCCTGTTCGAAGAGGCTGCTCAGGCACGGTTCGAGACAAGCGCCGGGGTTGTGAAAGGGAACCAGAACGACGAGGGAGTTGCGCTTATCGGCCCGCGGAGACGGAGTTGGATGCAAACGGCACTCCGTGGTTTGATAAAGATCGGTCACGGCGATCTCATTACCGCGGCGGGCAGCTTCTCGAATATCCGGCGGCGCGGTCTCTGACCGGATGACTTCGTTGAAGGCTTCGATGGATGCGGAGATCCGACCGGCGCCATAGGCGCACGCGCCGTACTCAAGCTGAAACAGATACTCGTAGATCGGCTTGTCGATAAAAAGCCTGTCATCGGGGTAGCCGATCCAGTGGCCCGCCTGAGCGGCGAACGTATATCCGAGGGCGAACTCTTCGCGCTCGCGGTAGTACTTAACGATCGCGTACAGCGGTTCGAGGCGGGAGGGACGAAAGGCGTAGGCGCGCAAGAAGGCCTGCTGCACCTCCGACCATTCCACTCCCAACCGGCGTTTCATCTCCGCCGCTTGAAACAGGGCGTACCAGGTTTCCTCATCCCAACCCGGAAGCGCGATGCGCTTCTCATACCACTCGAGCGCCTCCTGGGGCTGGCCGAGGTCGCGGTAGGTTTGGGCGAGATAGAACGCGTTGCGGGCGTCCTTCGGATCTTCAGCGAGAGCGTGAGTTAGTAAGTAACGGTCGCGCTCGAACTTATCGAATCGCATGCCGCCATCTCCGAAGTGCGTCAGCGTCAACTCAGGAAGCGAGCCGTCAATCCGCGCCGTCGGCGAGTAGATGCATTCGTGGGTAACGCCTATATAAGTCCATTCGTGACGGTCCGCGACTAACATGCGCTGCGAATAATCGCACAGGCCCGTGTAGCGGATCTCGTAGGAATCGGCCGTGAGCAGGTGCTTGAAAGGAGCGCCGACATTGGCGACCATGTCAGCGTCGAGGATGAGAATATAGTCGGCTTTGCCGTGGGCCCGGCGCAAAGCATCGGCGCGATTGTGGCCGAAGTTCACCCACTCGACGCCATACAGCTCCCCCGGGATGCCGGCGAGCGTGGTCCAGATCTCCATGGGAGTGGAGTCGCCGGAACCGGTATCGCAGATGACCCAGTAATCGATGATGCCGCGCACGGATTCGAGAGCGCGACGGATGACGCGGCTCTCGTTACAGACAATCATGCAGAGGCATAACGTGGCCATGTTCAAATGTCCTTGACCAGCCGGATGGACGCGGCGCTCGAATTTTCAAACGTTATGGAACTGATGGACTCCGTGAGCGAGCTGAAGGTGATGACGTAGGTTGAATCCGAACTCTTAGGAGACGAAGTCCAGTAATAACCGCGGAGCGCGAGGCCCTGGAATTCGGGCGAGTTACCCGGCGTGTAGTTGCCTCCCAGTTGCGCGTTGAATCGGGCGCGCCCCCCGTCGATGAGAGCGGCGTAGAGCTGCTTATCGTTGGAGGCTTTAACGGAATCGAAGAGCCGCTTCCAATCGTCGCTGGTCGGCACGCGCCAGCCCGCGGGTTGATGCGCTAATTCGTTTCCAGTGTAAAGGCGGCCATAGGGGATATCGTATTTCGACATATTGTTGTAATACATTCCCAGATTTTTGTAGCGCAGGTTCGCGGCGAGCCAAAGCTGCGTCCCCACCTGAATGACGGGATACACTGTACCATCGCGGGGATCGACGAAAATAGCGAGATCTATGAACACCGTGAACTGCAGGCTATTCAGGAAGCCGCCCAATCCATCGTAGGATTGCAGGGTGAAAAAGATGGGAGTGCTGTTACTGATCGCCGGGACGGAGAATTTGAAATTGTCGTAGCCGAGCGGGTAAGTGCTCGGTACGGCGTCGATGGGGTAAGTTTTGTTGTAAGGCTCGGCGCCGGGATAACTGGAGACTAATTGAATGGCCGCGACGTCAAACATGCCCCAGCTCAGCATAATGTCGGCGGCTTGTTTCTCCTTCTTTATACGGATGAGCGGATCGAGGCTGGAGAAGTTCAGCAGTCCGCGCGTGGGCGGGGGATTCTGTTTGTTGATATCAAGAACGAAGACAGCCTCTTCATAAGGCGTATTTTCGTCCTGCATGAATCCGGAAAACACCAGCGTCATCTGGGTGTGCCCGACGGAAGTGAAGGAAATGATCGGCGCGAAGGCGAAGGTGACGTTTGCCTGGTCACCGACACCCAGAATCTCTTTATTGGTAGGAGCGGGATACAGAGTCCATTCGGGATCGGCAGATTCTTTCGGATTCGGCTGGTCGAATCCCCACGGCACTTGCGCTACCGGAAGGGACGCCACGATTTTCCAGGCGGAACCCAGTTCGGGGTGATCCTTATCGTTATCCGGCGCGAGCGCGCCGCTGGTGCTGCCATAGACAAAAGTGACGGATACCTTGGGATCGCCTTTCCACGTTTCCTGACCGCGGTACAAGGGCGCGGACCCGCTGTTCTTGATGTTGAGCAAAAGGGTATTAGGCAGGGCGTCAACTAGTTCGTTGTTGCGCGTCGAAACGAAGACGATACCCTGGTTGTCGAGCGAGACTTGCAGGGTGTCGGTGAGTTTCGGCTTTCCGGCGGGCTTACTTATAAGCGGGAGCGTCGTCTGAAGGAACCCGGGCGTGTCTTGAATATTGTCGAAATTGACCTGCAGGTTTTTCGCGTCCGGCGAGGCGGTACTTAGAACATTAGTGACCGAGAAACTGATGGCAGCGCCGGCTTTCCAGCGCGCCGCGTCCGGGCCGGTGTAGGTCAGGGTCAAGGAGCCTTCGGCTGGCGAATTCGCAAAAGTCCAATTCGCGAGAGCGATTCTCATGTCACCGCGCTGCGCGGTGGTGAAGTAAGTCCGGGGTAGAAAGACGAGCAGCGTCGAAGGCTCGTCTCCGGACTGAAGGATCAGGTCCGAGGTTGAATTATTCCAGATGGCGAAATCGAGCTGCGCGGTTTCGCCGATATAGAGAATGGGCTTGCCGAGCTGATGGTTTACGACAGCCAAGGTGACGCCGGTTTCTTCGAGCGCCATGGGGAACCGGTTGTCGACTGCCGATCTGCTATTCCACATCTTTCACGCTCGGCGCTTTAGGCGCGGGAACCAGTTTCAGCCAGCCTTCGAGCAGCGTTTGCGGAGAGTAACCGTATTCGGCGATCTGGTTCGCCGCATTGGCTTTCAGCGGCAATCCGAGTGCGCCGGGCGGAATCCATTGCCAGTCAAAGCCGGTTTCTTGTGGCAGGGCAACTACCAGGCCGGTTTGCTCCTCAAGCACAGGGGCAGTGAAGAAGGTGACGGCGAGATTGTGCATGATTTCGGCATACTGATCTGGCGGAATGCTCAGTTCGTTGACTGGAAGGACGCCGGAAGTGGCGTGAACTCCGGAGCGCGGGTCGACCAGCATTGTCAAGACGATGGGCTGCTGGTTGAGAGTAAGTTGGACGGTAGTCGCGACCGGACGGCGCACATCGGGGTCGACATTTTCAGGAGCGGACGGCGAATAGAAAGTCTTGTAGGGATGGGGCGCGGCGCCTTCGATCAGGTAACCGACCAGCCCGTCATCCAAATCCGTGAGGTTACCCAGACGGACGGGTAAGAGTACGGTTCCGAGAGTAGCGGTGCTGGTAACCTGGCGCTCGGAGAACTGGAAGCGCTTTGAGTTTACATCCGAAGGGAAGGGAGCGGCCGCCGAAGTAGAGGCTTGGCTGATGGGCAAAACGCCCCCTAGCGTTTCGACACCGAGCACGGCCCGCGTGAGGGCGAGCGGACGGCCGATCAAGACCGAGAGCGCGGGATCCTGAGCGTAATTGGCGGGGTTGATGAAGCCGTCCGAATCGAGAATGCTCTTCATGAGGGCGATCAAGAAGTTAGTCGATTCGCGATCGACGTACCACATGAACGTGGCGAGGCTGGCATTGACGATCGGAGCTCCTTCGTCGCCGATGTCGAGAGACAATTCGCTTTTCGGATTGTCCAAATTTCCGGCGCGCGTACGATATTTTTTCTCGCCATGCTCAAGGCCGAAAGAGCCGATGGGATCGCCGTTGGCGTTATAGAAGAACAAGCTCCGGTCGAGATGATTGGGAACGACCCAGCCGCAGATAGGCGAAGTGGCGGGATGGGAATTCAACTCGACAAAATCGCCGGGCACCCCGGGTTGCGGCGAGTAAGTGGCCGAGAGCCAGCGGAACCAGAGCCGCGAGGGCGGGAGTACCCGCGGCGGCAGGTAAATGAGTCCCTTGTGCACGGTGTCGTCGGGCAAGGGCTGTAGAGGAAACGCGGCGATGGCGTCGAGTCCGGACCCCGTCCCGCCGGTGTTCAAACTCATCAGTTGTCCGAAGACGTCAACAATTGTGAGCCCCTGTACGCGCACGAAGCCCGATCGGAGTGGGCCGAAGTTCGCCTGCGCCAAGGGGCCGGTGGCGATCGGCTCCTGGTTATTGAAGCTGGAATCGTACCAGTTATCGCCTTTAGTTGCCGTCGTCGCCGCCCTGACTTTCGCGGTAACGACATCGAGAGCCGAAGGATTTAGTAAGTCCTGAACGGCAATCGACGGTATGTAAGAAGAAAGAATCTGCTCGATATTGAAGCCGCTCAAGGTTTGAGAAACAATTTTCCGGCCGGCATATACTTTGAGGACTTCCTTGAGCTTGTCGTTAGCCGGATCGTCGGGATAGTTTTTTATGTAGTTTTCGATTTGCTCGGTGAGGCTGTAAACCGGTTTCTTGGATAGCACAACGGAACTGCCGTAGCCGAGCGCATTGGCGGCAACGAAGGGAACCGGTACGCCATCATTCACAATGTATTGGTAATCGATCGCCTGGCTATTCAGGCGAAAATACCGGGTCAGGTTGTCGGGCGCATAGTCCGACCCGCTATTGCTGTTGCGGACCAGCGGATAGAAGCGAAATTCCCATACCAGCCATACCGGCAGGAAAGGATCCAGCCGCTGCGAACCGAATCCGAGAGCCTGCCGCATCTGAGCGGTCCAACCTATCGGATCGGGCGGCCAGCCAATGGCGGCGCTGTTGGTGAAAGTGAAATCGACTGGAATCGGGGAGGCAATCTTCTGTTCGGGATTGGGCTTCGTGACGAAGGGAGCGGTACGGACCTGCGCGAAGAGACCCTCGCCTGGGCCGCCTTCGAGCGGGCTGAGGCCCCCTTGCGCGGATTGCAGAGCCTGGACGAACTTATCGTATTCGGATACGGCAGGGTTGTTGGCGCCGCCTTGCGATTTCAGCGCATTCGCCACCAGAGGCGCCAAGGTTGGAACCAGCAGAGCGGCTTCATTCACGATCGCTTGGATATCCTCCCGCATGGGAGTTACACCGGTAACAATCGGCAGGCCGGGAATCGAGTTAGCCGGGATCGTGAAGTTAGCGGAATTGTAAGTAAGGCCGAGGCTCGTAAGTAATTCCGTATTAAGACGCGCCGTCAGTTGAGACTTGTCGCCGTTGCGGCGGACCGGCTGCAGCATGTCGCCTTCCGCCAGAAGGACGGGCTCGGTAGGACGGTAAAAAGCAGGCGCGGGAACGTTCGACAACTGCCAGCCTTCGGGTATGGCGGCGAGCATTTCCTCGTATCGATCGTAGACCTGTCCGGCCAGCGATGACATTATTGTCGGTTTATTCAGCCCGATAACTTCCCCGGCGTCGTTCTGCTGATAAGTGAGTAAGCCGACCACCTTGCCTTGGTCTATTACAGTACTTAACTCACATGGGCCGTTCTTATAAATGAACTCTCCAAGCACGTTCGTCTTGACGTAAGGGTCGATGGTCTCACCGACGTACATCTTGATGTATCGGAACCAATCGAGGAACAATTGCCGACGCATGGCTTCGAGACCGGCCCGGTCCTGGTCGTACCTCTTTTGAATCGCGTTCAGGAGGTAAAGCTTTTCGGCAAGCGGCAGAGGAAGCGTGATCTCAGAATCGGGATCGGGCGCCTCGTCTGTGTCGGGCTCGACTTGCTCGATCACCCAGAGGGAGCCGCCAGTGACCTTGGAAAACGCCGAGGTGTGCAGTTTCTCATCGAGCGTGATCAGCTTGTTGGGCTCGTCTTCGAGCCCGTGCAGCAGGCCGAGTTGGAGGGCGTCCAGCAGAAGCTCGTAGTTCTTGAGCACGTCCGGGTCGGAAGTGGGATCGCCGACATCGTATTTGAGAAGCGCTGACAAGGCTTCAATGGTGGTGTTGCCGGCCGCAAGCTCGACTTTCTCACGCCAGACGATAGGAGATTGGGAATCGCCGGTGCCAAGAAATGTCTTCGACGGGCTGTTCAACATATTCCAGACAATCTCTTGCGTGACGCCGGCGCAGATGGCGCGCTCGGGAACCGTGACAGTGGCGACCGTCTTATTGGGGTTCAGCGTATATGGGATATCGTCCGTGTGAAAAAGCCAGCGGAAGCTGTCGTTTGTAATGGAAACGAAAAAAGTGGCGGGCGTCTCCACGACCTCGACCTTCTGCTCCAGGCACTGAATTACGTAATGGTCGTATTGCCGCGTAACCTCCGCTCCGATATCGGCGAGCGCGTCGTGGGAGCTGTCCTGCACCCAGCCGATGACCTGATAGGAGACCTTGAATTGAAGACTGCTGTTGTTCTTGATTTGATCGTAAAGCTGCGTTTGATCGGAGAAACTGTCCCAGAATCCGAAGACACTGAGGCATTCGGGATAATAGGAAGCAAAGTCAGCGCCGGCAAATCCCACGGAAGTCAGATACAACGGCTTACCATTCAGGCCGATGTAACTGGGCAGATAGTTCGAGGCAGGCTCGGCCGTAGGGTTCCACTTTTCATAGTCGAGGACCCGGCCCATGAACATATAGGGCTGCTCTTCGAGAGCCGGATTGGAGGGCAGCGGCACGCTGACGACAGGACGACCGTTCGAGGGACGGCCGACGGAAATATAGTCGCTTTCAACGATCCAGCTCTTCGATGACACGGGCTGATATTGGGTGTTTTGATACAGGCTGAGATAGCGTGTCACCAAGAAGCGATTGGGCACATGCGGAAACCAGATAGGCTCGCCAAGCTTGGCGGGCTGGATACCGCGGCGGTAGTAATCGGGCAGCTCCGCATGCAGATGAATTCCGCGATGCAGCGGATTTTGGGGAGCTTGCGCGTTCGTTACGGGCCGGATGATTTGATCGCCGGTATTGGAGCGATCAATAACACCGCCGAGCCACGGCATCTTGTCAAAAGCGGCCGCAGCACCGCGAAATCCGTTTACGATGTTGGTTTCATCGTTCCGGTTCACGCGCAAGGCGACTACGTTCAAGGGAACAATCGCACTGGTGGGGCCGGGCGGGTTCATGTCGTATTCCTCTTGAGGAAGCTGACGAGACCGACGCCTTCGGTCATGGCGAATCCCATCTCCGCGCTGTCGAGGGGCTCCTGAGGCGCGCCGTTGCCTTCGGCGATCTGCTGCGCGACGGCGGTAATGTTCAGCGTGCGCGGCGAGGCGGGCCGAAGGCACTTGGTGAGGTCGAGCTTGACGAAATCGTCCTTGTGGATTGTGACCTTGCCGTCCTTAACTTCGAATTTGCGAATGGTCTTGAACGCCTTAAGCGGATCGACGGCGTAGGAATCGAGCGCGTAATGCAGATGCTCGGGAGCTTCATGGATGTCGACGCGATGGGCGTCGCCATCAACCAGGCAGAGCAGCGTATCCGACTTCGGGCCGAGAGCTTCGAGCCGCAGTAGTTCGAGACGAGTGGGCTGCGCATCCTCGGGCGTAGCGCCGGAAGGATAAACATTGACTCCGAGATTGCGGTAGGCGGACACGATGGAGGAACGGAGCACGAACCCTGAGACCGTTTGCAGGGTGAAATGAGTGGAGCGCCGAGCGGCGCGGCCGAGCAGCCGAGCACGAATGGCCGGGGCGCGGAACGCGATGGAGGCGTGCAGAGCGGAGTTGACGGCGCGGTCGAGATTGAGGCTTGCGGTCTCGGCCGTGGTTGTGAGATTGCGCCCGATGCTGAAGGCGCCGTCGATCAGCGCGTCCACCCAGTTCAGATCGAGATAGAAGAAACGGATGGATTCGGGCGGCAGCATGCCTTCGTCGGGAACCAGGTAATTAAAGGGGACGCCGTAGAGAAGCTTCAGGCGGCTCAGCCAGTCGGTGACGTCACACGGCGGCGCAGGATCGGGGAGAGCGGCAAGGATGGCGCCGGGATCGCCGAAGGTGACGCGAATGGTCTCGTGAAGCTCTGTCTTGGTTTCAGCGCTAAGCAGGAGGGAGGTTGGCATGACTGTTTAGGTTTCCGGCAACGTTCGTGGTTGGGGCGTCTCTGGATGAGACCTCTCCGGGTGAAGCGAAAAGATGAGTTTGTGCACCAGGGCTTGCGCAGGGGTGATGCGTTTCATCTTTAGAAAGATGGCCGGGTTTGAATCGGAGGCAAGCAGGGGCCTGAGACGCTCTTCGAGAATTTTGTTTTCTATCGAGTTCACAACGTCCTCGGTGAGTCCCTTTTTCCATTCGTAGAGGGCGGTCGAGAAACCCTTGTCCTGAAGGGCGAGTTGGCGGCCGAGCGTCCAGGCGGCGCCGTAGGAGGAATCGAACATGCCGGTGGTGGGATCGAAGCGAGTCGCCTGGTCGGGCGAGGCGATCGGAAAGCGGATGCGGGGATTCGGAATGGGGTAGGGAACGAGCGGGCCGCGATACCACGACACCGTTTGACCGCCGCTGCGCAATTTGTGATTGAGCGGAACATAGGACATGCGGAGCGCATTCTTCACCACGGTGTTGCTTCCTGTGTAGGGCAGCGTGAGCGTGGTATCGGCAGCGTCCTTGGCGCTCTCGGCCACGCGGCCGTTGAGTTCGAGCAATTGCTTGACGAAGGTGGCCGACTCGCCGGTGGAAAAAAATGTCCAACTGTTGAGGACCGCAAGCCGGATGCATAAGTTCGGATCGAAGGGATTCGGATCGGGAGGCGTTCCGTCACTTTGGGGCAGAAATGGCTGGAGTTCTTCGAGCGAGACGAGATAGGCGTAGGCTTTTTTCTGGGTCTGCGGAAGTCGATTGCCGAAGACGATGGAGAAGCGGCCGATGGGCTCGCCGATTTCCGCCGCGCCTGTGCCCGTGGGCTTGTTCTCAAGACTCACTTCGCGCAGGTGAGCAAGCAACTTCAGATCGCTAAGGGACGGACAGGTCTGCCAGAACAGACGAAGCGGGACATCGATAGTGTTGATCTGCGTGACGAGCGTGTCGCCTACATCGAGGTCGGTGTTATCGGCATTGTAGAAATACGAATAGTTCGGCCCGAGAGTGCTCGGTTTGTGAAGCTTCGGCGGGAACAGATCGCCGACAGTTTGACTCTCAGGGCCGAGCGTCAGGGTGGGATGAAGCGCGAGATCGTCTTCATCGAACAGCAGGACAGCGAGCCAGGTGGGGACATCGTCTTCCGTGTCGTGCCCCGGGGGAGGCTCGGGCACGGGGGGCTCAAGGGTTGGATAGCGGGACCAAGGCAGGGTCTGGTTGGTCATCACGACATGAGGCAGGACAGCCGAGAATTCGCCACTCGCCTGATCTTCGGGAAAGACCGAAAAGACGGTCTGCGTCGGGGTCTGCAGATGGAAACGGTCGCCGACTACGGCGAAAGTATAGGTCCTCGATATCGGTTCGTTGTTGATGCTGACGTCCTGGTCGAGGAGACGCTGCGACAGGGTGACTTGATAGGAGCCATCCGGCAGTCCCGGCAGACGGTGCTGGATGAAGGAGACCAGCTCGTCCAGGATCTCGTTTGGGGCACTCATTGGGGTTGCATTTCGTTATCCGAGCGTGGAATCTCCGAGCTTCTGAACGCCGGGCCAGTCCGCAAGGGCAGTGTCCCTAGCGAAAACGGTCAGGTCGATCTCGGAAGGCGTAAAGGTCGGGAAGCCGTTTTTGTGAAGATCGGCTAGAATGCCCTCGCGCTGCGAGCCGATCCAGGGATTGATGAGAGACGACAGAATGTAGCCGGTATTCACGAAATCTTCGGTGTGATCGCCTCTAACAAAAATTTTGAGGGTATCCTTGCCGGGATCGGAGGTGACGGTGTAGCGGGAATCGACAGCAGGCGCGGTGTAGGTAAAGCCGGTTTTGTAATTGGCGGCGAACAACAGTTCGATGAGCGGCAGGCCATCTACGGAAGCCGGCTTGCGCGGGATTGGCGTGATGAGGAAGCCGGTCAATGCCTTGGGGATAATGCGCTCGTCGTTGGCAGTTTTCTGCGCAATGCTCGGTCCCCACATGGCGGCGTTTACATCGAGAACGATGGGCTGCGCGGACAGAGTAGAGATGAGAGCGCCGCCCGCGATCTTGAATTCGATGGTGTGGAAGGATTCGACATGCTTCTTATCCATGGGGCCGATGTCCAGGGTCGGGTTCCAGACTTCGGCTGGAGAAAAACGCGGAGCATCCGCGGGCAGACTCAGGTAGGGAGCGTTCGGGGTGACGTTGGGCGGGTTGTAGGCGGATACTTCGATGGGGAAAGCGAAGACGCCGGTCGAGAGCTTCCACTCGCCGTTGTTGGCGGGAATGGTGCTGTTGGTAAGAATGGCGAAATTGTCGGGATCAATGATCCAGTCGAGGCCGGCCTGGCTGGTTTGCTGAAGTCCCTTGGTGACGGAGGCGCCGAGGATGTTTGTCTCGCCCGACGCGCGAGCGGCCGGACGCAGAGCTACAGCGCGACGCCGACGGCCTTGGCGGGGACGGCGAGTCATACGCGCGCTTTCGATTGTCACGGGAGCTGTGCCCGTGTTCTGAGGCAGGAATTTTTTGAAGTCGGCCCAACCGACGGGAGGCGTGGGAGCAGCAGGGGCGCCGAACTCGATGGTGAAAGTAAAGATATCGAGATCCACGTAGGCGCGTCCGCCGAACGGAGGACCCCAGACGAAGAGACCGGCGCCTATTTCGAGATTTAACGTAAACAGGCCGAGATCGATCGAGCATCCGATCACGGCATACGCACGAGCTTCATAGTGGAACGGCGCCCAAGCGAGCAGAAAATCTACGCCCACGCCGAACCAAGCCTTGACGGGACCCGAAGTCCAGGTGGCGAGCATGGCGATGCCGGCCATCATGGAGCCGGGCGTTAGCGCGAAGTAGGCGCCTCCGGTGACCTGGAACGGTCCCAGGCCAAGACTGATGCCGAGGCGGGGAACGTTGGGATAGTGATCGGGCTTGACGAAGTAGGGGCTGTAGCCACCCAATGACACGACGAAATCGCCTTTGAAATCGCCACCGAACCAGGTGTAAAAGGCGAAGCCACCGGTCAAGCGGCAGAAGCCGCCATATATGTAGGAAGCGGGGGAGAGTTTGCCTGCGACGGCGAGCAGTCCATTGACCGGCGTATAAGAGGCGATCAGGTCCACTTCGACGTACGCGACCGGCACCGAGACCTTGGGCGGGAAGCTCATGGAACAGGAGCCGAGCAGCGCGATCTGGAAATCGACGCCGAATCCGACAGTGAGCAGGGCGAAGGCGTCGATCATCTGGAACGACGTGAACATGATGCCGGCGGCGACCCAGTACTGGCCGGTCCGCTCGATGAACCATTTCTCAAGTTGCGGCAGAACGCTAGAGATGGTTTCGCTCGCGGTGGCGGCCTGTTTCGGCGCGTTGTAGGGCAGCAGGATATAGCCGGAGAGGTTCTCGATGGTGGGAAGGATCAGGGTGCGATTGAGACCGAAGCCGCCGGCAAAGCCGGTGACGAACAGAAACGGCGGGCCGCCGAGCGGCACTTTAATGGCGGCATAGAGGAAGAACGAAGCGTCGTGATGCTTGTCGTTCTGGTCCACGTATTCCGGCGTGTAGCCGCCCAACGCCTGCAGGCCGAAGGAGCCGACCTGGCACACAACCTGGCCATAGTAATTTAGAACGTCGTTCTTGAGAACCTTGAGAAACGCACCCGATAGAGTGAAGCCGCCCCTGACGATGGCGAACGAGAGACCGGCGAGATCGAAATCGACGCCGGCACCGGCCGGGATGGAGGGCAGCGGCAAAGGGAAGGTGATGGTGAGGCCTTCGAGGCCGAGCGTGAAACCGCCGAGGGTGAAATCCGCGGTGAGGCCGAAGGTCGCGCGCCCCCGCTGGTAGTTCAATCCGATCTTTTGGAGGTTGACGGGGCCGAAAGTCTTGTTGATATCGATCCAGTGGACGGAGGTGGCTGGAGGGCTGGTTGGCTTCGGGTAGTAGGGGGCGGGCGCGGCGGGGGGCGCTGTTGCGGGAAGCGCCATGGGAAGGGCGAAGTTGTTGGCGACCTCGCCCGATTTCGTGAGCCCGGCGGTGAGCGAAAAGCCTCCGGACGTGAGTTTGTAAGATTGCCCCGCGGCGGAAGGCGCGATGGAATAGACCTTGGCGTTCTTGGCGTTCGGATCGTCGCGAGTATAGAGCGGGTTCGGCGATGATTTGACTTGTGGAATCGAAAACTCTTGCGGCTTCTTAGAGTTTGTATAGGAGAAGCCGATCTGGGTCAGCGCCAATTCGTTGAAGCCGCCGATTTTGCCGACCACGGGCAGGTCCTTGAAGGCGAGCGACGTTTCGATGGAGGCGCCTACGACATAGGGATTTCCGGCTTCGGGCGTGGGGCTGGCAAGAAGCGCGCCGGCGTAAAACTCGAGAGTGAAAGTCTTTGCCGCGACCGAGAGGTCGAATTTTCCGGCGATGCCGAGCTCGGTTTTCTTGGCGCCCGTCGTTGGATTGGTTTGGATGATTTGGCCGGCCAGATAGTCGATGCGGGCGGCGAGGTCGAGCTCCGGCGGCAGCGCGACCGTGACGCCGAACTGCTGCGCCACATATTGCATGAACTGGCTTAAGGGGATTTCGGCATCCTGGATGGAGCCGTTGAAGGTATAGACGGTGCGTTCGCTGGTCTTGTCGATTTCGGCGACGAGGGACACCGGCAGCGAGCCGACTGTGAGGTTGACACCTACTTTGAGATCGACTTCGGTCGGCATGTCAGGGACTCTTCTTGGTTGCAGTAAATGAAATGGCCAAGTCGTCGATTCGCAGCCAGCTGGCAAGCTCGGCGGGCAGGGGGATGAGGCCGGTAGTGGAGTCGGAGCCTTGAATTCCGATGCTGAAGGAAAACACTTTCTGCTCGTCGCTCGAATTAAGAATGAACGATTCGATGTTGACGAGGATGGTGCTCTGCGGGGTGAGCGAACGGGGCCCGGTGATGATGCCGGGGAAGGCCTGCTGGAGCAACGGCATCGCCGGAGTCTTCGACAGGTCGCCCGATCCGAGCTTGTTCTGGATGAAGGCGACGATGGCGCCGAGATTCACGACGACAGGCGGGTCGCCAGGCTCAAGATCCAGTTTGAAAAGAAAGCCGTTCTTCACGCCGTTTTCGGTCGGCTCGTCGCCAAAGGCGATTTCCGAGGCTAGAGGGATTATTTGATCGCCGATGACGACTCGCGCCTTGAACGAAAACTGTGTGGAACTCATGCACCCTCACGCGCAGCTTGAACTGCGAACGTGAATGAATCCGTCTGGGATTGCGGCTAACGGCAGGCGCGCAAGAATTAACGGTCTATAAGACTGTACTTCAACGCTCCTGTGCTGTAAAGGATTTTTTCACACTTGAATGTCGTGCATTTATGGACAAAGACGGAGCGTTATTTACAATCCGCTCGAAGGAATCTCGAAGTGGCTGAGATCACCAAGCGATTGTCATGGGCAGGTGATCGCTTACGGCGCGCGCGGCGTTGAAGACGGCGACCTGATTGGTGGCGTACAGCGGGGCGTCGCCGATCACGTTGACCCGCCGCACGGGAGGATTATGCATGAGAGAAGGCAGTTGAAAGACGATGTTGTCGTAAGGCTGGCTGAGATAGTTCGCCGGGGGCGGCTGGGTATTGTCAACGCGGTTTCGGAGGCTGGTCAGCGTGCCATTGGCGAGCGTGATCTGGTAGTTGTAAAGCTGCTTTAATTTTGAAAACGCATAAAGCGTCTTTTGCTGGCCGTTCTGATAGGCCAGGTAGCCGCTGGTCGGGTCGCAATTGAAGTCGCCGCCCACGCAGAGATCCTCGGCGGGATTCACCGCAACCTGATTGATACTGGCCACATCGGCAATTTGCTGAGTGAAGACCACGGAAGCCCTGTAATTTTGGGGAGTAGAAGTGGGGCCGTGAATGCCCACGATGTTCAACGGGGCGCCGCCGTTATCGAAGACGGTGAGGAAGGCGGTGCGTGGACGAATGAATTCGTTGGCTGTGTTGCGGACGGATTGGCTACTGACGTACGTGAGAGTCCTTTTGTTATAGAGCACACCAACCGACTCCCTGGTTCCGATGACTCGGGGGGCGACGTACTTGTATTTGTAGTTGACAGCGTTGACCGCGGCGTTCATGGACGCCTGCAGGGCGCTCAGAACGCGCAGGCAGGAGCCGTATCCGAGCATGTCTTTCTGAGTGCCGCCGGAGACCAGCTCGATAATCACCAGAACGTCGACAGGCGTGGTGGTGGTTGCGTTTTGCCAGATGGCGTTGCCGGTGGCGACCTTGACAATGTAGTCCTGAATATTATTCCCCATGCCGCCGTTTGAGATGGTGGCGCTCAGGTTCTTTTTCAGCTTGCCGCTTCCCACCTTGAAGATATTCCAGAACATTATTTTCATGGACGCTTCTCCAGAACGTGATTCAGTGTAAGCAAGCCGCGCCGCGAAATCAATACTGGAGAATGCTCTTGGAGAAAACAGAAAAAATATCGCTAATTTAGGCCCATTGCTGTATACTGACCCTGACTCGAACCCGTGCCCTCCTGGACTTTCGTTGAAGATTACGGTTCGCAATTCCCTGCCCTGAAATCTTCGTCGCTGAATTTTCTGGTCTTCTCCACGCATTCCATTAGTGGGACCGAGTTTACGGGCGTGTTGGATGTGGCGGCGAGTGGCGCCGCTTTGTCCACAATCGGAGCGATGTTGAATGTCACGTCGATCGCGATGAAGGGGACCGTTACGAACGCGGACGACACACTGACCGTTTCGGTTGCGAGCACGGATCCGCAGGTGTTCATCGCGGGAATCACAGCCAGCATTCCGCTGATTGCAAACCACGTTCGGGCGTCCGGAATGTCGATCGACACAATCTCGACGACCAAGGACGATCCGGACGAGGGGCCGAAACAGGACAACTTCGACTTGTCGGTGACGCTGCAACTAAGCAGCTCCGCGTCAGCGACGATCAGGGCGCAGGTTCCGATGAACGGCGGGGTGTTCACTCTGGATGGAACGTTTCAGAACGTGGGGATTACTCTGCCGGACCTGCGCTTTCTCATGGGAAAGCTTGGCAGCGGAGACAACTGGTTTCCGGCAAGCGAGCTGGGACCTTACTATAACGACCCAAAGGGCAAGCCCGCGCTCAGCCTTCTTGGAATATCGCTCACGTTGTATGCGACGCTTTCGCCGTTTACGATCAGCGTGACATCGGTTGAGGTTGGCATCGGAATCACGGGCATCAATCTCTACGATCAGCGGCTGTATCTGAATCCGATTGGCGTGTGGATCACGGTGGCAGATCCGCTGGGCGACGATACGGAACTGACTTGGGCAATTGAAGGGACTCTCGCGCTGTGCAACTATCAGCGTCCGGGCGATTACGAGCATCCTGACGTCCGTTACGATTTCGCGATGGACTTGACTAACTTCGCCTTCACGGCAGCATACGAGAGAGCCGCAGGAGTAACGATCAACACGATGCTGCAGGACCTTCTGGGCGCGGGGACCGACATCGGGCTGCCGCCATCGCTAACGCTCGATCAGTTCGATTTCGCAGCGTCGGCGAACAAGGAGAGCGGGAAGCTGACTGAATTTTCAGCCGACATCGCCATGTCAGGCGGGTTCGGGTTGTTCGCGAATTTGGATCTCGATTCGATCAGCGTTTCGTTTGCTTACAGCGCCTGAGGGGCGCACGGCGGCAGAACGGGCGAGGCCGGCTCGCATGACCGCGGCGGGAAAGGCTGGTTGTGCGTCAGGGCTGAGGAAAATGAATCAATCCGCCGGAATCCGCAATGATAATGAAGGTTGAGCACACATGGCCGGCAATCATCTGGCTTCCGAGGACGAGGGACTGTTTCGCCAGGAGGCGATCGCCTACCGTTTTCGGCGGTGGAATCATCAGGGCGTTCTCCTGAAGAGCGCGCCGGCTTGGCTCCGCAGGACATATTGGCTGATCGCGGTAATTTTAGCGGCCTCGCTTGCCTACATGTCTACGGCCAGAATCGACGAAACAGCGACGGGTCCGTGCGTGGCGCGGCCGTACAAAGCAGGGTTCGAAGCGGTCGCCGCACTGCCCGCTTCGTATGCGCCCAGGATTTCTCGTGGAATGCACGTAAGGCTCAAGTGGTCCGGGTTCGGCGATTCGCATGAAGTAGCTATCATCGACCGGATCGATCGCGAGCCAGGAGGGCCTGTTATGGTGCACGCGGTTTTGCCCCACGCGAACTTCGAGGCCGCCCGCAGGTTCTATTTATACAAGGATGGACTACTCGGAGAAGCGCAACTAACTGTCGGCTCTCAGCCCATGATCGTTGGTCTGCTGCCTGGCCTTAAGTATCTGCCCCGCAGCAAGTAACAGAATGTTTTTCAGCAAGGATCTTCGCAAACTTCTTCCCGGCTTTGCAAAGCGCATACCGGTGATCAGGCAGCTTGCGATAGCCGACTGCGGGCCCGCGGCGCTCGCGATGGTGCTCGGTTACCACGGACGCGAAATCTCACTGATGGAGGTGCGCAAGGCTGTAGGAGCGGGACGCGGCGGCGCGAGCGCCTCTTCACTGCTGCGAGCCGGGCGTCTACACGGGTTGCGAGGCCGCGGAGTTCGCATTGAAATCGAAGAACTGGATCGTCTTCCCATGGGCGCCATTCTGCATTGGGAATTCCGTCATTTCGTGGTATTCGAACGCTTGCGCGCCGGCAAAGTCCACATTGTCGATCCCGCACTGGGCCGCCGGTCTCTGCCGCTCGATCAATTCCGTTGTCAATTCACGGGAGTCGCACTGCTGTTTGAGCCTGTCGAAGGCTTTGAGCGCAGCAAGCGGCAACCGCGCCGCATGGCGTCCCTGTTCCGTCAAGTTCTGGAGCGCCGCGACCTACTGGTCAAGATCGTCTCAACTTCGCTGCTGGTGCAGATTTTTTCGGCCGCTGTGCCCCTGTTCACGGGCCTGTTGATCGATCGCGTCGTACCACACAAAGACTACAGTCTTCTGCTCTCCCTCTCTCTCGCCTTTTGCATGTTCCAGGGGTTCAACCTGCTCGCGGACTTCGTGCGCGCTCACCTGCTGGTATACTTGCGCGCGCATGTGGAAGCGCGCTTCACGTTGCGCTTCCTCGATCACCTCATTGAGCTTCCGTATTCCTACTTTCAGCAGCACACCTCTGGCGACCTCATGGTGCGGCTGAGCAGCAATAATGCAGTTCGCGATATCCTCACCTCCGCCATCCTGTCGACGTTCATGGATGGAACACTCGCCAGCGTCTATCTTGTCCTTCTGATCTTTGTTAGCGCGCCGCTGACCTTGATTGTCGCCGCATTGACCATTGCGCGCTTGGTCGCGTTCGCCTACATGCGCCGGCTTCAGCGCCAGTTGCTCGCGGAGAATCTCGAAAACGAGGGACGCTCGCAAACCTCTCAAATCGAAATGCTGAGCGGAATGGAGACACTAAAAGCCATGGGATTGGAACATCGCGCGGCAGAGAACTGGTCCAACATTTTCATAGAAGGAGTGAACATTTCGATTCGGCGAGGGAAACTAGACGCCGCGTTCGCGGCGACTCTTGGACTGCTCGGAGCCGCGACTACCCTGGCGCTGCTCTTTTACGGAAGCTGGCTGGTGCTGCAGGGCGCGCTGACACTCGGCGCCATGATCGCCTTCAGCGCGCTCGCCGCCGGTTTTCTGACGCCGCTCAATAGCCTCGTCTCTTCGGCCTTGCAATTGCAGATGCTCGAAGTGTATGTGGATCGCTTGAACGAAGTCCTGGAGACGCCCACTGAACCGAGCGGCTCCGAAGTAGCTGCGGGGCAGAACTTGAAAGGCGCCGTTGCGTTTGAGTCCGTGTCCTTTCAATATGGCGCGCAAGAGCCGATGGTGCTCCGCAACGTCTCCATTCAGGTGAATCCCGGCTCAAGAGTCGCATTGGCGGGCCGAACCGGGTCCGGTAAATCAACCATGGCGAGGCTGATGGCCGGCCTGTATGAGCCGAGCGCGGGACGCATTCTCTTCGACGGCCTCGATTTGAAGACCCTCGAGCGCCTGTCTGTACGAAGCCGGCTAGGCATCGTCACTCAAGATACCCAATTGTTCGGCGGCTCCATTCGTCAGAACATCGCACTCTCCGAACCTGAGATCGGACTCGAATCTGTCATCGATGCGGCGAAGCTCGCTTGCCTGCACGACGAGATCGTGGCCATGCCGATGGGCTACGACACCTTGTTGGCAGATCGCGGGCTGTCACTCTCGGGAGGCCAGCGGCAGCGGCTCGCTATAGCGCGCGCCATTGTCAGGAATCCGAAAATCCTCATTCTCGACGAAGCAACCAGTCATCTCGATGCGCTCACCGAGCGGAACCTGACCGCTAATCTGCAATCGCTTCGTTGTACGCAGATCGTCATCGCTCACCGTCTCACCACTATCCGCAACGCCGATTGCATCCTGGTGCTCGATGCCGGACGCATCGTGGAACAAGGCAGCCATGCTGAATTGATGGCCCTCGGCGGACAGTATGCGGAACTGGCCGGCAGCCAGGATGACGCCGATAATTCCTCGCAACCGGAGCCATCGCGCGTTCGGGCCTGACGCGAACCCGATGAACGCCTGGACCGCAATCGTTCCCGAGTCCGCGCCGCTTGCCCGCCGGGTCTGGGAAGCCATCGACGGGATTACAGAAGCCGTCGTCGAAAGTGAAGGCGATCTGGCCCGGCCTCGAACTGTGCAACACGAGAGCGCGCTTCTTTATGGCTATCTGGGGCTTGTGCGACAAGATCCGACTTGGCTGGAGCGGGCAGCGGAACGCCTCAATCTGGCAATCGAAGATGCGGAAGAGCTGGCCTCCAGCCATGCTCTATTTGGCGGAGTAACGGGCTTAGGCTGGGCTATTGAGCATCTGTCTCGTTACGGAGCAGATTACAACCCCGATTCAAATCGCGAAATCGACCTGCGCCTCTTGCGAGTGCTGAGCCAGGGCGAGTGGCGCGGCGCATACGATCTCGCGAGTGGTCTTGTCGGAATGGGCGTGTATTTCCTGGAGCGACTGCCGACTGACCACTCAGAAGAGGGGCTTCGTCTCATTCTGGGCCATTTAGAGCAGGCCGCCGAAGAAACAGAAAAAGGCATCACATGGCACACCCGTCCGGGCCTGCTGCCTCCCCATCAATTGACAGTCCATCCCGCCGGATATTACAACCTAGGCGTCGCGCACGGCGTGCCAGGTGTAATCTTCCTTCTCGACCGACTGGAGGCTCACGAAATCGAGCCGAAGCGGGCCAGAGTGCTCCTCGAAGGCGCCGTCGCATGGCTGATTTCCCGCGAGGCTCCGCCCGACGCATATTCCCGCTTCAGCCCATTTCTCTCTTCGAGTAAGTTGCAGGCCTCAAGACTAGCGTGGTGCTACGGGGATCTCGGGATCGCCGCTGTGCTTCTGCAAACCGCGGGCCGCACAAGGCATGAAGGTTGGATCTCTTTCGCACGTGAACTCATCGAGCGATGCCTCTGTTGGCCGCTGAACCAGGCCGGCGTGGTGGATGCGCCGCTATGTCACGGCGCAGTGGGAGTCGCGCATTGCTTCAATCGCATGTATCGCCTGGATGGCGACGATCGTTGCCGTGAAGCAGCCCTCCGCTGGATCGAAACCGCACTATCGATGCGCAAGAATGGTGTTCGAGGCGGATTCGTGACCATGAAAGGCGGACCGATCGTATCGCTTACTTTCCTGGACGGACTCATCGGCTTGGCCCTAGGATTACTTAGCGCTGTAAGTTCAATTGAGCCTAGCTGGGATCGCCTGTTGCTTTTATCCACTAAGAATAGCTTCCGCCAATAGCCTGTAGGAATTACGCTTATCTGCGTCCGATTGACACATGTCCAGAATGACGAACTCTGTAACTCCGGTTTGCTCTTTCAGCGACTCAATCTCTCGACGCCACTTTTCGGCGCTGCCGATAATGGTTTGCACGACGGAAACTGGAGGCTCGGCGACTGTAAGAGCTTGGGCTTGGTTATCGCTCGATGCGCAGATACCGGCAAGCGCGATTGAGCATTTGGGTTCGGAGAAGCCCGGACTCGCACGGAACTGTTCACGATAAGCGTTAATTACGGTGCTCGGTTCCGCATGTGCGATAAAGTGCGCGTAACAAAATGCCGTAGCGTGCGCGGCTGCGAGTTGCATGCTTACCTTGTTGCTGCCTAGCAGCCAAACCTCGGGAGGAGTCGCGGACCGGGGATGGACCGCAACGTTGGCAGACCCTCTCACGTAGCTGAGCAACTCGGTTACTTTGTCTTCAAAATTTATCTCGTGCGTTGCGCCGTCTCGAAGTAGGGTTTCGACGGGCGGCGCCGCCGATCCTCGCGCGATCCCCAGATCGATACGGCTTGGGTATACGGCCTCCAGCAACTGAAAATCCTTAGCGACTTTCAGCGGGCTATGCAGCCGCAAAAGAACGCCCGCCGTTCCGACCTTCATCCGATCGGTCAGTCCCGCGATGAGTGAGACGAGTAATTCTGGAGAAGAATGCGCTACGCGCGGGCTATGATGCTCGCCGAGCCAGTAGCGTACATATCCTAAGCTTTCAAGATAAGGCGCCAATTCCAAAGTGTTCCAGAGAGCCTCGCCGGTGCTGCTCCCGGGAAAGACAGCGGAGAAATCGAGCGCTCCTAGAGTGAATGAAGACAAGTGCGATCAGCGCTCCGCGCCCGCTTTGCGAGCAGCCCGACTGTCATAGAGCCGGAAAAGAAAATCGTACAACACGAGTTCATGTTGGCGGGGCGCCGCGCGGATTAACCGGTTTACATGCAGGTGCAGAAAGCGATCGACCAGATCGCTCAAGCTCACATGCAGGCATTCGGCCGACTCGAGCGCGCGCAACCTCTCGACAGCTTCTCTGATGCGTTGCGAACGTTTCTTGAAAACATCCCGAACCGGCGCCTCCGTCTTGCCGTCGAGCATCGCAGCCAGACTTTGCCGTTCCACCCGAAAACGATCGCCGAGATGCCGTTTCATGGCCCCGCCGGCAGAGAACTCCTTATAGAAAGCATTTTTCAGGCGATTGGAATTAGACCGGCGGCTTTCGAGATCGTAATCAAAATCGGAAAGCAGCATATCCATGCCGAGCATCGCCGCTCTCCATCTTTCGTCGAGTCCTGTTTCGTCGTTCAGCTTTTCCAGAATAGAAAGTACAGCTTCACTATCAGCAGAGAAAATGTCTTCGGCGACATCCGTGGCTTCCGGTCCGCCGTAACGTTCGATCTCCCGATCGTAAGTATCGAACTGAACCTTCCAGATGCTTCCGTTGGCGAGCGCCGGCGCGAACTTGTCGTTTATGCGCTCGGCAAGCGCACCGAATGCGTGACCCTTGCGCGCCTGAATGCGTATACGTAGATGGTCACTGGGGTCCGCATAGCGGATAAAGAACCAGCGCTTAAGGGCGCCAATCGCTTCGAGTTCGCTCACCAGCGGGCGAACTATCCGCATCAACATCTCGTCGATGTAAGCCGGCCCGCAGTACGCCTTCACGTAGAGCCAGTCGGCACCAGGACCCCGAACCTTATCTGTGAGCGGGACCCTATATTTCGCCAGGGTGTCCTTCTTTGTTGACTGGCCGGATGCCTTAGGCGCGCGCCTGACAATCGGAACGTTGATCTCGTGATAGAAGCGCCCTTCCGGTCCGGTGACGCACAATTGATCGAAAGTTGGATAGAGCTCGGACAGCCGGGCGATAGGTTCACGCTTCAGGACATGAACTAAGGCGTCTACACTCAAGGGATTGTCGAGGTCGGTGGGCAGCATGTTATCGGCTTGACGCAGCACCACCCAGCGCGGCAGATCACGTAACTTCCGGAGTTTCTGCATCTCTGCAAACTGGCGGCTGCCTTGGGCGTCCGCAAGGCTGCGGATTTCGGCAGCCGTGAGATTCCAGCGCGCCCGGGATACAACTACCTTTCCGGCTTTCAAGCGCGGAAGGTATGGCAAGGTGTCTAGCGCTCCCCACGAGAATGCGGGAACGCCGAGCGCCCGCTGATTCTGTAGAGTGCATAGGAAGCGATACACGGGCGGAAGCACCGGCGCTCCGAAGTTATGGGCATTCGTCATGCGAGGAATCACGCGGCGCCCGAGCCGCTCGGAAAACAGAATAATTTCTCCATTCCGCACGGAAACCAATAGATCGGAGGCAAGGATTTGTTTCTCGGGCGGCGCCCCGGAGCGGCCCAGATAAACCAGTTCGTACTCGCGAAGAACAGGGCGGCAGAGCACATTACCTAATCGGCCCTCGGGAAGATACACAATCTCGGCGTAGATGGCGTCCGAGTCGCATTCTTCTTCTCTGCGCAGCGACACTCTTACGCGCGCGTCCAGTTCTGCATCGGCATAACAGAACCTACCTAAGAATCTCGCGCACCCTGGTCCGCTCGCATAATGGAGAAACACTTCGAAGTCGCCCCCGTTCAGAGCGGCGGCTGAGCTGGCCGCCAGCACTGCCATGATGCTAAAGGAATCGGGCAGTGTTTCGTAAGCCGCGGCGTCGTCCGGTAGATCAGACTCGTCCAATTCCAGAACTCGCCGCCGATCACTTGCAGCTTCCGCTAATTTGCGCGCCAGGAATGCATCGACCGCTGCTGTTTGCGCAAGCCAGTCGTCTCCGCCGCCGAATGCGAGCCCTCGAATAAGTGGAGAGCTGTCGCGCTTGGCAGGGCCAAATCCAACGCCCAGTTCCTCGTCGATTGCCGAGAGCAGAGGAATCGTCGCACCCTCGCCATAGCGAGTAGCAAATCTCTCCCGAAAAGAGCGCAGAGAGACGGGCTCCATTCGAGTGTTCAAGCGCGCCAGAATCTCCATGCCTCGCCTGAGTTCGTCCGCGACGCTTCCCGGTAAACGCACATCTTGCGCCGGCTTGATCATGTCTACCTGGTACAGCCGCGCGATGTCCACAGTTGCGGGAAGCTCGGCCAGTTTGCGAGCGAGATTGCGGTAGACCTCCGGACTGGTGCCGATTCCGTTCGCGTCCAAACGCGACAACTCCTCCATTGCGGCTTTGAGCGTCCGCACCATCCCCGGGGCCGCGGAGACCGACTCGACTTGCGAAACCATCTCCTCCAGCGCCGATCCGCCGGTCAAGAGCGGATACATATTCGATACAAGCACTCCGCTAGCGACCAGTTCCTGAATGTACTCCTTTGCTTCTTCCTCCAAGATCGCGCCGCCGCCTGCCTGGCCGCGAACCGCTGCCGCCAGTTCCGCAACCGCGCCGCCGCGCTGGGCGCGGCCGATGACGGCTTCGAGAAATGGATCGGTTTCGGCTCTTACGAGGTAGTGCGTGCGCCGCGCTGCCTCGTATCTCGTCTCCACATAGTGCCAGGTTTCGGCCTGCTTTTGGAGGCTGGAATTCGGAAAGTACAAAAGGCGTTCGGCGATTTCGGGTTTGCCGCGCAGAGCGGCAGCTAGCGAAAACAAGTACTCATAATCAAGGCGCGTGCAGGTGCGATAGGAGGCGCGCGGCGCCAACTCCAGGGAGGCCGATCCTTGGTCGCCCATTCGTCCAACCGTACATCCGGAGAAGACCGCGAACGGCGTGGCTCGGACGGCCATCCGCTCGAAGTACCGAACCAGCGCGCGTTCGGCCTGCTTCCCTCTCTTGCTGTCGGGTTCGGTTTTCCAATAGGTCAAACCGTCCACCAACGAAGGCGAGGCCAGGAACAGCGCTTGCCTGACCTCTGGGCGACCGGCTATCTCGCTCAAGCGCTCCCGAAGTAATCCTAAGTCGGCACGCCACGCAGACTCCAGATCGCTTCCGTCCGGAGGCGTCCCGCGCTCAAAGAGTTCCCGCGACTGTAGCCCTGCACTCCAGGCGAGCAAGTCGTCAACCGGAAGAAGCGGGCTCCGGAGTACGAAGAACTCGACTTCCAGAAATTCGCGGAACAACTCAGGCACGCCGCATCCGGCTAGCGTCGGCTTGGGACCTTACTAGGGAAAGGCGAAGTGTCTGTGGCTGGGGCCTGCGAATACGCTTAGGCGCAGTAATTTCCACCCTCGGGGCAGCAGGTCACTGGATTCGTGCAGTAGTCCGAGGGATCGGCGGTGTGGTCCTCGCAATTGCGACAGGTCGAGCAGTTCGAGTCCGTCACGATCTGGTAACCCCCCGGTTGTCCACCCACCACGGCATTCAAAGCGGGTTCGTCGAGTGCGCGAAGCGTCACCTTTTTTAGCCGAAGCTTCAGATTTTCTTTCATATGGCCTCTCTTTAATCCAATTGAATGGATAACTATTTCAAATGGCGTTTCTATTTTAGTGCGGGTTTTCAGAATCATCAAGGATTTTTCTAACGAACATCTAAACCCCAGTTCCTCGATGAACATATGTAGGTTCAGGCACGGGCTGCTCGAACTCGGGAGAAGATGCAGCCGTAAGCACCGGTTCGGACCCGTTCAAGAAACGCCATTGCTCAATATCGATGAGACACTTTGGGCTTCTTCGCAACATCACAGAAGCAAGCAAAATCGATGTTCCGGTCTCTGCTTATCAGTTTTGCCGCAGGCTTGGTATCCTCCATGCCTTACTGCAAGACTTGCGATGCTCCCGGACCAACCTTCACAGCGTTCGCTGTGAACCTGCGTCATCCCGGGAACTATCCAGCAATCAGGTCTGTCGATTTCAAGAATCTTGCTCTAGCGGAATTGAATATCGCGGGGAAGCGGATTGGCAATATTCCGCTAAGGGACGGCCGGTATGAGGGGAACGGCCCATATCGGCAGTTTGAGGAGCACTTGGAATCCGTCCATTATCTGACCGCCTCGTCCAATGCCGAATTTGCGCTCGCTTTGTACTCCTGGATCGGCGTGGGAGTCAGTTCCAGCCGAGGTTCGGAAGCGTTTCTGTTCGCGCTGAGAGGAGGTCGCCTGAAGTGCAGAGAAGTCATCCGATGGGACACTCACTTCGATGCTGAGGGGCCGACTCACTCATTCGATTCTCGGGCCAATAGCAATTGCCCATGCGCTACCGAGCACAGAGTAAGTGACTGTATCGAGCGCGGTGCGCTGTTAGATCCGTGTACGCAGTTATCTATTGGCCGGCAGAGTTCGACGGCCAAATGCGCCTCCTCTACGCGAAGACAGGGTCATTGCCCTGGAGAGAATCGCCGCGAACGCCGTTCGTATGGCAGCAGTTTACTTAAAATAGTGACATGGATGTGACTGCAAATGGCGTCAGTACGCGCGTCGATACCGATCCAGAGCGCCCTCTGCTTTGGGTGCTTCGGAATGAATTCGGCCTCACAGGAGCAAAGTATGGGTGCGGCGAAGGTCAATGCGGCGCCTGCACTGTCCTGATCGACGGCGTCGCGCACCGTTCATGCATCACGGCGGTAGGGAGCGTCGCCGGACGAGCGATCACCACGATTGAAGGTCTCGCCGATGGCGAAAAGTTGCATCCCGTGCAACAGGCGTTCCTCGACGCAGATGCGATGCAATGCGGCTACTGCACGCCGGGCATGATTTTGCAGAGCGTCGCGCTGCTTCGGAAGAACGCTGCGCCCTCCGAAGCGGAAATCAGACAACACATGGAAGGAAATATTTGCCGCTGCGGAACATATAACCGCATTGTTGCCGCCATTCAAGACGCGTCCCGCGCCATGCTAACCGACGCCAAGGAGCATGAGCATGCGTGAGCATCCAGGGGCCAGGGCGGTGGATCGCCGCGGATTTCTGCGATCCCTAGGCGGCGGCTTGGTGGTCCTGCTTGCTGTCGACGATCTCGCGCCGTCTCAAGAATCGGGCCGGGGTGAAGGCCACGAACGCCCGCAAGATATCGCTGCGTGGCTTCAGATCGCGCCAGACGGATCGATTACCGGCTTCACAGGAAAAGTCGAAGTCGGGCAAAACATTCGCACGTCTTTAACCCAGGCAATCGCCGACGAATTGCGGTGTCAGCCCGGATCGGTTCGTTTGGTGATGGGCGACACGGATCTTTGCCCATGGGACATGGGGACGTTTGGAAGCCGTACCACGCCCACCATGGCGCCGGAGATGCGCAAGATGGCGTCCACTGCCCGAGAAACTCTCATCGACAAGGCGGCTGAATTGTGGGCTGTTCCCCAAACGCAGATTCACATGACCGGAGGATGGTTACGCGCTGGTCAGAAGAAAGCAAGCTGCGGCGAGATCGCCGGACGTATCAACTGGACTGTCATAACCGGCGTTTCCGATCACATCACCGCGCCCAACGATTGGCGCATCGCGGGCGCAAGCGTACCCAAGGTAAATGGCCGCAAAATAGTTACCGGAAAGCATGCCTACGCGAGCGATGGCGCTCCGCCGGCATGCTTTACGGCCGTGTACTTCGACCGCCGAGCTTCGGCGCCAGGCTTCTCTCGGCCGACGCGAGCCGTGCAGCGCAGATGCCAGGGGTCACTGTGGTGCGCGATGGCGACTTTATCGGCGTGGCCGCCGTGGACGAGCTGAAAGCACAAAAGGCCATCCTCAGCATAGAAGCCAAATGGCAACAGCGAGAACAGGCAGGAGCTAAAGAACTGTTCCCATTCATCAAGGGTCATGCGGCTGCGCTTTCGACCGTTTATACCGTCGCTTATATCGCTCACGTGCCTCTGGAGCCGCGAGCCGCCGTGGCCGAGTTCTCCGGCAACCGCCTTTTCGTTCAGACGGGAACCCAGCGGCCCTTCGGCGTTCGAGAAGAACTCGCGCGAGCATTCAAAATGCCCGGAGCAAGTGCGCGTCCTCATGCCCGACACAGGCTCGGCCTATGGCGGAAAGCACAGCGGTGAATGCGCCATCGAGGCGGCTCGGCTTGCCAGGGCGGCTGGGAAACCGGTCAAGCTCATCTGGACCCGTGAAGAAGAGTTTACGTGGGCTTATTTCCGCCCTGCCGGCGTCATAGAGGTTGCTGCTGAAATCGACAAAGAAGGAACTCTGCAGCGTTGGGAGTTCCACAACTACATGTCCGGACCATCAGGACTGAGAACACCGTATGAAGCCGGGGAGAAAAAAGAGCTGTTCCACGAAATGCAATCACCCCTGCGTGACGGTTCATACAGGGGCTTGGCCGCGACGGCGAATCACTTTGCGCGTGAATCCTATATGGACGAACTTGCCGCGGCTGCGGCTGTCGATCCGCTTGCGTTTCGTCTCAGGAACCTGAAAGACGAGCGGATGATCGCAGTCCTGAAGGCGGCCGCCGAGCGTTTCGGCTGGCGCCAACAAAAACCATCGGCGAGCCGCGGCTTTGGCCTCGCGTGCGGCTTTGAGAAAGGCGGATATGTGGCCTGCTGCGCGGAGGTCTCGATCGGCTCAGGACGCACGTTGCGGGTCGAGCGCGTTGTCGAGGCCTGGGAATGCGGGGCCATTGTCAATCCCGAGCACCTGAAGAACCAGGTCGAAGGAGCGATCGTAATGGGCCTCGGAGGAGCACTTTTTGAAGAGATCGATTTTGCCAATGGCAGAATCCTGAATCCAAGGCTGTCGGAATATCGCGTTCCCAGGTTCAGTGACGTTCCTAAAATCGAAGTGGTCTTGCTCGACCGAAAAGACATTCCGTCCGCGGGCGCGGGCGAGACGCCCATCGTGGGTATCGCGCCGGCCATAGGCAACGCCATCTTCAGCGCTACCGGAATTCGAGCTCGCTCCATGCCTATCCTGCCCGCTTTTCGCCGCGCCTGACATATCCGGAGCAATTCGGTGTTTCGGCGAGAGTCGTCGGCCCAAAAATCAGGGCTCCGAGTAAACACCGCAGCAATGCCAACATGACCACCCGTCGGTGTCGTAAATACATTAGGATCATTGAGCGTTGAGGATTTCCGATTGAGCCTCGGATCCACACATTCCGTTCGTTGACTGCGTTGATTCTGCACAGGAAGGGCAATCTGAATACCAGATACATCCTTCTGATCTCTGCCGCAGCCGCCCTCGGCGGTCTGCTATTCGGCTACGACTGGGTCGTCATCGGAGGCGCAAAGCCGTTTTACGAAGCATTTTTTCGGCTTCACTCAGCGGAGCAGATCGGATGGGCGAACAGTTGCGCGCTCATCGGCGCGCTCGTGGGGTCACTGCTTTCCGGTGGTTTGAGTGATCGCTGGGGGCGGAAGAGACTGCTGATTGCTTCTGCTTCGGTATTTGTAGTGTCGTCTCTTTTCACCGGCATAGCGTCGTCTTTTTCAGTTTTCGTCGCATGGCGAATGGCGGGCGGCATGGCTATTGGCATGGCCTCGAATGTGTCGCCGACGTACATCGCCGAAGTGAGCCCGGCAGCTTGGCGCGGACGCCTCGTCGCGGTGAACCAAGCGGCTATTGTCGTCGGCATCTTGATGGCTCAGATTACGAACTGGGTTATTGCGGCGCCGGCGCCCGCTGGAGCGACCGCGGAGCAGATCCGAGTTTCCTGGAACGGACAATTCGGCTGGCGATGGATGTTTATTGCGGTCGCGGTACCCTCGCTGATATTTTTCCTCAGTTCGCTCGCGGTACCCGAAAGCCCGCGTTGGCTCTTGAAAAACGGGAGGCGATCGAGATCACACGTGATATTGGCAAAGATTGGGGGTCAGCAATATGCGGAGAGCGCCCTCGCCGAAATCGATGCGGCTATGGCAACCGAGGCACAACAGAATTTTCAGCGAAGCGAGTTGTTTTCTACTCCTACCCTGAAGATTCTGGCGATCGGCATTTTTCTTGCTGTGCTCCAACAGTGGAGCGGCATCAATATCATCTTCAACTACGCCGAGGAGATCTACCGGAACGCCGGCTACGGTATCAGCGAAGTGCTCTTCAATATCCTTCTTACAGGTGCGGTTAACCTTGTTTTCACAGTTGTCGCCTTGGGGTTCGTTGATCGTGTTGGAAGGCGTCCGCTCATGCTGTTCGGCTGCGCCGGTATCGGCCTTTCAGACCTGCTCATCGGCTTCGTTTATCGAGCACACATAGGCGGGTTGCCAGTGTTGCTGCTGAGCCTTTGCGCGATTGCGTGCTACTCGATGTCGCTCGCCCCCGTCGTTTGGGTGCTCATCTCCGAAATTTTTCCGAACCGAATACGCGGCGCCGCTGTTTCTATTGCCGTTTCCGCGCTTTGGATTGCATCCTTCATTCTCACCTTCACATTCCCGGCGATACTTCGCACGATCGGAACGGCGGGCGCATTCTGGGTCTACTCGGGATTCTGCTTCATCGGTTTCGCCGTTACTTGGTGGCGAGTCCCCGAGACAAGAGGACTTACGCTCGAGCAGATTGAACAGCAGCTAGCGACCTAGACCTCACCATGCACTCGTGAACACCTTCATCTAGAGCTGCGCTTTAGGACCATACGGTGGGTAGTGTTGGTACACTTTTTGCATCTTCACGCGAAAGGTGACCGCAATGGCTGATACAGGCAAGCTCAGCATGTGTGTATTCTGCGCTTTTCTGGTTGTGGCTTTCGCACCGGCGACGCTCAAGACCATCGACAATCCGGGAGGAGGGAAGATCGTTTACGGGCAAGTTGACGGGGCAACTACCGAACCGGCTGCGATGGGCTCGATCCTGCGCTCGTTGCATAACCAATATGGCGATCGGCCGCAAGTAGGACGGTTCTTTCAGGTGCGCGGCACGAATAGCGTGGCTGTGTTCTTCACGCTTGTAAAGCATACGCAAGGCGATGCCCATGTTGCCGGCATGCTGATCGTCTCAAAAACCGGCGCTGATAGCGTTGAAGCGGCGTTGGTCTCTAATGACGCGGCGCGCTTGGGCTCGACGATCAATCCGATGCTGAAAGCGCTGTTTGCAGTCTGGCATCCCGGCGGCGAGTCAGCATCGAACCCGGCAAGCGCCGCGGCGGCCGCACAGCTGCGCACGATTCCGCTGCAAGATAACTCCGCAAGCGTGGGATTGCCCGAAGGCTGGAATGTCACGCCGCAGAGCGGGATGGGCACGATTATCGCGCAGGGTCCGAACGGCGAAGTCGTCGCGCTTGGATATCCGTTTCTCGCGATCGATCTGCGAAATCCACGTGTCGCCCAGACGCAGGCGTGGGCTCAGGGCGCGGGACGGAATACGGTCTACGGCCGGACGCTTTATTATCCGTACGGCGCTGACCTCGGCAGAACGTTTGTCGAACTGAATGCAATGGTACGCCAGAAGAGCGGCCTGCAGCCTCCATCGATTCAAATCGCGAACGAAACACCCGCGCCATCGACCGCCGGATCGCGTTGCGCTCACCTGACCGGGCAGATTGACGCGAATGACGGCAAAGGCCCGCGCGAGATGAACCTGGTTTTCTGCCAGGGGCCGCTCGCGCCTGGTGGAACCTACATGAACCTCGCGTATTACACCTCCGTTCCGCTACCCTACGCGGACAAGGAACGCCGAACGATGGGTTCGATTCTGGCGAGCTTCAACGTCAATCAAGCGGTGGTGAGCGCGCAAGCGGGTGCGATTGCAAAGCCGGCGATCGATGCCATTCACGAGATCGGGAGACGAGCCGCGCAGCAGGCCGCCGACGCGCACGCTATAGAGGACGCGCACAATCGCTCCGTCGAAGCGCGCTGGGATGCACAGGACAAGCACAACCAGGCATTCAGTAATTACCTGCTCGATCAGACGGTCATTCAGGACAACGAAACGAATGGGCACGCTACGGTATGGAATCAGACCGCAGATGCTTTGGTGCGGAGCAATCCGCAGCGGTACGAATATGTGGAGACGCCGAATTACTTGAAGGGCATCGACTACTAGCAGGTTAAGCGTACGGAAAGATTGGTGAGCCGGGCGGGAATCGAACCCGCGACCACCGCATTAAAAGTGCGATGCTCTACCAGCTGAGCTACCGGCCCGAAGCGTTCTTCTGCTTCAGAATATCATCGGTTTCTATCGAGGCTCCCCACCGAGGAAACTCGACGATCAGCCATAGGAATTTCGCAGGCGGACACCCGCGCGAAACGTTCACCACCGGAGACCATCTCTGTGGTGGATGAGCCTATCACAAGAGAACATCAGTAACCGGAACGGCAAGGTCTCTCCTTGGGCGATGGCGGGCATTTTTGCCGGCGCCGGGGTCGCAGCCATTGCGTCTGTAAGGAGGCGGCGAGCGGCGTGTTCCTTACACGACAAAGTCGTGCTGATAACGGGTTCGCGCGGCTTGGGGCTTGCTATCGCCCAGGAACTCGGGCGACGTGGGGCGATCATCGCTCTTTGCGCGCGCGATCCGGAAGAGTTGCGCCGAGCGTGCGAGATTCTCGAACGGGAGCAGATAGACGCCGCCGCTTTTCCAGCGGATATTAACGAACCGTCAAGTGTTCCGCCGCTGTTGGCTGAAATAGTGAAGCGATTTGGTCGGCTGGACATTCTGGTGAACAACGCTGGAGCAATAAGCGTCGGTCCGTTCGACGATTTTCAGCGCGAGGATTTCGAGCGTGCCATGAATCTGATGTTCTGGGCCGCAATAAATCTGACGTTAGAAGCGCTTCCCTACATGAGAAAGCAGGGCAGCGGCCAAATCGTAAATATCACATCGGTGGGTGGTCGTATCAGCATTCCACACTTGCTCCCCTACAGTTGCGCCAAATTCGCCCTGGTGGGGTTTTCAACGGGTCTCAGCGCGGAGTTGCGCCAGCAAGATATCCACGTGCTCACAGTGGTTCCCGGCCTTATGCGTACCGGCTCGTACTTAAACGCCCAATTCGGGGGCCGCTCGCGCCACGAATTCACGTGGTTCGGATTGCTCGGAAATCTGCCGGGTTTCTCGGTGGCCGCAGAATACGCAGCGCGCTCCGTTGCGGATGCGATTCAGAAACGGCGCTATATATGCACGATATCGCTGCCCGCGAAGATCTTGATCGCCTCCGAGGCCATACTTCCTGAGACGACGCGCGGCATTCTCGCGACCGCCAATCGATTCCTCCTGCCTAAGTCCGGTGAATCGAAATCGCGCGCGACAGGCTCCAGCCTGGACTCTGAATCCGGGGATGTCCTACACGCCCTGACCACGCTGGGCAAGCGCGCCGCAAAGCGCCTGAATCAGCCAATTTAGAAGCGGCTTGCCCGTTAAAATACTAGCCGTCGTAACAAATTCCCTTAGTTTGAGATCTACATAACGCAGGGTCAAGCGTTAAAGCCTGATCACCTTGTAAGTCATGCTGATTTTTCTCCGAATTGGAGAATACGGAAAGCGCATTCGTCCGGCTGTGTTGCCGTGGGGCGCTCATAGGGGATATTGTTGCCACCCGCGGAAGCTTCATTTCGTACATTTTTCCAGGCCGGATTTGAGTGCTCGACGCACAAAGTCCGGAGCGGGAGACGGCTCGACCTGCTCAGATCCACACAGCACGATGTGTATGCCGCGCAAGACTACCAGCGGCTGATCGACCTCGGAATACGCACGATTCGAATCGCCGCTCGATGGCACTTGATCGAGCAAGCTAATGGACGATTCGAGTTTGAATGTTTGGCCGGGATACTGGATGCGGCAAAGGCCGCGGGTGTCGAAGTTATGCTGGACCTGCTGCACTTCGGCTGGCCCGACGACATCGACGTCTTCTCAAAGAACTTTAGCGCTCGGTTTTCGCGATTTACGTATGAGCTCGCCAGGTATCTGAAACGCCATGATTACGGTTGTCGCATATTCGCGCCGATAAACGAGATCTCGTTCCTTTCCTGGGCTGGCGGCGACCGGGGATTTATCAACCCGTGCGCAACGGATCGGGGAAACGAGCTTAAGAGAAATTTAGTTCGAGGCGCGGCAGTATCGAGCGAAATCTTGCTGAATGAGATTCCCGATGCGCGGCTCATTGCACCTGAGCCCTTGATTCATATCGTGGGCGATCCCGATATCCCGGGCGACGAGACCGAAGCCAAGATGTACACGGACGCGCAATACCAGGCGTGGGACATGCTGTCGGGCCGTCTATCGCCCGAACTTGGCGGCAAGCCCGAGTATCTAGACATTCTGGGAGTCAATTTTTACGATCGAAACCAGTGGGTGCATAACTCCGAGCCTCTATCGCGGAGCGACCCGAGATACCGACCGCTTCGAGAAATGCTGAAAAGCGTATGGCTTCGTTACCGAAGACCAATGTTTATCTCAGAGACCGGAACGGAGGATTGCGCACGGGCGGAGTGGTTCAACTATGTCTGCGATGAAGTATTCGCTGCGCTGGCAGAACGCATTCCAGTTCGCGGTATTTGCCTGTATCCGATCGTGAATCATCCTGGCTGGGATGACGACCGGCATTGTCACAACGGACTGTTCGATTATGCCAATACCGAGGGGCATCGGGAAATTTACTCGCCGCTCGCAGAGGCACTTAAAGCACAACAGCAAAGGTTCGCGGCAAATAACGGATTTATATATGAATGTGAAGAGCGTCGACTTAATCTGTCTTTCTCATCTCCGGTGGGGCTTTGTCTTTCAGCGGCCTCAACATCTAATGAGCCGGTTTGCGCGTCATCGCCGGGTATTTTTTGTGGAGGAACCAATTATTGAGGAGCGCACTCCCACATTGAGATCTTTCATCTGTCCTAAAACGGGTGTTCAGGTGAATGTTCCGATTCTGCCGCCCGGACTTACAAGTCAACAGGCCGCCTATTTACAGGAACAACTACTAGCTGGAATGGTTGCTGAGAATCGTATCGAGGCGTGTATTGCCTGGTACTACACTCCGATGGCCCGGCACTTTTCCTCATTTCTTCGACCGCGCGTAACAGTTTACGATTGCATGGATGAGTTGTCTGCGTTTGCTGGAGCGCCTCCCGCCATGGGTGAGAATGAGCGGGCGTTATTCCGCGACGCGGACCTTGTGTTCACAGGCGGAGCAAGCCTGTTCGAATCCAAACGACGGCAGCATCCGGCGGTCTATCTTTTTCCGAGCAGCGTCGATGTCGCGCATTTCGCTCGCGCGCGATCCTCGCGAAACGACCCCGAGGATCAGGCTCCTGCGCCGTATCCGCGCATTGGCTATGCAGGAGTCATAGACGAGCGCATGGATCTGGAGTTGATCGCCAAGATCTCAGAGGCGCGCGCGGATTGGCATGTTGTGATGCTCGGGCCGGTGGCAAAGATCGACCCGGCCTCTTTGCCGAAAGCTCCAAATATACATTACTTGGGCATGAAGAGTTATGCCCAGTTGCCGGACTATTTCGCGGGCTGGGAGATTGGATTGCTTCCTTTTGCGCTGAACGATTCAACACGTTTTATTAGCCCGACAAAGACACCAGAGTATTTGGCTGCCGGCCTTCGAGTAGTCTCGACGCCGATCCGCGATGTCGTCTCGCCTTATGGAGATTTGGGATTGGTAAGTATCGCGCAGACCGCCGGAGACTTTATCAGTGCAATCAAGCTCTTACTGGACTCACCATCCAGCCCGGCGAGGCGCGATGCAATTGACGCTTTTCTGTCAAAGTCTTCATGGGATCAGACCTGGAGAGAGATGAATAATTTGATCGAAGAAAGAATAATGTTCCGCTCAACGTCTGGACACCGGAAGCCTCTGCCTCTGACGAAACGCCTCGCGAAGGACTTGACTCGTGTTTGATTATCTGGTGGTAGGCGCGGGCTTTGCAGGTGCTGTCGCCGCGGAGCGAATGGCACGATTCTACGGACTGAGAGTTCTGGTAGTCGATCGGCGCGCCCATGTTGGTGGAAACGCCTATGATCATTACGATGAAGCCGGTGTCTTAGTTCACCGGTATGGGCCGCATATCTTCCATACGAATTCCCGTCAGGTGTTTCAATATCTGTCGCAGTTTACATCCTGGCGAGAATACGAGCACAGAGTTCTGGCCTCGGTGGATGGCAAGCTGGTGCCTGTGCCGATCAATCTCGACACAGTCAATCTACTCTATGACCTAAACCTATCGTCGGAAGAAGAGGTAGAGACGTACTTTGCGGAACGCGCCGAACATCGGATTTCGATCAGAACGTCGGAAGACGTCGTCGTGAGCCGGGTCGGCCGCGATCTTTATGAAAAGCTATTCCGGAATTACACGCGGAAACAATGGGGGAAGGATCCCTCGGAGCTGGATGCGCAAGTAACGGCGCGCATCCCAGTCAGAACCAATCGCGATGATCGCTATTTCGCCGATCTTTATCAAGCGATGCCAAGACACGGCTATACGCGCATGTTCGAAAACATGCTCGATCATCCGAACATAACGCTTGTGACGGGGACCGATTTCAGGGACGTTGTTAGAGACGTCGAATATGGAGCAATGATTTACTCCGGGCCTGTTGACGAGTTCTTCGATTGCCGTTTTGGCAAGCTTCCGTATCGGTCCTTAAGGTTCAGCCATGAAACTCTCGATATGGAGTTTCTGCAACCGGTCGCGGTCGTCAATTACCCGAATGAGCACGCCTACACGCGCATCACAGAGTTTAAGCATTTAACCGGGCAATCTCATCGGCAGACTAGCATCGTATATGAATACCCCGCTGCCGAAGGAGATCCGTATTATCCGGTCCCAACACCCGAGAACGGGGCTTTGTACAAGCGGTACGCCGAGCTAGCTAAGTCCCAAAGCCGAGTGCATTTCGTGGGCCGGCTTGCAACGTATAAGTACTACAACATGGATCAAGTAGTAGCTCAGGCACTTACGCTGTGCAAGCAATTAGCGGAGGCGTCGGACTTTGTTGCAGCCCCGCTGCCCTCGCGTAAGGAAGTTGTCTCCGTGCCAGCCCTACCGGCTGCCGCGGTGTAAGCACTTGAAGAAATGATCTAGGCAGCTCTCCAGAGCGCCTCCGCGAATGGCCACTGAGGGTCGACCCATGTGTGAACAGGCAAAAATCCACCTGACCACGCGAAAGAGTTCAATTCCGGTTCGGAGAACTTGTGAGAGGACTCCGTCCAGATAGTTTCGCCCGCGCGAAACAGGAACGTGGCCTCGATCGCGCCAATGGACACCGACTGATCCCGGCCGGAACGCAGATGCATTTCAACCCGGCGCTCGTTGGAGTTCCACCGAGCTTCATGCGCGAAAGAAGATAGATCGAAGTTCGCGCCAAGCTCGCGATTCATGCGTCCGAGAATGTTCAAGTTAAATGCCGCCGTAACGCCCGTGGGATCGTCGTAGGCCGCAAGCATGGTTTCGACATCTTTGACAAGGTCGGCACCCAACAGAAAAAGATCTCCGGCGTGAAGACTGGATCTCAGTTGACGCAGGAAACCTGTGATTGCCTCTCGATCGAGGTTGCCGATTGAACTGCCAAGAAATAGCACCAGAAAGGGCAGATCGCCGCGGCGGAAACGCACGGCAGACGCCAGTCCTTCAATCCAATCTCCGCAAACGGGTTTCACTTCGGCTATCCCGGACATGGACTGCTCGCAGGCGGCGAGGGCGGCGGAAGATACGTCGATTGGTCGGTAAACGATCGGGCTATATCGCTGCGCCAAGACTTCTAGAATGCGCTTGGTCTTCTTGCCAGAGCCGCTGCCCAACTCCAGTACGGAATCCACCGCGCCAACTTCGCGACCGATCTGAGAAGCGCGTGAACTAATCAGGCGTTCGTCGGCGCGCGTCAGACCATATTCGGGTAGCAGCGTGATAGCTTCAAAGAGAGCGGCTCCGAGATCGTCATAGAAATACCGCGGCGACAACTTCTTGGGAGACGCGGAGAGTCCTTCGGCAACATCAAGGGCGAACTGAGAAAGCTGTAGCTTTGCAGATACGGGCATAGCGGACCTTAGTTGTCAACGCACCGGAATGTCGCGTACATGTATGGATAATCCTGGCGAAACCAGTTCCTGAAAGAGGGCCGAAGAAGCCGTGCTGCGGTGCGGGAGGAAGCGCCTTTCATAACATAGTGCTGGTCGTCGAAGAAGTTGGCGGAGTAACCCGGATAAGCTTTGTGTGGGTGAAAGCCTGGAAAGGGCCCGAATGGAGTTCGAGTCCACTCCCAACCATTGCCAACGAGTTGGCTCACCCCGAACGCGCTATCGCCCTGCGGAGTGGCATTCACAGGCTCCGGATTCCAGCGTTTCAAATCGAAGTTGCCAAGAATATCTCTTGGCTCTGAGTCTCCCCAAGGATAGGTTCGGGTCGTTCCTAACGCTGTGCCGTAGGCTGCTCGATGAAACTGCGCTTCGGTCAGCAATTCCTTCCCGCGCCACGCGGCGTACGCGTGAGCTTCCTGCTGAGTTACGTATACCGGCCAATCGAATGGCAGAAGAAACTCCTCGAACATTCCTCGCAAATAAATGGAGCCGCCGTGCCTACGCCAAAAATTCGGCAATTTCGCCCCTTGATTTACAAATTCAAGATATTTACCATTTGTGACGCTGTAACGCTGGACGGCAAAAGCGGGCACGGAAACTCGCAATCGTTCATACTCGTTGTCCCATCCAAAGGAGCCGTCGCGTGCTTTCCCCAAAACCGCCTCGCCGGCGGGAATTTCGCACCACTCCTCGGTCGGAAAAGCTTGATGCCTGTTTGCCGTCCGCTCATCCGCCTTTGGCGCCTTCAACTCATAGTCGAAATTGTGAAACATGTATGCAAGCGTTTCAAGATGCATCTGCCTGTGCTCGATAGCCATGCATACCATCTCTTCCGAAACATGATCCAAGGCGTCGTCCACCCGACGACGGCAACGCTTGACGTACGCCTTCACCTGATCGAGAGAGGGCCAATCGGTTGGCGAATCCGTGGGCAGGTGCGCGGAATCGGGATCAATCCCGGCGAGGAACAGTTGATCCAGCTCAGCGTCGGGAGAGTTCATACCGAGCGCTTCGCGGCAGATCCGGATAGCATCGAAGCTATCGAGGTGCCCGATGTAAAAGATCACGCGGTGGCGTTCGGCGATGGGGCGCTGATACAACGCCTCGGGTTTGAGGATCCCAAAGAGGCGGTCGCTTTCGGCCCTCGCCTCCTGCAATTGCTCGGCCAACTTACTGACTGCCGCTTCAATCACTTCCATGACGGCGCTGTCCTCCGACAACGGGATTTCTGGGCCAGTCACTACACCCTGCTTTTGGATGCCCTATTGTTCCGCAAGATACCAAAGTTTTCATGCTCGATTCATTAAGTTGGTACTATTCGTGGCCGGCAGCCTGCCAAGAACAGAGGCGGCGAGAGCCAGCGCCTCTTCTCGGGAATGAATCTCGCCTTCCAACTGGGCGGTTTCAACAGCTTCCAAGGCTTGGCCGAACCGAGGACCTGGCTTATAGCCAACCTCAATCAGATCACGGCCGGTAATCAAGCGGGCCGGGCGTAATTCTTCATCCTCAAGCTCACGCAATTTAGCTTGCACATAATCGTAAGAGTCGGTCCGCAGATTGCTTGCCAAGCAATCGAGGCGGTGAAGTTCAAGATGCTCCTCGAAGTGGGGAAGGCAAAGAAAACGCTTTAGCGTACTGAGACGCATCTGCTGCACATCTTTGAACTTCATGTGATTTGCGACTAACGATGTTATCTGTTCAGCTTCCGCACTCGAGAATCGCAGTCGCGAAGCTACCTCAGCGGCCATGCGCGCGCCAACCTCTGCGTGTCCGTCGAAGCGGATGCGGTCCGCTATTCGAAACGTAGATGGTTTGCCGATGTCATGCAGCAATACGCCCATGGCGAGCGTCGGGCTCGAATTTCGGAGCTGCGACAGCATGAGCAGGACGTGTTCCCACACATCGCCTTCGGGGTGGAATTCGGGTGGCTGTTGAACTCCTTGGAAGGCTTTCACCTCGGGCAAAAGATAAACCAGCAGATTGCATTCGTCAAGCAATTCAAAGCCTCTCCGCGCCGCGCCTTCGGTGAGGATGCGAACCAGCTCTCCGCGAATGCGCTCCGACGATATCTTCGCAATACAGTGAGCTTCCTGGCGAATGGCGTCGAGCGTTTCCGGGTCGATCGAAAAGTTAAGCCGGGCGGCGAAGCGGACGGCGCGCAGCATACGCAGGTGATCTTCTTCGAATCGTTTCCGAGGATCTCCGATCGCGCGCACTACTCCTTTTTCGAGATCTTGGAGTCCACCAACGAAATCGAGGATCTGTTCGCCGCACACATCTTCCATGAGAGCGTTGATGGTGAAATCGCGTCGCCTTGCATCCAGGGCCGGATCCCGTTCGAAACGGACCTCGCTCGGACGCCGCCCGTCAACGTAAAGCCCTTCACTTCGGAATGTGGCCACTTCCACATGAATACCGGCGCCTTGCGTCACGAGAATCACGCCGAAGTGAGCGCCGACACACTCGGAGCGGGGGAAATACGACGTAAGAAGATTCGGCTGTGCGTCGGTGCTGACGTCGTAGTCTTTGGGATCGATGCCGAGAAGGCGGTCGCGCACACAACCCCCAACGAGATAGGCCTGATGGCCTCGCGCGCGAAGTGCAGAGATTATCTCTAACGCGAGATTCCTTCGTGCGATGCTGACAGGATCCATTTGAATACGTTCTGTCTCTAGCGGAAGCTAGAGGCGCGAGGCTTACGGCGGCGCGTCGTCAGATCAGGCTTCCGGGGCGACGGCCTTTTGCTGCTTTTCCGCCGCCAGATTGGCTTCGGCTTCCGCCTTCTTCAACTCCTTCTTGGAAGGAGGCGCCTGTTCATGCCGGTAATCGTGATCGTGATAACAGGTTCGGCATCGAACCTTAGCCGCCTGCCCATTGACCAACGAAACAATCGAATGGTTCGTCACGCGGCGGCACTTCACGCAATGGTCGTCGATGACATCGCCTAGTCGCTGTTCGTCCATCCCAAGATCCGACCTAAAGCGGAGTATATCAGGATCACCTGCGAAATCGCATTGGGGTGTGTTCACACCGGCGGTCCGGTGGCTCAGTCGACGATCGGACAAACGCGGTGCGGGAATAGCGCCTCTCTTCGGCTTAGCAAGAGAGCATGGGAGCGCCGTTTGCTAGACTGGTTGTTCCGGCGCTAGACGGCCAGGTAGCTCAGTTGGTAGAGCGCAGCCCTGAAAAGGCTGGCGTCGGCGGTTCGATTCCGTCCCTGGCCACCACATTCTAAAGCACTTAATGGCGCCCTAGAACATCGGTTTTTAGCGTCGCGAACAATACGCGAACATCGCTACCCGAGGGCTGCTTTGCCGCCTTGTTCGCATTCATGAGCTTCCAAAGCTCCCGTGCGGTGTCGCGGGTCTTTTGCTGGCGCGGGCCCCTCCTACCTGGCCGCGGGCCTCGGGTTTCTCGGGTAAGCAGGCGGTCGGCCGGATTTCATCGTCAGCGGCGCATCGCCTGGCGCCGCGAATATCGGCGTGCCGGTCTCGGGCGAGATGCCGGCGTAGATGGCAAGCACAAGGATCGATCCTGCCGGTGCTCGACCGCATTTTCAGTCAGCAGCTGGGGGAGCAGTGCCGGCACGCGCCTCGCCTGGGCTTGCTCATCACACGCCGCTGAACATTAAGAAAGTAAGATGCGCAAGAAACTTCTTTAGGCGAGGCGTGTGAACCCGTCCGGACTCCAATCCTCGCTACCGACGCCGTGGTGCACAAAGAAAAGTCCGTCGGAATCGTACTTGGCCTTGATAGCACGCAATCTTAAATAGTTGCCTCCCCAGAAATCTTGTTGCCAAGAGCGATTGAAGTAGTTGCTCTCCGAAACATAGGAGCCGGCGTTAGGTGCGATCTTGCGAAGCTCGGCCGCCGCGAGATCGATGTCTTGTGCATCCTTGCGGGCCGCGGTCAAATCCAACGTGCCGCGCGTTAGGCCCGGATAGGCAAGACCTTGGCCATCGGCGATGATAACGAGCGCAAATGCTTCCACGACGGCCGGATTCATCGCGGTTTGGCGTGTGTCCTCAAGCACGCTAAGGGGCGCCCCGGCAAGCCCCTTGTTGAAAAAGACGCGTAGCAATTTGCGGCGGCTCGCTGCAAACAGGGCGTCGACCAAGCTCGGCTGCTGCTTAATCTGCAACAGCGACTTGGGCAACCAAAGCGAATCGTAACCGTGCAGGAAGATACCGCACTCTCCCTGGTCAGCTTTGCTCCAGGCGTGGTCTCTCGGAACTCCTGTGCGAGTATCCAGCGTCATGTTGTGGTTTCCCTCAACAGCCCACCAATGACGGGAGTCCCGTGCGCCTGCGCCAAGCTGCGAGATTACGACAAAGTCCCGGGGAGATGCCTTTACCCATTCAAACAAAGGTTTCCAGGTCGCAGCTGCTTGTCCGTCGTCAAGGCCATGGCAAGTCATCGAAATCTCCATGGTGTTGTCGGTTCCCAGCTTGACTTGCTCGCCCCAATGCGGGTTAAATAGCTTCTCATTATAGAAGCTGACGAAGTGGGCAATCAGCCGCGTAAATGCCGCGTCCGATTGCGCTTTGATCTTTCCCCACGCGCCGCCGAAATACCGCGGAAGCTCATGGGTTCGAAGCGTGAGTCGAGTAACAACTCCAAACGTGCCGCCACCCCCGCCTTTAAGCGCCCAAAACAGGTCGGGGTCACTATAGGCATTGACCACTCGCACCTGGCTGTCGGCGGTAACGACTTCAGCCTCGAGCAACCCCGCTGCCGCCGTACCGAAACCCTTCGAAAACACGCCGAAACCGCCGCTTTGTACCAGCCCGGCGACGCCCACCGTCATGCAGCCGCCTCCCTGGACGTAGCGGCCGCCCTGGGTTGTGACAGCATTGTAGAGATCCATCCATACTGCTCCGGCTTCAGCCGTGACAGCAGGCGCTGGAGCGATGCGCCCTTCGCACCCTTTGGGCACGAACGCATCGTGCAGGCCGACGCTGTTCATTGAGCGGGTCCAGATGAGCAGGGAATCCGCCGCGTTGGACGTGCCTTGATAGCTGTGGGCACCCCCCTTGACCGCAAGCCGCAGATTATTAGCGCGAGCAAAGGTGATTCCTGCGGCTACGTCCGCTGCGTGGCGGGCCTTGATTGCGTATGTACTTGGCGCTGGTGACCAGGCATCAAGCCATCCTGAAACTTGAGTGCCTGCGGGTTGGTCGCCGATCCAATAGGGATTACTCATACCCTTCAGAGCCTCAAGGCAGGCGGCACCATTCGAGTTGGACCGGCACGATCCGAAGAGCGAGTGCACTTCGATCAAATTGCCCCCAACCTCGTCCTTCAGCTTTGCCCAACTCGCGGCCGACGGCCAAGACGGATGGGACGGCCGCACACGCCGCTTCGGTCGAAGTACGGCTGCATTCGTCGCGCGCGCCAAAGCTGAGGCCGCGCCGAAACGACCAGTTAGAATCGGCAGGATCCCGATAGAACGCAATAGATCTCGTCTTTTCATTAATCGCCAAATTCCATACAACCCTCGAAGACCATCATCAGCATGAGCGAGACGATGAGTTCCCTTTGTGCAGTGCGGCCGGCATCGTACATCCGCATGCCTTAGCCTGATTTCTTGCTGGTCCTTCGCTGTAGGTCCGCGCTAGCGGGAATCTTCATCAGCAGTACGGACGCGATCGCACGTTCTTATTCTTGCCGCTAAGAACGAGTAAGTCAGCGAATCTTCGGCCAAGAGTTAGCTGGTAGTAGTTTCTTTAACGTTCGTTTCTAGCGCTCGCGCCCGCATAAGAAAGACGCGATAGAGAGCAGCAGTGGGCGCAGCAATCGCAAACGCTACTGCCGGCCAAGCAAAGTCCCTAATCGAGAACCGAGCGTAGTGCACTTGTGGATCCATTAATCGTGCAGCTATATTCGGTGATAGCATCAGTAGGGCTCCCCCTAATCCTCCGAGAGACGCGAGCACTGGTGCGGGGATTCTCAAAACCCGATCTCCTAAACCAATCAGCGGCAGTCCCACAATTACCCACCCCGTCATCAGCACCGCTGTTCCCCAAATTGTCCACATCCCGATCACTCCAGGGCCTTTTACGATAGTGCAAAAAAGTAATCCTGAGATCACCCACATCAAGCCTAAAGCCTGAAAAGAGGCTGTGAGCCGTTGTACAAAACGCATAGTTGAAGCACCCAGTGTAGAACCAAGCTAGGCTGTTTTGCGCCCGCTTCACAATGTTCATGCGGCTCGTCAAACCGGCCCACCAAAGACTGGAGTGATTGTTTCCGGATGGCGAGCAGTTTCGCGGGAATCCGGAAGCTGAGCGCTGTAAGTGCGGATAGATCCGCTCTAAGGGCCAAGGTTGACTTTGTTCGTATGCTGGGCGGCGGCGTAGGATGCTCAGTCTGCTTCAACGAACACGTTCGATTTCGTGGGTTTGAGAACTGTTGTCCAGCACTGACGGGGACGCGCCCTTGAGATAAACGTCAAAGAACTTTGTTATCCATTCTCCGGTAACGGCAAGTTGGCGAGCGCCGTCGAGCTTGACGATCCCAAGATCATTCGTGATCCGCAATAGGTTGCTGAGAACGGCGTTATCGCTGAACGCAAGGTGATTAGAATCGCGCAGAACGACCTCTAGCCGGCGATCGCTGGGGAGCCGATCGTAAATCGACCCAATATGTTCATTGACGGAGCGGACCTCCTGCTCCGGTTCTCCTTTGTGATCGCCGAGCAAGAACATAAATGGCTGAACTACGCCTTTCTGCACTACCGGCCCAATAGGCGCTCCGTCAATGTCGACGCCCGCCTTGCACCGGGCATCATCATAACAGAATTGCAGGGCTGTTGCACCGCCGAGCGAGTGGCCGAACACGCCGACCCTACTCATATCAATCCGGCCGTTCAGTTTACTCGGCTGAGAAGAAGTGTTGAGCCTCGCGAGCTCATTGAGAGCGAAACTCATATCCGCGCTCCAAGCTTGAACAAGCTTAATCGCCAGTTTTTCCTGCGGAGGTCCGCTCAGAAGGTCAGCGTTGTTCTGAGGGGCTCTTGGGACGACGCTTCCGTCAGGTAATACGACGATGAAGCTTCGATACGGCGCGTCTATGCCCACGACGATATAACCATGACTTGCAATGTCCTCGGCAATGGTGGTGTAATCGGTCGTCAACGCCGAAAGCCCGGCCCTCATGAGCACGAGCGGGTAGGTACCCTGCTTTGGGGAAACGTCGGGATTGGCGAAGCTGTGCGATCGAACTTTTGAAAGGTCGCGCATAAGAAAGGACGATAGGACCACTCCCATTTGGTTCTCCATGGCCGTTCGCCATGGTTGAGGCAGGTAATCCGCCACTGCCATGGTCTGCCCATGAACGGCGGGATACCACACCCACGCCACGAGCTGACGTCTTGTTTCGGGTTTCAGCGCCATGGTGTCGAAATGCCGGCTGTCCTGCCAAAAATAACTGAGGCGACCAACGTCGAAGGGGCCGGTAGGTTTCGGAAGAGTGGTGCCCCGGGCGTGGTCTGCCCAGAAGCCCATCACGATTAGAGCAGCAGCGCTGACGAAAACCAGACCCACGATTTTGACGACTTTGAAAACAACTGTGAAGAAACGCCGCATATGGGAAACCTCTGATGATCGAGCGTCGCTGGTCTGAAGCACCGCAGCGGTTTTAGTTCAACATATGTAGAGTTTGGTTGTCAATCGTTTACTGAATATGAAGCGCCTTTTTCCACGCCTTCCAATGTATTATGAATTGACAGCAAACTCTACACATGTTGAAATTGAGTAATGGCCCGGGTTCCGAATACGTCTCGCCAGACCCGAGAATTACTCAGCGCGATGTTGCGGCACCCACGGGCGTGGCAGTACGGTTACGAACTGTCGAAGCAAACAGGCCTGAAATCAGGAACCCTTTATCCCATTCTGATCAGGTTAGAAGACCAAGGGCTCCTTGAATCGCGGTGGCAGGAACCGGAACAAATGGGCAAACCACCGCGCCATGCGTATAAGTTGACAGCAAATGGAGTGGCCTTCGCTCGGGCCACCGTCTCATTGGTTCGGCCTCGCGCCAGCGGCCGGATCGCGGATGCAACAACATGAGAACCAATGCTCCCCGTTTGCGGCGGTGTGCAACGCAGCTGATTCTGCATGCAGGCAGGATTCTGCCACCCTGCCGTTCCGTATGGGCCTGCGCCATGAAAAGCGAGCTCAACCACATTGACGACGACCGTGAAGCTTTCCGTTGGGCCGTAGGCTGCGTCATCGCAAGTTACGTAGAACGAACCAAGACGCCGGGCCTCTTCAACTCCTGGTATGGACGCGGGTTCCTGACAATACCGATTGCAGCACAAGTAGCTTCGATGATCTTCGCCCCGCTTCTCATGCTTTCGCATCGACGTAATTGGATCAGCCTCGCGACTTTTCTCGGTAGCTTTACCCCAGGCGATGATTACCGTCGCTTCATTCCGCTTATGAATGCCACGCCATGGTGGCTTTATAGCCTGTGGATCGTGGCGAGCCTGCTGTTTCTACTTTCAGCCGCTCAGCTTCTTCGGCGCCGTCGATCATCGTTCTGGCTCTTTGTAGCAGCGTTCCTCATAGGAGCCGTGGGGGATCTCATCTCCAGATTGCTGCCGGCGTACAGAACGGCATTCTCGTTTCCCGAGCCGATGTTTACGCGCGATTATCTCGTTCCCATCTTGACAGCCGCCGTGACCGCTGCTCCTGCACTGGGATTGTGGATGCATGGCCGCGGTCTTGCCAGCGAAAGATATTCCCGCACGGAGAACCACAACGATTGTGTTTGCGGTTAGTACCCACTGGAAAGCCCGATTCGAGGACGGCTTGGGGACACAATGCAAGTCTTGCGCATAACATCCTACTGCGGGATTATAGCGTGCTCCATCGGAGCTATAGTGTTCATGCTTCATGTCGGCAGGGCGAACAAGTCATATTTCCTGCTTGTGCTTTTCGCGGTTTGGGTACTCTCGCCGTTCGCCGCAGGAATTTATTCAAATGCCGCGGCCAGACACGCCTCTCGGCACGTGCAGCGGATCGTCTACATCGTCGTCCTTATGATCTCTCTCATTTCCGTTTCCGTCTACGCACGCGTGAGCTTTCAACCCGGCGCCAAGAGTGCCTTCCCTTTTTTGGTTACGCCCGCCGTCTCACTGTTTGTTTTGGGAATTACTCTCATCCTTAACTATGTTTCGAGCTCCCGTACGTCCAAAACTCGTGCGCCTTAGAAACTATCAACCGCAATCGCACGGCTCCCACGTCTGACTTTCGTGGGCCTCCGATCGGAACCTCAATGCATTACCGGGTACTCGAAGACGCCGCCTAAGCGGTTCGCATGATGTTCCGGAACGCGACGCATTCATCATGCTCCCCTGTATAGATCGGATGGCAAATCGCGTCGAGTAGACGACACGGCCGAACAAGATTCCGCCCCGGATCGAAGGAGGACATCATTACCGCTATTGTTTGTGAGCTCGGTGCTCGGCATCTCCTCAGGCAAACGCTATTGCTAATCTCCCTCCAACAGCGTAGGCGATTGATGTAAGGACAGGCGGCGTCAACGCGACCTGATTAAAGCAGTGACGCTCAAGGAGGCACCCCGACCCAAAGAAGTATGTGAAGGGCGCCTGGTGCGATTCGGGAATATTACAGAACGCCGCCAAGAGAACTAGGCACGGGATTATCCAAACCCAAAACATACACCTGTCGTGAAAGCGGCGCCACACCCAAAATCCCAGAGCAAGGCTTGTCAGTATCTGCACGGGGAACATCGGTAATTCCGTAAGCAGCCAGCTCGGGTTATGCAATTGCCATTCCGGATGGAACATGTTCAGAACTGGCCAAATACTGGAAGGCCACATGGCCGAGGTCAGAAGCGTACACGCCGCGATCACGCCCTCCGTGCTTACGACCTGATGAATACACAACCGTAAGACTGGCCGACGCATCAACACGGATCTCCCCCCTGAATTCGCCACTTCAACCTCTCAAAAGCGCGCTGAACGTTGGCATCAAGACCGAACTCCTTAGAGCAGCGTGCCAAGTCGCGAGTTCTGTGGAAACGACGGACTGTTCGAAAGCTCCTTGCCGCAGAGCGCGGCACCACTCACCGTCAAAACAGCATGCCGACACACGTAGGTTCATGGTTGAAGAAAGAGAAACAACGAGATCTTCGAGCAGCGAATGACCTATCCGGGAAAGAATACTCTCGTACAATGCAACTCAGTCATACCTAAGCGCCACAGCTGGATCCACGCGCGTAGCTCGACGGGACGGTGGGTAAGCTGCAAACAATGCGACGAAGAAAAATATCACAGACACCCCGACCAAAGAAATGCCATCGATTGTACTTATGCCGAATAGCACAGGACGGAGGGCATGTGCGGCTCCGATAGCGAGCAACGCTCCGACAATTAAGCCAATAACTACAGGCCTAGCGCTCTCGCGAAGGATAAGGCTGAGTACGTCACGTTTCTGGGCACCTATCGCCATGCGAATACCGACTTCGCGGGTGCGGAGAACAACGATATAGCTCACCGTTCCATATATGCCCATCACCGCCAAAAGCAGCCCGAGTGAGCCGATCGAAGAAGAGATCGCCGCTGCTAACGTCGCAGTTAGAAATGGCGCCGATAGCCGCAACTGATCTTGAAGAACCGCCGGTGTTACTAGCAACTCGGGGTCTACCGAAGAAATCACACCATCGATCAACCTCATGCTCTGAGCTGATGACGTGGTCCGAACGAGCACTGCATGGGTTGTAAGCTGATCATAACGTAAGGGCAAATAAATTTGTCGGGAGTCGCTTCCGTCGAACTCGACGCCACGTGTGTCGTGTGCGACGCCGACAACGTCATAAGAAGGCCCGTCAGCAATAATGTCATTCGATTTATGAGCCCGCTCATCAATCGCACCCAGTCGAATATGATGGCCAATCGGGTTCTCGCCCGGCCATAATTCGTTCGCAGCGGATTCGCTCAATATCACGGAGTTGCCAATGTATGCTCGGGACAAGAAAGGTCGACCTAGCGGAAGTGGTATGCCGAGGGTTTCAAAATAGTTAGATTGCACGTACCGGTAGTAAATTGATGGCGCTGTTTTCGAAGTGCCGGAGCTTTCATCGGCGGTCGAAGCCGGTGTGCTGAACGCGCTATCATTCGGCGCATCAGCACTGGTGACTTCTGTGGCTCCGGGCAGCGCTGCCAAACGGGAGCGCAATTCACGTATAACTGCAAGCTTCCGATCAGCGGAATACCTGGCCGCTTCGGGAAATTGGAAGCTAACACTGATGACGTGTTCGGCATCGTATCCGGGCCTTGTCGTCAATGAATTAATGGAACTGCGGATCAGCATGCTTCCAGCGATCATCAGGACGAGAGATAAGGAGACCTGAGCTGCGACTAAAAGGTTTTGTAACCTACGGGCGCCCCCGGAGGATGTACTGCCTCTTGCGGCCAGGGAGATCGCTGAGCTAGAGGTTTCAAGAGCTGGAGCTAAGCCAAACAGAATACCTGCGATTAACGATACAGCCATCACGTAGACAAAGACTGAGAGATCGGGAGTGACCTGGAAGACAAGGGTTCCGTACTCTGGCGGCAGAGCTGCCGCGGTCGCCATTACTAACAGACGAAGGAAGATCCACGCGAGCGTGAGCGCTACAACACCAGCTCCTAAGCCTAACAAGCCGCTCTCTGTTAGCAATTGCCGTATTATTCGCCCTCTGCTGGCCCCAAGCGAGAGACGAGTATGCAATTCGTTATGACGCGATCTGGCTCGCGCCAATTGCAAGCTGCCCACATTTGCGCAGGCAACAAAGAGCAGCATCGCCGCTGCAAGCATGATCAGCAGGATGGTTAGCTTCAGCCCACTATAGAATTTCAGGGGAAGCGGGAACGGAGATCCGGGCCAGACAAGTGCGGAAGCGGCTTTCGCCAGGTCAGAGTGAGGATCATGCAATTGCCGAAGGCGATCAGCCACGGCATTCACCTCAGCCTGTGCCCGCGGCATACGGACTCCCGAAGCGAGGCGGCCGAGCATCCGGCAGCACTGATTCTCACGGTCATATAGCCACTTGTCGTCGGCATGCAACAGCGGTTCGAGCGCAAGTGGGATCCAAAAATCAGGCACTGACACCTCGCTCCCTATAAAGTCATGCGGAGTGATCCCGATCACCTGGAAGGTAAAACCATTCAAGCGAACCATTTTGCCCAATGTCGACGGGTCTCGCGAGAACCGCCTTTGCCAATAATTGTCACTAATCAGAATAGAAGGAGATGCGACGAGATCAGAAACACTCATGGAACTGAACGTTCGTCCTCGTGATGCTTTCACACCGAGGACGTCAAAGTAGCTTTGCGAAACGGCCAGTGCGCTAGCGAACTCTGCATTGATTGCTCCAGTCGAGAGCAATCCCAATTTCCCGATGAAGGAACCGGCGGCAGCCCTACGTTGGCTGACAATCCCTCCCGCATCAGAGAGGGTCACGTCCTCACGGCGAAAGGCTACCAAACCACTGAAGGCATGAACTGAAGTTCGATAACTCTGGTAATCGGGATAGCTAAACCTCACATCAGGGGAGCCTGTGCTGCGGAGCAAAGCTATGTTGACGATTTGATCAGCATCTCGTGCGTCTATGGGACGGGCGACCATCGCCTTGTAGGCAGTAAAAACTGAAGTGTTTACTGCAATGCCGAGCGCAAGTGCAAGTATCGCTACCGTTGTAAACCCAAGACTATGACGCAAAGTCCTGGCGGCAAACCGCAGATCCTGAATTATGCTCTCCGCCAAAATCGTGCCGCCCGCCATTTCACGGGTAACCTCCATAACCCTTGTCACGTTCCCGAAATCACGACGGGAAGAGTACTCGGCCTCTTCTCTTTCGGCTCCGGCTTGCATCCGCTGATCAATATCTAGTGCAAAGTGCGCGTCGAGTTCCTCTTGTAACTCCCGCTCACGAGCGCGCCGCCGCTCTCTCGACCAGAACCTGATGCCCATTACATTACGCCGGATTCATAATGCGTGCAATCGTCTGGACCAGTGCGTTCCATTTCGATTCTTCTGTTATCAACTGCTTCTTCCCGGCGGCGGTTAGGCTGTAGTACTTGGCTTTCCGGTTGGATTCCGACGCTTTCCACTCTGCCTTCAGCCACCGTTGCCGCTCAAGCCGGTGAAGCGCAGGATAGAGAGACCCATGTTCAATCTGAAGAGCGTCTTCCGATTTAGCACGAATCGCCTGTCCTATTCCGTGCCCATGTTGGGGACCCCACTGCAGTGTTCGCAACACCAGCATGTCCAATGTCCCTTGCATGATTTCGATTCGGTCCTTATAGGCCTTTGGTCTGCCCATCGTTTCTAGCAGACAGTCTACCACGACAATGGACGCTCGTGCAGACGTTCTTCTAGAGTCCCATTTGCGCCTGAAACTCCCGGAACCGCTCACTTGGAAGTTGCTCTAACGATGCGGCTTCGCTATGTCCCGGGAGCACTCGCGGCCCAAACCCGCGGTGAGGTATCCCGAATATGAACTTCTGGTCCAAGTGTCCGAAATCTCGTCTGGCAGCGCCTGGTCATTGAGGCAATCCCATAGCAAAGGAGCACACGTGTCCAATTCATTTATGCTGCCGCCGGCCGTAAGTGAGCTTGATTTCACCGGCGGTGAGGCTCTCGCCGTTCAGGATTCGAGGTTGAAGAACCAGATCCGACTTTATCGAAACAGAGATCCTAGAATGGTTCGGAGGCAACGTATAGCAAAGGCAACAACCAGTCAGCCCGGTACAGGCAGGCTGCCGAGAACGGTTGGCAAGTGCGGGGAGGGAGCCGATCCAAGACAAGAGTAGTTATACCGAGGCGGGGTCCATGAGGGCAAACTTTTCTTTGAATGGATTTAGAGGGCAGGACCGAGTAATGGGGTCATTCTGGCCGGAAAGCGATAAAATCTGGGGAGTGCGAGGGCGTTGATGCGGCTGACCATCTGGGCAGGTCTTTGGGCAATGCCACAAGGCGTCACCAGGGAATGCTCGAATTCTCCCACCGCGTGAACGTATTCGTCGGACCGTCCGGACCAAGCAGTGCGACGCGCACCACTTCGCGGGAACCCTCTTCCAGAGACTGCGTCCCCTCATATCCGTTGAGGTTCGTCGTGGTAAAGCCTGGAGAAACCAAGTTGACTTTGATCGCGCTGGACTCCAGTTCCACCATCATCGCCAGCGTGATAGCGTTCAGTGCTGCCTTGGAGGCGGGGTAGACCGGCCCGAACATCGCGTGATACGGGTACGCTGGGTCGGCATTCGCTGCCAGAGACCCGACCGCGCTCGACACATTGACGATGCGCGCATCGGTTGATTGGCGTAGGAGAGGCAGCATTGCCTGGTAAACGGCGAGAACGCCGAAGACGTTCGTCTCCCACACGGAACGCACTTCATCGAGCGACGCATTGCTCGGGCGAGTGATCTTCGCATACTCCTGAAGTGACAAGTTGCCCTTTCTGGTATTCGAAATCGCAGCGTTCTGAACCAACACGTCGAGGCGGCCAAATTCGTTCCGAATGCGTTCCGCCGCATCGGCGATCGAAACCCGGTCAGTGACGTCAAGCTGCAGCGCAATCGCGCCCGGCCCAATCTCCTCCGCTGCGGCCTGACCACGTTCGAAATTCCGCGACCCGACCAGCACAGTCAGGCCGTTCGCCACGAGTTCCTTTGCGACTTGAAATCCGACTCCCTGATTAGCCCCCGTTACCAGCGCAATGCGTTTGTCTTGCATGACAATCTCCTCCCTCGAATGCTCCCCAACTAACCCGCCACCCCGGCCATGTTGCGAAGCCGCTCGTTCGCGAAGTACTGCGCCTGACCTTCTTCGATCGCTTGGAGGACCAGCGCCGCCACGAACTCCGGCTTGTCGCCCGCGGCGTAGTTGGAACCCGGTCCGCCGCCGGCCGGATTTCCCATGCGATTTTTGCCAAAGTTTGTCGCCGTGATAAACGGATAGATCTCGCTGACCACGATGCCATCCTTCTCAAGCTCAGCGCGCGCCGTGAGACTGAACCCAAGAAGCGCGCGCTTGGATGACGAGTAAACGCCGTATTGCGGAATGGTCATGAACGCGGTCCCGGAATTAATGTTCACGATGCTTCCTCCGCTTTGTGCGCGCATGACCGGGATCACAGCCTGCATGGCAACAATCGGCCCCAGCACATTCAGGTGGAAGATTTCGTCAAACAGGACGGGATCTATCTCCTCAATGGAGGCCGCGTAGCTGCGCCCCGCATTGTTGATGAGACCGTCCACGCGGCCATAATGCTTGTGCACAGCGCCGATCGCTTCCCGCACGCGATCAAATTCCGTCATGTCGATGGTGACAGGCAAACTGCCCGGAAGCTTGCGCGCCAATTCCTCTAGCGCACCGGTGCTTCTAGCGAACAGCGCGACTTTAGCACCCCGTTCGGCGAGGGCGACCGCGGTGGACAAACCAATACCCGACGAAGCGCCCGTGACAATGAAAACGCCATCCTTGATTTGCATGGATTGATCTCCTCCGGTTCAGAACTTAAGCGCGTCTGGCAGCAGATGCGCCGGCCATATCGGTTTCGTAATAGCGCATACCATCAAGATCGGCGATCAATCCAGGCCCAGTCGGGTTCCAGCCAAGTTGATTGCGCGTCTTGGCGCTTGAGCCTTGAAGATCTTGAGCCGCGAACCGAGCCAGCCAAGTAAAATGCGACTGTGCTTCGTCCGGCGATACTGATTTCACCGGAATCTGCAATCCCCGTCCAATGGCCTCGGCAATATCACGCAAGGGCACGCCTTCTTCGGCCACGGCATGATATTTCGCGCCGGTTTCGTTTTTCTCCAGCACCAGCCGGTATAGGCGCGCGACGTCTGCGACAGCCGCTGCAGCCCAGCGATTACCTCCGTCCCCGACATAAGCCGATACGCCCTTTTCGCGCGCCAGTGCGATCAAATACGTGACGAGCCCCTGCTTGACCGTGTCGTGAACTTGAGGAAGGCGTACCACCGCAGCGTTCACGCCCTTCAACGAGAAAGCCGTCTGTTCCGAAACGCGGGGAAACTGAAAATCCTTTGGTAAGTCCATATCCTCAGTCGCAAGCTGACCCGGCTCCCCTAGTCCTGCGAGCCCTGACGTGACGATCAAAGGTCTGTTCGAACCGGCGAGTACAGACCCCATGGCCTCGATTGCACGCCGGTCGATCTCGCAATTTTCCTGAAATTTTGAGAAATCGTGAATGAAGGCCAGGTGAATGACACCGTCCGACTGTTCCGCCCCACTGCGAAGGCTTTCAAGGTCGGTCAGTTCGCCGCGATGCACCTCGGCGCCCGCAGACGTAAGAGCTTCCGCGCCAGCTTCGGACCGCGCGAGCCCCAGCACCTGATGTCCCGCTTCGATAAGCACCGGAACAGCGGCGGAACCGATAAAGCCGGTTGCTCCGGTAACAAAGATACGCATATTAATGTCTCCTTGACTTGTCTTTCTCAAGTTGTTACAAACGGAGGAGCCCTCCGTATAGTAGCTTGATTACCGGAGGGTTCCTCCGGTTGCAATAATCTTCTGAAAATCACGAAAACGCCCGCAAATAAACGACGCAAGCCACGTGTGGACGCGCAGCGCAATCGAGAGCGTATTCTCGACGTCGCGAAGCAGGTGTTCACGCAGGCGGGCGCAAACGCCAGCCTGGAAGACATCGCCAAGAAAGCCGGCGTCGGACCCGGAACCTTGTACCGTCACTTCCCGACGAGGGAGGATCTGCTGGTCGCGGTTTATCGGTCCGAAATGGAGAAGTTGGCTGCGGCGGAGCGGAGTCTTGCGGTGACCAAATCTCCACCCGAAGCGTTGCGGGCGTGGTTGCTCCTGTGGGTTGACGCTCTGGAGACGAAGCATATCATCGCCCCGGTGCTCAATACTCTCGTTGGCGACCCGAAGAAGGTGTTCGAGAGCTCTTACGCTCAGATCCATGAGGCGCTTGGGGCGCTAGTAAAACGCGCCGTGAAAAACGGCGACATTCGTAAGGACCTTGATCCGATCGATTTCCTTCGAGCGATCATCGGGGTTGCCAATGTGTCAGCGAGCCCGGGCTGGCCGCAAAGCGCGCGTAGACTGGTCGACATTCTGATTGCCGGTGCTCGGCCGTTGAACTGAGAGAAGTGCGGGCTGGGGTAGGCGCCGCCGTATCGTTTTGGAGCATGGCAGCGCGGCCAGATGCTGTCTTTCAGACGTTGACAAGGTGGTGCGGCTGGTCGACTCTGACTCCTAAGACAGAACCCGCATGAACGAATGAACCGCGCGCTCCATGTCCTCGGCGCGGCCGGCATATGTCAAATACAGGCCACGCAGGAATGAGATGATCACCTTGGCGAATACGTCCGGATCTAGCGCTGCCTGAAACTCTTTCTTCTGGATTCCCTCTTTCAAAACCGCCGATAAGAAACGATTCCAGCCGCGGTCATGTCGGGCCATCACTGATCGTACTCCTGAATCGCGCAGCGATCGGGCATTGATTTCCGTGAGGACGATAAACATCTCAGGTTGATCTCGCATCTGACGCAAGATCTGAGAGAAATAATCTGCGATTCGCTGGCGGGGGCTGCAAGCTTCGGTCTTAGCCGATGCATCGTGCCCAATCGAAAGCTCCTCAACTATGTAATGAAGCACGCCGTCAATTAACGCTTCTTTTCCAGCGAAGTAGTAATGAAGGGTTGCGTGATTCATGCCGGCACGGTTGGCGACCTCCCGCATACGCAAACCCTCGAATCCTCTTTCGGCAATAGTCTCGTAAGCGGCTCGCACGATCTCTCTACGTCTTTCGAGACTTCTCGTGACGACCCCATCAGCTAACTTGTCCGCCTTCTTAGGTTTCGGTCTGGCACTCATTATTTGCATTCTCTCAAAAGTTCAACCAGATGGTTGACAATCCAGGAATACTGGGTTATTCTTCAACCAGATGGTTGAAATAATCGTCAGCCACAAAGCTTCACCAGGAACAAAGATGACAACTATTCATGTAGATCAGAAGGTCATTACGCAGATCAATGTATTTGAAGTCGACCCCAGAGACCAGGATGCGCTTGCGAGCTTACTGATTGAATCCGCCAGGCATACGTGTGACATCCAGGGCTGGATCTCCGCCAGCGTGCACAAGAGTTTGGATGGTAAACGCGTTACCAACTATGCCCAGGCGGCGGGCCAGGCATCGATGGAAGCGATCCTTGGAAAGCTTCGGAAGGATGGAATCTTCGAGAGGATCCAACAAATTTCCAAGCCCAGTCCTGGCCTTTACGTTTGCGTGTTCAGCCTGAGCGCTGATCGCACACACTAGCGACGCGAGAATTTATGCATCTCAATCACCTCAATCTACCCGTCTCAGAGCTTTCGGAAACCAGGGAACTCTTCGAGAAGGTTTTTGGCTTCAAGTGTATTGCGTCGCGAGGGAAGGCCTTGGTAGTTCTCGTTGATGACGCCGGCTTTTCCCTGACTCTGAACCAGTTCAAGAAGGTTGCAGAGTTCTCTTACCCGGATGACTTCAACGTGTTACACGTGGGATTCCAGCAGGCGTCGCGCGGGCGGGTTGATGAAATCCATGCGGCGCTGACCGCCGCTGGATATGAACCGCCGGCGATCAGAGAGTATCACGGCGCTTGGACTTTTTACCTACGAGTGCCGGGTGGATTTTTCGTTGAGGTGTTTTATCAACACAGGACGGATAGGTAGCATGCAAGTTTATCGACGAGCGGAGTCTTGCCCGTATAGCAGAAGGTCTCAGGCCGTTGTGCCAGGAGGTCGCCGTGTACGCGTCAGTTAAGCGCAACGATGCCGCGCACACAGCGGCTGAATAGAGCTGATTCGAGACTCTTTTAACCACGCACGGGACTTGCGACTGGAAAACTCACTTGTCTGCATGCTGAAGTCGCAGCGGGCTTGCCCCTTACTAGCTTTGATCAGACCTGTTTGGCGCGAGCCGTTCTTTGTGAATCTTTTGTGCCCGGATGAAATCTATCAATGGTAGAATAAGGAATCTACCACTGATAGAACCTATTCGATGAGACGGGAATCATGAACGGAACGACTCGTACGGCCCTGATTTTGGGCGCTACTGGCGGAATTGGGGGAGAAACCGCTCAGGCACTCGCCCGCCATGGGTGGAATATTCGCGCACTCTCTCGAAATGGGCGTTTGCGGGATTCGCCATCCTCGTGGGAATGGGTCAAAGGGGATGCTTTAGACCAACAATCCGTGCTTGCGGCAGCCAAGGGAACTGACGCTATTGTGCATGCCGTGAACCCACCCGGATACAGGAATTGGGCTACGCTTGTGCTGCCTATGATCGAGAAAACGATAGCGGCGGCGCGAGCCACCGGAGCGCGCATTCTGCTGCCAGGCACTATATATAACTACGGTCCGGACGCTTTTCCAGTGCTCCACGAGGACTCACCGCAGCGGGCCACAACACGCAAAGGGAGAATCCGAATCAGTCTCGAGCAGAAGCTGGAATCCGCTGCGCCGGAGGGTGTCCGCACCCTGATACTGCGCTTCGGCGACTTCTTCGGACCCAAGGCAGGCAACAACTGGTTTTCGCAAGGAATGGTAAAGCCAGGTCACCCGGTGACGAGCATCACGTATCCAGGATCCAAAGGCATCGGCCATGCGTGGACGTATCTACCCGATGCGGGCGAGACATTCGCACGACTGATGGATCGTGAATCGGAGCTAGCGAATTTCGAGCGCTTCCACTTCCGAGGGCATTGGGATTCGGATGGTACGGAGATGATCGCTGCCGTTCGCAAAGCCGTCGGGAAGGAATCCATTCCAGTAAGAACGCTGCCATGGTGGATTTTCCAAATCGCATCGCCATTCAATGAGACCTTGCGTGAGCTCTATGCGACACGTCCGCTGTGGCGCACACCCATTCAACTGGACAATTCCAAGCTCGCACAGTTTCTTGGCGGCGAGCCGCATACTCCCCTGCAGACGGCCGTAGAAGCAACGCTTCGCGGAATGGGCAGCCTCCGCTAGGAAAATATGTGTGCACTGAAGATGAGGATGAGCCGAGGGAAAAGGCGCGCGGTAGCCGGGCCGGAGCAGATTTTGGCTGCGGCCCGCGCCATCGGAGTCCGGCACGGATGGAGTGCGGTCACCATCCGGTCTGTTGCGCAAAAGCTTGGATATTCGTCTCCCCTGCTTTACCAACATTTTCGCGATAAGCAAGACGTTCTGACGCAGATCGCGGTGCAAGCTCTAGCGCTGCTCGAAGCGAAACTCACGGAAAATTTGCCCGCACCCGGCGCTTGCGCCGTTCTGGCGATGGTTGAGCGATATTGGACCTTCATGCTCGACAACAAGCAACTCTATCGACTGATGAATGGAATGGATGGCGTGCCGATTGACAGGGTCGTGCTCAGCCAGTCCGCCCGGTGTTTCTATAAACCCATCGCGGAGGCTGTGCGACCGTTGACAGAACCCAATAAAGCTGATGAGAAGGATTTAGCCGATGAACTTTGGGCGCTGCTGCATGGGATGGCCGCACTCTATCTGGACAGGGCTGCACAGTTCGATGTCACGAAGGCTAGTAATGCATCGATGAGACTAATCAGCGGCGCTCGTGCTCAGACGTGAGCCCCGGTATAGAGCATGTGTGACGGCCTACCGTTTAGAAAACTTCCGCACTCACATTGTCGGTCTGCGCCGGTTGAGTCCTTTGGCGGGGGTGGGGCTTCGCAGAAGGCTGGAGGCGATTGCTCACGTCTTGCTATTGCTAGAAGGTTGCTCATCGCAAAACGTTTTCACTTCCGGCGGTAGCCGCTCGCCTGCGCGGCGGTATTCGCCCGGCGTCACTCCCATAATCCGCTTAAATGTCTTATTGAATGAGCCGTCGGAATCATACCCAACGGCCTTGGCGATCTCGGTAAGCTTCAGATCACCTTCCTTCAGCAGCACGGCCGCCCTGTAGACTCGCCACTGTGTCAGATAATCGAGCGGCGTCTCACCCACAACTTCCTTGAAACGCAATGCGAAGGCGGATCGAGACATTCCCGCGACCAAAGCCAGTTGGCCCACAGTCCATGGCCGCTCAATCTTTTCGTGCACCGATCGCAACACTCCGCCGATTCGCGGGTCCGACAAGGCGCGAAGCCAGCCGGTCTCCCGGCACGTGCTCGACGAAACATGCTCGCGGATTAGCTGAAGCAGAAGAATATCTGCAAGCCGCTTAAGAACCAGGTAGGAGCCCAAACACGATTGCGCCGCCTCGGCCGCAAACAACCTCAGGCTCTGCTCCAGCGGCAATGCTTGCACACGGTCATTTGGCACATGAATGAACGGCGGGAGCAAATCCGTCAAGGGCTTGCTATTTGCCTTATCAAACGTGAACTTGCCGCCCAGGATAGTCGTTAAGGCGCCTCCCCCGCCGTAACGAATCACACCGTCGCACTTTGTCCGCGCGATATCTTGCATGTTCGCCGCCGGTGTCTGTGGATGATCTCCCAATGTGTACTCGTGAGATTGCGCGAACAAGCAGAAGCAATCGCCTCCGGCCAAAGCGATCGGTTGTGCATGCCCTCCTACCGACAGCCAAGCGTTGCCGCGCGCAACGGTGCCGAGACACGCATACTCGCCCTTGTCGAAGCTAAGCCCCCACGGCGCAGTCAGTTCGATTCGCCCATAGACAACGCTCTCGACTCGCATCGCGGTGAAAACATCAGTAATCGGGTCCACATTGCTCCTCAGAATTGGACGACTAAACAACAATTATGGACGATTAGCGGCGTCTCGTCCATGCTGCGCGACATCTGCATGTCAGTGGATGGAGTTTGAAATGAGATTGGATACTCGGCAGGGGAAAATGAGATTGGTTGCTCGGCAGCAGACGTTCGGTCCCCCGGCTCTCTCGAAAGCGGAGCGCAGGCGTTTTGCGGGAGCGTTTCTCCTGGCCGCGCTTCTCATCCTGGCCGGTTCTTTAACATCGAAAGGAGCCGAATTGCGCCCTGAGACTCTGAACGCCTGGGACACGTATATCCAGACCCAAAACGCGCGGGTTGGCGAACACTCGAAGGCGACACTGTTTCTGTGGAGCGATCAATCACCCGACCGGCTTCAGCGTCTGCACAAAGGAGAGACGGTAGTTGCTCCCTTCGGCGAAAACCCGCACAGAGTTCCGCACGGGTTGATTCATCATTGGGTAGGCGCCGTTTTCTTGCCCGGAACGCGTTTGCCGGATGTTCTCGCTATCGTGCGCGATTACGACAAGTATAAAGATTTCTACGCCCCGAACGTCATTGAATCCCAGGTGTTCCGGCAGACTGAGACAGAAGACACATTCTCGCTTCGCATGTTGAACAAAGCGGTCGTCGCCAAATTTGCGCTCGACACGGAGTTCCAGAATACCTTTCGACGAATGGATGAGAACAAATGGTACATCATCTCTTACACTACTCGCGTTCGTGAGGTTGAGAACTACGGTCTGCCCAATGAACACGAAGCGCTTCCGAACACGGGCCGCGGCTTAGTCTGGCGGCTATACAGTATCTCCCGATTTGAACAGCGGGATGGCGGAGTGTACGTCGAGTTAGAAGCGGTTGCTCTTAGCCGGGATGTCCCAGGAGCGCTCCGATGGGTCATCGATCCGATCGTACGCCGCACATCCAGAAGCTCTATGGAGGTTTCGCTTCAGAAGACGCAGGGAGCAGTGCTCGGAACAAGCCGCACCGCGAAGGCCAATGAGAAGGACAACACTCCAGTAAAGTCGGCCTCTTCGAATCATGTGCCGCGGCCGGCGCGCGTTCAGACCGCATTAATGCCCTAAGGATCGTCGGGCACGAGAGCATAGATCTACCCTTGCCGACTACAGCGGATGTGAAGTTTCTGGTGTCGACTTCCCGAGTGGCTGAAAACGTGCCTGAGAGCTATCAATGAGTGACTCGCTTTCTTATCGTCATTTGAGCTTTCGCTGCCCAGTTGTCAATAAACAAAGCGAACTCGTGAGGACACTAAAGGTGAAGTTGGATTCACCTCGTCGCATCCGACTCGACTTGTCCCTTCCGATGAAAGCTCCATGATTGGCTGTCTACTACTGAGCAGGGGATTTGTAAGTTTAGGGCTTCGGATGAGTGGCGGGCCCGGACCCTCGTTGCGCATCCGCGACTTGCCCGGAAAAAGTAAAACTGGCCGCAGAGCGTGTTTTTCATATCGACCACCTGTTTGCGCGCATGCAGCGTCTTAATACATACGACGCAAAGACGAACGCCAGGACGAGAGGGTCACGCCAATCAGAGGAATGATATACAGCGGGTATCCGAGCTGCTGATGGACGATCCTCCATTCGTCGGGATCGCGAATCAGATATAAACTTCCGAAGTACACCCAGATGAAGGCAACAAGGCCGGTTATTACCATCGCGGCTATTTGAGTTGCTCGACCTGCCCGCGCGGGTGTATCTATTGTGTGTTCAACTTCCATATGGAAAGCGATCCTCTTCTTTCTTGACGTTAGCGCCGCAGTTACTGAGGAACCCGCGCACAAAGGCCGCGGTATCAACCGCGCCCCGCAAAGGACAGCGGGTTCCTTTCCTTGTCCTCGGGCGCGCATCCGCGTCCTTTGCGCTCCCAGGGAACCGGGCTGATTCAGCTTGCCCCGGGCTTACACCTTGACGGCGTTCTGTGCAGCCGCAAACACATCGCGTGCGGACGTCGTACCCGCTACGTGCTCCGTACCCGCGATTCCGAGGTCCATCCATCCCGCGTTAACGCTCTCAAACATTTCTTCGGCGGGTCCAGTGTGGCCCTTCGGAATGCCGAACTGCTCGAACGCTTCCGCCCACCCCGCACGCGGGACCGCAAAGGCTTTTACGTCGAGTGTCAGGACTCCGCTCAATTGTCCGGCCACTTCATCGGCGCTTACCATCGAACCCAGCTCGATGACGCGATGCCTTGACCACGCCGGCTCGATCAGAAGCGTTGCGACCTCTGCGCCGATGTCGTCTGACGCAACCATTGTCGATTTCCGGTTTGTAGGGTTGTAGAAGACCGGTAGTATTCCGCCTTGAGCGGTCTGTAAGCCGAAGAGAAAGTTTTCGAAAAAGCCGCCGGCGCGCACAAATGCGACCGGAGATGGCATGCTGCGAAAACCTTGCTCCAAGAGTGCTAAGGCCGTGATCATCCCCACCCCGCTTGTTCTATTCGCGCCCATCGACGAGAGCGCTACCACCCGAGGGGGCACTACCTTGGTCAGCGCCTCGACATAGTTCGCAATCACGCCCTTTGCTTCTCTGTAATCAGGCGAGGGCGCCCATACAGCTGGCAACATAACAAACGCGCCCTTAACACCTTTGAGCGCCGCCGCTATGGCTATCGCATCGTTCCAGTCTCCATCCACCAACTCCACGCCTCGGTCTGCACTTCGCCGCCTTGTCGCGATTGCGCACAAGTGCTCGCACCTGTTTGCCTTGCTTCAGCAGATGCCGCGCGGTGGCGCCCCCAACTTTTCCAGTAATGCCCATGACTAAATACATGCTCGTTTTTCTCCTTGTTTGGCCGCCCATCCAAATGACCGGCCTGACCAGACTCTCGTGGTCGAGCAAACGATCGCCACGCTTTGGGCAGGCGTTCGGGTTGTTCCGCGATTGCCGAAGAGCGCAGTTTCTAAGCGATCCCGCCGATCCAGTGCCTCAAAGCAATAACAGCTTCTGTCTACTTAGGAGTTGTTGGAGGTATGCCCGTGAGCCGCTCGCATTCTGTTTTGCAGGCTCAATATCTGGTATGGGCTGTGTTCAAGCGGGTACCCGATTCAAGCTGAGCACGTAGGGCAACGTCACACTCTTGAAATCGGTTGCAAGAATTCTGCCCGCCAGCATCCCTTTATACGGAATCAGCTTGATCTTCAGCGTCTTCGCACCAGTGCGCCTGGCATCTGGAGAGTCGATCAAACCTGCGGACACACCCGTAAATGCAATCCCCTCGGAGTACATCGCGGTGATTTTCTCTGCGGGCTTGCCATCGAGTTCGAACGTGGCCAGGTGGCTGGATTCGATATTCAGCCGCACCCGCATCTTCGCACCGCCATTTGTGAGCGTTCCTTGCCAACGTCCGTCCAGGCTGGGTGTGACTACGAATTTCGACGGCGCGGGTCCACTCGTCTCTTCTGGCTGACGCCATTCAGGCAAGAAACTCGCGAGTACCTGGTTGCACACGCTTGAGCATAGTTCCCTGCCGTCCGATCGGTTGGTCAGGACGAGGCATGCGAGATTTTCAGACGGCAGCATGTAGAGAGCGGTCGCGACACCTCGCTGGCCACCGCTTTTGAAGATGACCGGAACGCCCGATTCCAAATGCCCGATGAACCAGCCGAATGTGGTGGCGACGCCCGAGGGACCGCTGAAAACCGGCTTGTGGAGTTCGTCGATCCAGCGGTCATCCAGAATCTGCGGTCGACTACGGCTTTTCATGTTGAACATCGCGAATTGCGCGAGGTCGTGAGCGCTGGCGTACAGCTCGCCGGATGCGGGCGTCGATGTTGTGTAGTACGGGATTGGGTTTCCCGAGGCATCGTATCGCGCCGCACCCGTTGAGAGCCGTGCAACACGAGTGTCAAAGAAGCTGTCGTCAAGACCAAGGGGTGTCAGGACCCTTTGCGTCATGAGAGTACCGAATTCCACTCCAGTCACTCTCGACGCAATCGCACCCAGTGCAGCAAAACCGATGTTGCTGTATTCATAGCAGGACCCGGGCGGGTACGCCAGGCAACCATATTCAGTAAGGAGGGCCTCGGGACTGAGGGCGAGATGGGCTTCGACGCGATCATACTCTTCGAATATCGAGGGTAGTCCACTCGCATGGGCGCCCAGGAGCCGGACTGTCGCTGCGTCTGCATTTCCGTTCTTGTCAACTATCTTGCTTTTCGCCAGGTGCTTATTCGCGGAATCGTCCAACGAGAGTTTGCCCTCGGCCACCAGAGTCATTAGCGTTGTGGCGGTGAACGGTTTCGTAAGGGACGCCAGGCTGAATGGCGTTCGGGCCGTTGCTTTTAGAGCTGCCTCGCGATTAGCCCACCCAAAGCCCTCTTCCCAGACGATCTTTCCGTTGTGTGCGACAGCGACAGCTACCCCAGTGGCTGCTCCACCCGCAATCTCTTTAAGAATTCTGCGACGCACGGACCCGAAATCGTGTTTGTCGAGAACTGCTGCTCGAGACTTCCTGTTAGTCGTGCCCTGCATCGAAGCGGGCACGATGCTTTGGGCCGATGCAAACAGGAGTGACGATAAGAACTCGCGACGGGCTAGAGAAGTCACAACAGGATCCTCATATCGAATAACTCGCAGTTAGCGATCCGGTTTACGCCACGAACGTGATTGCTGCCGTGCCTGGTTTGGGGTGAACGCTAAGCTTAGCCAGTTTGCCCCTCCCTCTGGAATTGAATCCTACTTTCATGGCCAATCTCTTTTCCTCAGCTTGACCCGCGACCACCACCCCGGAATACCGCCCACGCTGCCGGCTTCAAAAGACACGCCTTCAGGAACAGCGACGTGTCCATGATGGCATCAAAAGGCGCGCGCGCCGCAGTTCCCCGCAAGCTGCCTTTCTTGGGTTCGACGATGGCACGCAAGGTATCCATCGCGGTCTTGTCGGCCACGCTGATGGGATGGAACACGGTTGCGCTCCGCTGAGCGAAGGGCTGGACATCCTTTTCGATGCTCATCGGAATCTCTCCTTTCTCTTACATCGGAGCGTGTCCGATCTAATCGTCCGTTTCGGACTCACCCTTCTCGGTCCAATCACACGGCGGAGGATCGATTACTGGTCCTTCTTAAACAAATCCTGAAAGATGAGCTGATCAGATCGCCGAGAAGCCGCCGTCGACGTTCAACTCCACCCCATTCACGAAGCTGGAATCGTCAGAAGCAAGAAACAGCGCAACCGCCGCAATCTCCTCGGGACGCCCCATCTTTCCCCGCGGGATCAGGGATTCGAACATCTCCTTCGCCTCCTCGGTGAGGACTTGGTCCTGCATCGGTGTGGCGATCGGCCCGGGGCCCAGCACGTTCACCCGGATATTCCTGCCCTTCAGTTCGTTGAGCCACGTGCGTGCGAAGGAGCGCAATGCTGCCTTGCTCGCCGCATACACGCCGTAGCCCGGAAAACCTTTCACCGAAGCGACTGACCCGGTCATGATGATCGATCCACCGTTGTTGAACAGCGGCAACGCCTTCTGAACCGTAAACAGGGTTCCGCGGGCATTCAGGCCGAAAGTCGCATCAAAGTGCTGCTCGGTAACCTCGCCCAGTGGTACCGCCTCGCCCCTGCCCGCGCTCGCGTACAGGACGTCGATCTTGCCCTTTTCCCGTCTGACTGTGTCGAACAAGCGGTCGAGGTCATCGAGATTGGCCGCGTCACCGCGTACGGCGGTCACGTTCCGGCCAATCACCTTGACGGCCTCATCGAGCTGCTCCTGCCTACGCCCGGTGATGAAAACGTAGGCGCCTTCTTCAACGAAGCGCTTGGCGCTCGCCAGCGCCATGCCGCTGGATCCTCCCGTGACGACTGCAACTTTACCCTCAAGCTTTCTCATAAGAACTCCCGTCGAAATTGTGTGCATTTCGTACAGTAGAGTGGATGTCTCTGGCGGTGGACAAGACCTGCGCGGGAGTCCTATTCTTTTGTCTATTCGTCCAAACTGGGAGGCTACATTGGACCCGATAACAGACATCTTCAGGACGATGCACGTAGCCGCATTCGGTCAGCACAGGCTCGAAGCCACAGCTCCGTGGGGCTTGATCGGGGGGAAGGAGAGCGAACAAAAAGTCACACCTTCCGACAAACAGGTGTCGCCCACAGATTTGGCGCACTTTGCCATGCTTTCGCGCGGTAACTGCTGGCTCAGTGTCGAAGGCCTTCTGGAGCCGATTCCCCTCACCGGTGGCGACTGCTTCTTGCTGGCCCGCGACACTTCGATCGTCATGCGTGATAGCCCGCGAACACGTCCAAGGTCAACTTTCCGCGAGATCGCCGCTAAAGCCAACAGAAATGTCGCTCATTATGGGGGTGGTGGCGCACCGACGACGATCGTTTGTGGGTCCTTGAGTTTCGATCGCGCCAGCCTGAAGCCGATCACTCAGTTTTTGCCGAGCTTCATTCTGGTCAAGGCCGATCAGGCACGCACGCTCGCGCTTCATATCACAATGCAAGCGCTGGAGTCAGAAATGGCAGACCAGGCGCCGGGATCTGAAGTAGTCGCAACTCGGCTAGCCGAGGTTCTCTTTATCCAGGTGCTCCGAGCGCATATCGCGTCGGGAGATGGATGGCGCAACATAGGATGGCTTCGTGCGATATTCGACCCCCAAATAGGCACTGCTCTGAATGCCATCCACGGCAGTGTGAATACACCCTGGACGGTCGAATCCCTCGCTGCAGCGGCGGGCATGTCTCGCTCTGCATTTGCAGTACGTTTCAAGCAGCTACTCGGACAAACACCGCTGGAATATGTAACCGAGTGGCGGATGCAGAAGGCGATGCAGTTACTCGAACAGGGTGACAGAAAGCTGATAGACGTGGCTCGGTTGATCGGTTACGAGTCTGACGCTGCATTCAGTAAAGCGTTCAAGCGAGTTGTCGGGGCCAACCCTGGTGAATACCTCAAACGTGGTTTTCAAGGCCACGGTCATGCCGGAATGGCGGAAAGTCCCTGAAACGGAGGATGTATATGCCTGTCCTCTGGGCCGATTGGGATGAAGAGATCCTTGCGCCGGAGATGCAAGGGATTCAGAATGCCAATTTCGACCTGAGCCTCACGGGCTTCGATCCGAAGGAAGTGGACAATCTACTGGTCGGAAGACGATGACGACAAAGCAAACGCGGTTCCACCCGTCCCGGAGAATCCCACTGCGCGTTTGGGTGATCTCTGGATTTGCGGCGATAACCGTATCCAGCGTCGCGTGTTGTGTAGCGACTGCACCAACGTGACCGATGTTGCAAGACTGCTCGGCGAACGCAAGCCGTTCCTGCTGGTAAGGAGGTAGACCTGTTCCAGCAGGTTAGGCGCAAGGCGGCTCTGAGCCCACCCATAGCTGAGCCAGATCTCTGAGGTTATGATTTCAATTTCGATCCTTCATTCGGAGATACTCCACGTTACGGACTCCGATGCAATCGGCCCCGCCTACGATTGCCCGGCCCGCGAAGAGAATTTACCCACTCCACAATAAGCCTTGAAGATCCTTTCCAATCGCTTGCGGAATTGTTCATCCAGAGGAGACATTTCCTGGGCCAAATTGATGAGGGGACAACCGCCTTTTATGTCTCTTGGCCGAACTGATATCCCGCGAACGATGGCGATCAACATATCGTTAGGGTTCTTGGCTCGCTGCAGAGGAGCCAACCACCTGTCGTAGGTGATTTTGGCGACGATCTCGTCGACAATGGCATGTCCCAGATCCTCCTTACTGTCGAAATGGTAGTAGAGTGCCCCCTAAGACGCGCCGCCACGATGTTTATAGGCGCTTCAACCGCCAAACGCCGGCGTGGCCGGTTCACTGAGAAAATCGCTTCCACAAAAGCTGACGGCCGCTTTCGAGCATTGTGGCCGAGTACAGTTTGCTCCATTCGACCGAAGTTGGAACAGCCAGCACTCACTTGAAAAGAGGGTTTTCGCGGAAAATCGGCTCCTTCAATCTATCAGCGTTGCAATGGCGGTTGCCGTGCTATCAACGAGCACAGCCATGCATGACTCCGAGGGCCTTGAGGGAAGATACGCGAATTACTTCCAGCTTGGACAAAATGCGATGGAGTTCATCATCGAGTTTGGACAACTGTACGAGAGTGAAGGGAAACCATTGCTTCACACGAGAATCGTCACCAGTCCGGGCTATGTCAACCAACTACTCGAACTGCTTCTAGAATCGCTTGCCGACTATGAAGCGCGATTCGGACGCGTGCGGTAGCCGACTCAAGCGAGTGTAACAGCGATACACAAGCGTTACACTGACGCGTAACAGCCAACTGAGTTAGGCATAGCAAAACGGCTGCGAGACCATTGCGCACTCTGGGCCAACATGAATGTGCGAGGCGCCCGGGTGTGACAGTGAGCACGGAAACGAAGGCCGAACTGCTGATTTTCTTGGCGATGAAATAGCCATGGCTTTGGCAGGTGTATTGCTTTACCCCCCAGCGACAAGCAGGAGGGTCCTCGCACAATGCCCAAAGCCCAGCGAACGCGTCTCGATGAAGAAACATCCCGGATTGACGAGTACAGCGAGCCGCCCGATCCCAGCGAACGGCTGAAGCAACTGGAACACGAGCTCAAAGAGCACAATAGTCACATCGCCCGCTTGCAAAAACAGGCTGGCGCCTTGCAGACGGACATTACCGATCTCCAGACGACTGTGAAGCAGGTGGAAGCTTCGGTCACAACTTATGGCGGCGCGCTCAAGGATCTTCACAACCGACTGCACGCACTGCACTATTTTAACGAGCAAAAGAGCAAGATGATCCACGCCGCGATCGGTGAAAAGAAGGGCGAGATCGACGAATTAATAAAGAATTTCGATATTGAAATAGTTCGAATGGAGGAGCGCTCGAGTGAGTTGCGCGAGGCGCTAAATACTGCGCAGAGAGAGTCGGATGAAGCCGCCCAGAGCCAAGCGGAGCGTCAGAAGGAATATGACGAACTGAATAACTTCCAACAAACTCTTTCCAGCAATTTGGGCGACTTGGAAACGCTTCGCGGCCAGATAACTCAGGCAGACGATAAAACTGATGTCGCGACGATGTATTTCCTAATGTCCGAATTCCACAAGATATCCGCCCAGACAAAAATCATTCCGCAGCATCAGCTTTCGGTGGAACTTCGGCAGAAACTCGGAGAACTTGAAGCCGCCAAGGAGTACGCGCGCGCGAAGAGCGCCGCTTTGAGCAATGCTCAGGCCGATCACACGAATCAGGAAACGGCGCTGAAAACGAAGCAGGCGAACCGCCGTACTACACTCCTCGCAGACGTTCAAAAGAAGTTCCCGGTTCCGCCCGCCTCCAGCGTTCCCGGTGCTTTGACTCAGCCTGAGACGGGGACTGCCTCGCAGGGCTCGGGTTCTCCCGCGAGTGCGGCGATCTCCACGCCGCCGGCGGCCTCCACCACACCTGGCTCAACCGCTTCTCAGCAGAAATGAGTGACTACTCCGTCATCGCCGAATTGGGCGACTCGCTTGCCTCGGTCTTGTTCTCGGATATGAACAGCGACCCGCAGATCAGCGGGCTCATCGATTCACCGGATCGCATCTCGCTTGAGTCCCCTGCGGACCTAGAAAATGACAGTTCCGTTCGGGTTTCGTTGTATCTGTACCGCATCTTAGAAAACCCTTACACAAAAAATCGATTCCCACTCGAAGGAACGGGAGCGCAGCAGAGAAAGCCTCCGCTCACGCTCGATCTCTATTACCTGTTAACTCCAATGATCGGGACGCCTCGAGAGCAGCAGATCGTGTTGGGAAAGGCGATGCAGGTGCTTTACGATCGCACCATCCTAAGCGGAGCCGATCTGAGTGGCTCGCTCAGCGAACAGGATGAAGCGATCCGGATGATTCTCAATCCCGTGCCGCTCGAGGAATTGACCCGAGTTTGGCAGGCCCTTGAATATCCTTACCGGTTGTCGGTGTGTTACGTTGCACGCGTCGCGATCGTCGATTCGGGTCAGCAGCAACTCGCGCCACCTGTCGTCGAAAAACAACTCAGTTACCAGCGGCTCCAGAAGAAAAGGTAACTATGACGACGCGCAACTCCGAAACCATCTCATTGAAACCGTCGTTGGTGGTGTTCTTGTGGGATGCCTTCACAGGCGGGAGCACCCTTGCCGGCGGCATCAATGTGCAGATCGGCGACAACAAGCCCCAGTTCGAGAATGAGCAGTCAGGTTTCGTATTCCCGACCCTGGCCGACGGCAGTTACACCGTAGGCGTTCAAAGCGCGCCAGACACGCCGTACTATCTGCCAGTAGCGATTCCCATCACTCTTCCCTTCCCTCGGCCCACTGACACTCTGTGGGATTCGCCCCCTGTTTGGCCCGCGTACCCGGACATCGTTTTAGCGGATCCCAATAAATTGCTGGATGATCCGGATCAGACGCCGGCTTACCGGGCACAGCGTGCCCTCGCAACTTTGTTGCCCAGCACGAGCTATCCGTTTCCAGCTGGCGCCACGCTCGTGCGCGGCGTTGTTACTGGAAGCGGACAGGCATTGAACGGAGCCCTGGTAACCACTTCAGCGTTACGCCAGCCCGGCACGTGCTCCGTCGTGGTCGTTGATCGGAGCGGCGCCACTTCGAACGCACAAGCGTTGTTGGTTGTGCAGGGACCTCTGATCGAAACAGTCGATCCGGCAGCCGTCATGCCCGGCTCAGGGGATTTCACGCTTCTAGTCGAAGGCAGCGGATTTGCGCCTGGAACTGTAGTGCAGTGGAATGGAGCGGCGCTACCAACCGAATTTCTGAATCCCAGTAGTCTGGCGGCGCAAGTAAGTCAGTCGCGAGTGCTTGCTGCGGGCTCGATTAATATCGCCGCCGTAAATCCGGGCGGTCCGACCTCGAACACTGTGACCTTCAGTGTGGCAGGCGCGCCAGTGATCTCATCTATCTCACCGCAAACTGTAACGGCAGGGAGTGCTGCGTTCACTCTTACGCTGACGGGCAGCGGATTCGTGTCTGGCGCGCAAGCGTTATTGGCGGGCACAAACCTCCCGACGGCATTTGCAGGGTCGACACAATTGAATGCACAGGTCACAGCCGCCCAGATTGCACTTGCGTCACAGCTTAGCGTGTTGGTCATGAATCCCGGAGAACAGCAGCAGGCGTCGAACACGAAGACCCTGAGCATTGTAAGCGGTCCCGTTATCAACTCCCTTCAACCCACGGCCGTCATAGCAGGTTCGCAGGAATTCACTCTTGTCATCAACGGCAGCGGTTTTGCGGCTGGCGCCAACGTTCAAGTTAATGGCGTCGCCGCTCCCGCACAGTTTATTAACGCCAATGAGTTGAGCGCTCAAGTAACCGCCGGTCAAATCGCGACTGCCGGACAACTGAAGGTTTCGATCTCTAATCCGAACGGGGCCGCGTCTGCGGCCCAGAGCTTGCCGGTTCTGAAAGCGCCGGTGATCACCAAGGTCGACCCCGCTTCCGTAACCGCGACTTACAGCGCGTTCTCCCTGATGGTTTTTGGCAGTGGCTACGCGTCCGATTCGGCCATCGAGCTGAATGGCGTTTCGGTGAGCACAGCTTTCATCGACAGCACGGAAATGCACGCTCACGTGCCGCGAAGCGGCTACTTGACGGGAGACGACGGCGCTTTCGTTTTGTTCTTCGATTCCTTGAAGGGACGCGTTCAGACGATTACGTTGATGATCTCGCATCCCAGTTACTCAACTACCAAATCGGTAAGCGTCGCCGTGATGCAAGGAACCACGGCTTCGATCCATATCGACATGAGCTCATAGCAAAGGAGAAAGCATGCCAGAGTACCTGTATCCGGGCGTTTATGTTGAGGAGATCGATACCGGGAACAAGCCCATTGAGGGCGTCTCCACCAGCACGGCGGGTTTCCTGGGAATTGCCGAACGCGGCCCGACTACCGCAACCTTCATCTCCAGTTACGCAGCTTTCCAAAGATCGTTCGGTACTTACTATACGGACATCAAGGGGAATCAGGCCTATCTTGCTTACGCGGTAGAGGGCTTTTTCCTGAACGGGGGGCTGCGCTGCTGGATCGCGCGGGCCACGTCATCGACGGCCAAGACGGCAACTATAACAAGTGGCGCTATCACCGTCAACTCCGCAGGCCCGGGAATATATGGCAATAACATCGCGTTCTGGATCCGCGCGGCTTCCATCGCTCCGAAAGACGCCACGCGCTTCCGGCTGACCCTATATTACTGGGCGTCGTCGGCCGATGCCGCTGCCGCCTTGGCCGCGTTCGATCCCAAGACGGGCATCTTGAATCCCGCACCGGGGCAGTCCGAAGACTTCGATAACCTCTCGACTAATCCGAACTCCTCTATGTATTTCGCCGGAGCGCTTGCGGGTTCTTCGAACCTAGTTACGGTGTCGCCGGCAGCGGGCGGTGCGCTGGCCGTGACCGCGAAACCCGCCTTACTCGCCGGTGGCGACGACGGCGGCGCGTTGACCCTCGCTGACTTCGAGGGCAGCAGCACGGATCCGACAAACTTGACGGGTCTTGCCGCGCTCAACGCCGTCGACGAAATATCGCTGCTTTGCTGCCCGGACGAGAACTCCCAGCCTGCTGGACAGATCGCTGTCCAACTAGAGGCCGCCTGCAGCAATCTGAAAGACCGGTTCGCCATACTCAATTCACCTGCGAACGCCGGCGTGCCATCGAATGTCGTGCCGACCGTGAACTCGCAGCGCGGATATGCGGCGTATTACTATCCCTGGCTGAAAGTTATCAATCCGGTCAACAACATCGCGACTTTGATTCCACCGGGCGGCCATATGGCGGGCATTTACGCCCGCAGCGATAACAACGAGAATGTCGCTAAAGATCCAGCGAACGAGCCCATCAGCGGCATCGATTCTCTCCAGTTGCCGATCGACAATCAAACCCAGGCCGTTCTCAACCCGATTGGCGTCAACTGCCTGCGCTTCTTCAAAGGACAAGGCAATCTGGTCTGGGGTGGACGCACGACCTCGCCGGATCCCGACTGGCAATACGTGAACGTCCGCCGACTGTTCATATACATCGAGAAGTCGATACAGCAGGGCACGCAGTGGGTGGTCTTCGAGCCCAACGACGCTACAACGTGGGCTCGCGTTCGCCGCAGCATCAGCGACTTCCTGACCGGGCTATGGATGCAAGACATGCTGCAGGGCGCCACCAAAGACCAGGCTTTCTTCGTTCGCTGCGACAGCACGACCATGACGCAGGCCGATATCGAGAACGGGCGCTTGATCGCCGTGATCGGCGTGGCCCCCGTCTATCCGGCAGAATTCGTGATCTTCCGTATCGGCCAGTGGAGCGGCGGAGCCTCGGTGACCGAAGGTTAGTGGGAATTACTTCAGGAGAACAGCATGGCACAACGGAACGATCCCTACTCAGGGTTTAATTTTTTGATCGAAATCGATGGAGTGGTGAAAGGAGGCTTCAGCGAGTGCAGCGGCCTGACCAGCGACACCAATGTTATCGAGTACCGAGAGGGAAACGAAAAGCAACTCACTGCGCGGCAAATACCGGGCTTGATGAAGTACACGCATATCGTCCTGAAGCGCGGATATAGCTCCGACCAGTCACTGTGGACCTGGCGCCAGCGGGTCATCGATGGCAACGTCGACCGGCGCTCCGGCTCAATCACGCTGCTCGATGACGCACGAAACCCCGCACTCACCTGGAACTTCAGAGAGGGCTGGCCATCTAAATTGGACGGCCCAAGTCTCAACGCGAAAACGAGTGACGTCGCAATCGAGACGCTGGAGATCTGCCATGAGGGCATCGAACTGGCCAGCTGATCTGAGTTAAAGGAGAGCTATCCATTCCCCCCTACGTCACTCCCGGTATCTATCAGGCAGCCATACCGCCTGCGCCAGACATTCGTTTGGTGAGGACCGACATTGCCGGATTCTTCGGCTTTGCCGAGCGCGGGCCGCTGCCCGACCGGGATGAGACGGATCCCGGCAAGCGGACTCAGGCAGCTGTAAAAATAACTTCCTGGAACGACTTTCGGTTGAAGTTTGGAGGATTTCTTCCTTATAGCTATCTCGCTTATGCCGTGCGGGGATTCTTCGCCACAGGAGGCAAGGAGTGCTATGTCGTCCGCGTCGGGGCGGCGGCAAAGAAGCCGGCTACGGCCGTGCTGCCGTTGCCCGCGGCGATCACGTCTAGAACTTTGGCGAATCTTGCGGTGAACTCCAGCGCCGGTGATACCCAGATCGCTTTCGATGCGGATGTAGACTTGGCGCCCGGTGCTTGTATCGTGGTCGGCGACCCTTCGCTTAACCCGCAACTGTCAGTCGCGAGCGTGATCGACCAACGCACTATCACTGTGCAACCCGCGCTTGGAACCACGTATTCTGCCGGCGACCCGGTATTCGCTCTTTCAGGGCCGGCAGTCGCCGCGCCGGTGACTTCAGTGGCGGCCGCAACCACCGTGGGCCAGACTCGAATTCAGCTCGATTGTTCGCAGGTTCTTGGAATACAGGCAGGATGCCTGGTTGCGCTCGGCGATCCGATCAATGGTGAATGCGTGTCCGTCGCCAGCGTGGTCGACGATCAGTTCATTACAGTCCAGCCGGCGCTTCAGTCGCTCCATCCTGTCGGCGAACCTGTGTATCCGGTCTCCGGGTCCGCGCTTACATCCTCCGTTGCCGCGGGAGCGTCCAATTTGCAGGTCAGCAATGGCGCGTTTCAACCGGACGACCTAGTTAGTGTTGAGGGCAACGGCATTCGCGAAATTCGTGTCGTTACAAGCACTCCATCGACCTCCAGCATACAGCTCGGGAGGGCGCTGCAATTCGGCTACGACGTTGGCGCGCTTGTACGCAAATACGAGACCGCGTTGACTGCAACAGCATTGAGTCCAGGAGAGTGGGGAAACCACATCAAGCTCCAGATCGTAGCCCTCGATCCTGGCGACGCGGTGACGCACTTCTCGCTGAGGGTCACAGTCGATCAAGGCGCAGATCCCACGCAGCCTATGCAACAGGAGTTCTATCCGCTCCTGTCGCTCGATCCAAACGACCCGTCTCCGAGCGACATTTACGCGCCCTGCGTTGTTCAGAACATGTCGGCTCTGATCCAACTCGAGTTGGCCGGCGCCCCCTTCGACTGCAAAGCGTCACCCCGAGTCACGCCGCCTCAAACCTTCCTCCTCTCGGGCGTGGGACCGCTTGCGACCTACGATCTTTATCTCGAAGGCGGTTCGGATGGCGGTCTACCGGCGCAATCTTACGCGGAGCCTCCAGATGCCGAGACCCAGGATTTTCAGGACGCGCTGGACGTGCTCGGACTGGTCGATGAAATCGCAATCCTGTGCTGTCCCGACGCCGCCGGTCCTCTGCCGCCGATAAACACGAACCATCGCTGGTCAATGAGCGCGATCCAACAAGCCATGGTTGACCAGTGCGTAAACCTGCAATATCGCGTGGCCGTGTTGGATACGCCGATGTCGCTCACGCCCAACGCGACGATGCCACTACAACCGGCTCAGGCTGTGAGTTGGTTGAAGCAGCAGGCCCACCCGCAGCCGGCAACGCGTTTTGCCGCAGTCTACTATCCCTGGCTCAGCGTGCCGGACGAACTGGGTGTCGAGGGCCCGAATCGGCGCGTTCCGCCATGCGGGCACGTGGCGGGCGCATACGCTTTCACTGACAACAACTTTGGGGTTCAGAAGCCTCCGGCTAACGTCGAACTGCATTTCGTGTCGGATGTGGAGCTCGCCGTAACCGACCAGCAGCAAGGATTTCTGAATCAGCAAGGCATCAACGCCATCCGGCCTATCCCCGGGCGCGGCATTCGTATCTGGGGAGCACGTTCCATTTCGACGGACTCCGATTGGATCTACATTCATACCCGCAGGCTTATGTCGATGATTGAGGACTCGGTCGAGAAGGCCAGCCGCTGGGTCGTGTTCCAGAACAACGACGACGACCTGCGCCGGATGCTGACTCATTCGCTCAACGTTTTTCTCGAATCCATTCGGCTCACGGGCGGGCTGAAAGGACTTCGTGCGGCCGACAGCTACTTCGTCAAATGCGATAGCACGAACAATCCGCCGGCCACCATCGATGCCGGGCAATTGGTCTGCCAGGTAGGGGTCGCCATTGCAGCTCCCATGGAATTCCTGGTTTTTGACATTCGGCGGTCGGTGGCAGGAGCGCAGGTTGTGGAGGCGTAAATGGGGACGCTAAGAATCGATCCGTTAGGCGCTTATAACTTCTATCTGACGCTGCTGGATGCGCAGAACACGCTGGGCACGTTGATCAACGTCGCTCTCAATTACTTCGTAGCGGGCTTTTCCGAATGCTCTGGAATCGAGGCCAGCTTCGAAACCATGGATCTGAAAGAGGGAGGGGTAAATTCACACGTGTGGAAGCTTCCCGTCCGGGCCTCACATTCGAACATAACCATGAAGCACGGCGCCATTTACGCGTACGACGACCTTTGGGATTGGCACTACGGCTGGGTGCAAGGACAAGGAAAACGCAAGGACGGCCTGATTGTCCTGAACGACAACGGGGGCAACCCCGCAAAGATGTGGAAATTCCGGCGCGGCATTCCCGTGAAGTGGTCCGGGCCAAGCTTGAATGCTTCGCAGAACAGTGTTGCAATCGAGTCGCTCGAGATTGCGCACGAAGGGCTGGAGATGCAATTAGGAGATTGAACCGATGCGGAACGAACCCAATCAGGTCTTGATCGATCAAGTCAAGACCGATGTCGTGATTACGGAAGGTATTGGGCCCTTGAGCCGGGCCGATGTCCAGCAGCTAGTCTCCGTTGTGCTCCAGCACATTCGGCATGAACAGGACCGGAACGCTCAGCGAGAAAGAGACACGACCATCACCAACGCCGTGTTCCCGTCGCACATCCGGTAACGCCATGCAACTCGCCAAGCTCACTTTCATCACCGAGGACGGAAGCCAAACCATCCAAGCTCTCTACAATCCCGAAAAGTATTCGGTCAATAAGAGCGTGCAATATGCCGAGATCGGAATTCCTGGGCTGGATGAGCCCGTGCTGCAGTTTATTCGCGGTCAAAACGAAAAGGTGACGCTTGACCTGTTCTTCGACACAACCGAGCAGGGCATGGCGGACAGCGTCGCCGACGTTCGGACGCTGACTTTGAGCGTATATAACTTGCTGATAGTGGACACTGAAACCCACGCACCGCCGCGTTTCAGCATTGAGTGGGGAGCCGGTTATTCGCTTTTCGGCCAGGGATTCACTTCACAGCTTTGTGTGCTCGAGAGCATGAACGAGGAATTCACGCTTTTCGCTCCCACTGGCGAGCCGCTGCGCGCCAAGCTGACCGTGACGATCCGAATGGCTGCCAGTGTGGAGCTGCAATTCAAAGAGAATCCTCGTCACTCGCCGGACCGCACGACCATGGTGACCGTCTCTCGAGGACAGCGCATCAGCGACATCGCGTATCAACAGTACGGCGACCCGACCCAATGGCGGCCGATAGCGGATGCGAATCCTTCCATCGGAAATCCGCGGTTCCTGACTGCGGGAACGATTCTCACCATTCCCAGTCTGAGGGGAGGAAGCTCGTAGATGGCCAGCGCGCCTGCCGCTCAGCCCGGACTCCGAACGGACCAGTTGTCGTCCCAAGACGACTTCTACGTCCCGGCTTATCGCGTGCTGCTCAACGGAAAAGACCAACAGCAGCTCGTGCAGGACATCCTCAGCGTGACGTTTCACGATAGTCTCACGGAAGTCGATTCTGTCGATCTTATCGTAAATAACTGGGACCCGGGCGATCCAGTGCAAGGGCAGGCGGTACAGGGGAAATTTCGATACCACAATTCGAGCCTCTTCGATCCGGGACAGCAACTCGAAATCCAGATGGGCTACTATCGGCGCGGCAAAGACGATCTGCAACAGATGATGCTGGGCAAGATTTCTTCCATGGCCCCCAATTTCCCGGCTTCGGGCGGTTCCACACTGACTGTTCGCGCCCTCAGCCTTCTGCACCAGTTCCGAACCAAGCAGAAGACGATGCAGTTCAAGAACAAGACCGACTCGCAAATTGCTCAGCAGATTGTCCAGGACATTAACAAGGATGTACACAGCCCGGGGGGCGGCAAGAAAATACCCAATATCAAAATCCAGATGCTGGACCAGGAGGTCCAGAACAATATCAAGCAAAACAAAGAGAAGCCCTGGCCATACCTGGAAATGCACAATCAATATCCGATTGTGTTTCTGATGCAAAGGTCGCGTGAGGTCGGTTATGACATCTCAGTTGATGATCAGACGGACTCGAGCGGGCTGCGCACAGTTACGTTTCATTACCGGCTGAACAAATCGGTGCTGCGGCCGAGCTATGTGCTGGTGTGGGGCACTTCCTTAATCAGCTTCCAACCGACTCTTCAGACGGCGAGGCAAGTGGACGCCGTAACGGTAAATGGCTGGAACGTGCAAACTAAACAACCGATCTCGAAGACGGTGAAACGCGCGGACCTGGTTCAAAAAGGCCAGAAGCTCATTATGCCGCAGGATCTGGGGATGACCGACAACCCCATGGCGGACCAGATGGAAGTGATCGTCGATCGTGGACTGAGCAGCCCAGACGAAGCGCAGCAGATCGCCGAGAGGACGCTGCTCCAGATTTCGCAACAGTTTATCGAAGCGAAAGGCAAGACTATCGGTGTTCCGGATCTGCGCGCGGGAAGCAAGGTGCAGATCTGCATGCGTGCGGCAGACGTGACCAGCAACTCACCGGCTGACCGGTTTTCGGGCATTTATCAGGTAACAGAGACTACGCATACTTTCAGCGATAGTGGCTACACGACCGACTTTTCGTGTCGCATGGAATCAAAAACTTTTCTCTAGGCGGAATAGCGAGTAAGGAGGAGACCGTGGCGATAGTAAACGGCGTGGCAATAGGCATCGTAACGGATGTGCGGTTAGGCGAGGTGAGGGTACATTTTCCGTGGCTCGATGAGGCGCATGAAACGGACTGGATTCGAATCGCCACTACTATGAGCGGCGGCAACGCCGGATCCTTCTTTATGCCTAACGTCAAGGACGAAGTGCTGGTGGCGTTCGATCACGGTGATACCCGCTTGCCGTATGTCATCGGTTTTCTGTGGAACGGGCAGGACGCGCCGCCCGCCGCCAGTGTCCTCGACCGAAAGCTGGTTTCGAAAAACGGGCACCAGATTCGATTTATGGATTCGACGCCGGAGGGCGGGACCGCGGGCGCGGTCGTCATCGAAGATGCAAGCGGGAATCGCATCACTCTGTCAGCGGGAAAAGTCGTCGTGCAGAGTAAATTCATGATCGAAATCGAAGGACCGGCGATTTATCTGCAAGGACCCGATTTGGATCCGGACGGCAGCGGCCCTCCACAAAAAGCCTGGAAACGTAGAGTGCTGCCGAACAGTAACGACATCTGATCAGGCCCAACGCGTATGCAGCAGATTGATATACCGATCCCGGCGGACTTGAAGAAGGCGTTCGAATTCCCGCCATGCGTGCAGGTAAAGCTGAAAACACCGTCCCCGCTAAAGGTTACGTTGCCGACGGGCGGGACCCTGACTGCGTTCTCGGATCTTTCTAAAGGCATTCCCAGCGACTGCTCTCTAACTTTCAGCCTGCTGCTGCAGATTGCACCGTTTTTGGCGAGCACCGAATGTCTGTTGAAGGTGCTGGGGCTAATCGGCCCTCTGATCGAGTTCGTCAAGGCAGTGCCGGATCCGATTAAGATTGCCAGCACCGTGCCGAAGTTCCTCAAAGCCGCGGAGGCCGTGATGCCCTGCATTGCGGTGGTCACTGGTCTCGGAATCATCCCGTTCATCAAGGATCTTCTTTGTCTCATCATCAAGGCGCTGAATTGTTTCCTAGGGCAGATGAAGACACTGCTCGGCGTTATGAGCGGGCTGAGCCTGCAACTGTCCGCGGCCCAAGCCAATGGAGATGCGGATCTGACCGCCGCCATTCGTTGCGAACAGGACAACGCGCAAGCCCTGGCTGGAAATCTGACCGCCTCAATCCAGCCGATTGGCGTGGTCCTTCAATTGGCAGGCACACTTTTCGGAATCGCCGGCATGAAGCCGATTGAGCTGCCCGCTATCGGCTCGGAAACCGATCTCGAATCACTGATCACCCTCGTAAGCACTCTGCAGGGAGTAGTCGGAACTCTGCAAATCGTCGCAGATGGTCTGGGAGGGTGCGACTCATGAAGAGCAGCGACTTCATCGGGCAGGGCTGGAGTTTTCCCATCAAGGTGAATACAAAGGGAGGACTCGATTGGTCTAACGGCCCGGACCGCATTCAAGCCGCCATTTGGACCATTCTTTCCACGTCGCCGGGTGAGCGACTGATGCTACCGGGCTTCGGCGCGGGAATCAGCGATTACGTTTTCGAATCGAACAGCCAGATTTTGTGCGCCCGATTGCAAACAGTTGTTCAAAACGCGCTGACGCAATGGGAACCGCGCATACAGGTTGTTTCTGTTCAGGCAAATCCGTCGACCGTTCAGACCGGTTTGGTGGAGGTTTCGATCAGCTACCAGATCCGCGATACCAACGAGCTATTTAACATGGTCTACCCGTATTTCCTAACCGAGGGAACTGTCTGATGCCGCTTCCCCAGGTTCAGCTCGACAATCGAAGCTATTCAGATCTGGTAACGGAGCTGCGGCGGCGCATTCCGGCGTACACCCCGGAGTGGACCGATTTCAATGAGAGCGATCCGGGAATCGCTCTCATTGAGTTGTTCTCCTGGCTTGCGGATATCCTCATCTACCGCATTAACCAGATTCCTGATCGCGCCTATGTGAAGTTTCTCGAGATGATCGGCATCACGCTGGATCTTCCATCGGCGGCTCAAGCGTACCTGACATTCACGCTTACGTCGAAAGATCTACCGAGTCCGGTTAACGTTCCGGGCGGAACCACAGTTGGCCTGTCGAATGCCTCGGCGAGTCCGGTCATATTTGAAACGACCGAAGATCTTTGGGTAACTGGCGCGGCGCTTGCGGCAGTTCAGACCTATGATGGCGCGCGGTATTCGGTCGTGAATAACTTCAATCCAACCGATGGCAGCTCTTACTATCCGTTCAGCCAAACCCCACAGGCCGACGCCGCACTGTACATGGGATTCGACAGGCCGTTTCCGGCCGCAGCAGGCGTCCAGTATCCGTTGATTTTTCTCGTCCAGACACCGTCGGTGAACGGCGCGGCGCAGGGCGGAACCGCCGCACAGAGCAGTTCGCAGCCGATTGTCGGCGTTCTCGAGTATTCGACCGCGAGCGGGTGGGCGCCGTTCGCCGGTGTGCAGGATACGACCAACTCACTTACCAACAGTGGAGCGATTTTGTTTCAAGGAGCGTCCGATTGGGTTGCCACTCAATACGGAGCGTTCCGGAAGAGCAGCGATCCCTCGTACTACTGGATGCGTTACCGCATCGGTCAGTTGGTCGGCCCCGGCTACCAATCGCCGCCGCAACTCACGAATCTTCTGGTGAACACGGTCCAGGCGCTCAACGCTGTCACCGAAGAGGGCGAAGTGATCGGTGGCAGCAATGGGCTTCCGAATCAGAGCTTCATAATAAGCCACGCGCCGGTGCTTCCCAACGATCCTGGGGTCACAGGCATCGTAGAAGTGGACGAAGGCGACGGCAACGGTCCAACGCTGTGGGCTGAAGTTCCCGATTTCTCCGGTTCGGGACCAAACGACAAAGTCTACACGCTCGACCACTCGAGCGGAACGATCACATTCGGCGACGGGGTGCATGGAAAGATACCACGCTGGCTGTCGTCTGACGGTTCCAATCTGGAGAGTTCCGACACGCCGAACATTCAGGTGACAAGCTACAAATGGGGCGGCGGATCGGCTGGGAACGCAGGATCGAACAGTATTACTTCGCTGATTGATACTGTGCCGTTCATTGCCAGCGTCACGAACATCCTGCCGGCTCAACTCGGAGCCGACGAGGAAACTGTGGCAGACGCGCAAGAGCGCGCCCCAGAAGCCATTCGCACCTTATCGCGCGCAGTCACACCCGAAGATTTCATCGCCCTGGCAAGACGAACACCGGGAGCTCGTATTCAGAGGGCCACCGCTATTCCGCTGCAAAGGCCGCAGACGCAGGTGGTTCGCGCTCCGGATGGGACCGTCATCACGCCTCCGTTGGCGCCCGGCGTTATCACCGTGATTGTTGTGCCGGATGGTCCGAACCCAGCAAGGCCGGTCGCGAACGATCAAACTTTGGCGGCGGTTGCGGCCTACCTGGACGGATATCGCCTTATCACCACCGAACTGTATGTCACCACGCCGGTATACCGCCTGGTTGAGGTACACGCCACGGTAACCGCTACTCCCGGCGCTCTCTCAACCGACGTTCAGGCAGCCGTGCAAAACGCATTGCTCGCCTTTTACAACCCGCTCACAGGCGGCCAGCAGAGCGCCGGTCTACAGGGCTCAGGTTGGGATTTCGGCGGCACCATCTATGTCTCCGACGCGTATCAGCAGATTTTGCAAATCGATAGCGTAGACCGCGTTGAAGGGCCGATCCGGATCTACGTTGATAACCAACTCCAAGCTCAGGATCAAGACATTCCGTTACAGCCCTTTGAGCTAGTGTATTCGACGAATCACGTCATAAGTGTGAGCTATTCGTAATGACTCCCGCGCGCGGCAATTATTTTCTCCTCAACTCGCTCTTCGAAGCGCAATGGCCGATCGCTACACAAACGGGTGTTTACATCACGCCGGATGCAGGCGAGATTACTTTAGACCCGCTGCCGGGTAGCGCCAGAGTCCTGGATGCATCGGCAGTAGGTGCAGTGACGTGCCCGTTGGCCCTAGCCGCCGATTCCCAAGGCCGCTTTTTTGTACTCGACGGTGCAAACAATCGGCTCACAGTGTTGAGCCTAGCCACCTCGCGAGCAATGCACATCGCGGCGTTCGGCGGGAAAGGCATTGGGCTACGCCAGTTCAAGAGCCCACAATCGGTAGCAGTCCTACCGTCCGGCGGGATTGCCGTTGCGGACACGGGCAACCAGAGGGTGCAGCTTTTCTCGGCCACTCCCTACGTTCTGCTGAGAGTCTGGGGCCCGCCCGACTTGGCCGTGCAACCCAATGCAGTTGCGAGCGACAGTTCCGGAATCGTTTACATTGGCGACGGCAAGAGCGGATCTGTTCTGCGAGTCTGCACGAGCGGTGAATGGTTGGCGCCAATCGGCGCCGGCATCCTGACGAACCCGGTCGCGTTGGCGGTTTCACCCGATAAAACCCTCGCGGTGATCGACAGCAAGAGCGGGAAAACATCGCTCGTGATTTTTCCTGGGACGGGCGGCAAGCCGGTACACCTCTCAACCGTCGCCGCCCCTTGCAGTCTCACATTTGACGACACCGGCAATCTCTACGCGGGAACCGCTAATGCGATCGTTGCGAAATTGCAGGCGGATTCTACACAGCTCAGCGGCTGGTCGCTCGCAGGAGAAGGCGTCAGCGACGTAGATGGGCGGATCTCACAAATCGTCTGGGTTAAGGGATCGGGCCTGATTGGAATCCTGAGTAACACCGTCCCCAAGACTGCGCCGCGCCTGTTTTCTATGGCTCCTGCCGGAGCCTACCGGCTGGCCGGCACGCTCGTCCTTAATAGCCTGGACAGCAGGATCGAGAACTGCTCGTGGCACAGAGTGCGTGTTCTGGGGAAAATTCCCGTGGGCGCAAGCGTGACGGTTGCCAGTTCTACGAGCGCCGACAACACGCATTGGACACCCTCAATCACCGGTGCTCTCCTGTCCGGCGACAACCCGGATTGCCTCATACAAAGCCCTCCGGGCCAGTACCTTCAGCTCACCGTCAATCTGCAGTCGAATGGCTCGGTCACGCCCTGTATCGACGCGCTTGAAGTCCACTTCCCGCGCACGAGCTATCTCCAATATCTACCGGCCGTGTTTCAGGAAGACGATCAGAGCCGGTTGTTCCTGGATCGCTTTCTTTCGATTTTCCAGACCACGTTCGACGGGATAGACAGTTCCCTCGACAATCTCCAGGATGTTTTTGATCCGCTCATGACGCCGGCCAACGTCTTTCCGTGGCTTGCAGCCTGGGTTGCTCTTCCCATTGATCCGACCATGACGCTCGACCGGCAGCGGAAGTTGCTCAAGGGCGCATTCCAGGCCTATTTAAAACGGGGAACCGTCGCCGGATTACAGCAGATTATTCAGGATTACACCGGCATCGATCAGATCCGCATTCTCGAGCATTACAGAGTTCGGAATTGGCTCACTCTGCAGGACTCATCCAGCCCTCTCGCTCAAGGCGCCCGTTTGTGGAGCGCCAAATTCTACTCGCGGTTAAGATTGGGCGTCACATCCAAGGTGGGATCGTTTCGCCTCACAAATTCGCCGCCTCCCTCTGCCGAGCCTTTCGATTGGGGAGCGAACCAGTTCAGCGTATTCTTCCCAGCGAGCCCTTACACCGCGGCTTCTACATCGTTGGCAATACAGAAGGTCCTCGATCGCGAGAAGCCGGCGCATACACAAGCCTTTCTGTCGCCGGTGTTTCCACGTCTTCGGCTGGGCGTGCAATCCACGCTCGGTGTCGACGCGTATGTGGGCAAGGTCAATCCGATGATTCTCGGTAAGCTGTCGACTTTAAATTACGACGCCGTATTGGCACGCTCGCAAAGCCAGCGCGACATGCAAGCCCTGGGACTCAGCCCGTTTCCGCGGCTCGGTAAGAACGCAACAATTCTGTGAAAGAAAAATCCATGCCATCAAGCAATCGAAACACTTCCGGCAACCCGACATCCGCTGCGGCATCCGCGAGCGTGGCTGTAAGCGTGGACAGCGGCGCTTGTGAGATCCCGGCGTTTTGCCGCAGCAATTTCTATACGGGCAAACTGCTGACCGAGTGCGACCTGACGCGTGAACAGCGCTACCTGATCGATAAGCTGCGCCTCCACTATGTAGCCCTGCACGGCTGGGGAGTCGCATGCGGCTTGATGGTTAAGCCGCACCCCCAGTATGCGGATCGCTTGGTTGTCACTCCGGGATTCGCCGTTGACGATTGCGGCCGGGAGATTCGGCTTCTTAAAGAATGCGTCGTACTGTTTCCCAAGCCCCCGCAGTCCTTGCCCGACCCTTGCGAGCCGGAGTTCGAGGATGAGGCCTGCGACGAATCCGGAACGGGCATAGAGATCGAACCTGAGAGACACAACTACTACGTTTGCATTCGCTACACCGAGTGCCGAGAAGACTTCATGCCGGTTGTGTTCTCCGATTGTTGCAACACCTCGAAACAGCCTAACCGCATCTCGGAGTGCGCTGTGATCGACATCCTTACGGATCCTCCGGAATGCCTGGGCGAGATCCAGCGTCATAAGCAGAGGCCCCGTGAGGAGAACTGTCACGCCTTGCTGGAGCACACTTCTCAGAACTGCCCGCCTTCGGGTAAAGAGTGCTGCATCCCGCTCGCGCTGGTCCATGGCTACGTTTACGGCGATTCGCTTACCGAGCACATGATTGACAACCGCGTGCGTCCCCACATGCCCAGCGTTCCTCACCTGGAAGCGCTGGTCCGCTGTGTGATGGAGCATCAACCGAAGCACGGGCCGCACCTGACGCGCATCTCCCGCGTTCATTGGGAGCACGATCGCGAATACCGTCCTCGCGAATTCGTTCACGAGTTTGTTGGAACGCACGAAGCGCCACGGGGATTTCTGGTTGAATTCGATAAAGAAGTTCACGAGCAGGGGCTGAATCCCCGCACGTTTCAGGCGACCATCGTGCGCCATCCCTACGAGGGGCATGAAGCGAGACGGGTGGAAATCGCGCCGGCGCGGGTCACTCGCGGCGAAGACGGACGCCATTGCAGCTTGCACATAGATCCGGAATACGTTCGCCGCCATCTTCAGGAAGAAAACTTCGATGTGATCCTGACCTTGCAATGCGACAAGGTGATCGACGAAAACGGAATCCCGGTAGACGGCAACCTTCTTGCCGGAGTCCGCGAGTACGACAAGCAATATATGCTCCGGTTCCCGACGGGAAACGGCACGCCGGGAGGCCTGTTTGAAAGTTGGATTCGAGTCAGGCGTGAGAGATAACTGAGCGATGAACAGGGGCGCGAAGTACAAGGCGCGAAATACACGGAATGCATAGGCGGTAATCGAGGAGACCACGATGCGGCAAGGACCCAATACGAGCACAGGTATGCGAGCGAGCCCGACTTCGACCCCGGCCGCCACTCAGACCACTTCGAGTTCCTCTACAGGCGGATGCGGCTGCGGATGCCACGATCAGGCCGCGACCGAATGCAGTTGTTGCAAGCTTCACTGCTTCGAACGTCCGCAATATTTCTGCGGGCAGCTGCTTTCCGATGCGGAGCTCACTTTACAGCAGACGTACTTCCGGGAAAAGAGCAAGCTGTATCACCGGACCATGGACGGCTTCGGTGTCGTCTGCGGATTTCAGATGTATTGCGATGCTCGCTGCAAAGGCCACATTCGGATTGCCGACGGTTATGCAATCGATCCGTGCGGCAACGATCTGGTCGTCTGCGAGCCACGAACTTTCGATGTCATCGGCGCGCTCCGCAGGAAGAAGTGGCTGGTCGAAGTGCCGGGCGACCGGCCCCGAAGCGATAACGGCGCGGCCTTCCGCCTGCACAGCGAGGATGAAAACGGCGATGACTGCATCGACAAACAGTGCTTCTATATCGGGATCTGCTACTCGGAAGAGCCAATCGACTTTGCGACGCCTTACACTACCGAGTGCGATGCCGCACCCGGCCCATGCCAGCCAACCCGTATCCGGGAAGGTGTGCGATTCGAGATCTACGACACGATGCCGGTCCGCCCAAATCCGCTCGACAGCATAGGTAAGCGTATCGAACACTGTTTCAGGATGTTTCGGGAGGGGCAGTTCTCGAAAAGCCTGGCTAGTAACGCGCCCCGCATTCTCGATATCTTGTGCCGCCCGCAAGACTCCGGCCGGCAACCTTCAGGCCGGGGAACTCCCGGACAGCCGGCGCCCGATCAGGCGCAGGCGCGCCAGAACCCGGCCGCGCTTTTCAGAGAGATGCAGGCGCAGTTTCTGCATGAACTCCATACCTGCCCCGACCGGTACAACTGCGATCTCGAACGAGAGGTGTACCGGCTTCGGCCGCCCGATCTCGATAGTCGCGAAGGCGCGTCCGGCGAACTCGAGAGCTTCACGAGACTCTTTGAGCTGATCCAAAAGTATGTCTTCAGTTGCGTGCTATCACAACTCGCGTTTTCTTGCCCGGAACCGCAGCAGGACTGCTGTGTACTCATCGGCAGTGTAGAGGTCACGAACGGATGTCTAACGCGCGTCATCAATTATCCGCGCTGGTACTTGTGGTGCTTCGGGAACTTCTTCGAGGTGTTGCTCTACACGATCGCCAATGACGCGGCCCGAACCGCCGCTGCGCCAGTCACTCCTCCCACCCGCGGCGCGCCGGATCCGAAGCCAACGAACACTGGATGTGGTCCGGAGTATGAAATTGATCTTTGCCAGTTCCTGAATCTATTCAGCGCGGACCATCGCGCATTCGAAAAAGCCGCGCGCAGTTCTGTCGACGCCTTACAAGCTTCCTATCGAGCGCTGGTGGAAGGATTCAACTTTATGCGGCCAGGCGGAATCGCGCCTAGCGTGCTGCGCAATCTCGACCGTGACGCCGCCGAGAATCTCGCGAGTATGTTTGGACTCCAATTGGAACCTTCAACTGGACAGCAACCCGTCAGACCAGATGTTTTTGCGGCCCTCGCGGATAACACGCTCCATTTTCGTTCCCAAACACTTGTATACGATACGGACGAGTCGCCCGACGCCTCCGGCAACGCAGTTACTCAAGTCAGCGGCGTGATAGGGGCGCCTGCGTTTGCTGTCGGGCCTTACACGCATTCCATGATGACGGATCTGATGGAACGGCTCACAAACACGGAGAACCGTCTCCGCCAATGTGAAGCGCGGCTTGGGACTCGGAGACAGGACACACCGCCATCTACACCGGAGAACTCGCCGTCGACGTCCGAAACGCCGGCGTCCGGTTCAGGGCCTCAAAACCCTGGTCCGCCTCAAAGAGGAACCGTCAAGTGAGCACCATTGATCGCATCCGTTATTACGATGGCGAATTCCTGCGCGCCTTCGATTTCGACGACGAGCAGACCTACCACGTCGAGATGCGCCGGCGCCTGAACCGCTACTTGCACCTCGCCGGAATCGTCTATGGTCTGCAACTCCAGCAAGAACAGGACGCCGTTGGAGTATCCATTCTGCCAGGGCTTGCGATCGATGCCCTCGGGCGCGAAATTTATGTCTTTTCGCCCTACACGCTCGGCGACAGTGACATCGTCGGCAATCGCATCTCGCAGGCGGGACAGTACGAGGTTTGGCTTCGATATAACAAAACCGCCGGCACACCGCCATCTTCCGGCTATAGCAGTTGCAACCAGACGGACCAATACACTCGCTGGGCTGAGACGTTCAGCGTTGTGCTCCTTCCATCCTCCTCGAGCGGGTTTACACCTCCGTCGTTCACGGATGAGGATACAGACGATCCGTCAGAGGATCAGGTTGGCGTTAGGCTAGGCACCGTGTCGATTGACCCGAATGCGTCGACTGAATTCTATGGCGCGACCCAAGATCATCGGCATTTTGCCGGCATAATCGCTCAACGCATTCAGACGCCGCTTCCTTACGACGCGACACAGTCGTTCCAATTCCAGACCAAACAGTCGCCGCACAAGCCACCCGTGTCGTTGGCGATCGAACCTAACATTTTCGCCCAGCAGAACTTCATCTTGGGACCTGATTTTGATCTGACCACCACTCCCGCTGGCAAGCCCATTACAGCCAATCCATCTTTTGGGGCCAACGCTGCGGGAAATGCGAAGCTGGCCGGCGATCTGGTAGTGCAAGGAAACATCTATTCCAGCGTGCCGGACCAATCAGGTAATCCTCAATGGCTTGGCCTGGCCGCGTATGTGAAGCAACTTGTGCAGCAAGGTCAGCCAGATATCGCGAGCGGTACGCAATGGATATCAATTCCGGTTCAGCCCCCCAACACCTTCGCCGCAGGCGTCTGGAAGGGAACGACGCAGGTGCCGGTTACCATGAACCGCTTGACGAGCGGGACCTCGCAGCAGGTTATTGTCTCCATTTCTCAGATTCAAAGCGCAAGCCAGACAGCCCTGAACACGCTGTTCACGGGAGGCGCGCAAATAGGGCTTCAGATTGTCAACGTGGGTAACTTTCAACCCTCGGGCTCCGGGATGGCCGGATATGTCAACGTGACCTGGCAGGCGCAACCGGGCTCCGCGGCTCCGGCGACGTGTGCTATCGACAATTTCACAGTGACCTGTTGGGTGATTATATTGCCCTAAAACGTTATGAGCTTACGGATCGCCCTGTTCGACACAACCTGCCACGTCCCGGAATGCCATCGGAACAAGGCAGTAGTTGTGGATCGGCTGGCGCGAAGCCGCTTTCCTCGGGATCTCGCGGGACACCTCGGCCCCAGCCTGGGCCGCCAGCCCTCAATTGTGCGCATACGCCGGCTTTCGGTGCGAGTCATTCTCCCTGCCTCTGATTTCACCGAAGACGCACTGTCGCTCGCGTGGAGCCAGGCATTCGGGAAGGCCTTGTTCACCGCACTCGCCTGTCCGGCAACCGCTGGGCCGGTTGAGATTTTTCGCGCGGATTCGGTCGCCGCGTTTATCGCGTCCGCGATTTGCGATCTGCTCAACGGCACGGCCGCTACTCAATGGCAATACGCCGAATTCGAGGATTTTTTCAAACGTGGCGCCACACAGGCTGCTCTAGGGTTGCTCTCTGAATGGCCGCTGCAAACGCTACCAGTGCTTCTGGAGCTTGCGCAACACGGCGTCCTCGCGCGCTTGCTGGCCCGGTTCGATGAAGTGGCGATGGAGCGGCTATTCACCATCCTCGCGCACCCGGACGACGCCGCCTCGGCCCGGCTTTCGCTAGGCAGTTTATTGGTTGCAGGCAGGCTCGCGCTTGTGCGGCCGCCGGAAAAATTGGCCGCGCTACGAACGCGTGCATACGCGCTCACACTTTTCGTAGAAGCGCACCGCATGTCGAAACATGTCTTATCCCCACGAGAGCTATTTCATGCGCTACTCGCAATCGCCGTTTTGATCGATCCGACGACATCCTGGCAGGACGCGCTCCGAATGCATGCGGTCGCGGCGTCTTTTCCTTCCAGCGTGAAGGCCTTATTCGAACGATTGCGCAACCATAGTGAAGAGGAATGGCAATGTTCTCATTCCTCAGGCATTCGAGGCGCCTCCGATTTGCAAAACGGCGGTCTATCGCTCCCCGTCACATCTAGTCGCTCAAGAGAGCAGATTCTTGAGTGGAACCGGCTCCGGTCGAGCATGGCTGCTCAACTGAATCTGCCGGCGCCACCCCTGGCGGCTTCGGAGGTACGCTGGATCTCGACTGAATGGTGCGGTCTTTTTTTTCTTGTTAGTACGTTAGCGAGGCTCGGCTGGATCGCGGAGTGGAAGCAACTGGCGGTCTTCCAGACGGGTGGCGTTGCGTGTCTGGTGGCCGGCCTAGCCTTGACGATCGCTGAACAATTCAATCCCTCCGTGCCCATGCTCGATCCTGGAATCGCACTGTTCGCTGGTTACGCCGGCGATCCGGACCTCGCTCATTTGCGCGGCGTATTCCAGCACACCCCTCGCGCGGTCCGTCTGAGGGTATTGGAATCTGCAATTGGGCAGCCCCCCGTGGACAGTGCGGCCGAGAGTTGGGCGGAGACACTCGACCGCTTGGCAGTGTTTCTGGTTGAGGCCTTCGCCACGCGCATTCGCGGCTTCCGGCAGGCCACAAGACGAACCGTTCTGCAGAGCTTCATCGCTCGCCCAGGCAGGCTGCGCATCGAGCGCAGCCGAATCGTAGTGTTCCCGGCTCCCAACCCTTTTCATGTCGCGGTACATCTCTCCGGCCTGGACGCGCCGGTGGAAGCGGACCGTTGGATCGGCGGACTCGCTATCAGTTTCGAATTGGGAGATCTGTGATGGACGCCTACCGCGACAGCATCGAGCAAATCAGCGATGAGCTGAACCGCCTGGACCTGCTGATTCGCCGTGCCCTTATCCTCGCCAGGGACCTGCGCGCGTCTGGAAACGAAGAATATCGCGGACTGCTGATCTCTGAGCAGCAGATCGATCGAATCCTCGAATCCGGAGAGTTCTTGCACCAGCACTGGAAAACTCAGGAGGAAAACGGCGATAAGCTCACAGATTTAGACCAAAAGCTGGAGCAGGCGCGCAAGCGCATTGATCGGCGTTGCGAAATGACGGGCAACAAGGGACGAAGTCTTACGTTGCCCCACCTGGCCGCTCGATTTGGGTTGTCGCAGGCGGAAGTGGATCTATTGCTGATCGCCATGGCGCCGGAACTGGAGACACGTTACGAAATCCTCTACGCCTATCTGCAAGACGACGTAACTCGCAAACGCCCTAGCGTCGATCTCGCCCTGAACCTCATCTCGCGTACCGGCCGCGAAAAGCTGATCGCACGACGCTTCTTCGCTACAGGAGCGCCGCTGATTCGGTTCCGCTTAGTGGAACTCATCGACGAACCGCATGATCGGCAACCAACACTGCTGCGGAGATTCCTTAAGCTGGATGACTCGGTGCTGGGTTTCCTGTTGGAGCAACCTCCTGTCCGGCTTCCATTGGGTAATCGTGTGGAATCGCAGCAGAGCATCCAAAGCCTCGAACTCGACCCCATGACCCGCGTCGAGCTTCAAAACCTGGCGGACTCGCTGCAAAGCGCCGGCGCACCCAAGTCCCTGGTTCGCGTAATAGGCTCGGACCCGGCCGAGCTGCAGAGCGTCGCCTCCGCGTTGTCAAACGCTCACGAGCGACCGCTGATCGCTCTTGAGCTTGCAGCGCTCGAAAATGAATCCACCGACATCGATCTCCTAATTCGTGACGCAACACTTTATGACGCCGTGGTCGCCGTAGTTGCTCCTCCGGGCGAACCCTCGACCGGCGCGGAAGAGCCGCAACGCGTGGCGCAAGCGCGAAGGCGATTTTGGAATCTAGTGGAGCATGTCCCTCGCATCGTCGCGCTCGGTCCCGATAGCGTTTTCGGAGAGGCTCCTACGCACTTGCGTATCTGGAAAATCCAGTTGAAGACCGCAAACTTCGAGCAGCGCCGGCAAATGTGGGAAAGCGCCTTGTCTGAAACCGCTCATGATGCCGATGCAAGTCGTCTGGCCGACACGTTTCGATTCGGCGGTGCACATATACGCCAGGCGGTTGCTATGGCGCATTCGCTCGCCGGAATCCGAGATCCCTCCCAACCTGTATCTTCCATGAGCGACCTCTTGGAGTCGGGTCGCGCTCTCAGCGGTTCTAACCTGCGCCGCTACGCTACGGTCGTTCAGCCCAGGTACTCGTGGTCCGACATTATTCTCCCCGACGAGAAGCGCCGGCAACTGGAACACATTGCCATCCGCGTCAAGCATCGCCGCACTGTCCACTATGAATGGGGATTCGGAGAGAAGCTCTCGCGAGGAAAGGGACTGAACGTGCTCTTTTCGGGGCAATCCGGCGTCGGAAAGACAATGGCCGCCGAGGTGCTGGCAAGCGATCTGTCTCTGGTCCTGTTCCAGATTGACCTTTCAAGCGTCGTCAGCAAGTACATTGGGGAGACCGAAAAGCATCTGGCCGCCATCTTCCGGGAGGCGGAGATGAGCCAGAGCTTGCTGTTCTTCGACGAAGCCGATGCTTTATTCGGCAAACGCACAGAGATCAATGACGCGCACGACCGCTACGCCAACCTGGAAGTCAATTACCTGTTGCAGCGCATTGAGCAATACGAAGGTCTGGTAATCCTGGCAACCAATATGCAGCGCAACTTGGATGATGCATTCCTGCGCCGCATCCAGGAGGTGATTGATTTTCCCCTTCCCGATGAAATACTGCGCGAGCGCATCTGGCGTCGGCATCTTCCAGCCAACGCCCCGGTCGACGCAAGTATCGATTACACTTTTCTGGCGCGTCAGTTTAAGCTGACCGGCGGCGACATCAAAAATGCGGTGATGACCGCCGCATTTCTGGCGGCGAGCGGATCGAAAAGAATCGGAATGGCCGAGATGATCCGCGCAGTTCGCATCGAGCTTCAAAAGCAGGGCAAGCTCGTGATGAAAACCGATTTTGGCAAGTACTTCGAGGCTGCCCACCAGTCCTCCGATTTGTCTCAACCTTTGAAGAACTAGCGTATGGGCGCACCCGAGATCGTTTCCTTCGAAGAAGAGATCGCCTTCCGAAATCCGGCGAAAGCCGTATCGCCCGAACAATTCACCATTCCAGAAAGCGGGCACGACCCCACGGTTGACAGGTTTTTTGGCGCGAGCGCGCTTTCTGTACCCCACCTGAAGGCGCCGGTGTTGCAGCGCGCTCAACGCCTCTACGGGAATCAAGCCTCAGGGCAAATCGTCATGCGCGCCCGCGCACTCCAACGCCGCTGCGCTTGCGGAGGAACATGCGAGAAGTGTCAAGCCGCCGTTCTTAATACGCAAGGAGAACCGTTACAGTCTAGCTCCCGCCGCCCTCTTGAGAATCATTTCCAAATCGATCTCGCCGACATCCGCATTCACACCGGCGCCGAAGCAGCGGAGTCCGCACGAAACCTCGACGCGCTTGCCTACACCAGCGGCCGCGATATTTATTTCGCTCACGGGATGTATGCGCCCTCCAGCACAAGCGGTCACCGATTGCTCGCGCACGAAGTAGCACACGTAGTGCAGCAGAGTTCCGGCAAAGAGCCGAGCATCGCCACGAAGTCGGCGCACGGCCCGAAGATCGGCGCGCCGGACGACCCGCTCGAATACGAAGCGGAGGGAGAAGCCGAGGATTACATCCATGCTCGCCCGAGAGATACGAACGAAGCCGGAAAGCGCGCTCCTTTGGGCACGGGACCTGGATCCATCCAGAGACAATCCGCTCCAGGAGTCCACGTTTCCTATCCCACGGCTCCGCACGACAAATCAGCTCCCGAGGTCGAATCGATGTACCGGCGCGCGGGATTGCAGGATGCGGCAAATGCAGTCCGACAATGTCGCGAAGGCAATTGTTCCCATGTGCTCACAGAGGCGGAGGCCTATGAGGCCTATCGAACGGGAAGATTGAGTGCGGGATTGGGTGAGCCTTCAGTAGATGAAAGGCGAACATCATCTAGCCCAAATATTGCCGCGGGGGGCGTTCTTACCGGGGCCGTTGTCGCAGGAACGCTTCCGGCTGGACAGACTGCGGTCGGCGCCTCTGCCTCAACAGCCTTGGAACGAGCTGCGCTGCGCTGGGGCACAGCGGAAGTGATCGAGGGTGGGACTGCCGCCAGCACTGCAACCGTTACCGCTGGCACCGTTGCTATCCCAGTCGCCGCCGGGATCTATTTGGTTGTAGCAACGGTCGCTCTGCTACGATACGCGAGCTTTCAGACGACTCTGCAACGAGAGGGTTACACAATTTTACCGAATCCTTTTCAGGTATGTATTGCCGGCTGTCATCAGCCAGCCGCGCCCGATTACAAACCGATCGATCCAGGGCTCTGGGAGCCCCTGACTCCCCTTGGACCGTCCGATTTTTCAAAGCCGGACTTGGACGCGCTTCGCCGGTGGGTGGAAGCCGAACCTCAGCACCCACCAGGAAACGGGACTACTAACGCGCCACCTGAAACGGATCCGGGGCTCTCTCGGCCGATCACAGCAGGGCCGGCGCCGAAGCCCCGACCTGTCATGGACCCTGCATTACCGGAAGCAGAGAAGCGAAAATGGGAGCGTTGCAATGAGCTGTACGAACAGTACAAAAAGACACAGGGAGACGAAGCGGGATACGGCGAGAACCTGCGACGGCTTCGACTCATACTGCAGTCCGGGAACGCGACCCCGCCGGAGCGGCATGCCTTCTGCCTTCTACTTCGATTACGCATCCAGCTCGTGAAACAGTTGCTGAACCAGCGAATGGAATACCTTGCCAACTTTTGTGATGAATTCGACTGGTTCAGCCGTGGCACTACCCCTCAACAGCGTGCTAATCAACACTGGCTGGAGGTGCAAAATGTCACGGCACACCTGAATCAACTCGAAGGTTATCTGCGACAGTTCTGCCCCTGAAAATGACCAGCTCAGCGTATACCGCCGTCCAGCGTGCTTGGAACACGATGCCCGCACCTCCGGTTGAGGATCTGCAATTGATGGAGTGGGGCTGGGGTGAGAAGGCTGCCCGTGAGTTCGTGGGAGTGGCGCCGAGCAAAGTGAATATCGAATCAGAGGGCTTCGCGGCTGCAACGCCACTTCTCGATCTGGCGCCTCGGGCAGCCGCAGCTTATCTTGGCCCCTATTTGTTGTCGCTGCTGGCTGGGCTTGATTTCCAGAAGAAGGTCGGGCTGTTCGATGACGTCCTTATTCGCGCACACACCCTCACGTGCCTGACCAGTCCAGAATTTTGGGCTGGAGTGATTCGTCCTTTTCTGCCCAACGAATGTCGCCAAGCCTTGGTCGAAGTAGTTGCGTATCTCTCCTCTGAACGCCGGATGCTTTCACTCACCGACGAGCAAGTCGAGACCATGCTTGCCGAGGCAGGGCTAAAGAGAAGATCGGGTGAGACCAAACCATGCGGCGAGTGATGCAGTGGCGTTCATCAGCATGACAGGCGGCTGTGCAGGAAACGGCTAAAACCCAGGTATGAGTGCGTCCGCTGAGCCAGTTTCAATCGCAAAAGAAACCACCTCCCGAACTCCGGAAGGGGGCGCCCCCGCGCCTCAATCGACTGTCGCAGGAATCCAAGGCGATCACACGGTGGACCGGTTCTTTGGTGCGGACGCGCTGTCTGTTCCCCGCCTAAAAGCGCCTGTGTTGCAGCGCGCACAACGCTTGTACGGAAACCAGGCGTCAGGACAAATCGTCATGCGTGCGCGGGCACTTCAACGTCACTGCGCATGCGGAGGAACATGCGCGAAGTGTCAAGCCGCCGTGCCTGATACGCAAGGAGAACCGTTACAGCTTAGCTCCCGCCGCCCTCTCGAGAATCATTTCCAAACCGATCTCGCCGCCGTCCGCATTCACACCGGCGACGAAGCAGCGGAGTCCGCACGAAACCTCGACGCGCTTGCCTACACCAGCGGCCGCGATATTTATTTCGCTCACGGGATGTATGCGCCCTCCAGCACAAGCGGTCAGCGATTGCTCGCGCACGAAGTGGCGCACGTGGTGCAGCAGAGTTCGGGCAAAGAGCCGAGCATCGCCACGAAATCGGCGCGCGGCGCGAAGATCGGCGCGCAGGAGGACCCGCTCGAGTCCGAAGCGGAGCGTAGAGCTGAGGAGTTCACTTCGCACCCGCAAACCGCTCTCACCGACGAAGAGGAACGCAAGAAGCTCTCGACGATCCCAGGGCATCCTCCCATTCAGAGGCAACCAGATCCCGCTCAACCCTTCTCCGAACCGGCGGCCGAGTGGCCCGCAACCGAAAGCGCCGCCGACCTCGTCTGCAAAGGAATCGAAGATGACAGCATCGATGAAGTCGTCGCGCCGATGCGCGGCTTGTCCATCGCTGGTCTCGCTTCCGTGCGAACCGCTGTTCTGTTTCGAAAGACAACACTCCTCGAACACTGGCTGTTGCAGCGGCACGGTGGAAGTACGCTCGGCGCCATCGTTTCCGCCATAGCTGTGGGGACCACCTTCGGCACTCGTCCGAAGATTACAGCCACAGCGGAAGAAGGCATGCGGCTTCTCTGGCCGGCGCTGCCGCTAATCGATCGTCTCGAAGTGTACGACGAAGGATATCGCGAAATTGAGCAGGCCCAACTCGACGTCATTCGTGAATCCAGCCTGAAAGAGCGCGCCGAAGCTCTGCAGAAGCCAGACCGGCTGCTCGCCATCTACAAAAACATGAGCGCCAAGGAGGAGTTCGAGGCGCGTAATCTGATGGATTCCAGCGAGGTGGCAAAAGGCGACACCGCGGTTCGAATGATCCAGAGAGGCGACGACAAAGACGTCGTTTATGACGCTCTCATCGCCCTTGATCGAATCGATCGCAAGTTCGTTTGGGACCAACACTACGACGAGCTTTATCATCTCCTCGATAGTTCCGAGTTCAAGCTGGTATCCACGCTTACTCATGGCTCGGAAGCGCAGATTATCATCGCCCGGCTACGTCTTGCGACGGAAGATCGCAAGGACGACATGGAAGCGGTCCACGCCACGGTGGATCGCGCCGTGCAGTTGCTTGCCGAACGCCGGCAACTCCGCGAGGCCCGCTCTGCCAAGTTGCTGACTGCCGACGACCGCGCCGAAATCGATCAGCGATTGCAAGAATTGGGCGAGCTTGATGAGCTCGTGAAGTTCAGGCGCACCGTTGAGGGCGACCTGAAGAAGAACACCTTCATGGAACTGCTGGCGGGGGCCGAGGATCAACAGGCTGCTTTCGGTTCCGACATGGACCGGCTCCTGCAGTTTGCGCCTAACGGCAGAGACTTCGCGCTAGAAGCCGCAAAGCAGCGCGTTCTAATCGCCGGTGGCAACGAGGATCAGCTAAGAAGTATTCTGCTCACCACGCACGCGCCTCAGGAGGCGGGCGACAAGAACAAACGGACTGAGTTGAAGCAATGGGAAGAGGACGTTGAATTCCGAAAAGAGCTCCTGAGCGATCCCCAGGTGAGAGAAGTCTTCGACGGACTCACTCCCGCCACGCGAATGCACGTCCTCTCCGCGCTCAAAGGCGACGCCTTTGACGACGCGCTGGAGCATCTGAACCAATTGAAGAACTCCGCGCAATGGGGCGAGTTCTTTGCGCTCGTCCGCACGGTGGCTCTCAACCCCGATTGGCGGGAGCGTTTCATCGCGACTCGCACGCAGTATTGGAGTCTTTATGCATTCGTCTCGGGCGAAGAGCGCGAAATCATGGAGAAGATTCTCTATGACCCCGAGCACAAAGTGCCCATCATCGCGCTTTTGCGGTACACGGGCAGCGTATCTACGCTCAAGGCTGCCTTCGCAAACCTTCAGGAGAGCGACCGCGAACAGCTTCGTACCGGTTGGGCGATGGCCAACCATCCCTTCATTGGCCCGCGCTCGGAGCAGCAGGACACGGCCCTCACGGCGTTCCGGACTTTCGAACAGGAGCTTCTAAAGTCTCAGGGTTCCGATCACGAAGGCTACGAAACGATTCTCACCACCGTTCTCGGAACCGCCCCCACTAAATCCGAGATCGCCACAGGCGAAGGCCGCTACAATGCCGCCGCGATTCTTGCCGAGCGTGTCGAAAAGCGCCTGGGGCTTGAGCGCGGCATTTCCGCGGAGTTCACTGAGACCGACGAAACCATGGACGCCGCCGGACGCCAATTCGCTGCGCTATGGCTTCGTCTGAAGGGTCAGGCCGAGCTCTCCATCGTCGACTACGCCACGCTCCTGACCCTGTACCAACAGTTCGATAAGCGTGCTGAGGAATTCGGCGAAGCTTCTAAAGCTATCACGGATGTTGCAGGCACCATCGCGGCGACACTTGCTGGAATCATTGTCGTAGTCGCGACCGGCGGGGCGGCCACACCCGCCGTTGTTGCCATGGCCGCCGCGGCGGGTGCGGCGGGTGGGTTCGTTGCACGCGAGGCCTTTGGGGGCGACTACTACACGGCTATGAGTAGCGAAGGCGGCCGTGCGCTGTTGCTCGATTCCATAAACGGCGCGCTTGCAGTTTTGAGCGGCAGCCTTGCCGCCCGCGGCGTTGAACTTATCGGCCTCAGTGGCGATGCGCTCGCGCAAGGCATGGCGCGCGTCGGTGAAGGCGCTGTTCAGGAGGCGGCGCAGTCTCTCGGCCGCAAGGCTGTTGTCGCCGGAGTCGAAGCCGCGTTAGACGGGATGATCTCTGGAAGCATCAGCGAGGCCGCCGCGACCTTCACAGACGATCGCACGTGGCGCGAAGGAATCATGGAAGGCCTCTCGCGCGTCGGCAAGGCAGCGCTTCTCGGCGGTCTGTTCGGGATGGCTGGCGGAGCCGTCCTTGGATCCGCCATGCCGGTAGTCGGTCGCGTTGCCGGCAGGGCATGGAAGGCGGTGACCGCCGGCACATTGGAGAAGACTCTCATTCGTGCAGGCATGGAAGACGTGCTTAAGGCAGCGGAGGCGGCCGCCAGGAGCGGGGACTCGCACGCCCTGGAAATGATGATGACGCAAATGGAGGCGAACCTCAGCACCGAAGATGCCGCCCTCTTGCGCAAACAGCTCGGCAAAAAACTGGAGGAAGCGCTAGGGCATCCGCCAGGACGTGCAGACCTCATGCGCGACCAGGAAAAGCTGCTCGCCGCAAGCGGAAACAAAGAATCCGACCTGACAAAAGATGAGCTTGACGCCGAGCTTGACGTTGTCGCTCGCAGCGAGCCGCAGATCAGCAACGAACCCGGATACGTCGATGAGGTCGACCTCGGCTATGGACATACGTGGCGGCGCACCGAAGAAGGCACGTGGTGCCGCTTCACGAGGAAGTCCCTCTGCGGCACCAAGATCCCCGGCGCCCGCAAGATGTCGCGAGGCGCCCTGAATCGGGCAAGGCTCCTCAGTGACAAGGATATTAATGAGTGGACCAAGAACCTCGACAAACTTGCCGCTGAGGGCGGTGGGGCCGCCGCTGAAGCAGCGAGCCAGACTGCTACCGTCACCTACAACCTGCAGGATGCCATTGATGCCGCACTTGTGGATATGAAGGGCAAGTGGGCCGGCAATATGGCCGAGAAGGGCACTCGCTTGCATGCTGCGCTTGCCCGGCGCATTCAGGAGATGGGCCTGAAGCTGCCCTCGACCATTGATGTCCAGGTTGAACAGCAGCTTAAGAACGTCTTCAACATACCCAAAAACGTTCAGAAGAAAACCGTTCGTGAGTGGCTGCAATTCGAAGGCAAGGGAGGCGGACGCGCGCACGATTGGTTAGTTCCATATCTGGATAGACGCGTACTCGATACTGCTGTCGGCGAGTTGAAACTCGACGCGGTCTTTCGCGTCGAGGGACAGACGATCATTTTCGATTTGACCAGTAGGGAAAGCGCCAGTCACCTCGCCAAATCCACACTTTACTCGCTGCTCGGCAGCGAGGAAAATCAACTGTCTCGCGTACAGGAATACTATTGGGCCCAGAGCTATGCACATGAGGCAGAAGAGAACGAAAGGGCTGCTGTCCGGCGAAGTTCAACGGCTTCAGCACCAGTAAAATAACTTCGGTCAGCTGGTGAATTTGGTCCGGGCCCATCAGAAACTTTCGCTGATTGCGGCCTCGATCCGGTAGCGCCCCGGCCTGAACTTGGCTAGAAAAAAAAGAAACGAACTCTCATTTGCAATCACTAATGCTTGCGATATAGTAAACGGACCGGGGTTCAATTGCCGACGTGTAACGACCGCTTTCGTAGCCGCTAGCTGCGCACGGGTTGAGTTGGCGGATCTTATACAAGCTGTTTCACGTGGCTGAATTGGGGGTGTCGAAGTCGATTGCAGGATTCGAATAACCATTGGCATTCAACGCGCTTTCTGCATGCCGTTCGCAGATTGAACGGTTTAAAACGGGCGTCAAGCACAGCTTGATCGCCCATGGTTGAAGACCGCGTTCTCAAACTCCGATGCTGCCTTTTCCTTCTCCGGAATCGGCCGGCACGGTGAAGGAGGTTCCTCATTTATGGGTGCACCCACGGGTGGCGCCGCTCCAGGACGAAACGCCGCTGGCACTGTAGAGTGCGTAATATGCGGCCGCGAAAACCCCATTGGACGACTTTATTGTTACAACTGCAGACAGCGGCTCCCGGCTTCGCGAGCCCCAGATGACGGGCTTCCCCCTACCGTCCAGCCGGATGCTTTGCCGGTCCTGCTCGAACAAACGCAGAATCAAAACCAACAACTGCGCGAGCAACTCGCATCTCTGCAGCAGGAGCTCGCGAACCTCAAGGCTGCAAGCGCTAAACCAGAGGCTTCCCCAACGCTCGTCAATGAATTGCAAGAGAAGCTCAAGGTATCGGAGGAAAAGGTGGCCGCATCGACCTTCCACGCGAGCGGGATGGAGAGTAAGTGGAAGGCAGCAGCAGAGACTGTCGCCAAACTCGAACACCAGCTCGCGGCTAAGGCTGCGGAGTTTGAAGCACACCTTAAGAGTCACCCCGGACCCGAGAAATCGCAACACTCGTCTTCGCTCCTTGCTGAGCTTGGCGACAAATTAAAGGCGGCTGAGGAAAAAGCCTCCGCCTGGTTTTCGCACGCAGCTCGCATGGAGGGCAAGGCCAAGGCAGCCGAAGAAAAGGCGGCCACGCTCGAAAACCAGCTTGCTGCCGCGGCTCAAGAAACTCAAGAAATCAAGAAAAATCTGGCCGGAGAGAAGGGGAAGTCGCCTATATCGATGATCGCCGCAATAGTGGGAATCCTGGGCGGCATGGGCGGCTTTGGAGCAGGCCACTATCTCTTACCGGCTCCGGTCGATTCGGCAAAAATCCGGCAGTTGTCGGCGCAACTGGCGGGCGCGCAGCAGCAGATTGGCAGCTTAAAATCTTCGCTCGAAAATGCAGTCTCGAAGGCGACTAAGGAACAAAATGATGCGGATTCCCGCATCAATTCCGCGGCTGACGGCCAGAAACAGCTACAGCGTCAGCTCAGCGCGGCAGCTACCACGCAGCATTCGGTCGAAGCGCAACTGGTGCAAGCACAAGCGACGAATGCATCTCTGAATCAGCAACTCAGGGACCGCAATAATTCCTTCGCCGAGCGCGAGCGACAGTTACAAACTCAGGTGAACACTGCGGTTGCCGCGCAACGCTCGGCTGAGTCCAGGTTGGCCCAGTTGCAAGCCTCTAACGCAACCTTGACCCAACAACTTAAAGAGCGCAACGACGAATTGGGAAAGGTCCGTGTCGACCTTTCCCCGAGCGGCACTTTGATTTGGAGCGGTAATCTCGCAGGCAAACGCAATATTGACATTACAAATGGCATTCCGAATTTCGGCTCCGTGACAGGCAAGCTTCCCGGAAAGTCGTGCAAAGTGTCCACTCACGATAGCCGGGTCAAGATCAAGACACGTCCTTCGGACAAGAATCACTGGAACGAATTGTCTTTCGATGTGTCGGGAACGGGAATCGTTCAAGCTCGAATTGATTGGGAGCTATCTCACTAGTTCTCACGGAAGGTCGAGTCGTACGGGTTGGACCTTGTTTTCGGGGGTGGGCTTAGGCAATGGCTAACGCTACAGTTGCTTTGGTGGAAGAGGGATCGCATCTTGAGGATGCATTGCGTAAGCACCTGGAATCAGCCGGGTTCGATGTGTTGTTGGCTTCTCACGACGCGCTGGACCGTGTGCTTCTTTCGCCTGCTCGCCTGTTCATAGTCGCGAACCGCTCCCCCGATACCGCCTACGCCGTTTCTGTACTTCAGCGCCTTCACCGAGCGCGTTCGGTCGTTCCCGTCTTCCTCCTGGCTCGGGTGAGTTCAGAGCAGTTGGCCGTTGCCGCTCTTAAACAAGGGGTGGCCGATTACTTCGCTCCACCGATCGATTTGCATGACGTGATGACCGTGGTGCGTCGCGCCACCGCTTCCCGATTCGCTTTTGCGGACCGCGAGTTTAAAGTGGATAACCCGACGGGAGGCCGCGACATGATCGGCGAGAGCATCTCCATGCGCGAGCTTCGCACCTACGTCGGGAAAGTGGCGCAACGGGAATGTAACGCTCTTATCCTGGGTGAAACGGGAACGGGAAAAGACCTGGTGGCTGAGGCTATTCACTTCAACAGTCCGCGAAAAAGCAAGCCGTTCGTATCTGTAAACTGCGCTGCAATCCCCGATACGCTGCTCGAAAGCGAACTCTTCGGGTACGAAAAAGGCGCCTTCACTGGCGCGGACGGCTCCAGAGAAGGCAAAATTGGCCAGGCACAAGGCGGAACCCTCTTTTTAGATGAGATCGGCGATATGACACCCTATGCCCAAGCCAAAATCCTGCGCGTCATTGAAAGTAAGCAGATTCAACGGTTGGGAGGCAAAGCTTGCATTCCGGTAAATGTGAGAATTCTCGCCGCCACCAATCAAAATCTGCCGAAGCTGATTTCTGAACAGCGCTTTCGTAAAGACTTATACTTCCGGCTGAATGTTGCGCAAATCCCGCTGCCTTCGCTTCGCGACCGACGCGAGGATATTGGCGCGTTGCTGAACTATTATGTGGGCGTATTCAATCACCAGAGCGGGTCACGTGTGGAAGGTTTTACAGCGCGCGCTCTGATGCGGCTCACCGAGTATGATTGGCCTGGCAACGTCCGAGAACTGCGAAGCATGGTTGAGTCCATTTTCATCGATCCGCCGTACCCCCGCATCGACGAGTGTCATCTGCCGCTGACCGGTTCGAACCTCCACCGCGCCGAAGTGGATGATCGGCAGCGCTTAATGGAGGCGCTCCGAATTACTCATTGGAATAAGAGTAAGGCGGCCGCAAGGCTGCGTTGGTCGCGCATGAAGGTCTACCGCAAGTTGGCTCAATATCGCATTGAACAACAAACCGAAAAAGCGATGTCAGCGAACGGCGGGTGAGAACTCGGACATCGGCCGACTCGAAAAAGAGTTTGCTGCATCTTGAATTGCAGCCCTCGAAAGCTGCGAGTGCAATATCTCGGTCGGCAACCCGACCCGGAATTGCGCGCCCTCAGTGCTGTCCTATTGCAGCGCACTTGCCGATACCGGCGTTGTCGCGATGCTGGTCAGCTTCCGCTGGCATCCGTCCCAAAGCGCAATCCGCGCCTCAATTCCGCTCTGCGCGGCGCTCGCCGCCTTGTCCCACAGCTCTTCCCGTTCGCCTGCCAGCCGCTCCAACATTCGCCTCGCCGCGGGACCATGGTTATCCCCATCCAGTTCTATGTGCCTCTCCAGATAAAACTTGAACGTCGGAACATCCACTTCCGGACTAGCCCAGTGTGAGAGGATCCGTTCGAACATCTCCGGGATGATATCTTCCCGGCCGTACAGGAAATCCGCTGCCACTTCCACGAGGTGGCCGTTCATCGCAACATCCAATGTGCGCAAGACGAATTTGGAAACATGTGATGGAACCCTTTGGGCTACCAGCGCATCCGCGGGCGTGCTCCCCGCCTTCAAGGCCGTCAAGAAATTGAGAAATGGGCCGGTATCTGCTCCCACCTCCCGCATTGCAGCCAAATAAATTTCCAAATGGCTGGCCGGCACGCCATCCGGACCTTCGTCGCTCTCCTCGCTATGGATGATCTCGTTGATGAAACGCGCCAGACTGGCGTCATCGGACGGCATCCAAGGAAGCCCGGTGCAAGTCAGATCGCGCTGCAGCCGCTTCGCGATCGACATGAAATCCCAAACTGCGTATACATGCTCTTCCATGAACGCGCGCAGCCGCTCTATACAGTCGACGGTCAGATAGATCGGATGCTGGAGCAATTTGTCCCGCATGGCGAACAATCCGGGGTGCTTCTTCAGAATCGTTGTGGGCAGCTTGCTCAGGTGCGGCGTGTTGCGTGGATCTGCCGCAGCTGTCAGATTGCGCGGATTGTGGAAGCACAGCGGATCGTCCGCCATGTAGCTGCCCTTGGCCTGCGCCATACCGCGGCATCCGGGACACCGGTCGCTCTCATAGTAGTAGCAGCTCGCGCACCAGCTATCGGGCGGCCGTTCATATTCGCGTAGATCCTTGACCACCGGGCTTTCCGCCAGAATCTTCCGCAGACTGCTTTGCCGAGTGTTCCCGAGCGGAACAAATGTCCCGCTGCACGGACGTACATCCCCTTCGTAGTTCACGTACAACGAGAAGTAGTTGGCGAGGCATGAATAACCAACGCGCAGCGGCAGCAGGGGCCATGTGTAACCGTATTCGCCGCGGTCCAGCAGCCACAACTCCTCCCAAAGGTGCTTCAGTTCGAGCGGTGAGAGCAGTTCGCCCGGATCGCCATCGTAGTGGCAGCCTACGAATCTCTCGAAGTACGGAATCATTCCGCGTTCCCGCGCATATCGCCACATGGTCGGCATGTCGGAAAGGTTCTTCCGAACCACAATACTTTCAAGCGAGATCGGAAGCTTTCCATCCCCGTAGCCGGCTTCCATAAGATGGTCGATGCCTTCGAGAACCTTGCGCCACCCTCCCCTTACGCCGACCATCTGGTCGTGTATCCAGGAGCGCGTGCTGTAAAGTTTCACGTACGGGGCCACCTTGAGCGCTGCCATGTGCTCGGCCTTTTTCCGATCGATCAACGTGCCATTCGTGAAGACCTCAACCTGCATACCGCGCTGCACTGCCCGCTCGGCCAGATGGAAGAATAACGGCGAAGAGAGCGGTTCGCCGCCGCCGATCAAATCGGCGTTCTTCGCTCCGAGATCGGCCGCCTGATCGATCACGTCGTAAAGCTCCGCCAAATCCAGTGGCGACTTGGTCGCATTGATATTGACGAAACCTGGCTCGAATTTCTCCAGCTCGAAAACGTTCTTCACATCGCCGAATCCCGCAAAGCAACCCGTGCAGGCCAGATTGCAGCGATTCGTAAATTCCATGTTGAAGTACAACAGCCGTTCGCGCCGTCGCGCCGACCAATACTCTTCATCGCTGAATCCCTCCGAATCGAACACCGGCGCCGGTCTCAGCGTTCCTCGCGCAATCTCCAACTCATCGCTTTCCGCGATGCGCTTCAGCACGTCATTCATCTCCGGTTGCGAGATGGTGTACGAGCGGTCGGTAGGAACCAGCAGCCCGCGGTCGTTCTGATATCTGACGTTCGGACGGGGCTCGACATGAATCTGAGGGCCATCCTCTCCGCCGTCCCAGCTAATGCCGCTCGGTAGTGCTTCCGTCAGGCGAACCGGTCCGTCGAACACCACTCGGATGTCGCTTTCGACCGTGTTCTGGCATGAGAGCCGCTTCCCTTTGAGGCGCTCGGCATTGGCCGCCTCCACCGCGTTTGGCTGGCTTATACGGCCCTCTATTAGTTCGAACCGGCAGGTCAGGCATTTGCCCTCTCCGCCGCAGGTATGCGGAATCGAAATCCCGGAGCCTCGCGTAGCGTCCAAGATCGACTGGGCCGCCTTCACCACAAATGTGCCCTGTCCACAGTCCACAGTGAAGGCGCCACCGGGCTGGCTGGAACGTAAGTTCCGCGCTGCTGTTGTATCCTCCACCGGGAAAGTGGCGCCGTTCTGCAACGGACTTCCGCTCGCTGTGCTCATTCCTTGCTCCTTAACAACTGTGCTCCGCTAATGAACGTACTCGGCGGTACACTCTTCTTGGGGCGCCAGTTCGCGCGCGGTTTGAGCGAGGAGCCGAACACGATCCTCCCAATCCGCGCCCATATCCATAGGCCGGAATTCGACCCGCAGGGATCCCGGCCGGCCGCGTAGACGCGTCCAGAACCATACGCTCGATTCAAGTTCTAAGAACGGTGGATCTGATTCGGGACACGGAATTCGTTCGAATGTGTCAATCGCCCGCCGATACTCCGTGAAGGACTCGATCGCGTATGGCACAAATCCCACGCGCCGCAGCGTACCGGATCGATTCCATTCCCCATCCGCCTCCTCGAAAAGCCGCATGGTGGTGCAGGAACTGTCGAGCAGCCGGCCATTGAACTCGATCGGCATCTGGTAAGGCCGGACGGGCTCGTGGCCACGACGATTGTATTCGTTGAAGAGTCTTAGGGCCGCCGCGTCGGCGGCGGGCTGCACATGAATATGAATCTCGTTCAGACATGCCAGAACAGTCTCGCCCGGGAACACAAACTTCTCGCCGTCCTCGAAGAGCACCGTCGCGCGGCTGTTGGCAAAATAGCTTGATGTGGCTCGGCTGCGTGCGTTTGGAGCCAAGAGCGAGGGATCACGAAGCTGGTCCGGCCGCACCCGCGGCACAACCGGCGCGGCGCAAACCTGGTATCCAAGCTGCACCGCACACTCATGCAGGTGTGCAGCATCCTGGCGCAGTTCCGTCAACGCGAGGTTAATCCCTCGCTTTGTGAGCGGCCAGGGTCCTGGATTCAGTTCAATCTGAAAGCTCCCTAACTCCGCCGCTGGCATGTTAGGATATGCACGCAATTGCCACAGGCGGATCACTTCTGCGGTCGAATGCATTGCGGGATATCCGGCGCCGTCGAGAAGAAAGAACTCGAGTTCAACACCGAAAGTCATGCCACGCACCTGGCGGATTCCGGTTCGGGCGACCAAAACGAAAACGCCGTCTCTCCCGAAGCGTCGCCGTAGACTTGTGTCATTCGGTAAGCCCTGGTCAGCGTCGTAACCGCGCGAATTTGTTTGAATAAACACTTGAGTAAAAGTGAGTGCCCGCTTCCGGCAAGAGATTGGAAACAACTCCCGATTACGGCGAGTCCGCCTTTCGGTGAACTGACGCACTTCCGCTCCCAGGCGGCGAGCTGCCTCGCCGAGGATGGCTCCATGAATGGTGGATTGCAGATAACCAGCGCAGGCTCGCAGGGCGTGAGCGCCTCTCCCGCCCGCCACCGTTTCGCCCAGCCGGGCACGCCATGCGCCGCCCGATTCGCTTCGGCTGAGGCTACCGCCTGTGGGCTGGAATCCAGAAAATACACGGATTCGAAACACGGTCGATTAGCCAGATAGATTGCAATACCCAGCGCTCCCGAGCCGCAGCACATGTCGATGAGACGCGTTGGCCGACGAAAGACGCCCCGCGCGAGCACGTTCCGGGCAGCCTCGAGCAGGCCCAGCGAAGATTCCCGAGGTAAGAATGTCTGATTGGTCGCGACCAGATCCAGGCCGGCCCATCGGATATTCACAAATCGCATTATTTCGATACAGCTCTCGCCGCGCGAACCGTGTGCCGAGTATAGCCACGCCACACAGAATAAGTCAAGACAAATTCATCAGAAATCCTGATCTTACTCTCGCAATCGCTAATCTCAAAATTTTCATATCTGTAATTGAAAACTTCTAGATTGTCTTTTTTTGATACAGAATTCACGAAAACTCGTGACAACAGATAACTCCTATGATAATTTCGCAGTGTCGTGCGCGACGCGACTAACTTACAGAGTTGGAGGTGTGTGTGGCTAAAGCACTGGAAGGAACGCCTGGAGCGAGCATCGAGTTGCTTGAAGAAGGCGCGGACATGCATGTTGAACGATCCGTCATCAAAGCGGGCGGTACGATTCCGGAACATTCTCACAAGGTCGCGTCCAGCTACGTTGTGGTCAAGGGCAGCGGAGAGCTGACTGGAAAATCCGGACGGCGTGTGTCCACCGGTGATACGGTTCTGATTCCCGCCGGGCAGCAGCACGGTTGGAAAGGCGGTGAGGGCGATGGCCTCACCATCGTTGGCGTGTTCAACGGGCCGCAAGAGCAATAACAGACATTCTCCCGGAAACGCTGGCGTTTCCAGATGCGGGCGTTTCCGCTTTTCCGCAGGAGCCTACTTGCTAACCCGCGATACGAACCTACGCCTGGCCCCGGGTCTGCAAGTTACCTCCTTAGGTCAGGAAGTCGTGCTGGAGGGCAGACGCGACGCCATTCCGTGCCCTCGCGACGTTCTATTCGCGCTTCAGAGACTACCCTGCACCCTGGGCGCACTTGTCGATAACTTGCCTTCGCCGTCGGCCTACGAATGGATGGCCGCCTCGGCCGGTCTAATGGTGCTGATTGGAGCCGGTGTTGTCCTCAGCGGCGAGGATTCCTGCCGGGCGCAGTTTCTGGATCATGGTTTCGGGTTTGTGGAACCGCATATCGCCATGATCCAGGACGTGAGGCGAACACAGCTCTTTATGGAAGCGATCCGGCGAACTGTGGCGCCCGGGGATGTCGTGGCCGATCTTGGTACGGGCAGCGGCGTCCTTGCAATTGCCGCGGCTTTGGCAGGCGCGCGTCGCGTCTATGCCTTGGAACGCAGCGGCATCGCCGAGGTCGCCGCGCGCATGTTTGAAAAAAACGGCATCGCGGAGCGCGTCACGCTTATCCGGGATAGCTCGAGTTCTCTCTCGCTTCCCGAGCGGGCGCAAGTGCTGGTCGCCGAACTGATCGGCACAGATCCATTGTGTGAACGCATTCTTGAGTACACCGCCGATGCGGTCGAGCGTTTGCTGGTCCCCCATCCTCGCCTGATTCCGAGCGCCTTGCGGATTTTCGTGCGAGCGGTCGAACTCCCGGACACAGTCACCCAACGGCATATTGTCGAAAAGCCTCTTGCGGCACGCTGGGCCGATTTGTATGGATTCGATTTTTCCGCACTGGAGGAAGCGACCGCGGGAATTTCGGCTTACTTTACGGTCGCAACCCCAGTGGCGGCGCAATGGGCTACTTTAACGGATGCAACGAAACTCGTTGACATCGATCTCGCACGCTGTCCCGCTCTGCCGTTGCAAGTCTCCACCGCTGCGGTCGTGACGACGCCCGGGGTTATGAACGGCCTCACGGTATTTTGGGAGATCGACCTGGCTCCCGATATCCGCTTCTCGAACGATCCGCAATTATGTGATGCGAATTGCTGCTGGGGCACGGCTGTGTGGCTCCTGGCGGAACGCCCACGGGTGCGCGAAGGGCAAACGATCCGCCTGAACTTTCGCTATGCCGCATCGCGATCTTCGGCGAACGCGACACTCGAGCGCTCCGAGGCATGCCGGGCATGAAAATCCGGGTCGACCCCGCTATCCACATTCACTCCGACCTCGGCGCTCCCGGAACTTCGGGACGCCAACTGATTCTCGAAAGCCTGCGGTCGGGTCTGCGGTTCGAGTTGTTGGGCACACCTGCATTGCAGGCTTTGAACCGTGCCGCGCATTGGATGGAGGCGGACGACTTTCTTGAGGCGCTGACATCTAGCGGCCTGGAACGTGCCAAGGCCGTTGCTTTTCTCGATGACGCACTCGGGAATAGCCTGCTTCAGCGCTTTGCCCCAGGAGCCCACGACGAGGACGCGCGCGCAATTGCATTGAATCGCGCCAGTGCTTCTCTGGCGCAGCAGTTCCTGCTCGCCAGGTCCCATCAGCAGTATCTCGACTATAGCCTCCCCGAGACATGCGGCATTGAAGAAGACCTAATGTCGGCTTACCGCTCACAGGAGACGCCTCCACCGATATTCAAAGACTGCGACCGGCCACTCAAAACTGTGACCCTTCCCGCAGTTCGAGAAGCGTTGCCGGCAGTTCTGTGCGATGAGCCTGACGCTTCAGAAAATGCACCGCGCGATGTGAGATGGCTGGCGGAATTCCTGCGGGCCGCCGTCGGGGCAACAGCGACGCTGGAAGATCCTGTGCAGGGCACGCTCCTTTTGAAGACCTATCCATCCGGCGGAGCACGCCATCCCGTGGAGTGCTATCTGGCGGTACGCTCCGTTGAACAACTGGCTCCCGGTTTTTATCACTACTCGGTCCGCCGGCATGAATTAGATCGAATATCAGATATCCAGGATTCTCTAAGTACCTGCCTGTTTCCCGGCTTCAATTCAGAGTTGGTTATTGTACTTACGGCTCTTCCCGAACGAGCAATGTGGAGATACCGGGAAACCACCTCGATCAGCGTCGTGTTGCTCGATGTGGGCCACGCGGTCGGAAATTTTTCACTGCTCTGTGAATGCGAGGGGACGCCGTATCGCATCCATACAGGCGCGAATCTTAATCGCGCCGCAAATTACATGTCTCTCGAACAGTTTCGCGAAGTAGTGGTTGCAGCGATCGCACTTGATCTATCAGCGCGCGCAAAGAATGGGGAATGATGCGTCGATATCGCGTGAATCCTTTACTGGCGGCCGGGTGGCGCGCAACTGAATTGCAGACGCCTCTGAGATTCACGCTAGAAGATGCGCTTTCTAACTGTGCTCGACCGCTCGACGCGGAAGACTTCTGGGTTCTGAACTTTGCCAAGAGTATTGGCGAAGCTGCGCAAACCAGATCCCAATTACTGGCCGAAGCAGTTCGATTCGCCCTCTTGCCTGAGCAGGAAGTCGAGCGGACCCTCGCGCCGCTATGGGATGTCCTATTTGTAGCGGAGGACTCCGGAAGCCAAGTAGACCGTGCGGTCGGTGTATGGGAGCATTTCGACTGCAAGCTGGCGCTCGAGTTCTATGCGCAATCGCTCGACGAAGGGCATCAAAAGCATAGTCCGGACCGCTCGGTTTCTTCGAGCGGCTTCCCGGAGGCGGACATACCACTGCCCGCGCCCGTGAGTTTTCCCCACACATCGCTGGCAAACGTTCTGTACAGACGGCGCACGTGCCGCAATTTTAATGGCCGCTCCGTCCCGCTTGATCTTCTGTCGTCGGTGCTGCATCGAGGGATCGCGCGCGCCTCTGCGCACTTCCCGCCATTCGCGGTCCAGTATCACCTGATTGTATTGCGCGCCGGGGGCCTCGCCTCCGGTTCTTATATCTACGATGCCGCCCGCCATGCGGTAGCAGCTCTCCGTCAGAGAGAGTCGACCGACTTGGAGCAGGATCTGGTCCAGATGCTCATCGGACAGAAGTACGTCAAAGGATGTGCCGCAGCGCTGCTGCTGTGGCTCGATACAGCTTCTCTGGTCATCGGCGATCCGGGGCCTGCAGCTTTTCGGAAGTGGCTGATCGCAACTGGCGCCTTGGCTCAGAGACTCATTGTGTTAGGCTGCGCATTGGGTTTGGAAACATTTCTCTCGGCCGCGATTCATGATGCGTACGCGCGTCATATTACGTGCAACCGCCTGAAAGACCGCTATGTTCCCATGCATTGCGTGGCCTTCGGCTATGCCGATGCTACTAATTCCTGCTAACAAACGCCCCATGTTTTACTCAATTAGTTATAACTGCCATTAGGAGATTTTCGATGAATCCATATGAAATTAAATTACTGGCCAGGCATGCCGATGCTCTGGCACGTCATCCCGGTCTGGCACGCCACGCTGGTCTCGCCCGTCACCCCGGCTTAGCCCGCCATCCAGGCTTAGCTCGTCATTCGGGCCTTGCTCGCCATCCCGGTCCGGCCCGCCATCCCGGTGTCGTGGCCAGCACAGAGCAGTCAGGCAGCGGCACTGACTGAGCCACACGTCCGAACAGGAAACGGCGACACTCTTACTCCGAGTTCCTTCGTAAGCGATGGCCTCCCCGCATGTCCGTCCCGCAGCCGAATCGATCGAAATCGACGGTTCTCGTTTTCACCTGATCTGGCTGCGGGATAATTGCCGCTGCAACTTCTGCCAGGACTCCGGGACCATGCAGAAGCTGTTCGACATTACGGCAACTGACCTACAACCGCGCGTCCGGAACCTCTGCATAGACCAGGATTCGGTGTGCATCACGTGGGACGAAGCGCCTCTGCATGAATCCGTGTATGGCCGCAAATGGCTCCAGGCGCATGCCTACGACAAGCTTTCGGAGATGCCCGAGGAACAGCCGCCTGTCGAACTTTGGCACGCCTCGCGCTGGACCGCGAGCCCCCCTCCGGCCTATTTGCCGGATTCATCCACTTGGCACAATTACCTTAATCGGCTAGGATTCGCGCTGCTAAGGGATCTGCCGCCCGAGTCCTTCCTGAATTTCCTTCGTAGCATCGGCCCCATCCAGCCAACCGAGTTTGGTGATGTGGCGCCGCTTCGCGCTTCCCTCAACGCCAACGATCTCGGCGAAACCGGATGCCATCTCGATCCGCACACGGACTACTCCGTGTACATGCATTTCCCGCCCGTGCTCAGCTTTCTGCATTGCATTCGCAACGATTCCGACGGGGGCGTCTCCATTCTTGTGGATGGATTTGCCGCCGCCGAACATTTTCGCCGCGAAGATCCGGCCGGTTTCGATCTCCTTGCCTGTACTCGCCTTCCGTTTCATCAGTTATATGGACGCTGGCGCTATCACCACAAGCGGCTCAGACCCATGATCGAGTTGGACGAGGACGGAAGTATCCTCGGTGTCCACGTCGGACACCCGCACACCAGAAACTGGCGCTTTCCGTTTGACACGATGGCCCCGCTGTATATGGCCTACTCTCGCTTTATCAGGATCCTCAACGATGCGTCCCGGCAATTTTATTACCGCCTGCAACCGAATGAATGTCTGGTCTTCCTCAACCAGCGTGTGCTGCATGGACGGACTGCGTTCTCCCCGGATGCTGGCGAGCGTCATCTCCAGGTCGCGTACGTGAACTGGTCTTACTTCGCCGCGCGGCGACGATTTGAAGACCAGAGGAGCAGCGAACTCGTTTGATGTCGGGCAGCATCATCTCATGCGAGAGCCCTCGAGAACGACTGCAAGTTTCGCCCGCCGTCATCACGAAACTGATCGGACGCGATCTCGTGCTTCTCGACCTTCAGTCCGGTCGGTATTATATGCTCGCTCCCACCGCCAGAGTGTTTTGGACCGAGATTCTTCGGGAGGATTCTCGATCGCCGATTCTCGATCGATTATCGGCCTTGTTCCGTGCAGGTCCCGGGCAACTCGAAGCCGATCTGGGTGAGTTCTCGGCGGCCATTCGGGCGGCCGGCCTGATCACGCACGGGCTAGATCGCGAATGTCGTTCCGGGATTCCCGCGGATCTCTCGGTATCCGATCTGCCGCCATACTCCAAGCCGGAGTTGTTTCTGGCTGGCCATGTACGTGATTTCACCTCTGAGCCACTACGAAAAGACGAATGAGGCAGAATGTTTTCTCTTATGTGTGAAAATTCGGGAGTTGGCATGCACGTCTTTCCTGCCGAGTTGCAAGAACCCTGCCAGAGACGGCTGGGTCTTCTTGATTTTGCCGGAATCCACTGAATTCTTCCATACCCGCGGGTAGGTGAGGTCCAGCGAGAGATGGACGGACATGCTTTCGAAGGTCATCATGGTACTCGGCAACGCCGCTCATGAGTTGCCCGTGAAAGAAGAAGTGAGACGTGCGACGACGTAGAGGTCGTCTTGAAAAAACAGCCGACCCCTTCTCAACGTAACGAAACCTCAGCACAGTCGCTAACCTGATCGGAAATCACGCAGCAGTAGAGTCTTGTGGCGTAGCGACGATAAATCCAGAGTCATTTGGATAGGGAGACTAGAAGGAGCCGCGGGTGACGGCGGCGCGCTGAAGGAGAAAGAACCTCGGCAGCAAGCTCGAACTAAGCGCTCCGCGAAGGCCGTCTTGATTTATTGGCGTTCAGCAGATGAGTCAGCTAGCAGTGTGATCGGCAAGGGTGAGGAGATGCTGATAAGGGAATCGGTCGCGGATGTTGCTGGAGAAGTATTGGCCCTTGGAGTCGGCGGCCAGAAAGTCGTGATACTGTTGCGGCGGAAAATCGAAATAGCAGTACAGTTCACCGCTTCGAAAACGCAGATAGAGCGTGCGCTGGCCGGCGAGGTATGCGGCTGAAGTGAAGACGCTGGAGTCTAAAGGCAACCAGTCCACGACGTACACCTATTCCTATTTTCGACGACGCGCAAAGCGGCGAGCGCGACCACGCCACTTCATCCCAGACTCGAACACGCGAATCCGATGAAGCGGCAGCCGAGAGCTATCCAGGGCGGGTATCGATATGATCTCAGCAACTATTTTCTCGAGCACCACTTTGGGATTTCTTCTTGACAGACTTCAATCGATCCATTAACGTTCAACTAAAGGTTAGCGAAATTCGCATAAGCGCGACAATGCGAGCAATCCTGCAGTTCGTCCCTTGCCATTCGCGCGAATTGCTACGACTCGTGATTTTGACGTTTTCTCAACGTGACTGTCAGAGTTCCAGGCCTTGCTCTGAACCTTCAAGGAGATTGTATGACCATAATTGGGTCCACCCGCGGATGTGAATCACGGCTGCTGATCCGACATTCACTGTTGCTAGCCGTTTTTTTTGCGATCTCAGCAGTGCTTTGCGCACAAGGTTACTTCGGAACGGTGAGCGGCACAATCACGGACTCGAGCCAAGCCGTCGTGCCGGGCGCAGGAGTCACACTTACAGATCAGCAGAAGGGCTATCAGTACAGAGCTTCCACCGACGGCAGCGGACGGTATGTTTTCACGTCGATTCCGCCGGGGACCTATTCGGTTACGGCCGAGGTGCAAGGCTTCGACAAGGCAGTTCTCACCAATGTCACGGTCAACGTCAGCGAGAACGCGAGCGCGAACCTGACGTTGAGAGTCGCTACTACGCGCCAGTCGGTGGACGTGCAGTCGCAATCGCAAACCCTATCGACCGAAGATGCCGTTACGGGGCAGGTGATCAATCGGCGATTCATCAACGACCTGCCTCTCGTCGACCGCTATGTACTGGATTTTGTCGAACTCGGGCCGGGTATCAACAATATGAGCGATCAAAACTCGGTGGGCGACACCGGAACCAATTTCGTTTCGAATGGCAGTCGAGGCGCAAGCGCCGACGTGCTCATGGACGGCGCTTCCATCACCAACTTTGAGCCCAACGGCGGAATCACTCAGGTGACGTATACGCCCTCGGCCGAAGCTGTCGAAGAATTCAAAGTGCAACAGACGAACTTTAGCGCGGAATACGGCTTCTCAGGTGCGTCCGTTGTGAACATGATCACACGCTCTGGAACGAATGCCTTTCACGGCAGCGCCTACGACTTTCTTCGCAACCAGATCACGGACGCGAACAACTGGTTCAACAACGAGTACGGCGTTCCGATTCCTCCCGTCCACCGGAATAACTACGGCGGAACAATCGGTGGACCGATCATCAAGAATAAAACCTTCTTCTTCTTCGACTACGACGGCACACGCGCTTCCAGCATGGCGACGTATCAAGCCGGCGTCCCGAGCGCGGCGGAACGGAACGGCGACTTTGGTGAACTGTGCGCAGCCAACGGCGGAACGTTCAATTCGGCCGGCGTCTGCAGCGTAATTGCGGGCCAGCTCTATGATCCCTATTCCGGCACCTTTCAGACACCCGATAACCAAGCAGCCGGTGCATACCGCAGCGCGTACATTCCCTTTAACAATCTGACGGCCTACACGAGTCCGGGGAATCCGAACCTGAACGGAACGCCTTACCAGCTTGCTCAGGTCCCCGGCAATCTGATTGACCCCGTGGCCCAGAAGATGATGAGCTTGTTTCCCCTGCCGAACATCGCAGGTGGCAACATCTATGACAACTGGATTGGATCAGGGGCAACTCCGAGCGCGGATGATAAGTTTGACATCCGAATCGATCACCGGTTTAGCGAGAAGAACCAGATCACATTCAAGTATTCTCAGGACCTGAACAGCACAAGCCCGTACAACTGTTTCAAGAACTTCACGGACCCTTGCGGCAGCGGCGCAAACAGCGGATCGTCGCATCTGTTTGCAATCAACGATACGCACACCTTTAGCCCGACGCTTCTGCTGACCAGCACGTTCGGCTACACCCGCGGATCGACACTGATAGACGCTTATAACTCTAGCCAGAATAAGGATCCACTTGGCACGTTGGGTTTTCCGTCTTATCTGCAATCAAATGGGTTTTCGGGAGTCCCCGCTATATTCATCGAGAGCGGGTATTACTCAGCGGGGTTCACTAGTATTGGGCAAGATCCTTACGGCAACTACCGGCAAGGCCAAGATACCGGCCAGCTTACAGAACTGCTGACGAAGATCAAGGGGAATCACGAATTGAAATTCGGCTTCGAGGGACGCCTGCATCAACAAAACTATATTCAGACCAACGCTCCGCTCGGATACTTCCAATTCAATAGTACGGGTAGCTCTCAATGTCCAGTTTCGGACGTGACGCAGTGCGGCGGAGATGCGATGGCCAGCTTCATGATGGGCCAGATGGCTGGCGGAGGTCAGACCTTTTACGAGCTGCAGTTTGAGCCGGCAACGGAGAATTATCAATATGCCGGATATGTTCAGGATAACTGGAAAGTCATCCCCAAGCTGACACTGAATATCGGCCTTCGCTACGACGTATCCCTTCCCAGAACGGAACGCCACAATCGCATGGACTGGTTCGATCCGAATGTTGTGAATCCGCTGAACGGTGGAAGCATCTCCTACGCGGATCCGATTTCGGGACAAAACGTTACCCGCACATTGATAGGCGGCGAAATGTTCACGAACGCCAATATACGCAATAACTGGCTGACGGATTGGAAGGATTTTCAGCCCCGCTTTGGATTCTCTTACCTTCTTGACAAGAAGACCGTAGTTCGTGGCGGCTATGGGATTTACTATGACCAATCGCGTTCGGGGGCAAACGGGCTATTGAGCTACGGATCACAAGGCTTTAATCAATACACCAACGTCATTACAACTTATCAGAACGATGGTGCTACTCCGTATCTCCATTTGAATAACCCGTTTCCAAACGGCCTGACGGAACCGCCGGGAAGGTCGCTCGGGTTACTCAACGACGTTGGTTATGGCGCGATTGGCCCCCTTCGTACTGCCGCCGCTGCTCAAACACCTTACGAGCAAAGCTGGAGCTTCGGGATCCAGCGTGACCTCGGAGGAAATACGATGCTGGATGTTGAGTACGTTGGGAAAAAGGGCACACATCTGTATTTTGCTGGCGATAACAATTACGATGTGCTGGGACCGCAGATTGAGAGCCTCACGCCGACCCAGATTGGTAATCTAGGTAATTACGTCGCCAATCCATTTGCGTCGCTCCTGAATGGTTCTTATTACACGAACAGCGTACTGACGAGCCCCACGGTCCAGGCTTATCAACTCCTGTTACCGTATCCTCAGTACACCGGCGTAACGACAGATGAGCCGCCCAGTGCTACTTCGATTTACAATGCTCTGCAACTCACGGTCGAAAAGCGCTATTCAAACGGGCTGCAATTTATGGCCAATTACACTTGGTCGAAATCCATTGACGATTCTTCCATGTACGACACGAACGTCGCGTGGATCGGAAACTACGGTCCTAATTCAGGTTGGGCGCTGCAGGACCCGAATCGGGCTTATTTAGAGCGCAGCCTTTCGACTTTCGATGTTCCGTCTCAATTCAAACTAAATTACGTTTACGATTTGCCCATCGGCCGAGGCCGAAGCTTCTTCAGCACGATGCCTAGAGCATTGGATTTAATCATTGGTGGGTGGAAAACGGCAGGCGTGTGGACGGTCCAGGAAGGATTCCCCCTGCAATTCACCGTAGAGAACGGCGGAACGCCTATTTTTACTTATGGACCACAGCGGCCAAACCTGCTTGGGCCACCGGAAAAGAGCGGCGGGCCGGAGACCAATTGGATCAACAATTACTTCGAGAATCCGGATGTTTTCCAGATCCCGCAGCCCTATACGCTAGGGAATGCGCCGCGAGCGGTTGGAACTGTTCGCAGCCCGTTCTTCTTTACAACCAATCTGTCGCTCATGAAAGACTTCGGGCTCTCTTCTCGGCATGAAGACCTCAAGCTGGAGCTGCGCCTGGAAGCGCAGAACGCATTTAATCATCCGGTATTCGGCACGCCTGACACGATTGTCGGCGACCCCAACTTCGGCGTTATCAACTATACGTCTGTTGGGCCGAGGCAGTGCCAGTTGTCTTTGAAACTATACTTCTAACTGTGTCTGTTCTATCGGGTGAACTAAAACGAGGGTTGGTCGTTCTGCTTCTGGTTGGCAGCTTGGGCGCGCAGAACGTTGTCGTAGACGCCACGCCAGGCCACGCCGTAAATTCTTTCAGTCCAGCCACATCTCTCGGCGGCGCGATCGACCGCCTGCGAGGCGGACCGACCAAAGAAGACAACGAAAGGAATACGGAACGGCTGCTCACCAGTCCGGTACTGAAAGAGATGCTCGGCGCAGGGTGGCAAACTGTCACGTACCGGCAGAATACCGAGCTGATGATAGAGGCTTGGCATTGGAACGCACGCGGAACGTGGAGCAATCCGGCGAAACAGGAAGGTTATTTCGTGGGCAGCCCGGATCCCACCAGCGGGAAGATTATGCACTCCTGGGCCTATCCTTTGCCGCATCGCGGAGCCACAATGGGCGATGGAGACGGATGGTCCCGTCTGACCGACGGCGATCCGCGCTCTTATTGGAAGAGTAATCCATATCTGGCCGAGCCATTTACGGGTGAGAACGATTCCAAACACCCACAGTGGGTGATGATCGATCTGGGCTCCAAAGTCAATGTGAATGCGATTCGGGTTGCATGGGCGAATCCTTATGCAACGCGCTACATCGTGCAGTTCTGGACGGGAGAACTAGAGCCGTTTTACGATGGCATCAATAAGGGAAGCTGGCAGGCATTCCCAAAGGGGGCGATCCATGACGGAGCGGGCGGAACGGCCACGTTGAAGCTCATGAACTGGCAGATTCCGGTCCGATACTTGCGGATCTGGATGACGCAATCGTCTAATACATGCGATACGCACGGCGCGGAAGATAAACGGAACTGTCTGGGATACGCAATCGACGAACTGTACGTGGGAACTATCGCGCCTGACGGGCAGTTCACCGATGTGGTCAAACATGTGCCCAGTCGGCAGCAAACTGTGACGTGGCCCTCTTCAGTGGATCCCTGGCATTCGGCGGCCGACCTGGATTACGGCAGAGGCGACCAGATTGGATTAGATTTCTTTTTCACTTGTGGAGTGACTCGCGGACTTCCCGCAATGATTCCCATTGCAATCCTGTATAACAATCCCGAGGATGCCGCGAACGAAATTGCCTATCTATATAAACGGAAGTATCCGCTGTTGGGGATCGAGATGGGAGAGGAGGCGGACGGCCAGCGCGTGCTTCCTGAAGATTACGCCAGCCTGTATCTCCAGTTTGCAAAGGCGATCCATAAGCTGGTTCCGCAGGCGCGCCTTGGCGGCCCATCCTTCGAGGGAACCGAAGGAGATGTCGATTCGTGGGCGGATGCGAATGGAAGGGTTTCTTTTCTGGGCCGTTTTGTAGATTACTTGAGAGCGCACGATGCTCTGAAAGAATTCGCTTTCTTTTCTTTCGAACACTATCCTTGCGGCGCTGGAGGCGGAGAAGGAAAGATCTGCAAAGACTGGAGTTCTCTCTATTGGGAGCCGACTTATGTAAATCATTTAATCCAGGCTTGGAAAGATAACGGTCTTCCCCCAAACGTACCTTTCTACATGACAGAAGGAAACGATCTCGAGGACGGAGGCCCGGAAACCGTAAAGCGGGGCCTCTGGCTTGCGGACTACGTGGGATCCATGATGACGGCGGGCGCGAGCGGCACTTACTATTTCCATTACATCGCTACGCCGCACGATGGCTTTTTAACTATAGATAAAGATAATCGTGTCGTGACTTACCCGCCGCAGTATCTGGCAGCCGAGGTAATTTCGAAGGAATGGGTACAGCCGGTCGACGCGATTCATAAACTTTTCAAGACGGCGAGCGACGTAAAGGACGCGGAAGGAAATACTCTGGTCACTGCGTATACCGTGAAGCGTCCGGACGGCAAGTGGTCTGTGATGTTAGTCAATAAAGACCGCGATCATGATCATGCTGTCGCAGTCGTGTTCGCCGATACGACGAAGAAGCAGAATCGGTATTTTGTCGGCCGAGTGAATCGCGTGGTATTCGGTCCGGAAGAATATCAGTGGCATTCGGAGTCTGGATCAGGAGCCGCGATTCTAAGTGAGGATGATCGTCCACGCAGGATAACCGGCCACGCGGATCCGGACGGTCCGCCATCAAAATCGATTGTTCACTCTCATGGCGCTGATACTCTGTACAGTTTGCCGAAGGCGTCGATCACTGTGCTGCGAGGCCATATCGGACCTCCGCAAGGGTAAGCTGCAATCGCGCTGTTACTCAGTCGAGTGGGCAGCCGCTCTCGGGCTCGACGCCGCTCTTGCCCTACCGATTCAGCGGCGTCCTCATCGAGCACTTAACCAAGTTCCCGACAGAAATGGCCTTCCGTAGCGGCAGTCGACCTTGTCGCGTAATGACGAGCACAGTGCTGCTTTGGCTCAGTTTCAGAGCAAACCGGTGTTCCGAGCACTCAGGCGTTTAAGTCTGAAATTGCAAGACGTTTGCCAAAGTGTTCTCTTGCATCGGGTCATGTCGCATCTTGCGGAGCTTTTCTTCACACCTATGCGGTTTTCTACAAAGCCGGCCATCGTGCGCTGATCTGCAGCGGTCTTGACGTCTGGCTCGTTGAACATGGTGTTCGACGCCTGATCATTTCCGGTATTCGTTCGGAACAATGCTGCGAAAGAACGGGGCAGCATGCTTCGGACTCCGGTTATGAAGTGGACTATGTCATTGACGCGGCGCTCACTTTCACGATGATTGATCGGCATGGAAAGCAGTGAAGCGCGGCGGAGATCAAACCGCGAAGCGAGCTGGTGCTCGAAGACCGTCTTGCTCGCATCATTGGTTTCGACGAAGCTCTCGCCGGTACCGTCGCGTAGATCATTGGGTAGCCACAAACAGCCCGCGCACGAGGTCCAAAAGAGAGACCCCAATGTCAAGCGAACGTGAAACAACTCATGGCGTGATGGAAGACAGCGGCTCTTACAATCTGCATGCCCGAATTCCGACAGGAGGTGCAGCGTTGCGTTGCCCTCACTGGAACAGGCCGCCATCGAGGTGCTGCGCACACGTGTGGTCCCCGATCGGCCCATCAGTGTGTTGCAAATCGACCAAGCAGAAAACGATGTCAACAAGCTATTCGGCTTGCTTCACGGCGATCCGGAGCGCTATTCGTAAGACGATCCAATGTATTCCCGTCCGCTATCGGAAGATCGTTCTGCCAAACTGCACTTCCGAGGGAAAACGTTCATCTCGCATGGTCGTCCTGTGCGGCGGTTGAGCCGTATTCCGACGCCTATCGGTGGCGGCCTCCGATGATTGGAAGCGGTATCTATCGCTGCGAGGCGAGTTGCCAACGAGTTGGTTTCGACTCTTCGGGCCACCTACGGCGTGCCTGGAACGATATATGCAACACCGCCTCGACAGGTCCGAAAGCCGACCCTCACTCCGTGTCGGGTGGGAACCGGAGCATCAAACAAGCTACAGTGGCGATGCCCTGAAGCGCGCTAGGGCTCTCGCTTCCTCGACTGTATCGTTTCGGCGGGCAATCACAAACACTTCACCAAGTGAGTTCGAGCAAGGAAACGGACTCCAGCGGAAGATCGAACGTCAGTATCCGGCGCGTGTCAATCCATTCGGGCGACTGGAGCAGCGCAAGTTGTCCGGCCCGCTCCAATTCGCCATACTGCTCGGGGGTCGGCGTTTGCGGCGACCCCAGTTGCTTCCAGATTGTGTAGCTGTTGCTATTCGCCGAATCGATGCGGTAATGACGAACCAGGACTCGCTTGGGCAGCCCGCTCACGTTGACCCCGACAGGCGTCGTTTGACCAGAACTGTCGTCGTCCCGGTAATTCCAGACCAGTATCGCAAGACGGCGATCACCTCGTCCCGCCATAACATCGATCGAAGGAGCCGAAGAACTGAAAGCCTCAACCCGTGGGTCCCCTACCATCCCGGCCATGCGGAAGAGATTGAGCACCGGCTTGTCTATGCCATTTGTGGCGAGATCTCGGAAGCCATCGAAGTACGGCTGCCCTTCGAACTCGAACGCCCACGTCGTGACCGCTTCCAGATGAATCTGTTTGGCTGCTGCCAGGTCCACCAGCCGCTTATAAGCGGCCGCTTCATAAGCGGGATAGAGCTGCCCGTTGCGATACGCGTTTTGCGGATACACCCGGGCCGAGCAAGCGGCGCATCCTTCCGGATCGGCCTCGGTCAGTAGCACCGGCAATTTCTGGAACTGTGGATAAGACGCTACTATGTCGAACCCTGCTTCCGCATCGCTCAATTCCTTATCGATGTCCATGCGAACGTGATCGCCTGCAGCGACCGGGCGGCCTTTGGCGTGAAAGGAAATAAAATCGAGCGGGACATTAGTGTCGGAGCAGTGTTGAAGAAATTGGCGCAAGAACTCGGCAGCTTTAGGCGAGGCCGGCCCCGTGGACGCCGGGCCGCCGACACGGGCGTTCGGAACCGCGCGCCGGACCGCGGCGGCTGCGTAGTCGTACAGCTTGTCATACTCCATAGGCGTGCCGTGCCAATACGCGATGTCGGGCTCATTCCAGACCTCCCAATCCCATTGCTGCACCTGGGCTCGGCCAAATCTTTCGACACAATGGGACACCCATGCGAATACCAGTTGTCCCCATTTGTCGTAGTCCTTGGGCGGATACGTCCAGCCGATGAAATAGTCCTCGTTCTTTGTCTTGCCGGGTTGCCAGTTCGGTTGATAGGGATCGGGATGCGTCGAAAGGGCACGTGGCATGAACCCGATCTCGACCAATGGAATCACGCCGGAATCGACAAGAGTGGAAAGGATTTTGTCGGAGATCGCCCAATCGTATATGGGTTTACCGCTCGCATCTTCCGTGTAAGCGTTCGTCGAACCCCACTTCAGCCCCGACTCTCCGTTCCCCGTCGCGAGCAGGAAGTGCGTCCGAATATGGATCGGCGATTCGCTCGTCGCCGCGAGCTCATGGATCAGTCTGCGGCCGTTTGGCGCGGTTGTGTAGTTCGGTTCGTCGTAGCCGAAGTACGCCCAGGAGTGCGGGAATCGGCCGATCTGTTTGCTCGCGTCCACTGCGATTGTGACTTGCGCGGCCGCAAGCACCGGAACAAGGGCGAAATAGAGGAGGCGCATTCCTCTTGTGATGGTAATCCGCCGATTGCATCGCGATAAACTTTGAACCACGAGAAGATGAACTCAATCGGACGAACAAAACTGCACAGCATCCGCGTCGCTGGAGTGCTGGCGCTCGCCGGCGTGAGCTTATGGGCACAGGATCGCGGGCGAACTGCCCAGGTGTTGTTCGATGCCATGGATACGAACCACGATGGGACACTCACACACAGCGAAATGGAGTCTGCCTTCAACTCCTGGTTTTCGGCTTGGCGCGGCAACGGTGAAAGCTTGACCCGGGATCAGATTGCCGCCGGACTGAGCAAACTGTTCCCCCCGCCGCCCGCGGCCAAACCGGGGCAGCCCAACACTTTCAATATCGCCGGTAATTCGACCCCAATCGCAGTGCCGCAAGCTGCCGTGGATGCCATGATGGCGGCATTGCCAGGCACGCCGGGCGTTAAGCCGCTGCGTTCACGCAACGTATTAGTGCTGGCGCATACGGGAGCGGGCGGGTTCGTACATGCCTCCATTCCGCTCGCCGCAAAAACCGTGGAAGCTCTTGGAGCTCGCGGCGGCTTATGGACTACCACGGTCACTTACAACGCGGCGGACATCAACACCTCCAATCTGCAACAATATGACGCGATTTTCCTGGATAGTACGACGGGCTGCTTCCTTGACGACAAGGATCCGTCCGTGACGGCGGCGCGGCGTTCTGCGTTCATCCAATTCGTGAGGGCCGGCAAGGGTATCGCCGCGATTCACGCCGCAACCGACGCATATCACACAGACTGTCTGGCGGCTGAGGCGGCGGCAAATGGCGGGCCGGCCCCCAATTTCGCAACCAGCCTTCTCGCTGCTCAGCTAGTCGCAGCGGCGGCAAAAAATGATAGCGCTTCGGTAAACCAGCAGCAGTGGAGCGCAATGGCCGGCGACTGGTATCGACAGCTCGAAACGGGCAACACCGGCAAGGTCAGCCAAGCCGATTTTGTGAAGCGCTTCCGTTCGCTATTGCCGCCTATGAACCGACGCATGTCTCCCGAACCCAGACCGGTGCTGCAGTGGCCGGAGTTCAACAAGCTGATCGGCGGCTACTTCAAGTTTCACTGGCCCGACCCACAACTCATTTACGTCAAAATCGACGATCCGAACAGCCCGTTAACGGCAATGTTCCACGGCCAGGAGTTCGAGATTCGCGATGAGACCTATACCTTTGCGCAGGACTCGTTTTCACGCCGGAACGTGCATGTGCTGACAAGCATCGACTACACCAAGATGAGCCCCGAGGACAAGGCCAAGGAAGTGAATCCGAGGACGGACCGAGATTACGCCTTGAGTTACATCCGCCGCGAGGGCCAAGGGCGTGTGTATTATGAAGGGCATGGCCATGATTTCCGGGTCTATGCAATGACGCCCATGCTCGAACACATTCGAGCCGGAATTCAATACGCGTTGGGCGACCTGAAAGCGGATGACCGGCCTTCGGCGCAATAAGGATAGAAGCCGCGGGGCTTAGTATGGCTCACATGCGCGTTCCAGATTAGCTATCCGAAGCGCAATCCGTGGTCCAAACATTCGTCGGGTCTCAATCCGTATGATGTCAGAAGATTAAGTCATCTGATCGGCCAACGGTAATCGTCAGATGCGTGGGTCAAGTTAGGAGCTATCCTTCACTGAACCACGCAACACTTCGGATTGAAGGAATTTTCGAGCGCCTGCTGCTCGCGGCATTTGCCCACGTAAGCTCCAAATTAACTAACTCCCCGGAAATACGGCTTCGCCAGCGGGAATAGAGTATTGACCATGAAATCGGGAAGGACATATTGGGGAAAACACCCCGAAGTGTTTCCAGCGTGTATGATATGGCAGCAAAGAGCCGACGTGTCGCGTACAAACTCGAACGAGTGCTGCTTGACAGCCTCCCTCATGAACGAAAGATCTTCGCAAAAGTTGAGGTCGGGAAATTTGACCGAGTTCCAGACGCTGCGCCTGTAGCCGTATGAAAAACCAAATCCAAGCTGGAATTTGAGAGACTCCTGCTGATCATCGCTTCCAAACGCTACGACACGCCTCGGTTGACCCTTCTTACAGACAAAGTGCGGGCCCACCGTTTTAGTCTGATCCCAATAACGCAGCTGACTTGTAACTTCATCATAGATAAAGAACCCGGTCAGTTTAATACAATCTAAGTTCCGGCTCATCATTAAAGCGAGGTGATGAGATAGATACCCGGCGGCGTAATAATCGTCGTCATCAAAGTGGACGACGTACTCGCCGGAAGCGCGCCGAATTAGGTCATTTCTCTTTGTGCCGACAGACCGACGGCTAGGATGGTGATGGTACTTGACCCGCTCGTCATGGCAACTCTTGGCGAAGCCTGAAATGTCTGGGCTATCATCGTCGATAAGCCACTCAAAATTCGGCCAATCCTGGCTCTTCACACAGGAGTACAGTAGCCGAAGGAATTGGTCTCTGCCATACGTAGGGGTAATGATGCTCACCAGCGGTTCAGACATATCTCATTCGGACGAACCATTGAATGTACCATCCAACTCCGACACGCAGGTCTTTCATGCCGGCCATTCAAATGCGCTCCGGCGCGGTTCGCTGCCGTATAATCAATCGCCTCGGCCCGACCGGGCAAAAATGCCCGGAACACGACGGGACTTTGACCCCTAATCCATCTTCTGAGATATTTCCTAGTTGAAAACAACTCAGAACAAGAAACCCAGTTCAATGGTCCATCTCAATACCCTGGTAGGCGGACGGAACGTCTCCATCCTGCGGCCGCTGTTAGAACACTATCGGAATCTCGGCGTCGAGTCGTATATTATCAACATCCATTTAAACCAGGAAGGCGATCCCATTTTGGAGGAAATAACTTCCATCACCAAAGACTTTGGCGTTCCCATTGCATCGGTTTCGGTTGGCAGCTGGCTGGAGATCCTGCGCCGAGTCTACCGGGAGAGCCGGACGCGCTACCCGAACGACTGGCATATTCTCGCCGATCAGGATGAGTTCCAGGTGTATCCAATGGGGCTCTCGGAACTCGAGGCATTCTGCGAGGAGAGGGGGTTCGATTATGTACGCGGTTGCTGGGTGGACAGACTGGCTGCAGACGGTGGCTTCCCACAGCTAGACTGCTATTCCTCGCTCTGGGATCAATGCCCGGTAGGAGCGTTTCTGTCATATCCCATTGGCGCAGCGGACCCTAGAAAAGTGGTCTTTGCCAAGAGCCATGTAGACGTTTGCGTTGGACAGCATCTGGCATGGAACGGCACGGGTTGCCCAATCAGCGAGGCCTTCATTCAGATTCATCATTTCAAATGGGTGGAGGGTATTATCGCGGAACTCGAGGCGCGTGCAGGCATATTGAAACACGGAGGCTACGGGTTTCATGTTGAGTCCTCCCGGTTTGTGAAATACTTTCAAGCTAACAATGGATTAGTAAATCTGGAAGATCGCCGACTTCTAGCAACTAAGTGCGGCCAGGATTATCCACACTGGCCGCTTATCCAAAGGTGGTTTATGCTTCTAAATAACTATGTCGAGCTCGGCAGGAGATTTATTCCCGGACCGGCTAGTTTGACACTGGAGGCCGAGACACTCTCAATGGACGCAGACCGGTTGCGGGCTAACCTTGCGTCTGCCACGGGCAGCGACTCTCTTTTGATCGCGGGACGGCACGATCCCACCTTTGGCCTCGAACCTTTAAGGGAGATTTGGTTCAAGACCAGAAATTGAAGAAGGCCTCAGATGGTACAGCTTGCCCTACCACCCGAGCCCTTCGATGCCGTCGTGGTTGGCTCCGGGGCGACAGGCGGGTGGGCCGCCAGGAAACTCACGCTAGCGGGGATGCGCGTTGCGTTGATTGAGGCTGGCGAGAAAACGAAGCCGGCTGATTTCGCAGGCTACGACATCCACCCGGACGATGCCGTTTGCGGCACTCCTTGCGATCTTGGGAGGGAGCGCGCCATTCAGGCCTCTTGCTATGCTTGCCGGCCCCCAAAGCATCCGTGGTTCGTCAACGATCTGGAAAATCCATACCAACAAGCCAAACCTTTTCATTGGATCCGGATGCGAGTGTTAGGTGGGCGATTGCTGGCGTGGGAACGCCAAAGCTATAGGATGAGCAATCTGGATTTCAAAGCCGCAAGCCACGATGGCTACGGGGATAACTGGCCGTTTTCCTATGAGGACCTAGTGCCGTACTACGAAGAAGTGGAGAGATACTTGGGAATCACCGGCATTCCCGAGAAGCTTGCCTATTTGCCGGACAGCATTTTCCTTCCGGCCGCAGCGAACAATTTAACAATGGAGTTACTGGGGAATGCGGGAGCGAAGCTTAATCGTGTGATCACGCCCGCCCGCCTGGCTGTGATGACTCGAACTTATGAGAGTCATCAGGCTTGTTACTCTTCCGCTCCAAGCGAGAATGGCGTATTAAGTTCATCGCATTTTTCGAGCCCCTGGATGGCGCTGACCGATGCGGCCAGAACAGGACGACTTACGCTGATAACGGACGCTATTGCCAGCCACATTCCTGTCGCCAAGGGAAAAGCGACCGGGATTGCCTATGTCAATCGTATTTCGCGAACCTCACACGAGCTACGCGCAAAGATAGTAGTGCTTTGTGCTTCGACGCTGGAATCCACAAGACTTCTTCTGAACTCGAAGATTTGCAATTCAAGCGGTATGCTGGGCCGGTATCTAATGGACCATATTGGAGGATACGCGTGGGGCGCCGCGGAAGGCAGGAGACCCGAGCCAAACGATCCGCACCAACGCCATCGCGTATATATTCCGCGCTTCCGCAATACGAGCGAAAAGCTCACGAACGGGTTCATCCGCGGCTATGGGTTTCAGGCACGGATCATTCCCGATGCTCAAACCAGGCAAAGCTTCGGCGCCAGCGCGACGCCGGCAGACTGCACGGTTCGGCTTTCCTCGTTTGGCGAATGCCTCGCACGCCGAGAAAATTTCGTGGAGATCGATCCGGACAGACTCGATGCGTGGGGTATACCGGTGCTGCGGATCAGAGCGTGTTGGAGCGGAAACGAAATAAGAATCTGGCGCGACGCCACCGCGGAAGCCGCCCAATTGCTGGAGACAGCCGGGCTCAGAAGAATCGGTACAGCCGCCCAGCCATCCAAGCCAGGTCTTTCTATTCACGAGACCGGTACAGCCCGTATGGGCGATAGCCCCCGGAGCAGCGTCCTCAATCAGTATTGCCAAGCGCACGACGTGCCAAATATCTTTGTGACGGACGGCGCCTGTTGGGTCTCAAGCGGCTGCCAAAATCCAACGCTCACAATGATGGCAATTACGGGTCGCGCGTGTACTTTCATCATCCAGGAATATTCGAAAACAAAGTGCTGAGCGCGGGAGACCGGCCCGTTCAGGAGAGCTGCCTGCGGACGTGAAAAAACTCATCTTTGCCAGCCCGGGCCAGGTCGTGTTGGAACAGCGTGACCTTCCATCGCTTGGGAAGAATAGCGTGCTGGTCCGTTCCGAGTGCTCGCTGGTCAGCAACGGCACTGAGCGCACTGCCTTTCAAGGCCGATTTGGCGTGGGAACCCACTGGGAACGGTGGGTTCAATATCCGTTCTCTCCCGGGTACGCGACTGCCGGAACGGTCTTGGAAATTGGCCCTAATGTTTCACTGGTGAAAGTAGGTGAGCGCGTTGCACTGCGTGCTCCGCATGCCTCTCACCACGTCGTAGCTGAGGGCGCTTGTATCCCTATTCCGGGTCCGGTCAGTCCTGAAGACGCGGTGTGGTTCGCGTTGTCGAAGATCGCGTTCTCAGGCGCGTGGGCCGCTGAACTCAAACTAGGAGCATCCGTCGCGATTATCGGCGCGGGGCCCGTTGCACAGATGTTGGTCCGGTGGGTTGCTGGTGGGCTGCCGGCGACGCTGGGGATTTTAGCAAAGGATCGCGTGCGGTTGGAACGGGCGAAATCAGGCGGAATGGTTGTGACTATCGAGGGGCGGACAGAGGAAATTTCTGCCGCGCAACTTGAAAAAGCGTTGGGCGGGCGGCCGCAGGTCATCTTTGATTGCACGGCGGATCCGGGGGTCCTGAGCTGGGCGCTCGGCGCAATCGCCGATTACGGCAAAGTAGTGCTGCTCGGGGACCCGGCCATGCCGAACGAGCGGCGCCTGACGCCGGATGTGCTGTTGCGCAGCATAAGTATCACTGGAGTCCACGACCGCAGCACTTTTGGACGGTGGAATACGCAGACCATTTCGAAGCTGTTTTTCAAGCGGCTGAGGGAAGGCTCTTTCAGCGTGGGCGGGCTTTGCACGCACGTATTCGCGCCAGAAGAGGCTCCGCAGGCGTATGCGCTGCTCGATAACAGCGGCGCGGCAGGGGTTCTAGGCATTCGCTTTGACTGGTGACCGCTAGGACACCAACCGGAAATGAGGTGAGATTTCCCTGGAGCCATAGGCACAGGTCCTAGAGAGGCATAGCATTCGATGAACACCGGCTCCGTGGTTTACGCCACCAGGAAAGATCCGAGAAACCGGCGCGCGCAGTTTCTTGTGTTTGGGAGCCCTCTCATTGGAGCAGAAGAGATTGAAGAGGTGGTTGCCACCTTAAAAAGCGGTTGGATCGGAAAAGGCCCCAGGGTGGCGGAATTTGAGGAGATGATGGCGCTGTATACCGGCGCTAAGCACGCTATTGCAGTGAGTTCCTGCACGGCAGCTCTTCATCTTTCGCTCTTGGCGCTTGGCATCGGTGATGGAGACGAGGTTATTACGACGCCGATGACTTTTGCCGCAACCGCGAATGCGATCCTGCACGCGGGGGCGCGGCCTGTATTCGCGGATGTCGATCTCGCAACAATGTTGATCGAGCCGCGTGAAATCGAGAGAGCCATCACTCCGCGCACGAAAGCGATAGTGCCGGTCCATCTCGCCGGCCGGCCTTGCCGCATGGATGAAATAGGAGCAATCGCAAGAAAGCATGGCCTGTACATCATCGAAGATGCGGCTCACTGTATTGAAGGTGAGTACAAGAGCCGCCACGTGGGAAGTATTGGGGACCTGACTTGCTTCAGTTTCTACGTCACCAAGAATGTCACCACCGTCGAAGGTGGAATGGTAACAACCAGTAACAAGAAATGGGCGGAAAAGATTCGTGTTCTAGCGATGCACGGCATGGACCAGGATGCCTTTCGACGTTTTCAGGGGGCCGAGTACAAACATTACGAAGTTGTGGCCCCCGGTTATAAGTACAATATGACCGACTTTCAGGCGGCTTTAGGCGTCCACCAGCTCAGACGAGTCGAGAGTTGTCTCCGCCGGCGCGAGGAGATATGGAATTACTATGCATCGGCATTCTTCGACCTGCCGGTTCGTTTGCCTGCGCGGGATGAAGCCCGAACGCGCCATGCGCGCCATCTCTATACCCTCCTCGTGCACGAACCGGACTGCGGGAAGAGCCGGGACGAAGTGCTAGCCGGCCTGATGCAACGCAATATCGGCGTGGGCGTACACTACAGACCCGTCCACCTGCATCCTTATTACAGACAGACGTTCGGGTTCAAGCCTGGCGCCTATCCGAATTCCGAATGGATTGGCGAGCGAACGGTGTCGCTGCCTTTGAGCGCGCGGCTGAGCAATGAAGATGTCGATGACGTCGTCGAAGCGGTGCGCGATACACTTGCGGCGTGAACTGGCATAGGTTTTTTGGCGCACCGGGTCTAAGGGTCGGTTCGAGTTCGCGGGAGCGCCAAAGAAAATCTAGGTAAACCGTATCTTTTGACGGTCTTTCTGGTATTTAACAGGCGAGGACCGGCGAGTGCCAATTCAGGAACAGGAGTTCAGGGATGCCTTCATCGAGCATCGCCACGCGGTCTACCGCTATGCGTGGCGCCTTACCAGCTCGCCAACGGCAGCCGAGGATATCACGCAAGAGGCATTTTTCGCACTGCTCCGGGTTCGCGCGAAGATCGATAGTCCATCTGGGGTCCGGAATTTTCTATTTGTCACCGCGCGTAACCTCGTGCTGAAGTATTGGCGCAACAACCAGAGGTGGACCGCCCTTGATGAAGACGATGAGCAACTGTGCCGTGGACCCTCCTCTTTTGATAGCTCAGATGTCTCGCGAGCCGTCGCGGCGGCTATAAAGGCCCTGCCACCGTTGCAGAGGGAAGTCCTGGTGATGTCCGTATACAGCGGGTTCTCGGCCGTTGAGATCGCGGGAATCACAGCGGTCGAGGTGACAGCGGTAAAGGCACGCCTGCACCGCGCGCGGAACAACATGAAACGCATGCTGCAGGCCTTGAAGCCCGCAGGGAACGAAACGGAGGTCGGAAGTGGAACCTCTCACTGATCTTGAATTGGACCATCTTCTGCGGCAGTGGGAGGCGCCCGCAGTCCCGGAAAGCCTCAACAGCAAAGTGCTGGGCGCCCGGGAGCGGCGCAGTCGATGGCGTTTTCTACTAACAGGAAGTATTCGCGTGCCAGTACCGCTGGGAATCGCAACGGCGGCAGTGCTGATGCTTTTGATTCTCTTGGTGTGGAACACTCCCTCAGAGCAGCCGAACCGCAGTGAAACTCTGCGGGATTTCAAACCCATTCGACAACTTGAGCCTCGGATCATCAGGAGCACTTATGAAATTCGATAAACTTATCTTCTTTTCCCTGTCTGCTTTCTTTGCCGGTCTCCTTCCGGCGCAATCCGGTTTTTCCACCACGACATCGCTTTCTGACGGGACTGCGGTGTGGATCAATACGAGCATTGAGCCGCCTTACCCCGCGATGGGATCCTCATTTGTGACGGCGGCGACCGGCTTGCCCGGCGAGGAGGGCCTGGGGGTTCGGCGGTATCTGTATGACAAACAGAAGCATGTCTATTTCGGGTACGACATTCTGATGAGGCCGGAGCCGGGCGGTGTTCTTGGGCTCACGTTCCGGATTGCGGAACAGCCTCCTCAAGACCCGGCGCTCAAAGGTGTGCATTGGACCCAACTCCCCGCGCCGCTTGTGCCGCCGAAAGAGGAGCGAGTGAAATCAGGCGACACAATTGTATTGGATGTGTTTCAGAATCCGAGCACCGGGCAAAAAATCGTGGAGCACGTCCGTTTTGAACGGCCCGACCGGCTGCTATGCGAGGCTGCCCCGGCCGGCGGCGAGAAACTGGCGTGCTTGACCGCAATCCTTGAAGGGCTGCGGGAAACGCTCAACTCGGCTCTGCGACAGGCTGAAAAAGTGCCCACCTCTGCGGCCGCCTTTCAGGCAGCCCGGACCCAGCGATCCTGGGAACGTTACGAAGAAGAGGCGTGTCCGGTGGGCCGGGATCGATCTGAGCAGGTGGTTTGCGAGATCTCCCTGACCCGAAGTCGGGTTCGAGAACTCACGGCGGCTTTGTCGGAGAAACACTAATTCCAAGGCGTAAGAGCGATGGCGTGCGTCACGCAGGAACCGGGATTTCTTCGGACGTCCACTCGCTGATGGCTCGTTGTGGTGCTTCGCCGCCGCCCTTGTCTTCTTGCACGACGGCTAGAATCCGCTGGTCGAGCCATTGTTGGATGAGTTGCTCGATGAACGTCCAAGCGGTTCGGGAACACAACTCCTTCAAAGCGGAAATCCTGATCGGCTCAAAACTGGTCAGCCTGGCAACTGCCTCTCTATAGTTCTCGGGTATGGCCCAGCTGCTACCGCCCGCAGTTACTTCAAAGCATCCCGGCGACTGCGACGGCCCGGTGTAACTTCCGCGAGGATGCACGTTCCTGATCGCCGCCGAAGGTGGGAGATTCGCTATGCGGACCGCAGCCAACGCCGGCAAGGAGAACCATTGGCGCCGGCTCGGCCGCACAGTGTTTTCACGCTGGAACTGTTCCATTAGGCCGGGGGCCAAACGGCTACCTAAAATCTCTCGCAGCTCCAGGCCGGCCTGATCCGTCCAAGCGGCCAATCGCTGCCGCAAGACCGCTTCTCCGCGTAGAGAGTGGGCCAACCATTGCATAAGCTCAATCGCCATGGGCGAATTGATACTGACGGTGAGATGCAGAGACGACTCATTGACAGGCGTGACCTGATGCCACCAGCCACGCGGCAGGTAAAGAACGTCGCCCTCGGAGATGGCCGCATCGAACACGGGCTCGCCCGCCGGCGGCTCCTTACACTTGGGCTGCGCCTTACTCGGATCGGGATAACGCGGCGGGTGAACTCGCCAGTTCTTCCTTCCCGCTAATTGGATGATGAATACGTCCTGCTCATCCCAATGCAAGTCAAAGCCCGGGGTGGCTTTCCAGCTTGCGTAGGCGTTGATGTTTACCGGAGATCGAAACTTCTCCTCAAGGCACACCGCCAAGTGCCGCAACGGCGTGTGCAATTCATCCACCTCGTCGATGATCAGCGTCGCCCCGGAAGCAAGGCAAGACTCTAGGTCCTGTGCGTGGATGATCCGCTCGGCGCCAATCACATGCGAATAGGTCTTGGCATCGACTTCCGCTCCATTCCGGTAAAGGCGGAGGCGCGGCGCTGGAAGCCGGCACTGCTCCAGGATGCGGTTGAGGTCGTTCCATCCGAAGAGCCCTTCAAACCGGCGGGCGTCCGTGGCTGAGTGGTAGACATGAATCTTGGCCCAGGCCGTATCAAGAAATTCATCCCATGACATCGGCCGCATTAACTCGGAAAGAAATGGATTCACAGTGCCTTCTCTATTGGGAATATATGCGAGATGCGTTCGTGCTCCTGGAGTTGTCCTCGCTCCAGAACATAGTGGTGGTCGATCGGCAAGTAATTTCGCTGCCAATGGTGGCTAATGATGAGCGTTGTTTTTCCCTGTCGGGCACTTGGCAGGGAAGCATAGATGGCGGCCTCGTTCTCTTGATCGAGATTGGTTGTCGCTTCATCTAGAACCAGCAGTCCGCCAGGCCGTAGCAGGGCTCTCGCGAGCGCAATCCGCTGTCTCTGACCGCCGGATAGTTTGGCGCCGTGTGGCCCAACCATAGTTTGAAAACCACTTGGCATCTGCTCAATGAACTCGAGAGCATTTGCGAGCGCTGCGGCGCGCCGCACTTCGGAATCCGTCGCGTCGGGTTTGCCGAGACGTATGTTGTCGGCAATGGATTCGGAAAATAGAAAAGTATCTTGCGAAACGATGGCCATTTGCCTGCGCAGCTCGCGTAGGTCGTAGTCGTCGAGGTCGGCACCGTGGAAGTAGATACGCCCGGCGGTCGGTCTGAGCAGCCGGGGCAACAATTTCACCAGGGTCGTTTTTCCGCTTCCACTCGGGCCTGAAATCAAGACAACTTGGCCGGGGCTGACGTTCAAGTTTACAGACCGAAGGACGGGCGCGCGCCCCGGGTACGAGAAAGTTACGTCTTCCAGACATAAGTCACCATGCCGCGCGGTAGCCCGCGGAGCCTGCCTTGCGCGCCCGGGAGAGTGCGGCCTGGGCGTGGCGGGAGCCGATTCGGATTCGGATCTGATCCACTCCAATACTTTGCGCATACCTGTAGCGGCGCTTTGCAGGCCAAGCACTTGCTGCACGCCGGTATTGAGCGGCCCCAGCAGACAAGTCAGGGTTGTTGTCAGGCCGACGAGCCCGCCGAGCGTGAGCTTGCCGGATACGATATACAGGCTTCCCCATAGCGTGACCCCGGAGCTGATTGCGAGCACAATGGCTTGTCCAGCCGTGCTGGCGCCGATCATCAGCAAGCGCGCCTGCAGTAAAGATCGGGCACGCTTGACCGCCGACCGGTAGACCCGGCGTTTGCGGCGCGCCTCCGCGGCGAACAGTTTGGTGGTTGACAGCCCTGTGAGGCTATCGTAAAGCTCTTTGGAAGCCGCCGCGGTACTTTCACTCACTTTTACAAAGGCGAGCGTGGTTCTTTTCTTCAGACGGATGATGACCAGCGCGTGCAACGCAAGGGCTATGATTACGCAAGTGCCTAGCGTCTGGGAATAACGCGGCAGCATGATGAGCCCGCCAATCGCGGCGGCCAGCAACTTACTAAGGCCGCACACGGGGCCAAGTATCTCAAGCGCCATAGCAGAGTCGGCACTCAAACGAGACGCGATGTGACCCGAATCGTACTCCAAGAGACGCAGGTGGGGCATGTCCTGCGTTTTGTGGAACATCTTCATTTGCAACGCCAAGGCGGCGCGCTCCCGGATGGAGGAAAACAACCGGGCCTCCCAAACCCCAACCCAGATCGCGCCGACGGAAACGGCCAGCAGAAAGGAGAGTCTGCCGCCGATATGGGCCGCTTGCTTTGCGATTACTACGTCGATGAACCGCGCCGAAAGAACCGGGACCGTGAATTGAAGGGCGGTACCGATGGTGCCAATCAAATTAAGGAGAACGATCTGCCTATGGAGCGCGGGTAGCAGGCGCAGGAAATCGCGCGATAGTGCATACAGATGCGGACCCTTTGAGAGGGTTCGTGCTCCCCACATTGGCGATTCTTTTCGAGCGGTCGCGGTTATGCCGAAACCGGCTGTATTTCCTGGACGTCATTCCGCTTCTTTCGCATCTCATCGAGCTGGGAAGCCGGGATGGAAGCAGCGTCCCACATGCGATCCAGAGCGGATTGGAATAGGGTGGGGCACAGCGCGCGGTGGCGAGCGAGGAAATCGCCTTCATTGGTATAGGCTTCGGCCCGACAGCCGCCCGCGCACACATACCGTACCGGGCAGGTCTTGCACTCCGGTAATTTATCAACAGTGGCGCCCTTCACCCGGTCCAGAACGGGCGATGACTCCGTCAAGAGTTTCGTCAGCCCTCCATCCTGGAAAGCATTGCCTGTTACAAATTCAGGATTGTGCAGGGTCTGGCATGGATAGATGTCACCATTAGGGTCAACACTCAATAATCCGTTGCCGACGCCGCAGTGGCGCCGGAACAGCGATGATGTCCGGACAACGGGCATATTCGCTTCTGCGTTTTTCCGTTTGACATAGAAGTCCCGCTCCTGGTCATATACGAAACGATATTCATCCCCGCTCAGCATGTACTCCCCGGCGCGCCATCGGCCGTTTGGATCTTCCACATTCAGGCCCGTCGCCGCGATCGTCACCTGATCGGCTTTGAGAGAATTCCATGCGTAATCCAAGAAACTGCCGACGGACTTCAGATTGACCGGGGTGATGACGGCATTCAAGTGAAGATGCTTAAGTCCCTTCTCCTTTAGTAAGTTAATGGAGCGAAGAACGGCGGCATGAGTACCTGCGCCCCTAACCGTATCGTGCTCTTCGGCATTGTCGCTGTCCAGGCTGATAGATACAGAGTCCACAACCTTGGAGATCTCCGCAGCCACACTTTCGGTAATCAGTGTTGCATTAGTCAATAAATTGACACTCATGCCGCATTCCTTCGCGCGAGCGGCAATGCGCAGGGCGTCTTTATTCAGTAGCGCTTCGCCTCCTGTCAGCTTCAAGGAGGTAAAGCCCAGACCCGCTGCTTCTTCTACAACCTGGAGAAGCTTGGCGGTTTCCGGCTCCGTTGACAGCGGGGTCTTCTTCTCCGATGGCGCCTGCTGCTTCCCGATCTGAATCAATTGGTGCCGGTGTTCCTGGTTGTAGCAATAGGGGCACTTCAGGTTGCACTTGCTCGTCAGATGGAGATAGAGAATGGTGGGACGAGTTTGAACTCCAGCGCCCCAATCCGGCGGCCGATAGGCGCCGCGATGGAGAAATCCGATCTTGACCAGATGCGAAACAAACGTTCGGACGTAGCTCTCGGCATCTTGACTTCCGGAAACTCCCGTTCTTACCCAGAGATCGGATACATCGCGGCAGACGCTGTGAAGGCTCCGGTCCTTTGCCAGCGAATCCACTACCGTCTTGCCGGTCTCATCCGTAACAAACCATAAGAATGCCACAGGATCCGACACAAGAAATGCCGTCTCACGCTGGAAGATGTGGTACTCGGGCGGACATACGAGCTCTTCAAAGTTCATTGCTTGGCCTTCCTCACTGGATTAGCGAGATGGTGCTGTCGGGAATTGGATGCGGCTGGCACAGCGTGCGATCTCCGTCCCAGCCGCGATTGGTCTAAGAGCCGCCACCGCCCCCGTTGGACGATCCGCATTCACAAAATCCACCGCTACCCCCGCCGGAGTTCCCCGTGCACTGGCAAGCGTTAGCGTCCATGTATGCATCGGGATCGAGAAGCGGAACGAGCGGCACGGGAAGTGGGTTGTTACCGGAATCATGTGAATCATTAGTCATGGTGTTATTTTTCAAATCTCCTTCGATTTCGTTTCTAAGTTGTAGTTACTCTAGGCGAGGGTATTTTAAGACCCGGAGCCCGAGCCGTTTTCAGTGCCGCAGCCGCAGTTGCCTCCGGACCCCTGACCCATGCTGCCCGAGCAAAAACAACCGTAGGCATCCAAGTAATCAGACGAATCCAACAGCGGCACCAACGGAACAGCAACGGGCCCGACCTGATCTGTGTTTTTCGTATTGTCTGCCACAACATCTCCTAACGTAGATTTTCAGTCTGCAGATTCAGTACTGCACTGCCTCATACAATCACAGTCCCAATACCCTGTCAATACTTATTTGTAACCTCATCAATAAGTGATTAGTTGCTTGTAAGTGCCTAATAGCTTGTCTTGTATAAGGTTAGTGCTAGGCGAGTTACTTATTACCATATCTACCTAAAGGCTTATTCCTAGGATTTATCCGGGTCGTCGACGACGTCGGCTTCTCTGGACTCAGGAAACGTCGGGGCTCGTTAGCCCTTGTCGCTCGCTATACAGTTGAGCAGGACGAATCCCCGTGATGACGGCCGACGAAGCTGCTCAGGCGGCCTTTAGGTCCTTGCCCGCTTCTCTAAGGCTTGGCCACCACATCAGAAGTTCCCCGAAACCGGCAGCGATGCCCTGCAGCTCTTGTAAGGATTGCGAAGGCGGCAGGTCGGAGGCAGCGGCACACGATCCATCCGCAACAGAATCCTGGAGGGCGGACCTATAGGCGAGGAGGTCTTCGATCCAGACGGATGGATAGGCGAACGCACTCATGAGTTCGTCCACCTGAGCAATCATGCTTGCGCAGTGCCTGCGCGACAATCTGTCGATGATGTCCCCGAAGGCCTTGGCCGAACATCCAGAGATCTCCTTTAGATACGCGGCCACAGCCTTCAGGCGCGCTTCCGCCCGTAGGTCCCCGGAGAGGGGGCAATGAAGCATCATGCGGATGAGTAAATCCGACACTCGCGGGCGACTCGCAGCATGGGCCGCAGTATGGGAATAGGCTGAGATTCTGCTCGAATCGTGTAACAGACCAACAGGCGGGTTCGCGAACGCACTCTCGGGCAGGAGCAGCTTTAAAAGCGTGCCAAATGCGCCATCTTCATTCCGCCCGGCAGGGGGAAACGGCGGCAAGAAAGAATCGTTATCGATGCCAGCCACCGTCAACATACAGATCTGGTCATGATTGACGGTGAGCGCGGGAGCAATGCGCCTCATCTCGCGGGAGTGTAGTGCGCGCCGATACGAATTTGGATCTACAGCAAGCTGTTCCCGGGTGGTTCCGGTCGACAGCAAGAATCGCACTCCGGCCGGCATCCCTGAATCGCCGGCAATCCCGCTGTAGGAGAGAACGATACGGCCTCGCGCGCCTCGCGCATTCAACAGGTGCGAACAGGCGCGTTCGATACTTAGGCGCGCATTAGAACTGAGCACCTCCGTTACGCGCCGATGCAGAAAACGGCCGTGAACCCTAAAGACACTATCGTCGCTTAGTGGCAAATCCCGGATTGCTTCGGCGCGCGTATCGTAGAAAGCATAATCGAAGGGGTCCGCGTGTCCCGCCAAACGGAGATCTTCACCTGATTCGCTCGGCTGCCAGGGAGTGGCCACTGTATCGTCGTCGGCTGACAGAAATTGCCGGCCGGCTGTCAGTATCAGCGACCAATTACGATTGGCGCCCGGAGTATTATCTACGGTTTCAGCAGGAAGTCCGAACCTTAGGACGGAAGGTGGAATACCTCGCCTTGACAACACCGCATGCAGATTGCGTTTCACGACGGAGCTGAAATGCGAAATCCGAATATCATGAGCCTTCTCGATCCCAGCGCACACCTCGCTCGTCTGGCCTATCAACTCGGGAGAGGAAGCGTCGCATACGATCACATCGGTGAGCGGCGTGCGATAGCGGAGCGCGTGAACCAGGAACGATGTCAGACAGCGTTTCAGATAATCTGGGCGGTTGGCTGTAACCACGCAGAACGTGGTCAGCGCCGAATCGCTTTCGGGCGCGAGCCCCGCAGCACGCTGAATCGTGAACTGTACGAGCGCCTGGGTATCAATCAGCTTGCGCAAGATGGCAGTACTTGCCTCTTCGCTCAGGTGCGGCAGGTGTGCACGAATCGCGCGCAGATGGCCGGCATGCGAGTTGGGGCGTTTGCAACAGAGTAATACGAACGATTCTTCGCGCGTGAACCTGACGACTCTGTCGCCAATCAGCCAAACTGCGCCGCTACGACCTGCGGCATAGTGCGCCCAATCCTCCGAGAAGTAGATCGCCGAGTCCCCTGGACCGCTCGTTTCAAGAGCTTCGCCTGGTTGCTGTTCCGCAGAAGGTTCCATATACGAACGGCTTATGAGAACGCCGCCGACGCCGGAATCACACGTACATGCCCGAAACGATCCCAGGAGCCACCTATGGCTTTCACGTCTCCAACCACGACGATCTGCGCATTACAACAAGGCAAGTAGCGCACGGAAACGGCTCGAATGTCTTGAGGAGTTACATGGATCACCGAATGCAAATAACTTGTCCAGTAAGTAGGTGGTAGTCCGTAGCGCGGAATTTCAGCAAGCAACGGCAATGATTCGGAGGCGGAGTCGTTCGCTTGAACAAAGGCAGTAACGATGCCGGCCTGAGCGGTAGTGATCTCCTCGTCCTTTGCGACCGATTCCCCCAAGCGCCTGAACTCGTCGAGAATAGCTGAAACCGCCGGTATGGCTGTCCGCGGGTCCACGTCTGACTTGACGGCGAAATGCTGTAGATATCGTTCGGCGGAAAACCCCGCGAAAACGGTGTAGGCATATCCCTTCGACCGCAGCAGGATGTGCAGGCGGGAGGATTGGCCGTAACCCAGGATGCGGCCAAGAACGGCGCCGGTTGCATAATCGGGGCTGTACCGGTCAAATGCCAGGTTTCCGATGCATAGGGAAGCGCGGTTACTGCCGGGGAGATCCACCAGCAGGACCTGAGGACTGGGAAAGGAGGCTGAATGACGCCAGGATGGCGCCGCGATTCTGTTTGCTGGCGGGTGCGATTGGGCGCGTGGGAGTTCCGCCAAAGCGGCGGCGATGCGGTAGCGGGATGGCGCCGTGACGATAGGCGCAGGCGCGGCTGCCCGGCCGCAGTAGCACGCACGCAGGTCAGCAGCGGTAATCGTATTTAATGCGCTTGATTCCGCCCAGACGCATTGCCGGTTATCGTTCGCATACAGATGCCTTCGAAACGCGCTTTCGGCAAGCCAGCTCGGGTCGTTTTGCCTCTGCTGGTTTCTGAGTACAGCGTTTGCCACCCAATTAGACAAAGTCGCGGGCTCCAGGTCGGGATTTGCGAGAGCCCGGATAGTCATCAGGATCGACCCGGCGGGCGATCCTGTGTCGGTAAATCGTATCGCCGTACAGTCACCGCCGTACCGCATCTCCGAACTGATGCTGGCGTCCCCGGCACTCAGCCGGTCTTGTAACGTATCGTTCCCAACCTTCAGGAAAGGGATCAATGCAGAAGCCATTTCCGCCATTCCTACTTTGCCGGGTGGGTCATCAAGAGTCGACAGACCGACTAACAGGAGCGAGTGGCTTCTAAAGCGGGATGACTCGTGCGCCTCCACGATTCGTATCCCATTTTGAAGCTGTTTGACCTCCGCAGGCGGGGGGCGAGGCATAGTGAGCGCGGGGGGAGACGGAACAACCGTTTGCAAGGCCTGCTTGCCCGATGAGGCCCCTTGATACAGCACCCCATAGAGCCATGGACATGATCCGGCTTGAAAATATCTCGCCGCACGGGCAAACATGTTGCGTCGCGTCATTTATCCTTTGCCCCGCCTGTTGGTCTCAGTCGCCGTGGGCGCTGGTGTGGGACGCACGATCAAGACGAAAGGGTGGAACTTACTCGCCAGCTCAGCAATGCTGGATCGAAGACGGTTCGGCATTTCAAGTTCCATGGCCGCGATGCTGGTCAACGAGTCAACCGGCCTGCCCTCGATCGCTTCCAGGGCAAGCGCTCGCGCGCGCTCGATCGCATCATCGGCCAGAGTTGACATGCGATCAATCACATTGCGCCGGATAAGCGCCAGATCGGCATCGTTTATCGCGGCCGTTGAGAGAGCGCCCGCGGCTTCCGAGATGCTCGCGATCGCGGATTCGGCGGCGGCTCCCCGCCGAAGAAGCGCCGAAATCCAGATCAGGCTGGTGGCGCCCTGATCCGTGATTGTGACATTGGCAGCGGCAATGCCCGGAGCAGCGAGATGCTGAATCTTGTTGCTCAGCAACTCCTCCAAGACGGCGTCGGCAGCTCGCTCTTCTACTGTCCCGGAACGCACTCTGTACAACATGTCGAGCCGTGTTTCAGGAACGTTAGCTTCTTCTTCCACCGACTTCTGGCTGGGGCCGCTCGAAGGCGCAGTCATCGAAACAGCCTCCACGTCCGAAGCTTCGATGTTCCCGAACGCCTGACCGACCATCCTCTTTACTCGCTGCGGCGAAAGATCGGCTACAACCACCAGCACGGCGTTGCCGGGTTTGTAGTATCGTCGATATACGTTCGCGACAGAGGCGAGCGTGAGGCGGCCGATCGTCTCTGTGGTACCGGTAGGGGAGTGCGAAAACTCGAACGAGGGTGCCGCTAAACGGAGTGCGTCTTCAATCGCTGTTCCGTAGGGCTGCCGTCCATTCAGCGACTTGTATTCGTTAACCGCCGTTGCCTTCTCATGATCCAAGCTGGTTTGGGTTAGCGCCAAATTCCTCATCCGATACGCTTCGAGGGACAAGATGAAGGCCAGTTCGCTCTTCAGACAGTACTCAAAGTACAAGGTGGTTGTAAATGTCGTCTTAGCATTACTAACTCCGCCCGCGCGGGCGACTAAGGACGTGAAGGTCTCGCCGGTTCCCGGCATAGGCGCGTCGGTCATCAAGTGTTCAAGAACATGAGCGCTGCCTGAATTGCCGGGGTCCTCAGTGATTGCGCCGATCTTATAGGCTAAGGCAACCGCAGCCCCAAGCCTGCGGGGGGCGCGCGAGAAAAGAACATGCAGGCCGTTAGGCAACGTGAAACCGGAAGCGCTTATCACATCGAATCCGGCGGGGACGTTAGTGCGGGAGCGGCCCTCTAGGCTGAGAGCTAATACAAGTGCCAGCAGATGTAACCGGATCACATTTGACGCAGCGTCGAGGCTGGTGAGACCGAGGCAGCTCTTCGAATGGGAAAGATCAAAGCAATGCAGACCGACGCCACGATCAGAAGCAAGACACCGGCAAACGTGACAATGTCCAAATGCGTGCTGGTGACGCCTAAAGAAGATACAACTCGTGGCAGGGCGAGGCAGCAACCTAGACCCAGTGCAGTTCCGATAAGGGCGGGACGCCCGAGCGGCGCCAATATGTCTGTGACGATCTGGCCGGGGCGTGCTCCAAGTGCGGCGCGTACACCTATTTCAACCAGCCGCATGCGAACAGTGTACGACATTAGTCCGTAAACTCCAGACGCGAGTAGAAGGACAGCACAGAAAGTAAAGAAGGTACTGACCCAGGCGTAAAAGCGGGGCCGTTCTAGCGAGTTATATACAAAGTCTTCGAGCGAGGTAAGATCGCCTTGCCCAACCGCGGGGTCTATCGAGCTGACTTGCCTGGATAATATCCGAGGCTGTGAAGTGGAGGAGATGCGGTCCAGCGCGACAGCGGCAGGCGGCGGGTCCTGGTATACGGGGACATAAATAGTGGGCCGCCCCGAAGCGGATAGCCAATCGTGGCGAGTATCGTCGACGACGCCAACGATGAGTCGCCAAGCCTGCTCGCCAAAGAACGTCTTTACCTTAGCGAATCCCACATCGGACGGCTTCAGAAATTGACGTGCAAAGCTGCTGTCGACGATCGCAACCGGGGGATGCCGGGCATCGTCGGAGCGTAGAAATCCTCTGCCTTGCAGCACTTGGATTTTCATGACGTTGAAGTAGGAAGGCGACACGACGGTGTATTGCGCCATTTGGCCACGGGTCTGCGCTCCCGTGACAAAGAAAGGCGACGTGCGGCGCTGCCCGCCAAAGGGCAGATTATTAGTAAATGCAAGCTCCGGGTAACGGTCCGCGGCCGTGGCATAGAAGGCCGATCTGGCTTCGGCGGACATGTATCGCTCCTGGGGAAGCGTGCATCGGAGCGTGTAAACGCCAGTGGGCGAGAAGCCGAGAGCCGCGTGGCTCCGAGCTACGAAAAACTCGATTAAAATCACGCCTAGAAAGGCGAGCGAAATAGATAAGCACAACTGGGAAGCAACTACGGCCTGATAGCTCTTAGCGGTTCTCCTGGTCGCTCTCGATCCCATCAGGCTGGTCGTGCCAGAGAACTGCCGCGGGTCTGTAATAATGCAATCCTGCAGTGCAACCAGCGCGGCGATCAGGATAGCCGCAAGAAATGCGGTGATAAAAGACGCCGAGGCGACGGTTGACGACAGCGACAGCGGCGGAGCGACGGCAGACGTCATGGAATTGACCCGAGCGAAGATCATTGCCAGCGCAGGGGTTGCCGCCGAACTCAGAAATCCCGCGCTGACAGCCAAGGGGAGAATGCTGATCACTCGGAGCGCAAGCACTTCAAAGTTGGAAGCGCCGAAGCTCTGCAAAATGGCGATGGTCTGTTTGTCCTGCAGGCTCCGGGCGAAGAGAACACCGGTTGCGTTCAAGCACGCCAGACCTAAAACCGCCAGCATCGCGGAGAGCAGTAGAAAGAGGCCGCGCTTGGCGGGCTGCGCCAGTTCGCCCACGACGGACGAAACCTCAAGAGCGGCGGGATCGGAGGGATACGCCCTCTTGCGAACGGTCTCCATTTCTTGCTGGAGTTGGGGCCATCCAGCCGGAGTTCGCAATCGTCCGACGACCGAAAACAGTTTCGCATCGGCATTCGTCCAAATGGGACCGAGCCTCGCTTCGGCCGGAACCCATATGTCGTGCACGCTCGCGGGTGGGAAGGCAAAGCCTTTGGGCATCACTCCGACGACCCGGTAAACGCTGTTGTCCAGATCGATGGAGCTTCCGACGATTGTGCTATTTCCTGCAAGCTGCCGGACCCAGAAGTTGTAATCCAGCACGGCAACCCGCTCACCCGTTCTGCCTTCGCCGGGGCTGAATCCAGCTCCCAGCAAGGGATGGAACCCGGCGACGACCGAGAATGGTCCCGAAACGGCGGCAATGCTCACAAGGCGAGCGGTTCCGATCACGCGTAGAACCGCCTCATCATCGACGCTCACCGCCATGTATGCTCGTTGCGAAAACGTTCTTGCGAGTAGCGAAAATTCCGGTCCGGAGAGACCGGAACGGCCCTCAGGCGCACTTGCTTGTTTCTCCCAAACAGAAAACACGGTGTGGGGATCAGGATAGGAAAGTGGCTCGTATACGGCTGGAACCAAAAGCGAAATGATGCTTGCAACGCTGGAGGTACCAAGCGCGAGCAGTCCAACGACCGCTATACACGATGTCGCATTTCTGCGCATCTGCACGACCGTGATCCGGGCATACGGATGCAATAAATATCGCAGTGACATCTGCGGGAAAGTACCATACGCCTCCAGCGACTGTCAATCAGAAAACGCTTAGGGAAGGGGGCGCGAAACGAGCGGCGACGGTTCGCCAGGCGTTCGACCGGGGTTTGAACGAGCCGTCCTCGAATCAGAGCAGGTCGGTATTGAACTCGCCCTCTTCGAGGGCTATTAATTCGACTGGAGCAACTCGTCTCCCAGCTTGTGTTCAACGCCCGCGCTAGTGAAAACATAAGACTTACCCCCACGCGATATGGACGCCAAGACGCCGTAACCGGCCCCTTGGACTCCAGAACGCTCCGCCTCCCCGTTCGCCGAGACGAAGAGGCAAGACTGAGCGGCTCGATTACTCTACCCTTGGCGACTAGTCATGCGAAATCCTAGTTTCCGGATTGCCGACAATCCTGGAGATGATGACGGCGTGGTACGACCTGGGCGTAACAACTTGCCAGACATTAGTATTTGCGCGACTACCATAGCACCGAAACGGGAGAAACTTTCATTACCAAAACGGTCATGTCGTCGTGCTGCGATGCCCCTCCGGAAAAAACGTCTGCGGCCGCGAAGATCGCCTTGACAATATCCTCGGCCGTTCCGTCCGAAGCTTGTTGGGCAGTCAAAACCATAGCTTCTTCGCCCCATTCTTCTTCGACGGAGTTCATGGCTTCGCTAATGCCGTCCGTGTAAGCAATCAGTAGATCGCCGGGATCAAGCAGGAGAGAGCCTTGTTCGTAGCACGCTTTCGGAAGCAGACCGATTACCGGGCCGCCGCAATCGAGACGAAGCCGCTCGTAGTTGCCGCCCGATGATTTGCGGAGCAGCACGGGCGCATTGTGACCGGCGTTAACGTAATCGAACCTGCTCGCGGCTGGGTCGAAAATGCCGAAAAAGAACGTCGCGTAACGATTCATGGCCGAAGCTTCATAGATCAGGCGGTTCATGTGCGACATCAGTTGCGTGAGGTCACTTGAGCTGGTGAGTGTCATCGTACGAAGGCAGGCGCGGAGGCTGGCCATCAAAAGCGCGGCCGAAATGCCTTTGCCCGAGACATCGCCGATCGCCAGGCCGAGACGGCCGCCGTCGAGTTCCATCGCATCGTAGTAATCGCCGCCAACACCAAACACGGTGCGGCAGAATCCAGCCAGACTTATACCCGCGATGAGCGGCAGGCGCTGGGGAAAGAGGCGCTCCTGGACTTCCCGCGCAATCTCGATTTCGCGCGCGATGTGTGCGCGTTCTACAGCGGCGGCGGCCAGCGACGCAGCCGTTTCGCTAAGCTCGAGCCCAAGGCCCGTCTGTACGCCAACCGATTCGAGCAGACGCACGTCGGAAGGCGTGTATGGTGCTTCGGAACGCTTCGGACCGAGCGCCATGGCACCAAACAATTGCGTGCGTCCAGACAACGGAAGCAGCAGTTCGGGCGATTGGAGGTCAAGTGTGCGGCTGTCACTCTCGCTATTAAAGAGCGGCGTCGATGAGCGGGCCTGGTCGAGAATGCCTGACGGCGGTATAAGCTCCGGTCCGATCGCGTAAGCAGGTTCGAAGCTGCCGTCGCTGCGAAGCAGCACCGTTACCCGCTCGACATGTAGGGCGTCGGAGATCTGCTGCGAAACCGTTCGGATTAGCGCCGCCGGGTCCGAGATCGTTTGCGCCGTCTTCGCAAGCCGGCTCAGCATCACTTCGGCGTCATAGGCTTCGCGAAAGAATTTTCGGTCAATCCACTGTTGCAGAAGATCGGTAGGCGATTTCTTCTTGAGGAACAAAAAGCCGAATACTAGGAGTATGGCGGCCCCGAGGGCGGTTTTCCACGGGCGAAGATGGTGCGCGAAGAGGGGTACGGCGACAAGCCAGATAAGCGCGATAATTCCCGCAATCCGCACGATGGTCACGCTTGTCCTCGCCAGCAAGTACTTGCTGCCCATGCGCAACAGGATCGGTACATCCATCGCACGCTGGACGATCACAACGTAGGCGAGGGTTAGCGGAAAGAAGAGCATCAGGACAATCGAGAGGAGGGCGAGCCACCGGCTGTCGTTCGGGTCGGCGATTCCTACGTAGGGCAATAATCCCCAAATGATAAGAATGCTTCCGAGGCCCACAACAGAGCCCGCGAGTAATACCTGAAGGCGGCGACGTGCGTCCGGGGAGTAGCAGGCCCGCAACTTGACCAGCAGCAGAACCCAGTACAGTGCAATGTAGGAAATGCTCGACCATACGAAGAACGGATTGACGAACCGGTCCACGGCATCAACCCGCGGAAGCAGGTAAAGGTCATACCAGGCGTTGTATTCGGACACGAAGGCAGCGATGACGATGGCTCCGGTTAAAGCAATAACCAACCACTTCAGCCAGGGAAGCCATTTATCGAGGTGGGATCGCTCCGGGAACAGCAAGCCGAGAAGAAATAACGCGGGCGATGCTAAGAATTGAATCGCAAGGTGCCAATAAAGTCGCAGACCCAGGCAAGCCGGATCCACCAGCGAAACGCACCGGGATTGAACGATTGCGGAAGGGTGAGAAGGACAAGAAGGAACCAGGCATTGGGATCGAAAGGACGAGCAAATGCGACCCAAACGCCTAGTCCCACGCAGAAAAGCGGAACTACGAGCACAATGATCAGGACAAAAATGTGGTCCGCCAGCGTGGTCCCGACTGCCGGGTCCTCCACTGACCAGCCCTTCGGATAGCCCTCAAGAGGAATCGCCGCAATACGTGTGGTTCCGTTCTGTTTTCGGACAAGAACAGAGATCGTATCGCCCGGGTGAGCGTACCAGCGGATGCGTTGCCAGAGCGCCATTCCGGTAAAGCGCAATCCGTCGATAGCGAGCACGGTATCGCCCTTCGCAATACCGGCGTGCGTAGCCGCCGCCGCAGGGTTTTCGATTAAATTTCCGTAGAGTTGAAAAGGTGCTTGTACCTGATTTCGGAGATTGAAACTACCGATGATCGTTGAGATCGAATTTACGACTTCGTACGTGCCTACGATGCCGGCGCATATAAACAGGAGAAGATAGAGGACACGAATGCTGGCAGCTTTGGTAGTCCGCTGATTGGGCGCTGATTGACCGGCTTCCATGTGGAACGTTACCGCTATTAGATCGTATAAGGCGGGTTTTCCAAATCAGCGCAGTGACGGCTCTTTCCTGGATTTTCATGTTGCCGAACTGTATTGCCGACGGGATCAGATTTGCGCAATGGCCCGTGCAAGCGCACGCGCCTTGAATGGGTTCTGAGGGTAAGTCCTTACTGTGTCGAGCGAGCTCCAGGATGACGGGCAAACCGGAAGTTGAACGTCGCGAGGACTAAGTAAGCTCGCCGTTGACGGCCCAGCGTAGAGCTTGCGAGTAGTGCCGCTACTGCGGCGACCATAATTGTTCCATGTCCCTACCCAACTCGCTCCCATGGATGGAGAGCGTGGGTGCGAAGATGATTCGGCGCTTGAGCATTTGACGCGCTGGCTCGTGAAGTCGACGGGTATCTAAGTACCGTGAGGTTGAGCGCGTATTTGAAAAGCGCGCCAGACCGACCCAATCCATGGCTTGTGGTGCATGCGAATGATTACATCCCGCCGATCCGGCTCAGCGCGATAGCCGGCGACTGCATCCACAACATGCGATCCGCGCTTGACAAGCTGGTCTGTGGTCTGGCATTAACTCGGGACCGCACCTGCGACTGCAAAGACACCAAATTCCCGCTCACTGAGAACGAAGCGACTGGAACGCCAACAGCGCGAAACGGTTGCCGGGCGTTCCCTCCGAAGCTGTTGAAATCCTGAGAACCGTTCAGCCCTGGTACCACCCAATTCCTGCTCCGCCACTCCTGATGCTGAACAAACTGAGCAACATGGATAAACACCGACACTGTGCTTTCGGGTTGAGCCGCAGCGTTGACGCCGCTTTCCGCGTATACTGCCTTAACGGAAGTGCAGTGAATATTTGGCCTCGCGAATCTCTGTATCTCGGGGACATCCACACGTTCGACGTGCCCGCGCCATCCATATTGATTGGGCAGACTACCAGAGTCGAAGCTTTCCGGGACATTCGTGATCACGCTTCGCCACGAAGGCCCATGGGGCGACAAGTATAGATCTACACATGGCGACTACTCGCGTTTAAAGGCGCTCTGAGGGACAATTTGCCGTGAGGAGATTAAATGGCACGACAGATTGTGTTTACTTCACGAGCAGCAAAGCCGCCAGCCACATACAGTCAGGCGGTCAAGGCTGCCGGCTTGGTATTCGTTTCGGGCACCGCACCGCAAGATCCTGAAACCGGCGCAATCAAGGGCGCCAAGCTTCCCGTCAAGGTTCCAGGACTGAAAGTGTCCATCGCCGCCATTGCTGAGGCCTGACAATTCGTTTTGAACCTAACATGTTTCGCTTTGCATGCCAGGATGTCAGCCAAACAAAGATCAACACATGGTGACCGCTCGCGGGTAATCGGCACTTCAGTGTCCGACGTAGCGACTTATCGTCAACGTGGTATCTCCCCGGGCAAGAGATGCCCCAATAATCGGGGACCAAACCTTGCAATTGAATTTGCATCAGACTTTGCAACACCCGATGGCCTGATCTATTGGGTTTCTCGCTCGCAAACTTACCCTTTGTGAAGCGGTGAGGCGACGTGTTCAAACAATCAATGTTCATGTCTGGTTTCGCTGAAGAGTTTTCGGATACGAACCGCACCGGGGTGGAAATGTCGCTTGCCGATCTCGATACCGCACTGACCTTTATGGACGTGGCGTAGACTTCACAAATTCACGAGACGGTAGAGCGGAACCATGGGAACGCGCGAAAGGCATACGATAGCGTCCTCTTCTTCTTACAAAAGCTCAAGCCAGACGGAGAACAACGAAAAGCCCTCGACCACAAGCTTGCAGTTTCAAGGGCACGGCTGGAAGCGGGTTGGATACCAAGTTTGAACGGGGCGAAAGTCACCGTTTGTGCAACAGCCCGGTCTAGCACCTGTGGCGCCCCACGATCTGCAACGAACATGTCCGAGGCTCTGTCACTTGGCCGGCGGCGAGCTCTTTCGGATCCAGTTTCTGCTCGGGCACGCGTCGATCCAAACGACGGAATATTACCTCGGCTGCAAGCAGAAGCTCCGATTCGCGCTGAAACGACAAGATCGGCATCGAACCGTGACACCAAGGGACGGATTACCCGTCCCTTGGCGATAGGGGCGACTTATATAATCAGGTCGCGTATTCGGCTTGCGACGGCTCGGGAACAAAATAGTCTATTGTGGCTTAATGTAGCGCCCTCGTCCAAACAGGCCGCGCAGTGCCAACAATCTGGTAGACGCAATCCGTGATTTCGGCGTGAAGTTCCGCCAGCCAGCGTAAATTTGGCTCTCGTCCCCACAAGAGCTCCACGTCAGGATATTTTGTGATCTTACTTATTGCCGGAACCCGGAGAATCGTCGGTTGTGAAAACGTGGGCACAGACGATCCCGGACCAGAGTGCGCAGCGCTCGTTCATTTAGCCGCCGGGGATCACAGACGGCCGACGGTGCTTGCATTTAACCATTACCCGCGTCAGGTAATAGTACTGCAGTATTTGTTACAGCAGAGTCGTCCAACGGCCGGGGGGAAATCGCATGTTGGCGTTCCGTTATTCTTCGCTTCGAATTCTGCTGCTTTGCTGTGGTCTCTCGATTGCGCCTTGTGGAGCAGCGCAGCCTGAGGTTTGCAGTCGGCCGCCCGCAGGCAGCGTCGCCAATAATCCCGTCGAGCTGCGCAGTGTCAATGGCTCACTGAGCCTGACCTTGACGCTGAAGACCGACACTGACGCGAATGGGGTTGAGCGCTACTGCTATTCCTACAGCAACAAGGTTGAAGCTCCAACGCTGCGCCTTCATCCCGGCGACTGGCTGACGCTTCGCCTCAAAAATGAATTGCCTAAATTGACTAGCGGCCACGGGCATCCGATATCGCCGGGTGCGGTCTGTGGCTCGGCGGGACCGATGACCCCATCTACGACGAACGTGCATTTTCATGGAATGAACGTTCCGCCCACGTGCCACGCCGACGATGTCCTCAATACACTGATTCAAGCTTCCGATCCACCGTTCGAATACAAGGTCCAAATTCCCTTCAATGAACCGCCGGGGCTGTATTGGTACCATCCCCACCCGCACGGGTTTAGCGAAGCTCAGGTGCTCGGCGGTGCTGCCGGAGCTCTCATCGTCGAAGGTATAGAGCAGGCTGATCCGGATGTCGCAGGGCTGCCGGAGCGTGTCCTCATCGTTCGCGGCCAGGACCTCCCGATGCAACAGGAATCAGACCCTGATGCTCCCGAATGTAATCTCAGCCTGAATTTTGTTCCCGTGCCGTATCCGGCCTACCCTCCGGCCGTAATTCGCATGCGCCCGGCACAACGAGAATTCTGGCGGGTTCTCAACGCCTCCGCCGATACTTATATCGACGTTCAACTCCTCTTCAACGGCAAGCCCCAGACTCTTGGGCTAGTTGGTCTTGATGGTGTGCCGCTTGCGGCAGGCAACGGCGTTCCAGGAGGACGCACCGTACCTGAAACCGATATTCTTATTCCTCCCGCTGGGCGCGCGGAGTTCGTCGTGGACGGGCCGCCGGAAGGTATTAGCGCCACATTCGTCACCCGCAGCGTCGATACTGGCCCCATGGGCGATAGTGACCCATCGAGACCCATGGCGACGATTCAGTTATCTCCAACTGCGCCGGAACCGGCCTCCTTGCCTGCCCGGGCCGCGAACCTAAGCTCGCAGCGTTTTGCATGGTTATCGGAAGAGACGCCCATCCGGCAACGCAAGCTCTATTTCTCCGAATCGCCTATCGATCCATCCGACCCGACCGGGCCGACTAACTTCTTTATTACCGTAGAGGGTCAAACGCCGCACGTATTCGATCCGGCAGCGCCGCCAAGCATAATCACTCAAATCGGTGCTGTGGAAGACTGGACGATCGAAAATCGCTCGCAAGAAAACCATGCGTTCCATATCCACCAGCTTCATTTTCTGGTTCGAGAAAAGAACGGCGTGCCCGTAAACGAACCCGTGCTGCTCGACACCATCAACGTGCCGTACTGGGATGGAAAGAGCTCCACGTATCCAAGTGTGAAGCTACGGCTCGATTTCCGCGATCCTGAGATCGCTGGTACGTTCGTCTATCATTGCCACATACTTGAGCATGAGGACGGCGGCATGATGGGCAAGATCGAAGTTGATCCGGCACCCTGAGAAGGCCTTGCGCTGCAGCCGCAGTCCCCTTGCAGCCAATGCTTCAATCGCGACTGTGCCTGGAACGGCATACGGTGCAAGCGTTCAAGTTTCTGACCGACGAGATGAGTGGGACTGAGGGGCGCTGCATTTGATGCTGCGTTTTGCGGCTTGCCAGTTCGGCGGCAGCCCAGTTCTCAGTCCCGATTCATGGTGTCGACCGAACACCGCGCGAAATTGCTTCATATTCTCGCCGGAAGCAATGTGGTGCTTGTGACGCGGCAATTCTTGATTGTCATCTCATCGTAGCCGTATTTCAGCAGGCACGCCCGTTTGCTGGAACCCTTCCCTTGGTAGCATGGACAGGTGCCACAGGCTGACGCCGAATGGCAAGGAACGTTTTGGAAACACATTTCGCAGGCGCAAGTGGCTCACGCAGACAGGAAACGGGTGTTGCAGGACTGGATGAGATCCTAGGCGGCGGTTTGCCGTCGAACCGCCTGTACGTCGTCGAAGGCGATCCCGGAAGCGGGAAGACCACATTGGCGCTTCAGTTTCTGCTTGAGGGCGCTCGACGCGGCCAGAAATGTTTGTATGTAACGCTTTCTGAAACGCTCGAAGAACTGCACGATGTGGCCGGTTCCCATGGCTGGGACCTCAGTGGGCTCCATCTGCTGGAACTCAATAGCATCGCGGAACGACTGGCGGAAGAAGCGAATTACACTGTTTTGCACGCTTCCGACGTCGAGCTCGGCGAAACGGTTAAGAGGATACGCGCGGAAGTGGAGCGGATTGACCCCGCTCGGGTCGCCCTGGATTCCGTATCGGAATTGAAGATCCTGTCACAGACCTCCGTTCGTTATCGCCGCGAGATCCTAGCCCTGAAGCAGTTTTTCGCGGGCAGGAAATGCACGGTGCTTATCCTCGACGATCTCACGACCCGGGAAGGCGAACAGCAGCTTCAGAGCATCGCTCACGGCGTCATAAGAATGGAACGCGAGCCGCGCGAATACGGGACAACGCGCCGTCAGATCCATATTGCGAAAATGCGGGCCGTGGAATTCACCGACGGGCGCCACGATTTCATCATCAAGCCTGGCGGAATCGAACTCTACCCGCGTCTTTCGGCCACTGAAGGAACCACTGTGGACACGGGCGATTTGATCGCCAGCGGCAGCGCTGAACTAGATTCACTGCTCGGAGGCGGTCTGGATCGCGGATCGAGCGCGCTTCTTATGGGGCCCGCGGGCTCGGGCAAGACGACGATCTGTTCGCGATACCTCATGTCTGCGCTCGAGCGCGGGGAGCACGTCGCTTCCTATCTCTTCGAAGAGAGCCCCGAGACGTTCCTGAAGCGCGCCGATGGACTCGGCATGAACTTTCGGCCGCATCTCAACTCGGGATTGTTGGACCTGGTGCAGGCAGATCTTGCGATGTTGTCGCCCGGCGAGTTCTCATCGCGCGCCAGGCAGGCCGTCGAAAAAAGAAACGCCAGCCTGATCGTTGTGGATAGTCTCAACGGCTATCTCAACGGTATGCCGAGCGAGCGATATCTGCTCATCCACATGCATGAGTTGCTGACATACCTCGGGCGCAAGGGCGTAGCTACCCTGCTCACGTTGGCCCAGCACGGCGTGGTGGGGGGAGCAATGCACGCGCCGATCGACGTCAGCTTCCTAGCGGATACCGTCATACTTCTTCGCTATTTTGAAGCGGAGGGCTTGGTCCGTCAGGCGGTCTCCATCGTAAAGAAGCGGCGCGGTGCACACGAACGCTCAATCCGCGAGATGAGGATCACATCAGAGGGCTTGCGCGTCGGCGAAGTGCTCAAAGACTTCCGGGGGGTGCTCACTGGAGTTCCAGAATATCGCGGCAAGAGCGCCGAATTACTAGGAGATAAGGCTGCAGAGTGAATGTTCCGAAGAACCGCCAGCGAAATGCGCGTCCTCATCCTCGCCCCTATCGGCAGGGATGCGGCTCTGCTCGCGCAGATAGTCGAAGCGCTCCCCGCGGAACCGGCTATTGTGCCCCATGCGGCCGCGTTCTTGAAAGAGCTGGCGCTCGGCGTGGGCGCATCGCTGCTGGCCGATGAGGCGATCCGTCCGGAGCACATACGAGACTTAAGCTCGTGGCTCTCCGCCGAGCCGCCTTGGTCCGACCCGCCGTTTATCATATTGACACCGGCCGGCCAGACAAAAGAGTACAGCCATCGGCGTTCTAAGGAATTTTCCACGTTAGGGAATTTCACGCTTATCGAACGGCCGGCCCGGCCCGAAACCTTGCAGAGTGCCGTTCGCGCGGCTCTGCGCGGCCGCATGAAGCAATACGAAGTACGCAGCCGCCAGGATGCCCTCCTCAGAGCCAATGCGGATCTGGAGCAATTCGCGCACTCAGCAAGTCACGACCTGAAAGAGCCATTGAGGAATATTCGCATCTTTAGCGAACTGGTGCTGAGAGAATACGGGAGCAGGCTCGACGCGCGCGGCACGGACTTCCTCAAACTAGTGGGTTCGAGTGCCCTCCGGATGGACAATCTGCTGGCGGACTTGCTCGCTTATGCGGAGGCGTCCGACATTCCGGACGAGCTTCCCGCAACTGTCGAGGCGGGAGACGCACTGGACGCCGCATTGGGGAATCTCGCGTCGGCCATTCAGGAAACGCACGCCGAGATTGTGGCTGACGATCTGCCGCCCGTTCGAATGCGCAGCACCCACCTTCAGCAAGTGTTTCAGAACCTCGTGGGCAATGCCCTCAAGTACCGCCGCGACGGCTGTGCCCCGCGAATCTCGCTTGCGTCGAACCGGATGGATCAGTATTGGCTCTTCAGCATTGCCGATAATGGTATCGGGATCGCGCCGGAGCACAGGGAGAACATCTTTGGAATCTTTAAACGGCTGCACACTAATGGCCGGTATTCCGGCACCGGCATGGGACTTGCAATTTGCCAGCGAATCGTTGAGCGGTACGGCGGGCGAATTTGGGTCGAATCTGAGCCCGGGCGAGGCTCAAAATTCCTTTTTACAATTCCGGCGTGATCGAGCGTCTGATCCCAGCCGTTGTGCAGTGGCGGTGGTTGAAGACAATATCGGAGACATCTTCCTCGTTAGGGAGGCAATCGCGGCCGCGAAGCTGGACGTAGATCTGTACTTCTTTTCAGACGGAGACGAGATAGTGCAATTTTTCGCTCAGATCGAGGAGGACTCGGTCCGCTGTCCCGAGCTTTTGCTGCTTGACCTCAATCTCCCGAAGAGGGACGGATTTCAGGTGTTGTCGTATCTGCGAAGCAGCAAGCGCTGCGCGAGCATGCGCGTTGCCGTCATGACCTCCTCACGTGCCCGCTCCGACCGTGAGAAGAGCGCATCGCTAAACGTCGCTTCCTACTTCAACAAGCCGGGCACCTATGCGGAGTTCTTGAAGATTGGTGATCTCATTCGCGAACTGATCTAGCCTAACGGACTCGCCGTAGCCGTGACTTCGGCCAAGGCGCGATGTGGACCTTTCCTTCCGCTATTCTCTATTCGGATGAGTGCCGCGCAATCTGGAAGTTGAGCGCCGACAACGGGATAGATCGCCGGTGATGGCCTAGCGTAGAGCAGCCGAATCTAGGAGCGGCTCCTAGTGCGGTCGGAAGCAATACCTGTCTGCGTAGAACGCGTTTTGCGTCAACTTGACGGCGTTTGCTGTGGTCGCAGTTGGGAACGGATCTTCTCACTAGTACCCGTTCTTGATCGGCGATCTGGGGCGCCGATATTTAGCGATCTGAACGGTTTGTCTCCGCTATAGCAGATATAATCCGCATCACCTTTCGCGTCGATGGGACGCGAGTTGACAATCGTGATCACTGGCGAGTGGCTGCGAAATGGACGCACCGCACCGGGTGGCAGAATTTGCTGTCTCTCGGAACAGCCGACTGCTCGGCCGCTCCTAGAGTCGGAGCAATTTACTCCTGCGTGGGACAGATTTCGGCAAAGGCACTGCCGCAACCGTAGCCCGGAACATACGGTGCGTCTCAAGTTCCGGTCCCGTGAGCGGGCGGCCGGCCGCTTCCGCCTGCAGAACCAGCCCTAAGGCCTCCAGCGTTTCATCCGACAGGCTTTGCAATGCAAGGCGCACGCGCTCCGACTCGGGATCTTCCGGTTGAACCAGCGGAAGAACGCGTTCCAGTTTCTGGATTCTGGTTTGTATCCGCATGCGGATGCGATTACTTACTCTCCTGCTGCATCGTTCGCTCCAAAGCCGCCACACGCACCTCGATATCTTCGATTTCGATCGCCTTCATGGTGTGATCCAAGACGCAGTCAGCGGCACGCACTCGGCTGGAAGCGGGAGCACTCGGATCGACCATCACCTTCAACAGCGTGGAGACCGCCCGCGCCAGACGCGTGCTCTAAACGGGCGATCGACTGTCCGAAAGCGGCGCGGCGCGCCTCCCGGTAGGCGTGCTGAAACTCCGGGTGTCTCAACCACCGCAGCAGGGTTTGGTGGCCGATGCCCGCCGCGCGCGCAGCTTCCTCCACGTTCCGCTGCGTCATCAGGGCAGCGATGGCCTCTTCCCTCTTACGCGTGAATTTGGAAGCCGGCGTGATCATTCGAACTCAACCGAACTCACATTCGCCTCCCGAGTTCTCGCCCGCTTTCCCAACCCCGGGGGCGTTCTTCTTCCTCACATACCAGCAGGGCTCGTGTTGAACCAGTAGTGCGCCTGTCAAGCCCTTTCAAGCCGAATTCTGTGTGACTCGGTTCGTGGCTCGCGTAAAACGCGAAGCAAGATCGAACTCTAGGGTTGCCTTCGCTCTTTCGTAGTAATTTTAGTTTTCTCGCTTGGCGCAGCTTTCACTCGATTCACGGTCAGGCCGCGACATACGGAGACGGAGTATCCAGACGACACCCCGAGCGCGCCGAGGAGCCAGGCCAGAGCGATTCCCAATAAGTCGGAATTCATCCGTTCACCTTCTCATGCTTACTTTACAGCCGAGCGACCGCACCAGTGCGCGAACCTGATTGCTCGGCGCATTCATCCAGTCGGGCGACGCCTGTTCCATTTGATACCAGGACTAAAGGGCACACCTGGGAGAGCTGAAGCTGTTGTAAGAGACTAAGGCCGAACTCCGACGGAGCCGCAGTACCTAACCCGTACTCCTCTCGGAGCACCGCGATGGGATTCTCGGGTGAACGGTGTTCGGTTTCTCGTATCGTCTTCGACCAGTAGATCGTCCACTTCTTTCGGATCGAAATCGTCGTTCTTGCGCGGATTGCGCGAGTAGGGAACCAGCTTATCGATAGGCCAAAGCTCAATTTTGTGTGCGGCTTCCTGCACTTATACTTTCCCCTTTTGTTCTTCCCTCCTCCATACCAATGGGGATTTTCATTCGTCAACAGAAAACTAGGTGCCTACGGATCGTGTCGGGTTTTTGTCAGGCGTGTCGAGTTGAATATTGGGCATTCTTGAGCACCCGACAAACGTGAACGGAATCGAATCGAGAGCTTAGAAACAAATTGTCAGGAATGTCGGATTTTTCCCCGGAGAGAGCGCCGGAGAACTCACTCGTGAACGAGAACCGTTAAAGCGAGATCTCGCAACCTGCCCCTCTTCTTCTGAAGTTCGTCTCACTGAGTCCTTCGGCGTCCAAAATATGGACTCCGTTTGGATTCCAAGAGGCAGTTTCTAGAACATTTGGGGTTGTAAGTGTTTGAAACGGTTGGTCGGGCCGCCGGGTTTGAACCCGGGACCTCTTGCACCCCAAGCAACGTAAATCAATCGTTTACAGACCAGCATTAGTGAAAACACAAGACTTACCCGCACACGATGTGGACGGCGCGTGGACGCCACGAAGCGCTGGTTGCCGCGTTTGGACTCCACAAGGACTCCGCCTTTTTTGCCGAGACGAAGAAGCAAGACTGAGCGGTCGATTACTGCGCGCGCATCGCTTTGAGCTTCAGCCGTGCTGGATTGAAAAGTGAACTGCGGGATGCGGTGCGCAACTGCTCGGCATGCAATCCCTGCCGGCTTGCGAGCGGCCCAGTGTGGGGCGAAGGGAACCCGCTCGCAAAAGTGATGATCGTCGGCGAGCAGCCCGGCGATGAAGAAGATCTCGCCGCCCGGCCTTTCGTCGGACCGGGCGGCCAAGTGCTCGACCGCGCGCTAGGCCAAGCAGGCATTGAACGGGAGCGCGTTTACCTCACCAACGCGGTCAAGGCATTCAAATTCGAGGAGCGCGGAAAGCGGCGCATCCATCAGAATCCTCGCGCGAGCGAATGCAACCTGCCGCCCGTGACTTCGCGCGGAAATTGCCACCATCCGTCGAAGGTTGTCTGCCTCGGATCGAGCGCCGCGCAATCGGTGCTGGGACGCAAGGTACAAATCGCAAACGAACGAGCAAGTTGGATCATGAGCGGCCAGCAGCGGGTGCTCGTGACTTATCATCCGTCCGCAGTTCTGCGAGTTCCCGAGGCCGCGGCGCAGCCAACGATCTATTCCATGCTGGTGGCCGATCTAATGCTCATACACAGCGCGTAGTTCTCAACTCGTCACTACTACCAGCGCGGCGGTTCGGCGCGACCCGATTCTGCGGTATGAGTGCGGAACCGTAGAGTCGAAATAGACCGCGTCTCCTTTCGTTAACTCGGACTCGTCGTCGCCGACTTGTATCGCCAGTTTCCCTGACATCACATAGAGAAATTCGACTCCATCGTGCTGGTGTCTCTGCGCGTTTGCTGGCGCAAGAGCCTCAAATTCCGCGTAATAAGCATTCAACTTGCGATTTTCAGCAACAAAGTCCAGGCTTTCAAAGTAGTAAGCCGGTAGACGTTTGCCGGGCGTATCGGGGAAGCGCAGCCGCACTCGTTTCCGCACGATCTCCATCACCGGTTTGGGCTCAGGATTAAAGAAATACTCTAGCCCGACGCTGAACACGAGCGCGATACGCAGAAGAGTGGGCAACGTCGGATGCATAAGATTGCGTTCAAGCTTCGACAACAGAGATGCCGAGAGCCCGGTATGTTTGCTTAACTCGCTCAAGCCCATACTCTTGCGCAGCCGCAACCGTCGTAGTTTCTCGCCAATCAAGTAACGCTTCAGACCTTCGGTAATTGTTAGAGATTCCATACGTTTCTTTGTTTTCTTTTGAGTCAACTTTTTGAACCTGTTTTGACGTCCAAGAAAATGGCTTTCGTGTTTTTCTTTACAGTAAATCGGGTTGTCTCTACGATCAAGGGTGGACAGCGAAATAATCTATGGTTTCAGAGCTCACAAAGGAACCGCGCGCACGTGCACGCCAAGAACATTGCGAAGGGCCTTTAGCCCGCATCATCGAGCGACACACATTAAAGCTACCGTCCGATACGTGGCTGTGGGCTGCTTTTGGGTCCATCGGCATTTCGTTGTCGTTTCAAACGATGGGTGATGAACGCAAGGCGAATTTCGTAGGTCATTGGGCGCCGACGTACCTGCTTCTCGGGCCCTATAACAAGCTCGTTAAGCTGCACGGATCAGACGGAGCTTAAGCGAGCTGATCTCGAGCAAACATTCAACTGCTGAGGTCTTTCGGAGAGCTGCGTTGCCGCATCACGTTATTGTTATCGGAGCTGGTCCCGGAGGTCTTACTGCGGCCGTTCTACTGGCCAAGGCAGGCGTTCGAGTGACTGTACTGGAACGCCTGCCTCATTTTGGCGGGAGAACTTCCACTTTTACCCACGACGGTTTCACCTTCGACCACGGTCCGACATTTTTTCATTACCCGCAGGTCCTCGACAGAATTCTGCGCAGCGCGGGATACCACCTCTGGCGCGAGCTCGATTTGATAAGACTCGATCCGCATTACCGGCTTGTGTTCGGCAGCGGTGGCCAAATTCTCGCTACGTCGAATCTGAGGAAAATGCAATCCGCCGTGGCGTGCCTGAACACGCAAGATGCGTCGCGCGTCAGTGCCTTCATCATCGATAACCGCAAGAAACTGGATTGCTTCCGGCCCTTTCTCGAATCGCCCTTCCACACCTGGCGCGATACGTTCCGGCTCAACGTACTTGGCCTGCTGCCGACACTGAAGCCGTGGCGCTCGCTTGACTCCGAGTTGAGCCGTTATTCATGGATCCGCGAGTGCGGCTCGCGTTTTCGTTCCAATCAAAATATCTGGGCATGTCGCCGTTTGAGTGCCCTAGCCTATTCACCATCCTGTCGTTTCTCGAATATGAGTACGGCATCTATCATCCGCGCGGCGGGTGTGGATCTGTAACAGCTTCGCTCGGGCGCATCGCGAAGGATTTGGGCGCAACCATTCGGCTGCAGGAACCTGTAACGGAAATCTTGTTTCAAGGCCGTAAAGCCGTGGGTGTCAAAACAGCCGCGGGAACTTACAAAACAGATGCCGTGGTCGTCAACGCCGATTTTGCGCGCGCCATGACGCGGCTCGTACCTGATTGGTTACGTCGCCGATGGCGAGATGGCAAGCTCGCGAAGAAGTCGATGTCGTGCTCGGCTTTCATGATGTATCTCGGGTTGCGCGGGCGTTACGAGGACCTATCTCATCACACCATCTACATCTCGAAAGACTACGCCGGCAATATGCGCGATATCGGGCGCACTCACACCCTTTCAGCCGATCCGTCGTACTACGTCCAGAACGCGTGTGTCACTGATCCGAGCCTTGCTCCTCCCGGCAAAAGCACGCTCTACATTTTTGGTGCCGGTTACTCATCAGAGCCAGCGCGTTGATTGGGAACGCGAACGCGCGCGGTACCGCGAACTGATTCTCGATAAGGTTGCGGGAATCGGCGTCACGGACGTTCGCTCCCGAATCGAATTCGAACGTATTATCACGCCGGCCGACTGGGATTCTGGGTTCGAACTATATAAAGGCGCGGTTTTCGGCCTGGCGCACACCTGGTCGCAGATGCTTCACCTCCGTCCTCCTAATCGTTTTGACGAGGTCGACGGCATGTACCTGGTCGGCGGCAGCACGCATCCCGGCAGCGGCCTGCCGGTCATCTTTGAATCCGCTCGCATTAGTTCACGGCTGGTGTTGGAAGATCTCGGCGTCTCTGCGGGCGCGAGCGAAGACCCGGCGGACGAATCGAGCTACGCAGGAGCTGCGTGATGATCGCCGTCGAAGAAGAAGTAAATGCCGCTATCGTCGATCGTGCGCGAACCGCACAGACCAGGTGGGGCAACACGAGTCTACGCGATCGGCTTGCAATCATACGGCGCATTCGAAATGAGATTGCTACTTCGGCCGATGCGCTGATCGAGGCCTTCCCTTCGAAGCTGGGAGCGAATCGCGCGGAGCGTCTGGCCGCCGAGTTGATCCCCTTGGCTGAGGCGTGCCGTTTTCTGGAACAGGAGGCTTCTGCTGTACTCGCGGTCCGCAGGCGTCGCGCTCGGCGCACGCCGTTTTGGCTGCGCGGCATCGCACTCGAAGAACGACCCGGTTGGTTTCGTCCTCCTTATCGGGCCTGCGAATTACCCGCTGTTTTTGCCCGCTGTCCAGGCTTTACAAGCGCTCGTGGCGGGAAACGCTGTTGCGGTAAAGCCAGGGCGCGGGGGATACGCAGTGATGAAAACATTCCAGCAATTAACAGGGCGCGCCGGGCTTCCGCAGGATGTCTTGTTCATACTCGATGAGGATATCGGCGCTGCGAAATCTCTCATCGCGCAGGGCGTCGACAAGATTGTTCTCACCGGCTCAGCTGAGACCGGACGGGCCGTGTATCAGCAAGCAGCCGAGCAGTTGACCCCGCTCATGTTGGAGCTTTCGGGATTTGACCCTGTTTTTGTGCAGCACGGCGCGGATCTGCGGCGTGCCGCTGAAGCTATTCGATTCGGGTTATCGTGGAACAGCGGAGAAACCTGCATCGCTCCACGACGCATCTTCGCGGCTTCGTCGGTTGCAGAACTCTTTCAACAGACCCTGCGGGCACTCGTTCCTGAAGCTGGTTCCTTGCCCGTCACGCATTACCAAACGGAGGAGCAAGCGCTTGCTCTCGCCGCTCAATCCCGTTGTGCGTTGGGTGCATCTGTATTCGGACCGATCGAAACCGCCCATGCATTCGCGGCCAGGATAGCAGCCGGGATTGTGGTCGTGAATGACATGATCGTGCCCACCGCCGATCCTCGTGCCGCGTTCGGCGGACGCGGACAGAGCGGTTTCGGCACAACTCGCGGTGCGAAAGGATTGCGGCAATTCACCGTCACCAAAACGATTCTCGTGCAGTACAAGCGACGCTTGCGTCATTTGGAACCGTTGCCCCCGCATGCGGAGGAGCTTCTTAAAGCATATCTACCGGCTTCCTGCGCGACGCATTTGGGCAAACGCCTGCGCGCGTCGTTGCGCCTTTTTCAGGCGCTGGCGAAAGGGAGACGTCTTGCGTCCTGAATCGAACCAGCGCATTGGAGTTATCGGATCCGGCTTGGGTGGTTTAAGCGCGGCGTGTGTTCTCGCCGCACGTGGTTATCGCGTTACGGTTTTCGAGAAGAATCCTTGGATTGGCGGCAAAGCGGCTGTTCTTCGGCAAAGCGGCTATCGCTTCGACATGGGGCCAACCATCCTTATTTATCCTTCCGTCCTCCGAAGGATCTTCGCCGAAGCTGGGCGTGACCTTGGCGCTTACTTGCAGCTTCTGCCGCTCGAGCCGCAATGGCGCTGCTTCTTCAAAGGCGGCAGCACCATCGATCTTCACGGCGATCCTACGCGTATGCGCGAGCAGTTGTGTGATTGCTCACCAGAAACAGCGGCTTCCTACGAGCGGCTTGGACACATCTCCGAAGAGCTGCATACCATTTCCAAGCGCTTTTTCTTCTGGCGCTCCATCGGAAGCGTGCGTGATACTTTTCAGGCCGGCTCGCTCCGCAATCTGAGCCTGTTACGCGATATCAGCCGCATGAAGCCCCACCAGACGATCCGGGGCGCGATTCGCGGAAGCGTGAAAGACGAACGCATCGCTCAGATGCTTGAGCACATGACGCAATACGTGGGCTCGTCGCCCGAGAAAGCTCCTGCCATTCTCTGCGCGATTGAGCATATGCAGCGAAGCGAAGGCGTCTGGTACCCGCTCGGCGGAACGCGCGCCATTCCCGAAGCGCTCGAACGACTCGGTCGCGAACTAGGCGTGGAGTTTCGAACCAATGTATCCGTGCGCCGCATAGTGACGGAGGAAAACCGCGTTACATGCATTGAGACGCAATCGGGCGAATTGTTTCCGCTGGCTGCCGTTGTGGCCAACTCGGATGCGGTGCGGACCTACCAGGAATTGCTCGGCGGTCCGTTTGCGCGCACATTCAACCGCAGGCGTAAAGTACGAACCTGCTTGCTCGGGGATTGTGCTGTATCTAGGTGTCAACCGGAGATTCCCACAGCTTTCGCATCACAATTTCGTCTTTTCGGAAAACTCCCCCGAGGAATTCCATGCTGTCTACGATCAGCATCGGTTAGCGCCCGACCCGACTTGCTATGTGTGCGCGCCTGCTCGCACCGAAGCCGCAGTCGCGCCTCCCGGTAGAGAAGCGCTCTATATTCTCGTGCACACCCCCTATCTCCGCCCTGAGCACGATTGGAAGAAGATGTTCCCGGAATACCGGCGCGTCATTCTCGAAAAGCTAGCGCGAACCGCTGGGCTCGAAGATCTTGAACCGGCGATCGAAGTGGAACGCCATCTGACGCCCGAGGACATCGGCGCCCGCTACGCCGTCTGGAACGGCGCTATCTACGGAATCGCGAGTCATGGCCGCTTGCAGGGCGGCTTTAAGCCGGCTAATCACGAGCCGAAGCTCAAAGGCTTTTATTTAGCCGGCGGCGCTGCCCATCCCGGCCCCGGCATGCCGATGGTACTGATGTCTGGATGGATTGCGGCGGATCGCCTCGATCGCGACCAGATCGTACCCAAAACGCAGGGGGCGGTTGGATGAAAACAAAATCTGGGCGTACCCTCCCGCCGATCGCGAAACGCAAGCTTGGCTGGTTTACCCGTTTCGTGGGCTGGTTTCTGCCACGCAATTTCCATGGTCTTCATCTGTTACGTCTGACGGATTTGGAAAAGCTGAATGGTGTGCCGCTGCTGGTCTGCTTGAATCATCCCTCCTGGTGGGATCCGCTCATTGCGCTGTATCTAAGTCAACGATTTTTCCCTGATCGTCATCATGTGGCCCCATTGCGGCGGCGAGCCTCTCCAAATACAAGTTCTTCGAGCGCCTCGGCTTTTTTGGCATCGAACCCCACACCCTTCGGGGCGCCTCGCGATTTCTCGAAATCGGTAGCGCCGTGTTGAGCCAAGCCGATGGAGCGTTGTGGGTAACTGCCCAGGGCGAATTCACCGATGCGCGTCGGCCCGTGATGATCGAGCCAGGAGTCGGCCATCTGGCACGTCGTGCCGGACGGTTTGCCATGCTGCCCGTTGCTATCGAGTACACCTTCTGGAACGAGCGCTATCCGGAGGCTTTTGCCTGTTTCGGCGACGCCATTGTCGGCGACGGAGAGGATCGTTCCTCGGCAGAATGGAATGGTTTGTTTACGAAAGCGCTGCAAACCACTGCGGACGCGCTCTCTCGTAAAGCTCAGCTGCGTTGCGCTACTGCTTTTGAGCCACTGTTGGCGGGAAGAGCCGGTATCGGCGGAGTGTATGACTTCTGGCGCGCTGCGAGGGCTCGCTTGCAGGGTAAGGGTTGGCAGCCGGAACACGGGGAGGACAAATATTGACCACACTAACTATCTGCGCGCTGCTGTGTGCTGTAATTCCCGCTTTACTCTTCTGTTACAATCTTCCGCTGTATGCGCCTCCTCCGCGTTCGTCCCCTCTAGAATCAGTTTCTATCCTGATTCCTGCTCGCAATGAGGAACGGTCCATAGAAGAATGTCTTCGTGCCGCGCTGCGCAGTGAAAATCTGGATTTCGAGGTGATTGTGCTCGACGATCACTCGGAAGACGGCACGGCGTCGATAGTCAGGAGAATGGCGTGGACGATCCGAGAGTTCGTCTGGTGACTCCACCGCCACTGCCTGCGTGCTGGTGCGGTAAACAGTTTGCGTGCGCCGTTCTCGCAAGATTAGCGAAGAAACCGATTCTCTGCTTCCTGGACGCCGACGTCTGCCTCCAGCCCGACGGCGCGGCGCGCCTGGCCGCAGCGCTTCGTTCGAGTGGATCAGCGTTGATGAGCGGCTTTCCGCAACAGGTAACGGTCACCGCCTTGGAGCAGCTGCTGCTGCCATTGATGCACTTCGTGCTGCTCGGATTCCTGCCACTCAACCGAATGCGCAAATCCCTTCATCCGGCATTCGGCGCCGGTTGCGGACAGTTGCTCGCTGTGGATCGAGAAGCATATAGGAAAGCGGGCGGACACGAAGCCATTCGCGAATCCCGCCACGATGGACTCACTCTGCCACGCGCTTTCCGCCTCGCCGGTTTCAGAACGGATCTCTGTGATGCCACCACGCTCGCGTCCTGCCGGATGTACCGAAACGCTCGCGAGGTTTTCAGCGGATTGCTGAAGAATGCAACCGAGGGTTTGGGGGCGCCGAAGATCATCGGCCCATTCACTACGTTATTACTCCTTGGACAGATCATGCCGGCCGCGTTGATTGTCTACTTCTGGAGTCATCGTGTGTCGACACCGCTCCTCATGGCTGCCGTTTTGTCCGCTACGTCCTCGTATTTGCCTCGTATCGTGTCCGCGTTTCGATTCCGGCAGCCGCTTGCTGCCGCTTTGTTGCATCCAGTGGCGATTCTGCTCCTGCTCGGCATTCAATGGGTTGCGCTCGTTCGAATGATTGTCGGTGTGCCCGCCGGCTGGAAGGGACGCGCATACTTGACGCCCGTAGCGCGCAGATCTGGCCACGAGTTGAATAAATTGCGTCCTTGAGCGTATGTACTTACTTCGCGACATAAACGTCGGAGTGCTTGTTTCAATCCACGCGCCCACGCGGGGCGCGACGCGCCAGTTTGCCAGCGTACCCACCGTTTTGCCCAGGTTTCAATCCACGCGCCCACGCGGGGCGCGACGTTCGATTGCGATAGCTTCGCCTAGGGCGTTCGGTTTCAATCCACGCGCCCACGCGGGGCGCGACCATTTCGACCGTTTGTGTGTCCGTGACCTCTAGGGGTTTCAATCCACGCGCCCACGCGGGGCGCGACCTAAACGTTGTCGGCTACGGCAATGTATCGTTCCCAGTTTCAATCCACGCGCCCACGCGGGGCGCGACAGCTCACACTCGAAATCGACCGTTCCACCGGGAGAGTTTCAATCCACGCGCCCACGCGGGGCGCGACCTTGTTTTGACCAGCTTATAGACGTACTGACGTGTGTTTCAATCCACGCGCCCACGCGGGGCGCGACGAGCTTGATTTTGGCTTGAGCGCCGAGTAATCCCGGTTTCAATCCACGCGCCCACGCGGGGCGCGACCGTTCTGCGCGCACTTTCAGGTCATTTTGTTCGCGTTTCAATCCACGCGCCCACGCGGGGCGCGACGCGGTCGATGGGGTGACCGTGTCGGTCGAATCGATGTTTCAATCCACGCGCCCACGCGGGGCGCGACCGCCTCTTGCGCCCTGCTGAGCCGCCCTTAGCATGTTTCAATCCACGCGCCCACGCGGGGCGCGACGTAAAGCCGTAAAGTTATTGGTGTATGAAGGCGGTTTCAATCCACGCGCCCACGCGGGGCGCGACTGAGCCCCCAAAGAAGCAAGAGCGGAAACCCGGTGTTTCAATCCACGCGCCCACGCGGGGCGCGACAGGAAGCCTGGACGGAAGCCGCGCGCAGCTTCTGTTTCAATCCACGCGCCCACGCGGGGCGCGACCCGACGGGCGCGATTCCAAGCGCTGTTCGGGTTGTGTTTCAATCCACGCGCCCACGCGGGGCGCGACCGAAGTGTCGCCGTGTATGGTCCAGAGCGCGTCGGGTTTCAATCCACGCGCCCACGCGGGGCGCGACCCGATTCCCTGCCTTTGCTGCGCCCGTATATCGATGTTTCAATCCACGCGCCCACGCGGGGCGCGACCCGATTCCCT